>ERZ779861.2-NODE-2-length-472432-cov-15.656198_pt1 | contig 472432 bp, 382 predicted proteins | sample MGYA00511558_ERZ779861 | MGnify/ENA primary metagenome ERZ779861 (study PRJEB29588, sample SAMEA2163432) | human gut metagenome | biome: human gut; feature: human-associated habitat; material: faeces | place: Denmark | collected 2008/2010 ...
CCCCCCGCGTCAAGCGTTTATCGCAGTTTGTTTCAAAAATCTACAAATTTTTTTGATTAAATTTACCGCGCAAATTTACAGAACAATCTTACCGTCGACAGTTAATGACAAGCATTTGATGTTCAAACGTAAAGAAATATAGTTCTCGGGAGCTGCGACTGCCTTAAAAACAAAGTTAAAACGCCGTTTTTTGCAAAAAACCGCTCGGAGCTCCGATTTTTTTGTCACGCCGCTTTGTTTTATCATAACAATGGTATATAATAATTAAAATACCGATTGCTTCAAACAGGGAGCTTACGATGACGACAAAAAACAAAATCCTTTTGCAGGCGGCAAATGTGCTTCTGTGCGCCGCAATAATTTTGCTCACCGCCTTTTTCATGTCTGGCTGGAGCGTGCTCGTGCAGGCGGCTTTTTACGCCGTCGCAGCTGCGGGGCTTGCGGCGGAAGCGGTATTTTTGTTTATTAAAAAGGAATTTCTGATAAAACTGACGTTTATTGCGGAGCTGATTGCCGTCGTGCTGCTTGCCGTTTTCGTTTTGCTCGGCGTGTTTGCCGACTTAAACGCCTACCCCACCGACCGCGAAAAAATCGAGGCGGTGATAGCTCTCGTCCGCTCCACAGGCGAATGGGGAATGCTGGTGTTCGTGCTGATTCAGTTTTTGCAGGTCGTTGTTTTGCCTCTGCCCGCCGTCGTCTGTTACGTGCCGGGCGCGGTCATCTGGTCGCCTCTGACTGCAACCCTGCTTGCAAGCGCGGGAGTAATCGCAGGCTCTTTTTTCTGTTATTTTTTGGGGAGAAAATTCGGACGAAAAGCCCTCGTTTGGTTGGCGGGCAAAGATGCGGCGGAAAAATACGCCGACTACATCGGCAATCGCAGCAAGGGAATTTTTCTTATTATGCAGATTCTGCCCTTTTTCCCCGACGACGTGCTGTGCATAATCGCGGGCATAACCGCCATGAACTTTCCGTACTTCGCGGGGATAATCGTATTGGTGCGTCCGCTGATAATCGCGGCGTACTGCTTTCTCGGCGACGGCTCTATTATTCCGTTTTCGGGTTGGGGAATACCTGTGTGGCTCGCGATAATCGCCGTGTTTGCGACGCTTGCCGTGTTGTCCTTCAAATATCAGAAAAGATTTGAGGACTGGCTGTTTTCAAAGTTTTCAAGAAAAAAAGACAAACACAAAAAAGAAGAAAAAGCACAAGAAACAATTGAAACCGAAGAATAAAAGGAAGCAAAAAAGCGGACTGTCGTCCGCTTTTTTCAATATCTGTCCACCTCGACGTAAATCACTTTTCCGTTGCGCCCGTCTATTTCAAGCTCGATTTCCTTGCCGCGCGACGTGTTTACGTCAACTTCATAAATGTAATAGGAGTTTTTAAGTTTAGAGGTCATTTCCAAATCTCTTTCTATTTTCCATCCGATTGCTTCTTCGTCTATATTAAGCTCGGTTTTGATATAATCCAAAGCGATTTGTTTTACCTCCTCCTGCGAAACGACGCTGGTGTTGCGCTTGGCTCCGCCCACCGCAACGCCGAACACCGAACCAAGCACGATGCCCGCCGCAACGACAAGAGTGACAAGCACTATGCAAACCGTCGTAATTGCCATTTTCAGACTGAATTTCTTTGCCGCCTTTTTGACTTTTTCGTCGTCGGCTTTTTTAATTACGTCGGCTTTGCCCATATCGATGATTTCGGAAAGCTCCTTGGCTTTCCTGATTTCGCTGCGGACAAACTCCACCTCCTCGGGCGTGGCGGTTCCGTCCAAAAATTTTTGATAAGCGTTTTCAAAATCCATTTTTATACCTCCAACAATGCTTTCAATTTTTTTCTCGCTCTGAAAAGAATTACCTTGACGTGGTCTTGCGTTTTTCCCGTGATTTCCGCAATCTGTTTTACGCTTTGCTCCTCAAAATAAAACAAAGTTATCGCTTCCCTGTGCACGTCGTCGAGCAGCTCAACCGCGCAATAAAGCGCCCGATATCTCTCGTCGTCAATCATTTCGTCAATAGCCGCTTTCCTGCCGTCCGCAACGCTTTCGTCCTGCGGCTTGGCAAGCCGCCTGCTTTTGCGCAGATGATTGAAATAGAGATTTCTGCATACGCGGAAGGACCACGTCCTGAAATTCCCGATTTCCGCGTCGGGCGACATAAGCGCTTTGAAAAAGGCTTCGGATACTATATCCTCCGAAACGACGCGGTTTTTGGAAAGCGAAAGCATATACAGCAGCAAGGGATTGTAATGCTCCTTAAACAATTCGGTCAGCTCGTCGTGTTTCATTTTTCTCCGTAAAAAAAACGCCGCAATCGCTTTTCGTATATAAGACACGCGAAGGGGCGAAAGGTTACGCTAACGCGCCGATTTTTTTAAAATTATTTTATAACTTATCTTTTCCGCAGTCAAGCGGAAGGCGGATTTTTGCTTGCGCAAGGCTTTTTAAAGGTAAAATCCCGCCTTAAATCGTTGACTTATACCCTCGATGTATTTTAAAATGATAATATAAAAAACCATGAGGTACGTATGAAAACAGCAATAGTAACGGACAGTAACAGCGGAATTACTCAGGAAGAAGCACGGCTGTCGGGTGTCTTTGTCGTGCCTATGCCCGTGCTTATCGATTCAAAACAATACTTTGAAGGCGTGACTCTTTCTCAGGAGCAATTTTATCAGAAGCTGCGCGACGGCAAGGTCAACGTCTCCACCTCCCAGCCCAACCCGTTCGACGTAGAAGAGCTTTGGACGGAAATTCTCAAAACCCACGACGCATTGGTGCACATACCAATGTCAAGCGGTCTGTCGGAAACGTGCTCCACCCTCTCCCATCTCGCGCATGAAAAATACGACAAAAGAGTCTTCGTTGCGGACAACCAAAGGATTTCGGTCACGCAAAAGCAAAGCGTCAGGGACGCAGTCAAAATGGCTGCCGAGGGAAAAAGCGCGGAAGAAATTTGCAGCCGTCTCGTTGAGACAAGGGCGCAGTCGAGCATTTATATAATGGTTGATACCTTAAAATATCTCAAAAAGGGCGGACGGCTCACCCCCGCCGCCGCGGCAATAGGCACGCTGCTCAGAATCAAGCCCATTTTGCAGATTCAGGGACAAAAGCTGGACAAATACGCAAAGGTCCGCAGGTTTTCCGACGCGAAAAAAACCATGCTTAAAGCGATCGGAAACGATTTGGAAACGAGATTTGCCGAACTCAGGAAGCAGGGCAAACTTGCGTTTTTCGTCGCGCATACGGACAATTACGCGGCGGCAGAGCAATTTGCACAGGAAATCAGGGAAGCATTTCCCGATATATCCGTCACCGACTGCGACCCGCTGTCTTTAAGCGTGTCCTGCCACATAGGTCCGGGCGCGCTTGCCGTTGCGGTTTCAATAGTTTACTGACGCGAGGCTTTCAGGCGACGGACAAACGGAATTTTTCCGTCGCCGTTTTAAAACAAATACAAAAAACACCGTTTTTGTGTCAACCGTTTTCCAAATTCGGTTGACATATTTTGTTGCCGCGGGTATAATGGTTGAGATGGAACTTAAATATCGGGTTTTGAATGCGCTTTCGCAAACCGACGGCTATGTGTCGGGGGGCGAAATGGCTGCGCGTTTCAACGTCAGCCGCACTCTTGTTTGGAAAGCCGTCAATCAACTGCGGCGCGACGGGCACGCAATATCCACCGTCAACAAGCTCGGCTACCGTCTCGAAATTCAAACAGACATAATCAACCCCCACGTCATCGAAGATTATTTGGAAAAAAGCTTTGCAACGCAAAAGCAAAAGCCGACGTTCAGGATTGAGTCGCTTGACGAGATTGACTCGACAAACGAGTATCTCAAAAGACTCGCAAACGCGGGGACGGGCGAAATCGCGGTTGCGGTTGCCGACCGGCAGACGCAGGGAAAAGGACGCAACGGAAAAAGCTTTTTTTCCCCCTCAGGCTGCGGACTTTACATAAGTATGCTTTTAAGACCGCGTTTCGACGCGCGGGAGGCGCTGTTTCTCACTGCCGCCGCAAGCGTCGCGGGCGCGCGGGCCGCGGACGAAGCGAGACGTTTTTTCGATGACGGCGCGCCTTTGCCCGAGACGGAAACGAAAATCAAATGGGTAAACGATTTGTATCTTGACGGCAAAAAAATATGCGGGATTCTTACCGAGGGCTGCGTCGACGTGGAAAGCAAGGGTTTGAGCTATGCCGTGGTAGGCGCGGGCTTCAACGTATATCCGCCGACGGAGGGCTTTCCCGACGCCATTAAAGGCATTGCGGGCACGATTTTTCCGCGAAAACCCGACAAACCGATAAGGAGCCTGCTTGCCGCGAGGTTTGTAAGTTCCATGACGGAGTATTATCTCTCCCTCCCCGACCGCTCGTTTATGGAGTCGTACAAAAGCAAATCCTGCGTAACGGGCAGAAAAATCGCTTTCAGCCGCGACGGGCGGAGCTTTGCCGCAACCGCAATCGCGATAGACGACGAATGTCGCCTTGCCGTAAAAACGGAGGACGGAAAAGAAACGCTCCTTGACTGCGGCGAAATTTCAATCACAGAAATCAAATAGGAGTATATGAAAAAAACAGCAGCGGAAATAGCAAAAATAGCCATCTGCGTATGTATTATCGCAGTTTTGTCTCAAATTTCAATCCCCTTTCCGTCAGGCGTGCCTCTCACCTTTCAAACCTTTGCCGTAGCTTTCTGCGCTTGGTTTTTGGGGCTTAAAAACGGCATGATTGCCTGTCTGTGTTACCTTGCGGCGGGAGCTTGCGGAGTGCCCGTGTTTGCAGGCTTCAACGCGGGCATAGGCGCAATTTTGGGACCGACGGGCGGCTTTCTGTGGGGCTTTATCCTTTTGGTTGCAGGCTGCGGTATAGCCAACATAATCGAAAGAAGAAAAATTGCCGCCTTGTCAAACGAAATCGACAAGGGTAAATCCGACTCGCACAAGGGCAAAATCGGCGCTGGCACGCTTCTCGCCGTATGGTCGGTTTCCTTTGCAGGTCTGCTTTTGTGCCACGCGTGCGGAGTGCTTAATTATTGCTTCGTCACGGGCGCGGAGGCGGTGCCGGCAATATTGTCGGTGTCGCTGCCCTTTTTGCCCAAGGATATGCTGAGCGTAATCGGCGCTTATTATTTGGCGAAGGCGCTGAACTCGCGCATGAGAAGGGTACGCGCCGCATAAACATGGCGCATTTGAGTTTTTTTGCATATAATATTTCTTACAAGGAGCGTATATCATGAACGAATTTATCAGAGCAATGGACGGTCTGCCCAAATTGGTCAAAATTTTGCTCGCAATCCCGTGTCTTGACATAATATGGGTAATTTACCGTTTGGTCAAGAGCATAAACGCCAACGACATGATATTTTTAATTGTCGCCGTTCTGCTCATCGTCATCGGCTTGCCTTGGCTGTGGCTTGTGGACATAATCACGCTGATAATTACCGACAACGTAATATGGTTTTCAAGCAAATAACCCGCATTCATGCGGGTTATTCCTTTTCAGTCGAAAATTTCAATTTTCTATCGGTTCGAAAATATACTGAACATAATTCAGCTTTTTAAATCCCAGCGACGTGTATAGCGCCGCCGCGCGCGCGTTGGACGGCTCCACCTCCAATCGAAAGCGCTTTGTTTCTCCGTACCGTTTGAAAATTTCCGCAAACAGACTTCTGCCTATCCCCTTAGAGCGAAAAGGCTCGCGCAAATAAATTTCTTCTATCCAGACAACTTTGCCGCCGCACTCGGGAGAAAAGCCCTTGCCTACAAGACAATAACCGGCAAGCTCCCCTTCGTGAAAGACAAAAAAGCCGTCCAGATAAACGCCGCCGCCGTTTATCAGCTCGTCAAAGGTTGCCGAATGATTTCGGACGGGTATCTTGTGCAAGACCGCGGGCGAGCGGTAAAACTCCTCCGAAAGCTCTACAAACAAATTTTTGTCCGACGCGGATATATTTTTTAGCATACTCGGATTTTAACATATCCCACGTCCTTTTGCAAGAAAAACAAAACCCCCGCAAAGCGGGGGTTTGAAATTGTCCGAAAAAATTTCAGCAAATGCCCTGAGCAAGCATAGCGTCCACAACCTTCTTGAAGCCGGCGAGGTTTGCGCCTGCGACAAGATTGTAGTCCATCTTGTATTCGGAAAGAACGTCGGTGATTTGCTTGTGAATGTTTGCCATGATAGTTTTGAGCTGTCTGTCCACTTCCTCTGCCGACCAGGACAGTCTTTCGCTGTTCTGAGACATTTCCAGACCGGAGACCGCAACGCCGCCCGCGTTGACCGCCTTGCTGGGGCAGACGAGGACGTTGTTCTTCTGCAAATAAGCGAGAGCCTCGTTGGTCGTAGGCATGTTGGAAACCTCGTTGACGATTTTGACGCCCATGGCGACGATTTTTTCCGCATCCTCAAGCTTGATTTCGTTCTGCGTGGCGCAAGGCATATAAATGTCGGCTTTGACATTGCCCCAAGGCTTTTGTCCCGCAAAGAACTCTACGCCGAATTTGTCCGCATAGTCCTGCACCTTGTCGCGGCCGCTTGCTCTCATTTCGAGCATATAATCTATCTTCTTGCCGGTTATGCCGTCTTTGTCGTAGATATAGCCGTCGGGACCGGAGATGGTCAGCACCTTGCCGCCGAGCTCGGTGATTTTGGAAACCGCGCCCCAGGATACGTTGCCGAAGCCGGACAGAGCAAACGTCTTGCCCTTGATGTCCTGTTTGAGGTGTTTCAAAACCTCGACCAGGAAATATGTAGCGCCATAGCCCGTCGCTTCCGGTCTGATAAGGCTGCCGCCGAAAGAAAGACCTTTGCCTGTCAAAACGCCGTTTTCAAAGCTGCCGCGTATTTTTTTGTACATACCGAACATATAGCCGATTTCTCTGCCGCCCACGCCCATATCGCCTGCGGGCACGTCCGTGTCGGGACCGATATGTCTGTAAAGCTCGGTCATGAAGCTTTGGCAGAATCTCATGACTTCCGCGTCCGATTTGCCGCGGGGGTCAAAGTCCGAGCCGCCCTTGCCGCCGCCCATAGGCAGTCCGGTAAGGCTGTTTTTGAAGGTTTGCTCGAAGCCCAAAAATTTCATGATGCTGAGGTTGACGGAGGGATGGAATCTCAAACCGCCTTTGTAAGGCCCGATTGCGTTGTTGAACTGAACTCTGTAACCGCGGTTGACGTGAGGCACGCCCTTGTCGTCCACCCAAGGCACTCTGAACATGACCTGACGGTCAGGCTCAACCAATCTTTCCAGAATAGCGTTCTTTCTGTAAAGCTCTTCATTCGCCTCGATAACGGGAGCGAGAGACTCGAGAACTTCTCTGACAGTCTGCATAAATTCGGGCTGGCCCGGATTCTTCGCTTCTGTTGCGGCAATTACCTCTGAAATATAAGACATAATAAAAAACCTCCAAAAGTTTTTCTGCTATGATTAAACGGATTTCGCTCCGTCCAAAGAGAAGTATAGTTATAAAAATGAATAAAGTCAAGCGTCTTGACGGAAATTTTCAACACTTTTTTGAAGCGTCTCATAAAATTTTTCCGCTCTGTCCCGCCTCGCCTGTCGCAGGGCAAAATTATGAATATATTTCATATTTTTTGACAAAACGACCTTTTTCTACCCGAAAGACGGCGATTTCCGCCGCGTTGCAAAAATATGCCGACAGCAATCTGGCAACCGCCTGAAAAATGAATTTTAATAAAATCAGCCCCGCACCGTCGGAATATTTATACATTTTTGAGAATAGCATATACATTTAAAGTCCATTTACGGCATTCGGATAGAAGCCAAAAAATAAAATCGCATTAGGCGTTTTCCTACAAAAAAAAAGGCTCCCTCGCGTTGCGCGGGAGCCTTCCGTTTTTGTCAAACAGCGGAGAAAGTCAGGCGTTTCTGAGCGCCGTGAGTCCTACCTTGGTGTTGTCCTTGGTTCTGCATTGCAGCTCTTTTATCGGATGCTTTTTGGTCTGAAAGCGATAATCCTCGCCCTTTTTGAGTATATAGTTTTCAATTACGCAGTGACTTTCCACCGTCTCCGCATTTTCGCCGTTGACCATACGCTGATACTTGAAGAAATCCGAGTTGGCGGGCATATCCGCTACGTTTTTGAAGCCCTCTCTCTTGGCGGTGAGACTGACTGTGTTTGCAAGAATTTCTCTGACGTAGTCCTTATTGGATTTGAGCTGAATCAGCGCGGGGAATACGCCTCCGTTGGGTATAACCTCCTGCCAATCCTTGTTTTCGTATTTTCTCAACAGGCGCACGGCGTCATGGAGATGAGACAGCTCCTGATTGAAGCACTGCTCCCAGACATTCTTGACGTAAGCGTCGGTTTCGTCCTCGTACATGGAGTAGTAGAGATAGCACTCGGTGTACTCGTGCATGAGATTGCATTCGAGCAAAGTTACGTTGGGGTCGATAAAGCTGCCGTACTGCGACACGTGTTGCTCCTCCACCATGCCTATTTCCGTGTACAGCTTTCTGCCCGCGTCGTTTTTGTAAAACGCGCCCAGATTCATATAATAGTTCATGGTCTGTTGTTCCGCCGCCGTGATGATGTGCGTGTCAAGGGTGGTCATGAGGTCGACTTTTTTGCTGTCGGTCGCGCGCTTTATCGAGTCGTTGGGATGTCTGTGATGCGCTATCGTAGGTCTGCCCGGCATAATTTCGGTGTAATTTCCGACCAGCGTCTCTGCGCGCACTCCCATATCGTTTTCCAGCAAATCGGCGTACCGATAGAGGTGGTCGAAGTCTTCGAGCAGAGCAAAATCCAGAGCTGCTTTAAAGCTCTTGTCCGTTGCGCGCTGCGCGAGAAAAGCGGTCAGGTCTACGGCAAGCTGTTCGTAGCTTATTGTCGTTTCCAGCTGCGTCTCGTTCAACGGTTTGAGAGACGCGAGGCGTTTTTGCTGCTGCTGTTCGACGCGGCGGGTAACAGCCAGCGCGCGCCTTATATCGTTGTTGTCGCATTTGCGGCTGAAATTGTGACCGAACCACACGGCTTCGTATTCGGTTCCGTTCATAAGTATAATTCTTGTCTTGGTGTAAGGGTCAACCGTGTTCTTTTTGTAGGGACGGGACGCAAGCTCGTTCCAGCTCATAAAAGTATCCTCGGTCTTTTTGGCTTTAAGTTCAAAGGGATTGATGCTCATGAATATCCTCCTAAAAATTTATGTTTTTATTATTGACCGAGAATTTTATTCTAAACGGCATTTCCGCAAATAAAAACGGCGGAAAACGTTTCCGCCGCAAACGCAGATATTCAACCGTCGTTTTTTTCTATGAGTCCCGCAAGCACCTTTTCAAACCTGACGCCATACCAATGCTCGTCCCTGCACGGCGCCGTGTTCTTTATACACTCCACGACAAAGCGGCACGCCGTCGCCGCAGCGTCCTCCATGCTTTTTCCTTTGAGATACGCCCCGGTAAACGCCGACGCGAAAAGGTCGCCCGTACCGTGCCACATACCCTCCTGCCTCTGCTCGAAAACGTAAGCTATGCCGTCCGTGCCCGATTTGCAAACCGCCGCGCCAAGCAAATCTTCGTCAAAGGATACACCCGTCAGCACCACGCTTTTAGCGCCCAGCGCGAGCAGCCCGTCCGTAAGCTTTCGGATATAGCTCTCGCTCAAAGCGCCGCTTTGGTACTCCGCTCCCGTAAGCAAAGCCGCTTCGGTTATATTCGGCAGAATTACGTCCGCAGCCGCGCAAAGCGAGCGCATTTTTTCCACAAAGGCGTCGTCAAAGCCGGCGTACAGCTTGCCGTTGTCCGCCATTGCGGGGTCTGTTATGAGCGGCGCGCCGACTGTGGTAAAGCTTCTTTTCAGTTCAAGCGCGTAGTCAATCTGGCAGGCGTTGCCGAGACAACCCGTGTAAACCGCGTCGAACAGAATTTTTTCCTTTTGCCAATGTTTGAGGATTAACGGAATGTCCTCGCTCAAATCCCTGAAAGTGAAGCCGGAAAAGCCGCCTGTATGCGTGGACAGCACGGCGGAAGGAATAATGGCGGTTTCGATTCCGAAAGCGGAAATGACGGGTAGCGCGACGGTAAGCGAGCACTGCCCGACGCAGGATATATCCTGCATGGTAACAATTCTTTTGTCTGACATATTTTCTCCGTTATTTAATCCGCGAAAGCCTCCCTTTTGCGGGAGGCTTTCGCTCAATTTTATTGTTTGTTCTGTTCGTCGCTGTCGTCGGAAATCAACGCTTCTCTCGCGTCGGGCCTTTTATCTTCCTTTTTGCCCATAAACAGATAGATTGCAAGCGTCACGATTACGAGCGTACCCACAACGATAAGTATGATAATCAACACGTCGTTTGCGGGGTTTGGCTCGGGCGTAACGGCGGTTGCCTCCACGACCGTAAGAATCGCGGATACGACCTCGGAGCGGTTGCCCACCTTGTCCTCCGCCTCGTATTCGACGATGTACTTGTCGCCCACGGTTTTGGGAGTGAACTTCTGCTCCTTTACCGTTTTGGTGATTTCGGCGCCCTTGGTTTGGGTATCCTCGTTCCACTCCCAGATGCGGTAATCGCTCTTGGATGTGTCAACGCCCACGCAGTTGTCGCTGCGGGTGGGAGTGGGCACGGTAAGAATCTCGTTTACCGTCACGTTTTTGTCGCTTGCCTTTATTGTAGGAGGAGTTACGTCCTGCACGTCAAAGAGGAAAACGTCGCTCAACGCTTCGTTGCCGCTTTGGTCCGTGACCTTGTAGACAAAAGCCCATGTTCCCACAGAATTGAACGTGACCTTTGTGGTGCTTGAAAAAGTCCAGTCGCTCGTGGAGTTGGGACGCTTGTAGCCTATGACTACGGTAAGGTTGTCAAAGCTGTTTTCCTCCTCCTCCGTTATCATATCGGTGAACAGATTGCCCTCGCTGATGTTGAGCGACGTGTTGACCACGGGGAACTCATAGCTGCCCGTCGCGGGCGCGTTGATGGTCATGTCTGTGATTTTGGAATACACAAACGCTTTGAGTCCGTCGTTGTTAATCACCGGGTCCTGCTCGTCCTTGACCACTCTTACGTTCAGATAAAATTCAAATTTGGTGTAATTTTCTTCTATATATTCGTCGTCAACCTTGTCGCCGTAATCCATAATCACGCGGAAATAGAATTTGTACAGCGAGTCGACGTCTGCGTCCAGCGATTTAGAGGTCTGAGAGGAAATGACCTCAGGCTCGGTAAAATCGGCTTCGCCCTCTTTGACCGACCAGGTGATTTTGTCGTAGCCCTTGCCGAGCACGGAAACGGCGTAGAACGGGAATTTGTAGGACGCGCCTTTTGCGCCTATGGTGTCGTATATATAGAAATTGTCGGCGTCTTTTTCAAACAGCTTTTCAAGCTCTTCGGCTTCCATGACGTTGAGAACCTTGCCGCGATATTCAAGATTGCTGAATTTGATTAGCGGAGGCACCACGTTTTCCTCCACGGAGGTTTCGTTGCTTGTCAATCCCTGCTCGCCGAGAATATTGCTAATCGACTGAATATGGAGAGAGGAATTTACCGGAGTGACGTCGTCGTCCACGTTGTCCTGCGTTTCCTGTCCGGTGACGCCTACTCTCATCTTGGCTTCCATAAGCGGCGCGATGACTTGGTCGGCGGCGCCGTGAAGCCACACGAATTCCACCTTTTCGTCGCCCTCTTCAACAGCCAAGACATATTCGCTTTCGGTACCGTCGTTGTGATAAACTTTGACCGTGAACTGCCCCGTGAAATTTTCCGTGTCGGCGGCGTAAACAAGCTCTATCACGTCGTCGGAGCCTATCGGCTTGTCCGTCGTCCCGATGACTGTCTCGACGCTGTTGGTGCTCTGTATTTCCGTGTCAAGCGCGTCGGACAAAAGCACCTTCATCGTGCCCTCGGTTTCTCCCGCCGAAAAATCGGCGACCACTACGTTTCCGCTGTCCTCCGTGTCGGTCAGCTCCACATAGAAGGACTCGAAATGCTTGGAATTGACCTTGATTTTGATTCCGAAATAATTCATGTCAAGGTTGTGCCTGTAAAGCACTGCGCTCTCCTCCGCAGAGGTCTTGTAGGTAATCAAAATCCCCTGCGCCTGCGGCGTGGAGGTGACGGTGGTGCTGCCTACCGAAGAAGTGAACAGGCTTGTGCCCGTGGTCACAGCCGCGTCCGCAGTTCCGCCTCCGCCGAAAAATACGCCGAGCAACGTCGCGCAAAACACCAATAATATGGCAATAATGGCTAAATTTTTGTGTTTCATTGTCAGTCCTCCAATGTTGACCTGTCTTATAGTGTAAAATATTCCGCAAACTTTGTCAATCTATTTGGCTGTTAAAATGACCGTAATCGAGATATTTTTCCAGATTGAATTTCTTCCACGGCTCGTTATCCTCGGGCGGATAAGAGACGAAAACCATCCTGTCCTTGGTTACGGGATGTAAAAAAGACAATTCAGCCGCCCACAGCGCCAGATTTGCCCCCTTCATGAGGGTGTTGCCTCCGTATCTCGCGTCTCCGAAAACGGGAAGCCCCCTGCAAGAAAACTGAACGCGAATCTGATGGCTGCGCCCCGTCTCCAATTTGATTTTGACAAGAGAAATGACGTCGTCCACCGAATCGAGCAGCTTGTACGAAAGCTCCGAGCGCTTGGCGCCCTCCGTCGTCTCCGTTGCCACGTATACGGTGTTAGTCAGAGAATTTTTTTTGAGATAGTTGACAAGCGTCGCGGACTTTTCTCTCGGCTTGCCCACGAGGACGGCAAGATAACGCTTGTCCACCTCGCCGTTCTTTATGGCTTCGGACAGACGCGCCGCGCACTTGCTGTTTTTGGCGAAAACCATGAGTCCTCCCGTCGTGCGGTCGAGACGGTGCACCAATCCGAGAAAAACATTGCCCTGCTTGTCGTACTTTTGTCTTATGTACTCTTTGAGCAGGTTGAACAAATCCGTGTCGCCGCTTTTGTCCTCCTGACTGGGCATATTTTGCGGCTTGACCACGACAATTATATGCTTGTCCTCGTATAAAACGGGGACGTCCTCCATAGTAAACTGTTTTTTCATCTTTTCTCCGCTTTGTCGCTGCGACGAAAAAGTCCGCTCGCTCCGCAGGGCAGAACTATGCCCTCCTCGTCGGTGGGCAGGCATACCTCATACGCTTCGATTCGACCGCCCCTGTCTCCGAAAAATTTAGTCAAAATATTTTTCAGCACGGCCGGCTGCAAGCCCGTCGTGTAGGAATTGATAAGTACGAAAAGCGGAGTTTTTTCAAGCGCTCCCGAACAAAGCTCCACAAAGTCGTACAAATCCTCCTCTATTTTCCAAAGCTCGCCGTTGGGTCCCCTGCCGTAGCTCGGAGGATCCATGATAAGCGCGTCATAACGCCTGCCGCGGTTTATTTCTCTCCGCACGAATTTTTTGCAGTCGTCCACGATATAGCGCACGGGACGCTCCGAAAGCCCCGACAGCTCCATGTTCTCCCTCGCGCGCTCCACCATGTTTCTTGCGCTGTCCACGTGGCATACGCTTGCCCCCGCGCTGGCGCACGCAACCGTCGCTCCGCCCGTGTAGGCAAACAGATTGAGCACGTTGACGGGCTTTTCGCTCGACTTTATCATGTCTATGAGCACAGCCCAATTTGCCGCCTGCTCGGGGAAAAGCCCCGTATGCTTGAAGCCCATGGGCTTGACCTTGAATTTAAGCTCCCTCCAACCCACAATCCATTCGCCGAGCGGCTTGGAGGCTTCCCACCTGCCGCCCCCCGTTTGGCTGCGGATATAACGCGCGTCGGGACGGCGGATTTGAGTCAAAGGCTTGTCCGCGCGCCAAATCACCTGCGGGTCGGGGCGCAACAGCACGGTGTCTCCCCAACGCTCAAGCTTTTCGCCGTCGCCCGTTGCCAATATTTCAAAGTCCTTCCATTCTCTGTTTATTTTCATTTTTTGACGATACGGGTAAGCGCAAGCCTGACGGCGTGGCCGTTCACGTTCCATTCCTTGACCGACTCGCCTTCCGTGCCCTCCGCGATTTCGTCGCACAGGGTATCCCCGGCAATTTCGTCGCCGAACTCTTTGAATACGGCTTTTATTTCGTCGTCCGCGACGTAATTTATCCTTATATGGTCGGTCACGACAAAGCCGCTCTCCTTGCGCATGGTCTGAATTTTGCTGACAAGCTCGCGCGAGAGTCCTTCCTTTATCAGCTCGGGCGTAAGGTTGGCGTCAAGAACCACCGTCAGATACTTGTCGCTCGCGGCGAAAAAGCCTTCGGCGTTTTTAGTGGAAACAAGCAAATCCTCCTCCGCAAACTCCACTTCCTTTCCGTCGACAACCGTTCTGTACGGTTTTCCGTCGCGCACGGTTTTCACCACCTCCGCAGCGTCGCATTCCGCAAGGAAGCGGCGGATTCCGCCAAGCAGCGAACCGTATTTGGGACCCAGCGTTTTGAGCTGAGGTTTGAGTTCGTATGTCACGAAATCTCCGCCGTCCGACGAAAACACCGCGTTTTTCACGTTAAGCTCGTCCAGCAGAATATCCCGCACATTGTCCATGTTTCCGATTTTGTCGCTTACGACGTACATGGCGGCAAGCGGCTGACGGTTTTTGAGATTGCCCGCGTTGCGCGCGCTGCGTCCCAAAACCACCACTTCGAGCAATTCCTCCATTTCCTTTTCCAGCTTTTTGTCTATGAAGTCCGCGTCGCAAACGGGGAAATCGCACAAATGCACGGAAACGGGCGCGTTTTTGTCAAAGTTGCGCACCAGATTCTGATAAATGCTTTCGGTAATGAACGGCACATACGGCGCAGCAAGCTTGGCAAACGTCGTAAGGACGGTGTACAGCGTGACGTAAGCCGCCTTCTTGTCCTCCGTCCACTCGCTGCCCCAATAGCGCTCCCGCCCTCTGCGCACGTACCAGTTGCTCACCTTGTCGGTAAACTCCTCGATTGCGCGCGCGGTTTCGGTAATTTCGTATTTATCCAACCCTTCGTCGACTGTTTTTACCAGCGAATTGAGTTCGGAAAGAACCCACCTGTCCATGACCGTCAGCTTGCAGTCGGACAGCCTGTGCTCCGTCGGGTTGAAGCCGTCTATATCCGCGTACAAAACGAAAAAGGCGTAAGTGTTCCACAACGTGCCGAGAAACTTCCGTTGAACCTCGCTCACGGCGTCGGGATAAAAACGGCTTGGCAGCCAAGGCGCGCTTGACGTGTAAAAATACCAGCGCACGGCGTCCGCACCCTGCACGTCCAGCACGCTGAACGGGTCCACGACGTTGCCCTTGTGCTTGGACATCTTCATGCCGTTTTTGTCGTTGACGTGTCCCAAAACGATGCAGTTTTCAAAGGGCGCGCGGTCAAAGAGCAGAGTGGAAATCGCCGTGAGAGTGTAAAACCAGCCGCGTGTTTGGTCAACCGCCTCGCTTATGAAATCGGCGGGGAAATTCTTTTCGAACAGCTCCTTGTTTTCAAAGGGATAATGAAACTGCGCAAAGGGCATACTGCCGCTGTCATACCAGCAGTCTATGACCTCGGGAGTGCGCCTCATTTCGCCGCCGCACTTTTTGCATTTAAACGTAACCTTGTCGATATAAGGGCGGTGCAGCTCTATGTCCGCGTCGCAGCCCGACAGCTCGGAAAGCTCCCGTCTCGAACCTACGACGTGTATTTCTCCGCAGTCGCCGCAAACCCATACGGGCAGCGGAGTCCCCCAATAACGCTCCCGCGAAACTCCCCAATCTATGACGTTTTCGAGAAAGTTTCCCATCCTGCCGGTACCGATGGACTCGGGCATCCAGTTTATTTCCGAATTGCTTTTGAGCAGTCTTTCCCTCATAGCCGACATTCTTATAAACCAGGACTTGCGGGCGTAATACAGAAGCGGAGTGTCGCATCTCCAACAGAAGGGATAGCTGTGAGCGTACATCTGCTCCTTGAAAAGCAAGCCCCTTTGTCTGAGATTTTCGATAATAACGGGGTCGGCCTTTTTGCAGAAAATACCTTTCAGTTCTCCCGCGTCCTCCTTAAAGCATCCCCTTTCGTCCACCAACTGCACGAAAGGCAGCTTATACTTTGCTCCGACCTTGGCGTCGTCCTCGCCGAAAGCGGGCGCGATATGGACGATGCCGCTTCCGTCGGTAAGCGTCACGTATCCGTCGCAGGTGACGTAATAGGCGTTTTCAACCCCTGCCCAGTCGAACATGGGCTGATATTTTTTGCCTTCAAGCTGCCTGCCAAAAACCTTTTCCGCCACCTCGTATTTTTCAAACAAATCGTCCGCAAGCGCTTCGGCAAGCCAATAAAATCCGTCGTCCGCCTTGATTTTGACATAGCTTTCCTCAGGATTGACGCACAGCGCCACGTTACTCGGCAACGTCCAGGGAGTGGTTGTCCACACAAGGAAAAACGTGTTTTCCTCTCCGGAAACGGGGAATTTGACGTAAACGGATTTTTCCTCTACCTCCTTGTAGCCCTGCGCCACCTCATGGCTTGAAAGCGCCGTGCCGCAGCGCGGGCAGTAGGGAACGATTTTGTGCCCCTTGTAGAGCAGTCCCTTTTCGTAAACCTTTTTGAGAGACCACCAGACCGACTCGATGTAATTGTTGTCGTAGGTGACGTAAGGATGCTCCATATCCACCCAATAACCGACGCGGTCGCTCATGATTTCCCATTCTTTTTCATATTTCCAGACGCTTTCTTTGCATTTGTTTATGAAAGGCTCGATTCCGTATTTTTCTATCTCCTGCTTGCCGTCTATGCCCAGCAGCTTTTCCACTTCCAACTCGACGGGCAGACCGTGGGTGTCCCAGCCCGCCTTGCGCAGAACCGAATACCCCTTCATGATTTTGTAGCGCGGAATTATATCCTTCATGACGCGCGTGAGGATATGACCTACGTGAGGCTTTCCGTTTGCGGTAGGCGGACCGTCGTAAAAGGTGAACGCTTCCTTGCCCGCGTTTTTTTCGTTTGTCTTTTCAAAAACCTTGTTTTCCTTCCAAAATTCAAGCGTTTTCTTTTCGCGCTCCACAAAATCGAGCGTCGTGCTGACTTTTTCGTACATATAAAAAAACCGTCCCTGCCGACGTCCTTTTCTCTTCAAAACGCCGACTCAAAATTTTTGTCCGTACCGCACCTCAAAGGACGCGGTATTTGTTTATTTTACACCACCGAAAAGGCTTTTGTCCAGCGTTTTGGGAGGTAAAAAACCCTTCCGCGTTTTATCCGCCTCTTAATAATCCTCTCTTTTTCCTTTTTTAAACCTTTTTCGGCTTTTTGCGACCAAAAAAAAGTTGTCAAAAAATCGCTTATATGCTATAATGCGTCCATGTGATAGGCGGGGAGCTAGCGGTGCCCTGTTACACGCAATCCGCTACAGCGTGGCCGAATGCCAAGGAAGGCAAGCATTGTGGGAGGCAGGAACAGGTAAGGAGCGTTGATAACAGGGTCTCGTGCAACGGCGAGCCGTGAACCATGTCAGGGCGGAAGCAGCAGCATTAAGCGGATTTCACTGTGTGCCACGAGGGTGCTTTGGAGGAGCCGCCTGCCCGGATACCGCTCCGGCTTTGCTTGTCGACCTTGGATTCACATTTTTGAACTCAAACGGCGAAAGCCGTTTTTTTTCATGCGAAAAAACAGCTCCCATTAAAGGGAGCCGTCGCTTTACACCATTTTTATGATTTCTTTTTTAAGTCTAGTTATGATTTTCTTTTCCAGACGGGATATGTAGGATTGGGAAATGCCAAGCAAATCCGCGACCTCTTTTTGCGTTTTTTCCTCCGCGCCGTTTAATCCGAAACGCAGATTGACTATTTGCTGCTCGCGCTTGGACAGCTTGTTGAGGCTCAGGTTAAGCAGCTCCTTTTCCACCGACACCTCGATGTCGTTGTAAACAAGGTCGTTGTCCGTGCCGAGTATATCCCCCAAAAGCAGCTCGTTGCCCTCGCTGTCCACGTTTAAAGGCTCGTCGAGTGATACCTCCATCTTGCAGCGCACCACCTTTCTCAGATACATGAGAATTTCGTTTTCGATACAACGGCTCGCATACGTCGCCAGCTTGATTTTTTTGACCGGCTCGAAGCTGTTGACCGCTTTTATCAGACCGATGGTTCCTACCGACACGAGGTCTTCCAAATCTATGCCGGTATTTTCAAATTTTTTGGCAAGGTAAACCACAAGCCGCAGATTGTGCTCTATGAGCTTGTCGCGCGCCTCTTCGTCCCCCTCCGCCGCAAGGGCGACCATTTCCGCCTCCTGCTCGGGAGTCAAGGGTTTGGGCAGAGCCTCCGCGCCGCAGATAAAGGCAACTATTTTTTCCTTCCAGCTGCCAAAGTCAAACAGGTTTTTGATAAAAGCGAGGATTTTCATGATTTTTCTTCCTTTAAAAGTTTATTTTTGATTTTCTTCTTTTTTATTCCTCCAAAGAGGAGTTGAGCAGTATGTCGAACTGCCCTCCTTTGCGCATTTTCTTTCCCGCAAGCGCGACGTAAACCTCTTTGGGTTTGTCCTCCACCTCAAACAGGTCGGGCTTGAAGGCATATGCCCGCTGTCTTGCGCCCGCCACCGTTTCGTAAAAGATAACCTTAAACTTTTCGTCTGTTTTCGCGGACGGCAAGGTTATGCTCTGCGCCAAAAGCTCGGTTGCAAACCGCGACAGCCGCTTGTCCAGCACGAAACAGACGGGCAGCCCGTCGCTTTCTAGCAGGTTTCCGCTGTCCACATAGCCGTTAAGCAAAAAAGTTCTACCGCCTACCGCAAGCTTGACTCTGCGCATAAACGCGCTCCGCTTTTTAGCCGAAGATATGTATCGCACGACGTTGAACACAAGCTCCGCAAACAGCGCGACGCCCGCGACGTACAGCCCTACGGGCACTGTTGCCGAATAAGTGAAAGCGGACATCGCCTTAAAATCCGTTCCCGTCATGTAGAACAGCCCTAAAATCGCTCCCCCCAATACAAATGTATATGCCACAAAAATCAGATTAGACATAATATAGTATTTTAATTTAAATTTCGGCAAAACGACCAATGTCATGAGCAGCGCGACGGCGATTTTCAAAATAAAGGAAACCCACGACGGAATTTTGAGCAGCGGCATTGCAAGTGCGCACAACGTGCCCAGCAGCGCGGAAAGCAGGACGCGCCACAACCGCGGCTTTTGTCTGAGCGTAAGAAACGCGGCGTACAAAAGCAGCGTGTTCATAGTCATATTGTCGATAACGACGTATTCTATGTAAACTGTCATGAGCGAGTAAATAGATTTTAGCCGATTGACAGCGCGGCAGTTTGAGTGTTTTGGCTGATTTTTGTTGAATTTAGGCAGAAGACCTCCGGAGGGGACGCCGGAGGTCTTGTTTTACACCGAAAAATCCTAGCGGATTTCAGTCTTTGTTTATATCGAAATAATTTGCGGGGTTGACGAATTTTCCGTCCTTTTTCATTTCAAGATGAAGGTGGGCGCCCTCTGCGCATTCATAAGCCGCAGACGTGGAAACGCTTCCGATTTTGTCGCCCTTCTTTACTTTGTCGCCCTCCGACACTTCTATATCGTCGCCGAGGGAGAAGTAGGAGCTTACCAGTCCGTCGGCGTGGGTAATCTCAACGATATTGCCCATGCCGTACTCGTTTCTCACAGAGGTTACCGTGCCGTCGCAGATTGCCACCACGGCAGCGCCCTCCTCGGCGAGGAAGTCCACTCCGTTGTGCACGCTCCACTCGTTGAGCGTCTTTTTGAACACAAGCACGTATTCGCTGTCGCGGCTGTAATCCATGCCCAGCGTATATTCCGCCACGGGAGACATGAACGTAGGCTTTTGTTCTTCGGACTTGGGCGGAACGAGATAATCGTTGAATTCTCCGAGATAGGTGTCGTTAACCGACGGACCGACAGGCGTCACAGGCGACTTGCCCAAGCTCACGCCGAGTATAATTCCCGTTATTGCAAGCACGCAGGCGATTATTATTATCAGAACCAGATTCTGACGCAAAAACCGCAGAAAGTTGTTTGATTTTTGTGTACTCATTTTTGAATTGCCTCCTAATTTCTCACAATGTGATATGTATTGTTGACCGTCCGACGCTTTTTAAACATCCGCAACGGAAATTTTTCAATAACTGCCCAGCAGCAGCGGGGAGCCTATATGCACCGTGCCTTGGTTCAACGCAATCTGTACGTTGATTTTCCTGCCGTCAACCTGTATTCCGCCTTTTAGCAACGGAGAATAGCCGTAAACGCACACTATCCCGTCTCCGATTGTTTCGCAAAAGATTTTGTCGGCGCGCAGTAATTCAAGCCATTCCTCCAAATCGGAAGCGTCTCCCGCAAAGGAAACCGAAACTCCCGCATATCCGCGTGGAGCCTCCGCCGCACGGTCAAGTCCGCACTGCACTATGCTTCCCGCGCCGTTGCGTATGACGCGCTCGCCGCAATCCGTTTCGCCGTCGTAAAAGAAGCTGTATGTACCGCCGACTATTTTTACGCGGTGAACAAAGTCTCCCGGAGAGTTTACAAGCAGCAACGCCAGCATGGCAAAGCATAACATCAAGATAAAAGCCTTTCTTCTGAAATCCTTCATGACAGATATTTTTGACGGAAAACAAAAATTTAAACGCGCCGCCAAAAATTTTTCTTTGCGCGCCCGAAAAAGACAAAAAGCCCGAACACTTGAAAAAATTCCGGCAACGGTTTATAATTTGCCCGAAAGGAGAAAAAGATGCGCAAACAACTCAGAGAAATAACGGATAAGGAAGAAATAAAAGATTTGTTCCGAAATACTGACGTAATAAGACTAGGCATTTCCGACGAAAAACAGCCCTATGTCGTGCCCGTATCCTTCGGCTTCGATTGGAGCGACGAACAACCTACCTTTTATTTTCACGGAGCAAGGGAAGGAAAAAAATTCGAGCTGCTGACAAAAAATCCCTTTGTATGCGTGGAGGGAGACAATTTTTACAGATACAAAAAAACCGCCGCGTCCGTCACCTGTCTGTACGAAAGCTTTATCGCTTTCGGCAGGTGCCGTCTGCTCGACGGCGGGGAAGCGGAACGGGGGCTGAAAAAGATTTTGGAACACTGCGGCTATGCCGAAACCGCAGTTCCCGAAAAATGCGCCGCGAATACGGCAGTTTTCGAAATTGCCGTAGAACAAATTTCGGGGAAACGTCGGGATACGCACAACTGAATTTTCCGACAAAAAATTCCCGACGTGTATCGTGCTTCCTCAGGGAATTTTTACCGCATAATTCAAGTATGGCGCACTATACCTTGCAAGCCGGGCAAGTGCGCTTATTTATTTTACTTTTTTATTTGTTTGTTTTACAATATCTGAAAATTACAGGATTCTTAGAGGAAGGGTACGATGCTTATTTCGGAGAAAAACAAGGGCATAGACTTCAATGTAATCGGGTACGAATTTCCTCGTGAAAAAAAATCATCAAAAAAAGAATTTAATTATGACGCTAATTGGCTAAGTTTGAAAATTTATTATCGAGACGGAAAAAAAGAAAAAACGTATATCACTCCTTGTTTATTGACATATGAATTGTCTGAATTGATAAATGTTTTTCAGAAAATCATCAATGGGGAACAAAACAGTTATATATCGTATTTTATCGAGCCGTGTTTATCTATTCGCATTACTAATGTCGACGAGTTTATTATTTTCGTATTTTCATTCGTACATGTTACAAGCATAGGTAAACGGTCAAAAATTTCAATCACCGCAAAATGGACAATGTCAGAAGCCGAAGAAAAAGTAAAGGAATTGAAAGATATGGAACTGAAATTTCCGAAACGTTAAATTAAATTTAACTGTAACGAAAATAGAGAAGAATCTCAGAATTCTTCTCTATTTTCATATATGAATTGTCCTTTTCCGTCGGGGATTTTTTTATTTGTTGAAATAGTCAAATACGTTCCGCGCCGCCGCGAGCGTAAGTCCTTCGGTGGCTGCCAATTCTTCTATCGAGGCGGCGGATATGCTTTCTATGTTTTTGAAACGCTTTAAAAGCGCCGCCTGTCTTTTTGCGCCGATTCCCTCGATTTTGTCCAGCTCCGAGCGGAGCGCGTTTTTGTTGTGCAGCTTGCGGAAATAAGTTATGGCAAACCTATGCGCTTCGTCTCTGATGTTAATCAGCAGGTTGTGGGCGTGGCTTCCGGGAGGCAGCCTCACGGGCTCGTTGTCCCGCGTTGTGTACACCAATTCCTCTCTCTTTGCCAAAGAAATAAGCTCTATATTTTCCCCTGCGTTTTCCATTGCCTTTTTCGCGCTTGACAGCTGTCCGAGACCTCCGTCCACCACAATCAGGTCGGGTCTTTTTCCGAAGCCCTCGTCCCCCTCTTTGAGTCTTGAAAGGCGACGATTCAAAACCTCCTCCATGCTTGCAAAATCGTTTGCGCCCTCTACCGTTTTGATTTTGAAGCGGCGGTACTGCGAAGCGTCCTTTTCGCCGTCCGTAAAAACCACCATTGACGCAACCTTGTCCGTGCCGCTGATATTGCTTATGTCGTAACACTCCATCCTGCGCGGAAGGGAAGACAACCCGAGCAGATTTTTAAGGTCCCTGACTGCGCCCGAAGTTTTTGCCTCGTGTCTGTCGCTTTTCGCCTGACTTTTTTCAAGCTGCTCGGCGGCGTTTGAGTAAGCCATTTCCGTCAGCTGCTTTTTTACCCCGCGCACGGGCATAAACACTCGGATTTTTTTGCCGTATCGCTCGTACAGCAGCTGTTCCAAAGCGGCGAGGTCGTCGGGACAACAGTTGAGCAGCACCTGACTGCCAACCGAATTGGTGGCGGAAAAATACATCGTGAGAAAGCTCGACAGCGTTTGTCTTTCGTCCAGACCGGCGTCAGTCACAGGATAGTTTTCCACAAGCAGAACCTTGCCCTGCCTTACCATAGTCTGATTGACGACGGCGGTGCGTCCGTTGTGGGCAATCGCAAAGACGTCGAGGTTCACAGGCTTGCCAAGCGTCACCAGCTTTGTTTCCTTTATACGTTCAATCAGCCTGAGACGGTCGCGGTATACGATTGCTTTTTCAAAATTTCCCGCCTGCGAGGCTTGGTTCATAAGCTCCGTCAGGCGTTGCTCCGCCTGTCTCGTGTTTCCGTTGAGAAACTCGATTATCCCCTTGACATAGCCGTCGTAGGTCTCCTTGTCCACCTTGCCTATGCAGGGCGCGCTGCACCTGCCTATATGATAATTCAGACACGCGCGGAAGTTTTTCGGAAGCTTTTTGAAATCGAGTCGGCAGGCGGCGGTCGGAAATATGTCTCCCAGCATGGCAAGCAGCTGCTTTGTGCTGCCCATGACGGGGCCGAAATATTTTGCTCCGTCGTCAACCACCTTGCGGGTTATTTCCGGACGCGGAAAAGTCCTCCGCAAATCCAGCCTTACGAAGGGATACTGCTTGTCGTCCTTCAACATTATGTTGTAGGGCGGCGAATATTTTTTTATCAGCGTGTTTTCCAGCGCCAACGCGTCTGTTTCGCTTTTGGTTATTATATAACGCATATCGGCTATGTGCGTAAGCATAGCCATAACCTTTTCCGTTTTGTTGGAGGACACGAAAAAATACTGCCTCACGCGGTTGCGCAGGTTTTTTGCCTTGCCTACGTACAGCACCTTTCCGTCGCCGTCCATATAGATATAAACGCCGCTGTCCGTCGGCAAATCGCGCAGCTTGTCCCGTAAACTCATAAAAAGATTATATCACATACGGAAAAATTTTTGCATATAATATCCGAAAGGAAAGGAAAAAATCAGTTTGCGGCGGCGGCGTAGCCTACAAATTCCACCCCGCACAGCAAAATATCGTTGATTTTGTTGTCCGCAAGCCTATAAAACACGATTTTGCCCTGCCGCTCGCTCTCCACTATTCCCATGCTTTTCAAGCTGCGCAGCTGATGGGACACGGTCGTCTGATTCATGCGGCACACGTCGGCAAGGTCCGTCACGCACATACGGCTTATTGCCAGCGCGGAAATGACGCGCAAACGGCTGCAATCGGAAAACAGAGCGAAAAAATCCGCAAGTCTTGACGCGGACTTGACGCTCGGAAGATAATAAGAAACTTCTTTTCTTGTCTTGTTGTCGAGAATTTCCATGAAAATATTTTAAAACCCGCACACTTGCGGATTTTCGCGCATATTGTAGTAAAGAAACGACGTTTGTCAAAAGGAGGTCTGTATGAACATAGGAAACAACCTTTTATACCTGCTGCTTTTATACGCTGTGCTGGACAAAGACAACAAGCTGAGCGTGACTACGGGACTGCTCATTGCCGTTGGCATCATGATTTTCAGCGCGTGCTGCAATCCTTGCGGAAACCGCTGCACGGGCGCGAATCCGACCATAGGTCTAAACAACAATTTTGCCTTTGCCAACGGAATAGCAGTCTGAAAGCAAAAAAGCGTCCCTTTGGGACGCTTTTAATTTTCTTCGGCGGGAGGAGCGCCGTTTCCGTTTCTTTTTTTTATCAGCGAAGACAAGTATCTGAGTCCTCCGCCGAGAATCAGGTCATACGGCACAAGCGCCGCTTGCGGCACAAGCAAAAACACCCACAAAAACCATCCGAGCGACGTGTAATGCTCCCAGCTCTCCGAAAAAAACAAATAGGTGAGCAATACCAGAAGCCCGAGCGCGATTTCCAGGACGGCGTATTTTATAAGCCATTTGAAGGGCGCGGACAATCTGCTTTTGTCGACATACACTTTGGCAATTATATACGGCGCGAAAAAAACCGCAAACGGAAGAACATAGAAAAATCTGCCTGAAATAATCATGGACAGAGCGGCGGCAACTGCGGCGATTGCTATGCAGTAGCCGACGCTTTTCTCGTATGTCAACGCGGGTATTGCCGCCACTACGGAAGCTACGACCGACAGCGTCAACGTAACGGGAAGATAGACTGCGCCAATCAGAAGCGCCGACGCGATTGCTCCCATAACCCCAGCAAGCGCGATTTTATTGGCGCGTCTCATCCGCAGAAGCCTCTGCCGCAGCACTCGCAGCAAAGATTGGCAAGACACACGTCGCCGCAACAGCTGCCCGTGCATGTTCCGTTGCCCGCCGGCGCGGTATAACCGTTGCCCGCCGGCGCCGAGGTGGTGCGCATCTGCTCAGGCGGCACGGCGTTGCTCGCCAGAATCTTGTTGAGCTTTTCAAGCGAATTTTTGTATTTCATGTTCTGCGGGTCGAGAGAAAGCGCAAATTCAAGCTGCTTTTTGGACTCGAGAAACCAATTTTTCTTGTAAAACACTATCGATTGAAGATAATGCCACTCTGCGGTGCGCGGCGTAAGATTGTCCAACATCTCCTGCGCCTTGTTTATGTCGCCGTTTTTGAGCACTTCTTCGATTGCGGCGTAAGCCTGCTCCGAATCCTGACCGTAAGATTTGTATTCGGAACGGGCGCGCTTGATTTCGCTGTAAGCGCGTTCCAGCTTTTCCAGCTTGTCGGCAGCTTCTTCTCCCGCGGGACCGTTCTGAAAACGCTCCTCGCCGTATTTTTCGCGAAGCTTTTTGTATGCGCTGTCCAGCTCCTCGTCGGAAACGGAAGGCGACACGCCGATAATATCGTATAAATTTTCCATATATCTAATTTTCCCTTTTATATTTTTCAAATACGGTCTTGGTCTTGTTGCGTATAAATTCGTAAATCACGTTTTTAAGCACGCAAACGTATTTGGTCAGATTGCAGTCGTTGAAGCTCTCGGCAGTCTTGTTGAGAGTTGTCATAAACACAAAATCCAGCGTCTCGCGGTTTTTTTCGACAAAGTCGGAGGCGCTTTCGAATCCGCCCAGACAAGCGACAAGAGGATTGTAGTTTTTGCGGGCATAATCCTTTTCCAGGTCGTCCAGCGCGTCAATAAGATAAATCCACTTGCCTATATTATAGCACAGATTGAGAATATATTCGCCGACGTTTTCCTCTCCCAACGCCCACACGGCGAAATCTCTCGTCAGCGCCGAAAACGGCTCGCACACCATGTCCAGCACGCGGCAATCCTCTTCTTCAAGCCGCGCAAGCTCGCGGTAACGGTTTTCTATCGTCCGCGCCAATTGAGGAGCCGCCTGCGACGCCTTTGAAAAAGGCTTTTTCAACAGATTGAACGCCGCTCTTTTTTTAAGGCTCATACCTCCGTCGCGCTTGTCGTCCAATAGATTGTAATACATAAGGATTACGTTTGCCTGCGCCAGCTTGTCCGTTATCTCGTCGGGCCTTAAAAGCGGGCGCTTTTTGAACGGACTCGCCGCGCACTTGTCGTTGTAAATCTCGACGTCGATGTTCAGATAGCTGTGAAAGAGCACGTTGAAAAAGTTAATGTCGTAATTGCTTGTCAGGCGCGAGGAATTGTTCAACAACCGTTTTGCAGACAAACAGACGCCGCAAAGAAATGTATGCCACAAGCCGTATTCGCCCTGAGTCAAGCGTTCCTTTTCCACATTTAAGTAACCGAACATCAAAACCTCGGAACAAAGCCAATTTTTCTGTACACCTTGGAAAGCGTTTTCTCCGCTCTTTTCGCCGCTTGCTCCGCGCCCCTTTTGAGCGCCTCCGCAATATACGATTTGTCCGCCGAAAACTCCCTGAGTCTTTTTTGAACGGGTTCAAGACCTGCGATTACCGCGTCTGCCACGCAGTCCTTCAATTCGCCGTAGCCCCTGCCCTCAAACTGCTCCACTATGCGTTCAATCGAAATTCCGGAAAATCTCGAATAAATTGTCAGCAGATTTGAGATTGCGGGCTTGTCCTTGCCGAAACGCACGTGAGTGTCGCTGTCGGTGACTGCCCGCCTGAACTTGCGGCGTATGACGTCGGGCGAATCGGTCAGCGATACGTAACCGTTGTCGTTGTCGTCCGATTTGCTCATTTTCGCCGTCGGCTCCGACAGACTCATTATCCGCGCGCCGTTTTGCGGTATGAAAGGCTCAGGCACGGCAAAGGTGGGAGAATATCGCGCATTGAAACGCGCGGCAAGGTCGCGGGCAAGCTCTAAATGCTGCTTTTGGTCGGCGCCCACGGGCACCAAATCCGTCTGATAAAGCAGAATGTCGCTTGCCATAAGAACGGGATAATCCATGAGTCCCATGTTGAGATTTTCGCTGTGGCGGCGCGCCTTTTCCTTGAACTGCGTCATGCGGTTCAACTCTCCGACATAGGTGAGGGTGTTCAAAACCCAAGCCAGCTCGGCGTGCGCGGGCACGTGGGACTGAACGAAAACAGTGCTTTTTTCGGGGTTTATGCCGCAGGCAAAGTACAGCGCGGCAAGCTCCAAGGTGTTGTTCCTGAGCGTCGAGGGCGTTTGCTGCACCGTTATGGCGTGCATATCGACAACGCAGAATATGCAGTCGTATTTATCCTGCAACTCCACCCAATTCGCCAACGCTCCGAGATAATTTCCGATAGTAATCTGACCGCTTGGCTGTATTCCGCTGAATATGATTTGTTTTGCGTTTTGCTCGCTCATCTGCACCGACCTCTCCCGACGCGTTATTCATGTTTCTTTTTTAGCTTAAATAATATCACAAACAACGATTTTTGACAAGCAAAAGCGTACTCTAACGCTTTTGCGCCGAATTTTTCAATTAAAATATATAATTTCAACGGCGTTTGCAAAAAAAACGTCCCGTAAAACGGGACGTTTCGTTCACTCTGCAAATTTCGATATAAATACGGGAAGGTTTTCGCGGGCGCAGCTTATGGAAAGAGTAAATTCCACCATAAACATATTGGACAGCATTTCCAGCTCGGTCATAATGCCGCTTATTTCCTTTATGTCCTTGCGCACGATTCTCGCCATGCTGTCCACAAACACCTTTTCGATGTCGTAGTTGCCTGCAAGCACGCCTTTGAGAAAAGCGATAAAGGTCTCTTCGCTGTCGACCTTGTATTCGCTTGCGTCAATTAACTTGATGGTGTGTTCAAGGTCATGTATACGGGAGTTGTCCTTGTCGATGTAGACAACAACGCCTTTGGCTTCCTCCACGCTTCTGTTTGCGGAATCCACCATTTTTTTCGTTTTGCCTGAGCCTTTTTCTCCGTAAATAATGTTGATTTTTGCCATTCTTTGTTTCGACCTCCGATTGATTGGCGAATTGTTTGATTGTTAATATTGTAACAGAAATCCTTTCTTGTTCAAGCCTTTTGAATGAAATTTCACTTAATTTCTTCAATAAACCTTTTCAGACGCTCCACGCCCTCGCGTATGCGGTCAATGCTTAGCGTGTAGGTGAGCCGTATGTAGCCGTTTATGCCGAAGCATTCGCAGGGGATGGTGGAAACGTGCGCGTGCTCGGTCAGCAGCTCGGAAAATTTAAGAGCGCTGTCTATCGTCTCGCCGCGGTACTTTTTCCCCAGCAGGGCGGAAATATCCACCATAACGTAAAACGCGCCGTTGCCCTTGACGTACTTAATCGAAGGCACCTCGTCCAAAAAGCTCCACAGCGCGTTGCGTCGCTCCTCGAACACGGCGCGCATATTTTTGATAAAGGCTTCTCCCTCGTCGAGCGCGGTAACCGACGCATACTGCGCTATCGTGTTGGGATTGGAGGTTTGATGGCTTTGCAGCGCGCCCATATACTTTGCGACATAAGCGGGACTTGCGGCGTAACCGATTCTCCACCCCGTCATGGCGTAGGACTTGCTGAGTCCGTTGATGAGGATTGTCCTGTCCTTCATGTCGTCTATTTGGGCGATGGAAAAGTGCTCCATTCCGTCGTAGGTGAGCGCCTCGTAAATTTCGTCCGCGACAATCCACACGTCGGGATGACGGCGCAGCATCGCTGCAAGCTCTTCTATTTTTTCTCTGCCGTAAACCGTGCCGGAAGGATTGTTCGGCATATTCAGTATCAAAGCGCGGGTTTTGTCCGTAACCGCCTTTTCAATCAGTCCGACGTTCAAGGCAAAGCCCTCCTCCGCTTTTGTCTCCACAACAACGGGTTTTGCGCCGCAGATTTTTATCAGCTCGGGATAGGTCAGCCAATAAGGGCTTATGATAATGACCTCGTCCCCCTCCTGACACACGGTCTGCAAGGTGTTGAAAAGGCTCTGCTTTGCGCCCGTGCTTATCACTATCTGTTCCGGCTGATAATCGAGTGCATTGTCTCGTTTAAGCTTTGCGCAAACCGCCTTTTTCAAGGGAGCGATTCCGCTTGCGGGAGTGTATTTAGTCAATCCCTTGTCGAGAGCGTCCTTCGCCGCGTTCACGATAAACTCGGGCGTGTTGAAGTCCGGTTCGCCCGCGGCAAAGCTGACGATGTCCACTCCGCTTTCCTTGAGCTTGTTGGCTTTCGCCGTGATTGCCAGCGTCAGGGACGGCGAAACGTTTTTGGCACGATTGGTTATATTAAGCATTTTTTATGTCCTCCAAAGGCTTAATCCTTGTGTTTTGTCTTTTTATTCTCCCTTTTCCAGCCTTGCGGTTTGGTCGGCAAGTCTCAACGCTTCTATCATCTGACCTATATCGCCGTTCATAAAGCTGTCCAACGAATAAAGCGTAAAATTTATTCTGTGGTCGGTGACTCTGCCCTGCGGAAAATTGTAGGTGCGGATTCTTTCGCTCCTGTCGCCCGTACCTACCTGAGTTTTTCTCGCGTCAGCATACTCCTTGTCCGCCTGCGAGCGATAAAAATCGTAAAGCTTGCTTTTGAGCGTTTTCATCGCCTTTTCGCGGTTTTTTATCTGACTGCGCTCGTCCTGACAGCAAACCACGATTCCGGTTGGAAGATGCGTCATGCGAATTGCGCTTTCCGTCTTGTTTACGTGCTGCCCTCCCGCGCCGCCGCTGCGATAAGTGTCTATTTTCAAATCCTTTTCGTTGATTTCTATTTCCACATCCTCCGCCTCGGGCAAAACGGCTACCGTTATCGTGGAGGTGTGAATCCGCCCCTGAGACTCCGTTTCGGGAACGCGCTGCACCCTGTGCACGCCGCTCTCGAACTTGAATTTGCTGTACGCGCCCGCTCCCACAACTATGAAAGAGGCTTCTTTAAGTCCGCCCAGCTCCATTTCGTTGCTGTCAAGCTCCTCAATCTTAAACCGCTGCTTTTCGGCGAACATATAGTACATTCTCTTTATTTGCGCGGCAAACAGCGCGGCTTCGTCGCCGCCCGCCCCCGCTCTTATCTCCACTATGACGTTTTTTTCGTCGTTGGGGTCAACGGGAAGCAAAAGCACTTTGAGCCGTTGCTCCAATTCTTCCTTTTGAGTTTTGAGAACGCCTATTTCCTCATGCAGAAGCTGCGACATTTCTTTGTCCTTTTCCGTTTCGAGGGCGGCAATCGACATGGTAAGATTGTCGTCCGCGCGCTTCCACTCCCTGTATACGTTTACGACGTCTTGCAGACCGCTGTGCTCCTTTACCAGCTTTTTCCAGACGGAATTGTCGGCAATGATTTCCGGACGGGAAATTTCGGCAGTCAGAAATTCGTACCTGTCCTCTATTTTTTTCAGCTTGTCAAACATCGGGTTCATCTTGTATGCCTTAAATATTTATTTTTTCTGCGCCAGAATCATGCGCTCTATGTCGTCGTAGTCCTTTTTTATGTTTACGAAAAAGTTTTCGCGCAGCAAGCCTGCAACCAGCTCCGCCTGCCCGTAACCCACTTCAAGGTAAAGTCTGCCGCCCGATTTCAAAAAATCCGACGCCCGTCTTGCTATTATACGATAAAAATCAAGCCCGTCCGCGCCGCCGTCGAGAGCAACGCGCGGTTCGTGTTCCCTCACGTTTACGTCAAGCCTGTCTATTTCTTCCGTTTTCACATAGGGAGGATTGCACACTATCATGTCAAAGACGCCTTTTAATCCGTCAAACATATCCGTCCTGACAAAATGCGCCTTTACTTTGAGCTTTTTGGCATTGCGTCCGGCAACTTTAAGCGCCTCCGCCGATATATCCGCCAAAGTCACGTCCGCACCCGTCTTTTTGGCAATAGTAAGCCCCACGCACCCGCTGCCGCAGCAAAGGTCGAGCACTCTGTCGCCCTTGTCCAGGACGTTTAGCGCCTGCTCCGTCAAAAGCTCCGTTTCGGGACGTGGAATAAGCACGTTTTCGTCGACCTCGAACTCGTATTCGAAAAACTGCGCCGAGCCGAGCACATATTGCAGAGGCTTGCCCTCCGCCACCTGCTTCAACATCCTTTCGGCTTTGAGACGCGCTCCGAAGCTTATCGTGACGCGGGAGTCGGTCAGGGCGCTTCGTTTGACTTTGAGCAGCGAGCACAGAATCCAGTCCCAATCCGCCTGCAAGCCCTTCTCCTCGACGAATTGGCGTTTTTCCGCGCGAAAATCCGTCACGGGCACGGGCGGGGGAAAGCTTACCGTCTCCTTTTCGGGGTCTGCGTCAAGCTCCAGAACGGCGTTGAAAGCCGCAATCGCCACCTCGCACATCGAGTCGTCCGGCTCCTTTGTCGTCAGTCGCTGCATCTGCTTGCCAAGCCACTTGAAGGGCACGAACAAAAAGAAATCCGACCTTGCGAGAAGCATAAGAAACTCATAGGAAACAGCGGCGGTAAGCGGCAGCATAGCAAGCTTTATGCCCGCGCGCACAAATACGTTTTTAAAAAACAGACGGAAATTGCAAGCCTCCGCGACAATGCCCGCCGCAATCATCAGCACGACGGAAATTATTATTACGAAAACGACGAAGCTTGTTCCGCAGCGGTCGTGGTGCTTGCTCGAGCTCTGCACGTTTTCCACCGTCAGCTCCTTTTCCGCTTCAAAGCAATTGATTGTCTTGTGTTCCGCGCCGTGATACATGAAAACGCGCCGCACGTCCTTGACAGACGCGCAAAACACGAAGTAGCCCAGCATTATGACCACTTTGACTGCGCTGTCAATCAGCAGCGTTCCCATATTCGTAAGTTCGGTTTTAAAAATCTTTTCGATAAGTTGGGGCACAAGGCTGGGAAGAAAAATAAACAGCGCGACCGCCAGCACAAGCCCGAGCAAAAGCGAAACCGCCATTGCCGCCTTAAAGCCCTTTTGGTCGGTGTCGGAGGCTTCCTCCCCCGCTATTTCGGCGGATTTGTAAAGAATCCTGGTGCCCGAAACAAGAGACGCGACAAGATTGACGACGCCTCTGACAAAGGGAATTTTCCCCGCTTTGGATTTCTTTTTGAGCCGTGTGGTTTCCAGTCTGATTTCGCCCGATTCGTCCCGCACGGCAAGCGCCATAGAGGTTTCTCCGCGCATCATAACGCCTTCGATAACCGCCTGACCGCCTATTTTTGTTTTTGCCATATTTTCCTTATTGTCTAAAAGTATATCAAAGCGCCGCGTTTTAAGCAACTAAAAGGGAGCGGCGGCAAGGTATTTTTTTCTTTGTACAACAAAAGAGCACAGAAATAATTCTGTGCCCGTAAACCAAGTCACAAATTTCAGATACCGTATCTTTTCTTGAATTTGTCCACGCGTCCGCCCGCGTCCACCAGCTTTTGTTTGCCTGTGAAATAAGGGTGGCACTTGTTGCAAATTTCGACCTTGATAACATTATCCTTCTTGGTGGAGCCGGTCTTGAATGTCTCGCCGCAGGCGCAGACAACCGTAACCTCGTGATAATTAGGATGAATATTCTCTTTCATAGCCGTTACCTCTAAAAATTTCAATAGCCTTGCTATTATATACCTCGCCGCGCGATAAGTCAAGGATTTTCGATAAATTTACCGTCTGAATTTTCTTACGGTTATTCGGTAGATTTTTTTTCTTGTTTTTGGTATAATGCAACCGAAGCAAAAAGGAGTTTTCTTTTGAAAGCGTGGAAGTACAGCAAGCCTGACGGCGTCAGGCTCAAAGTAGATTTGCCCAGCAGTCTGACCGAGGACAAAACCGTAAAAGTAAAAATCGAAAAAGTCTTGACGGGCAATTTCGAGAAAAAACTCATTTCGGGAGAAACGGACTGCCCCGACGGACTCACGGTCGGGAGGTTTGCCGTCGGCGTCGTAAGCGAATTGTTCGACGCGGACAAAAGCAAATTCAACCGCATAGACCGCGTGGTCATAGAGCCTCATATGCCCTGCGGCAACTGTCTCCCCTGCCGCAACGGAAAGTATGCCGCCTGCGAAAATATGCAGTGTCTCGGACAGACGCAAAACGGATTGCTGCAAGACTTTATCACCCTGCCCGAAAGCTGTCTGCACAAAATCCCCGAGCCTTTGAAATCGGAAAACGCGCTGATAACAGAGCACGTCGCGTTGGCAATACATATACTCGACGCGTTGAGACTTGAAAAAGGCGAGCACATAGCAATTTTTTCGGGAAGCAAGTTGGGAGTGATTTTGGCGCAGCTTGCCAGCTACTATCAGGCAATCCCCGTGCTTGTGGACGAGGACGGCGACGCGCTCGCCATAGCCTCCGCAAACAATATTTATTACGCCTTCAACCCGAAAAACTGCGACGTGATAAAAGAATTGTTTTCAATCACGGGCGGACGGCGCTGCGAAAAGGTGGCTTATCTTGCAAACGACGCAAGCGGCGTGGACGACGCGGTAAACGCCTGCGCCTTCAACGCAAAGCTGTGCGTGGGAGGCTTTGTGGACGACAGACTGAAAATAAATCTGCCCCAAGCCTTAAAAAAGAATATAACCCTCTGCACCGCGCGCACGGGCTACGGAAACTATCCGTCGGCGCTCAACCTTTTGACCAACAAAGTAATAAAAATGTCCGATTTTAAAAGGACGGATATTTCGTTCGATAAATTCGACGGGGAGTTTCCCAAAATCGACGCGCACGAGCTTGACTACGGCGCGGTTGTGGTAAATCTCGACTGAATAAAAACCAAAATAAAAAGAATAATTTTTTTCGCAAAAAAACCGCAGAACTTCTGCGGTTTTAGCGTTTCGTTTGCTTAACCCGTCACTCCTCGGGGAGACAGCAGCTCCTCGTCGCACATATCGATTACGTCTCCCGCTCCGACTATAAGCACTATGTCGTTTTTTTTCGCCGTTTCCTTTATTTTACGTTTTGCGGCGGCAAAGTCGGCGACGTATTCGCAGGGCGTCACCCTGTCGACGGCGGCGGCAAGAGCTTCGCCGCTTACGTTTTCAATGGGTTTTTCGCGCGCGGCGTAAACAGGCAGTATCCACAGCTTTTTTACGCCCGAAAAGCAGTAAACAAAGCTGTCGAACAGTCCCTTCGTCCTACTGTATGTATGCGGCTGAAAAACCATATAAATGTTGTCGAAATTTTTCAGCTTGACCGCGTCCAGTAGAGCCTTTATTTCGGAAGGATGATGCGCGTAGTCCGCCACTATGTTGGTGTAGCCGCAGTCGAAGGTTTCGTAGCGGCGGCTCACTCCGGAAAAGCCCGACAGCAGCATACACACCGTTTTTATATCCAGCCCGAGACAGAAACAGGCGGCGAGAGCGGCAAGCGCGTTGTAAACATTGTGTTTGCCCGCAACCTTCAAATCGACATGTCCTTCCTTTCGTCCCTTTATTTTTACGTCAAAAGAAAAATTGCCGTTTGTCTGCGTCAGTTTTACGCCGCGCACGTCGCAAAACGGTTTCAGTCCGAACGTAACCTTTTTGCCCTTGATTCTCGCGCGCGTAAAAGAGTCCACTCCGTCGGCATTGAGCACGACAAAGCCGTCGGCGCGGGTGTTTTGCGTAAAAGCAACGAAGCTGTCCTTAATATGTTTCAGATTTTTGAAATAATCGGTATGGTCCAGCTCCATATTGAGCAGCACGGAGACATAAGGATGCAGATATCTGAAACTTTCTCTGTACTCGCACGCCTCGCTGACGCAGTATTCTCCGCCGCCCTTTTCAAAATTGCTGCCCGTGCGCTTCAACACGCCGCCGATAAAGACTGCGGGCTTTTTTTGAAGCCCGTCAAGCACGTGCGCCAGCATGCCCGTAGTGGTGGTTTTGCCGTGACTTCCGCATACCGCAACGCCGAAGGGATAATCGTCGAAAATGTCCCCCAAAGCCTGCTCGCGGGGCACGAGCGGAATGGAATTTTCCCTGCAAAAAGTCAGCTCCACATTGTCCTCCTTTACCGCCGAAGTGTATATACAAAGCTTGACGGCGGTTTTGTCTATATTGCTTGCGTCATGTCCTATGCAAACCTCGGCGCCCAGCCCCCGCAGCAACAGCGTCTGTTCGTTTTCCCTGACGTCGCTGCCGCTTACCGCATAGCCCTCCGCCAGAAAATATTGCGCCAATGCGCTCATGCTGATACCGCCTATACCTACCAGATGAATCTTTTCTTTCAACTTAAATTCTTCCATATTAAATTTTATTATAAAATGTGAAATTTAAGTTAAATTTTTTATGAAAAATTTTAATTAAAGTATTGTGTTATTTTGAATTTTATAGTATAATAGTACCACCTTCGGGAAAACATTTTAAAGAGGTTACATCATGAACATTTCTGACATCAGAATCCGCAAAGTCGAAAACGATGAAAACAAGCTCAGGGGCATTGCTTCAATCACCATAGACGATTGCTTTGTCATACACGACATCAAAATAATCGAAGGCAAAGAAAGTCTCTTTATCGCGATGCCCAGCCGCAAAACCAAGGAAGGCGAATACAAGGACATTGCCCATCCCATAAACAGCGAAACAAGGCAAATGCTTTCGGACGCCGTTTTGAAAGCGTACAACAATGCGGAGTAAATTTTAAGGCAAAAGGACTGTCATGCGGCAGTCCTTTTTTCATGTCCCGTTTTCTTTCTGTTGTTAATCAGTTCAAGCGCTATTCTGCCGACAACGCACACCACGACGGAAACCGCGACTGAGATGACAACGATCAGCGCGTGCCCCTTTACGTCTACCAGCCCGATGAGGTTTCTGGCAAAGGGCACTGTCAGCCCCAGCGCCACCAGCGCCGCGCTGCCGAGAGCCACGCACAGGTTGACCCAATTGAACGGATAACACAATACGCACAGCGCAGCCACTCCCGACAAAGTCATTGCGATTGTTGACAGCGTCATAAGCTGCGCGTCGTTTATATTCGCCGGAGCGCCCAAGCCGAAACTCTCATACAGATACATAATCCCCACAGACAGACTCAAAGCCAGCCCTGACGGAATGGTTCTTATCAACGTATTTGAAATAAACCTGCCCGTAATAAGCTCCTTGTTGGGTTTAAGCGCCAAAAAGAACGAGGGCAGACCGATTACCAAAAACTCAATCAGATACAGATTGCGCGGCTCGAAAGGATATTCCCTGCCCAGACAAATCATGAGAAGCGTGGTGAATATGGTCATCGTCGTTTTCATCAGAAACAGGCTTGATGAGTTTTGTATGTTGTTCACCACGCGCCTGCCCTCAGCCACAACGCTCGGCATGGAAGAAAATTTGCTGTCGAAAAGCACAAGATGCGCCACGCTCTTGCTCGCCTGACTGCCCGCGCCCATGGCAACGGCGCAGTCCGCCTCCTTCATTGCCAAAATGTCGTTTACGCCGTCGCCCGTCATAGCCACAGTCTTTCCGTCAAGCTTGAACTGTTTTATAAGCAACGCCTTTTGCTCCGGATTGACTCTGCCGAAAACCGTGTAACGCCTGCTTGCCGCAACAACCTCCTCGTCCGTCATGCCGTCGAGGCTGACAAAGTTTTCCGCGTCGGGAACGCCCGCCTCCTTGGCAATGACGGAAACGGTCTGCGGGTTGTCGCCGCTTATAACCTTTAAGAGCACGTCGTTTTCTTTAAACCACTTGATGGTCTCTATTGCGTCGGGACGGACGGTGTCTTTGAGCACCAACAGACCGAGCTGAACCAGGTCGTCGGGCAATTCGTCGCCGCACATACATTTTTCGCTGAAAGCTACAAGCAGCACTCTCTTGCCCTGTTTGGCGTATTCATCGACGCTTTCCATGCATTTTTTTGCGGCGGGAACAAACTCGGGCGCTCCCACAACCAGAGTGCCGCGCTCATTAAAGCTCACCGCGCTGTATTTCCGCGCGGAGGAAAAAGGAACGACCTTTGAAAAATTAAGCTTTCCGCCCGCTCCGAAATAATTTTCAAGCGCGCGCGCCGTCTGATTTTTTTCGCCCGTAGCAGAAATAAACTCGGGCATAAGCTCGTAAAGAAGCTCGCTTTCTTCGCAAAGCACCGTTTCCACCGTCATTGTGCCGTCCGTGATTGTCCCCGTTTTGTCGAGGCAGAGCACGTTTACGCGGGCAAGCATTTCTATACAGTACAAATCCTTGACCATCGCCTTTTTGGAAGCAAGCCTGATTACGGAAACGGTCAGCGCAACGCTTGTCAAAAGCACCATTCCCGACGGAATCATGCCTATCATACTGCCCGACGTCTGAATAAGCGCCTGCCTCCACTCCGCATAACCGCCAAGCTGGTGCACTGTTGTAAAAAACGTGGCGATTCCAAGCGGAAAAATGATAATTGCCAACACCTTGATAATGGCGTTTATCGAGCGCATAAGCTCGGATTTCGGCTTCTGATATTTTTTTGCCTTTGCCGCAAGCGTCTGCACGTAGCTCATCGCGCCCACCTTTTCCACCCGAGCAAGACAGCTGCCGCTTATTGCAAAGCTGCCGGAAAGCAAGGTGTCGTTTTGCGCTTTTCTCACAGGCTCGGACTCTCCGGTAAGCAAAGACTCGTCCGTTTCCAGCTGCCCTTCGAGCAGCACGCAATCGGCGCATATCTGATTGCCCGCTTCAATCTTGATTATGTCGTCGCGCACGACAGACGAAGCGTCGATTGTCTGCTCCCGCCCGTCGCGGATGACCTTGACCTGCGGCGCATTGAGCAAGGACAGCTTGTCGATTGTCCTTTTCGCCCTGATTTCCTGAACTATGCCTATTGTCGTGTTGGCGATTATTATCACGCCGAAAAAAAGATTGGGATAGCTTCCGAGCGCCGCCATAAGAATCATTATGGCAAGCCCGAGCAAATTGAAAAATGTGAATATGTTGCCGACAAAAATGGAAGCGTAGGATTTGCCCCCCGTGCGTTTGGTCGAGTTTCCTAAACCCGCGGCAAGCCTTTCCTCCGCCTCCGTCTGAGTAAGCCCAATCTCTGCGGGCTTCATGACCGAGATTATTTCCGTCGTTTCCTTGCGTTTCATGGAAATATTATATCTTAACGGGTGACAAAAGTAAACTTTTTTCCCGACAAAAAAACGGCGGAGCAAAGTCCGCCTTTGTCAAAAATATTTGTTTTAAGTCCGTTTAAGCATCGTCTTCCGACTTCGCTTTGCCGCCGTCTGCGTTCTCCTCCTCTAAAAAGGACTCTTTCAGTTCTTCGCTGACGGTGTCGGCAATCGCCTCGGAAATTTCCTCCGCGACGGCGGGCGCGAAATTCCTGTACCCCACGAGCCGCGCAGGTCTCAAAGCGTAGCTCAATACCAATGCCGCCCCTCCGCCTATAAGCGCGGTAAACCATTGCAGCGCGCCCATCATAACGGAAATCGTCTCCATCTGCTTGACGTTGAACAGCAAAGGATAAATCCACTTTACGCCTACAAAATACAAAAAGGCGAATTTAAGCCCCGCTGCAAGCACAATCGCCGCCGCAGACACAAGCAAATTGTACCAGAATCTCTTTGTACTGCCCGAATCCACCCTCAACAGCCAGACGACGACTCCGAATATCACGACGTAAACGGCGTTTGAAACGGCGATAAAGGGCACGAGAAGCACGTTGGGATTGAGTCCAAGCCCCAGCGCGATAAAGGGCGTGACAATACCGACGCAGATTCCGCCGACAATGCCCGTTGTCATTGCGGCAATGAGCAGACACATATTTACAAAGGAGCCTGTAAGAAGCTGAATTTTACTCAACCCGACAAGCCACTGAACAATCAGCGTGACCGCCGCCATAACGGCAATCCTCACTATTACCGACGCTTTTCCGGAAGCGTTTCCGAACAAAAACACTCTTTTCATATTTTTCATCTCCAGTTATATTAAACCTTGCCGGAAGCTTTGTCAATCAATTTGAAATATTCCTCCCATTTATGCTCTCTCACGGGCATGGGCGGAGCGTTGTCAAAATAAAGCACCAGCGCGGGAGAAATTCCGTTGTAATTTTCCAACGTTTCAAAACGCACAAGATGTCCGTCTACAATCAGTTTTTTCAGTTTGGCATGATAGTTGAAGTACATACCTCGATTTTTTTCAATTTTTTCCCACTTAAACTGCGCATTTGCGCATACGACAAAAAAAGACTAAAAAAAGGCGGTTTTTATCACATTCTTGCAAATGAACATATGCGCATCTGCGCATATGTTCATTTGCGCCTTTACTTAAAATTCAAACGTCAGACAGAACAGTCCTCAAAAAACGCCCCAAAAAACAAGAACTTTCTGTCTCAAATCGCCGACAAAAAGCAACTTTTTCGGTCATTTTCCGTAAAACCGAAATTTCCCCTCCATGCCCCGAAAAAACGTCGCAAAATTTCGACTTTCGCACCCGCTCGGCTCATAGCTTGTTTTTTTCAACACACTCATAAATTTGAAAAAAATTTAAAAACAAATATTTTCGCAATGTCAAAAAGTATAAACAAAAAAAGAAAACGCCTGTCTGCACTTTAAAGCGCAGACAGGCGTTTGCAATCAGAAAGCCCAATAGAGATTTGGCATAGCCCTGCCGAAACTCACCGAGGATATGAGTCCGCTTTCGCGACGCTCCCTAATCTTCGACCAGTTTTCAAAAAGACTGTCGTTGCCGTAGCACTCAAACGAGCCGGCTTCGGAATAAACGCCGCTTTCGGTCTCGACGACGCCCTGAAAATAATATACGAAATGCCCTTCAAGCTCCAAATACTCCAACACCTTTATCCTGAGCGTTCTTATATCTGCTCCGTCCTCCTTCATTGCTTTGAGTTCATTGACGAACGCCGCTTCATCGGGATTGTCAAAAGTCGCGTTTCCATCGAAAATTTTGTCGTCAACGTAAAAAGCGCAGCCGATTAGATACGGATAATTTTCTTCGGCGCGGCGCAGATATGTTTCGACGCTGCAACTTCCGTCGTTGTTGCCCAGTCCGAAATCGACTTGCAGCTTGCCGTCGGAAAACTTCCAATTGCCCGCAATTTCTTCGGCATTGTCGTTTATTTTCTTAAATTTCTGCCAATCGAAAACCATGCTTGTCACGAGAGGGCTTTGACTTTTTTCAAGCAGCAGCTCCCACTCGTCGGCATAGTAAGGCGTTAAAACGTCTTCCTGCTTGTCAAACGTCGGATAGTAATAATCCTTGTACAACTCCCCTTTGACTCCGCCGCTCATAACTATCCCCGACAGTCCGAGATAACGGATTGCCGCGCGGTTGAAAACGTCCGCCTTGTCCCACTCCTTCTCGTTTTGCATAAGAGCTTTTGTTTTGACGACGAAAGCGTTGAGCTCCTCGTCCTCAAAGGTTTTGTCGAGAATATCCGTATCCAACTTAATTTTAACCGTCATCGTCTTATCCTGACTGAGATAATCCTCGAATTTGACGTTTTTTATTCCTGCGTTTTTTTTCAAATAGCTGTCCAAATCCTTGCTGCCGTCGGCTTTGCCGAGATTGAAAGTTACCTTGTCGGAATAGTCCCAGCTGCCGTTGCCGAATTGCAGCATCCCGACGTAACCGCTCTCTTTCGGTCCGCACGCCGCGAAAACAAACACGCACAAAAGCAAAATTGCCGACAGAACCAAAATCGCTTTAATTTTTTTCATTTTTTTCCTCCCTCCTTTGTTTTGTTAATTATACACTTTAAGGCGCGTTCTGTCAATCCGTTTTTAGAATTTTAGTTGCAGCGTTTAAAAAAATCCGACAAAATGAGACATTATTTATTTCAATCCGTAAAAATGCTTTTTCGCGCCAGCTTTTTTTCCAGCTTGCGCGCCGTAGGAGTCGCCGCCACGCCCCCCTGAGAGGTCTCCTTGAATTCGGGCGCCATCTTTTTGCCAACCTTGTACATTGCCTCGATTACTTCGTCGGGTGGAATAATGCTGACCTGCCCCGCAAGGGCAAGGTCCGCGCTCGCGACGGCGTTTGCCGCCTGACTTGCGTTGCGAAAACTGCACGGAACCTGAACAAGTCCCGCCACGGGGTCGCAGATGAGTCCCATACAGTTCATGACGGCAATGGCAACCGCGTTTGCGCACATGGCGGGTGTCCCTCCCGCAAGATAAACCGCTGCTGCCGCCGCAATGGCTGCCGCCACTCCGCACTCCGCCTGACAGCCGCCCTCCGCGCCCGAAACCGTAGAATTTCGCACAAAAATAGCTCCAAAGCCCGCCGCAACCAACAGCGCGTCGAGAATTTCCTTTTTTGTGCTGTTGAGTTTGCGCGATGTTTCGATGAGCACCGCAGGCAGTATGCCGCAGGCACCCGCCGTCGGCGCGGCGCAAATTCTGCCCATACCTGCGTTGACCTCGCAGCAGGAAAGCGCCATGGTCATTATGTTGTTGAGATAACTTCCGCCAAGCGTCTGAGACTCGGAATACTGCGCTTGTTTCAGGCTCTGCCCCTTGATAAAATCCACGCCGGGCATATCCTGAGGCGCGTTCACCGCCTTTGCCGCGCTCGCCACCATTGTCTGATAATGCTTTTCCAATCTGTCGTAAAGCATTTCCTCGCTTATGTCGCCGATTGACATTTCGTTTTGCGCGATGACCTCGTGCAGCCTTTTGTTTTCGGTTTTGGCTCTTTCCAAAAGCTCCTCTACACTGTTGTACATAATTATTTCCGCCTTTATTCCTCGTCGTCCACGTAGATTAGTCTGACTTCGTTTACGCCGTCAAGCTGTTCGAGCAACGGCTTTATGTGCTCGGGAAAAACCTCGTCCGTCTCGATTACCGTCGTCGCGGTGCCGCCCTTGTCGTCGCGGGAAAGCCGCATAACCGCAATGTTGATTCCCTGCCATGCAAGAAGCTGCGTAACAGAGTTGATGACACCGCGCTTGTCTCGCTGCCTAATCACTATTGTCGGCTGCTCGGCGGTTATTTCGGTATCCGCTCCGTCCAGCTTTGTTATCAGAATGCGCCCTCCGCCTATACTGCTGCCCTGCACCTCGCTCTTTGTCCCGTCCGTGTTGTAAAAAGTAATCAGACAGGTGTTTTCGTGCACGTCCCCCAAATCCGTTTCGTAAAACTCGTATTTGATGCCCTGCAAACGCGCGTATTCGTAAGCGTCCTTAAGCCTTTCGTCGTCGGCAAGAAAACCCAATGTTCCCGCAAGCAACGCTTTGTCCGTTCCGTGCCCGAGTCCGGTTTCGGCAAAGCTGCCGTGCAAACCGAACGTAACCTTGTAAAACGGCTTGTAGCAAATGTCGTTGGCGATTTTCGCAAGACGCGCCGCGCCTGCCGTGTGGCTCGACGACGGACCTACCATAATGGGACCGATTACGTCGAAAATACTTATATTCATCCGTTGTCTTCCTTTGAAAACCAAGCTGTTTTCGATGGAATTATAACAAAGGCTGACCTCTAATGCAATTTATTGATTGATGTAGAACGGCAAAATATAATGAAAAAAATTCATATTTAAAGCCCGCAGATTTTTCTGCGGGCTTGATTAAAAGTTTTTCAAAGCGTCCAGCCATTTTTCGCGGTCAAACCGCACGTTTGCAGGACTTGTGGAGGGCAAAAGCACAGTGTTTGCGTCAATATCGGGAAAATATCTGTTGAGCAGCTTAAAGGCCGTCGTGCCGTTGCAAAGGATTGTTTTTATGCTGCCGCCTTTTATCAGCCTGTCCACTTCGTTGGGTTTGAGACACACGAGAGAGCTGTCCGACGAGCCCTTTATTTCGCATTCGCAAACCACGTCCCACAGAGCAATATGCCTTTCAAGCAGAAACGCTGCTTTGTCAGACGGAGCGGCGAATTTGTCAAGCCCCAACGCCTCCTCCAAAACGCCCCAGAAACGGTTCTGTTTGTTGCCGTAATAAAAGGAAACCTCGCGGCTCTTTACGCTCGGAAAGCTGCCGAGAATCAACAGACGGCATTGCTCGTCGAATATAGGCGGAAAACTCTTAAAGCTCATTTTCAGACCTTGATTTCGCTGTCCGACTCGGTTGTCGGATTTGCTTCAAGCAGCGGACAAACCACGTCGGCGAGATAGCGCTCCGTCTGCTTTTGGGCGCGTCCGACAAACAGCGCGGGGTCGGTAAGCCTGTCGAGGTTGATTTTCTCGAATTCACGCCTTTGCGCAAGCAGTTCAATCAGATTGTTTTCTCCGCCGTTTTTCTTGACGTTTTCGGCTGCCTGCATGGAACAGACGCGGATAATTTCGTGCAGCTCCTGTCTGTCTCCCCCCTGCTTGACCGCTTCCATAAGTATGGATTCCGTCGCCATAAAGGGCAGCTCCTCGCGGACGTGCTTTAAAACAACCTTTTCGTAAACGACGGGCGCGGAGGTAATGTTTTCGTACAGGCTCAAAACCCCGTCCAAAGCAAGAAACGCCTGCGGTATGGTTATGCGGCGGTTGGCGGAGTCGTCAAGCGTCCTTTCAAACCATTGCGTGGACGCGGTGACCGCCTCGTTCAAGGGCAAGGTCAAAACAAACCGCGCCAGACTGCCCATACGCTCGCTGCGCATGGGATTGCGCTTGTAAGCCATTGCGGAGCTGCCTATCTGATTTTTTTCAAACGGCTCCTCCATTTCCTTGCGGCTTTGCAGAATGCGCATATCGTTGCTGAACTTGTAAGCGCTCTGAGCGATTGCGGACAGTGCGGACAGAATCGTGTAGTCGAGCTTGCGCGTGTAAGTCTGTCCCGACACGTCGAAAACCTTGTCAAAGCCCATTTCCTTAGCCACGAATTTTTCCAGCCTGTCAACCTTGTCGCCGTCGCCGTCAAACAGCGTGAGGAAACTCGCCTGCGTTCCCGTCGTGCCCTTGACGCCTCTGAGCTTCAACTGAGACAGGGCAAAATCCAACGCTTCCAAATCCATAAGCAAATCCTGAATATAGAGCGTGAATCTCTTGCCTACGGTTGTCAGCTGAGCAGGCTGCAAATGAGTGTATGCCAGACAAGGCAACCACTTGTAGCGCTCGGCAAGATTTTTAAGGTTCTTCACGACGGCAAGCAGCTTGTTTCTGATTTCAAGCATCGCCTCGCGGAAAATGATTATGTCGCCGTTGTCCGTGACAAAGCAGCTTGTGGCGCCGAGATGTATTATCGGCTTGGCGTGAGGCGCAACCAGCCCGAATGCATACACGTGCGCCATAACGTCGTGCCGCACCTCTTTTTCGCGGCGGGCGACCGTTTCGTAATCGATATTGTCAAGATTGCTTTCCATTTCGGAAATCATCTGCTCCGTGATTTCCAGACCGAGCGCCTTTTCACCCTTTGCCAGAGCAAGCCACAGCCTGCGCCAGATGCCGTAACGATTGTCGTCTGAAAAAATGCGCTGCATATTTTTGCCCGCGTAACGGGTGCAAAGCGGATTCTCGTAAACGCTGCCGCTCATAAAACCTCCCTTTTCAAAGCGTCGCTATGCTGTCGCGGTCGGGACCTACCCCCGCGTAAGCCACCTTGACGCCGGTGTATTCTTCAATCAGTCTGAGATATTTTTTCGCGTTTTCAGGCAGGTCGGCAATTTTTCTGACGCGCGTGGTGTCGCATTTCCAACCCTCCATTTCGCGGTAAACGGGCTTAACCCTTTCAAGCTCCGAAGTCGAGGGCATGACGTCAAGCAGTCTGCCGTCAAGCTCGTAGCCTACGCACACCTTGATTTTGTCAAAGGAGTCCAGCTTGTCTATTTTGCATACGGCAAGCTCGGTGTAGCCGTTTATCTCCGCGCCGTACTTTACGACGGGCAAATCCAGCCAGCCCAGCCTGCGCGCTCTTCCCGTGCGCGCTCCGAACTCGTCGTCCACGTTCTCGCCGCTGCCGCGGAATGCCTCCGACTCGGCTTCTCCCATTTCCGTAGGGAAGGGCCCCTGCCCCACCGCGCTTGAAAACGCTTTGATAACGCCCGTAACGTCGGTGATTTTTCCTATGGGTACGCCGCACGACGCGCAGGCGTAAGCCACCGTGGGATTGCTGCTCGTTACGTAAGGATAAATACCGAGGTCCAAATCCTTCATTACTCCCAGCTGTCCCTCGAACAGCACGTTTCTGCCGCCGTCGATATATTTTCTTACAAATGAAACGGGTTCGACAAGCCTGTGTGCAAGCTTGTACGACCAATACTGCAATTTTGAAAACAGCTGCTTCAAATCAACCTCCCCGCCGCCGAATGCTTTGAGCTCGAGGTTGATTAAGGGCAACACGCTTTCCAGACGACCTTTTGCGTAATCGAGATTTTTCAGGTCGCCCATACGCAAAGCAATGCGTCTCGCCTTGTCCGCATAGGCGGGACCGATACCGCGCTTTGTGGTGCCTATTCCGTTTTTGCTGCGCTCGAAAAGCTCGTCCAACGTAATATGATAAGGCATCAGCATGGTTGCCCTTTCACTGATAAAAAGCTTCGAGCTGTCAACGCCCTTGGACTCTACGTCGGCAATTTCTTTGAGCAGCTCGTCCGGATTGACGACCATGCCCGTGCCCGCAAGAGCCGCGCACCTGTCGTAAAAAATGCCGCACGGAATCAGGTGCAGCTTGAATACGCCTTTGTCGTTGACAACGGTATGCCCCGCGTTGTCTCCTCCCTGATAACGCACTATCAGGTCGGCGTTTTGCGCAAGATAATCAACCATCTTGCCCTTTCCCTCGTCGCCCCATTGCGCTCCCACTACAATCCTTGTCGCCATAATCCTTTTCTCCTTTTATCTCGGTGCAATTTGCATAAAAAAAGCATAGACTTTCGCCTATGCCCGAGCCTTGCCGACAGTATGAGGAAAGACAGCGCCGCTCGGTTGCGTGTCAGATTGAAAAACAAAGCCCATCGTCCTTTCCTCCTGTCGTATTATATCATATTTTTTCCGAAACTCAAAATGTTTTTTTGCTGTTTGAACGATTTAAGGCATATCCTTTTCTGCGCTTATAAAATATTAAAATTGTAAATCGTATATTCGCTTTCTATATGTCGATATTTTAAATCGGAACAATTAATTTCAGCCAAAATCACCCATTGCTCGCTAGGCATAACCATAGGTGTTGCAATAAATCCTGCATTGTAATCAATATCCAGCTCTATCCGTATACAATGCTCCACTAACTTTATTGATTTTAAAGTTATACCTTTGATTTGATAAGGACAACCGGTATAAATCGCAAAAACCAAAGCCTTTTTATCAAAAAAGTTTTCGTCATAGCTCCGTAAAATTTGGTTTAATTCTCTTTCGCTATCTTCTTCGATACTTTCTTCAAATGCAGTAATATTTACGTCTTCACAATAGAGCCTTATTTCATCCAAAGCATCTAAATAACTTTCGCCTCTGTAATAGTTACTATAATTTGCTTTACAATAGCTTCCGCTGTAACGTATTTCGTATTTGACGTTTACCGCTTCTTTTTCTTCGGGGGTACACCCGCACAGAAAACACATACACAACAACAGTAAAAGAGCTGCCGCAACAATCGACTTTACTTTGTTTATTTTTTTGTTCATATACTTTCTCCCTCTGTTTTAATTTTATTGTCGAATCATAAATCCAATTGCTTATGTGCATAAAAAGCAATAAATTCACATGCCTGCGCAGTTTCCGGTTGACCGTTTTGAAAACGGAATTTTTTACCTGAAATCAAATTGACAAAATCTTCTCCTGTTTTGATTGCCGGTATAAAATGACCGTCTTCATTTTCTAAAAGATAATACTTAGCGTTGCCTGCATTCGCTACATAAAACGGACTTCTGTCGTAAACTATTTTGTTGCCCTCTTCATCCAAAATCCACTCTTTTTCAAATGTCGTTGGATTTAAAGTATAAGGACTCCAAGTGCTAATAATTGTTGAGTCGGATAATGTGTACATACTTGTCCTAAATCCCAACCAACCGAAAACTTTGTTCAACTCGTCGCCCGCATGAACATATAAATAACCGTAGGGCTCAAATTCCACCAAAAAAATATTCAGCATCCCATTTTCGTTATAAAGCGGTTTTATTTCAAAGCCCGTCCGTTTGCCATTGTCCTCCGCCATAAATCTTTTTTCTATCCGCTCGGACATCCGCTGAATATGTTGTTCTGTAGTATAGTCGCTTGCCTGACGCGCGTGCCCCCAAACAAAACACATACACAGCGAAAACAAAAGGACTAACGCGACAATCGACTTTACTTTTATTTTGTTCATTTAGCCTCCTCCCTGAATTTTTAATCAGATAAACCAAATCCCGTTGCGCAAAATCCTTTACGCTCCCCCGACGCGATTTAAATCAAATAAAAACCGCAACACAAACCAAAACGGTCGGTTGCGGTAAACAGACGTAAAAATCGGGTTAAATTTTTCAGGCGGACGTCATTTCGGGCAGAACTTTAATACCGTCTTTGCAGTTATCTTACCACACATATTAAAGTAAGTCAACGAATTTGTATCCGAGTTGTTTCAGCGTTTTTTGTTGCCTTATTGCGGCTGCGTGGCTTTTTCAATCGCCTTGTCGAACTGCTCCTCCGTGAGAAATCCAAGTTTAAGCGCCGCCTGTTTGAGCGTCAATCCCTCTTTTCGCGCGGTTTTGACAATAAAAGCCGCGCGGTCGTAGCCCACAACGGGAGAAAGGGCTGTCGCAAGCATAAGGTTTTTGTCCAGATTGTCCTTCATTCTGCGCTCATTCGGAACAATGCCCGCGACGCAATTTTTGTCAAAGCTTTCAGCCGCCTGCGCAAGCAGGTTGATGCTTTCGATTGCCTTGAAGGCAATGACGGGCATACAGGCGTTAAGCTGCAGCTGTCCCAGCGCGCACGCCGCAGTAATCGTCTGATGATTGCCGAAAACCTCGCAGCACACCATAATCATTGCCTCGCATTGAGTAGGATTTACCTTGCCGGGCATAATCGAGCTGCCCGGTTCGTTTGCGGGCAAGGATATTTCCGCTATGCCCGTGTCGGGACCGCAGGCAAGGAATCTGACGTCGCCCGCGATTTTCAGCAAATCGGCTGCAAGCGTATTCAGCGTGCCGTGAAAATTGAGCGCAGCGTTTTTTGAAGACAGCCCCGCGAATTTGTCCTTTGCCGGCACAAAAGGCAAACCGTATATTTCGGAAAGACACTTTACCGCCGCCTTATCAAAGCCTGCGGGCGCGTTCAGTCCCGTGCCCACGGCGGTGCCGCCCAAAGGAAGAGCGTAAAGATACTTCATGCTGTCGTCAATCATCGACAGGTCGTTTTCAATCAACGTCTCAAACGCGCCCAGCTCGCTGCCGAAAGTCACGGGAGTGGCGTCCTGCAAGTGAGTGCGCCCCGATTTGACAATACCGCCGTACTTTTTCTTTAAACCTCCGAATGAGGCTGCAAGGCTTTTGAGGGCGGGACGAAGACGCGTGCGGTACAGCTCCGCGCAGCAGACGTGTATTGCGGTAGGAAACACGTCGTTGGTGCTCTGCGACATATTTACCTTGTCGTTTGCGTGAGCCTGAACGCCGTTTTGACTGCACAGACGGGAAATAACCTCGTTGAGGTTCATGTTGGTCTGCGTTCCGCTGCCCGTCTGAAAAACCACAAGCGGAAACATATCGTCAGCGCCGCCCGACAAAATCAACTCGCACGCCGCGACGATTGCCCGCTCGGTTTGCGCGTCAAGCGCGCCAAGCCGCGCGTTTGCCTTTGCCGCCGCCTTTTTGACGTTGGCAAGCGCATAGACAAGCTCCTTGGGCATTTGTTGCCCGATGCGGAAATTCCTGCGGCTGCGCTCGGTCTGCGCGCCCCACAAAGCGCCGCTTTCTATTTCTATTTCTCCGATACTGTCTTTTTCCTTTCTGTAATCCATAAATACCTCGCGGCAATTATACCACAAAAGCGCGCCTCCTTCAACCGCAGGGACGCTCAAAACAAAAAAGCCGTCTTTGTACGACGGCTTTTAGACAAATGCTTATTTCAGCTCCGCAACAGCTCCCGCTTCCTTGAGCTTTGCGACCATCTGTTCGGCAAGCTCCTTGGGCTGAGCTTCTTTGATTGTGGAAGGAGCGCTTTCCACCATGTTTTTCGCTTCCACGAGTCCGAGACCGGTTAGCTCTCTGACAACCTTGATGACGTTGAGCTTGCTCGCGCCGATTTCCTTCAAAACGACGTCGAACTCCGTCTTTTCCTCTGCGGGAGCCGCAGCCGCTCCGCCTGCCGCGGGACCGGCAACCGCGACCGCAGCCGCGCTTACGCCGAATTCGTTTTCTATTGCTTTTACAAGCTCGTTGAGTTCAAGAACGCTGAGCGCCTTTATATCTTCTATAAATTTTGCAATATCTGCCATTTTTTTAATCTCCTTTAAATTTTTTCCGCGGTTTTCCGCTTTTTTAAATCACGCGATTAAGCGCTTTGTTTTTCCGCAACTGCATTGAGGGCGATTGCGAGACCCTGTATGGGAGCGTTGAGCACGTTTGCCAACATTCCGTAAAGAACCTGTTTACCGGGAATTTTCGCCAAAGCCTGCACCGTCTTGTCGTCGACGTAAGCCTTGTCCATCATTCCGCACTTAATGGACATAACCTTGTACTTGTCTATGCCCTCGCTGACAACCTTTGCGGGCGCGATTGCGTCATCGTAAGATATGGCGATTGCGGTAGGTCCGTTGAGCGCGGCGTCGAAATCCTTGTAACCAAGCTCGTTGAGAGCTATCCTGACCAGCGTGTTTTTAAGCACCTTGTACTCTACGTTCGCCTTTCTGAACTCGGCGCGGAATTCGGTATCCTTTTCCACCGTGAGTCCTTTGTAATCGATAATGACAAACGAAGCGCATCTTTCAAACTTTTCTTTGAGGTCGTCTATGATTGCTCTCTTTGCGATTTGACTCTCTCTCATCTGATTTCCTCCTTTAAATATTTTGCCGGGAAAAACCCCGTATAAAAACCCTTGCACTAACAAAAGTACAAGGGTCGGAAGAACTTTTACCGTCTTGTACCTCGGCAAGATTTGCTGTCACTTGCTGTCTTTGGTCAAGGGAATTTATTTTGTTTAAGCGGTGCGGTAATTGACCTTTATGCCGGGTCCCATCGTCGAAGAAACGGTGACGCTTTTGACATAAGTGCCTTTTGCCGCCGCAGGCTTCGCCTTGATGATGGCGTCCATGATTGTGGAAAGGTTTTCCATAAGCTTCTCTTTGCCGAAGCTCTTTTTGCCGAATATGACGTGGCATATTGCGGTTTTGTCCACTCTGTACTCCACCTTACCTGCTTTGACGTCGTTTATGGCTTTTGTTATATCCTGAGTTACCGTGCCGCTCTTGGGGTTGGGCATCAGTCCCTTAGGACCGAGAAGCTTACCTATACGGCCTACAAGTCCCATCATATCGGGGCTTGTGATGCAGACGTCGAAATCAAACCAGTTTTCGGTCTGAATCTTCTGTATGATTTCCTCCGCGCCGACGAAGTCCGCTCCCGCCTTGGTCGCTTCGTCCGCTTTTTCGCCCTTGGCTATGACAAGAACGCGGACGGTTTTGCCCGTTCCGTTGGGAAGAACCACAACGCCTCTGACCTGTTGGTCGGCATGACGGGGGTCAACGCCCAATCTCACGTGCAGCTCCATGGTTTCGTCAAACTTGGCTTTCGCCGTCTGGAGAGCCAGTTCTATCGCCTCTCCCGTTTCATACTGTTTGGATCTGTCTATGAGCTTTGCGCTCTCTACGTATCTTTTACCCTTTTTCATCGCAAAGCCCTCCTCAGTCAACCACGACAATGCCCATGCTGCGGGCAGTGCCGGCTATCATGCTGCAAGCCGATTCCAAAGACGCCGCGTTGAGGTCTACCATTTTTGTCTTGGCTATTTCCTCAATCTGCGCTTTGGTTATGTTGGCAACCTTTGTTTTGTTGGGAACCGCAGACGCCGTCTCTATGCCGCACGCTTTTTTAATCAGCACGGGCGCGGGAGGCGTTTTGAGCACAAACGAAAAGGACCTGTCCTGATAGATAGTGACAATAACGGGAATAATCAATCCCGCCTTGTCCGCGGTCTTTGCGTTGAACTCTTTGGTAAAGCCCGGAATGTTGATGCCGTGAGGTCCCAATGCGGAGCCTACGGGAGGCGCGGGCGTCGCTTTGCCCGCGGGCAGCTGCAATTTGACAACCGCCGTAACTTTTTTCGCCATTTTTATCTCCTGATATGTGGTGTTGATGAAACGCATGAAAATATTTACGTTTCTCCCACTCGGACGCTTTCAAAAAACGTCCGTAAAAAACTATTTCAATGCCTCGACCTGCACAAAATCCATTTCGACGGCAGTTTCCCGTCCGAACATATTGAGCACAAGTCCCACCTTTTGGTGCGCGCGGTCGATTGATTTTATCACTCCGATAAGTCCCTCGAAAGGTCCGTTGACCACCTTTACGCTGTCTCCGATTTCCATATCGAAATCGACAACGACCTCTTCGAGACGCAGCCGTCTGACCTCGTCCTCGTCGAGAGGCCATGCCTTGCCCTGCGGACCGACAAAGCCGGTGACGCCGCGGCAGGTATATGTCAGCATATACCACAGCTGGGAGGAGTAAACCAGCTTTACGAAAACGTAACAAGGCATCGTCTTGTTTTCCACCGCTTTCTTTTTGCCGTTCTTTTCCTCTATGGTCTGCTCGGTAGGGATTTTTATGTCGAGAATCTGTTCTTGAAGATTGTTGTTTTCAATCATCTGTTCCAGATTTGCCTTGACTATATTTTCATATCCCGCATAGGTGTGCAGAATATACCACTTGGCTTCCTTGTTTTCGCTCATTTCCCACCGATTTTTACGACACGCCCGTAAGCGCTTTGAGCGCTGCGGAAAGACCGAAATCGGCGGCGCCGATAATCAACGTAAAGAATATAACGACAGCCAAAACGATACCCGTATTTTTTACGACGGTCGCAAAGGACGGCCACGTGACCTTTTTAAGTTCAGACGCGCTCTTGCCCAAAAAATTGCCGAAACGTCTGAATACGTTGGGCTTTTTATTGCCGACTTGATTGTTTTTCGCCATAGTTCAACCCTCTTTCAGTTGGCGCAAGGTTGTCCAATTAAAATTATTTGGCTTCCTTGTGCGCGGTGTGTTTTTTGCAGAATCTGCAATATTTGTTAAGCTCCAGTCTGTCGGTGGTGTTCTTTTTGTTTTTGTAACCGTCGTAGTTACGTTGTTTACACTCCGTGCAAGCCAAAGTTATCTTAACTCTGTTGCCCTTGGTATTAGCCATCGTAATATCTCCTAAAATTTTTCAGTGCAAAAATTTGCACCCCTTAAAAGAGTGCTTGTTTATGTTAGCAAAGACCGAAGGTTTTGTCAAGCAAAAAATCGGACAAAACCCAAAAAAAACGCTTTTTCCCAAATATTTTTTCCGAGGGCGGCAAACGTCCGAGCTTTGCCGAAAAAAGTCCGCAGACGTTGTGTCTGCGGACTTTGCTTGAAAATTGTCAGTTGAGAATTTTGGTAACAACGCCGGAGCCGACCGTTCTGCCGCCTTCGCGAATTGCGAAGCGCAGTCCCTCTTCGATAGCGATGGGGGTGATGAGCTTGACGGTGATGGTGGTGTTGTCGCCGGGCATAACCATTTCAACGCCCTTCTGCAGCTCGATGGAGCCGGTAACGTCCGTGGTACGGAAATAGAACTGAGGACGATAGCCGTTGAAGAACGGGCTGTGACGTCCGCCCTCTTCCTTGGTCAGAACGTATATCTGAGCCTCGAAATCCTTGTGGGGATGAATAGTGCCGGGCTTGGCGATAACCTGTCCTCTCTCCACTTCGTTTCTCTGAATACCTCTCAAAAGCAGACCTACGTTGTCGCCCGCATAAGCGACGTCCAAAAGCTTTCTGAACATTTCGACGCCTGTGACGACCGTCTTTTTGGGTTCGTCCTCCAAACCGACGATTTCAACGTTGTCAAGCGGCTTGATTTCGCCTCTCTCCACTCTGCCGGTTGCGACGGTGCCGCGTCCCGTGATGGTGAAAACGTCCTCGACAGGCATAAGGAAAGGCTTGTCCGTAGCTCTTTCGGGAGTAGGGATGTACTCGTCAACGGCCTTCATAAGCTCTTTTATGCAGTCGTAAACGGGGTCGGAGATGTCCTTGCCCTCGATGGCGGCGTCCATAGCGACCTTGGCGCTGCCCTTGATGACGGGAAGCGTGTCGCCGGGGAATCCGTACTTGGAGAGAAGCTCTCTGACTTCCATTTCGACCAGGTCGATAAGCTCGGGGTCGTCAACAAGGTCGGTCTTGTTCATGAACACGACGATGTAAGGAACGTTAACCTGTCTTGCGAGCAGGATGTGCTCTCTTGTCTGAGGCATGGGACCGTCGGCTGCGGAAACGACGAGGATTGCGCCGTCCATCTGCGCCGCGCCGGTAATCATGTTTTTGACGTAGTCCGCGTGTCCCGGGCAGTCAACGTGCGCATAGTGGCGCGCGTCCGTCTGATATTCAACGTGAGCTGTGTTTATTGTGATGCCTCTCGCTTTCTCTTCGGGGGCCTTGTCGATTTGGTCATAACGCATAACTTCGGCTTTGCCTTGCATAGCCATAACCATGGTGATAGCCGCAGTCAAAGTGGTCTTGCCGTGGTCAACGTGACCTATGGTACCGATATTGACGTGGGGCTTGCTTCTGTCAAACTTTTGTTTTGCCATTTTGAGTGTCCTCCACTAAAATTTTTAATTTGAAATTTTAATAAACTTTGCGTTTATTATAATATAAGATAATTTTTTTTGCAACTGTTTTTTTAACTTTGCGGCAGCGCTCTTATTTTTTGCCGATGATTTTTTCCGCTATGTTTTTGGGTATTTCGTCATAGTGGTCAAACTGCATCGTAAAGTTGCCTCTGCCCTGCGTCCTGCTTCTCAAATCGGTCGCGTAACCGAACATTTCCGAAAGCGGAATAAACGCGTGGATTGCCTGTATGCCGTTGCGCATATCTATGCCCGTGAGGTTTCCGCGTCTGCTTGAAATGTTGCCCATTACGTCGCCCAGATAATCGTCGGGTACCGTGACCTCCACCTTCATCATGGGTTCGAGCAGCACGGGGTTGGCTTTCTGACATCCCTCTTTGAACGCCATGGAGCCTGCCACCTTGTATGCCATTTCCGAAGAGTCCACCTCGTGGTAGCTTCCGTCCACGACGGTAACCTTGAAGTCCACCACCTCGTAGCCCGCAAGCACGCCCGTCTTTGCAGCCGCCTGAATACCCATATTGATGGGCTGAATATACTCCTTGGGTATGCAGCCGCCGACAGTTTGGTCTTCGAAAACGTAGCCCGTTCCGGGTTCCGTGGGCTCCAGAATGATTTTGCAGTGACCGTACTGTCCCTTGCCGCCGCTTTGCCTTACGTATTTGCCCTCCGCTTCAACTCTCTTTCTGATAGTTTCGCGGTAGCTCACCTGCGGCTGACCGACGTTGGCTTCCACCTTGAACTCCCTGAGCAGTCTGTCCACGATGATTTCCAGATGAAGCTCGCCCATGCCTGCGATGATTGTCTGTCCCGTCTCGTTGTCGGTGTAGGTCTTGAAGGTAGGGTCCTCCTCGGCAAGTTTTGCCAGAGCTATGCCCATCTTTTCCTGTCCCTGCTTGGTTTTCGGCTCAATCGCCACCTTGATGACGGGGTCGGGGAAAACCATATTTTCCAGCACGATAGGATGCTTTTCGTCGCACAGAGTGTCGCCCGTGGAAGTTTCTCTGAGTCCTACCACGGCGACGATTTCGCCGGCGTAGGTTTCGGGAATTTCCACCCTCTGCGCCGAGTGCATCTGCAAAACCTTTGCAATCCTCTCGCGCTTGCCCTTGCTCGCGTTGTAAACGTAAGTACCCGATTTGAGAGTGCCGCTGTAAACGCGCACATACGCCAGCTTGCCCACAAACGGGTCGGAGACGATTTTGAACGCCAGCCCGCAGAAAGGCTCGTTGTCGTCGGCTTTTCTCTCCTCTTCCTTTTCAGGCTCGTCGGGATTGAATCCCACGACGTGGTCGATATCTATAGGAGAGGGAAGATAATCGGTAATGGCGTCCAGCAAAAGCTGTATTCCCTTGTTTTTGTAAGCCGTACCGCAGAAAACGGGATTGAGCTCGAGCGCAATCACCGCGCTGCGCACGCCCGCCTTGATTTCCTCTACGGAAATTTCCTTGCCTTCGAGGAACTTTTCCATAAGCACGTCGTCGCGCCCCGCGACGAACTCCACCAAATCGGCTCTCGCCTGCTCCGCACGCGCCCTGATGTCGGCGGGGATTTCCCCTTCGTCAACGCTCATGCCGGTAGGGTCGTTGTAGAAATAGGCTTTCATCTTTATGACGTCTACAATTCCCTTGAAATTCTCCTCCTTGCCGATTGGCAGTTGGAGGGGCATGGCATTGGCTTTGAGGCGCTCCCTTATCATGTTGACCACGTTGTCGAAGTCGGCGCCGTTGATGTCCATCTTGTTGACAAACGCGATTCTCGGAACCTTGTACTTGGTCGCCTGATGCCAGACCGTTTCGCTCTGAGGCTCCACGCCGCCCTTGGCGCAGAACACCGCGACGGCTCCGTCGAGCACTCTCAAAGAGCGCTCCACCTCTACCGTAAAGTCAACGTGTCCCGGCGTGTCTATCAGGTTTATGCGATAGTCAACGCCGTTGTCCTTGTTTACCCAATGCACCGTGGTAGCGGCGCTGGCTATGGTTATGCCTCTCTCCTGCTCTTGCTGCATGGAGTCCATAACCGCAGTGCCCTCGTGCGTTTCGCCTAACTTTCTGGTTTTGCCGGTGAAAAACAGGATTCTTTCGCTTGTCGTAGTTTTTCCCGCGTCGATGTGCGCCATGATTCCGATGTTACGCACCTCGCGCAAAGGATATGTTCTTGCCACCTGTCTTTTCTCCCGTTACCAACGATAATGTGCAAACGCTTTGTTGGCTTCCGCCATTTTGTGCACGTCTTCCTTCTTTTTGAAGGCTCCGCCCTGACTGTTGTAGGCGTCCATAAGCTCGCCCGCAAGCCTCAGGTACATTTGTTTTTCGCTTCTCTTTCTGGCGTAAAGCACCAGCCATCTTATTGCCAGCGTCTGCCTTCTGTCAGGTCTGATTTCCATAGGCACCTGATAGTTGGAGCCGCCGACACGCCTTGCCTTGACCTCCAACACAGGCATAATGTTGTTAATCGCCTGATTGAAAACTTCCATGGGGTCAAGATTCATTTTTTCTTTGATTGTATCGAATGCACCGTAAACGATTTCCTGCGCGATTCCCTTCTTTCCGTCAAGCATAATCTGATTGACAACCTTTGTCACGACTGTGCTGTTGTAAACGGGATCGGGCAGAACTTCTCTTTTGGGTACGCCGCTTCTTCTCGGCATAATATACCTCCTTTCAATATTCGAAAATTTTTGATTTTGTCCGATGGACCTTGATACGGCTGACTGCACGGAAAATTCCGGAGAAACTTCTGCGCCTTAAACGCATACTGCCTATCGTGAACAACGGACAAAACCTATCCGACCTTCACAATTTGTGCCGTAATCAGTTGGAAAAATTATTTCTTGGGACGTTTTGCGCCGTACTTGGAGCGAGCCTGCTTTCTGTTTGCGACTCCGGCGGCGTCAAGCGTGCCTCTGATGATGTGATAACGCACGCCGGGCAGGTCTCTGACTCTGCCTCCGCGAATCAACACCACGCTGTGCTCCTGCAAGTTGTGACCTTCGCCGGGAATGTAGCACGTACCTTCCTCACCGTTGGTGCGGCGGATTCTCGCAATCTTGCGCAAAGCCGAGTTGGGCTTTTTGGGAGAAGTGGTAGTCACGTTCAGACAGACGCCTCTTTTCTGAGGGCATCCGTTGAGCAACGGCGACTTGGACTTTTCCTCCGCTCTTTCCCTGCCTTGACGGATCAACTGATTGATTGTTGCCATTTGTTACCTCCTTGTGATATTTTGTCGGATATAAAAACTCTCGCGAGATATATCGTCAGTGTTTGAGCACTCCCACCACGGAAGCGCGATTGTGCGCGAGTCCGCATTTCTCCGCGAACTCGGCGCTTGTTCCTCCCACCTCGACCTGCACGTTTTTTTCGAGCGCGGCCGTAAGCACACGCTCCTTGTACGCCGCGTCGGAGTCTTTGGCGAGATAAATTTTGCTGATTTTGTCCTCCTTGAGAGAGGCCAACACCTCTCTCAGTCCGACAACCCTGTTTTTGTTTTCTGTTCGGTCTACGTCCATTTTTCGGTACACCAAAAGCAATAATATCAAAACGCGCAGCCTAAGTCAAGCGTTTTTTTAAAACTGCTCTCTGTCGCTCCTTTCGACGACTTCCTTTATCTGAACGTTGCGGTACTCCGCAAGCCCCGTACCGGCTGAAATCTGTTTGCCGATAATTACGTTTTCCTTCAGTCCGTAAAGCGGGTCGACCTTGTTCTTGATTGCCGCTTCGGTAAGCACTCTCGACGTTTCCTGGAAGGACGCCGCGGACAGCCAGCTGTCGGTGGCGAGAGCCGCCTTTGTGATGCCGAGCAGCGTGCGCTTGGCGGTGGCCGGTCTGCCGCCCTTTTCCAGAATATCCGTGTTGGCCTCCTCGAACTTGAAAATATCCACAAGCTCGCCCGGCAACAGCTCCGTATCGCCGCCGTCCTCCACCTTGACCTTGCGCATCATCTGCCGCACGATGATTTCAACGTGCTTGTCGTTTATTTCGACGCCCTGCATACGGTAGACGGACTGCACTTCCTTGACAAGATACTCCTGCACCGCTTTAAGTCCCTTTATGCGCAGCAAATCCTGCGGATAAATGGAGCCTTCGGTAAGCATATCGCCGCTTTCTATCACGTCGCCGTCATGCACTTTGAGACGCGCGGTGAAAGGTATGGAATAGGATTTCGCCACGCCGTTCGCGTCGGTTACCACAACGTCCTTCTTGCCGTTCTTTTCCTCTATCGCGACAGTTCCCGAGGTTTCGCTGAGAACGGAAAGTCCTTTGGGCTTTCTCGCCTCGAAAAGCTCCTCGACGCGGGGCAGACCCTGAGTTATGTCGTCCGCGGTTGCCACGCCGCCGGTGTGGAACGTTCTCATGGTGAGCTGCGTTCCCGGCTCGCCTATGCTCTGCGCGGCAATAACGCCTACCGCTTCGCCCAAATCCACGGGCTTGCCCGTAGCCATATTTTTGCCGTAGCATTTGCTGCATATACCGTGCTTGCTGCGGCAGCTCAAAATGGTGCGCAGATAAACCTTCTTTATGCCGGCGTCCACAATCGCTTTGGCCTGCTCGTCGGTTATCATGCTGTCGGCAGGCGCAAGCACCTCTCCCGTCTGCGGGTGCACCACGTCGTCTATCGTATATTTGCCGATAATTCTGTCTTCCAGCTTTTCGATCACTTCGTTTTCCGAGCTTCCCGTGATTGCGGAAATCCACATGCCCTGCGGCTTGCCGCCGTGCGCGCAATCCTCCTCGCGCACAATCACGTCGTGGCTTACGTCTACGAGTCGGCGCGTCATGTATCCCGAGTCGGCAGTTTTCAACGCCGTATCCGCAAGACCTTTGCGTCCGCCGTGTGAAGAAATGAAGTATTCCAAAACGGTAAGTCCCTCGCGGAAGCACGCCTTGACGGGCAGCTCTATGGTTTTGCCGCTCGGGTCTGTCATGAGTCCGCGCATACCGGACAGCTGTCTGATTTGGTTCATGCTGCCGCGCGCGCCGGAGTTTGCCATCATCCAGATAGGATTGAATTTGTCGAGGGTACCTTTAAGCTTTTCGGTAACCTTGTCGGTGGCCTCCTTCCAGATTCCGACAACTTTTTTGTAACGCTCGTCGTCAGTAACCATACCCATGTTGTAAAGCTCCTCGACTTTGAGCACTTCCGTGTCGGCATCGGCAAGGATTTCCTGCTTTTCCTTGGGGATGTGCATATCGAATATGCTTGCGGTGACCGCGCCGATTGTCGAATACTTGTAGCCGAGCGCTTTTATTCTGTCAAGCACCTCGGAGGTAACGGTAGCGCCGTTGACCTTGAAGCAGCTCTCCACAATCTGACTCAGCTGCTTTTTGCCCACAAGGTATTCTATTTCGTTTTTGAGGTAATCCTCCTTTGTCTCTCTCTTGCAGAAACCGAGATTCTGAGGAATAGCCTGATTGAAAATCATTCTTCCGACGGTGGTGGTTAAAAGCGTGCTTAGCTTTTCGCCGTCTATTTCCTTGGTTACTCTTATTTTGACCACAGATTGAAGCTCGATGTCTCCCGCGTTGTAGGCAAGGATTGCCTCGTCCACATCGCTGAACACCTTTCCCTCGCCTCTTGCGCCCTCTTTTTCGATTGTGAGGTAATAGCACCCCATAACCATATCCTGCGTGGGCGAAATGACGGGCTTGCCGTCGGAAAGCTTCATGATATTGTTGGACGCAAGCATGAGGAATCTCGCTTCCGTCTGCGCTTCCACCGAAAGCGGCACGTGAACCGCCATTTGGTCGCCGTCAAAGTCCGCGTTGAAAGCCGTGCAGGCGAGAGGGTGCAGTTTAAGCGCTCTGCCCTCTATGAGCACGGGTTCAAACGCCTGTATGGAAAGCCTGTGCAGCGTAGGCGCGCGGTTGAGCATGACGGGGTGGTCCTTGATGACTTCTTCCAGCACGTCCCACACCTTGCTGTCCGCGCGTTCTATTCTGCGCTTTGCGCTCTTTATGTTTTGGCACTGATTGGTTTCCACCAGCTTTTTCATGACAAAGGGCTTGAACAGCTCCAAAGCCATTTCCTTGGGGAGACCGCACTGATGCAGTTTAAGCTCTGGACCGACCACGATAACGGAACGTCCGGAGTAGTCAACGCGCTTGCCCAAAAGGTTCTGACGGAAACGCCCCTGCTTGCCGCGCAAAAGCCCCGACAGGGATTTAAGCTCTCTGTTGCCTGCGCCGCTGTGCGGACGCTTGCTTCTGCTGTTGTCAATCAGGCTGTCCACCGCCTCCTGAAGCATTCTCTTTTCGTTGCGAATCAGTATATCGGGAGCGTTGATTTCCTTGAGCTTTTTAAGTCTGTTGTTTCTGTTTATAACGCGGCGATAAAGGTCGTTGAGGTCGCTTGTCGCGTATCTGCCGCCGTCCAGCGGAACCATAGGTCTCAGCTCCGGAGGAATAACGGGCAGCACGTCCAGAACCATCCATTCGGGTTTGTTGCCCGAGCGGCGGAAGGACTCGACTATTTCAAGACGTTTGATTGCTCTGATACGTTTTTGTCCCGTAGCCTTTTCCAGCGTCTTTCTTAGCTGCTCGGCTTCCTTTTCGAGGTCCACCTCCATGAGAAGCTCTTTGATGGACTCTGCGCCCATGCCCACCTTGAAATTGGCGGCGCCGTAGGTCTCAACCGCTTCTCTGTGCTCGTTGGGGGTAAGCACCTGCTTTTTTGCAAGCGACGTCGCCATGGGGTCAAGCACCACGAAGCTTGCGAAATTCAGAACCTGCTCCAAAAGCTTGGGCGACATATCCAGCAAAAGCCCCATTCTGCTCGGCACGCCTCTGAAATACCAGATGTGGCTTACCGGTGCGGCAAGCTCGATGTGCCCCATGCGCTCGCGGCGCACCTTGGCGCGAGTGACCTCGACGCCGCACTTGTCGCAGATGACGCCCTTATAGCGGATTCTCTTGTATTTGCCGCAATGGCACTCCCAATCCTTTGTCGGACCGAAAATCTTTTCGCAGAACAAACCGTCCTTTTCGGGCTTGGTTGTCCTGTAATTTATGGTCTCGGGCTTGGTGACTTCTCCGTAAGACCACTCTCTGATTTTTTCCGGGGAAGCGATACCTATCTGTATTGAATCGAAATTGTTAAGCTCGTACATTTATCTTCCCTCCTCAAAACTCCTCGTCCTCGTCCGTTTCGTCATCGTCGAACAAATCCTGAATGTCGAACTCCTCGTCCTCGTCCATTTCCTCGTCGTCGAAGCTGAAATCGTCCGCCAAAATGTCTATTTCTTCGTTTTCGTCGAAGCTCAAAATCTTTTCTTTCTTTTCTTCCTTAGCCTTGTTGATAAAGTCGGCGTAGTCAAGCTCCGTATCGGAACTGTCTATTATCTGAATTTCCTCGTTATCCTCGGAAAGCACCTTTACGTCCAGCGCAAGTCCCTGCAACTCCTTTATCAGCACCTTGAAGGACTCCGGAATACCCGGGTCGGAAATATTGTCGCCCTTTACTATGGATTCGTAAGTTTTTACTCTGCCCACGACGTCGTCCGACTTGACGGTAAGAATTTCCTGCAAAATGTTGGAAGCGCCGTAAGCTTCGAGCGCCCACACTTCCATTTCGCCGAAACGCTGTCCGCCGAACTGAGCCTTGCCGCCCAAAGGCTGCTGCGTGACAAGACTGTAAGGTCCAGTGCTCCTCGCGTGGATTTTGTCATCCACAAGGTGAATGAGCTTGAGCATATACATATAGCCCACGGTGACGCGGTTTTCAAAGGGAAGTCCCGTTCTGCCGTCGTAAAGCGTCACCTTGCCGTCAACCTTGTTGGTAGCGGGATTGGTCATGCAATTCTGCTCGAACAGCTCCTTGATGTCCGTTTCCGTCGCTCCGTCGAAAACCGGAGTAGCCACCTTCCACCCCAAAAGCTTGGCAACAAGCCCGAGGTGCACTTCGAGAACCTGACCTATGTTCATACGCGAAGGCACGCCCAAAGGATTGAGCACTATCTGCAAGGGTGTGCCGTCCTCCATAAAAGGCATATCCTCCTGCGGCAGTATGCGGCTGATAACGCCCTTGTTGCCGTGGCGTCCCGCCATTTTGTCGCCGACGGATATTTTGCGCTTCTGCGCTATATAAACCCTGACCAGCTTGTTGACGCCGGGGTCCAGCTCGTCCTTGTTCTCTCTCGTGAAAATCTTGATATCTACGACAATGCCCTCCTCGCCGTTGGGCACGCGCAGCGAGGTATCCCTTACCTCTCTCGCCTTTTCGGAGAATATCGCGCGCAGCAGACGCTCCTCGGGCGTAAGCTCCGCTTCTCCCTTGGGCGTTACCTTTCCTACCAGAATATCTCCCGGATGGACCTCCGCGCCTATTCTGATAATACCCTCCTCGTCGAGGTCCTTCAAAGCGTCCTCGCCGACGTTGGGAATATCGCGCGTGATTTCTTCGGGACCGAGCTTGGTATCGCGCGTTTCAGTCTCGTGCTCCTCTATGTGAATGGACGTGAACACGTCCTCCTTGACGAGGTTTTCGCTTATGAGAATGGCGTCCTCATAGTTGTAGCCCTCCCAGGACATGAAGCCTATCAGGATGTTTCTGCCGAGCGAAAGCTCGCCCGCGCTTGTAGACGGACCGTCGGCGATTATGTCGCCCGCCTTTACGACCTGTCCCACGTTGACAATCGGACGTTGATTTATGCAGGTGCCCTGATTGCTGCGCACGAATTTTTTGAGAGGATAAGAATGGACAAGACCGTGAGTGTCCCTCACCTCGATTTTGTCGGCGGAAACGCGGTTGACCACGCCGTCCTCCTTGGATATGACCATTACGCCGCTGTCGTATGCGATGCGGTGCTCGATGCCGGTAGCCACTATCGGCGCTTCGGGCTTCAACAACGGAACTGCCTGACGCTGCATGTTAGAACCCATGAGCGCGCGGTTGGTGTCGTCGTTTTCAAGGAACGGAATAAGGCTTGTTGCCACGGATACGAGCTGTTTGGGGCTTACGTCCATATAGTCTACCATGTCGCTGCGGAACTCTTTTATGTCCTCGCGGTAACGGCAGGTGACGCGCTCCTTGACAAACCAGCCGTTTTCGTCCAGCAGCTCGTTTGCCTGCGCGACGATAAAGCCGTCCTCCCTGTCCGCCGTGAGATACTCGATTTCGTCGGTAACCACCTTGCGCTCCTTGTCCACGCGGCGGTAAGGGCTTTCCACAAAGCCGTATTCGTTGATTCTTGCAAACGCCGCCAGTGAAGTTATCAGTCCTATGTTCTGTCCTTCGGGCGTCTCTATCGGGCACATTCTGCCGTAATGCGAATAGTGAACGTCTCTGACGTCAAAGGTCGCGCGCTCCCTGTTGAGACCGCCGGGTCCCAACGCCGACAGCTTGCGTTTGTGCGTCAGCTCGGCAATCGGGTTGGATTGATCCATAAACTGCGACAGCTGAGAGGAGCCGAAAAACTCCTTGATTGCGCTGCTCACGGGGCGCACGTTTATCAGGCTCTGCGGAGTCGCCTTGTCTATTTCCTGAATAGCCATACGCTCGCGTATGACGCGCTCCAAACGCGCTATTCCTATGCGGAACTGATTTTGCAGCAGCTCTCCCACGCTTCTTACGCGGCGGTTGCCCAGATGGTCTATGTTGTCCACCTGCCCCACTCCGTGTTTGAGGTTGAGATTGTAGGAAACGGTGGCGATTATGTCCTCCCTCGTGATATGGCGGGGAATAAGCCCGTCGCGCGACTTGGAAATAAGCTCCACCGTCTCGTCTACGGGGAGATTCTGCGCGAGTATGTCCTTCAAAACGGTCAGATTGACGTATTCGTTGATTCCGAGCGCCTTGAAATCGTATTTGGCAAACTCCGGATTAACCAATTTGAGGTAATAAAGAATATCCACCGTATTGTTGCCGATAACCTTGACCTTTTGCCCGTTGCTCTCTATATAAACGACGTTTACGCCGCTGTTCTGAATGGCGCGGGCTTTTTCTTCGGTAATCTCGTCTCCCGCCTTGCCAAGCTCAATTGTCTTTTTCCCCTCTGCGGTATCGACATCAACGGAAAGATTTTCCGCAAGGGTATAGGTTACGTAACGGGTGCTGTGGTCGCGGTAGCCCATAATTCTGTTGGCAAGCGACAGCTTTTTGTTGAATTTGTAGCGTCCCACCTTTGCCAGGTCGTAACGCTTTGCGTCGAACAGCAGGTCGGTCAGCTGCTTTTTAATCGACTCCTCGGTGGGTATTTCGCCCGGGCGCAGACGCTTGTAAAGTTCAAGCAGACCCTCGCGCTCGTTTTTGCTTGTGTCCTTTTCGCAGGTGCGCAAAATGGTTTCGTCGTTGTCGAACAAGGCGGCTATTTCGTCGTCGCCCGAAATGCCTATGGCTCTCAAAAGCACGGTCGCGGGCAGCTTGCGGTTTCTGTCCACGTGAACGTAAAGTATGTTGTTGTTTGCGTCATGCACAAATTCGAGCCACGCTCCGCGGTTGGGTATGACGGTGGTGTCGTATTTGCGCTTGCCGCTCTTGTCCAGCTCGCTCGCCGCGTAAACGCCGGGCGACCTGACCAGCTGACTGACCACCACGCGCTCCGCCCCGTTGATGATAAAGCTGCCGTTGTCCGTCATCAGCGGGAAATCGCCCATAAAGACCTCCTGGTCCATAATTTCCCCCGTGTCGTTTCTAATCAGCCTGACCTTGATTTTGAGCGGCGCCGCATAGGTGGCGTCCCTTTCGCGGCACTCGTTTTCGCTGTACTTGCTTTTGAAATCCAACGCGTGCTCCAAAAATTGCAGCTCGAATCTTCCCGAATAATCCACTATGGGAGAGAAGTCGTCGAATACCTCTCTGATGCCCTCGCGCACAAAAGCGTCGTAGGAATTTTTCTGCACCTCTATCAGGTTGGGCAGGTCGAGCACTTCCTTGATTCTGGAAAAGGTTTTGCGTTCCGTATTGCCGAATCTTTGAGTCCGAATGTTCCGCATTTAAGCACCTCGAAAAAAAATTTTGGAAATTTCAGTAAATATGTTGCATTGAACACCGTCTTGGTGTAAAATATATTTAGACGTTGCGACGTTCCCCTCACCCGATTTTGCTTCCGCGCCGCAAAATAAAGACGGCAGGGCAAAATTGGGCATATTACTGCATTAAGTCATTTTACTTAAACAAAAGTCAATAGTCAAGCCATTTTTCGTAAATTTTTTCATAAAAAAATAAATAAAAATTTTTTCATTTTTGAACGCCGAAAAAACGGCGTTTTTTTGTCGGACGGCGACTGAACCGCGCCTCCCCCATTTTGATTGAAATAAATTCGGATAAATGTTAAAATCTATGCGGGCGGAAAAAAATTGCGCCGCATATAATTGAAAACCGACAACGACGCGGAGAAAAAACGATATGAGACTTGATAAATTTCTGAAAGTGAGCAGAATCCTCAAACGACGCACGGTCGCCAACGAGGCGTGCGCGGGCGGCAAGGTGAGCGTAAACGGAAGGACGGCAAAGCCCGGCGTGCAGCTCAAAACGGGAGACGTGGTAAACATTTCCTTTGCGGGGTTCGATTTGACCTTCGCGGTCAAAGAGCTGCGCGAAAGCGTAAGAAAGGAGGAAGCCGCCGACATGTACGAAATCATCGGAGAAACCGAAAAATGAGAAGCGCAGTCATAGTCGCCGCAGGCAAAGGCGAAAGATTTAACGGCGACAAAATTTTCCTTAATTTTTGCGGCGCCCCCGTTCTGTTGAGAGCGACGCTGCCCTTTCTCCATTTATGCGGGGAGGCAATCGTCGTGGTAAACGAAAACGACGTCGAAAAAGCGCGCACGCTGTTCGCTTCCATGCCCGCCGTAAAAATCGTCGCGGGGGGGAAAACGAGACAGCAGTCCGTCTTAAACGGGCTTGACGCCCTGTCCTCCCGCTGTCGAACCGTTGCCGTTCACGACGGCGCGCGCCCCTTTCTGTCGGAAGCGCTTGCAAAAATCTGCTTTGAACAGGCGGAAAAGCACGGCAGCGCCGTGCCCGTCGTCCCCTCGTCGGACAGCGTTTATTTCAACGGCGCTCCCGTTGACAGAAACGGCGTCAGACTCGCGCAAACGCCTCAGACCTTCGACGCGGAAAAAATAAAACAGGCATACGCCGAGCGGGACGGAGCCGCCGCAGACGACGCGACGGTATATTTCGGCAAATTCGGCAGTCTTAATTTTGTGGAAGGAGAAACCTCGAACAAAAAAATCACCTATCCCTCCGACCTCCCCGACATAAGGACGGGGTGCGGGTTTGACCTGCACACGCTCGAAAAAGGCAGAAGGCTGATTTTGGGCGGCAGGGAAATCCCCTGCGACGCGGGACTCAAAGGGCACTCCGACGCGGACGTATTGCTCCACGCCCTGACCGACGCGCTGCTGTGCGCCGCGGGAGAAAGGGATATAGGCTGCCTTTTCCCCGACAGCGACGAAAAATTCAAAGACGCGGACAGCAGCATATTTCTTTACGAAGCGTCAAAGCGCGCGAGGGAAAAGGGATTTGCCGTCATGTTCGCGGCTGCCGACCTGATAGCACAAAAGCCGAAGCTCGCGCCCCACATACCCGCAATCAGAGCCTCCGTCGCAAAAATGCTCGACGTCCCCGCGGAGCTTGTCAACATTTCCGCGAAAACCGCCGAAAAGCAAGGCACAATCGGCGGCGGAAAAGCCATAGCCTGCGACGCGACGGTGACGTTGATGAAAATCGATTGACACGCCAACCCCCTGTTGATACAATAATCGTACCGAGGAGGATTAAAAATGAGATATTTCAAAAGCAGACTGAAAGGAAGCGCCGTCGGCACGATTGTCGGCAGCGCGGCAGCGGCAATAGGCGTCCCGATTTTTTGCCTGATAAAGTGGTTTACAAGCGGCGAGAATTTGTTGGGCTTGGGCATATTGTTTTTTATCGGCGGCGCAATCGGCGTTGTAATCGGAGTTTTCCGTTACCGCATGATAGAAGAACGCGTTTCGGACGACCCGCAGTCCGACGAACAGCCTTTTTCCAAGGACGATTTCAACAGTTTGAGATAGTAAAACAGCCTGTCGGCAAGACAGGCTGTTTTTTGTTTGTTTTGAAAATCATTTGCCGCAGCTGCCGTGACCGCAGCCGTGCTCTTTGCACGAGCCGCCTTCCCCGTGTTCGTGGCTGTGCGAGCAATTTGCCTCCGTACCGAAAACAAGCGTGCCTTCGACAAACTCGTCGACACGGCTGTCCGCATCGCCGGAGACTCCCGCAAGCACTCTTATACCCGCTTCGGAAAGCGCGTTTAACGCTCCGCCGCCTATTCCGCCGCAAATCAGAGCGTCGGCTTTGTGGGCCGCGAGAAAACCCGCCAGCGCGCCGTGGCCGCTGCCGTCGGTGGGAATTATTTCCGAACCGACAACCTTGCCGTCCTTCACATCGTAGATTTTGAAATATTCCGTATGCCCGAAGTGCTGAAAAACTTTTCCGTCTTCGTAAGTTACCGCTACTTTCATTTTTATCTCCTTTACTCTCGATTTTTGACTTTTTCGCGCCTTTTAACCGTACACAAAATGCCCGCGCTCACAAAACGCGCCTGTTTTCCAACGCTTGAACAAGCGTGGCTCTGTCGGCGTATTCAAGCTCGCTGCCCACGCTTACTCCCTGCGCGGGGCGCGTGACCTTGACTCCGAGAGGTTTTAAAATGCGCGCGAGATACATGGCGGTGGCTTCGCCCTCCACGTTGGGATTTGTGGCGACTATGACCTCTTTGACCTCGGGCGTGATTCTTTTGAGCAGCTCCTTTATCCTAAGCTGCTCCGGACCGATTCCGTCCAGCGGACTCAGAACGCCGCCGAGTATATGATACACTCCCTCGTATTCGCCCGTCTTTTCCAGCGCAAAAACGTCCTTTGCGTCCTTTACCACGCAGATAACGGAGCTGTCCCTCTTTCTGCATATATCGCACGGGTCGGCGCCCGCTTCGGTAAAATTGCCGCAAACGGAGCAATATTTTACGTTTTTCTTGGTGTCGAGCAAAACCCTCGCGAACTCCTCCACCTCGCCTTCGCTCATTTCGAGGATTTTAAGCGCGTATCTCTGCGCCGTCTTGCCGCCCACGGCGGGCAGCTTGTTGAATTGATTTATCAGGCGCGCTATGGGATCGATGAACTCCTTCAAGTCAAATCATGCCCCCGAACATACCCATTTTGTCCTCGTACTCCTCGTCGGCGACTAAATACGCGTCGTTGATTGCCGCCACAATGAGGTCTTCGAGCATTTCCACGTCGTCGGGGTCAACCGCCTTGGGGTCGATAGAGATTGAGGAAATAACCTTTTTGCCGTTGCACACGACCTTGACCATGCCGCCGCCGCTCTCGCCCTCGATTTCCATTTCTTCCAGTTCCTTCTGAGCGTCGGCAAGCTTTTGCTGCATCATTTGCGCATGTTTCATCATTGCCTGCATATTTCCGCCGCCGAAGCCGCCTTTGAATCCTGCCATATCAAAATCTCCTTTATTTTGCCTTATTTAAAATTATTCGTTTACGATAAATTCGCTGTTTCCCGCAAGTTTGCGGAACGCTTCTACGGTTTCCTCCGCGTCTCCGCGCTTTTCGCGCTTTTTCAGAACCAGCCTGAGCGGCGCGCAGTCGGACAGCAATTTCTGCAACTTTTCCGTATTCTGCCTCTGTCCCAGCAGATTCAGCTGCCCCGCGGTAAGCTCAAGCACCAGCTCGCCGTTTAAAATGTAGCAGTCGGACACCTCGGTACACACAGTGGAAAATATCGGCTCGTCCAGAGTATGCACCTCTTTTAAAACGCTCGCCCACACACGGCGCGCCGCGTTGTAATCCTTGACTCCCGCGGCGGGCAAAGCCGGTTCCGTGCGCGGCTGCTCAGTTTTCCCCTCGTTCCGGACGGCATAGGATTGCCCGTCCGACGCTGCTTTTGCAGGCGCGGCTGCCGACCTTTTTTCAAGCTGTCTGATTCTCCTGTCGAGAGACTCCGCGTCCACCTCTCCGTTCGAGCTTGCCACCTTGATTGCAGTGGCTTCAAACAGAATTCTCGGATTCAACGCGAATCTCAAATCCGAGTCGATGCGCCCGAAAACCTCGGCTGCGTACAAAAGCTTTTTGAGGGAAACGTCCTTTGCCGAGCTTTCAAGCACTGAATACATGCTGTCGGGAACATTGACGAGCTTTCGGGCATTGTCGCACAGCTTGATGACAGCCATATCCCTCAACTGCGCGGCTATATCGCGCGCCAGAAGATTTACGCTTTTGCCCTCTCTGACCGTTTTGTCGGTCAAAACCAGAAACTCCGCCAATTGCCCGTTGAGAATATAGCTCGCAAATTTGTTTACCGTGCGCCCGTCGTTGGCGCCCAGCACGTTCAATACGTCATCGTAGGTCAACTGCCTGTCGCCGCAAAAAGCAATACACCTGTCCGCGACGGACAGCGCGTCGCGGGCGGAGCCTTCCCCCGCGACTGCGACGGCGTTAAGCGCTTCGGGCGTAAAGCTTTTGCCCGACCTGACAAGCACGTCTCCCACAAGCGCTTCCAGCTTGTCTACGCCCACCAGCTTGAAATCGAAACGCATACAGCGGGACAAAATCGTTTGCGGAATCTTGTAAGCCTCCGTAGTGCACAGTATAAAAACGGCGTGCGCGGGCGGCTCCTCGAGAGTTTTTAAAAATGCGTTGAAGGCGCTCTGCGAAAGCATATGCACTTCGTCTATGATATAAACCTTGTATTTTGACGAGCCGGGCGCATACTGCACCTTTTCCTTTATATCCCGTATATACTCCACGCCGTTGTTGGAAGCCGCGTCCAGCTCCACAATATCCATACCGCCGTTGTCAAGGCAGCTGCGGCACTTCATGCAGGGGTTGCCGTCAACGGGGTTAAGACAGTTGATTGCGCGCGAAAAGACCTTTGCGGCAGTCGTCTTTCCCGTGCCCCGCGTGCCGGTAAAAAGATAAGCGTGGCTGATATTTCCCGATTTTATCTGATTTTTGAGCGTAGTCACCACAAAATCCTGTCCGACGATTTCATCGAAGGTTTGCGGTCTGAATTTGCGGTAAAGCGCAAGATAGCTCATTTCACTTCTCCTGTAACTTTCTTCTCGCGCGCTGCAAGGCTCCGTCAACCGCCTTGACGGTTTTGCCGCAGCGCGCCGCTATATCCTCGTAAGCGTAGCCCTGCATAAACAAGTTCGCCGCTTTTTTTTCAAAGGCGGAAAGTCTCGTATTGATTTTGTTTTCGAGAGACTGCTGCTGTTCCTTTAAGATTGCGCGTTCAAGAGGGTCGCTTTCGGTATCCGCCACAGCCTCCGCGACGGCGTCGTTCAGGGGAATGTAATTGTACAACGCCTTGTTTTTGCCGCTTCCGGACTGCTTGACCGCGGAGATAACCCTGCGCAAAACGCACAGATAGGCAAACGCCGAAAACGAATTGCTTTTCGACGAGTCAAAGTCCTTTATCGCCGTGTAAAGCCCGAGCATACCCTCCGCGAACAAATCCTCGCGGTCGCCGCCGGCAAGAAAAAAGCCGTTGCTGACGGAACGCACAACTCCCTTGTATCTTGAAAACAGCTCGGCAAACGCCTGCTCGTCCCCCGCGCGCGCTTTTGCGGCAAGCGCGCCGTCCTCGTATCTGTCGCCGCCCGCCATGTCAGCCCCTCTGCCTCAACGCCTCGAAAACGGCGACTCCGCACGCAACCGACGCGTTGAGCGAGTTTATTTTGCCTTTCATTTTTATAGAAACCGCTCCGTCGCAGTTTTCCTTGACAAGCCGACTCACACCTCTGTCCTCTCCGCCTATGACAAGAGCAAGAGGACCTTTAAGATTGAACTCCGTTATTTCGCGCCCGTCCATATCGGCGCAAAAAACCCACAGACCCGCTTTTTTGAGCGTCGCTATCGCGTTGGAGAGGTTTGCCACGCGCGCCACCTTTACGTACTGACTCGCGCCGGCGGAGGTGCGCACCGCAGTATCGTTGACGCTTGCCGCGCGGTTTTTGGGAATGATAACTCCGTGCACTCCCGCGCACTCGCATACGCGGAGAATACTGCCGAGATTGTGCGGGTCCTCGATTCCGTCCAGAATCACCACAAAGGCGTCCTCCCCGCGTCTTTTGCTTTCGGCCAAAATATCCTCCACCTCGCAATAATCGAATTCGGTCGCGCGCGCAATGAACCCCTGATGACGCTTGCTTACGCTTTCGCGTTCCAGCACGCTTCTGTCAACGAATTGTATCTTTATCCCCGCCGCGCGCGCCTGCGCAACCAAGGGGTGGTTTGTTCCCTTTTCCACCAATAGAACGTCAATGGTCGTGCCCGCTCTCAAAGCCTCGCCTACCGCGTTTTTGCCTTCTATATTCATCAGATAAATTCCTCTCCCTTTTCGTAAGCGGCATTCAACAATTCCAAAATACGCCCCGCGTCACCGCTGACGTACAAAAAACCCAGCACCGCTTCCAGACCCGTCGCTTTTTTGTATTGTTCCAACGTGGCGTTTTTGGCGGGCGTATTGTTGTGGCAGTTGCGCGCGCGGCGAAATACGTCTTTCTCCGTTTCGTCGAAAAAATCCGACAGCCTGTCGCAAGCCTCGCTTTGCGCCCTCGCGCTTAAAAGCCTGTTTGAAATTTTGCTCAGAGCGCCCGCCTTTCTGTCCGAAGAAACCGCAAGCCTGCTTTTGAGCCACAGAGCATGCACCGCGTCTCCCACATAGGCAAGCACCAGCGGATTGAGCCGCAGCGCCCTTTCTCGGGAAATTTGCTTTTCGTTTAAATTCATTGCCTTATTGCATATAGTTTAACACAAAAAAACAAACTTATCAACGCTTTACGGGACAAACGGCGCACGGAGATTCAAATTCTCCGCACGCCGTCTCGGATTCGATAAAATACGGTTAACAGACATTTTTACAGCTGAGCAAAATATGACAAGGCGCGAATACAATCGCAAAGACGATTAAAGGAATACTCAAAAGCATAATGCCTCCGAACAAAAATACGCACGAAGGGATTGCCGAAAGCAATATCGCTTTTTCAACAGTATTTTTCCGGAAAATCGCCCAACAGGCAAGGTAAATCACGCACAAAACAGAGTTTACGATTGCATATACAAGCATAGCCTTATCAAACCAAAAACCGAAATAGGTAAAAGGAATATTGAAAACCGTGAAGGCAATGCAGCCGTATCTGCCTATCTGCTCAAAAAGCTCTGCGGCTTTGTTTCCGCAGCTGTTTGGAAAACCGCCTTTATTTTTAATCGCATATATGATATTGGGAATCATTATAACCGAAATTACAATCAGTCCTATATAATTGAACCAAGACATTTTACCAAACAGAATCCCTTATCCCGCATTTTAGTCGCGCAACGCAATTGTTTTAGTCAATCGGAGTTGTGAGAACAACAGTTGCAGCCGTCAAACAGGCTTTTCTCCATACGGTTTCCCGATGTTTTTTTATAGCCGAATTTTTCAAAAAATCCCTCGTTTTGCCCGACAGTCACATACGTTTCCCTGCAATCGCGGTTGAGAGAGAGAAACTCCGCCATTTTAAGCAACGCCTCTCCCGTCATTTTTCCACGCAGGTTTTCTTTTACTCCCAACGCGTAAATACGGACGAAATCGCCGTCCTTTTTCAACGAAACGCATCCCGCCTTTTCGTCGCCGTCGCGAGCCAAAACGTGCAGACAAAGCCCCTCGTCGTCAAAATCAGCGTCGCCGAAAACGCTTTTTCGCACTTCCTTTATTTCTTCAAGCTCCGCCTGTTTCAATTTAAGCATTTTGTCCGCCTCCCGCAAAAAGCTTTACTTTCTGCCGTATTTTTGTTGAAGCCTTTTGAGAGCCTGTTCGAGCCCCGCTTCTTCCTTTGCCTTGCGCTCCTGCCTGATTGCCTTGAAATCGCGCCGCTTGTCGTCCTTTGCGCGCGGCTTCCTCTCCTCCTTTGGCTTTTTGCCGAAGGGATTCAACGAGGTTTTCATGGTCAAACTGATTTTGTTCTTTTTCACGTCTACGTCCAACACCTTGACGTGCACCGTTTCGCCCACACTGAGTATGTCCGACGGGTGCTTGATGTATCCGTCCGCTATCTGACTGATGTGCACGAGTCCGTCCTGATGCACGCCTATGTCCACAAACACGCCGAAATCTATGACGTTGCGCACAACGCCGTCAAGCTCCATACCGGGCTTCAAGTCCTTTATGTCAAGCAAATCGCTCCTTAAAACGGGAGTGGGCAGACTGTCTCTTATGTCGCGGCCGGGCTTCAACAATTCGTTTACAATATCGTCGAGGGTAAACTCTCCCACTCCGACCAGCTCCGCCACCTTTTGTCTGCCTTCCTTTTCTATCAGAGCGGGCAGCTCCTTCAATCCGCCAGACTTCACGTCGTCCACACTGAGTCCGAAGTGGGCAAGAAGCTTCTCCACCGCTCCGTAAGCCTCGGGATGCACCGCCGTATTGTCCAGCACGTTTTCGCCCTGAGGTATGCGCAAAAAGCCCGCGCATTGCTCGAATGCCTTGGCACCGAGCTTGTTCACCTTCAAAAGCTGACTTCTGTCGGTAAACGGAGCCGTCTTTCTGTATTCCGCTATGTTCTTGGCAATAGCCGAATTAAGTCCCGCGACGTAGCTTAAAAGACTCGGACTTGCGGTGTTGAGGTCGACGCCCACGCTGTTGACGCAGTCTTCCACCACGCCTTCAAGCACCTCCGTAAGCCGTTTCTGCGGCATATCGTGCTGATACTGTCCGACCCCTATGCTCTTCACGTCTATTTTAATCAGCTCCGCGAGAGGGTCTTGGAGCCTGCGCGCTATAGAAACCGCGCTGCGGATGGAAACGTCGAATTCGGGAAACTCCTGCGCGCCCAGCTTGCTGGCTGAATAAACCGAGGCCCCCGCCTCGTTGACTACGGCGTAGCTCAACCTTGCGTCGCACTCTTTGATTAACTCGGCGACAAAAATCTCCGCCTCCTTGCTCGCCGTGCCGTTTCCGATTGAAATCACGTCCACGCCGTGCTTTTTTATCATGGCTTTCAGCTTGGCTTTCGCCTCCTCGACGCGATTTTGCGGCGGCGTGGGATAAACCACTCCCGTGTCCAGCACGTTGCCCGACGGGTCGATAACCGCGATTTTGCAGCCCGTCCTGTACGCGGGGTCTACCGCAAGTATTGTCTTGCCTTTGAGCGGAGGCTGCATGAGCAGCGGACGCAGATTCACCTCGAACATTTTGATTGCCTGTTCGTTAGCCATGTCGGTCAGCTCGTTTCTGACCTCGCGTTCTATGGAAGGGAAAATCAGCCTGTCGTAGGCGTCCTCCGCCGTAGCCTCCAAAATTCCTCTGAAAATGCTGTCGCCCTTTACGTGGGCGGCCTTCACCTTTGCAAGCGCGGCTTCCCTGTCCTCCACTATACCGACCTTCAAGCACTCCTCTTTTTCGCCGCGATTTATCGCAAGCACCCTGTGCGCGGGAATTTTGGCGATTTTCTCGCTGTGGTCGGCGTACATTTCGTATACGCGCCCCTCTTCTTTTTCGGGGTTGATTTGCTTGGTGGATATATCCGCCTCGTTTTTGAGAAACTCTCTGAGCGACTTTCTCAGCTCGGCGTCGTCGGAAATCATTTCCGCTATTATGTCCGCAGCGCCCTTGAGAGCCTGTTCGGAGTTTTCCACTCCCTTTTCGGTGTTTACGAAAGGAGCGGCCAACTCCGATATATCCCCTTCCGTCGTCTGCTGCGCGTATATAAGGTCGGCAAGAGGTTGAAGCCCCTTTTCTATCGCGACGGACGCGCGCGTCTTTTTCTTCTGCTTGAAGGGACGGTACACGTCCTCCACTTCGGTAAGCGTCTGCGCGCGTTCCAAAGCCGCCGCCACCTCGTCGGTCATTTTTCCCTGCTCGGTGACGGAGTTGAAAACCTCCTCCTTGCGCTTGGCAAGATTGCGCAGATAAGTAAGCCTGTCCGCGAACTCTCTCAACACCTGGTCGTCGCAGGAGTTGTGCATTTCCTTCCTGTAACGCGCTATAAAGGGAATTGTGTTTCCCTCGTCAATCAGCGATATTATATTTTCGCTGTGAATTTCCTGCAAATTAAATTCGGCTGCCAATTGTTTTGCTAATTCCATATCGTCTCCGTAGAAGGGCATTGCGCCCGACAAAGATATTATCACGTTTCGGGATTTTAGTCAAAGAAAAACGGGGCGGATAAAAAACGCGGAAAAATAAAATTAAGAGAACCGTCCGGCATTGGCGCGCCGAAAACCGCATTCTCTTAATTTTATTAAGGAGGGTGTTATGAAAATGTAACTAAACTGTTACTGGCCTGCAAGATAAGCCGAAACTGAAAAAAGAACTTATCTTACGTGAGATATGATAAATTGCGTAAGTGACGCGAAAATGAGAAAGTCAAGAATTGTCAAAGAATATTTTATAACATAATTAAAATAAATATGCCACTTTCCTCGAAAATGTCGATTTAACCGACAAAAATCTTTAAAATCATGCTTTTTTGTGAAAACTGCCTGCTTTTACTGCCGATTTTTGAATTTTCACGCCGATTTTTGCGGTTTGTGAAAATAATTCATATTTTGCATATTTCCGCCCCCCCCCCTAATCGTAATTTTCAAGCGATGAATAAAAATAAACGACGTCAGGGCAAATTGCCGGAATACATATACATCATCGCCCCCTCGAAAATAATCTTGGTCAGCTGCGCCTGATACTCCTTGTCGGAAAGCTTTCTTTCGTCCTCCGCGTTGGACAAAAAGCCGCACTCGACAATGACGCTCGGACTTTCGGTGCATTTGAGTATAAAATAATCGCCGCTTAGCGCGGAATGGGAATTGCCGGTAAATTTGTTGAGCGCGTTTTGCAGAGAAACGGCAAGCGCCTCTCCCGCGCACCCCTTTTCCAGAAAAAAGACCTGAGGACCGCTGCGCGACGGAGAGGAATACTTGTTCATATGGATTGAAATAACCATATCGGGCTTGCTCTGTTCTATGATTTCCCTTCTCTTTTCCATATCGCGGCGCTTGAAACCGCTTGTCGCCGTGCCGTACAGACCGTCCTTGGTTTTTCGCGTCATGACTACGGTTATGCCGCAGCTTTCAAAATGCTCCTTCAAAAGCCGCGAAACGGAAAGGTTGAGGTCACTCTCCTTTACTCCCGTATTGACTCCGGTAACTCCCCCGTCCACTCCGCCGTGCCCCGCGTCGATGCACACGGTAAACCGCTGATACACGTCCAGCGCGTCTCCGTCCTCTCTCAGACAAAGCAGCAGCGCGTTGAGCGCCAGCAAAAGACCGACAAGCAAAAAAGCAATCCAAAAATAAGTTTTCTCTTTTCGCATTTAAAACCTCTGACGGGCGGAAAAATGACCGAAAACGGCAAAAAACAGCCGATTTTTAGTAGGTTATACACTTTTCCACAGAGTTATCCACAATTTCACTTTGTCCTGTGTGGACAAGTTGTTTCATAACCGTCGTGAAACCGCGGCTGCTCCGCAGAAGAAAAATCGGAATTATTTTTTCATTATTTTTTGTCGGACAATCCGCCTGTTAAAGAATATGAAACGCTAAAAAGTTTTATACTTTTTAGCCCCTTTGCGCACGAAAAAAAACTCCGCCCAAAGGCGGAGCAAAAAAGCCGCATACTTTTTCCGTCCCGCTGCAATGCCGCGGATACGGTACAAGAAAAATATTTATTCGGTTTAAAAAATCATTTGTCGGACTTTGCGTACAGGCGCACTATGCCCAGCAAAATTTCCACCGTTTTTTCCATGGACTGCACGGGAATATATTCCTTAAGCCCGTGAAAATTGTGTCCGCCCGTACAGAGGTTGGGGCAGGGCAGCCCTCTGAAAGAAAGCTGCGCTCCGTCGGTGCCGCCGCGTATGGGGACGACGACGGGCTTTACTCCCGCGTTTTCCATAGACTTTTTCGCGTTTTCTATCAGGTGCATATGCGGCAAAATCTTTTCGCGCATATTGCGGTAGCTGTCCTTCAAGACAAGCTCCGCCGTTCCGTCGCCGTAAGCGTCGTTTATTTCGCGGCAGGCTTTTTGGACAAACTGCTTTTTAGCCGAAAATTTTTCGGCGTCGTGGTCGCGTATTATGCAGACGAGCTTAGCGCTTTCCACAGTCGCGTTCAACTCGTCGAAATGGAAAAAGCCCTCGTAGCCCTCCGTTTTTGCGGGAGTCTGTTCGACGGGAAATTTGGATACAAGCTCGTTGGCAATTAGCAGAGCGTTTTTCATCTTGCCCTTGGCGTCGCCGGGATGTATGCTCACGCCCTTTATCCTGATTTCCGCCTGCGCGGCGTTGAAATTCTCGTATTCCAGCTCGCCGAGCGCGCCGCCGTCAACGGTATAGGCGTATTTGCAGCCGAAGCCCTCTATGTCAAGCAGAGCCGCGCCGTGACCTATTTCCTCGTCCGGAGTGAACGCCACCCCTATTTCGCCGTGTTCTATGCTTTTGTCGCAAAGCAGGATTTCGCACAGCTCCATAATCTCCGCTATGCCCGCCTTGTCGTCCGCGCCGAGCAGAGTATCCCCCGACGAGGTGATTATATCCTGCCCGATATAGTTTGAAAGGTGGCAAAACTCCTCCGGGCGTATACTCACGCCGTTTCCTATTTCAAGCGTCCCGCCGTCGTAATTTTCAAAGACGCGGGGCTTGACTCCCGTCCCCGACACGGCGGGCGCGGTGTCAAGATGCGCAATAAAGCCTATTTTGGGTATATCCCTCTTTACGTTTGACGGAATCCGCGCGTAAACGTATGCGTTGTCGGTAATTTTTACGTCCTCCGCGCCCATGCCGCGCAGCTCGTCGCAAAGCATTTCCGCAAATACGCGCTGCTTGTCGGTGCTTGGCGTCTTGGGGGAATCGGGCTCGGACGCAGTGTCCGTCGCGGCGTAACGAAGAAATCTCTCTTTTACCTTCATATAAAACTCCTGTCGATTGAAAAGATTATAGCACAAACCGAGCGCAAATTAAAGTTTTTTTTCGCAAGACTTATTATTTTTTTGCATAATATGGTATAATAGTCGTATGTCAGACAAAAAATCGGAAAACCGCGGCGAAACGAGCGCCCGAAAGCCCGTCAAACTCAAAGGTTGGCTAATCGCGCTGTGCGTGTGCGTAATTGCACTCGTCGTTTTATGCGTGCTCAAAACAAACACCTCCGTATGCGAATTTTTGGCGCGCACCTTTTCCCGAGCATGGGTATGGTTTTTCTCCCACATTTTCGGGTGGCTGCCCATAAGCATGTACGAGCTGTTGATTTTGGCGGCGGTTGCGGGAGCGGTCTTTTCAATCGTTCGCATAATAATAAATCTCAAACGCAAAGAGGGCTTACGCGCCCTGCGCGTGGCGGTAATTGTAGCCGTTGCCTGCACGGGCTTCGCCTCCGTCTACACCGCCACTGCTTCCGTATGCTACAACCGCAATTATATTCCGCTCGGGCAGGAAAACTTTACGGTAAGCGACGAGACGCTTTTCGACGCCTGCGAATACTACGTGACAAAGCTCAACGAGGTGAGCGCGCGGCTTAAAAGAGCCTCGGACGGAATTGTGGAAAACCCCTACACAACCAAAGAGTTGGGCGACATACTGCAAAACGATTTCCGCTGTCTAGACGAATTCGACGGATTTTTCAGCCCCTACACCCCGCAGGCAAAGGGAATGGCGTCAAGCTTTTTCATGAGCGCGCTCTCCCTGACGGGCATAACCTTCGTGCCCTTCGGCGAGCCGAACGTAAACACTCAGAATCCCGCCTGCGACCTGCCGCATACCATGGCGCACGAAATGGCGCATTCCAAAGGCGTAATGCGGGAGTACGAAGCCAACATAGTTGCAAATTACGTATGCCTCAAAAGCTCCGACGACTTCGTTCTGTACAGCGGACTTACACACACCGTCTACGACTTGCTGAGCCTGTACGTCACGCAGACGGGGGACAGCGAGGGGCAGGACGCTTTTTACGATATGATCGACGACGCTATAAGCACGGAAAGATATGCCGTATTTTTGTTTTGGACAAAGCAATCGAGCTTTTTTTCGGGCATTTCAGAATGGTTCAACAATCTGTACTTAAAGCTCAACGGGCAGTCCGACGGCACAGGCAGCTACAAGGAGCCGCCCGTAGTAACGGAGCCGTCTCCTCCTTCGGACACGCCGGGCAACGAGCCTGCTCCTCCCGAGCCTTCAACACCTACCGTAGTTTCCTACACTCAGACGCAAAGAATCATGCTGGAACTGTTTTTGGCGCAAAAATAAAACGGGCTTCCGCCCGTTTTTTTCATTGACTTTTTTCAATTGCGTCCCGCTCCGTCTCAATCGCCCCTTCCGCATTTTGCGTTTCGGATTGCGCAGGCTCTCCCGTTTCCGCAACGGGAGGACGGCGTCTGTTGGCGCGCGCGTTCTGTATTTTTCTTTTGAGAGGCGTAAAAACAATTACGCACAGCCCGATTAGAAGAATGGAATAATAGCTCAAAACGCGCCACAGCATGGTCACCCAGAAAGTGGATTGCAGCCCCGCGAACACGGCGTAAAATCCCACCTCCGCCGCGCCCGTGTTGCCAGGAGTGGGTATAAACGTAACCGAGCAATAGGTAAAAATGGTCAGGCAAAGCATTTCCAGCCAATTGACGGACATACCGCTTGCTCTTACCACGAAATAAGCTATCATGCAGTTGCTGCAAGTCATAAGCCAGCCGAGCAAAACTCCGATAAGAAGAATATACCACTTTTTAAGCAGCTGCTTGAAGGAATCTCTGTATTCGTCAAGGCTTGCGGCGGTTTTTTCCAGAGTTGCGTCCACGTCTTTGACAAGCCTCATTTTGTGTCCGAGCTTAACGAAAAAGCGCAGAATTTTGAGAGTGGTTTCCCGAAATACCGAAAAAAGAACAACTATGGCGGGTACAATCAAATAGCAAAAGGCTCCGAAGCCCGCCAGATAGAGGACGGGAGTCGCCAGCGGAAGGGAATGCGGTATGCAGGCGTAAACGACGAACATACTGATTGCAAAGCAAACGTATCCCACCTGATAGACTATCATGCCCGACAGGGGTATGGAGGTTGCGGGACCTATCGGTATTTTTTTCTGTGTGGACAGATAAACTATCTGAAAAGGCTGACCGCCCGAGCCGAGCGGCGTGATAAAGTCGTAATATTTGCCGAGAATCGCCGTTTTCAACGCTGTCATAGGCATCCAGCGCCCGGCAAAGCTTCTTATGAAAATCAGATACTTCAAGGACTCGAAAAGTATATAGCACAAAACACAGCACAGCGCGTAAACAAGAAATCTGTAATTCGCCGCCCAGGTCACGAAAATTTCCTTGTCTAATATCTGTTCTTCCTTGCCGTGAATTTCATGCAGAATTATCCCCGCGAGCACGAGGATATTGAATGCGATAAGCGCAAGCGTAAACCACAGCTTTTTTCTGCTTTTCGCCGGCTTTGCGGTTTCCGTCAAATTTAATTCCTTCCCGATAAAAATATTTTTTTATTATATCACCGCCGCCGCGATTTGTCTATTGCATTTCCTGATTTAACGCCTCCGTTTCGGGCTGTTTTTCAACGTCGTCTACAAACGGAAGCTTGTGTTTTGTTGTTTTGTCGAGGATTTTGTCGAAAACGGCAAGCAGCGCGGGAAGCACCACGAGCACCATAATCACGGAAACTATCGTTCCTCTCGCAAGCAGCAGCCCGACGGAATTGATTGCCTCCACCGTGGAAATAAGCCCCACGCAAAAGCCCGCCACCGTCATAATGCTGCCCGAGGTGAAAACCGTGGGCATGGCGGCTTTCAACGCCGCGCCGAGCGCTTCCCTTCTGCCGAGACTCTGACGGTATTTTACGTAAGTGCTGCTCAGTAGGATTCCGTAGTCGATTGTCGCGCCCATAAGAATACAGCTTACTATTATATACGACATGAAGAAAACGGGCGAACCGAAAATAGCCGAAAAGGACATGCTTATCCAAATGGCTCCCTGAATGATATACACGAGCAGAAGCGGCATACTCACGGAAAGAAAGGTCAGTCCTATGATGAGCACGACGCAGCCGACGGTAATAAGCGTCGTTTTGGTCAGGTCGCTGTCAAAAGCCTTTTCCACGTCGTAAAGCACCGCGCTTTCTCCTGCCATATAGGTGGCGCGCCCGTCGAACAGCCCCGAATCGAGCATTTCCTCCAAATCCGCCAAAAACGCGAAGGTTTTTTCGTCCGCCTGCTCTATGTCTAGAATAAACACGGCGCGGCAATAGTTCTCGCTCTCGAACATTTTCATCGCCCCGTCTATCATAGCCGTGACGTCAAGCGCCGCAAGCTCCTCGCGCTGCCCGTAAATTTCGTCCGCCAGCTCAAACAGCGGTTCGGGGTCCGTTTTGAGTACGGTTTCGCAAAGCAGTCTGACAGTCTGTCTCCACTCCTCGTCCTGCAAATCCGTGACCAGAGCAATCAACGGCACGTTGTTGTCGTAAACAGTGTCGTAATCCATCATGGTATAGTACATTTCAACAAACGACGACTTCATGTCCGTCATGGACGCGAGCTTCTGAGGCGTAATTTTAATGTTCAGTATTCCCTCCGACATATATTGCGCGGCAAACTGACGTATTTCCAACGGAGTAACCGCCTGCCCGCTTTTTTCCATAAACAAATACAGCTTTTCCACCATATCCGAGTCAAGGCGAAGCATATCCGAAAGCTCCTGTTCGGTGTATTCCTTAACAGGCGAATAAATTGCCGTCACGTCCCTGTCGGTGCCGTCCTCGTTTTTGAAATCCTCGTAATTTTCCAAGAAACTGACGATTTCGCGGTGTCCTGCGATATTTTCATCCTCCTCTCCCTTTTCAAAAAGCACCATAAACATATTGTTGTTGCCGAAAATCTCAGTCACCTGCTCCGCCTGCTCGTCGGAAGCGAGATTTACTTTGAAGCTGTAAGTATTGAAGCCTATGCTGAGCACCGCGCAGCCCGCTATCACGACGACCGATGCAAGGGAAATGACCTTTCGCAGCGAAAAGGAAAAACCCGACAAGCGTTTGGTCGGGAGCATAAGCCGCTTGTGGCGCGTTTTGGCAATCGGCTTTTTGAACAGCAGAATCAGCGCGGGCATAAGCAGAAAAACCGTTATCATACTGATTAAAACGCCCTTTGACAGCACCATGCCGATGTCGAAGCCTATTGTAAAGGTCATAAACAACAGCGCGGCAAGCCCCGCTACGGTAGTGAGACAGCTTGAAAACACGGAAGCGAAGCTCTCGCTCAAAGCCCGCGTCAAGGCTTCCTCCGCATCAAGTCCTTCGTCCGTCTTTGCGTTGTAATTGTGCAGAAGAATAATGCTGTAATCCATAGCCAGCGCCAGCTGCAAGACGACCGCGACGGACTGCGTAATGTACGAAACGGAGCCGAATATAAAATTTGTGCCCATGTTAAGCAGCGCCGCAACGCCCACCACAATCAAAAACAGCAGCGGGTCCGTCCAGGAGCTGCTTGTCGCAAGCAGAATGACAAGCACCACCGCGACGCTTACTCCGAGTATAATCGGAAGCTCCCTGTTGATGGCGTCCGTCAGCTCTCTGTTCTGCACTATGCCGCCGCTCACGGCAAAATCCTCGCCGTCAAGCAGCTCGGGAACTTTTTCCGCAACGTAATCGGCGTTTTCCGAAAACTCGTCGCCGTTGACGGCAATTTGAAGCAGCGCGTATTCTCCGCTCTCGTCAAAACTTATCGTCACCAGCGACACGCGCGGACTTTCCGCCCCGTCGTTCAAGCGCGTTTCCAGCGTCGCCGCAATGGCTTGGGCGCTGTTTACGCTTTCTCCCTTCAACATGACGTTCATCATGCAGTTGTAGCCGAAGCCCTCGCTTTCGAGTATTCCCAAAGACACGTTGGTGTCCGAGTCGTCCGGCAGGTATTTTTTCAAATCGTAATTCACTTTTGTTTTGCCGATGAAAAAAACGCTTGCGACGGCAAGCGCCGCAAACAACCCCAAGAATATATATCTGTATTTTACAATAAATCGAGCAAGCTTCATTTTTAACTCCCGAAAAATCCGTCCATTCTATTGTTGGCGGCTTGAAAAAAATTATATCAGAGAAAAAATCAAAAGTAAACAAATTTTGCTTTTAAATTTGTCGGCGTTTTCTTTCCGACGGTTGACTGAAATTTTTAAATGTGTTATTCTTTGCGTCGGAGCTTACTTATGAAAATAAAATTCGTCAAAGCCAACAGAGCCTTAAACGTCTCCACCTCCGCCATGTTTCTGGCGCTCGGAGTGCTGTTTCCGCTTTTGTTCCACGCCGTAGGGCTTGGTTCCCAGTTTTCGCCCATGCACCTGCCCGTTTTGCTCGCCGGCATGATATGCGGACCTTTGAGCGGGCTGATCGTGGGTTTTTTGGCGCCCTTTATTTCAAGCCTTGTCAGCGGCATGCCGCCCGTCTTCCCCATGGCGGTGGCAATGGCTTTCGAGCTTGCCGTCTACGGATTTGTTGCGGGTCTGCTCATGTGCGTCTTTTCGGAAAGCCGAAACAAAACCCTCAAAAATCTGAATATCGTGCTGTCGCTGCTTGTCGCCATGATAGCGGGGCGCTGCGTATACGGAGCGGTCATGTGGATTCTGACCGCAATTCAAGGCGGCGCCTATACCTTCGCCGTTTTTATCGGCGCGGTGCTTCTCGACTCGTGGCCGGGCTGGCTCTTGCAGCTTCTTGCGGTGCCCGCGGTCATGTACGTTTTGAAAAGCGCGCACATACTTGAAAAATACGATATGCGTCCCGTTTACGTGCAGCAGACGGAAACGGACGGCGAACAGCAAAAATAACACAATAAAAAAGCCGCGTCTTCCGCGGCTTTTGTTTTTTCAGTCCCCTACGTAGGGAATAAGCGCCATCTGTCTGGCGCGCTTTATTGCGACAGCCAACACTCTCTGATGCTTGCTGCACGTACCCGTCATGCGCTTGGGTATTATCTTGCCTTTTTCCGTAATGTATTTTTTGAGCTTGGCAATATCCTTGTAATCTATTTCCTCCACCTTGTCGGCGCAGAACGCGCAAACCTTTTTGCGGGAGGGACGACGCGCGGGACGTTTTACTTTCTCTTCACTCATTTTCGTTCTCCTTTTTCTTAAAACGGAAGCTCGGTGTCGTCCTCGACACTGGGCAAATCCTCAATGGCCTCTTTGCGGCCGAACTCGTCGTAACCGGAGCCGCCGTTGCTCTGCGCGGGTCTGCCGAGAAATTCCACTCTGTCGGCTACGATTTCTGTAATATACCTTTTTTCGCCGTCCTTTTCATAGGTACGGTTCTGAATGTTGCCTTCAACAGCGCACTGGCTGCCTTTTTGAAGATAACGCGCGCAGTTTTCCGCCTGCTGTCTCCACACGACGATGTTGAAAAAGTCCGTCTGTCTGGCTCCGTCCGCCGATTTGTAAGGTCTGTCCACAGCCAAAGAAAAAGTGCAGACGGACACTCCCTGTCCGGACGTGCGAAGCTCGGGGTCTCGCGTAAGTCTTCCTATAAGAAAGCATTTGTTCATAACTACTCTCCTATTACTTCTTGACGATAAGATGACGCATGATGGCGTCCGTGATATGCATGACTCTGGATATTTCGGCGGGAACTTCGGGCTTTGCCGTAAAGTTCATGAGCACGTAAAAACCTTCGTTCTTGAAATTGATGGGATACGCAAGCTTTTTGGTTCCCCACTTGTCGATGGTTTCTACGCTTCCGCCGTCATTGACAACTATATCGGAAAATTTTGCGATAAGCGCGTCTTTGGCTTCCGCTTCCAGCTCGTTGTCGATGATGTACAGAAGTTCGTACTTGTTCATCACTCTTTTACCTCCTTTTGGACTATTGGCCCGCAAAGCGGGCAAGGATGCGCATTTTTCGATGCTTTGGTATTATAGCAAAAACACCTGCTTAAAGCAAGTGTTTTTTACCGTTTCGGCAAATCAATTTTTCACCGTTATATCCGTTTTGAACTGCACTACGTCGTAAACGCTTCTGTCTCCGAGAAATTCCAGCCACTTTTTGCCGTATTTTTTGTAGAACAAATTGTTGATTTGCAGATAGTCGCCGTCAATTTCCGAAGCCTCTTCAATCGCCGCCAAACACAGGGTCGTCATCTGCTCCTTTACCTGAACAAGCGCCTCCTCTCCGAACTCGCGGTAAGTGTAGGGCTGAAACCCTTGCAGCTCGCCCAACGTGTCCGTCCTCATGCGTTTTACGCGCGAGCTGATTTTGATTGTCGCCGTCGCCCTTCCGTTTTCAAACTCCGGCTCAATGCCGCACGATTTCTGCGTCAGTCCCACAGTGGTCTTTTCCGGCAGATAAAAGGACTCGCTTTCTGCGTCCACGATAAAGACGTCGAAAATTTTTGGCTTGGTCATAAGACACATTCCCCGCGTCGCCTCCTCCGACAAAACACCCGCAAAGCGGTTGGCTTTGAAAACGCCGAGCGTGGAAGCGTCCAGCTTGACGGCGGGCTTTTCGCTCTGCTCGTCCTGCTTTTCCGAGTCGCCTGCGGTTTCAATGGTTTTTATGCAATTGAGATAAAAACATTGACTCGGGGTTCCCTGCTTTTCCATTATGTTGTGAAGCTCTGTAAACGGCACGGTGGTCGTATCGCTGTTGTTCAAAACTATCGACAGCAAGGTAAAGGTAACGTAACTGTCCATTGTCGTCTGAACGTCAAACAGCTCCGACGCCTTTCCCTCGCACATCAAAGTCACGGTACCGTCCTTGAAGGCGTCGCTGGCGTAAAAATAGCCGAACAGTTGCCGCAAATCCGAGTTTTTCGCCGCATCCTCGCCTATGACGAGTATGCTGCACTCCCCGAGCGACGGCGTTTTTCCGTAATGCTGATAGATGTCGTTGACCGCGAGAGACACGGTTTGTCCCTTTCCTCTTACAAGCCGCGAACCGGAGCCGCCCGTGCCGCCCTCCTGAGAGCTGCCCGCCCCGGGCACAATTACCTCGGCGGTCACTTCATATTCTCCCGTTTCCGTCAAAAGGTCTATGCCAAGCCCCAGCATGATTACCCTGTCGGACAGGCCCTTGAACGCAAAGGAATACGCAATGACAAACATAATAAGCCCCGCAAGCAGAATTATGCCAAGCTTTGCTACTTTTCTCATCAAACAGCCTCCCCTTTGACGCGCCCCGCGCCGCTCGTTTTCTTTTCGCGCCCGTCCTTGACGCACGCCGCCTTGGTCAAAAAGGGCAGACATATCGGAAGCACGTACTGAACGACTATCAGAATATACTTAACGAAGCCCTTTGACACCTGATTGAAAATGAACGTCTCCATTTCAAAGAAAAGAGGCAGGGCGATTACCGGCACCACCATAGACAGAAAAACCCACCAATTGAATTTTTCCTTTTTGTAGCCCACCGTCCAGACAATCGCGCTGTATGCGCAAAAGCTTAAAACGATTATTTTTATAAAAATGGAGCACATCCATATGGAAATGCTGAGCCAGTCCAGCCGCCCGTAGCTGTTGTTTGAAATATTAAACTGCGAAACCTTTGTTATCGCAATGCCGTTTATGCCCGAAGCGTTGCCGAACAGCGCCACGTACAGAACGACAAGAGCCATAGTCACGAGTATGCCGATAAGCAGCATAACGCACAGCAGCACATTGTCCTTTTTTTTCGGCGCTTCGACCTTTTCGAGAAAGAACAGCAAAAACACGCTGTCGGCAAACCAGAAGCTGCCGTCCAGACTGCCTTCGAGCACGGGCTTAAACCCCTCGTCGAGAAACGGTCTGAGATTGGAAAAATCCGCCGAGCGCAGAGAGAGAAAAATTATCGAAAGCAGCGCCAGCATAACGAAAACAAATAGCATTTCGGTCAGGCGCGCCACGTTTCGCACCCCCTGAACGAGAGAAACCGCAACCAGCAGCGCAATGGGGATGATGTACGCCAACCAGTTTGTGTTGATGACGAAGGTAGAGGAAAACAAATCGACGCAGCCCAAAAGCAGCACCGTCACCCGCAGAAGACAGAACACGGTAAAAACGGCAAAAATGATTTTGGCGCCTACGGGAGAAAGGGTGCGCGTCAAAATTTCGTTGAGGCTCAAACCGCGCCTGTTGAGATTGATTGCCCACAGCGTAAAAAGAAAGCATACGAAATCTAGAACGAAAAGCAGCAAAAACGAAAGCCAGCTGTCCCGCCCCGATATGCTGTACATATAGGACGGCAGTGACAGATATTTGCCGCCCGGTATGACAATCAACAAAATCAGCGCCAACTGAGAAATTTTTACTTTTTCCGCTTTTATCATTTTTCCGCACCCCCTCTCTTTAATCTCGTTTTGTTGGTGTTTCTTATGCTGTGCGGACGTTTGTCGAGACTGTAAATATCGCGCTTGAAAAGCGCGTCCTTTTTGTCCTGCTCGATGCTCGGCGCAAAAGGCGCAAGATACGGCGAGCCGAAGTCGGAAAGCCCTATCATATAGCTCAACAGCATAAGCCCCGCTATTATCAGTCCGTAAAGCCCCATCAAACCTCCCACCAGCGTGAGAACAAGTCTCAACAGCGAAAACAAAAGCGTGTTGTCGGGCATGGTATAAAGTCCGATTCCCGAAAGCGCGCCTATCATAACCGCGGGCGCGCCCAAAAGCCCCGCCTTTATCGCCGCGTCGCCGAGTACGATTGCCCCGACAACCGACAGGGAAAGCCCTGCGAAACGGGGCATACGCGAATTCGCCTCGCGGAGAATATCGAAAAGCAGAAGCACGATTATCATTTCCTCCAACGGTCTGAACGGTATGGCGCCGGTGGCGTTGATAATGGTTATCAGAAATTTCGCGGGCAGTATCTGATAATTGAAGTTTTGCAGCGAAACGTAAATCGCGGGTATCAGGATGGACATTATTACGCTGAAAAAACGCAGCCACCTTGCAAGCGTGGCGGTGCGCGGCGAGTCGTAATAGTCTTCGGGAGACTGCATATCCTCGATAAAAAGATACGGAAGCGTCAAAACTATGGGCGAACCGTCCACGACTATGGCTACGCGGCCTTCCAGCATTTTTGCAACCACGATGTCGGGCTTTTCACAGCTGCCCACCATTTTGAACAGCCCCGATTTGTCGTTGTCCAAAAACTTGGCGACATAACTGCTGTCAATGATTCCGTCCATGTCTATCTGCGAAATTTTTTCGTAAATTTCGTTTACAATCTTCATGTCGGCAATGCTGTCGATATAGCAAACCGCCACGCTTGTCGCGGTATATTTTCCCACTTCAACCGTTTTCACCTTGAAATCGGGCGTTTTCAGACGCTTTTTCAAAAGCGTCAGATTTGACTTGTAGCTTTCTACAAAGCCCTCGCGGGGGCCCTTGGTAACGCCGCTCGTGGGCGGCTCGGCAATGCTCCTTCCCTCGCTCGTGCGCGTGTCGAAGGACGCGCAGCGGCTCTTGTCCGGCATGAGAAACACCAGACTGTGCCCGTTGAGCAGCTTGCTCTGCATTGTCTCGAAATCGTCCACAAGCTCGGCGCCTATGCTGCTGACCGCTCTGTCGGCAACCTCCTGCGCGCTTTCCAGCTTTTTTTCGGCGGAGGTCAAGGGCTCGAGCACAAATCTGCCCACGTTGGCGGCGTCGCTCATGCAGTCGAGAAACAGTACGACAAACTCGTTTTCGCCCGATTTTACCGTGCGCTGCAAAAAGTCGTCCTGCCCCTCAAAGGCGGCGACAAGCCTGTCGAAATTGTTTGCCCCTCCCGACGAGCCTCCGAAAATATTTTTTAAAAAATCCATTATATTCGACATATCGTTAGTTTGCGTTTTTCAACTAAAAATATTTACATTTTTTGTCAATCTTTTATCCGTCACGGCGATTTAAAAACGGCGCGTAAAGCGCGCCGTTTTTCTGTTTTGTAAATAAACTGCTCTATTCCGCATTTTAATTTTTTTATTTAGTAACTTTATCAATCAGAAAAGCGAAACCGCACTTAAAAACAAGCTTAAACCGAAAAAAATTACACAACAAAAAAATTGCGTACTCTGCGACATGACTCTTGGGATGCAAACACAGGCGACTACACAGTACACTGCACCGACGGCGACATAACAAAAACCAAGCTGTCGACGGACGCTTAAAATTTTTTTCGGACGCGCCGTCAATCTTGTTCAAATCCGTTGACTTTTTTTCCTCTTGCTTTTATTATTATCTCGGCAATCAGAGGCGTATTTTTTGCAGCGGCAAAGCGCGCTCTTTTTTGTCCTTTCACGGGAGAATATTTATTATGGATTACAAAAAATATTTCAGTAAAATCGCTTACGAAATGAAGCCCTCCGGCATCAGAAAATACTTCGACATCGCGGCGACGATGCCCGACTGTATTTCTCTCGGAGTGGGCGAACCGAATTTCGTCACGCCCGAGGTCGGCTGCAAAGCTGCAATCAAATCCATAGAGGACGGGATAACGCGCTACACCTCCAATTCGGGACTTATCCAATTGAGAAAGCTGATTTCCCGCTATATGGAAACACGCTACGGCTTGTCATACAATCCCGACAACGAAATAATCACCACCGTAGGCGTCAGTGAGGGCATAGACATAGCTTTTATGGCATTGTTGAACCCCGGCGACGAGGTGCTGCTCCCCGAACCGTGCTTCGTGTCATACGCGCCAGCCGTCCTGCTTGCAGGAGGCGTTCCTGTGGTCGTCAAATGCGTCAAGGAAAACGGCTTTATCATCACGCCCGAAATGCTCGAAGAAAAAATTACGCCCAAAACAAAGGCTATACTCATGTGCTACCCCAACAACCCCACCGGCGCAATCATGACAAAGGAACAGCTCCAAGCGGTGGCTCCCGTTTTTGAAAAGCACGATTTGATTGTCCTTTCCGACGAGGTTTACAGCGAACTGACCTACGGCGGACTCAACCACGTGTCCATAGCAAGCCTGCCCCGTATGCGCGAGCGCACAATCGTTTTCAACGGCTTTTCCAAGGGATTCGCCATGACGGGTTGGAGATTGGGCTACGTCTGCGCTCCCAAGGAAATAATAGAACAGGTGCTCAAAATCCATCAGTACATGATTATGTGCGCGCCTACCGCAGCGCAATACGCCGCCGCAGCTCTACTCGAAGACGGTCTTTCCAACGATTTTGCGGAGGTCGCAAAAATGCGCGAGGAGTACGACCGCAAACGCAAATTCCTCTACCGCTCTCTCGGGGAAATGGGTTTGGAGTGCTTCGAGCCGAAAGGCGCGTTTTATATGTTCCCGAGCGTGGAGAGCACGGGTGTGGACGGAGAAACCTTTGTCGAGAGGCTTATACACGAATACAAGGTCTGCTGCCCCGCAGGCATAGCCTTTGGAGAAGCGGGCTACTACCACATCAGGATAAGCTATGCCTACGCTATGGAACAGATAGAAAAAGGCGTCGAGCGTATGGCGAAGTTTGTAAAACAGCTGCGCTCGGAAATGAAATAATAAAAAACGCGCTTAAAGTCATAAACTTTTGAAACTAGCGAAAAGAGTTAGATAGAATTCTAACTCTTTTTTGTTGTAAATATAAATTAATTTTTAAAATAGTTTTCTTTTATATTTCTTATGTATTCAATAAATTTATCACCGGCTTCAGTTGATATATTATAGTATTGTGGTATTTTTGTTTTAGGCTTTGAAATAATATGCGAAAAGCAATCACAAACAGCCTCTGCAAACGCATTTGCATCAAATTCATTATCTTGCAATAAATACAAATTATAATTATTACTTCCATCAATATATTCAACTTCTCTTAATAAAACTTTTTCCCAATTTGTATAATTTTCAAATGGCTTAGGAATAATTGTTTTATTAATTACAACTTCATATTGGTATTTATGTCTATATTCATGAGCTAAATCATATAAAATATTTCTTAAATTATACTCTATCTCTTTTAGCATTGACAAATTTATAATTATTGTATTAGATAAACAATCAAATTGTGTAGTAGAATTATTTATGCCTTGATATTGAAAATCTAAATTAAAAGAGCCACAATAAAATGTTTCAACAAAAATCTGCAAATATTTTTTTATAAATTCAATTGCTTCCTTTTCTTGAAATGTGTAATTTGTTGTTTTGATAAAAAAACATTCTTTCGAGTTGTAAAATATTACATCCTTTGAAATAATATCACTTGTGTATTCTTTTAGATGAGATTGGAGTTTATCATAATCATTAATTGGTACTATTAACTTAAATGGTCTTCTTCTGCCTCTAAATTGTAAAACAAGGTCATAAGCCCATAAATCTTCTCTTTTCTTTGATATTTTACCACCAGCATCTAAATTATATCCAAAATTTGGATTAGTTGTATTGTATTCCATTATTAATTTCTTTTCTGTATTTGAAGCTTCTTCTGGTGTCAAATTTTTATATAAAATCTCATGCTTTATATTATTCCAACCATAATAGTCAATATCTTTTTGAAAAGATATATTGTTTTTATATCCACTATTCCACCTAAAATCAACTTCTGTTTGACATGTAACACCTATATATATTTTGCCATTAGGAACAGTGTGTTTATAAACGAAATAATATTTTCTAAATCTATACTCGAGAAATTTCTGTCTTAATTTATGCAAGTCGATTTCATTGTAAGGGTTTGTTAATAATTCATATAAATTTTTTATTTCGTTTTCAACAGAAGTATTTTGAAATAAATAGTCGTTATTTTTTAACCAAGAAAAAAGTTTTTTACTATTATTACTATATGAATTCCAGTCGTCATCTAAATTACTAACTAATTTTAACAATTCTATTGATTTTTCTTTTCTGATTTCTATGATATCTAATTCCATAAAAATATTATAACATAAAATAAATAAATATGTTTTAAAAATTAAAAAATTCCAAAATTTATTCTTTTGGCAGTTAGGCGTGTGCTTGTCATATACAAGTGTTCTCGCTTCGTTCGAACAGACAAGCACACGCCTATAAACTAAATAAAGCCAGACAAAAAGCGAAAGTGTTGGTAAATGTAACACACTTTCGCTTTTTGCTGTTCTATATAGTGGCTAATTTATTCTTAGGCGAAACTTGACAAGAGTCTCTGAAATGAGTTTTTCTTTTGCTGGTTAAGACAGAGAAACGATGTTTATGCTTACGCACTTTGTTTATCGTTTCTCTGCCTTTTGATATTATGTTTTCATTTCTTCTCTTGTCAAGTACCTTTCACGGCATAAAGTAGCCAAGAAAAAAGAGAACTAGATATTTTCTAATTCTCTAATTATTACACTAGTTTCAAAATTCCATGACTAAAGGCGCGTTTTTTTGTTGTCTTTAAATTTGCCGTTTTTTTGCGTAGCGGCTTTTATCGGCTTTCAGTCCTCTCTGCCGAGCAGGAAGTCGGGCGTGCAGCGGAAAACGTCCGACAACGCAAGCAGATTGTAAACGTCGGGCAAGGAGCCTCTTTTCGTCCAATTGTAAAAGGAAGAAGCCGCGCCAAGTCTGCCCGTGCGTTTGAGCATATATATTTTTATTTCGTGCCGTTCTTTGAGAAACAAAAGCCGCTTTGAGAAATCGGGCAGATTTGTGCGCGGGCGGGTCAGAGAGTTTTCCTCCTCCAACCCCAGCAAATACAAAAGCGAGCAGCCGAAAAAATCGGCGAGCTTAACAAGACTGCGCGTGCAGGGAAGAGAGGCGCAGCGCGGCGACAGCCAACAGCGCAGTCTCGACAGACCGACGCCGCAAAGCGCGCTTATTTCTTCGGGCTTCAAGCCGCAGTCGTACACAAGCTCTTGCATTCTTTCGGCAAAACGTTTTTCCGCATTCATATCCGTATCCCCCTTTTTCAACGCGTCGCCCATACCGCGTCGGAAAAATACCTTTCCCCGCCGATATATTAACACAATCGGGAAATTTTTGCCACGACTATATGTGTCGCCCGCGCTTCACGGACTGTCGTACTTTTTCAGCAGCGGATACTCGACGGCTATCAGCTTTTTGGCAAAAACGTTGCAGCTTTTTACGTATCTGTCGACGGTGCGGGACGCGACGTGCAGACGGCTTGCGATTTCCTCGTAGCTCTCGTTTTCTCCGTTTAAAAACACGAGACAAAACACGCCGTAAAAAACCGTGCCCTTGTCCATGTCGTAAAGATACAGATAATCCGAAAGCCTGTCGAACAAGCGCCCTATTTCGCAGCAGATAATCTTGTCCGTCGAGGTGTTCCCCTCCCGTATAAGCTTTGCAAGCATATTGCTTCTCATTGTTCGCCCCCCTGTAAGCATCAAAAAAAGCCACGAAAAATCGTGGCTTTGCGTTTAAAAGCAAAAAGCGATTGACGTTAAAGACAAAAAAGCTGAACCGATTGCACCGCGCACGGGTTTCGGCCGCGGCAAAACGCGCAAAAACGGCAGTTTTTTCTCCGAAAACGCGGCAGTCCGCGCGACATAAATACGCGACGGAAAAAGAACGCCCGAACGCGCTATTTTTCGGTGAACTCGCGCAAAAAGTCCGTGAGTACGTCGAGCTGAGCTTTGTTCAGGCGGGAAAGCATGGCAATCAGCTCGCGCGTCTTCACCTCGTTTTCCTCGCTCTCGTTTTCGGCAAAAAAGTAAGACAGCGAAATACCGAAAAACTGACAGATTTTCTCTATCGATTTGAGCGAAGGCGACCGAGTCGCGTCGCGGCTGGCGTTTTTCTTCCATTGATACATGGTCGTGGAAATTTCCGTTTCCTTCATCAGGGCGTTCATGCTCATATGCTTTTCTTTGAGCAATTGCTCCACACGCGCCATTACCCGCTCTCTGTCCATTGCAGCTTCTCCGTTATCTACTATTTTAATAGATATTCTGCACGGGTATTAAATGCTTTATACTACTTATTTACGGTGCAATTGCACCAAGCCCAAAAAAACAGTCGGCTGCAAAAAAAGGCAAGCGCAAGGGCGCTCGCCTGTCAACTTTGTCGAATTGCGGACTAAGAACCGATTTCCGACGGCATAAATTTCAATATTTCCATAAAATCCGCTCCGAGCAGAAACCTGTGCGTATCCGGCTCTATTGCCACGCCGTAAAGCTCTTTGTTTGCCTCGACTGCTTTTATCAGCTCGGACACGAGCGCGCGGCGTTTTTCCGCTTTCCCCTCCTTAAATCCCGCAAAAGCTTTGAGATAGCGCCGCCCCCTGTCCGTCAGAAAATCGCTCATGTCGCTTTTGACATACAGAAAGGAGTCGCGCAGACAGCGCATAACCGCATACAACGCCTTGTCGTCGCGTCTGCCGTCGAATTTATCCAGCAAAGCTTTCAGCACCGAGCCGTCCTCAAGCGAAGCCGAATCGGGGCGGAAAGCAGGATTAGCGTCTTTTTCGTCGAGGTAATAACCTACGCACCGTTCCGTTTTATTCATTTGTTTTCCCTGCCTAATTTTTTGTAAAGTGCGATTTTTCCGCTCGGCAAAACCGTCGTATTACACCCGCCGTCCCAAACGCCGCAGACAACGCTTTTTTCTTTCGGACACGCAAGGCGCAAAAAGCGTATATGTCGCGCCGCCCGTGTGTCCTCGTCGATGCGTCCGTTTAAAAGCGCGAAAAATCCTGTGTCTGTATTATAGAATAAAAAAACAAAAAGGGCAACCGAAAGTTTGCCCTTTTTCGACATAAAAACCTTAAATATCTTTATTTTCGACCTGTCGAGCCGAAACCACCCTCCCCTCTTTCGGTTTCGGCAAGGCTGTCCGCCTCCACAAAAGCCGCATTGAGAAAAGGCGTGACAACTATCTGCGCGATTCTTTCCCCGTCCTCTATTCTCTGCGGCTCGTCGCCGTGATTGTGCAACGCAACGATTATTTCCCCGCGATAGTCCGAGTCCACGACTCCCACCTTGTTGGCGGGCGCAAGTCCTCTTTTGGACGCCAGCCCGCTCCTTGCGAAAACCAGCCCCGCATAGCCCTCGGGGATTTCCATCGCCAACTTGGTGCCGACGAAAACGGTGCCGTGCGCGGGAATCTCCGTCCCGCCGTCCACGCAGGCGTACAAATCGGCGCCCGCAGCAAACTCGCTGCCGCGGGTTGGCAGCTTGGCTTTGGAATCCAGCTTTTTGACCTTGACCGGTATCATTTTTTCTCCTTTTCGTAAAACTCTTTTGCAAGCACGGTCTCCCCCTTGCGGAGAGACTCCTTCACGTCGATAATTCTCTGATTGGAGCTGCCGCGGAAACGGAGTTTAAGGTCTTTCTTTTCCTCGACAAACTCTCCGTCCACCAAAACGTCGATGTGGGAAAGCATTTTCAGCGGCTCCTGCCATTTGAGCGCCATATCGCCCAAAATATCGCGCTCGAACAGATAACCCGTATAGCACCAGACGTTCTTTTGGGGATACCTCTCTCCGAACTCCTCGAGCAACTTCAAAAGCTCCGCCTGATTGGCGCGCTCGAATGGCTCTCCTCCGAGCAGCGACAGCCCCGAAATATAATCGGGAGCGCAGGCGTCTAAAATTTCTCGGGCGACCTCCCGCGTAAAGGGCTGACCGTAGTCAAAATCCCAGGTTTCGGGATTGAAGCAGCCCTTGCAATGGTGAGTGCAGCCGCTGACAAACAGCGACACGCGCACTCCCGTTCCGTTGGCAATATCCGTTTTTTTGATTGTAGCGTAATTCATAATCAATCAGATATGCAGCACTCTCGCCTTGATTTCCTTCGTTTTGCCGAGGTTCCAGAAATTTTCTCCCAGATAACCGCAGGTGCGGCGCGTAACGTTCATCTTGGAGTGGTCCTTGTTGTGGCAGACGGGGCACTCCCATTGATTGTCGTCGTTGATTATGATTTCCCCGTCGTAGCCGCATACGTGGCAGTAGTCCGACTTTGTGTTGAATTCGGCGTAAAGTATGTTGTCGTAAATGAACTTGACTATGTCTTCAAGCGCTTTGAGATTGTGGCGCATATTGGGAATTTCGACATAGCTTATCATACCGCCGGAGGATATAGGCTGAAATTGACTTTCAAATCTGAACTTGGAGAAAGCGTCTATTTTTTCCCTCACGTCCACATGGTAGGAATTGGTGTAATAGCCTTTGTCGGTGACGTCCTCTATTTCGCCGAAGCGCGCTCTGTCAATCCGCGCAAAGCGATAGCACAGCGACTCCGCGGGCGTGCCGTACAGCGCAAAGCCCAGTCCCGTCTCCTTTTTCCATCTGTCGGTTGCTTCGCGCATATGGCGCATGACTCTGAGCGCAAACTCTTCGCCCTCGGGCTGCGTATGGCTAACTCCCTTCATGAGCTTTGTCACCTCGTAAAGCCCTATATACCCAAGCGAAATGGTGGAGTAGCCGCCGTAAAGCAGCTTGTCTATGGTCTCGCCCTTGTTGAGGCGCGCGATGGCGCCGTATTGCCAATGTATCGGGCTGACGTCGCTTTTTATACCCTTCAAAGCGTTGTGACGCACCATGAGCGCCTCGAAGCAAAGCTCGAGCCTTTCGTCGAACAGCTTCCAAAAGGCGTCCTCGTCCTTGTTGGCAAGTATGCCTATCTGCGGCAGATTGATGCTTACCACGCCCTGATTGAAACGTCCCTCGAACTTGAAATTGCCGTTTTCGTCCTTCCACGGCGAAAGAAAGCTTCTGCACCCCATGCAGGAAAACACGTTGCCCTGATAGGTGGCGCGCATCTGCTTTGCCGAAATGTAGTCGGGATAAAGTCTCTTGGAGGAGCACTCGACCGCAAGCTTTGTGATGTAGTCGTATTTGCCGCCTTTGAGACAGTTGTGTTCGTCAAGCACGTAGATGAGCTTGGGGAAAGCAGGCGTGACGTAGACGCCCTTTTCGTTTTTTATGCCTTCGAGACGCTGACGGAGAATTTCCTCCACTATCATGGCGTTCTCTTCCAGATACTCGTCGTCCTTGTCGAGGTTCAAAAACAGGGTGACAAAGGGCGACTGACCGTTTGTGGTCATCAAGGTGTTAATCTGATACTGTATGGTCTGAACGCCGCTTTTGAGCTCTTCCCTCAGGCGGGCGTCGATAAGTTTGTTCATGGTCTCGCCGTCGAGATGTCCGCCGGCTATGCCCGAAATCTGACGCGTTATTTTTTCACGGCTGCGTCTCAGATATTTGCCGAGATGTCTCACGTCCACCGACTGACCGCCGTACTGACTGCTTGCGACCGCGGCGATAATCTGAGTGACGATTGTGCACGCGACCTGAAAGCTCTTGGGACTCTCTATCAGCTTGCCGTTCATGACCGTGCCGTTGTCAAGCATGTCGCCTATATTGACAAGGCAGCAGTTGAAAATCGGTTGCAGAAAATAGTCGGCGTCGTGAAAATGCAGCACGCCGTCCTCGTGCGCTTTGGAGATTTTTTCGGGCAGCAAAATTCTTTTTGTGAGGTCTTTGGACACCTCGCCCGCAATAAGGTCGCGCTGCGTGGACGCCACCACCGCGTTTTTGTTGCTGTTTTCCTCCATCACGTCCTTGTTGCTGTTTTTGATAAGTCCGAGTATGGACTCGTCCGTCGTGTTGGCTTTTCTTATCAGCGCGCGGGTATAGCGATAGATAATATACTTCTTCGCAAGCTCGAATTTGCCCAGCTCTACAAGCTTCTTTTCGATTATGTCCTGCACGTCCTCGACCTGCATTTTGTTTTTGCCGAGTCCTTCGATGTACGCGATGATGTCGGCAATCTGCTCTTTGTTTACTCTCTGCAAGGGTCTGACCTCGGCGTTTGCTTTGCCTATCGCCTTTTCGATTTTGCTTTTGTCATACTCGACAACCCTGCCGTCTCTTTTGATGATTTTCATTTTCCTGTATCTCCGTCTATATATATTTTCTGCTTATATTATGCTTCAAATAAATCAAAAAAACACAAAATGTTGTGCCAAGGGGCGCCTATATACTACAACATATTGTGTTGCAAATGTCAACGGTTTTCAGCCAAATATTTTTAAAAAATTTTTTTCTATAACTTCTATAAGAAAAAAATATACAATAAAATTTTTCAGGGATTTTGAATTTCGGCTCTCGAAGCAAGTTATACTATCTTTTTTTGCGCAAGTCAAGAGACTTGAAAAATTTACACATCTTTACCCGAAAACTTTGTCGCTACAGCTGTTTTTTTCGGAAAAAGAAAAAAATTTTTTTCAAAACGCTTGACTGTACGTAAATTCCGTATTACGATATTTTTATGAGTCTTAAAGAAATACGCAAGGTGCTGCCCGACGCGGACGAAGCGAGATTGCTGAGAAACTATCGGTTGGGAGAAAACGTCTCTCTTTTGTCCAAAGCCATTTCGATTAACTTTTTCGAAAACATATACAGGCACCCGACGCTTAAAAAGTACGATTTTATTTCGCATCTGAACACCTTGGAAAAGCGCATTATACTCAATCTCGGCTCTTCCCCCGAGCCAATGAGCATAAAAACGCTTGCCAAGCACGTAGGCGCAAAGCAAAAGAGTATGCACTACCCGCTGAAATGCCTGCAACAGAAAAACATGGTTGAGCTGCACGGCGGAGAGTATGACAAAAGGGAAACTCTAGTAAGCCTTACGCCCGCAGCCCGCAAAATGGACGACGACTACAACGCCGCGTCCATCGTAGCGGAGTACGACATTTTCGGCAGCATTTCCGACGAGGACATCGACGAGCTGAACAACGTGCTCAAACAGGCGCGCACGTTGCTAGAAAAGCATTTTCCGCTTCCCGAGAACGAATAGTCCGTCAAAAAACGCGGTTTAAAAACCGCGTTTCTTTTTCGCCCTCTAATGCAGTTAAAACTCGATGCCTTTGCGCGCGGGCTGACCGTGCTCGAAGGGATGCTTTTCCGCTTTGATGTAAGAAATATAATCCGCCCTGTCCTCTATCGACGGAGCAACGGAGTGCCCCGTGAGGACGACCTCCAGCTTCTCCGGCTTGTTGTCGAGAAAATCCAGCAGGCTTTTTTCCGGCAACACCTCCATATTGACCGCGTCGAGAACCTCGTCGAGAATAAGCACGTCAAGAGAAGCGGCTGTTTTTACCGCAGCCTCAAACAGCTGCGCGGCGTAACGACGGTAGTCGGACTTTTGCCTTTCGTTCATATTGAACCAGAAAGGCAGCGAACAGGGAGCGTCCCCCAAGGAAAAATTCCGGATTTTTCTCAACGTGACAAGCTCGCAGCTGTCGTTGGCTTTGAGAAACTGAACGAGGTGCACCTTCATATCGTTTCCGCAGGCTCTGATTCCCAAGCCAATGGCGGCGGGGGGTTTCCCCTTTCCGTCTCCGTAATAAACGTGTATAAGACCTTTTTGCATGACCTTATTGTACAGCGTTGCGGCAATTTTGTCAAATACTGCCGTTTTACAATTTTAAAAATTTGATAAAAACCGACCGTCGCGCAGTGTTAGCCTGCGTATTCGTTTGACCTGTTCGATATGCTATGGTATTATACAGAAAACTTTTGGTTAAGTCAGGTATATTTCCTTATGGAAGAAGGCAGTTGTAGCGACGCCGTTCCCCGAAATCAATTGAATACGACAGACAAATCAGGCGTAGTCCTCTCCGTTTTCGGCGTGGGCTATGCCTTTTTTCGCTTTGTCGGGGAGGTTGCGGCGGTGTAATAATTTGCGCTTAAAAGGACAAATATACATTAAACGGAGGTTTTTTTGAAATGACCGAAAGTTCGGCCATAATTTTGATAGTAGTTTTAGGCATTTTGCTTTTGTTTTCCGCTTACTTTTCCGCGACGGAAACGGCATTCACGGGATTTTCGCAGGCGAGAATGAAAAATCTCGCGCAAAAAAAGAAGAGCGCGAAATTGGCGTTGAAGCTCAGCGAAAATTACAACAGGATTTTATCCACGCTGCTGATTGGCAACAACATAGTTAATATCGCCGCGGCGTCCCTCGCCACTTTGGTTTTTACCTTTTATTTCGGCGACTTGGGCGTAACGCTTTCCACAATCGTCATGACGGTTTTGGTGCTTATTTTCGGCGAAATATCCCCCAAAAGCCTTGCCAAAGAGCGCCCCGAGGAGTTCGCCTGCTTTGCCGCACGCCCTCTTCAAGTGTTTACTATCCTGTTTTTCCCGCTTACTTTCCTTTTCGACTGTTGGAAAAAGCTGCTGAACAAGATTTTCAGACTTGACAAAAAACGCCCCTCGATGACGGAGGAGGAGTTTCGGATTATCGTCACGGACATAAAAAACGAAGGAATTTTAAACCAAAACGAGCACGACATAATACAGAACACCATTCGTTACGACGAGCTGCCCGTGTCCGCCGTCATGACAAAGGCGGAAAACATAACCGCAGTAGATTTGAGCCGACCGCTGACCGAAATCAAAGGCATGTTCGAGGAATCCAACTACTCCCGCGTGCCGGTTGTAGACAAGAGCCTCGACTCCGTACTCGGCATAATGTATCGGGCGGAGTTTTACGAAATGCTCTTAAACGGCAAAACCGATATAAAGGAAATTTTGAAGCCCGCTTTCTACACCTCTCCCGACGAGAAAATTTCCCTGCTGTTCAAAACGCTGCAAAAGTCGCAGCAGCACCTTGCCATAGCGGTAAAGGACGGCAAAACGGTGGGACTAATCTCGCTCGAAGACATTTTGGAAGAGCTTGTTGGCGAAATGAACGACAAATACGATACGGAAACCGTCGCGGCGGCAGTCGCGTAAAAAATCCCCGTCCAAAAGGACGGGGATTTTTTCAACTCAAACGCGGCAAAATCAGGTTATATCTATGATATACGCGTCGTCAACGTCGAGGAAGCTGTCTATTGGCATCTTGACGTTGCCCCTATACCCCGAATTGACAAGATAATATTCCCTTCTAGTTGTGTAGTCGTAAGTAAAAAGTATGTGTCCGTAAACAAGCACCGCATGCTTTACGTCCTCCTCGGTGTAATACGTAATCGTGTCGCGGTTCGCCACCTCCTCGTGACGCATAACGTATCTGAAACCGTCAAGGAACATCACTACGGGCTTTTGCGCGGCAAAAGCGAAAATGCACTGAGTCAAATCGGCTGTTCCCTTGGACATGACGGAGGTAAAGGTCACGGAGCGTCCTCTTCTTTCCACGTATTCGGTGAGACCCTTTTTGAAATTTCTCACCGTTACGCCGGTAGACGACTGCTTCATAAGCTCCATCAATTCCTTGTATTCATCGTAAAATGCGTAATAACTGTTGTTTACAACATTCGTGCCTTCGTAAACGTCTCCCGTCAACAGCTCGGGATATTCGTAATCGTAAAAGCCCAATGCCGTAAATCCCGCTCTCGGAGCGCATTCTATCATGGCGTCATATGTGGCGAAAGCGGGCACGTCTCTGCTTGTTTTGTTCTGCCAAACATCCTTCATATTCCAATTTATCGTTTCCTGAGTTTGCGACGCATAGACGTTTGCGACGTTTCCGACAAAGAGAAACAGAAGTGCGGCTGCCATGAAAACAGCCACAAAGAGCGTAAAAAATAATTTTTTTGATTTCATAAAAGAAATCCTCCTTTGAATTTTGTCAATCAATAAACAATTCAAAGCAGGATTCGGTACGAAAAAAGCCGACAAAAATTGTCGGCTTAAATCAATTTACTATACAATTTATCAACTGCAAGCATAATTTTAAAGAATTACTTTCCAAAAGCAAATTATTGTTCTTATATACAATCAGATATGAATGGTTTTTATCATCTAATTGTTTATAAATCGCATATCCGTTTATCGTATATACCAATTGGTCTTCGTCAAATTTTTCCGAGTCGCTGTTCCATATATTAAAAATCAAATAATCATTTTCGTTGATATACTTAAATATAATATCCCTTATTTTACACTCATTGTTTAAAGTAAAGGCAAAAGACTTTTCGCTCGCAAATTTGTCCAGCATATCGTAGGGCAAACGGAAGCAGTCGGGCACAAACCCCCGCGCGGTAAACTCGTCGGTATCCTCGTATATGACTCCGTTGTAGCCGATTATCGAGCCGTATGCACCCGCGCCCGTACCTATGAGCAAAAGCATCATGCACACGGCGACAAGCGCGCGCTTGAAACGAAGATTAAGCAGTTTTTTTCTGCGCGCTCTTTCCCTTTGCGCGGCGGCGTAAAGTCTGTTTTGTTCCGCCTTGCCCTCAAAAACGGGCATATTAAGAAAATTCTGTTCCGCAAGACAGGACAGCCGAAGTTCAATGTCGCTTTGACCGACGCGACGGCGTGACATTGTTTTTCTCATACTCGAAAACCCCCTTTTCAAGTAAAATTGTGTATTTATTATACATTCAAACAAAAGATACGCGGCAGACTGACCAATTTTCGCAATGTACAATCAATAAATTTAATTATTTGTGCAAATTCAACAATTTTCGTCAATCCTTTCTTGCCGTTTGCGCGTTTCCCGAAAAACTAACCGAGTCTGTCTTTGAGCTTTTCCACTATCTTTTTCACCCTGCGTTTTAGCACGCTGTCCGGCACGCCGTAAACCGCCGACAGGGTTTTAAACGTCAGGTCGGCTTCGTATTTCAAGGCAAAAAGCTCTCTTTCTTTTTCGTCGAGGCAGGACAGGGCGCGACGCATATCGAGTTCTTCCTCCGAAAGCAGGCTGCGTCCTCCCGTTCTGACCAGGCGGGTGTCGGTTGCCACCTCGAACCTGCTTTTGTTAAGCTCATTCAGCGCAAGATTGCGGGCGACGGTAAAAATCCAGCCGAAGCAATTGGAAAAATTTTTTATCGGGCGGCTGTAAAGACAGAGAAAAACATTGTGCACGATGTCGTCCGATGCGTCGGCGTTTCCCGTGTAACCGTTGACGAATTTGAGGAGCGGGAGTTTGAGCAGAGAATAAAGTCTGTCGAAGGCGGTCTCATCCCCTTCTTTGAGGCGCATGACAAGGCGGTTGACTTCTTTTTTGTCGATATTCATAAAAAATAATCGGGTTCTCCCCTGAAAAAGTTAAAAAATATAAAATAAAAAGAAAAAAAGTTGCTTTAATACAAATCAGCTTAGATATGATAACAAATTTTTCCGTCCAATGCAAGTATATTTGTAAAATATGCCATATTTGAACAAAAACCGATTTCCAAAATGTCCGAAAACACAAATTTCCCCCGATTCACACCCTTTTATTGACAATCGCCGCAAAAAACTATACAATATAAACGCTGACAAGAATTTGACAATAAAACGGCAGGCAAAGGGGCAGGAATGGAAAGCGAGACATTGAACGCGGAAATAGACAGATTGCTTTTCAGGATAAAAGCAGGCGACGCCGACGCTTTTTGCAGCTTTGTGGACGCAACCAAAAGACCGTTGGCATTGAGCGCGTTGGCTTATCTCAAAAATGCAGACGACATCGAGGACGCGCTGCAAGAAACCTATATTTCGATACTCGTCCACATAGACGGATACTGCTCGGCTCAAAATCCTATGGGTTGGGTTTACAAAATTTTCAAAAACAAATGTCTGTCCATTTTGCGAAACAGGCGCAGCGACCTGCCGTTGGACTTTGCCGCGGACATAGGAGCCGCTTTCTGCTTTGAACACACGGACAATATGCTGCTTGTTCAAACGCTGATGAACAATCTCACTCAAAAAGAAATCAAGGTTGTTTCCATGAAACTTTGGTTGGATATGACCTTTGAAGAAATCGCGTCCGCCGCGCGCATATCCAAAGCGGCGGCGCACAGAACATACGCGCGGGCGCTGAAAAAGTTGGAGGGAAGCCGTTCTTTCAAAGAAAGTCTCTGCGCCGCGTCAAAAACGCTTAGCTACGGAGGGGAACAAACATGAAAAAAAATTTTGAAGCACTCACGGAAACGGAAAAAGCGCTGTCCGAACTGCCGCAAGACGTACAGCCCTTCAAGAACACGGACTTTGCAAAAAACGCGCTCTCGCGGCGGCAGTCCGCCGAAAGAGCCTGTTCGCTGCGTCGCAAGCGCCGTCTGTGCGCGGCGCTTTCCCTTGCGGTGTGCCTGATTGTCGCAGCCGCCGCAATGGTTTCGGTTCTGTTGCTGAAAGGCGACGCGGGCTACAACGGCAACGGCGATTACGAATCTAAAACAGTTTTCGATTTCGGATTTCAAGACTACAACGGGCTGTACGGGACGGATTTCCCCGTTTTGCCCCCGGATGTCGGCGGCTCCCGCACGTTTCAGACAATAACACGAACAAAAAACCGAAAGGTTGTCCTGCTTTGCGAAACGGCAACCGAACAAAGCCTGACGGTTCAGCTTTACGTAGCGACGGAAGAAAGCGCACACTCCGACGCCCTTGACGCGCTTTTCCCCGACGGCTGCCTTGAAGAAACGTTCGACGGAGTGTCGGTGGAATATTTCGGGGAAACGGCTTTGCCTCTGACCGCCGCCCGATTCCGCATCAACCGAGACGACGTTTTCCTCGTCGTGCGGCAAAGCGACAGCTTGGAGCTGCTTTTCAATATTTTAAAAGAAATAATATAAAAAGGAGTCTTTCGGGACTCCCTTTTTTTGTCAATCAAAGTCTTTTGAGGTAAGACGCGGCTTTTTTCAGCGTTTCGAGCAAATCCAGCCGCTCCGCGTAGTCAAGCTTGTCTCTAACCTTGTCGCGCATATTCTTGACGAACACGCCCTCCTCCTCGTCTATCAACGCATATCCTTTTGCGGTAAGCTCCACGTAAACCTGCTTGCGGTTGTTTTCCTGCTGAAAACGTCTTGCAAGCCCCTGTTTTACGAGATAATCCACAAGCCTTGTCATATTGCCCCTGTCGTAGTTTACGTTGTCGGCAAGCTCCGACATGCTTTTGGGTCCGCTGCGCGCAAGCAAAAAAACCGTGTTGCGCTGCGAAGAACCGCCCAGATTGTAGCGGTCGAGAGGCTTGACGCGGACGTTTTCCTTGTCAAAAACCAATCTTTTGTTGTAAACGGCGATAAACTCCGAAAAAGCGCTGCCCAAGCTTTCAAAAAATTCGTCGCTGTCCGTGTCCTTTGCCGTCTTGACCTCGGCATACTCTTTGCCTGCTTCTTCAACCATATATTTCCACCCCGAAAAATTTCCTTTTATGTTAAAATATCAATACTTTCACATGATACAAAAAAATTGTGAAAAAATCAACTGTTTTTTATTGACATAATCCGACAAAGATGTTAAAATCGGTACAATGATTGTATTTTACAATCAAAAATTTTAATCCATAGGAGGTAACAACGGATTATGAAACAAAGAACACTCAAACTTGCGGCGCTTGTTTTCGCGCTGCTCGCGCTCGTCTGCCTTGCCGCGGCTTGCGGAAAGGTCACGCACGAGGTGGTTTTCGACGCGGACGGCGGCTCCGCCGTGGTCGGGATAACCGTCGCGGACGGTCAAGCCATAGGCAACGCTCCGCACTCGGAAAAAGAGGGCTGCAAGCTCAAAGGCTGGTCCGCCGACGGCGGAGAAACGCTCTTCGACTTCTCCACGCCCGTAACACGTCCGATGACTCTCAAAGCGGTGTGGGAAAACGTCGCCTCCCAAACGCCGCAACAGCCCGTGACCGTCACCTTCGAGGACGACGGCAAGGTCATAGCACAAGTGACAATCGAAAAAGGCGGCAAGGTTTTTGCCCCCGACTACTCCAAGGAGGGCTTTGAGCTTGTGTGGAAAAACGGCGGCGAGACGTTTGCTTTCGACACGGCAATCGACTCCGACTTGAATCTCGTTGCCGAGTTTTCCCCCGTCATGCTCAGCGTCACCGTGCAGGACGCGGACGGACTGCGCCTTGACGAGGTCGAGGTCGCCTACGGACAGGCGGCGGACATTCAGCTCGAACCCACTCACTGGGCTTATCCCGAAATTTTCACCTTTTCGGGTTGGGACAAGCCCGTTGACTGCGTAAAGGAAAACATGACGGTAACGGCGGTTTACGACTACAAATCGCTTCCCGAAAGCCTGTTTTACTTCAATCTCCTCGACGACGGCACCTACGAAATAGCCGTCAAACGCACGCTTGACTTCCGCTACATGAACCTTGACGGCGATTGGGGCGTGCCCGCGACCTTCAACAACAAACCCGTGTCGAAAATCGCCTCCTACGGCTTGTCGTCGCTTTACAAGGGCTTTAAGGACATAGACCTCCTCTACATACCCGAATCGGTAAAAATCGTGGACGCTTACGCCTTTGACGGTTTGGACATCCCCCGCGTGGACTTTGCGGGCTTGGAGCAAATTTGGGCTATGGCTTTTTTCAACTGCGCGTTTGAGCTGAACCTCCCCGCTTCTCTCTGCGAAATAGAGCCTTACGCCTTTTTCCAGTTCGGTCTCATCAATCGGCTGAACAGCCAAAACGACCGCTCCGTCAATCTTTCCTCCGATTGCGAAAGCTTTTTCATGAGCGGGCTTGCCCTTTACTCCTCCGACGGCAGCGAGCTTGTGTATATAGATTACTTGAACCGCACTTCCGAAAACGCGGAGCTTGTAGTGCCCGACACGGTAAAAACCGTCTATCCCGCGCTGCTTTGGCAGGCATGGGGAATAGACTCCATCGTCTTTGAGGGGGACGTAGAAACCATCGGTTCGGGTTTTTTGTACAGTAACTCTATTCAATCCGTCACGTTCAACGGCAATGTAGAACGCATAGAGGGCGCGGAGGCGACCTACGAGCTGAAAGGAGCAATAACCCGCGACCACGCCTCCCAACTCAAAGCGGGCGCTTTTCAGCAATGCAGTCGGCTCGGTTACTCCGCCGATTTTACGCTGCCCCGCGGACTGAAATATATAGGCGACTTCGCATTTTTTGAAACAGAGCTGAAAGAAGTCAGGCTTGACGGAGTCCAATACGTCGGAGAAGGCGCTTTCTATTGCCAATATTATGACAAATTCGATACCGTCGTCGTGACGAACAGCGACAAATATTACAGCTACTTAGACCGCGCTTTGATAGAAAAAGGCACGGGCCCCCTTTTCAACGGCAAAGCGGGAGACACGTTTGTCCTTTACGCTCCCATTGTCGCAGAATACAACTTCAATAACGACGACTTTGACCCGGAAAACGCAGAGCAGTTTTTGACCGAAACATACACGGTGCCTCAGGGTGTGACGGCGTTCCGCCCGTTCGCATTCAATGACGTTTACGACATCAAGACTCTTGTAATCCCCGAGGGAGTGGTTTCCCTGCCGGCGGGCGTTGTCTTATCCGATTCCGTTTTTCAGGTATATGACCACGGTACATTCACCGAATATTATTTTGGAATAAGTCAAATAAGTTTGCCCTCCACTCTCAAAGAAATCAACTCCGAGTTGAATTGGGAAAACGCTCTTGCAAACGAATCTTACCCCGCGTTGACTCTCGGCGAAAACTTCACGGGCTTTGTCTGGCCCAACGGCTGCAATCTCAAAAAAATCGAGTATTACTCCATCCACACTAGACAAACGGAGGTGGAGCTGCCCGCAACCGTCACGGATTACTCCGCGTCGGGCTACGGCAACATGTATCTTGAAAACATAACGGTAGAAGAGGGCAACGGACGCTATCTTTCCTTCGGAGGTTGGCTGTACGAAAAAATCGGCGGCAACGAGCTGAGGCTCGTGCACATCCCCCGCGCTTCCGCAAACGCCGACGGAAAGCTGATTTTCCCCGACACGGGAGAATATATTCTTACTGAAATAGCCTCCCAAGCAGCATATGGCATTACTCCAAATTATTCCGAAGAAGGCGAAGTTATTTTTGACGGAATAACGGAAATCGAGTTTCCCGACACGGTGCGCGTGATTTGTGACCTCGCGTTTAACGGCTGCTCGACTATCAAGAGCGTGACGTTCCCCGCGGGAATAGAATATATCGGCACAAGGGCGTTTGCTCCGGCTCTCAATATCCAATCGATAACCTTCAACGGCATTTTGCCTCCGAAAATGGGCGAAAACGTCTTTTCAAATCCTTTCGGAGAGCCTCTTGCCAACGCAACAATACACATACCCAACGGCACTTACGCCTGTTGGTCGGCGTTTTTGGCAGAGTACGGAAAGCTGTACGGCATAAACTACTTCAAAGCGTTGGAAACGCCGCAAAGCTTCACCTACAATTTTGAAAGCAACGGCGGCACGGAGGTTGAAAGCGTGCAAAGCTACGACCTTTGGAGCCTCCCCTACACAGAGTGGGCGGGCGAAGGCGAAAGGTTTTTCCAAGGCTGGTTCACAAAGGACGGCAGCGTGGACGGAGATTGGGGCGAAAGAGTTTTCGGCGCGCCGTATGTAGGAAAAGCGGACAGTCTCGGCGTTGTCACGCTGTATGCAAGATTCGGCGAGGACAGATACGAGGACGGTTCGGACGTGCCTTTCGCTTTCGTCGTATCCGAAACGACGAGAAAGCTGACCTTGAACGCTTGGACGACGACGTTCTTTGAGTTTACGCCCGAAAGGGACGGACTTTATCTCATGAAGATGAATTTCGACCACGTGGCTTACTCCGACTCCGGCTTCGGGACGTTCGACAAGGCTACAAACACGGTAAACGGATTTTGGTACACGACGGTTTACGACGAAAATTGGAACGTTTTGTATCTCGGATTCGAGTGCAAGGCGGGACAAACGTATTACATCTTTTACGAATTTTCGGAGCAGAACGTTTACACGGGCGAAATTGAAGTGCCTCTTGCGGAATATGAATTTACCGTCGAGTGGCAGGGAGAAATACCCGCACAGCAGGCGTGACGGCAAAATTCTAATTGATTTAAAAAAGGAGTCTAAAAGACTCCTTTTTTTATGCAAAGCAAGCAGCGCGCTCAATTTGTTTTTGCTGCCCGAACATGCCGACGACGGGTAAAGCCAAACAACGACTAAAACCCGCAGTCCCTGACGGACAATTTTTTGAAAACTTTAAAGCAAAGGGGGACGCAAATGCGTCCCCCTTTTGTCAGTACAAATCAACTTTCGTTTATCACTACGTTTGCCGTAAAGGTGAAAGGAAACATCTCTGCGGGCAAATCGACTTCAAGCCAACCGAAATAGGTGTGCCCCTCTTTGACCGTTCTGTTGCTCCTGCTCACCAGATTTTCCATGCTTTCGTCGGAGAACAGCATAACCCATACTCTGTACTCCGCGCCCGCGGCTTCCAGCTCGGCGGAGATAAGCGGCACGTCGTTTGCGTCGGATGCAAGCTTACCCGACGCGGAGGCGGTAAAGCGGAAGTAGTAAATCCCCGACTGCGAAACGGTAACGGTCTTTTGCTCGGAGAAATCCCAACCCGTTTCGACGCTCAGACCGTCCTGCTTGCGCTCGGTCTCCCAGCGGGCATACAGCGTGACGCCCGTCCCCTCGCCTTCGTACCAAAACGGGAAAGACGCTTCCTCGCCCCAGACGCCGCCGGACACCGTTCCGTCCGTCAGATACCAGCCCCAGAAGAAGTAACCGTCGCGGGCGGGCACGGGTCTTGTGAGCGCCGCAAAGCCGTTGACGGAAGCAATCTGACTGCCACCCTTGGAGTCGAACACAAAGTCGTACTTCGGTTGCTTGCTGTCGTCAAGCGCGGCGGCTATTTCCGGAGCGATGGCGTAAAGCGCGTCGAAATAGTTTCTGAATCTGCCTTCGGGGCAAACGATGGTCACGTCGGAATAGAACCGCGCGGGCACCCATTCGTCGGGGTTTTCGCTCTCGGGCTGATATTTGAACCAATTGTTCTCTCCGTAGTCATCGGCGACGGCGGGCATTTCCCCGCTCAAAAATACGAGCTTTTCAAGCGCGGTATTGCCGAAAAACGCCGACACCCCTATGTTTGTCAAAGTCGCGGGCAAAGTGATTGTCTTCAACGTCGCAATACTCGCAAAGCAGCTTGCCCCGACCGAAACGCAGGCGCTGTCGTCGGCAAAGGCAATGCTTGTGAGTTCCGCGTTGCGCAAAAACGCCACGTCCGCCACATATACCACGCTTGCCGGCACCGTGTAGGTCAAGCCCTGCTTTGCCGCAGGATACATCAAAAGAACCTGCTTGTTTTTGTCGAAGAGCACGCCGTCCTCGGAGGAAAGCGTAGGATGCCCTTCCGCCACGTTGAACTCTTGGAGACTCCAACAGTAGAAAAAGCAATTGTTTCCGAGTCTCATGTTTTCCCCTATGTCGAAGCTCGTAAGTTTGGTGCCTGAAAACATACTGTCGCCCACCTCCGTCAGGCCTTGGTAGTTTTCAAGAACGGTGAGCTTTTCGCAGGCGTAGACGGCAGGGGAAGCGGACCATATTTCACCTCTCGCCCAAACGGGTATTCCGTCAAACTCGGGCAGACCGTCGGACAAAAGCCGTGTTATTTTTGAAGAAAGCGTTATTTTTTCGACATAAGAGCCACGAAAACAGCCTGCGGGCAGCTCGGTCACGTTGCTTGACGAAAAGTCAACCCACTTTACGTTTGCAAAGGCAAAGGCAAAGGGCACAACCTCCGAAACAGAGGCGGGCACGGCGTATTTTTCCTCGCCAACCCTCGCAAATTTTATCAGCCTGTCTCCGCCGTCGGCGGCGGCGCCTTTGGCAATCAACGCCTGTCCCACGTCAAAATAAGCGTTGCTTCCGCCGTCCCGCATAGTAATCACGGGCGTTTTTCCGGAGCCTATAAAATCGTCCGCAATTTTTTCCAGAGTGGAGGGAAGGCTAAGCGATTCAGGCTCACAAAAACCGCCGAACACCGCGGGACCGATGTATTTCACACCGTCGGGCAGAACGTAATTCTCGGCTCCGCAGCTTTCAAACGCGCCGTAATACATGATTTGCTCTTTTTCAAGGGGTGTGAGCCAGGTGTAAAAGTCGTCATTAAATACGTCGGTAAAACCGAATATGTACTCTATGCTGCCGTTTAACGCGACTGAGTTAAGCTCGGGCGTGTTGTAAAAGGTTCCCACACCCAAAAACTCCAAATCGCAGTTGATTGTTATGCTTTCAAGCAAGTTGTCGTCGCAGAAAAGCCCCGAGTGGAGATAGGTGATTTCCTCCCCTATCACGACGCTTGCTCCCAGCTTGGAGAAATTCGCCCAATAAAGTCTGTCGCCGCCAAGATTGCTTAGCCACTTGCCGTTGTCCTTCATCATGAAATGCCCGTTGCCCTCGGCGACTTGAAGGTTGCCAACGCCCAATTCGTAACAGCGGTAAAAGGTGTTTTCTCCGAAATAATTGAGAGAAGCGGGCAGGGTTACGTTTTTCAAAACGTATGCGCTTGCGATTGAAACGGCTTCCAGTCTTTCAAGCCCTTCCTCGATTTCCAGCGTCTCCATCTGACGGCACTGATATATGCCTATCGGGTTGACGGTGCGGTAGGTCGAGGGTATGTGCAGCTTTGTGAAGCTTTCGTACATTATTGCTTCGCACCCGATCGTCGTCACAGGCAGATTGTTGAAATAAGCAGGCAAAGCGACCTCGTCGGGAAGCTCGCCGACCACTCCCGTAAGGGTGTAGCCCTTTTTGTCCTCGTTCAGCTCAAAATCGAAAAGAGAAGGCTCCGTTTCGAGATAAGTGTAAACGGCGTTTAGCGTCATGTCCTCGGTCACGCACTCCAACTCGTCCTCGTAAACGTCCCAGCCGCTAAGCTCGTAGCACCAGCTGTAAGTGTGCGGAGCAACTGCGGGGCAGATTACGTCGCTTCCGTAAGGCAAAACCTTTGTGTCAAAAGCATAGCCCGTGTCGTCCAAAAACTCCACCGAAACGGTCGCCGTCTCCCAGCGCGCCGAAAAGACCACGTCCTTCAAGGGGCTCTCCGACACGTCGTAGACCGAGCCTGCGGCGTAAATTTCGCTGCCGTCGCTCCAACCGAGAAATCTGTAACCCACTCTCAGCGGCGCGGACGCGAGAGTTACGTCCCCGTCCTTGGTAAAATCCACCGTCGAGGGATTTTGACAGTCGGGATAATTGAGGTCGTAGCTCGCTTTGAAAACCGTGCTTGCAAACTTTGCCCACAACGTCACGTCCTCCGTGATTTCCTTGTCGAAATCGAATTTTTCGCCCGTTCTTTGCTCGTTGTCGTACCAGCCTTCGACATAAACGCCGTCGGCGCACTCGACGGCGGGAGGTATCGCCTTGCTCCCCTTTTTCACCGTCACGACATAACCGTCGCTTTCGCCTGCGTTGAAGGTGACGCCGTACGTTTTGCCGCACGCGGCAAGGCAAGTCAAAACCAACGCGACGCAAAGCGTACAAAGCAACAACTTAAAAAGCTTTTTCATATTCTGTCCTCCGATAAAAATATTTTTTGCAAACAATTAGATTTTTCAGCCAACACGATTGGTCGAAATTATATTTGCAATTTAAAATTATCATACGGACAAATCTTTGTCAAGCGTTTTTACGCCGTTTTGTCGTAAAAATTTCTTTTTCTTATTCAGTTGTTTTGGAAATCCGTTCTTTTTTAACTCCGATTCTTCTTGTCGCTGTCAAAAAACCTGTTTTCCTTTGGACGAGTCAAAACGCGCTTCGCTCTTCTTTTTGGCGCGCTCCTCCCCTTTGTCATAGCCCAGCAGATAATCCGTGCTTTCGTCAAACAGCGCGGCAATCCTGCACAGGTCGGTCAGAGACGGCTCCGCGCGGTTGGTCTCCCAGCTTGCGACCGACGCCCGCGTAATTTGCAAACGGTCGGCAAGTTCCTTTTGTGTCCACTCGTTTTCCTTTCTCAGCTCTTTGAGCTTGTCCGCAAATTTTCTCATACGAGTATTATGTGTAGTTAATACACGAAAAAAATGCGGTGTGCATAAATTACACAACTCAATTTTGCGCGGCGCTGCCTGCGGAGGGCATCGGAAAGCAATTTTTTACACGGAAAATTTACAAAAAGTCAAATTCCGCCATATTTCACGGCGCTGCCCGACGCATCTGCGACAATTTGATTTCAAACAAAAAAATACCGCCCGAAAACACGGTTTTATGTCGGCAATCCGTTTTTAAACGGCTCCCAAAAGGACAAAAGACGAAAAAAAAGGCGTGACCGAGTCACGCCTTTTTTGAGTTTAAATTTAATTGTTTTTCGCGCCGCCATGCTGCGCCCTTTTTCGTCAGGCAAGCAGCTTTTCCAGACGCGAGCGGATTTCTTTGAGGAAGGTTTCGCTGTTGACGGATTTTACCTTTACGCCCTCGTCCACAAGGTTGACGAGGTCCTTTGTCATAATGCCTTCCTCCAGAGTCTGTATGCAAGCCTTTTCCAGCTTTTCGCCGAACTCGACAAGCTTGGGCAGATTGTCCAGCTCGCCGCGCTTTTTGAATGCGCCCGTCCAAGCGAAAATGGTCGCCATGGGATTTGTGGAGGTTTCCTCCCCTTTGAGATACTTGTAGTAGTGACGCGTCACGGTGCCGTGAGCCGCCTCGTACTCGTATTTTCCGTCGGGGCTGACCAGAACGCTTGTCATCATGGCAAGAGAACCGAATGCCGTGCTTACCATATCGCTCATAACATCGCCGTCGTAGTTTTTGCACGCCCAGATGTAGCCGCCCTCCGACCTGATAACGCGCGCCACCGCGTCGTCGATGAGAGTGTAAAAATACTCCAAGCCCATTTTTTCAAAGGTTTCTTTGTAATCGGCTTCGTAAATCTCCTCAAAAATCTGCTTGAACGCGCCGTCGTATTTTTTGCTTATGGTGTCCTTGGTGGAGAACCAGAGGTCTTGCTTTGTGTCTATCGCGTATCTGAAACAGCTGTGGGCAAAGGATTTGATTGACGTATCCTTGTTGTGCATTGCCTGAAATACGCCGCCGCAATCCAGCTTCTGCACCTCTACCGACTCGGTTTTGCCCGACTGTCCCACAAAGGTAAGCGTCGCCGTGCCCGGCTCCGTCGTGCGCAACTCCACTCCCTTGTACACGTCGCCGTAAGCGTGACGCGCAATGGTAATGGGCTTTTTCCAATTTTTGACCACGGGCTTGATTGTGCTTATGGTTATGGGAGCGCGGAAAACCGTGCCGTCCAGCACCGAACGAATGGTTCCGTTGGGGCTTTTCCACATTTCTTTGAGGTTGTACTCGCTCATCCTCTGTTTGTTGGGGGTGATTGTCGCGCATTTGACTGCCACGCCGTATTTTTTGTTGGCATTGGCGGCGTCCCAGGTAATTTGGTCGTTGGTGCGGTCGCGCTCCACAAGCCCCAAATCGTAATATTCCGTTTTGAGGTCTACGAAAGGAAGAATAAGCTCGTCCTTTATCATTTTCCAGAGTATTCTTGTCATTTCGTCGCCGTCCATTTCCACCAGCGGCGTAGTCATCTTGATTTTTTCCATTTTCGGTTTCTCCTGAATTTTTATTCTTATTTGTTTTTTCTGTTGAGCGCCGCGTAATAATTCATCAGACAGCCCTCGCAAATAATTGTCTTCTCGTCCGCCGTCAAGCCCTTGACGTAAAGCGTGATGTCCTCGACTCCCTTTTGGGTAATCACCTTGGCGGGGATTGTCTCCCTGCCGTTGACAATAGCGTCGCGTATGCCCTTGACAAACACGAAATCACCCGGCTGATAGTCGAATTTTGTGTCCTTGTCCAGCGTAAAAGGCACTATGCCCCAGTTTATGCAGTTGGAGCGATAACGCTTGGTGGCGTACTCGTAGCAGATGTTGGCGTCGCCGCCCAGCACCTTCTGACAGCTTGCCGCCTGCTCGCGCGCGCTGCCGTCGCCGGGACGGTTTGCAAACACGCAGCTGCCGAAGCTTGTCTTTTTGATTGTTTCGGAAGGATTGTCGTCAACCTTTGCAAGTGCGTCAAGCAGCTTCTTTTCGAAATTTCCCTCGCGGCGGGCGCGCTCCGTGTTCTGTATCGCCTTGCTTCTGCCGACGTACTCGGGCACTCTGCGCGACAGCGCAAATTCCGAAAGCTTGAGAGGATTGGAACGATAGCTGCTTGTCTCTCCGCTGGGGATAAGCTCGTCGGTCGTCGTCACGGGGTCGTGTATGACGGCGGCAAGCTCCACAAGCATATTTTCCTGCAAAGGATTCATCTTGGGCCAGTCGGTTATGTTGGGACCGAGTCTCAACTGCTCGTCGGACTGCGGTTTGCCGAAGCCGTTGTAAACCCGCTTTTCGTAAACCGTTCTGTCAAAGTCGTAAGCATATTCTTTTTTGCGATAATCTATTTCGCTTGCGGCGGTAAGGACTCCGCCGTTGCGGGCTGTCGCCGCTATGCTGCGCGCGTCCATAAGCGCAACCGAGCTGATTTGGTTTTGGTTGGGCTTGCTGCCCTCTCTGTTGGGGAAGTTTCTAGTCGTGTGCCTTATTGACAGACCGTTGTTGCCCGGCACGTCTCCCGCGCCGAAGCAGGGACCGCAAAAGGCGGTTTTCATGATGGCTCCGCATTCCAACAGCTTGCTCGCAACTCCGTTGCGGGTAGCCGCCAAATTGATCGGCATACTCGCGGGATAAACGCTCAAAGCAAAGTATCCGTCGCCCGTGCTCTGTCCGTCCAGTATATCCGCCGCTTCGCACAGGTTGTCGAACAAGCCGCCCGCGCAGCCGGCGATTATGCCTTGGTCCACCATGACCTTGCCGTCGTGGATTTTTTCGGTAAGGTTAAACGCAACCTTCGAGCCTATCTGCTTTTTCGCGTCCTCCTCCACGGCTCTAAACAGCTCTTTTGCGTTTTTCTGCACTTCTTTGATTGTAAACGCGTTGGAGGGGTGGAAGGGCAGCGCAATCATGCACTCCTGAGTGGAGAGGTCGATTTTTATCATGCTGTCGTAATACGCCGTGTCGGCAGGTTTAAGCTCCTTGAAATCAGCCGCCTTGCCGTGCTTGGCGTAATATTCCTTAACCTTGTCGTCCGTAACCCATATTGAGGAAAGACAGGTTGTTTCCGTCGTCATCACGTCGATTCCGTTTCTGAAATCCACAGACAGATTTTTTATGCCGGGACCGACAAATTCCAGCACCTTGTTATTGACAAAGCCGTTGGCAAAAACCGCCTTGCACAGCGAAATGGCGACGTCGTGAGGACCTACGCCGTGAGGAACCTCGCCCTCAACCCACACCAGCACGACCTCAGGCATATTCACGTCGTATGTATTGTTGAGCAGCTGCTTGACCAGCTCGGGACCGCCTTCTCCCACGCCCATTGTTCCCAGCGCGCCGTAACGCGTGTGGCTGTCGCTGCCGAGAATCATCGAACCGCATTTGACCATTGCCTCGCGCGCATACTGATGAATGACAGCCTGATTTACGGGAACGTAAATTCCGCCGTACTTCTTTGCCGCCGAAAGACCGAAAATGTGGTCGTCCTCGTTGATTGTGCCGCCCACCGCGCACAGACTGTTGTGGCAGTTGGTCATTGCGTAGGGCAAAGGAAACTCGGTAAGCCCGCTTGCGCGCGCCGTCTGTATGATGCCGACATAGGTTATGTCGTGCGACATCAGCGCGTCGAATTTTATGCGCAGCTTTTTGTCGTCTCCCTTGTTGTGAGCGGAGAGTATGGAATACGCCATGGTTCCCTTGCGGGCTTCCTCGGGCGCAGGCAAGCCTCTGCCGCTTTCGACGATTTGTCCGTTTTTCAGATAAACGCCGTTTTTCTCCAAAGTTATCATTTTTTCTATCTCCCTTGTGTTTTTGTTGATATTTCTACGCTGTTCAAAGCAAGCGATTGCAAGTGATTTTTTCGAGGAACAACGTCAGCGCAAGCGTGTCGGCTGCTCCTCCGGGGCTTAAATTGCGCCGTATAAATTCGGCGTTAAGGCTCTTCGCCTTTTCCTCCGAAAAATCCTCGAACAAGGATTTTCCGCTTTGACGCACAAACAGCACGCCCTCCGTACCGCCCCGTTTGTAGGCGTTGCTGTCCCAAATGCTCGACATGATATAGCCGAGAGTTTTTAATTCCGCGTTTTTTTCCTTTGCCGCAAGCATACGTTTCAAAAGCGGCAGACACTCAAACAGCACAAAGGCATACCCCTCCGCCGCCTGCCCGCGCGCTCCGAGCTTGCCCGAATGCAGGAAAAATTTTTCGCCCGCAGTCAGCGCACGGCTTGTTTTGCCCGCAGCGTCTAAAAGCTCGACTTCGATTCCCGCCGCAAGCGTTTTGACCGCGCCGCAAATTTCATTCGGTTCAAACTCTCTGCCCTCGCTGCTTAAAAGTCCGAGCGCTCCCGAAACGAAGCCGAAAGAGAAGATTGCGCCCTTGTGGGTATTTATTCCGCCCGTCGCGCCGTACATGGCTTTTTCCGCCGCAAGCCCCTGTTGCCTGAGCGCGCGCGTCAAGTCCGACGCGCTCTTTCCTTCAAGACTCAGACCGAACGTCCCGTCAAACATTTCGCCGAAAAACGGACAGACCGCGTCTATCCCTCTCGACATAAGAGCAAAATCCATGTCCGTATGCGAGCCGTTGTCCTTCAAATCCACAAGTCCGGGCTTGGGCGTGGTTTCAAGCTCGGCAATCAACGCGCGCTTTGCCAAAGCGGTTAAAAGCGTCGCGTTCATTCAAGCATACCGTTTGCGGAAAGAATCTTTGCCGTGGTGTCGGGCACAAGCCGCGACGCTTCCGCAAATTTTTTTTCTTTAAGCAATGCGCGCACCCGCTTGGCGCTTACCGGCGCGCCGTCCTTTTCCATGCGGGCAAGCTCCGTTACCTTTATTCCGCGCGACGGCAGAATCTGCCTGAGTGCGCTGTTATAGGCGTTCGTAACCGCGTCAAGCGGTTCGCTGCCCACAAATCTTTCGCAAATTTTGAGCGCGGGCGCGATATGTCGGGAAAACAAATCCGCGTCAAGCTGCGCCTGATTTTTGCTTACCATGCCGCTGTCTTTAAGAAAATAAGCGGGAAAGGTGGCTTTGCTTATTACGTAGTCTCCACCCTCGTGCACAACCGCATCGGGCAGATGCTTCAAGCCCGCCTTTATCATTTCGAGTCTCAACGCGAAAGGAAACTCCGACGCGTCCTCTCTGACCGCAATGACGTGCAGCCTGTCGCAGCTTTTCGCGGCGGCTTCGGCAAGATAACGGTGCCCCAGAGTGAAAGGATTGGCGTTCATGACAATACAGCCGTTTTTGCCGTCGCAGGCAAAGGCGGAAAGCTTTTCGCAAAAAGAACTCACCCCGCGCGCGCTGCTTTCCAAAAGCACCGCGTCGTCGCTTTGCGCTATCGGGTGAAAGGCAAGGCTTGCGAAAATCTCCCTGTTGGAGCGTTTTGTAAACACAAAAATGTCGCTCGCTCCGCGGCTTTTCAATTCGCTGCGCAAATGGGACACTATCTTGTTGGACAGCTGCATATCCCTCGCCTCGGGGCTTGTGGCAACGCATTTTATGACATTTTTTTCAAACCCGCCGCAGGCGAGTATTTTGTCTCCGTCCGTCAAAACGGCGAAATAATCCAGCGGCTCGGGCGCCAGTCCGTTTGCGGCAAGAAACTCCTCCGCTCTTTTTTCAAGTCCGCCGACTCCGAGCGGAATTTGCTCTATCTGTATCATCAGTCGTATAAAAGCTCGTACTCTTCCTTCATTGCGGCAATTTTTTCATTAAGCTCGTCTGCCGAGTGAACTCTGCTCCGCGCGCAGATACGCGCGTCGTTTCCGCAAAGAAGGCATTTTCTTTCCGCGAGATTCAGCGAGCTGCGGGACACCTGTCCGCCCTCCCCGTCGTAAACGTCTATGTCGAAAATGCGTCCGAGAAAATGGCTCTCCTCTATTCGGCACATCCTCTTTTTAAGCTGCGCCGCGTCAGCCGCTCGGGCAACGAAAAAGGCTTCGTTGCCGGTAGGCGCGTCCACAACGGAAAACTCCGCAGTTTCTTCGAGCAGCTCTCTGCTGATTGCTTCCACTCCCGCCTTGAAAATATAGTCGGGTATTTCCCCTCTCTTTGTCTCGCCGGGAATATTCAAGGTAAGCACGACAACGGGCAGACGGTATTTCAAAGCAAGCTCCCGACGTTTTTTCTGCCGTCTGTCTCTCGCTTCAAGAACGTCCTCCAAAGAAACCTTCATTGCCCGTCGCTGTCGGCTATGTTTCTGATAACGTCGAGGAGCGCGCCGTCGCGGCTTGTGACTATCCCCACGATTTTGTCGCCCCAAGGCAGCTCCTGCGGCTTGCCGACGATTTTTTCGGCTTTTTCTTTAAGCTCCTCGATTGTGGTCACATTGAGATTTGCCGCTTTCAGTCTTTCCGCGATTTCGGGACGTCTCGGATTGACCGCTATACCCTGGTCGGTTACTATGACGTCAACCGAATCGCCCGGCGTTACCACGGTGTTTACCTTGTCGACCACGCAGGGTATGCGCCCTCTCAACAAGGGCACTACTATGATTGAAAGCGCCGCTCCCGCAGCAGTGTCGGGATGACCGCCTATTGCGCCGCGTATAACGCCGTCGCTGCCCGTCAGGACGTTTACGTTGAAATTGACGTCCACTTCGAGAGCGGAAAGCACAACTATGTCCAAAAGATTCATCGCCGAACCGTTTTCAAAAGGATTGGCGTAGTAATCCGCGGAAATCTGCTGATGGAATCTGTTGTTTTTGAGCGACTGCGCCGCAATTATGTCAAAGCTCTGAACGTCCAAAAGCTTTTTTATCAGCCCTTCCTCGTGCAGAGCGACCATCTGCCCCGTTATACCGCCGAGAGCATAGCTCGCGTGCACGTTGTTGGCTATCATGTAGTCGCGTATGTATCTGGTAACCGCAAGGCTTGCTCCGCCGCTGCCCGTCTGCAAGGAAAAGCCCTCCTTGAAGTAACCGCTGTTGACGACAACGCGCGCCGCCGTCTCGGCAAGCAGCAGGTCGTGCGGGTTGGTCGTAAAGCGAGTTGCCCCGCTGCTGATTTTCGTCGCGTCGCCTACCGCGTCCACCTTTACTATATAGTCCACGTAATGCTCGGCTATGGCAAAGGGCGCGTTGGGATAACCGACAATATTGTCCGTCAGTATTATTACCTTTTTTGCGTAGCGCGCGTCAACCATGGCGTAGCCCAAGGAGCCGCACACCGATTTTTCGTCCCCGTCGCGGCTGTAACCGTTGGCGTTTCCCATCGTGTCGCAGCTGCTCGCGCCGAGAAAGGCAACGTCTATTTTCAGGTCGCCGTCCTTTATCGCCGCCGCCCTGCCGCCGTGCGAGCGGAACAGCACCGGCTCCTCCATGAGTCCGTGGCTCACCGCGTCCGCAAGCTTTCCGCGCAGACCGCTCGTGTTGATTTTTGTAATCACGCCGTTTTTGATGTGCTCGATAAGCGGCGCGTGAACGTCGGAAAGACTGCTCGGCGCAATGGTGAGATTTTTGAAGCCCATTTCTGCAAGCTTGTCGATGACAAGATTCACGACGTGGTCGCCCTCGCGGAAATGGTGGTGGAAGGATATGGTCATGCCGTCTTTCAATCCGCTTGCCCTGATTGCCTGTTCAAGCGTAACCACCTTTTCGCTGGACCTTTGCAGCTCGTTTCTCGAATCGAAGCAGCGCGGTCTGACGCGTTTGTTCCAATTTTCGCTGTAAAGTGGCATATTGTATTTTTTAAGCAATTCCTTGGGAATTTTGTTGTTCTCTTTTTCTTTCATTTTTCCGCTCCCGTCAATCCACAACGATATGCACCGCGCGCGCAAGCTCGAGCGTGCGCTCCGCTCTCAAAACTACCGGCTTGTCAATCATTTTTCCGTTGAGACTCACCACGCCGCTGCCCTTGGCCTCCGCCTCCTTCAAGGCGGCGATGATTCTTTTCGCCTTGTCTATTTCCGCCGTCGTGGGCGTGAAAATTTCGTTCACGGGGTTGATTTGTCTGGGATTGATGACGGATTTGCCGTCAAAGCCCAACTGCTTGATAAACCTTACCTCCTCCTTGAACGTGTCCATATCGTTCAGGTTGGAAAACACCGTGTCCACGGCGTCTATACCCGCCGCACGGGCGGCGACCACAATGGTCTGACGCGCGAGCAGCAGCTCGCTGCCCTCCTTGCTGCGCGTGGTTTTGAGGTTTGCGCAATAGTCCTCCGCGCCAAGCGCGATACCCATCATACGCTTGCTCGCCGTTGCGATTTTGTAAGCGTTGACCACTCCGAGCGCCGACTCTATCGCCGCCATGATGAGAGTTCTTCCCACAGGTATGCCGGCAAGCTTTTCCACGCGCTCGATTTCCTCCTCAAGCTCCGTGATTTCCTCCGCCGTCTCCGTCTTAGGCATACGTATGACGTCGGCGCCCGCCCTTACCATGGCTTCGACGTCGGCGCGCCCGAACTCGGTGGACAGCGGATTGACTCTGACAACCTTTTCAACCCCGCCGTAGTCAATGGTTTTCAAGGCATTGTAAACAAGCAGTCTCGCCGCGTCCTTTTCGGCAAGGCTGACGGAATCCTCCAAATCGAACATTATCGAGTCAGCGCCGTAAATATGCGCGTCTCTCATCATGCTGGGATTGTTGCCCGGCACGAACATCATGGTTCTTCTCAATCTTTTCTGCATATTCTCTGCTCCGTTTTTCCTCAAAAAAATAAATGGCGAAAAAATTTCTTCGACGAGAAACTTATTCCCATTTATTTCTGTCCTTGCCAAGAGCGCGTATCAACGCCGCCTTGACTCTCGCCCTTATTGTGCAATCCAACGCGCCCTTGTCCGTCGCGTCGACAAAGCCGTCCTTGACGCCCATTTCGGCAAAGGTCTCCGAAATGACTTCCTTGATTCTTTTCCCGAATTGGTTGGCAACCGTACTGTCAAGTCTGATTGTCAGCCCCTTGCCCTCGTTAGGCTCCAGCTCGATAAGTATGTCTCCGGACTCCAACGTACCTGCCGCGGCAGGCTGCTTAAGCTCCATTTGACCTTAACCTCCAAAAATATTTATTTTCGGCTTATGCCAATCGAATTGATTATAAGTGAGCGCGGACAAAAAAGCAACTATTTGCAAAAATATTGACTTTATTTGACATGCGCTTAAAAAAAAGTTATACTACTTTCATTATGGAATTTAAAAGTTATATCTCATCCGTGCTCGACCTTGACGGACTGAGTTCCGACGAAGTCGCCTCCCTGCTTCAGGACGTCGCCGACCCGCGTATGGGCGACGTCGCCCTGCCCTGCTTCAAGCTTGCCGCGCGCCTTAAAAAGCCGCCGCAGGCAATCGCCGCGCAGATAGCGGAAAAATTCACGTCGGACGGGCTTGTGGAACGCGCGCAGGCGGTAAACGGCTACGTCAATTTCTTTTTCGACAGAAAAGCCGCCTCGCGGAGAATTCTCGCAGAGCTTCCGGACATGAACGGCGAGCTTTTGAAAAACGTCGGACAGGGACGCACGATTTGCATAGATTACAGCTCGATAAACATAGCCAAGCCCTTTCACATCGGACATCTCGGCACCACCGCGATAGGCGGCAGCCTCTGCAAAATCTTCAAGGCGCTCGGATACTCTGCCGTCGGCATAAACCATCTGGGCGATTGGGGCACGCAGTTCGGCAAGCTGATTGTCGCCTTCAAAAAATGGAGCGACAGAGAAACCATAGAAAAGGGCGGCGTGCGCGCCTTGCAGGAAATTTACGTTCGGTTCCACCGCGAGGAGGAAACCGACCCCTCCTTGACGGACAAGGCGAGGGAGTGGTTTGCAAAGCTCGAAAAAGGCGACGAAGAAGCAACCGAGCTGTTCTCCTTTTTCAAAAAAATCACTCTCGACGAGGTGGAAAAGGTTTACAAGCGCCTAAACGTCTCTTTCGACAGCTACAACGGCGAAAGTTTTTACAACGACAAGATGCAGCCGATTTTGGACGTGCTAAAACAAAAGGGACTTGCGAAAATGTCCGAGGGCGCGCTTGTCGTGGAGCTTGAAGAATACGGCATGCCCCCCTGCCTGTTGGTAAAGGCGGACGGCGCGACGCTTTACGCCACGCGCGACCTTGCCGCCGCGCTGTATCGCAAGAATACCTACGGTTTTGACAAATGTCTCTACGTCGTCGCTTATCAGCAGAATCTCCATTTCCGACAGATTTTCAAGGTTTTGGAGCTTGCCGGCTTTGACTGGGCGAAGGACATGGTGCACGTGGCTTACGGCATGGTGTCTCTCGAAGAAGGCAGCATGAGCACGCGCAAGGGCAATGCCGTGTGGCTTGCAGACGTATTGGACAAGGCGGTGGAAAAGGCTCTCGATATAATCACCGAAAAAACGCCCGACCTTGAAAACAAACGGGAAACCGCCGAGCAAATCGGCGTGGGAGCGGTCATGTTTTCCGCGCTGTGCAACGCAAGAATTAAGGACATAACTTTCAGTCTCGACCGCGTACTCAATTTCGACGGGGAGACCGCGCCCTATCTGCAATATACTTATGCCAGATGCCGCTCCATAGAACAAAAAATAAAACAGACGCGCATAGCCCCCGACCCGAACGGAATAGACAACGACGAGGCGTGGGAAGTAATAAGGCACATTGAAAAATTCGTCCGCACGGTGGAAACCGCAGCGGAGAGATACGAGCCGAGTTTGATAAGCAACTATCTTATAGATTTGGCGCAGGTATTCAATCGTTTTTATCTCGCGCACAGAGTCATCAACGAGGACAAGGGAGTGGAAAACGCCCGCCTTGCTCTCGTCAAAACAGTGGCGAATATCCTCAAAAGAGGTCTTGCCCTTTTGGGTATTGCCGCACCGGAAAAAATGTAAAAGCAAATCAAAGGGGCGACGTCCGTTCGGACGTCGCCCCTTTTCTTTTAAGGGAGATTCCACCTTCCTTCAAAAAAGCGTTTATGCCGTCATCAAGCCGTAGTCCGAGAAACCGTAATTTCTACGGGATATTCCGCTTCTATGCTCGAAGGAGCGACAATTGACGCGGAAGCGGGTTCTTTCAGAAATCTCACTATGGTAACGACCGCGCTCGTGCAAATTGCCGCCAGCAAAACCGCCATAAGCGCAAAGATGATTTTTCTTTTTGTCGATTTGGTCATATGCGCACCTCCTTTACATATTTGCGACTATATTATACCATAGTTTTCAAATACTGCAACTGTTTTGCGCATATTTTATGAAAATATTTTTATTGTTTTTTCTTAATTTTCAAATCCTGCAAACAACGCCCATATTCAGCGTCAAGCAAAGCGGATTCATTCGATTTTTTCGATGATTATCGGAGAAGACTCGGGTTTTTCGTCGCCCAGCGCAAAAGCGTCCGCCGCAAGCCCGACGGCTTTTTCAAAAAGCTTTTCGTCCGAACAGTACAGCGAGACGCACGTTTCCCCCTCCGCCGCGAAATCGCCCTTCTTTTTGCGGAGAACTATACCCGCCGACAAATCTATCCCGTCCTCCTTTTTGTTTCTTCCCGCACCCAACGCAAGGCACGCCTCTCCGATTTTTTCGGCGTTTATTCCTACAACGAAGCCGCCGCCCTTCAATTTTACATCCATCGAAAAAGGCGCGTTGCAAATCCTTTCGGGAGCGTTCAAAAAAGCCGTGTCGCCGCCCTGCGCCGCCACCCACTCATTGAATTTTTTTAGCGCGCCGCCCGTTTCGAGCGCCTCGCGGACTCTTTCCTCAGCTTCTTTTGCGGAAATTCCGAGCGCAAGCCGCGTCATCTCGGAAGCAAGCGCAAGGCACAGCTCTGTCAGACGCGGTTCCCCCCTGCCCCGCAAAACCTCTGCCGCTTCGGCAACCTCCAATGCGTTTCCCACGCAATAGCCCAATGGCTCGTCCATATCCGTCACAAACGCCGTTGCCCTGCGTCCTGCAAGGCGGGCGACAAGCGTCATTTCGCGGGCGAGAGCTTCGGCAAACCTCCGCGTTTTGGCAAAAGCGCCGCTGCCCGTTTTGACGTCAAGCACTATGTTGGGCGCGCCGGCAGCCAGCTTTTTGCTCATTATACTCGAAACAATGAGCGGAACGCTGTCCACCGTGGCGGTAAGGTCGCGCGCGGCGTAAAGCTTTTTGTCGCAGGGCGCGAGGTTTTTTGTCTGCGCAACGACGGCAATGCCCGTTTTTTTGGCAATACGGGCAAATTCCTCCTCGTCAAGCTCGGTTTTAAAACCCGGTATGGATTCCAGCTTGTCTACGGTGCCGCCGGTAAAGCCCAGACCGCGCCCGCTCATCTTCGCCACGGTTACGCCGCAGCAGGCGGCAAGAGGAGCCACCGCAAGCGTGGTTTTGTCTCCGACTCCGCCTGAGGAGTGCTTGTCGGCGCAAGCCCTCCCCCAACCGCTCAAATCAAGACAGTCTCCGCTTTTTGCCATTGCGTTTGTCAGGGCAAGCGTTTCCGCTCTCGTCATGCCGTTGAAATAAACCGCCATGAGAAACGCGCCTGTCTGCTCGTCCGAGGCAAAGCCGTTTGTCACGCTTTGCGTGAAAAAGGAAATTTCCTCTTCCGTAAGCTCTGCGCCGTCGCGTTTGCGTTTTATTATGTCGTAGATGCGCATTTTTACCAATCCTCTTTTATGTCCAGCTTGACGTCGCTGTAAAACTCCTTGTATTTACGCCTGAATTTTTCGGCGTCCTTTTCGGGAGCCTCCCGCAAAAAATCGTCGTAGTCCGGTCCGTCGTCGTCCATAAACTCGGACAGGCGCATAAGCTCGTATTTGTCCATAGCCTAATTCCCCTTTTTCAGCGTAAAAGAACGGGGCAGAAGCCCGCCCAGCGAAAACTCCGCCGTTTCGCCGCCGCTTTCGGATAAAATCAAAAAATCCTCCGCGCAAAATTCACTCATAACCTGACGGCATTCGCCGCAGGGCAGGCACAAGCCGTCTGAGTCGGGCGAAACCACGGCTATTGCCTTAAACTCTCTTTTGCCTGCCGCAACAGCCTGAACAAAAGCCGTCCGCTCGGCGCATACGGTTGACGAAAACGCCGAATTTTCCACGTTGCAGCCGACAAACATACTGCCGTCCGCGCACAGCAGGCAAGCGCCCACGCGGAACAAAGAATAAGGCGAATAACTGTTTCGCGCCGCCTCGCGCGCTTTTGAAAGCAGCTTTTCCTTCACAACGTCGTCGATGCTCACAAAACAATTTCCTCCGCAAAGCTTTTTCCCGTTTTGAGACCGAGTCCGAGCAGCTGCGCGACGGTGGCGCCTATGTCGCAGAAGCTTTCCCTGACGCCCAGATTCACGCCGCTTTTCAACCTCCTGCCGAATGCCACTATCGGCACGTATTCTCTTGTGTGGTCGGTGCTCGCGTCCGACGGGTCGCAGCCGTGGTCGGCAGTGACAATCGCCGCGTCTCCCTCTCCAAGCAGCAAATCGAGCTTTTTCAGGTCGGAGTCGAAAGAGCTCAACGCCTTCGCATAGCCGTCCGAGTCGTTTCTGTGTCCGTATTTGCTGTCGAAATCCACCAGATTGACAAAAATCAGCCCGTTTATATCCCGCCTTGCAAGGCTGCAAGTCTTTTCCATACCGTCCCCGTTTGAGACGGTGTGTATACTTTCGGTAAGGCCGCGTCCGCAGAAAATGTCGCCTATTTTTCCCACGCCGACGCATTGCAGCCCCGCCGCCTTTACCACGTCAGTGAGCACCTCCCCGTGCGGTTGAAGGGAAAAATCCTTTCTGTCCGATGTTCGTATATAGTCGGGTTCGTCGCCCTTAAAGGGACGTGCTATGACTCTGCCGACGGAGTATTTCCCCGTCATGATTTTTCTTGCTTTTTCGCAGACGGAGTACAGCTCGTCAAGAGGTATCGAATCCGTGTGCGCGGCAATCTGCATCACGCTGTCGGCGGAAGTGTACACGATAAGCGCGCCCGTCTCCGACTGCTCCCTGCCGAAAACCTTCAAAACCTCCGTACCCGAATAGGGCTTGTTGCAAAGCACCCTCCTGCCCGTTTCTCTTTCAAGCGCGGCGACAATTTCGGGCGGAAAACCGTTCGGAAACACGGGCATTTTTTGACGGGAAACAAGCCCTGCAATTTCCCAATGTCCGCTCGTGGTGTCTTTTCCCGCCGAAAGCTCGCGCGCTTTGCCGAAGCACCCCTCGGGATGAGACGCGGGACAGCCGCAATCCACGCCGTCGATGTTGAACAATCCCTTGGATTTGAGAAAAGGGACGTTCAGAAACGGGCTTTTGCAAACCGCTCCCAGAGTATTCGCCCCCTCGTCGCCGAACAAAGCGGCGTCGGGCGCCGCTCCCACTCCGAAGCTGTCCGCCACAATCAAAAAAACACGTTTGAATTTTTCCATAATTTTATTCCGCAGTTTCCAGCGCGATTTCTATCATCTGAGTAAACGACGTCTGCCTTTGCTCTGCGGGCAGAGACTCTCCGCGCAAAGGACAGTCGCTGACGGTGAGCACCGCTAGCGCCCTTTTGCCGAATTGCGCCGCCTTCATGTAAAGCGCCGCAGTCTCCATTTCTACCGCAAGCACTCCCATACCTTTCCACTTTTCGAGCGAGTCGTCGTAAAAAACGTCGCTGCTCAATACGTTTCCCGTCCTAACGTTGACGTTTCGCGCCAAAGCCGCGCTCTCCGCTTTTTTCAGCAGCCCGAAATCGCCTATCGGCGCAAAGTCGCCGGGCAGACGGTAGGATGCGGCAAACGCGCTGTTGGTGCACGCCGCCTGAGCCAGAACTATGTCGCGCAGGTTCACGTCGTCGGCAACCGCGCCCGCGCTTCCCACGCGGATAATGCACTCAACGCCGTAGCAATCGAAAAGCTCGTGGGCGTATATGGCAATGGACGGCATGCCCATACCCGACGCCATGACCGAAACCCTCTTGCCTGCGTAAAAGCCCGTCCAGCCGTTTATACCGCGCACGTTGTTTACAAGCCGCGCGTTTTCCAGATAATTTTCGGCAATAAAGCGCGCCCGCAGCGGGTCTCCGGGCATAAGCACCGTTTTGGCAAAGTCTCCGTATTTCGCCGTGTTGTGCGGAGTAGGCGTTTTCATATCTTTATCTCCTCCTCTATGAAATCGTTTCCGAGCAGTCCGCTGGCTCCTATTCTGTCGCAGCCGAGCAGGAGAAATTTCGCTGCCTGCTCAAAGGTTTTTATTCCTCCCGAAGCCTTTATTTTAAGCCCGTCGGGTAAATGCCGTTTAAAAAGACTTACGTCCTCCTCCGTCGCCCCGCCTCCGCCGAAGCCCGTCGAGGTCTTGATGAAATCCGCTCCGCAGTCCCCGATCAGCTTCAAGGCAAGAAGCTTTTCTTCGCGCGTCAGAAAACAGGTTTCGGCAATCACTTTCAGTATATATCCCTCGGTGAGAGCGCGCAGCGCTTCAAGCTCGGTTTTCACGTATTCCGTTTCGCCCGCTTTGAGCGCGCCTATGTTGAGCACGACGTCTATTTCTTCCGCGCCGTCCTCCAGCATTCCCGCAATCTCGAAAATTTTTGCGTCGGTGGAAACGTAACCGTTGGGAAAACCAGCAACCCCGCACACCCTGATTTGTCCGTCGGCGGCGCGCACCGCGTCCTCCACATAGCAGGGCGGCACGCAGACGCTTGCGGCTTTGAACCTTGCCGCAATCAAGGTTGCCTGCTCCACGTCGGCGCGGCTTGCCGTCTGCTTCAAAACCGTATGGTCCGTCCTTGAAATCACGAAACTCTTTTTCATATCCATTTTTCCCTTCGTTTCGGTTTATTATATTCTTAAACTTACTTTTTGTCAAATCGAGACGAGCGTGCGCCTTGTGCGGGCTTTGGCATATTCGGTCGGCAAAGGCGAAGCGCCGCGTGCAAAATGCACGCGGCGCGGTTAGGCATTGTTTTACATGAAAATTGCTCAATCGGCTCTTTGTTCGATACGCTCGAACAATCCGTATTTATTTTTTATTCTGTTGAGTTTTTCTAAAAAAGGATTTGTCAAAAGCAGCAGAAAAACGACGTTTGACGCCGCGTATACCGCCATAAAGGGCAAACTCGACGCTATAAGCGCCGCGTATCTCGACCAGCTCCAGCTGCCGTCGAAATTCAGGACAGACCATACGTCCATCATGACGGAAAACAACACTCCGCCCAATATTCCCGCCAAAACAAGCAAAAAGCGGTTGGGCTTTTTGCCCCGCTTGAAAATCAGTCCCGACAAAAGTCCAAGGAATCCCCATACAAACATCTGAAACGGAGTCCAGGGTCCCTGTCCGTAAAATATGTTGGACACCACGGCGGACAAGGCGCCGGTCACGAAGCCCGCCTGCATTCCGTAGGCTATCCCCGTGATGATCACCATGGCGGTAACGGGCTTGAATCCGGGAAGCGGCGCGAAAATCAGTCGTCCCACAACGGACAGCGCCGTAAGCACGGCAATAACCACAAGCTCGCGCGCGCCCGTTTTTCCCCTTTCAAAGCCGATAAAAAACGGAACGCACGCCAAAAAAGCGATAATCAAAGAAATTATGTTGTATTTTCTGTCGTCAAACAGCTTTACTCCGATAAAAATCGCCGCGGGGATGGCAATCAGATAAACGCATAAAGATATCACGCTGCGCCAACGCGGCGCAACCCTTTTGCGCTTTTTGGGCGATTCGGAGCTTTCCTCGACGACGTCTTCAAGCGGCATGGCAAAGCAAATCAGTTTTTTATCCATCTTTCAATCCGTTTTTCAAACAAATTTCCGTTACCATATCCACGGTTACGGCGTTTTTGTACAGCCCCCGCGAAATTCTGCTTGCGGCGGTTGTGTAAAAGGCGTTGGCGGAAAAGAACTTTACCGGATTGGCAAGCGAAACGATTTTGCCGTCGAAAAACATACCGCATCTGTCAGAGTGCTCGGCGGCAAACTCCACGTCATGCGTGACCATGACGATTGTTTTCCCGCGAGCTTTCAGCCCGTAAAGAATGTCGGCAAGCTCCTGCTTGGAGCAGGCGTCCAATCCCTTGGTAGGCTCGTCCAACAGAATTATTTCAGGCTCCATGAGCAGAATTTTTGCAAACGCCGCCTTTTGCTGTTCGCCGCCCGACAGGTCGTAGGGATGAGAGTCCAACAGCTTCTCTATTTTAAGCTCCCGCGCAACCTCGTTCACCCTTTCCTCCGCCTCGTCTCCCGAATAACCCATGATTAGGGCGGCTTCCTTCAAGTCCTCCTTGAGAATGCTCTTGACAAACAGCGTCTGCGGATTCTGCGGCAAGGAGGAAAGATTTTTTCTGTACAGCGAATTTCCCGCGTATTCCTTTATTTTCTTTCCCCAGAACCGCAGTTTTCCGCTGTAAAGGCGGCTTATACCGCTCATAACCCTGAGCATGGTGGTTTTTCCCGCTCCGTTGCCGCCGAGTATGCACAAAATCTCGTTTTTGTAAACCGTAAGCGACAGACCGTTAAGCACATCGGGCAGATTTCTTTCGTACCTGAAACAGCCCTCTGAAATTTCCACAGCCTTTTCCCTTTCGGAATAATCCTCGTCGGACACATCGTAACCGGGATAACGGTTGCCGTAATTTTTTTCCAGAAACTGCCTGCTTTCCCCGACGGTAAGCGGACAATCCCCCTTTGCGTCAAGCCGTCCGAATATCCTTATCCCCGACGGAAGCCCCGCAAGCATTTTGTGCGGCTTGTCGGACGCTTTGAGAATGTTTCCTACGTTTCTCGGCGTATCCGTCAAAAAAATGCGGGCTTTGTCCATAAGCACCGCTTTGTGCGCCAGCGGAAACACCTCCTCCAATCTGTGCTCCGCCAACAGCACGGTAGTGCCTAGCTCCGTGTTGATTTTTTTCAGCGCTCCGATAAAATCCGACGCGGCAATCGGGTCGAGCTGCGCCGTCGGTTCGTCCAGAACAAGTATTTCGGGCTGCATAGCCATGACTGACGCAAGATTCAACAGCTGCTTCTGCCCGCCCGACAATTCGCAGGTGCGCTTTCTGTACCAGTCGCCGATTCCGAAAAAGCCGCAGATTTCCGCAACGCGGCGGCGAATTTCGTCCGACTCCGTACCGAGGCTTTCAAGCCCAAACGCCAGCTCGTGCCAAACCTTGTCGGTGACAATCTGATTGTCGGGATTTTGCATGACGAAGCCGATGTCCGTGACGGCCGTCCTGTCGTCAAGGTCGTCTATTTCCACGCCCTTGTAAAATATGCCGCCGCTTTTTGTGCCTTTGGGACGCAGCTGCTTTTTAAGCAGCCTCAATAGGGTGCTTTTGCCGCAGCCCGACTCACCGCACAGCACGACAAATTCTCCGCGCCCGATAGTCAAGCATATATTTTCCAAAGCCTTTTCCTCTCTGTCGGGATAAGAAAAGCTCAGATTTTCGAGCGCAAGGATTGCCACAGAATATTCTCCTTTATTTCAATAACGGTGGAAAGCCACGCCAGCGCGGTCAACGCGGCGTACAGTGCGACGGCGTACGGGCTTAGGTCGAGAGGCGAAAACGCGGGATAATAACTAAACTCCCCGTATCCGCAGGACATCGCAAAGCATACCGCCGCGACAAAAACCAAAATAACCGCCAGCACAACGCTGTCCCGCGCGCTCCACGCAAACACGGAATAGCTGCTCCTTCCCTTTAATCCGTAGCCGCGCGCGCGCATGGAATCGCCCGTTTCCACCGAACTTTCGAGACTCCACGTGACCAGAATGCTCATCACGCGCATTTTGCTTCTCAGTCTGTCCACAAAGCTCTTGGAGGTGTAAATTCCCAACGCCTTCTGCGCGCTGTCGATTTCCTTGTAACGCCTTTTCAGCTTGGGGATAAAGCCGAGCGTCATGGACAAAAGGAGCGCAAGCTTGGGGATAACCCTTCCGAACAGATAAATAAATTTGTCGGAACTCATGACCGCGTTGAAGCATTTGAACCAGTAAAACACCGACATAATCATGACTCCCACGGCAAAGCCGTAGCAGACGGCTTCGAGAGTTACGGGATTGTCGTTCATGAAAAACAAAATCGTTTCTCCGTTGTGGGAAAAAATCGGATTGGTCAAAGAAATGAGAAGCAGCACGGGAACGGAATATGCAAGACTTGACGCAAGCTTTCTTGCGCCGACCAGCATACCGCAGAACGAAACAGCCCCGAAAAACGAAACGGCAAGCAAAACGGGGTTGACGGTAAACATGGTTATGAATATCATCGCCGAAAAATAAATCATCGGAATGACGGGATGCATTTTTTCAAACGCCTTCATCGTAGAACCATCCGCCTCCCACGTCTCGCCCCAAATCGCAGGTGTAAACCCACTCTATCACATCGCCGTCTTTGAGCACGTACTTGCTGCACCCGTAATTGGGAAATTGTCCGTTCACCTTGTACATCCACCCCGAAAGCGGTCCGCAGGAAAATTCGTAAAGAAAATTTATGCCTCTTATGTACACGCTTCCGAATGCGTTTTCGTTGGCGCCCTGATACTCCATCTGAATTTTGTTGTGTCTGACCGCTCTGTTCAAAATATCGTAAACCGTGTCGTCTTTCCGCAAAACATATTCGGTACGTTCAAGAATAATCCCGTCGGACGGAACGTATTTTTCAAAACGCAGGCTTTCGTCCAGGTCGTCCCAGTTGTCGAGTATTGTCCCGCATTCTATGCTTAAAAACACGGTTTCGCTCTCCGGCGTTATATCGTCAAGATGCGTGAGATAGTAGTCCTCGACAGACTGAAATTTGGTGCCTGCGCAAAGAATCGCAATGAGAAACGCCACTATTGCGACAGCAAGAAAATCCTTTTTCATTCGTCACTCTCCGGCATGGCGTTAAGCGCCTTTAATTTTTTTCTTTTGCGTATGTTGAAGAAAAGCCATACGGCGACAGACACGGCGACAGCACCGACGCAAATACCCGTCACAAGCGCCGCAAAAAGATTGTCCGCCTGAGTTTTGCTTTTGACAAGTCCCTCTATGTCCGACGCTTCGAGCTGCGCTCTGTCGTATTCGGACAAGGCAAGGTATCTGTCGTAAAGCTCGTGCACGGTCTTTCTCTTGCTCAGAGTTATCGAATCGAAGGGATAAAGCTCCTCTTTTATCGCTTTTCTCAACGCCTCTATCTCGGCGTAAATGGCGTCAATCTCGTTTTTGGCTTTTTCCAGCTTTATTGTATATTCCTGTTTTCCGTCAAAGTCAACGCTGTTGTTTATTTTGCTCCACAGCCTGAGCACCTCCGACCTGTAAGCGGTGGTCAAGGTTTCGGGCAAACCTTCGAGCGCCTCTATATCGGACGGGGAGAAATACTCGGTGGGCACGGTTACTCCCGCGTCGCCGCTGTTGTATTGCAGCTCTTCCTTTTCAAAAGGTATGTCAGCCGCGACAAGCAACACGGACAGGTCTTTGTAGTTTGAAACATAGCTGCGCTCCTCGACGGGTATTTCAAGGTAGGCGTCGTAAACCTCTTTAAGTTCGACGACAGAAGCGTCGGGAGCAAGCCCGCTTATTTTAAGCTCGACGTCCTTTATCAAAAGGCGCAGCTTTTCGCTCTGCTCCTCGCGGAAGTCGTAAAGTCTCCTTTTCCCCTCGAGAAACCTCACAAGCGCGGTCAAACCGTAAAGCGTCTGTTCGCTCGCCATTGTGTTGGGCATACCCGCAACCGCCGTCGGATTGTCCTCGTCGTTTACGTAAGAATGCGTAAACCCTCCCGACGACGTCCGATATTTCATTATTCCGTCCAAAAGCGTGTTGGGCAATCCGTCGTCCCCCGTTTTGACGAATCTTTCGTCTGTCAAAGGGTTTATTCCGAGAGAAGTAAGAGCGACGAGCACCTGAACGGTGCTTTCGCAATTGGGCATCCCCCAGCTGAAATAATCGCCGTCCTGCCTCTGCGTGCGGGACAGAAGCGCAACCGCTTTGTCGCACGCCTCCCTCACCTTCATGACGACGGGAAGCTCGGAAATATTCCCGTTTAAGTAGGTATATTCTTTTTCGCTGTTGTAATAAGGCGCAAAGCATTGAAGCGTCATCGCCGTAATATCGGGGTCGGAAACGCTGCCGGTCAGCGCCCAGCCGCCGTCCGCAAGCTGCAATCCGAGTATCTGAACGATGATGTCGTCGCGCGAATAATAAGCTCCCTCCGGTATTTCGTAATACATGCTGTCCAGCGTTATCAGTCCCCAGATAAGACCGTTTATGCCCTGTCTTCCAAGGCTCCCCTTTCCGTTTTCGTCCACACGAGCGTAAGTCCCGTCGGCAATCAGGTCTATATCGCCTCTGCCGTCGCCGTCGCGGTCCTCTCCGAAAGCGCGCGGATTGCCTCCCGAAGCAAGCACGGCGAGAGAAATTCTGTGCCATTCGGTAGCTTTCGCCCTGTCCAGCTTGTCTGGACCGTCATACCTTTTTTGCACGTTGTCGCTGAGAACGGCAAGATATCCCGCCTGATTGTCCTCCACTCCCAGTCTTCCCAGCCCTATCGGAAACCAGTCGCCAGGAGTCGTGCCCGCCTGTTCCAGAAACGCGTCGTTGAAAAGAAATCCGTCTTTTTCCGCGCCGACGTCGTTTTTTTTCCACTCTATGATGCCGTAAGCCGTCTCACGTATACTGTCCGCCGAAATTTTCTCCGTCTCAACCGACGCAAGACAAAGGGCAGGGACGCCCAAAGGCGTTCCTGCCGAAACAAAAATCGATAAAATCACCAACAATGCGAAAACAAATTTTTTCATGACAAATTCAAACCGTAAGCGGCAATCAGCTCATTGTATACTCTGTCCACAAGCTCCTGCGAAGCGTCCCAGACGGAAATTTCCTCAACCGCTTTTGCGTACGCTTCTTCGCCCGAACCGTAAAATTCATTTTCTCTTATCAGAGCGAGCAGCTTGTTCACCCGTGCGTAATCCGCAAACTCGGCAAAGTCCGAGCCGGAGCCGCCCGTAGAGTCTCCGCCGCCCACGTCGCGCCCCAGCGCAAGCGTAAAGCATACGCGCACCACGTCGCCGTCCTGCGGAAAATAATCGGCAAAGCCGTAGTTGGGAAAGGAGCCGTTGACGCTGTACATCCAACCCGAGCCGCTTGTGTAATCGAATTCTCCGAGACTGTACCTGCCGTCGTCGTCTTTTTGCAGAGTATAAGAAAAAACTTCCAGACGCTCCGCAAGTCCGTCGGCGATTCTGTTTCCGTCCAGGTCAAGTCCCTTTATCGACGCCAGATAAAAGCCCGAATCAAGCTCGCCCGTATATCGGTATTCAAGCCCGTAAGCGCTCAGCAGACGCGTCAGCGTCACGGAAAAGGGTTCGCCGTCGAAAACCGTGAGCAGCATGGGTTCGATAAAATATCCGCAGCCTACGGTAAAGCCTTCGAGCGAAAAGACGACCTCTCCTATTTCGCCGTCGGCGCCCGCGCCGACATAGGTCATTCTGAACGTCTGCACGGTCTGCCTGCCGAAAGCCTCCGCAACGACGCGGAACAAAAACGCTTTTCCCTTGCAGCCCTCAAAAACGCCAGCCTCGAAATTTATACGATAGCTTGTCTTTTCGGAATCCGACCACACCTTCTTCAAATCGGATTGTCCCAACGCTACGAAGTCGTCCCGCCCGTCGTCGGCGTCCATATCCGCGAAAAACGACAGAGAGTTGTCGGGCAGCTTTGCTCCCAAAGCGTCCTCCGCCGTCACCTCGAAGGTAAAAACGCTGCCCTTGTATTCCTTGCCTTCCTCCAACGAAAGCCTTTCAAAGCGCGGAGGCGCGTCGGAATACCGCACCGAAAACAGCTCGGTTTTTTGCATGGAGCCGCTGCGCGCGGTTACGCGCACCTCGTACTCCCCCGCCTGCGGCATAACGAGAAGATAATTCCCGTCATTTGGAGAAAGAACATCTCCGTTGACCGTCACCTCCGTTTCGCAGGCAACCTTGCCGTAAGTCGTTCTCACCGCAAAGCTCAATGTGTCCGACGCCGTGTCCTGAGAGACAAGCGTCGTATTCACCTTGAATCCCTCGTAAAAAACCGTCTCCGTCAAGGTTGACGCGGCGTCGCCGCTCCTTGCGCTCAGAACAAACTCGTGCTGCTTGTTTTCGGTAAGCTTAAACTCGTATTTTCCGTCTGAAACGGGACTGATAAGCTTTCCGTCGGCCGTCACCGTCAGCGCACAGCTCTCGTCGTTGAAATAGGCGGCGGCGGAAAAATAAAGTACGTCGTCACGTATCACGCGCTCGGACAAATCCGTACGCACAACAAAATCCGCCCTGTAAACAATGTTGTAGCTACGCGTCTCCTTTTTGGAGCCCTTTTTCGCGGTGAGCAGCACGGCATTGTCACCCTCGTTCAGATATACGGTAAATCTTGTCCCGTCGCTCTTTGCCGTTATTCCGTTGCAGCGCACTTCTATCTCGCATCCGACTCCGCCGTAGGTGGCAGTCGCTCCGAAGGAGTACTGCGGAGCGCTTACAACCAGTCCGTCGACAATATCGGTTGCAAAGACAAAGGCGCTCCCGCATGCGGCGGCAATACACAGCACGGCGGCAAGAACAACGGCAATGGACAGGATTTTAATTGCTTTTTTCATGCTCAGGCAACGTCGACGTTTTTGAACTCGACTCTTGCTATTTCGTTCCCGTTTTCGTCCGAAAGCGTCGCGACAAAGGTAAACGCGTCGAAAATCATCATGTACTTGCTGCTTATATCGCTATAAGACACCTTGACCGTTATCACTCCGTTTTCTTCGGAAACAACGGTAAAAGGAACGGTGTACTCAGCTCCCCAGGACGCAACCATTTTCAAGGTCAGCCTGTCGGAAGAAATAGGCGCTCCCGACGAATCCTTCGCCGTAATCGTAAGAGTAATATCGTCGCTTATTTCGTCCCCGTCGGCAATACCCGCAACGGAAAACTGCGGCGGCGCGATATAAATCATTTCATACTCCTCGCGCAGAGTTTCGTCCTGAGACACGCTGAACGAAACAGCCAGCTTGAAATTGTCCTCCACCTCGTACCACATCGTCAAAAGATTGTCAAAGTCAAGCGCTATTTCCGCAACGGTGTCATTTGCGGAATAAGTAACGGTATAATTGAAGCCCTCGCTGAGAGTTGTAAAGTTAGGCGCCGACATTCCGCAGTCAACCGCTATCGAAAGCTTGTCCTTGACCGAAACCGCGTTGCCGTCCGCATCCTTTACCGTGACGGTAAAGGTCGAGCCGTCCGTTTCTCTGTTAAGCCCGTCTTTTTTGAGAGAGCTTTCTATTTGCAGCTGCTCGGTTTTTTCCACCGCAAAGCTCCACGATTTTTCGGCGTTGTTCTTTTCGACGCAAACCGCCGTTACAACTATTTCGTTTTCGCCGAGCGCTAGGCTTACCGAACAGTTTTTGCCGTCAACCGTGCCGTTTGTCTGCGCGGTATTGTTGTAAACGGAAATCTGACAGTCATATTCGCCGTAATTTACGCTCGCCGTAAATTCCAGCGTCGTCTTTGCGGTTGTCATTTCGTCGGCAATGCCGACGAAAGTTTCCTCGAAGAAGTAATACTTTTCGCCGTAAGAAACGGTCGCCGAGCCGTTCCAGCCGCGCCCTAGCTCGCAGAGAGTTCCGTCCTGATAATAACCCCGTTCGTCGAAAGAAACGGCAACGGTCGCCTGCTCGGCTATGCCGGCGAAAGCGTTGAAGCCGATAAAGGACAAACTGCAAGCTTCGAGATTGACCGATTCAAGAAGAACGGCGTTTTCAAAAGCTCTGCCCCAGATTCTTTGGAGCGAAGCGGGGGCGGTGTATTCCTTAACGCCGCACGCCGCGGGAAAATTGATTAGCTGCGTTTTGTCCGCAGTATACATAATGCCGCCGTCCGAGGTAAAATAAGGGTTTAGCCCGTCGATTTCGATGCTCTCCAAAGCGTCGCAGTCGCCGAACATATCGGCATTTTCGCTTTCAAGATAGGTGCTGTAACCGCCTATGTATCTTAGCGAATAGGGCAAGGACACTTTTTTTAGCGACGAACACAGCTTGAACGCGTCCCTCTCGATGCTTTGAAGCGACTCGCACTCGGAAAGGTCGATTTCCGTCAGTTGAGTTTGATACTCGAAGCATTTCTGCCCGATAAATTCCAAAGCTATGCAGCCCGAAAAGTCAACCGTTTTGAGTTTTGTATCCATTGCGGGATACCTGCCGACAAAAGCAGAGCTTGAAACGGTGGTGAGCTTGCTCAGACCTTTTAAAGAAACAAATTCAAGCTCGACGCAGTTTGAAAAGGCAGAGCTGCCTATTGTTTCCAATTCGACGGCGCCGTCAAGATAAACCTTTTTTACGTCGGAATAAGAAAAAGCATAGGCGCCTATTTCCGTGATTTTGTTGCCCTCCGCGTCCGTCGCGGGCAATACGACTATGTCGCCGTCAAAGTCGTCGGCAAGACCGCTCAACTTTACCTTTCCCTCTTCCTCCGTCTGCGAAAATTCAAACATTTCCGCAGGAGTGAAATTCATCTCGTACCGAGCGGTAAAGGTAAGCGGCTGCGTAACTACCACGTTTGCGTCCGCCGCGTAATCCGTCGAGCCGCTTTTCCACCCGACAAAGCTATACAGATCCGAATCCGACGGCTCCGCGACGTAATCCGAAAGCGCCAGCGTATAACCGTGCTCCGCCTTAAAACTGTCCGCGCCCGTCATTTTGCCTTCCCCCGCGTCGAAAACGACGTCGTAGCTTTTTAAGGTATAATGCGCGACAAGCATGATGTCCCCTTTGATTATTATCGAATCGGAGGCGGAGTATTCGACGGAGCCGGCGCTCCACCCCTTGAAATCATACCCCTCCTTTTGCGGAGCATAATTTTTGAGTTGCAGCACGCTGTCCTCCTCGACTTCAAGCCCCGCGCTCAAATCGCGCCCCTCCACAACGCCGCCGTCAAGCTCGAACGTGACGCTGTAAACCTTAGGCTCGCCGTCGCAGGCGGCAAAAACCATAAGCGCCGCGACAAGACACAAAACAATCAGCAAAATTTTTTTCTTCATGAGTTCATCTCCTTTTATCATTTTTTCCGCCTGTCGGCGGACGTTTGCGGAACGCAGGCAATACGAACGGGGACGGTATTTAAACCGCTGCAAAAAAAATCTCCCGATTGTCCCGGGAGAGTCTGCATACACGACAAAAGGAAACATGAAAAAATGCTCCTTGATGCTGTGGCTGACATCCTTCTTTCGCCCAAGAATGTATTACCTTTTGGCAATAAGGCAGGTCTCCCGACTTATGGCGACTGTGCGCCAAATACGGTAATGGCTGTTGCGACGGATTCTCACCGCTCTTCCCGCTGTTGACCGCTTGACAAGCGTCGTTGCTTGACTTCGGAACCAAATTGCTTATTCAATTGAGAGTATTGTAGCACAGTTTTTCAAAACAGTACAGCGTTTTGAATAAAAATTTTTCCGAACATACGCGCGCGTCGAGAAAGCGTCCGCGTCTTTTTTAAGTACGCTCCGACGGAGAATCGAAAGGACGTTAACGCGTTTCCAAAAACAAAAGCGCCGCTTTTGCGGCGCTTTGACACTCTGTAAAAAATTTTTGCGGTGCGCTTACACTGCCGCGTACTCCACGTCAAGCAGGGAAAGCGCTTTGTTCAGTTTCAATCGGTTGCACACTATTCTTTCGTCCACAATCAGCCAATTGCCCCTTTCTCCGTTGTGCGCGGGCTGAGCCAAAAGCAGACTCAGATATACCAGCAGTCTGTCCGTATTTTCTATGCCGGCAAGCTCTATCGCATTCTGTTCGGAATCGGAAAAAACAAGCTCGTTTTCAAAGCTTACGCCAAGACGTCCCTCCGACATGATTTTCAACAGCGAATCCGCATACGCAACCACGCTTTTGACCTTGTCGTAAATGATTGCCGAAGCAACCCTCGTTTCGTTGAACGCCTCCGTCAGACCGCCGAGTATTTCCGCCTCGTTGGCAGCCTGCGCCAGACTGACTTTCAGCGCGCCCGTATTGACGAACACATTTAGCTCGTAGTCCAGCTTTTCTTCAAGCTCCGCCGCTTTCGCATCGAGATTGGCAAGCCGTCTTTCGAGATGCGCCGCCCTCTCCGCCGCGCGGGGAATCTCTTTTTCTCGGGGCAGAAGCTCGAGCGCGCGCTTTTCAATATCCGTCCTTTCGGTGAGTTTTTCAAACAGATAATCGAAATTTTTTACGCCTCTGCGCGTCGCCTCTATATCCTCGTCGGAAAGGTCGGCTATCGCGCGTATCCACTCCTCGTTTCTGTCGGAGCTTTTGAGCATTTCCGACAGAGAACGTCTGCTTTCCTCCAGAGCCTTTTCCTTCACGTCGCAATCTATTTCGAGACAGCGCAGCTCTACGCGCTTGTCGAACACCTGACGGCTGAGATTTTCCTTGCTGTCGAAAAGCATATTGCGTTCGCTCTCCACCTCCTCCAGCTCTCCCTCAAGCTCGGCAAGCCTTTCTTCTGTTTCGCCGCCGGCAAATTCCTCCGCCTTTTCGCCAGCAGCCACGATTTCTCTTTCGTTGGCGCGTATTTTTTGCAGCGTCTCTATGATAAGCTCCTGAATCCTCAGACGCTTGTTGTCAAGCTGGTCTATGGTATCGAGAATTGTTTTGTGCTGTTTGTAGGACAGCGAAAGCCTGTCTCCTATGTCCGCAAGCTCGTGCTTGATTTGCTCGTTGGTCTGCATGATCACTTCCAGCCCGCCCTCGTCGGAAACGCTCCTGCGGTTGTCCGAAAGATAATTTAGGCGGGTCGTAAGCTCGGTCAGTCTGCCTTTCTTTTGTTCCAAATCGCGCTTCAAGGCTCTCAGCTCTGTCTCGTTTTTTACCACGTCCTCCTGAATACCCAGCAGATATCTCGTCGCGCCGTTTGTTTCCAGAGATTTCAGATATTGCTGTGTGGACTCCGCCTGATTCTGCGCCACAAGCTCCAAATATTTTCTGTTTATATTGCTTTTTTCCTGCCGCAGGGACTCTATTTCGGCGTTGTTCACGGCTATATGCCGCGAAATTTCTCCCATCGCGCCTTTGAGCATAGCCGACGCGCGCATTGCCTCCTGCCTGTCCATAGTCCTGTTTGCCAGGTCGCTTTTGAGCCGCTCTATTTCAGGGTCGTCAAGCTGCGCGGGCAGCGCGGACATGACGGAAATATTGTCCGGCTCCTCTCGTCCCGCCAGCAGCACCTGCCGCTTGAACTCCTCCTCCTTGGCAAACTGCTTTCTCACAAGAACGGTGGAAATGGACTCGCTCGATTGTTCAAGCCGCATTTCCTGAAAGCCGTTGTCCTCCAAAGCACGGCGGAAATTGTTGAGTTTTTCTTTAAGAGAGTCGTTTATAAGCGTCAGCTTGTCTATTTTCGCGTCGATAACGCTTACTATCGCGTCCTTTGCCTTCAACGGCGCTACCGTGCTGTCAAGCGCCATAAGGCTGTTCAGCTGCTTGGTCTGTCCCGAAATGGTCAGCTCCTTGTCCGCTATGTCGCTTTCCCTCGCCGCAATTTCGGTTTGAAGTCTGTCCGTCTGCGCGCGGATTTCGGTAATCTTGACCTCGGCGCGCACGTTTTCCATCAGTTCCCCTATGCTCTGCTCGGGAATATTGAAAGACTCCATACTCTGTCTTATTTCGGCTATCGACTGCTCCACGTCGGCAAGATTGTTTTTGAGGTTTACCTTTTTGGTTTCCAGCCTGTCAAGCTGCACGTTGAGCTTGCCCATGCTTTCGGTAAGCTCGTTGTTGCGCCTTTTCAGCTCCTCCGCCTTTTTCTGTTCGTCAATGGCGATTTCCATACGGGACTTTTTGGCGATAAGGGAATCCGCCTGCGCCTGCTTGGACACAAGCTGCTCCGTTATCGAAGCAAATTCGCCGTCCTGCCAATCTATTTCGCCTTTTAACGCTTGCCGTTTTTCTTTGAGAGCTTCAAGCGCTTGCTTCTCCGCGTCCAGACGGCGCATCCTTGCGACAAGCTCACAAGCCTCGTCGTATGCCGCAAGCTGTCCCCTTTTCAAATCTATGTAATCCTTGTTTTCAAGCAGCTTTTCAAGCTTGGCGCTGTCGGAGGCGTATTCGGCGGCAATAGCTCCCGCCGCCTTTTGACCGAACATATTGCGTTTAAGCTTTTCAAGCTCGGACGCCCTTTCCTCCCGCTCGGCAAGGTTTGCCTTGACGGCGGCAAACAGCTTTTCTATATTTTCCTTTGCGGAAAAGGGAATGTCCGCGTCAGCCATGCGCCTTGCGCGTTCCAAAGCCTGCCCGTGGCGTTCCTTCAAACCCGCAAAAACCTTTTCCCCCTCGTCGGCCGCCCTCAAAAGTCCGTCAAGGTCGGCAAAGCTCCTTGCGGAACCCGTTTTTACAAATTCCTTAAATCCGTCGGCGGAAGCAAAGCAATTTTGCGCAAGCTCCCGCAAGTCGCAGCCTGCAAGCCTGCAAAGCTCCTCGTTGACGCGCTTTTCGCGCGCTACGACCTCCGTCTTGCCGTCGCAGTCTTTTTCTTTCAGCGCGCGGCGGGTGACGCCCTCGGCGTTTGTAGTCGCGCTCAAAACGTACCGTCTGCCTTTAAGCTCAAACTCCACCCACGCGTCCTTAGCCGTTTCGTTCTCATCGCCCAACGCTCTGAGCAAACCGTCGTAAAGCTCGTTGGAGCCTTTTTTGAGTATATCGCGCGACGAAGCCGCGCGTTGAAAATCGAACACGCTTTTTTCCTTTTGACCTCTTGGCGCAAGGGCGATACCGTATATTTTCATGCTTTCCTCCGAGGGGAACACAAACTGCGTTCTGAATTTATTATAATTTTATTGCTGAACTGTTTGAATTTTTACAAATGTGTGCTAAAATCTTCTTTACGGAAAAAAAGCTCCGCTTAAAGCATCGTTTTTCTTTTGTTTATTATACCACAGCTGAAAAATAAATCAAGCGGAATTTTCCATTTGACTATTAAGAGGTAATTGCTTATGCCCTTGTGCAGCGCTTCCGCCGAGCTTGTCAACTCCGGCTACACCGTTGTGGACAACGCCTTCATCGCCGAATATATGCCGCAAAGTCCTTCGGGCTGCGCGGAAATTTATCTTTTCGGACTTTATCTGTGTTCGCAGCCCAACAAGCAACACAACACTATGGAGGTCATGTGCCGCGCGTTGGGGCTAAAGGAGGAGGACGTCATAAACGGCTTCGCCTATTGGGAAGAAATGGGACTTGTGCACGTCGTGCAAAAGGAACCGATAGAGGTCGTTTACCTTTCGCAGAAAACCTCCCACGCGCTGCTGAAAAAAATCAAGGCGGGAAAATACTCCTCCTTCAACAAGCAGATTCAGGACGTAATTTCCGGCCGCATGATAACGGTGCAGGAATACAACGAGTATTATATGTTTCTCGAAACCGCCTTTTTCCAACCCGAAGCGTTGGTGGCGGTGGCAAAGCACTGCGCCGAGCTTAAAGGAAACGACATAGGCTACAATTATATTCTTACGGTTGCGCGCAATCTTGCGACGGCGGGCTACACCTCCGCAGCCGCCGTCGAGGAAAAGCTCGCCAACCACCCCAAATTCAACGAGGAACTGTCCCTTGTTTTCAAGGCGATGGGTTTAAGGCGCAAAATAGAATTCGAGGACAGACGCGCCTATGAAAAATGGACAAGCGATTTCGGCTTTTCTCCCGACATAGTTCTCAAAGTTGCAAAACGCTTCAAAAAAGGCGAAATACGCAAGCTGGACGCCGCCCTGTCTCAATATTTCAAGCTCAATCTTCTGTCCGAGAGAGAAATAGAAAACTTTGAAAGCTCCAAGCAGGAGCTTTTGGAGCTTACGCGGGAAATAAACCGCATAATAGGATACTACCATCCCTCTTTGGAGCTTGTCGCGGAGGAATACGTGACGCCCTGGACGCAAAAGGGCTACGACGGCGAGACCTTGAAGCTCATCGCAAGATATTGCTTCCGTCGGCGCATACAGACTTTGGAGGGCATGAACTACACGGTAGACAAGTTTTTCAAGCTCGGGCTTTTGGACGCCGACGCGATAAATCAATACATAGAACGTCTATTGCGCTACGACGAGAACATAAGAAAGCTTCTCGACAACATGGGAGTGCTGCGCACGGTTACGGCTGCGGACAGAAAGAATTATGCGCTGTGGATTGAGGATTGGCAGATGTCTCCGGAAACTGTCGAATATGCCTCCACCCTCTGCTCGGGCGCGCTGAATCCCATGTCTTATCTAAACAAAATTCTTTCCGATTTCAAGCAGAGGGGCGCCGCCACGCCTGAAAAGGCCAAAGCCTTATCCCTTTCCCCAAAAACGCAAATGCAGGAAAAAAAGGCGCGCCCGACGGGCACCGAAAGGAATTATACGGCGGAGCAGCTCGCTGCGCTGTTCGACAATCTCGACGAAATAAAAATTTGAAAATATGGACAAAATTCGGCTTGACAAAACAATAAAAGATATGCTTGCGCAAAGACGGCAGAAAGCGGAGCTTGACGCATTGAGCTACCGCGATTTTGTCATGAGCAACGCCGACTACGCCGCGCTGGACAGGCTTTTGAGGGAAAAAGAACTCGAAGAAATGAAGCTGAGCTTTTCGGGCAAAAGCGCCCCTACCTCTTTAAAAGCCGAGCTAAAACGACTGCGCGGGCAAAAAAGCGCGCTTGAAAAAGAGCTTGGAATAAACGCGGAGAGACTTCTTCCCCGATATTTCTGCTCCAAATGCTCTGACACGGGAAGATACGAAGGAAAAATCTGCGAATGCGCAATCAGGCTCAGGGAGGAGCTGCTTTACTCGGACAGCTCCTTTGTGTGCAAGGGGCAGCAATTTTCCCTTTCGACCGAGACCGATGAGGAAAACAACAAAGCCATCGAAATCTGCCGCAGGTTTGCCGACGCTTACCCCTCGACGCAAATCTTGAACATAATTATTTTCGGCGCGGTGGCAACGGGAAAGACCTTTCTTGCGGGCAGTATCTGCAACCGCCTCGCAGAGCGCGGCTTGTCCTTTTGCGCGCTCACCGCATTCGGGCTTGCGAGAGACTTTCTGAACGAACACACATCCCCCACAGCGCATAGAACGGGTTTGTCGGAGCTGACGGACGCGCCTCTGCTTGTCATAGACGATTTGGGCAGCGAGCCCTTTTACAACAACGTTTCGCGAGAATATCTTTTTGCGCTGCTCGACGAGCGCGCGGTCGGGAAAAGAGGTACCGTCGTCACCACCAATCTTTCGCTTGCCGAGCTGTGCGAAAGATACGGCGAAAGAGTCTTTTCGAGGCTGGCGGACAAATCCAAAGGAATCTTTATCAATCTGAAAGGCTCGGACAAAAGACTCAACAACAAACAAGGCGGTCGGCAATGAAAAATTTTATCGATATCACTCACAAAAACCTTGCAGTAAAGCTTGCGGAAACGCGCGAGGAAATAGAAAAAGCGCGCGTTCTGCGATTCGACGAGCTGATAAACAAAAGCAATCCGAACATACCTTATTCCCAATGCTTTGACGACAGCGACTTTATTTACGACCACCTTATCGTTATCGACAGGGACAACGGTTCGGTAGTGGGCACCTACCGTCTGGGCAGGCGCGAGCAGCTTGAAAAAATAGGAGATTTTTACACCAACGTCAAATTCAACGTGGACAGCCTTATGGCTGCCGAGGGCGAGGTGCTCGAGCTGAGCCGCATGGCGATTAGGGAAAGCTACCGCGACGGCTCGGTCATCAAGCTGCTGTGGAAGGGACTGTTCGCCTACTGTGCGAGGTTTGACGTGAAATGGCTTTTCGGCATCATTTCCCTGCCGACAACGGAGCCTGACGACGCGCTTAATTTTTTGTCGTACATAAACAACGGCTTGCTGACGGAAGAATTCGATTTGTTCGCAAGAGAGCCGGTAGTAAGGACAAAGCTGCTGTCTGCCGACGAAATCGACGTATTCAAGGCAAAAAAAGAAATGCACCCCATACTCAAAGCGTACCTGTCGATGGGCTGCAAATTCGCACGCGGCGCGCACTACGACCTGGGCTTTTTGAAGAGCATAGACGTAATGATTGTCATAGACTTCAAAAAAGTCAATCCGAAATATATAGAACTTGTCACCCGAATGTGACCGAAGGCAGAAAATGAAACAGCGCACACCTCCCGACAGACAACCGGCAATTTTGCCGCGCCCCTTTGCGTTGAACTTTTTCAGAAACGCAATCAGATTTTTTTATATCAACCCTCGCGTAAAAAGAAAGCTTGACTGCGACAGGAAAAAACTTCCGCCGCAGTTCGTTCTTTTGTGCAACCACCCTTCCGGGCTGGACAACCTCTACGCAGTGGATTGGCTGCTGCCCGAGCACAAGCTGAATTTTATTTCCAACCGCTATTATTTTTTCAAAACGGCGCTCGGCAGAATGCTCAGAAAGGTGGGCTGCATACCCAAGAGCCTTTTTACGGGCGATATAGAATCGGTCAAAAACTGTCTGCGCATAGCAAAAGCGGGCGGGAACATAGGTATCATGGCGGACGTAAGGCTGTCGATGTACGGACAGACGGAGGATGTGCCCGACACCACCGCAAGATTTTTAAAAAAGCTTGGACTGCCCGTTGTGGTCATGCACTTTGACGGCAGCTATATGACCAAACCCAAATGGGCAAAGGACATACGCAAGGGTATGATTCTTGCAAAATGCTACGAGCTTTTCGACAGCGCTTCACTTGCCGCCGCCACCGACGAAGAAGTGACCTCGAAGATGAGAGAAGCCCTTTACTACGACGACTTCGAGTGGATAAAAAAGCACCCCGAAATCACCTTCAAATCCAAAAAAATTGCGGAGGGGTTGGAAAACATACTTTACAAATGTCCGCACTGCGGCAAAGAATTTTGTTTAAAGAGCAAAAAGGACAGATTTTTCTGCACCTCGTGCGGATACGAGGTAAGGCTTAATCCGCGCTACGCTTTCCTGCCGCAGAGAGGCTTTCCTCTTTATTTTGAAAACCTCAGAGATTGGTTCAAGGCGCAGAAAGCGGAAATCGCCCTTGCAATAACCGATTCCGATTTTTGCCTATCCTCTCCCGTTCTGCTAAAAAAGCGCAGCAAGGACGGCAAAACATTTTTGCGCGAGGCGGGACGCGGCACGTGCACGCTTTCTCACGGAGGGCTTGTCTACGAGGGAAGCGCGGACGGCGAAAACCTTCGGTTGGAATTCAAGCCGTCGGAGCTTTACGCGCTCAGCTACTTGACGGGCAAGGGCTTTCAGCATTTTTCGGGTACGGATTATTTTTGTTTCATGCCCGACGAGCCGCTGCTTTCAATCAAATTTTACATAGCCGCCGAGCTGTTGGGCAAAATGCACGGCGCAAAGGGCTGACGGGAAACTCCCCGACGTTCCGCCAAACCCGTCGCGGGCGCAATTTAATTCCTCAAAAAGACAAAACAAAAAGACGGCTTTTAGCCGTCTTTTTTCAGCTGTTGAACTCCTGCTCCGGCACGGAAAGCTTTATCGGTCTTTCCTTCGCCACGAAAATCACGCCCAAGGTACCCGGACCGCAGTGTGAAGCGATGACGGGTCCCACAATCTGCCGCTTGACCTCGGCTTCGGGACGCCCCTCTTTGATAAGTCGGGCAAGCAAATCGCCGTCCTCCCCGCAATCGGCGTCAACCACATAGACCTCGTATTTGTCAAGCTCCACTCCGTCCTCCACGACGCGGCGGGCAAGGTTTCTGATTGTTCTTTTGCGGCCGCGCACCTTGTAGACGACGGAAAGTCCTCCCTCCTCGTTGAAGGTCAAAACGGGCTTTATGCCGAGAATAGTCCCGAAAATACCGCTTGTCAGACTGAGTCTGCCACCCTTGTGCAGATACATCAGGTCGTCGCAGGCAAAATATGTGGCAACCCGATTGGTAAACTCGTTGAGAAACTTAAACAGCTCCCCGTCGCTAGCGCCCGTGCGCCACAGCTCGGCGGCGTATTTGACTTGAAGTCCCGCGCCGAGAGAAATTTCCTTGGTGTTGAAAACGGTAAATTTTCTGTCGGGAAACTCCTCTTTGAGCTTTTTTACCGCCGCGTCGAGACTCTGAAAGGTTCCCGACAGGGCGTGCGAAAAGGTAATGTAAAAAATATCCTCGCCCTTTTCAAAATAAGGGCGGAAAATCTCGTCGTACATTTCGGGATTGAGGGCGGAAGTGATACATTTCGCGCCGTTTCTGACGGATTTGTACCATAAATCAAAATCGGTATTTTTCCCCAAATCGTAAAAATACTCCGTGTCCTCGAGAGTATACGGCATACTGATAAATTTCAGTCCCAGCCTTTCCACCTCGTCGAACCACAGCTCGCAGTTGGAATCGCAAAACAACACACTCATGTTTATGACCTCCGAATATATTCCCCTGATTTTATATTATAAGTTGAAACGGCTTAAATGTCCAATAAATTGAAGAAAAATTTATGCCGATTTTGTCCGAAACAACCGAATCGGACGAAAACCGTCCGCGCGTGCGGCCGCCTCTCCGCCGCATAAACCAAAAAACGAACTGAACTTTCAATCCCGAAAGACGGCGGCGCACCGAAAAATTTCGCACCGCTTGGGCTACACACGGCAAAAGAACGCAAAAAGGCGGAGTCCGTGCTCCGCCCCTCAATTAAACGTCGATTTTTCTTTTTTTAAGCAGATTGTGACAGAACTCCGCCGCCGTCTTGGGATGACCGCAATATTCGGCGTAAATGTCCAGCACCTTGTCGTAGCACTCTATGAGGGTTTCCAGCTTTTCCTCGGGCACGTTTCCCACAAGCTTGAAAAAGTTGCGCCTGATAGCGTCGTTGTTGTCCTCTGTCAGACGTATGCCCTTTTCGGTAGGCTTAACGCGGACAATTCGGCGGTTGACCTGATCGTTCCACCGCGTGGCGAAGCCAAACTTGACAAGCGTGTCCACCGCCCTCGTGGCGCGGCTTGCGGTAAAGCCGCAGGCATAAGCAAGCTCGCTCATTGCGCTTTCGCCTATGTCGTGCAGCACTGACATAGTGCTCCATTCGGTGGAATTGAGCTTTGCCTTGACGTAAGGCAGCTCCTCTCCCGTCTGATTGGTGTTGAAAATCTGCATTTTGTTGAATCGGGTAAGGCTTGAATTGAGCGCCAAAACCTGCTCCGCAAGTTGATTTCTGTCTGCCATAATCTCTCCTTTGTATAAGGAAAATTATACCACTCAACATTTTTGATGTCAACCGCTCCGCCGCAAAAACCTGTTAAACATTAAAATTTTCGCAACAAAAATAACCGAGAGCCGTCCCCTGCGGACAGCCCGCGCGCCCAAAAACCCGCTTACTTAAAAACGGCAGCTATCACGTCCGCGCATTTGTTAAGTCCCAGCTCGCCGCTGTCAAGGCACAGGTGATAGTGCTGCGACCTGCCCCACTCCATATCGGTGTAAAAGCGATAATACGCCTTGCGCCGCTTGTCCTTGTCGGCAAGCCGCTTTTCGGGAGACTCGTCGGTTTCGCCGTACACCTTGACAATGCGCTCGGCGCGCTTTTGCATATCCGCGTGAATAAAGACTCTCAGACAGTCGTTTCTGTCTTGAAGTATGTAGTCGGCGCATCTGCCCACAATAACGCAGCTTTCCTTTTCCGCAAGGTCAAGGATGATTTTCCGCTGCACCGTCCACAGATAGTCCTGCGTAGACATACCCGAGTAGGAACGGCTTGCGGCAAACGCGTTGGCAAACCAATTGGAATGCGCGGCGTACTCGCCCTTGTCGGCGATGTAATCGCGGGCAAGCCCGCTTTCCTCGGCTATTTTTTCAATCAGCTCGGAGTCGTAACACTTGATTCCGAGCTGCCGCGCGACCTCGCGCCCGATTGTCCTGCCGCCGCTGCCGAACTCGCGGCTGATTGTGATAACTCTGTACATAAACCGTAACCTCTTTGAAATATTTTAAACTTTTCCGCACGGTTTGTCAAGAAAAAGCGTATTTTAACGCCCGCAGCGCCGCTTACGGAATTTTTCGGCAAAATAAAACAATGCTTGACTTCGCGTCATAGACAAATTATAATTATATTCGACAAGGAGGAATATAATGAATACCACCGTAAAAAAATTAAAAGTCTTGAAGCTGATTATCTTAACGCTCGTTGCGGCAGGCATTTTGCTTGCGCTTACCGCTTGCGGCTCCGCCGACTCTCTCGAATTCAAGTTAATCATGGACGAATATTACGTCGTAACGGATGTAAAAGAAGATTATCCCCAAAAAATCGTCGTGCCGTCCAAATACGAAGGACTGCCCGTAAGGGAAATAGGCTCATCTGCGTTTGCGAATTGCAAAAATTTAAAAAGCGTCGTACTCCCGAACAGCATCCGATTTATAAACATAAGAGCTTTCTACAATTGCGTATTGCTTGAAGAAGTCCGATTGGGCAGCAACGTGAAAAGCATAGGTCACAGCGCATTTTCGGGCTGCGAAAAGCTTAAAAAAATAACCATTCCCGCAAAAACGGAAAAAATCGGGGATTACGTTTTTTCGGGCTGCGACAACCTCGAAACAATCACGGTAAAGAGCGGAAACAAAATTTACAGCGGGACGGGTAAATGCCTGACAGAGAAAAAAACCAAAACGCTTTTGGCGGGCGGAACAAAAAGCAAAATTCCAGACGACGGCTCCGTTGCCACAATCGGCGAAAACGCGTTTGCGGGGCGGAACATAAAAAATATCGTTGTTCCAGACGGAGTTACTTTGATAAAACAAACGGCTTTCGGCGAGTGCCGCGAACTCGAAACCTGCATTTTGCCTGACGGATGCGAGATAGAGCAAGCTCTGTTCTGTTTTTGCGACAATCTGAAATGGGTGGTTTTGCCCCAAAGCATAACGTACATCGACCTTTATTGCTTCGGCTATTGCAGCTCGCTTCAAAGTATTTTTTACAAAGGCACCGAGCAGCAATGGGAAAATGTGGAAGTCGTTGAAACGCGCGGCGAAAAAGTATATTTTTACAGCGAGGAAAAGCCCGCGCAAAACGACGGCAGCTATTGGCATTTCGACAGCGCCGGCAACCCCGTCGTTTGGTAAACAAAACATGCGGCAGTCTCAGCGTCGCTTTATCCAATCAGCCGCACTTTTTCCTTATTCCCGAAAAAACAAAGCCGTCTGTACAGACGGCTTTTTTTCCGCTGCCGAACCCGACTGCAAGACTGAGACTTTCTGTCGGCAGGCAAACAAACAACGCAAAAAAGCGTCGGCAGAAGCTGTTTAAAAATTTTTGTCGGTCAAGGCAAAGGCTCGGAAAAACCGAGCCTTTGCCTTTCAAACGGAAGCGGACAAATTCTGTCTTGAAAAATCGTCCTGCATTTTTTGCCAATCAATCCGACGCGCGGGCAAAGTCCGTCCTTGACGAATTGCCCTTGCCGACAAACCGCCTGCTGAAAAATCATCAGGATATGCCGCTAACAACACCGCCGTACTCCCCTGTTTTCTCCATATAAACGCTCAGCTCTATCGTTTCGCGCTTGTTGTTCATATACTCATACATTTCGTCTCCGAAAACCGTGACAAAGTAATAAGTCGTACCTGCTTTCATATTTGAGTAGCTCAGACCGTTGGCGGGATTGATGCTCAAAAATCTAGTCGTCGAGGGATGATAAGAAGGACCGTTGGCATTCTGCCAATAAGGTCTGTCGTTGCCGGGCACGTAAATGTAAGTCAGTCCGTTGAGCATTGCCCTTCCCCTGTCCACCGTGAACAAGGGGCAGTTAACCGTACCATCCCTTTGCTCAAGCTCCAACGAATTGAAATATCCCCAATAGGAAAAGTGAGGCATATACATCCCGTCCTCGGCGGGCGTGAACTGAAAGAAAACCCTTTCATAGGTTCTAACGTCCAAAGTCCTTGTCTCGGCGGTGACGATGTAAGCGTTGTTCCAATTTCTGCCGTCCTCCAAAACCTCGTCCCCCCACCTGGCGTAGAGATTGACCACGCCGTTAGCGTCGGGGGCGCCGAAGTAAGGATAGCTTTCCACCCTTTCGCCCCAGTCGCCGTCAACGCTTCCGTCCTTGGTGTAATAGCCCTGAAGATGCTTGTTTCCCTCGCCTTTCCAAACGGTAACTGGCATATCCCACAGCACGGCGACGTTTTCAACGTCGAAAATGCTGTTGCCGCCGTCGGTGTGGAAGCTGTACGTAACCTTTTCCTGATTGTCGGTAGCTATCCTTCCCGCATAGGTGTCTCCGCAGTAATCGTAAAATACCTCGAAATACGCCTTGTAGCTGCCCGCGGGCACAATAAATTTACTCTCCAATCCGGGACCGAAATAATTCATCGTCAAGTCTATAGTCGAGATTTTGTAACCCGTCATAAATATTTGGTATATGCTGTAAATACCCTCCAGCTGATTGACGTATCGGTTTATATATTCCATTTTCGGAGGCTCGACGGAGTTGAACGTCACGGTTTTGAGGTAAAGAGCATAGTAGAACGCTCCGTTGGCAATCTCCACGAGTGTGGAGGGCAGCACAAGCTCCTCCAAGCTGCTCTGAAAAGCAAAAGCCTCGTCTCCTATGTACTGCACGCCCTCGGGTATGACAAGTTTTTTCAAGCTTGAAAACAGCTTCACCAAATTTGCGGGGTCTGCGTTTTCCGTCATTGCCTTGGGCGCTATCTGAGTCGTCACATAGTCGCCCGTATCGGGGAAAACAAGCTCCTCGTCGCCCTTGCAGAAAGGTAGATTGATTAGCCTCAGCTCCCTGTCGTTCAACTTTTCGTAAATAAAGCCGTCAAAGGTGATATACTTGCCCGTATTGCCCTCGATTTTAGGGTTGTAAAGCTCGGAAAAAGGACGCTTTTCGATTGTTTCGATTGTGTCGGGGAAAAGTATTTCGTTGTAATTCATGAAGGATACTATACAACTTGTTTCCAGCGCTTTGAGATTGCTGCCGTTGGGCCACTCCAACCCTTTGAGCGACGGGGTTCTGATTGAGCCCCCGCACAGTCTTTCCAGCGTGGAGGGCAGGCTGATGTACTCCGTGCCGTCCGTCACTTCATATCCCCACACAACATTGCCGTCACCCTTTTCGCCTGTTTCGGTAAAAGCTACCTCGCCCGTGTTCAAAAAGCCGCTTGGCAGCTCCCTCACTCCCTCGGGGACGACAACGCGCTTTAATGCGTCGGAGGTGAAGCACGCCCCGAGAATCGGTTTGAAAGCCGTCACTCCGTCCGGCACGACATACTCGCTCGCGGATGACGCGGGCGTGTGAAGAATAAACGAGTCTCCCCCGTCGGGGCCCGTGCCGAGTTCTATAATCGCGTCGTTTCGCCTCTCTATGAGAGTAAGCTCGTCCCACATCAGCTCGTAGCCCCCTTTCATCTTGGCTCCGCCGAGACCGCAGGTAGACATCAGACGCCAAATGTCGTCGTCGACATACAGCCTTGCAAGATTGACGTCGGCTAGGGCTTCCGGCGCAATGTACTCCAAGCCCTCAGGCAGGGTGAAAGCAGTTACCTGCCTGAAATAGGAAAACGCTCCGCTTTCAAAACGCTTGACCTTTCCCTTGAATATAACCTGCTTTGCGCTTTCTCCGCCGATATTAGTAAGACTCTCCCTGTCTCCTTCGATTGTGAGGATTTCCACACCGCCGGGGACAATATTTGCGACAAGATTTGTCACGTGTTCGGGCAAAGTAAACTTGGCGCTATTGAGATTTATATAATGAATTGTGTCCCGAGCGGCGTTGTACATCAAGTCATTGCCGAATGTGTCCTTTTCAAAGTGAAAATACGGATTGCTTTCGTCCAAATAAATCTGCCGAAATCCTATTTGAGGATGAGTCGTGTACAAGTGTCCCCCCTCGATGTTTTTAAGGCTTGCGGGCAGATAAAATTCTACATTGTCGCTGTAAGCGTAGCCGTTTGTTTCTTTTCTTGTACATGAAGCGCCTCCAAAACCTTTCTCTTCTATCGTTTCCAGACCGAGAAAATAAATTCTGTCAAAAAGACCGCCTGAAAAGGCATAATCCCCTACTGTCTTGTAGCACTCGGGCACAAGCAGCTCGTCAAGAATAAACTTAAAATAGAAACTACCAAATGCGCTGTCCAAAATTTTTGTTATCGGCTTGCCGTTGTACTCGACGGGCAGCGCCTTGGAGCCGGTCAAGGCAGGCTGCGACAGTGACTCGACAGTGTTTTCGTACACGTAATTTTGCGCCAGTCCGTAAGTACCGTCTTCGAGCAGGGTGTAGTTGAAGTAATGCTCGGGTATGACAGTGCTTTCGTCAAACACGTACTTTGTAGTGAAGGTGACGTCCTCCGTCAGAGGCGTTTCCAAGTCCGAATCCCAACCGTCGTAAAGATAAAAGTTTTCGTATTTGTGGAAAAACACGGGCACCTTGCTCTCGGGCACCGCCTCCCCTCTTTTGACCTGCACGACCTCCTGCTCGTTTTTGGACGGGTTGACAAAGGTTGCCAGCACAACGTCCTCGGCGGGCAGCTCCTTTTCGGCAAACTTGGGCCACAGCTCCAAATTTTTGGTGATTTTCGTGTCTTTAAGAAACGCCTGCGTTTTTCCCGCGTTGGTGTACCAGCCGACAAACACCTGCCCCTCGGGCGGAGTGGGGTCGGCGGTTTTGAGCGTGCCGTTGTACTCGACCTTTTCCGCAGGCAGATTCGTTTCCCTGAACGTCACGGTATAGGTCTTGATGTTGAATTTGGCGTAAACCGTCGTGTCCTTTTGTATGGGCTTGGAAAAGTCGAATTCCTTTGTCAGGGCCTCGTCCTCGTACCACCCTACAAAGTCGTAGCCGACCTTGTTGGGAGCTACGGCGGGACGGACGGCGCACTCGTCTTTAAGCACCGTCTGAGTCGCGACTTCCGCACCCGAAAAGCTCACGGTAAACTCCTTTGTCTTTCCGCACGCCATGAGCGCCAGACTCATTGCCAAAGCCAGCAGCATCGCCAAAAGCAGCTTTGTTCTTTTCATTTTTCTTTTTCCTCCGTTTTCTGTTTTTTAGCCTATTTTCAAATACTTTATCTTTGAGTAAAAACTCAACGATATTTGTATTTAATTTCAGCCTATATCAAATATACTTAAATTATTTTGTCATGTCAAGCGTTTTTGTCGAGATATGTAAAATTTTCTTTCGGATTTTTTTAAACAGAGAGCTTTCTTCAAATCCAACCGAAGGCGCCTTTGACGGGCGGCGGCTGTTTTTGCGCAAACCGTTGAAGTCAGAAATAAAAATTTTCACACGGAGCAAAGGATTTTTTGTTTTTCCGCAGTTGACAAAGTCGGTAAAAAAGCGTATTATATCAATGGAAAAATACAGTTTAATACTTGTTAGAGGAGCGGTTCGGCAAGGTAAGCGGGCGCGCGTTTGAGACGCGGTGGCGTCGATGCGTCCCGAACAATGTGCCGCCGCCGAAAGCGCGTTTGTCCACCGCAACGCGGCTTGGAGGTCGGGGTCAGTCGTCGGCTTCTGTCATAAGTTTTTTATGATGCGCTAAGGTTTTTTGCCTTAACGCGTTTTTTTATTTTATCCGACGGAGGAAAACGTATATGAGCAAAATTAAAGCGACAATTCGTCTGAGAATGAGCGCGCACGACGCGCATTACGGCGGCAATCTGGTGGACGGGGCGCGTATGCTGGGACTTTTCGGCGACGTTGCAACGGAGCTTCTTATCCGTCACGACGGCGACGAGGGGCTTTTCAGAGCTTACGACAGCGTGGAGTTTTTGGCGCCCGTCTTTGCGGGAGACTACATAGAAGCCGAGGGCGAAATCACGGAAACAGGAAAAACCTCCCGCAAAATGAAGTTCGAGGCGCGCAAGGTCATTGCTCCCCGCCCCGATTTAAACGACTCCGCCTGCGACGTGCTTGACACGCCCGTCGTCGTTTGCCGGGCTTCGGGCACCTGCGTGGTGCCGCTCGACAAGCAGAGAAACGCAAACCGTTAAAGGAGGCAGAAAAAATTGGAAAAGCTGATTATCACCGCGGCAATCTGCGGCGCAGAGGTAACAAAGGAGCACAATCCCGCAGTCCCCTACACCGTAAGGGAAATCGCGCGGGAAGCCAAGTCCGCCTACGACGCGGGGGCGGCAATCATCCACCTGCACGTGAGAGAGGACGACGGCACGCCCACTCAGAGCGCGGAGCGGTTCAAGCTGTGCATGGACGCAATCAGAGAGGCGTGCCCCGACGTAATTATTCAGCCGTCCACGGGCGGCGCGGTGGGCATGAGCGACGAGGAGCGCTTGCAGCCCCTCGCCCTAAACCCCGAAACGGCTACGCTGGACTGCGGCACCTGCAATTTCGGCGGGGACGACATCTTTGTCAATACGGAAAACACCATAATAAATTTCGCACGGCAGATGACGGAAAAAAACGTCAAGCCGGAGTGCGAGGTGTTCGACAAGGGCATGGTGGACATGACGTTGAGGCTTGCGGCAAAGGGCGTCATTCCACAGCCGCTGCACTTCAACTTCGTCATGGGCGTCAACGGCGGAATTGCCGCAACCCACACCAACCTGCTGTTTCTTGTCAACAGCCTGCCGCAAAACGCCACCTTCACCGTTTCGGGCACGGGACGGGCGCAGCTGCCCATGGTGGTCATGTCAATGCTGCTCGGCGGACACGTCCGAGTGGGCTTTGAGGACAACGTATATCTGTCAAAGGGCAGGCTGTTGAAAAGCAACGGCGAAATGGTGGAAAAAATCGTGCGCATTGCCAAAGAGCTGGGGCGGGAAATCGCCGCGCCCGACGAGGCGCGCGAATTACTCGGCATACCTAAAAAATTTTAATCCAAACAAGGAGACGACATATATGGAAATCAAGGGAAACAAATACGGAACTCACCGCGTTATACAGCCCAAGGGCGTGCTCACGCAGGCGGCGCTGAAAATCGACAACGGCTTCGACACGGTTTACTCCAACGAAATAGTCTGCGACGTGACAAGCCTAAACATAGACTCCGCCTCTTTCACTCAGATAGAAAACGAGTGCGGCGGCGACGCGGACAAAATCGCAAGACGCATAGAACAGATTGTCGCCGAGCGCGGCAAAATGCAAAACCCCGTCACGGGCAGCGGCGGTATGTTTATCGGCAGAGTCGCGCACATAGGCAAGGATTTGACCGACACGGAACTCAAAATCGGAGACAAAATCGCGTCTCTCGTGTCCCTCTCCCTCACGCCGCTCAAAATCGAAAAAATACTTGCGGTTCACCCCGAAATCGACCGCGTGGACGTGGTTGCCAAAGCCGCGCTGTTTGAAAGCGGAATTTACGCAAAGCTGCCCGACGATATGCCCGAAAACCTCGCTCTTGCGGCGCTGGACGTTGCGGGCGCGCCCGCGCAGACGGCAAGGCTGGTCAAGGAGGGCGACTCGGTGCTGGTGCTCGGCGCGGCGGGCAAATCGGGCGTTCTTGTTTGCTACGAAGCCAAAAAACGCGCAGGCGCAAAGGGCAACGTGGTTGGCGTCGTCATCTGCGAGGAGGACAAAAAGAAGGTCGAAAAGCTGGGGATTGTTGACAAGGCAATTGTCGCGTCGGCTACCGAGCCCGTCGAAATCCTCGAAAAAGCCGTCGCCGCAAACGGCGGAAAAGAGTTCGACCTGTCAATAAACTGCGTCAACGTCCCCAACACGGAAATGGCGGCTATTCTGCCCGTAAAGGAAAACGGCACCGTTTACTTCTTTTCCATGGCGACAAGCTTCACAAAGTCCGCTCTCGGCGCGGAGGGTGTGGGCAAGGACGTCAATATGATTATCGGCAACGGCTACTGCAAGGGACACGCCGAGCTGACGCTCAACGAGCTGCGCGAAAGCAAAGCGCTGCGCGAGCTTTTTGAAAAAACCTACGCTTGACAAGGACGGTAAAATTATGGAAACAAAAAACAAGCTTTTCGCCGATGTTTCCGCAAAGGACTGGAACGATTGGCGCTGGCAGGTCCGCAACCGCATAGAAACGCTTGACGACCTGAAAAAATACATAAAGCTCACCCCCGAGGAGGAGGAAGGCGTCGCGCGCTGTCTCGAAAGCCTTCGCATGGCAATCACCCCCTACTACCTCTCGCTGATAGATTTGGACAATCCGTTCGACCCCGTGCGCCTGCAAGCAGTGCCCACCGCCAAAGAGCTGCACCGCTCCGACGCCGACTTGCTCGACCCTCTGCACGAGGATACCGACAGCCCCGTGCCGGGACTTACGCACCGCTATCCCGACCGCGTGCTCATACTCGTCACCGACCAATGCTCCATGTACTGCCGCCACTGCACGCGCAGACGCTTTGCGGGACAAAAGGACTGCGAGGTGCAGACAAACAGAATAGACAAATATATCGAGTACGTTGCGGCGCACCCCGAAGTGCGCGACGTGCTGCTCTCGGGCGGCGACGCGCTGCTGCTTTCCGACGAAAAGCTCGAAAGCATAATCAGCCGCCTGCGCACCATTCCGCACGTGGAAATTATCCGCATAGGCAGCCGCACTCCCGTCGTCATGCCCCAACGCATAACGCCCGAGCTGTGCGCCATGCTGAAAAAATATCACCCCGTGTGGCTGAACACCCACTTCAACCATCCAAACGAAATCACTCCCGATTCACGTCGCGCCTGCGAAATGCTTGCTGACGCGGGTATACCTCTCGGAAACCAAAGCGTGCTGCTTGCAGGCGTCAACGACTGCGTTCACGTCATGAAACGGCTGGTTCACGAGCTGGTCAAAATAAGAGTGAGACCTTATTACATTTATCAGTGCGACCTGAGCATGGGCTTGGAGCACTTCCGCACGCCCGTTTCCAAGGGAATCGAAATCATAGAAGCTCTGCGCGGACACACAAGCGGCTTTGCGGTGCCCACCTTCGTCGTGGACGCGCCCGGCGGCGGCGGCAAAATCCCCGTCATGCCGGAGTATCTCATATCCATGTCCCCCGACAAGGTAATCCTGCGCAATTTCGAGGGCGTCATCACTACGTACAGTCAGCCCGTTCATTACGAAAACGTGTGCCGCTGCCCCGACTGCACCGCAAAAGAAAAGAAAAAACTCATAGGAGTCGCGGGGCTGGAACAAGGTCAGGCTCTCTCCCTCGAACCGACGGGACTTTTGAGAAACGACAGACACGTAAAGGAGGGCTGAATGAGAAGCAAGCTCGGACTCGACAAAGACGTAATTGCAAGGGCGCGGCATTTTGCCCGCAATATTGCCGCGGACACGCAAAGCTATATCGACCTTCACACCACCGTCGCCGTTGAGCGCACCGTTTTGAGGCTGCTCGGCGTAAACGGTGTGGACGCAAACGACGTGCCGATGCCCAACGTGGTTGTGGAGCACATGACAAACAGAGGGCTGCTCGCGCACGGCGCGGCAATCGCCGTCGGCAGCGCGGTTTACGATACGGGAAAAGCTCCGCAAAAAATCGCCGAGGAAATTTCTGCGGGGACAATCGACCTGGCCAAAATCCCCCTGCTCGACGCGGAAAAAGCGCGCGTCGCGCTTGCGCCCCATGTCGTAAAATCCGTCAGAAAAATCAACGGAAACGTAAGAAAACGCAAAAAATTTCTTAAAGAATACGGAGACAAAACAGGTCCCTATCTTTACATAATAGTCGCGACGGGCAACATATACGAGGACATCGTTCAGGCGAAAGCCGCCGCCAAGCAGGGCGCGGACATCATCGCGGTGATAAGAACCACAGGGCAGAGCCTATTGGACTACGTCCCCTACGGCGCGACGACGGAAGGCTTCGGCGGAACCTACGCCACACAGGAAAATTTCCGTCTCATGCGCGCCGCTCTGGACGAGGTGGGAGCGGAGCAAAAGCGCTACATCCGTCTGTGCAACTACTGTTCGGGGCTGTGTATGCCTGAAATAGCCGCAATGGGCGCTCTGGAAAGACTGGACGTAATGCTAAACGACGCGCTTTACGGAATTTTATTCCGCGACATAAACATGAAGCGCACCATAGTAGACCAATTCTTTTCGCGCGTCATCAACGGATATGCGGGAGTCATTATCAACACGGGCGAGGACAACTATCTGACCACCGCCGACGCCGTAAAGGAAGCGCACACCGTGCTCGCCTCGCAGTTTCTCAACGAGCAGTTTGCCTCCTTTGCAGGCATCCCCGAGGAGCAGATGGGTTTGGGGCACGCCTTTGAAATCGACCCCTCCGTCAAAAACGGCTTTTTGATGGAGCTTGCTCAGGCGCAGATGGCGCGTGAGATTTTTCCCAAAGCGCCCCTCAAATATATGCCTCCGACAAAGTACATGACGGGAAACATCTTCCGCGGGCACATACAGGACGCGCTGTTCAACATCGTGACGATAACGACAAACCAAAAGCTGCATTTGCTCGGTATGATGACGGAAGCGTTGCACACGCCTTTTATGTCAGACCGCGCGCTTGCAATAGAAAACGCTCAGTACGTTTTCAACACCATGGCGGATTTGGGAAAAGAAATCGAGTTCAAAAAAGGCGGATTTATGCAGCAACGCGCGCAAAGCGTGCTTGCCAAAACCGTTTCGCTGTTGGAAGAAATAGAGCGCAACACGCTGTTTGTCTCCCTCTCGCGCGGAGTGTTTGCGGACATAAAGCGTCCGCCCGACGGCGGCAAGGGGCTTGACGGAGTCGTCGCAAAGGAAGACGACTATTTCAACCCCTTCATCGAAATTTTCCTCAAAAACAAAACGGCGGACAAGGAGGAAGCGAAATGAGCGGCGGACTTTACAATACCTCCAACAAAAAATTCGACACCACTCTCAACCTCAAAGAGCTGCGCCCCTACGGCGACACAATGAACGACGGAAAGGTTCAGATGAGCTTCACTCTGCCCGTAAAAAACGACGACAAGGGGCAGGAGGCGGCGATTCAGCTTGCCAAAAAAATGGGACTCAACGAGCCTTCGGTGGCGTGCGCCAAGACGTTGGACGAGGAATTTACCTTTTACATCGTTTACGGCGAATGCGCGTATTCCGTCGACTACACCTCCATTTCCGTGCAGACGGTGGACAACGACGTCATGAGCATGGAGGAAACGGACGAATTTATCAGAGAAAATTTCGGCCGCAAGCTTGTGGTTGTAGGCGCTTCCACGGGAACCGACGCGCACACCGTCGGTATAGACGCCATTATGAACCGCAAGGGCTTTGCAGGACACTACGGGCTCGAACGCTACGATATGATAGAGGCATACAATATGGGCAGTCAGGTGCCCAACGAGGAATTTATCGCCAAAGCCAAAGAACTCAAAGCCGACATACTGCTTGTAAGTCAGACTGTCACGCAAAAGGGAATACATATCGAAAATCTAACCAATCTCGTGGAGCTTATGGAGGCGGAGCACCTGCGCGACAAGGTGGTGCTTTGCTGCGGCGGCGCAAGAATCACGCACGAGCTTGCAAAGGAGTTGGGCTACGACGCGGGCTTCGGTCCGGGCAAATATGCCGACGACGTAATTTCTTTCGCCGTGAACGAAATGCTTAAACGCGGCATGAAATAATTCAAAGGAGACAAAAAATGAAAAACAAACTCACAACGCCCGACGAATTTGCCGCCCTGATAAACGATGGCGACGAAATCATGTACGGCGGCTTTCTCGGAGTGGGCACCCCCGACTCCATTGTGGACGCAATTATCAGAAAGGGAGTCAAGGACCTGACGGTCATAGGCAACGACACCTCAGTTCCCAACCGCGGCATAGCCAAGCTGATTGAGCGCAAAATGGTCAAAAAGGTCATAACCTCGCACGTGGGCACCAACCCGCAGACAGGCGCCCAAATGACGGCAGGCACCCTCGAGGTGTGTCTCGTGCCGCAGGGCACGCTGATAGAACGAATCAGAGCGGGCGGCTACGGATTGGGCGGCATACTTACGCCTACCGGAGTCGGCACCGAGGTGGCAAACGGCAAACAGGTGCTCAACGTAAACGGCAAGGATTATCTTCTAGAACTCCCCCTGCGCGCGAGGATAGGCATCATACGCGGCTCCGTGGTGGACGAACACGGAAACGTGTATTACAAGGGCACGACCCGCAACTTCAATCCGTTGGTCGCAATGGCTTGCGACATTGTCGTTGTGGAAGCCGAAAAGCTGCTTAAAACGGGAGAAATCGAGCCCGAACACATTATGACTCCGGGTATTCTCGTGGACTACATAGTTGTCGAAGGAGAACAAAAATGAGCGACGTCAAGGAAATCATCGCAAGACGCGCCGCGCGCGAGCTGCACGACGGCGACATAGTAAATCTCGGTATCGGACTGCCCACATTGGTTACCGATTACCTCGACTCCGACATAGAGGTCATTCTGCAATCGGAAAACGGCATCTTGGGCATGAAGGGCGCGGCGGAGCCGCACGAAATCAATCCCGACGTAACAAACGCGGGAGGCTCGCACGTGAGCGTTCATAAATTCGCAAGCTTTTTCGACTCCGCGACCTCTTTCGGTTTCATCAGGGGCGGGCACGTGGACGTGACAATCCTCGGAGCCTTGCAGGTGGACAGGGACGGCTCTTTGGCAAGCCACATAGTGCCGGGCAAAATGGTGCCGGGCATGGGCGGAGCAATGGACCTTGTGGCAGGCGCGAAAAACGTGATTGTCGTCATGACACACACCGCCAAGGGCGACGCTCCCAAAATACTTGAAAAATGCACTCTGCCTCTCACGGCTTACAAAAAGGTGAACCGCATTATAACCGAGCTTGCCGTCATCGACGTAACGGCGGACGGACTTGTTTTGAGGGAAATAAACAAAAACACCACTGTGGAAGACGTTGTACGTCTGACCGAGGCAAAGCTCGTTATCCCCGAAAATATCGGAACCTTTTGAGTAAAAGGAAATCTTTTGAGTAAACAAAAACAGCAGACGCTTATGCGTCTGCTGTTTTTTTATTTTTATTTCTCGACCTAACTTTGAGCTATGTACCAATCGCCGCCCTGTCCGTAAGTCACAAACAACGACACGAGACTTTGATTGTTGCCGCCGAGGAGGGCTCCCGCTCTCGTCACAATTTCCATCAGCTGCTGTCCGTCGGCAAGTTTGAATCCCTCTTGGAATGCCTTTAAAGTCACCGCGTTGCTGTCTCCGCCGTTTGCCAAAACCGCCGCCGCAAAGTCACTCCAAATGCTGTAAGCGCCGACGGGGAAACCGAACATTCCGTCGCTTATTCTTTGGTCCGTTCCGTCGGTATACCAGCCGTTCTCTCTCATGAAAGACACGCTGTTGTCGCCGTCCACAAAAGTAAGTTTAACTCTCGAAGTATTCACCGTCCCGTTGTCCCAATTTTGGTCGGCAGGTTTGAACGCTATGGCAAAGTTGAATATCTCCTCGTTGTTATTCTTTTTGAGCATGCTGTAACCCAATTGGCTGACGCTTGCCTGCGCCGCGGATTTAAGCTGCGCCGCAAGCTGAGACGCGCCGTAAGCGGCGAACCAAGCTTCGTTGCCCGTTTTCCAGTTGTTGATTTTTGTGTTTTTTATGACAAGCTCGGGGTTTCTTTCGTTGCTGTTGTCGCAGTCTTCAATATGAATCGCCCCGCCGAAGCTATTGCCGAAATCGCAGCCGTCCAAAGTTATTTTCGCATTGCTCCATCCGTACAGACTGCTCTGCCAGTTGTTGTCGGCAAAACAATCGACAATAGATATTTCCCTCGTCACTTCGTTGGTGTCGAAATAATAAGCTATGCTGAAATTGTTGGCGTACACGTTGTTCAGATTGGCGTCGGCGTCTCTCGTCAAAATACCGGCATGACCGCCGCTGTGCTCCGTTATATCCTCGTTGTTGCCCTTCATTTCGCTGTTGCCTATTATATGGAGGTTGTTGTAATTGGTGACTATCTCGGCGTTTTCAAACGCTCCTCCCCTCGCTCCGAAGTTGTAGACGACAAACAAACCGATTTGTATGGTCTGTACGTCCATATCGCCCATAGGTTTGCCCTGTCCCGGAGTTGTGTTTTCGGATTCCTGACTCCATTTGATTCTCGGAACAAGCAGATTGCCGCTTTCGTCCTTTTTGCTCGCGTCCACGGTGAAGAAGTTGCCGTTGAGCGTGAACGTGTCGTCGGCGGTGACAACTCTGTGGTAAACGCTGCCCTCGGGCTTGTCGGCGTCACTGTAAGGATGGTAGTTTATCGCCGTGCCGTCGGGATTTTTCTGGTCGGCGGCAAGTTCTGCCGTTATGTCGCCGTGCAGGTTGATAATGTGCACGGAAGAGTCGTTAAAATTCTTTTTGAGTCCGTCGTGGTCATAGACGTTGACTCCGTCGTTGAGCTTGAACTCAATCCTGACGGTATAGTCGGCTGCATTTTCGTTCTGTTCTCTTGTCAGATATTTGGGTCTGATTGACAGTATCAGAGCGGAATCGATGCTCGTGTCCGCGCTTAGCTTCCACACAAGACGATATTTGCCGTCCTCGCCTGCAACCACAGTGAAGTAATCCGACGCCTTTATCGGCGCGCCGTCCTTTCTTTCAAGGTCGATTGTCACTTCTATGGAAGCGGAGTCCTTGCTCAACCTGTCGTGATAGGTAATAAGCTCCGTATCCAAAATGAAATCGTTTCCGACGCCCACGTTGTAGTCTCCTTCCTTTTTGAGGAAAATGCTGTTTTCGCCCGTGTTGTCTCTGAACGCTTCGATGGTGTCGCCCGCAATAAAGGACGCCGCCTGCTCGACGAATTTGGCTTTTATCTCTACGCCGTTGGCAGTGGGTATTGTGATTGAGCCGACAGCCTTGTTTATCGTCAACGTATTGTCGTTGTCGCCGCTCACCGAATAATGCTCGTTGCCTTTTTCGGTAAAGGTGTAGGAATCGAAACGATAAGTAGTGCCGACAAAGAAAACGAATACCGTCGTCTGACTGTCGCCGCTGCCTATGGTCTCGCGTATGAGTTTTCCGTCGCCGTCCACATAGGATATGTCGGAGTCAAACACGATTTCCGTGTCAAACTCTCCAAGCTCCGTCTTTCTTCCGTTTCCCTCCACAGCGGTAATAATAAGTTTGTGAGCGCCCGGCGTGAGCACGATCTGAGTGGTGTTGAGCGAATATGTCGCGACGCCTGCCGCTATTGTCGCTCGGGAAACTCTCGCGCTTTCGGAATCGAATCTCACCTCGTAATAATTCACGTTGGAGTCGGCGTTCCACGTCCACACGAAATTGTCTCCGTTGATTTCATAGTCTCCTATTTCGGGCAGCGCCACGAACTGCGCGTAAACGCTGACATAGGAGCTTATCCCTTCGTTGACGAACGTATCGCTCAAAAACTCTGCCGCCACCGTCCAGAAAGAGAAAACGTACCCTGTTTTTGAAGGATTGGCGGGAAGAGTTACCTTTCCGTCCTCAACCTTGACGGCGGCAATCAACGTTCCGTCGACGTTTCTGAACCAGACGTAAGGCGCGTCGGCGTCAAACTCCAATTCAACCTCCTCAGACTTTATTCCGCCTGCAACGGTGTAAACCGTTACCGTATGCTTGCCTGCGGAAAGCGAACGCACAACGAAGCCCGTGCCGTCTGCCTGTGCAAAGTTGAGCATATTGTCCAGCTTGTACCAATATTCCTCTATGCCGTCTATTGCGTCCCAGCTTATCGTAGCGCTCGTTGCGTCGAAGGAAACGGATTGGGGAGCAGCGGGTCTTTCCGTCCACTGCGCGTAAACGACAATATACTCGGTTATATTGCTTGGGTTAAAAACATGTTCACCCGCCTCGTCCGTCGTCCATTTGTCAAACACGTAGCCTGTCTTTGTCGGCTCCTGCGGCAGAAGGATAGTTCCGGAGGAATTGACCACCTTGACGTCATACTCCTTGCCGTCCACCATAAAGGTCACGGTGACGGAGCTTTCGCCTATAACCGAATAAGTAAAGTTATATACGGCTTTTTCCGACCTGAGAGCCTCGCCGTCCACCTCGTTGACCGACATTGTCACAATTTCAACGGTATATTCCGTTCCGTCCGTCAAGCCTTGGGGCAGGGCAAAGGAATACGCGCTTTGTCCCTCGACAAAGTCGATTGTCGTTTCCTTTCCGTCAAAGCTCACGACAAAGCTTGCCGCGTCGCCGCCCGTATAATTCCACTCGATTGTCTGAGTATTGGCTACGTACCTCGGGGACACGGTTTGGGGCAGCTTTTTGAACTGCGCGTACACGCTCAGACTCCCGACAAGGTCGCGGTTTTCAAAGGGAGTGTTTCCCTCTTTGTCCGTCGTCCAGCCTGCAAAGGCATAGCCTTTTTCCGTCGGCTGGGCAGGCAATTTTACCTCGCCTTCGACAATTTCCACTATTCTCCAAATTTCGTCGCCCACAAAGAAGCTGACGTACTGCTTGGGCTGCTCGCGGTTGACGTAAAAGGACAGGTTTGCCGTCTGTGAGGAATATTTGTTTTCCTTGGCGGTGACCTTGAAGGTGTGCGTGCCGTTGAGCATGTTTGCAGGCAGGTCGTAAGTCGTGTTTACGACAAGCTGCTCGGAGTTGTCGTCAAGCTGAATCATATAACCCGTTGCGCCGGAAACCGCCGTCCAGGACACCGTGTGGGTATCGGGGTCGTAGGCAAGGTTGGCGGGCATGGCGGGCAGCCTGTGCCACTTTGCGTAAACGACGACGTTTTGCGTGTAGGTCTTGGTGGGGTCGAAAACATTTTGACCCTCTTTGTCCGTCGTCCATGCTTCAAGAGCAAAGCCGTCCTTTGACAGTTCGAGCAGAATCATGTCGGGTTTTATTTCCGCCTCGCCCACGGTTATGTATTCCTCAACGCTGTCGTCCGTTTCGTACTTGGGGTTGATATCCTTGTAAATGACCTTTACCGCGGGGTCTTCGCACCCGACGAATACGAAAACGGAAACAAGCAGAACGGCTATCATGAAAATTGCCGCGATTTTTTTGTTTCTCATATCTGTCTCCTTTTTTGTTTATTGAAATCTATATAAAGGCGGACTTCAAGCCGCTCTTGTATTTAACCGAATACGGGACCTTCGACGTCCGAAGGCTTGTCTCCGTCCATGTCGTTGAAGTAATACAGCTTGTCCGAAAGGTTGGAGCCGTCCGTCGTCCTGACGGTAATAATCACGTTCACCGACTTGTAAAAGGTCAGCCAGCCGTTGGAGGACAGGGTGACAAACTCTTTCGCGGAGTCAGGCACGGACATACTGTAAGAAAGGCTTTCCTTGCCGTAGGTCGCGTCCTCCGACAAAGTAATCATATCGGATAAAAGCACGGTGACAAAGCCCTCCTCCCCTATCTCGGGCGAGGACATCATTTTCTTGCCGTCCGCGCCGGCAGGCACGTCGAAATAAAGCTCGGTTGCAAGCACGTTGCCGCTGCCCGACGCCTGCGTTCCGAAAATTCCCACCAGAATCACTCCCGCGACGGCGAAGAAAAGTATGACAAACAACACGATTTTTTTGCTCATGAAATTTCCTCCGTCAGAACTCGATGCGCTCGAAAAGGCATTTCATATTGAGATTGAACAGATAAAATCTGACCGCTACGAAGATTAAAGCCAACGCCAACGTAATCATCTGACTCCACACTCCCATAAAGAAGTAAAGCACGGCGGAAACGGCTCCGAACAGCAAAGCCGTAACCAACCCGAAAACTATGGACGCGGACACGTTTTTGTTGTTCTGAAAATGTCCCGTCGACGCAAACTCCCTGAGCTGCGGATTTTTTATGTCAAGTTCCAGCGACCACAGAATGTGACCGACATTGACAAACAGATAGCACAGCACCAGAAACACAGCGTCAGCCGCCGCAAGCGAGCCGAAAGCGAACATAAGCGCGGAGGTGACGACTATTATCGCGGAGGAAACAACCAAATTGGAAACGATTTTGGCAAACGCGATTTTGTAAGTGCGCCCCGGCGCGGTCTTTAAAAGCACGAACTCTCCGCCCTCCTCCGAAAGCGCGGTCGCCGTGTGGGAGTTGCTCGCCGTCACAAACGCAAGCCCTATCAGCATATTTACGCCGAACACCAGCGCGTTGCCTCGACTGCTCAGCTCTATGGAGCCGAAAATGTGGTTGACCGAATACATGAGAAAAGGCATCACGAACAAAAGCAAATAATTGTTGAGCACCCTTCCGATATTGCGCTTTGCAAGGGTAAGCTCCTTGAACAAAAACGCGCCGAACTCCCCTTTGGTTTTGTAATCCGTTCTGTGCTTTTTCTCCACCGCGTTTTCGCTGCTTGACGCAACCATACGGAAGAAAAGCGGACGCGCAAGAAAATAATTGCAAACAAGAAGCGCCGCCGAAAGAGCAAGCAAAAACAGCCAGTTCAGCCCGACGTTTTTCAAAAACAGAATGTTCGCCGCAAAAGAGTAAAACAGCGCAAACCTGTTGGAGTTGACAATGACCTTTACAATACCGTTTATTATCGTGTTGTAAACGGCTACAATCCTCAAAGGCTTGGGCACCTTCACAAGCAGCGAGGTCAGTCCTGCGAAAAGCAGCACGGCAACCGCGACGAGCAGCACGGCGTACACGGCGGGAAAACGACGGAAAAACTTGGACAAATACATCAGCGGGATACACAAAAGCGCCGCAATCAACACGGTAAGCGTGGGCAAAACGAAAATCATCAGCGCCGAATTGACGAAAAACCAGGCGGAAACGGGAGTCAAAAAGCCGAAAGCCAGAAACAGCGGCAGCAGGAAAAACAGAGACTTGGAGAACTCTCCTATGTAAAACACGGCAAGCTTGCTGTAAAAAACCTCCGAGTGCTTTGCGGGAAAAGCAAACAGTATTGCGTTGTCGTTGCTGTCGTAAAGCGCGCGTTTAAGCCCTATTGTCGTGACCGCAATGCCGACGTACTGCGACAGCGCAAGCACAAACAGCAGAAAATCCTTGGTCACGGGCAGGTTCACCACATATTTGAGCAAATAGAGCACGCCGAACATGACGAGAGTGCAAACTGCGAAAACTCCCGTCTTGACCGCTAATTTTGCAATCAAAGCTCTTTTGCTTTTGTACCTGTATCTGTTGTCAAGCTGCAACAGCACAAGCGTTTTCATTCTGTTGAACATAATCTTTTTCCGTCAGATAGTTGTTTTGCGTCCTTTTCAGGCGTCCGCGCCGTCCTCCGCAACCGCCTTGACGTCCGTCGCAGTGCTTGCGGCAAGGTAAACGTATTTCATATAAAGCTCTTCGAGCGTTACTCCCTGCTCGGCAAGCTCGGAAATTTTCCACTCGCCGACCAGCTTCCCTTTGGCAATGATACAAATTTTGTCGCAGATTTTCTCCACCACCTCTATGACGTGGCTTGAAAAGAAAACAATGTTTCCGTTGTCGGCGTGCTCCCTCATGCACTCCTTTATCTGATAGGAGCTTGCGGGGTCAAGTCCCGTCAGAGGCTCGTCCAAAACCCACACCTTGGGGTTGTGGATAAGAGAGGCAATAACCACGATTTTTTGTTTCATTCCGTGGGAATAGCCCTTTATTTCCTTGTCTATCGCGTCGACAAGGTTGAACATACGGACGTATTTGTCTATGCGCTTTTCCCTGTCCTCCTTTGACACGAGATACAAATCCGCCACGTAATTTATGTATTCCCGCCCGGTAAGCTGTTCGTAAACGGCGTGGTTGTCCGACACGTAGCCGATGTTGAGCTTGGCTTTCAAGGGCTGCTTGGATATGTCGTAGCCGCAAACCTCTATCGTGCCGGAGGTGATTGTCTGAATGCCGACAAGCGACTTGATTGTGGTGCTTTTTCCAGCGCCGTTGTGGCCGAGAAAGCCGTAAACCTCCCCGCCCCTGATTTCAAGGCTCAGGTCGTCCACCGATTTGACGCTGCTGCCGCTGTAAATTTTTGAAAAATGCTTTATGCTTATCATATCTGCTCCCTCAGGATTGAGCGGCTCCGAAACGGCTCTGCCGTCAAGAAGCTCTTTCAGTTGTTTTTTCCTCTGTCTTTGCTCGACAAGTATTCCGTGCAGCATTGCATGGTGGTCGGCAACCCTGTACATTCCCTCGTAAATCCACCAGAGCAGGAATATCAGGACGATAAACCCGACGTACATGGCAATCCAGTAAACGTAATAGATATTGAAAGTAAGCTCGCCTATGTTAAACGTCCAGATGTAATTGTTTTTCCACCCCACCGCAAACGCCAGATGTTTTACCAAATTGTCGCCGTTCATGAAAAAGTAATTGACGGACGGCTCGTAATTGACAAGCCAGGCGTTGAGGACGGCGACCACAAGGAAATATCCCGTAAACACGGCAATGCAATAGCCTACGTCTTTTATTTTCGGTCTCGGAAAGACGCCCAGCGCGACGGCGAGTATTGGCAAAACCACCAGCAGCATATGCCCGTTGAAATAGTGCATGCCCAGTTCCGACGTCAGCTGCGCTTCGGTATCGGGCAGTATGAGAGCGAAGGCTGCGCCCGTCACGTTGACCAAATAATTGAAAGCGAAAACGGCTCTGTTTTTCAGGACAAAGGACAGGAGCATGAGCGTAATCGCCGCATGGCACAGGTGCAGCGGCAGATTGGTAAATCCCAGCGGAAAGGCGTAATAATACCAGAAATGCATAAAGCACGAAACCGCCGCCGACGTAAGAATAAAATATCTGAAATCGGCGTCGTACCTGCGCAGAAAGATATACCCGACGACAATCATGAGCGCGGTAAAAGCCAACATAAAAATATGTGCGGGCGACATAAGATTGTTTATCGCCCCCAGCCTGCCGCCGAACAGATTGAACAGCGTGGAGCCGTGCGCCGCGAAAACGAGATAGAACGCGCCGAGCGCAACGGTACTCAGGATATTTCTCCGCGAAAAGTCAAAATCTCTTTCGCGCAGTCTCTTTGCCAGCTCGCAAAGTCCCAGAGAAAACGCCAGCACGCACTCGACGGCAAACTGAACCTCGCGGAAGCCGAAGGTGGGCAGACTTACCGCGCCGACAAAGGCGTAAACATTCTGACGGAAAAGAACCATATCGACAAAGTACACCGCGGGCACGGCGTAAGCGACAATGTTCTTGACTGCGCGGTACCTGAACCAGGGAGCCAAAACGAGAGCAAGCACGCACATCTGAGTAAGCGCGCGCAGCGCAACGAGCAGGAAATTCAGCCCTTTGCTGAAAATGCCGACCAATGCTTCCGTATCGTAAAAGACGTCGGTCATTGCCAGACGCAGCGCAAAGCACGCCGCAAAAACCAGCGAAAGTATTTTCGCGGCGACGTTCCAACGCCTGTCGGATAAAATTTTTCCGCGTCTGAAAAACAACGTAAACGAAAATGCCGCGCCTCCCGTTATCAGACCGGACGCAATCAGAACCGATGTCATAAGTCCTTTGCTCCTCTCCTTGGTATCTCCTCTAAATTACAATCAAGCGTCTTAAATTTACAATATTGCGCTTGAATTTCGTAAGCCGATTTTTTCCTGCCGCCTTAAACGAGGGCACGAAAAAATCTGACCTTCCCCGCAAAGCCGACTGCGGAAACCCACGCGAACAAAATCGCACGGCGTGCCGACAACAACGGTAGAAAAAATCGGACTGAAATTTTCCGCGTCGAAAACGCGGAGAAAAACTATTCTTTATATCTGAGACAGAACGAATAAACGGGTGCGCAAAAAACAGCCGCGCCGTCAACGGAGGCGACGGCACGCCTTGCGACAAATCTCACACCCAAACCCCGCCCTTTGCGAACGGACGCGAAAATCGCCCTGCACGCGTTGAAAATACCCGTGCAAAGCGCGAGAGCGGCAACGGCGGCTTTGACCGCGAAATAAAAACGTCCCAGCTCGTTGAGCGCGAACTGCAAAACGCACATCATTTCTTCCGCCGCCATGCGGGCGAAAACCTCTTTGAAAAGACTGCCGAACTGAACGAAGCTTTTGCCGAAAATAGAAAAAAACAAAAAAAGCAAGAGCAACACGGCGTTTTTGAAAAAGCCGTACAGCTTGCTTTGCTTTATATCGAGATTCAGTATATTCGTCCTTTGCATTCCTTTTTCCCCGTCCGAATAATATTTTAGCATACAAATCCCGCTTGTGCAAACCGATACACACGGAAAATATAAAAAACGGCTTGTTTTGCGGGCAAAAAACAAAACGCCTCTTACTTTTCATTGTTGTGTCACGTATTATTCAATCAAAATGGTTTTGACGCCGCCGGCAGCGTTATTTCGCCTCTCAAAAGCAAAGCTCAACTCTCAATTTTTGAGATATAAGGATTAAATCCTCAAAAAATGAGAACATATAACTATGCTTAAAGACAATCTCAAAACTTTAAGACGCATGACGGGCTTGAACCAGCGCCAGCTTGCCGACGAGCTTGGCGTGAGCGTAAAAACAGTAAGCCATTGGGAGGCGGGTTACAGCGAACCGTCCTTGAGTATGCTTTCGCGTCTGCGCCGCGTGCTCAACGTGGAATACGACGATTTGCTCGAATAAAACAAACGGCAATAAGATTTGACGATTTGTACGAACAAAAACAGGCGTAAATCAGATACGAAGAAAATGCGCCAAAAAGCTGCAAATGTCAACCTTTGTTCCGAAGTAATGCCCCAATAAAACAAACAGCTTGCCCGAACAAACAGAGCGTCATTCTTTGATTTGACGGCTTGCTTAAATAAAAAGCAAAAAATATCCCCCGCCGATTTCGGCGGGGGATATTTTGTAGAGTAAACGATAAGAAAGCTTACTCGGGTGTGTAATCGTAAACTATTTTTGCGTTGCAGTCCTTAAACCAATGGGTTGAAGCAGTTGCGTTTATCGGACCGTACCAATATTGAGAAATCACATAACGGCTTTCCATGATGTAAATAGTCTGCTCCGCAGTCCAGCCGGAGAATGTGCCGGAGCTGGTTATTGCCGTGTTGGGACGAATAACAAGACTCTTGAGCGAGGTGCAGTTGGCAAAGGCGCTGCCGCCTATTTCCACCAACGACTCGGGCAACACAATGTTCGACAACGACGTACAGCCGCTGAATACGCTGCTTGCCATTTCCGTGAGCGTATCGGGCAAATTCACCGTTGTAAGAGAGGTGCAACCGCTGAATGCAGAATAAGGTATTTCGGTAATGCCCCGCTCCAACGTCACTGTGACAAGAGACGTGCAATTTATGAAGGAGTAGTCCCAATCGGTTAAAGTGGCGGGGATGGTTATCGATTTCAGACCGCTGTCGCTGAAATTTTCTCTGTCCATACAATATAAGGAGCTGGGCAGTTTAACGCTTTCAAGGGACGTGCAGCCCGAGAAAACGAATCTTCCCATGGTTTCCAATCCCTCGTTGAAGGTCACGGACACGAGGTCTGTACAGTTTGCAAACGTATACACGTTGTGTGTGCCGCTGGCAGCCGAGGAAGTTTTGCCGAGACTCAGATGCTTCACGCCTGCGGGAATGGTCACGCTCGTCAGACCGCTGTTCTGGAACGTGTATGTTCCGAGATAGGTCAGGCTTTCGGGCAAATCGATTGTTTTGAGCGACGTACAGCCCTCGAACATATAATTGCTCAGCACATCCAGCCCCTCGGGAAGCGTCACGGACGAAAGGCTCGTGCACCCCTGGAACAGGTTGGTTCCCAAAATATTGGTATAAGTACCTTCGACATACTGGCTTCCCAAAACAACCATGGTTTCGGGGATGACTATACTTTCAAGCGAGGTGCAGTAGGCAAAGGCGTAATTTCCTATGCTCTGCAACGTCGAAGGAAGCGTCACGCTCTTCAACGATTTGAGTCCGTAAAAGGCGTTTGCGGGGATACTTGTCACGCCTTCGGGCACCGTGATATGCTCGATACCCGTCACGCCGTAAAAGGCGTAAGCCGTGATGCCGTTGTTGAGCAGCAGCTCTTCAACGTCAATCCCTACGTCCGCCATGGCGGAAGGCACAAACACAAGCGCGCCCGTCGTTCTGTTGTAGACTATGCCGTCCTCGCTCCTGAACGTGGCGTTGAGTCCGTCTACAAGCACCTCGGTGAGATTGACGCAATCGGCAAAGGCTTTGCCGCTGATTGTCTTGACGTTTTGCGGAATGACGATATATTCGAGACCGCTGCCAAGGAAAGCCTCCGAACCGATTGAGGTTATCGCAGACGTCAAATTGATTGATTTGAGAGACACGCAGTTTCGGAACATATAACTCTGTATGCTTGTCATGCTTTGAGACAACGTCACTCTTTCAAGCGAAGTGCAGCCGTCAAAGGCATATGTGGCGGAAGTCGTCACGGTATCGGGGATAGCTATGCTTTCAAGCGAAGTGCAGTCTCGGAACATATAAGAAACCAGCTTAGTCCATCCGCTTTGCGGGAAAGTCACGCTTGTGAGATTTACGCAGCCGTCAAACAGATACGTGCCTGCGGAAACCGCAGTGCCGTCGCCCGTAGGCAGCACAATCGAAGTCAACGATTCACAGCCGCTGAACAAATATGCTCCGAGCACACAAACACTGTCGGGCAGGATAAAGGATTCGTCTCCGTCGTATCCCGTATAGGTCACTTTTTCAAGGCTGACGCACCCCATAAAGGTCTTGGGGCCTATTGACAGCAGACCTGCGGGCAGCGTCACGCTCCTGAGATTTACGCAGCCGTCGAAAAGACTTACGTCGTTTGTGGTGGATGAGTCTGTGTTTGCCTTTGTACCGGCCTTGTGGCTGATATGCTGAACGCCCGAAGGGATTTCAATACTTGTCAGACCGCTGTTCTGGAAGGTATATCTTCCAAGATAAGTCAGCTTCGACGGCAAATCAATGCTTTCAAGCGACGTGCAGCCTCTGAATATATAGTCGCCCAAGGTTGTGACGCCTTCGTGCAGCGTCACGGACGCAAGGCTTGTGCAGCCGTCAAACAGATTGTTGGGGAGAGATGTGACGTTGCCGGGGATTGTTATCGATTTAAGCGCCGTACATCCCTGAAACGCGTTTGTGCCTAACGTCTTCAAGCTTGAAGGCAAAGTTATACTTTCAAGCGACGTGCAGTCCTTGAACAGGCTGGTTCCGAGCGAAGTTATCGCGTTATGCAGCGTCACTGTCTTAAGCTTGGAGCAGCCGTTGAAAATCTGATTGCCCAGCGTTTTGATTGCCTCGGGGATTGTTATTTCGGTAAGTCCGCTCAATGTGAAAGCGTAAATCCCTATGCTTGTAACATTTGAAATGTCTATTTCCGCCAAAGACGCGCAGTTTTTGAACGCATACTGCCCTATGGTGGTCAGCGTATCTGGCAGATTGACCGTCGTCAACGAGACGCAATCGCTGAACATATAGTTAGGCAAGCTCTTTACCCCGGCGGGCAAACTGATTTCCTTTAAGGACGAGCAGTTTGCAAACAGATACGTGCCGTAAGACGCTCCCGCCGGCAGATTGATTGTTGTGAGCGAGGTGCAGCTGTTGAAAGCGCCGTTGCCTATGGATTGCAGCGCGCTTGTTCCTTCAAACTTCACTTCCTTCAAAGAGAAGCAGTTTTGGAACGCGCCCTGACCTATTTCCAGCACGGACGAGGGTATAGTAACCTTTGTGAGGTACACCTGATTTTTGAAAGCGCCGGCTTCGATGTAAAGCGTGCCCTCGGGGATAACCACCTCGGTGTTTTTGCCGTCAAGCGCCGTGAAGAAGTAAATAATCGAATTGCCCGAAGGAGTGCTTATCAACGGCAACTCGCTGTCCACGCCGTAGCTCTCGTTGGTGGCGGCAATTTCCACTTTTTCAAGCACGGGCGCCGCCATAAGCGCCTGGTCCAGATTGGAGAGCACGCTTTCGGAAACATAGATTTCTTTAAGGCTGTTGCAGCCGAAGAACAGCTGTTTGGCAACCGTTATTTCGTTTTCGCTTGAAGGGAAACTGAACTTGGTCAACGCCGTGTTGCGGAAAGCATAGTTATATATATTTTTGAGCTTGCTGCCCGTGTCGAAGGTCAAGGACTTAAGATTGCGGCAGCCGTCAAAGGCGTACCCGTGCAGAGGACTGCCCGCGGCAGGAATATCCTCGCCTATGTTTTCCACCGAAGCGGGTATTGCAATGCTTTCAATCAGGCTGTCTCTGAACGCCGCGTATCCGATAGACGAGCACACGCTGCCTTCGGCGAAGGTCACGCTTTTAAGCGACGAATACGCAAACGCCGTGTTGCCTATCCTTGTGACGTTGGCGGGTATGACGACGGAATTTACGCCCGTGTACTGGAATACGCCCGAATTGATGATTTCAAGCGCGCCGTCAGCCGCGAATGTAACCGAGGTCAGCTTTGTACACCTTGAAAACGCGTAGTCGCCTATCGTAACGACGCTTGCGGGTATGACTACGGAGGAAATTCCCGACATACTCAGGGCATATTGTCCGATTTCGGTAAGCAAACCGCCCTCGGAGAATGTAATTTGGGAAATATTGGTGGAGCAAAGCGCATAGGCTCCCAGCGTTTCAAGTCTCTTGGGGAAGGCAATCTGCGTCAGATTGTCGCAGCGGTCAAATACGGGATAATATGACGTTCCGTACTGCGAGCCGTAAACGCCGCCTGTAAGAATCAGACCGTTGCTGTCGTTGCCCTCGGCGAATGTGACCTTGCTCAGTTGCGAGCAATAGTAAAACGCTTGCTGTTCCATCGCCTTGACGGTGTTGGGAATTGTGATTTCCGTCAAAGAATTGCATTGATAGAACATATACTTGCCTATCAGCTCAATACCGTCGGGGAGAACCACCTCGGTCAGGTTTTTGCAGTTGTAGAAAACTTCTGCGCCGAATTCGACGTTACCCGTAACGTTGCCGAAGTCCACTTTGAGAAGCCCCGTATTCTCCTTGAACGCTTCGGCCCACACCTTTGTCACCGTTGCGGGAATGGTAACCACGCCGTCCACGCCCGAATTGTTGACGGGCACGGGATACAAATCTGTCACAACGCCTTCGGTTTTGCCGTAAAGCACGCCGTTGTCGGAATAGAAACAGGCGTTGTCGGAAGCGACGTTTATTTCTTCCAGCGCATTGCAGTAGCGGAACACATACATGTAAAGTTCGCTGCCGCTTTCGGTATAGCCCAGTGAAGAAAGCGTCTTCGGCAGACTGACTCTTACAAGACTGCTGCACCACTGGAACGCTTCGGCGCCGATCGACTCCACGCCCTCGGGGATAACGATTTCCGTTATTGCGCGGCAAGAACGGAACGCGCCTGCGCTGATGGATACAAGACGCACGGGCAGATTGACCTCGGCCAGCTTGGAGCAATTGGCAAAAGCCTCATTGGATATGACAAGACCTTCGGTACCGCCGTCCGCAAACGTGACTTTTTCGAGGTTGGTACATCCGTTGAACGCGAAAGAACCGATTTCCGTCACGTTTTTGCCTATGGTGATTTCCGTGAGTCCCGTCTTTTGAGTAAACACCTTTTCGCCGATTGTCGTAACCGTTTCCGGCGTGGTGTAAGCGCCTTGCTTGGCGGAGGGATAGAAAATGATTCGGGTAATCTCAACGTCGTAAACGATGTCGTCGATTGCCGTATAATACGGATTGCCTTCGGCAATGACAACGCTCGCCAGCTTGATTCCGAAAACTCCGCCGATGTCGGCAATGTAGACATCTTTTGACAGCTCCACGACAGTAACGTATGTCGTACCGACGCTTGTCGTCGAGCTTGTTATGGTTGCAAAAGCTCCCGAAGCGAAATCGACCTCTCCTATGCTGTTTACCACAACCTTGGTCAGCGTGGAAATGTTGCCGAAAGCGTTTTTACCCAGCGATTTAAGGTTGGCGGGCAGAGTGATTTCGGAAATTGCCTCCGTGGTGCTCGCCTTGCAGCCGTAAAACGCGCCCTCGCCTATTGTCAAAGCAAGGTCGTTGGCTTCTCCCTCGAACACAATGGCGGTGACGCCCGTGCAGCTCTTGAAAGCGTTTTTCTCTATCAGCGCAACCCAGCCGGGTATGGTTACTGAAGTGATTTTTTTGCAGTTTTCAAACGCGGACTCGCCTACCGTCAAAATGCCGGTGGGTATTTTCAGCGCAACCGTCATGCCTTCGGGGGCTTTGATGATTTTGGATTTGTTCGCGTCAGTAAGCATACCGTCAACGGATGCGTACGCCGCGCAGCCTTCTTCCACATTGATTTTTTCAAGAGACGTGCAGCCGCTGAACGCAAGTATGTCGAAAGAGGACAGACGTACAGGCAAGGTCACTTCCGTAAGCGACGTGCAGCCTTTGAAGCAGTTGGCAATCAGCGTAAGATTGTCGGCTGCGGCAGCCGCAGTTTCGAGCAAGCCGACCTCGTCCACGGGCGCGTCGGGAACCGCGAGGAACACCAGCTTTTCAAGCTTGTTTGCGCCGTAGAAGCTCTCGGTGTCGATTTGTCTGACGCTTGCGGGGATATATATTTCAGTGATTTTTGTGTAGCCTCTGAAAACATTGGCGGGTATGACCTCCGTGCCGAACGGAACGGTGTAAGCGCCCGAGCGCGCGTAAGGGAAGTATTTCAGCTCTACGCCGCCGGTAATAGTGTTCTTGTAAAACAGAACGCCGTCAACCGAAGCGTAAAATCTTTCGTGGTTGCCCTCCACTTCGTATACGTTGACGTTTTGAAGCTTGGAGCAGCCTCTGAACGGCGAGCCGGTCTGATTGCCGCCGAGTCCCATATCGATATATCTGATTGTGTCGGGAACGTTGATTGTCACAAGCGTCGAGCACCCGTCAAAGGCGCCGCCCGCGATTTCTCCCACAGGCAGCTCGTTGTATTCGGAGGGAATGGTCACTTCCGTCACAAGACTTATGCCGGCGGCTTTCATAACCGCATATTCCTGCTCTCCCGTATCGGGATTGGTGATGAGCGCAAACTGCAACACGTCCACAAAGGCGGGATAAAGAGTTATGTCGTTAAGCGACGTCCACACGTTGACGCTGTTGCCGTAGTTGTCCGTCATTTTGACGCCGTTTCCGTTGGTGGAAGTATACCAGCCCTCAAAGGCTTTGGTCACGTCGTAGGGCACCAGCACGGGCAGCGTGAATTTCTGTCTGTAAACGACGTCCGCCTGCACTGTTTCCGAGCTGCCGTCGATTGTTCCGCCGCTGGCGGTAAGCTTGACGTGATAGGTGTTTGGCTCCCACTGCGCGTAAAGAGTAAGGTCGGACGCTTGGTTAAGCGTCGTTTCAATGTATTCCAGACCTTCCTTCTCCGCCGACCAGAATCTGAATGTATAACCGGCAAAAGTGACATTGCCGGGCAGTTCAAGGTCGTCGCCCGCCGCTCTGTAAAGCGTTGCGAAATCGCCCTGATACTCGAAATTGTAGGACAGGCTGACGGCAAACACCTCAACCTCTATCGTCTCCCATTCGGAAGGAGCGCCCACATTGTCGTAATAACGCACCGAAACGGTGTTTATTCCCTTGCGGGTAAACTCGATTGACTGACTCGAAAACTTGCTTACTACCGAGATTTCCTCGCCGTCGTTTATCTTGACGCCGTATTTCACGGCGCCCACTATGGACGACCAGACAACCTGACCGTTTTCGTAATAGACTTTTCCTTCAAGCGTGGCAGTAAATTCCTTCACGTCGGAGTACAGCGAATTTTCCGCCTCCGTCGCGCCGTTTGCCCTCACGCTTATCAGCATATTCATCCAGTCATCGATGCTTTGGGGAAGCTTCATGCTGTTGCCCGTCTCCACGAGGTACTCCGTGCCGTCTATATTGACCGTGTAGCTCACTGCATCCGCGACCGTATTCCAGCTGAGCGTGTCGCCGTCAACGGTTATTTCGACGGGAGTGGCAAGCCTCGTCTTGCTGTAAGTGAACACCGCAGGCTCGGAGCTGTTGTAGCCGTGCGCCACCGCGCGCACGCTCACCACTATGTCGCCCTGTCCCATTTCCTTCAACGACACCGTTCTGTTGAATCTCGTCCAATCTCCGTCGTTGATTTTGTATTCGTAATATTCCGCGTTGGCGACATCGTTCCAGCTTAACGTCTCGTCTGCCTCATTGACGGTCAGTCCCGTCACCGTGTCCAAACGCCTTTCAAAAACAAAGGTTTCGGAATAAGAGGTTATGTAACCGTCGGCAACCGCCTCGACCTTGAACGTGATGCCCTCCTCGCGCATTTCGCACATGGAAAAGTCGAACACCGTGGACGTGCCGTTGTCAAAACGCGTATGCCCCGATACGTGTCCCGAGGAGGTGTTGCCGCACTCGACAGTTATCAGATACTTTTGCGCGTTGGCAACCTCGTTGAATTGCAGCTCGAACCCGTTCACCTCGAACAGGCTGACTCTTGCAAGCGCCTTGTTGTTGTAGTAAACCGTCGTGGTTTTGTTGTTGCAGGTTATTTCAATTTTGTATTCTCCGGCAGGCTTGGACGCAAAATCGTAATCGTATTGCAGCGCGCCGGTAGTATAAGGAGTTTCCGTCGTGTTGTCAGGCTTGGTTATCGTCACGCGATAACTCATGTTTACGCCCATGCTGTCCCAGACCGCGCCGTTTTCGTTTACCGACACCGCGGGAGCGTCGCTCTCAAACACCGCGAACAGCGTTATGTTCTGCGTAAGAACCTGTCCCGTATAACGCGCGGTAAGCTTGCTTTCGTCCTCGAAATCGCTCATCCACCAGCCGAGAAACTCTTTTCCGTCCGCCGACGTCGCCGCAGGCAAATCGGTGAGAACGCCGCCCTCGTTTGTGGTGCGCGAAGCGACAGGCGTGGACGAGCCGACGAATTTAACCGTGAATATTTCCTCTATCCTGTCCACAAAACGCGCGTAAACCGTAGTGTCCTGCACGATTTTCTTGGAAAAATCAAAAGGGGTAGAAAAGTCGCTGTCCTCGTACCAACCGACAAAAACCTGCTCCGCTTTTGTCGGCTGCGAAGGCAGACTTGCGGTGCCGTTGTGGTTTACCGATTGAGAGGCGACCTGACTGCCCCCGTTTGTGTTGAAAGTCACCGTGTAAGAGTTGACTCTCCATGTAGCCGTAAGAGTTATGTTTCCCGTAACCGTGTCCGTTCCGAAAACAAACTCGGTTCCGTCCGGCTTAACCCATTTTTCAAAGGTATAGCCGGTTCTTGTCGGAGCATTCGGCTCCTCGACAGTGCCGTTGCTTTTCACCTCGACGCTGCCGACCGCGCTTCCGCCGTTGCTGTCAAACGTCACTGTAAACGTTTTTGAACAGGCGGTAGCGCATACCGCCAGCACAACTACCAGCAGAACGGCAAGAAGAAGCTTTGTCCACTTTGTCTTTGCCTTCATATAAAAAGCCTCCTACATTTTATTTTCGCACCATACATAAATTTATTTGTCAATATGTACTTATTTTAGAACAGCATGACGAATACACCTGTGCGATGTGAAAATTATAGCAATCCGAGTTCACGCTGTCAACCTCTTTTCATCGTTTTTTTTTTTTGTAATTTACACATCTGCGATGTGTAAATTTTTTGACAAAATTGCCGTTCCGTCGTCGTTTTTCGGCAATTTTCAACAATAACGACAAAGAAAACTTATAGAACTCCGCGCAAAAAACCAATCCTTTCCCCTCCCGCGGTGTAATAACAATCCGAGCTTTAAATCCTTAAAAATTCAATGTGAAATAATCGACACGTTTATATAAACTTGACAGATGTCGCGGTTTGTGCTAAAATAATTTTATGAAAAACAAAGAATTTACGCTGAGCATCTTCCGCAACGACCCCACCTTCGCCAACACGGACAAGGAGGATTTGCGAATCCGCAGAACAAAAACCTTTCTCATGCAGGCGTTGATAAGACTCATGGAAAAGCAGAGTTTCGAGCAGATAAGCGTAATAGACATCTGCAACGAAGCGCTTGTGCACCGAGCCACCTTTTACAAGCACTACAAGGACAAATACGACCTTTTGACCAACACGCTCGAAACGCTCAAGGTCTATATTTTCGCGGATAACGCAAGCGAGCGCGCATATTTAAACGACAAGGAGCTGTTTTTGAACGTGGCGGACTGCGCGCTCAGCTTTTTCGAGGCGCACCGCAGCACAATCAAAAACGTGCTCAACCACAACAAGAACGAAACCATGCTGGACATGATTTTCTACACCACGGAAAAGACGCTTAAACGCTTTATCGAGTGCAGAATCGAGCAGACGCAAAAGACGCCCTCCGTGCCGCTGCCCGTCATAGTTTCCTTTTTTTCGGGCGGCTTTTCCTCCCTCATTTTGTGGTGGATAAACCATGAGGACGTCTGCACCAAAAACGAGATTTTAAGCTACATCACACGCCTTGTAGAAGCGCGGATTTGAAACCGTTTCAACTTGTTTTTAAGCAAAAAAACTCCGCAGCCCTTTTTGGGCTGCGGAGTTTTAAATTGTCGCAGACTGCTTAAAGAGCGGACGGCTCCTGCAAAATCAGATTGACTTTTTCGTAAAGCAGCTGCACCTTCTGATTTATATACACCTCTATCGCGTCGTCGAAATATATGTTTTTGTTGAGTATGCTTTCCACCCTCTCCATATCCTTTTCGGCAGCAACCACGTCTATGCGTTTGAGTCCGCAAACGTCCAGCGCCTTGGTAAGCTGACACTTTAAAGCGGTGAGCTTGACAAAACGGTGCCTGTCCTGTTTTTCGGGCGGAAGCGCGTCAAGCTCGGAAATGCTGCGCTCCACGTTTATCAGCATATTTTTTATGTCCTCCAAGCCCCGCTTGTCTCTGTCGTCCTTTTCAACGAATTTGTAGAACATACTCAGATACATATTGTTGAGTATGCCGAAACGCATATTTTCCAGCCCCGCTCTGTCCTTGTAATTGTGCTCGAAATCATACTTTTCGAGGATTTCCATGGCGCTTTCGAGGTAGGAATAGCTGTCTATATTTTTGTAGGTATAGTATGTGGTGCCAAGATGCCTGAGCGCCCTGACCTTTAAAAACAAATAGTCGTAGTACCTTTCCATAGTCATGCCGTCGGGGATTTCTCCCGAGGCGCCTATCCTGTTGTTTATTATGTTAATCGCCGTGCTTATCGCCTCGTGCCCCCTGCGGTTGTCGCCCAACAGAATGTAAGTCCATCCGATGAGGTCGGTGTACGCCTTTATCTGCTGAATTTCGTTGTTGGTATATTTCGCCACGTATCTGCCGAGCCTTATCCTGATGTGGTGCTGCTCCAGCTGCAACAAAACACGGTTGACGGAAAATATTTCTTCGATAATCGCCTGCGCTATCTGATACGCCTTCTCCGCGGGAGCCGACTCCATTGCTTTGAGCGTGGACGCGGAATACGCCTTGACCGCTTCGAGGTCGGCGTAGTTTGCCGATTTCTGCTTGAAATACTCGTTTATCCTGTCGTGAAGTCCGGCAATGTCCTTTGCGAATTTTTCGCTGCGGACAAGCGTTTTCAGGTCGCCGCGGCACTTTCTCAAAAGCTGCTTGTTGTATCTTTCCACTCCCCGCAGACCTTTGAGAAAGGCAAAATGTTTGAGCTGTTTTTCGCTTGCCTGCGCAAGACGCACGATTTTCATCGTATACTTTCTCGTCTTGCTCATAAGTATGGTGCTGCTCATTCCGCGCCGTATTCTCAGGTGCCTCACCAAAACAAGCGTGGTGTAAATTATCAGCGCCGCGAAAAGAAGTCCGAAAATTATCCACTTCGTGACCTTGTTTGTCTTTTCCTCAAGCACGACGACAACGATTGACACCACGATTGAAGCTATCGAAATTATTTCGCTCGTAGACAGCTTTTTCATGTTACTCTCCTTTGTTTATAAAACCCCGCGCGAAACCTTGTCAAACAGCTCGGGCAGGTCGGTGTTTCTGTCGCTCCCCGCGACTGCAAAGCCGAAACGCGCAAGCTCGCAAGACGCGTCGGACACGGCGTAAGGCAAGCCGCACACGGCAAGCATGGGCAAATCGTTCATGCTGTCGCCCACCGCCGCAGTCATGCGGAAATGCACGCCGAGCCTCTTTGCGGTAATTTTCAGAGCGCGTCCCTTGTCGGCAAGGGGCGGGACTATTTCGTAGCTGTGCGGAGCCGTGCGCAGGGCTTTAAGCCCTATTGCCGCTGCCGCCCCGTCCACAATCGCCTCCGACTCCGAGTCGCCCTCGTCGACGAAAGCCAGAAGCTTGACCACCCTTTTAAAATCGGTTTCACCCTTTTCGTCCAGATACATTTCGTCGTATCTTAAAAGGTTTTCAAAATCCTTTTGCCGGAGCGGCGTTTCGACGCGCAGAGCGTCGGGATAATATAAAACGTAGGGCAGTCCCTTTTCACGCAGTATGCGCGCGGCGGGACGCGCCTTTTCGCCCAGCTTCGCCACGATTTCCCGCCCGCCCCTGCCGTCGTACAGCACAGCGCCGTTGAGACAGCAGCAGGGATTTTTGTCGACTCCCAGCTCGCGCGCGGTTTTTTCTATGGATTTGTAAATTTTACCCGTCGAAAGCACTACTCTGTCGGACAGCGCCCAACCGTTGAAAAACCTTTTTTTCTCGTCGGACAAAATTCCGCGCCGAGTCACGGTATTGTCAACGTCGGCGAAGTACAGAAGGTCGCGCGTTTTAAAACGCGCGAAAAACTCCCTGCGCAGCTTTTTGCCCCGTTCACATTCGACGTCGGAAACAGTTCCGGCGCGCCGCATGATTTCCGGCGCGCCGTCAAGTCCCTCATGCGTAACGTGGGCAAGAAAATACTCGTAGACAAGCTTCCCGTCGCTGTCTGTCAAGGGATAATACCGTTTAAATTCCTCCGCGCGTCTCAAAGCGGCGGCTTCGCGGACGCTCAACGCCCGCACCTCTTCTCCGTCATGAGACTGAGTATTTTTTTGTCTGTCTGCGCCATGCCCTCGCTTGCAAGCTCGCCGATGTTTTTTATCGTGTTGTCCACGCCCTTGACGACGATGCCCTCGCCGTCCAAAAACTCCTTGCCGTTGAGGCTCATGGCGTAGCCCAAAAGCCCCGCCTCCACCGCGACGGCTATTTTGGCGGCGCAGGAGGGCTTGGCTCCGTCGCATATCATTCCCGAACAGACGGCGAGCGCGTTTACGACCGTGTGGGCTATTTCGGAATAGCCCCCGCCGTTGAGATACGCTATGCCCGCGGCGGCTCCGCAGCCCGCGCTCACCGCCCCGCAGTAAGCGGACAGGCGGCCTATGCCCGTTTTCTGATGTATGGTCGTAAGATCAGCAACTATCAGCGCGCGCAAAAGCCTTTCTCTGTCGGCGGCCTTCTGCCTTGCGTATTCCACTACGGGCACGCTTGCGGTTATGCCCTGATTGCCGCTGCCCGACACTATGATTACCGGCTTGTCGCAGCCGCCCATGCGCGCGTCGCTGCCCGCCGCGGCGACGGCTTTGAGTCTTGATTCGGGAGAGTCGCCGAAGGTTTTGAGTATGACCTTGCCGACGTTTGCTCCCCAATCGCCTTTTAGCCCCTCCTCGGAAATGGCGGAGTTGAAGGCTATCTGCCTTTCGAGAATTTCTCTGATTTCATCCAAGTCCGCGACGTCGGCAAACTCCACTATTTTTTCCACGGTCAGCATACTGCGGTCGGCGACGCAGCAAGGATTGCTCTTTGCGCCCGAGCGGAAAAGCTCTCTGCCGTCCTTTTCAATCAACACCAAATTGGTATGAAAGCCCTCTATTACGGCTTTCGCGCGGGAGCTTCCCGCACCGACCGTCACGCGGATAAAAAAGGTCAAGTCGTTGTCGGCGGGACGCACCGACACTCCGCGTTTTTCAAGAAAGTCGCGGATTTCCTCCTCTCTGCCCGACGCCGAGCTCAACACGTCCAGCGCAAGCTCGGCTCTGCCCGCAACGACGCCTGCTGCGACTGCGGCTTCTATCCCCTTCAAGCCCCCCGTATTGGGTACTGCGACGCATCTCGCATTTTTGATTATGTTGCCGCTAAGCTCCGCCTCGCATACCTCAGGCTCGCAGCCAAGCGCCTTTTTGGCGGCAGCGGCGGCGTAGGCAATGGCGACAGGTTCGGTGCAGCCCGTCGCGGGCACAAGCTCTTCTTTGAGAATTCTGTTGAAAATTTCTTTTTCGCAGGCTGTCAGACTCATAAACAATACCTCTTTCCCAAGCGCAACGGCTTTTCAAAAAAATTATACCACAACCGCGCGGAAATTCAATAATTTAAAAAACAGTTGTAAAAAAATCTCCGTTGAGGTATAATTTAAATTAATAGCGGAGTCCATTCATGAAACAGATTACAAAAATATTTCTCTGCGTCTGCGTTTTCGCGCTGACGCTTCTCTGCGCGGCGGGCTGCGCGCCCGGCTCCTTCGACATAGAAGGCACCTCGCGCGAGCTTCGTCTCAACGGCTTTGTCTACCGCAGCCTCGAAGGGGCGCAGGCAACGGGGAATTATTACACCGACAGCTTTGCCAACAGCTTCGGTTCGCAGGAGTTTTACAACTATCTCTACGTCAACAGCCGCAATTACGAGTTCTTCGAGGAGTACAAAGCGCCTTCCGAAGCCGCCTATACTCAGGCAATCAACACCGTTGCAAACGCGGCAGGCGCGTTTTTGGAATTTTGGAACGACAACGGCGGAAAAAAGCAATATATTTTGATGTTCGAGTGCGTCGCGGAGGAAACCGCCGAGGAGGTGGCGGAGCTGCTTAAAACGGGCGCGGGCAGAGGCTTTTCCTGGGTGCTTCAAAAAAGCGTAAACATGACGCAAAGGGGCAGCGTGGTTGCGCTTTACACCGCAAACGCCGCAAAATATCTTAAATAAAAGGAGAACCGCAATTATGGAAAAATTTACTTACAGACCGCAAAACGTATGTCCGGTAGCCATTTCCTTCGACCTTGACGGCGACACGGTGCACAACATTTCTTTTTCGGGAGGGTGCAGCGGAAACCTAAAAGCCATTTCCAAGCTGCTTGAAGGCAAAACCGTCGATGAAATAGAAACCGCATTGAAGGGCAACACCTGCGGAAACAAGCCCACCTCGTGCGCCGACCAGCTTGCAAGAGCGGTAAGAGCCGCTTACGACAAACAATCGGGCAAATAACAAACGAATATCCAACGAAAACAAACGGACGCTTTACTCGCGTCCGTTTTTTACCGCACCGAAAGTCTTTCGTTCCTTGCGGAAAGCGCGGTGACAATTTCGTAGTCGATTGTGCCGCTGTGTTTGGCGCAGTCGGAGGCGGATATTCCTCCGCCGATTATCCATACGTCGTCCCCCGTTTCGGCCTCCGTGCCGGTCAGGTCGACCGTAAGAAAATCCATACATATCCTGCCCACGACAGGACATTTCTGCCCGTTCACCAAAACGCTGCCCTTGTCCGAAAGCCTGCGGGAAATCCCGTGTCCGTAACCCGCTCCCACGATTCCGAGCTTTGCGGGACGTTCCAATTTTCTCAAACCGTAGCCTATGTATTCGCCCTTGTCGGCGAAGCGCACCTGAAGCAGAGGCGCGCGCATACTCAAAACGGGTTTCAACGCTCTGTCCGAGCCGCCGATGCCGTAAAGCGCGGCGCCCACGCGCACGGCGTCAAGTCGATACTGCGGATATCGAAACAGCGCCCGCGAGTTGCAGCAGTGGGCAACTCCCCTTTCAAAGCCGATTTTATCCAGCCCGTCCAAACAATTGATAAATCTTTCGCCCTGAATGCGGGTGCGCATTTCCGACTGCGCGTCTCTGCCGTCCGCGCTGCCGAAGTGGGTGAACACTCCCGACGTTTCAAAAAATTCCGTCGGACAGGAGGCGGCGATTTGCTCGGGCGCAAACCAGGGAAACCCAAGTCTGTTCATACCCGTGTCGACCTTTACGTGCACTTTGAGCTTTATTCCGTTTAATCTAGCCGCCAACGCAAGCTCCCGCGCGTATTCGGCGCAGAAAATGCTTTGGGACAATTTTAAATAACACAACTCCTCCGCGCTTTCGGGCGGCGTTGCTCCCAGCACGAGTATTTCTCCCGTTATGCCGCTTTCGCGCAGCCGCTTTCCCTCGTCGAGAGAACCCGCGACAAAACGCTTGACTCCGTTATCCGACAAAAACCGCGCGAATCCCGTCGTCCCGTGTCCGTAAGCGTCGGCTTTGACCACCGCATACAAATCCGCGTCCGCAGCCCTTTCTCTGACGAGATTGAGGTTAAATAGCGCGTTCTCCAAATTTAATATCACTGCCGCATTTTTCATACAACAGAATATGTTTTTTCTCTCCGCGTTATGAAAGGGACGGCGCATTTGGCAAGCAAAAAAGCCCGCCTTAAAGGCGGAGCTTGATGCGTTTTCCCTTGTTTTTGCGCGTTGCGGGCGAGTCGGCGGCAGTGCTCGTCCCCTTAACCCTTTCGTAAGGAGCCGAAAAATTTGCCGCTCTTTCCATATCCTTCAACAGTTCCGCCGTCCTTTGCAACGCAGCCGAAATCTCGCGGACGTCCGCCGCACGGCCGCATTTTGACAGTCCCGCGAACAAAAACGCGTCTGCCGCTTTCTCCGCTTTCGCAACGCTTAAAAGAGCGTCGTCCGTCAATTCGAGATAAATCGCGTTTCTTTTTATCGGACTGCGAAAACGGGCGACAAAACCTTTTTCGACAAGGCTTTTGACGCAGGCGTAAAATTTCTTTCGGGGCAATCCGATTTTCTCAATCAGCTCGGCTTCGGTCGCATAGCCGTCGGAACCGAGCGAAAACAGAATTTTCGTCTCACTGTCGTCGCACCCTTCGACGCGCCCCGACGCCGCCATGAATAACCGCGAAGAGCCTGTTGCCAACGCTTTCAGCCGACTGCAAAAACCGTCGCAGTTTTGATTGTTCATACCGAAATTTTTGCATATTTTGTCATATTTTAAACCCTAAACAAGACAAAAGCGGCACAGCCGCATACTCTAAGACATTTTCGGAAATAGATTGTTAAAATCAAAATGCAAATATAAACCGCGCAATTTCCGAAAAACGCTTGACACTGCCTCCTGTTTTGAGTATAATAAACAACACATCTCGGGGGTGTAGCTCAACTGGTAGAGCGCTTGAATGGCATTCAAGAGGTAAGGGGTTCGACCCCCCTCATCTCCACCAAACGCGACGTATACGCACACTTTTGACAGGTGTGCGTATTTCTTTTGTTTCGTTCCGCCGTTTTATCGACAAGACGAAAAAAGCCCTTAAGAAATAAATGTGTTTTTTGTCCGCAAAGCGGAGCACGGTTTGCGGATTTTTGTCGCGAGGCGGCTTGTAGGAAAGAATGCGCCGTGCTAAAATAAATTGAGGAGAAAAAAATGCAGAAAAACGAAATCAATCGTTACGGAAACCTCTGCGTCGAAATGTATGAAATTCTGCACAGAGAGGCTCCGTCCGACGAATTGAATTTTTATCTTTCCTATGCCCAAGCGGGAAAGAAAATTTTGGAGCCGTTGTGCGGCAGCGGACGGTTTCTCGTTCCGTTTGCGCAAAAAGGCTTGGATATTTTCGGAGTGGATTCGTCACGGGAAATGCTTGACAAGCTGCAAGCAAAATACCCTGCAGCAAAATTTGCTTGCTCTACGATTGAAAATTTCCAAACGGAGGATAAATTCGACTATATATTTATAACGTCGGGTTCGATGTCCCTGTTCACCGATATGCGAGAGTGCAAAAAAATCGTCGGCAAAATCAAAGCCCTGCTGAATCCGTTCGGGAAATTTGTTTTCGCCGTGGACGGGGCAGCCTCCCGCTGCAAAGACGACAATGATTTCAAGATTGCCGTTTCGGTGAAAACGGACGACGGCTGTGATTTGATTTTAAAAACGAAAAACACCTTCGACACGCGGACAGGCACACATTATTCTCCGTCCTTTTATGAGCTTTACGACGGCGGAAGGCTTTTGAAACGGGAGTTTATGGATTTCAGAACGCATCTGTACAAATACGGCGAAATGGAAGCCGTGCTTAAAGAGGTCGGTTTCCCCATCGTAAGAACCTTTTCCTGCTTTGACAAGAACGAAACTTTGGGTGAAAAAGCGGAAATTTATCTTTTCGAATGTACCGTTTAATCAAATTCGGCTTTTCCCGCCTTAAATACTACAACATAATTTAATTAAAATTTTTCCGCTTTATTTTATAAATAAGCTAAAATAATTGCAAGATTCGCCGAACAGGAGGAAATCCACCATGACAAATGAAAATCAAAAGAGACAAAAAGAAGAAGAATCGAAGCAGAAGCGCCTTTTGAAGGAATCGAGGCAAAAGGCAAAAGAAGCGGAAAAAGAGAACAAAATCAGACAAAAGGCGAAGGAAAACGCCAAACGTCTCGCGGAGAAAAACTCGACGGATTTGCCGCCCGCAACAGCGTCGGAAAAAGCGCCCGACAATGAAAGAGCAGCCGACGTCAAGCCTGCCGGCGACGAAATCTCAACGCGCGGTCAAGTCGAGTCGGACACTCGGTCCCCCGAAAGCTCGGACGAGGAGCAAAAGAAAAAGCCCGTCCACAAAAACTATCACGTCTCTTTGCGCGACGACGGAAAATGGCAGGTAAAATTCGCAAAGGGCGAAAAAGCATTGAAACTTTTCGACACGCAGGCGGAGGCAATAACATTTGCGAAGGAAAAGGCGAAAAATCAGGACGGAAACATAACCATTCACAAAACGGACGGAAAAATCCGCAAACAAAATTACAGCAAGCGCGACTGACGGCTGCCGTCGTCCGTTAAGCTTTGCTTCAAGAAAAATCACGGTTTAAAAGCAGCTCGCAAAAGCGAGCTGCTTTAATTTTGCGTTAAAACTTTTTTATCGCCCGCAAAAATTCAGCTTTCCCCTCGCCGTCGGCGTCCTCTCTCTTCAAAACCAGAGTTTCCCCGAAAATCGCCGAATCGCAAATAAGTCTGTCTCCGTCCACGCGAAAGCTGATGAAATAACTCGTCTGCGCGCCTTGAAAATAGACATATTCCACTACAAGAAGATTGTCCTTTGCGTAAAAGCCCACAATCAAAAGCTCCGTTTCCGAGTCCCGCGCCTCGTAGGTGAGCACGCCTTTTCCGTCAAACGTAATGTCGAGCACATAAGAAACCTCGACTGTTTCGCCGAAAAAATCCGCCTGCGCGACGCCCTTCCAGACGCCCGCCAGCTCGGCGGGGTCAAACAAAGCGTCGGGTGTTTTTTCGAGTTCGAGCGTTTCGTCGAAAAACGCTTTTTGCGAGCTTAAACCTATGCCGTCCCAAACAAAATCAATACGCCGCGTCTGTCCTCCGTCTTTAAACGACACGATAACTCTGTTTTCTCCGTAAGTGAAAACTTCTGCCTCCCCGTCGGAAAAAGCGCAGTCGTCTCCCGTCACGGAAAAAGCCGCGCCGCCGTCACCGTCTATGAGTAGGCAATAATGCGCGTCTCCCTTTTCCGTCGCGCTCCGCCCCGTCCACTCTCCGCAAAGTCCCTCGAATGCGTCGGTTGCCTCCCACCTCGCGCAGAGAAAAACATTTTCATATATCCCCTTTTCGAAATCGAAAGGAGTTTCGCTGCCCTCCTCATACCAACCGAGCAAAACGTATCCGAAACGATAGCTTTCGGGAAAGACCGCCTTTCCTCCTTTTTCCACAAGCTGACTTTCCGTCTCGGTGCCGCCCGCCGCGTCGAAGCAAACGCGAAAGCTGTTGACGCGCCACTCCGCCTTCAAAGTCATGCTTGACAGGACAGGCTCTTCAAACGAAAATTCCTCTCCGTCCTCCTTCCGCCAGCAGACAAAATCAAAGCCCTCCTTTTTCGGAGCGGACGGAGCTGCAATACATTCGCCCTTTTCGGCAATACGCGCGGGCACCACGCTGCCTCCGTCGCTGTCGAAATATACCGCGACTCTTATCGTCTCCCATTTTGCAACCAGCGTCAAGGATTCAAAAACGGGCAGTGAAAAATCAAAAGGCTCGTCCTCTCCCTGCCTGTACCAGCCCGCAAACGCTTTGTATCCGTTCTGCGGAGCTTCGGGAAGAGAAGCGCAGCCGCCTTTGTCGAACGTCTGAAAAGGCACGGCAGTACCTCCCGCGCTGTCGAACCTCACGGTCACTCTCGCATATTGCCAAACGGCGACAAGCGTCACGTCCTCCGTTATCGGCTGCGAAAAATCAAACTCCGCGCCGCTTTCCTTTTCCGTCCAGCAGGAAAATTCGTAGCCGTCCTTTTGCGGAGTGTAATCCTGTACGACCGAGCCGCTTTTCACGGAAACCGTTTTGGTCGCGCCGCCTTCGTCGAAGGTTACCGTAACTGTGCGCCCGCAGGCGACGGCGAAAACAAGCAGCGCAATCGCCGCCACAACCGACAGCAAAATTAAAATAAATTTTCTGTTCATAACCTACTGTCCTCTCGTGTGCAAATAATTTACAAGCATTTTACACCATATTCCGAATTATGTCAATATTGGGCGTTTAAATGTGTATTTTGTTTTAAAAAATAATATTTTGACAAATTATTATTTTTAAAGTCAAAAAAACGCGCCTTAACGGTGATTTGATGCCCGCGACGCGTTTTAATGAGAAAAATGTCGATGTTCAATCGTCATTGCAGAGGCGCGGATAAACGAGACTGCCCCTGATTCTGTCTACGCCCGCCTTCAAAACGGCGCTCATATCGAACAGCGCAAACTGCCGCCCGTTCAAGGTATCCAGATAACAGTATACCTTTCTGAGAATTTCCTGCCTGCGTTTAAATCCGACGTAAGGATGAAAGGACAAAACGAACACGCTCGCGGAAAAATCCGCGCCGAGCGTTTTGCGCACCAGATAAATTTTTTCCAAATCCTTGCCGCAGACCGACAGGATGTGGCTTACAATCTCGTCGAGAAGCTGTTGAGGAATCCCGTCCTCGCGCGACAAACGGTCGCTGCGGGCAAGCGTCGAAAGCTTCGAATATTGGTCAACGCTTTTCTGCGCCAGCTCCGTCGCCCTTTCCCTGTGCCAGTCAAGACCTTTTTCTTCCCCTTTGAGACAAAAATATCTGCCCAGCACCTGAATGCCCTCCTCTATGAAATTCTGATTTTCCATTGCGGTGTAGACAAGTTCGACGCCTTTTTCGTCGTATCGGCTCAAAAGCATACAGCCTTTTATATAATACCCCATGCAGGAGGCGGGACGGGGCAGCTGCTCGATTACGCGCTCGCACAGCCTTTCCGCGTCGGAGTTTCTGCCCAGCCTGCGCAAATCCTGAATCAGGTCGTAATACTCGTGCGCGACAAGGGGACAATTTGCCTTTTCCCATTCCTCCACGCGCAGAGCGGGCTTGAGGAAATTCTTTTCGCGCTCGCTTGCGTAAACATCTCTTGTGCGGGCATATACGTATTTTTCCATTTCCTCCATGGCGGCAAGGCAATCCTTAGCCAATTCGGGAGACTTTTGCTCGTCGCACAAAACAACGTTCGTCACTCCGAGCGTTTTAAGGCGCATACTCAGCGTCGGGTGCGACGAGGAGCGGGAAAGGATTTCGTCAAGCTCTATTTTGAGCCACTCCTCCCTGCGGATGCCAAGCCTTTCGCGGAACGCCTTAACGTAACGCTTCAAGCAGTCCTCGGGCGCGTTTTCCTCCTGCAATGCAGGCGGCTCGTCGTAGCCGCCCTTTTCCCACTCGTACAGCTCGAAAAAACCCAGCTTGGCAAGACCGGAAGCGCCTTTTTCCGCGTTTCCGTACCGCGCAATCGCGCTGTCGGCTTCGTTTTCTTTCAGAATGGACACCGTATAGGCGTAAAGCTCGTAGTTCAACAAATACAGCGCGTCCAAAAATGCGAACATATAGGGCGTGAGGGCGTAGAGGGCGTTTTCGTTTCTGTCTTCACAAAGCCAGACGTAAAACCTTCTTTCCGCCGCCGCGGCGTCGGACTCCCCCTTCAAATGCGCGAACTCGTGCAGCAAAACCGCGTAAAGCTCCTCGTCCGAAAGCATGTCCAGCAAAATCGCCCCCAAATCGAGAGAAATGACTCCGTCCATATCGGCAACGCCGGCGTTTACGCCGGGGTTGAGAAAAATTTTTATTTTTCCGCGACAACCCAAAGCCGCCGCGGCTTTTTTCGCAAGGGCGTAAACCGTCGGATAGTGAAGAAAGGAAATATATTTCTTTCCGAAGTCGCTTAAAAGCGTCTTGATTGAAAAGCGAATGCGGGAAAAGCCGAACGTACAGCAATACGCTGCGTAAATGCCTATCAACACGGCAGCGCCGTTGCCCGCCAGAGCGCCGCCGCAAAATGCCGTGCACGCGCCTGACATACCCAGACAAACCGCGTACCAATCGGAGCGAAAACGGATTCTTCTAAGCTGCTTGAGCAGCTCCTCCGACTTCTGTCGGGCAAATTCCCTGTGGGAGTACAGATATTCCTGTCCGTCTTTGAGCTTCATTTTTTTCAGTTTTTCAAAATACTTTTTGCGCAGAATGAGATTTACAGACAAAAAAAGCACGGGAAATACGAAAGAAACAACAAGCAGCGCCACAAGCAGCTTTTCCGCCCGCCACGCGACGCAGTGCAGCAGGCAGCCTCCCGCAGCTGCGGCGCCTGCCGTCGTCAACGCCCCCAAAAAAAGCAGACAGTCCTGAAAACGACGTCCGACACTCTTTACAGGCATATTTGCCCCTCCTTGTCTCAGATGTTTTCTGCATTATAGCACACAGCGCGCAAAAAAGAAAGAATTTTGTCGATTTTTCAAAATTTCCCCAAAGCGCGCTCGAAAAACGGTTTAAGCTTAAATGTTTAAGTCAATACTGTCTTTATGCTTATCAAACTGATGCAATTTGTAGAGGAAAAGGTTGCCGAGGGACTTAGCGTCGCGCAGGCTCTCAGGCTTTTTTCGCACGAAAACAAGCTCACCATGCAGAGCGTCAAGCAATGCTTCGACCAGATGCTTTCAAGCCTTTGCAAACACCCGAAGCTCGCCAAGCGTCTCGGAGTCAACCTCGAGGCTCTGACCAATCCCGCCAACAAATACTCCGCCAAAGAGCTTTTAAACTATGTGTGCAACAATCCCTGCGCAACGCCCATGAAATGTATGTACGACCTTGCCTTCGGGGACAGAGAGCTTGCCAAAAAGCTTTTGAGGAGATATCTCACGTTTTTCACTTATACCCGTCCCGTGACGCCCAAACGCGCTTACGCCTCCTCCGCTTTGGAGGTGCAAGCCAAGTACTTTATCAACCACCTGAACAAAACCGCAAAATAGACAATAAAAAATACCGACCGAATTCAGGTCGGTATTTTGTTTTCGTTTTCCTGTCTGTTTTTTCGCTTGTCTTTGAAATAGTCCGTCAAAAGTTTTGCGCAGCGCTCCTTCAAAAAACCGCCCTCTACAATCGGCCGGTGGTTGAACCGCACGTCCCCCGTCAGATTGTAAAGCGAGCCGCAGCAGCCCGCCTTTGGGTCTGACGCGCCGAAGTAAACCGCGTCGATACGCGAATTGATTATCGCGCCGGCGCACATGGGGCAAGGCTCAAGCGTCACGTACAGCTCGCAGCCGACAAGCCTCCAGCTTTTAAGCTTTCTGCACGCTTTTTCTATGGCAAGCAACTCCGCGTGCGCCGTGGCGGACTGTTTGTTTTCCCGCCTGTTGTGCGCGCGCGCGATAATTTTCCCCTCGCAGACGACAACGGCGCCGACGGGAACCTCGTGCTCGGCGGGCGCCTTGTCCGCCTCTTTGAGGGCGTCAAGCATGAATTTTTCTTCGTATGCCATAAAAAGCTCCCTTTTTGCGTCAAACAAGACGTCAGCGCTCGCTTTCTCTCCCTTCGCGAACGTCCTCGTCCGGCAAAACTCTTCTTTTTTGTATTCTGTCCTCGCGCGCCACCGTGTTAAGCAGTCTGCGGGGAATGTCGTCGTTCTGATAAAGGATTTTTTCAAACTCCGAATAGGGAAACGGATGTGAAAACTTGTCGCTTCCCACCTCTATGGTAAAGCTCGGAATATTGAAATGCTCTATGCACCAATCCTTGTAGCCCCCCGTGCTTGCACCGTCGTTGCTGACCAGAGCATATCCTGTCTGCTCGGAAATGGAACGCGCCAGACGATAATGTCTCCAAATGGTGTCCTTGTCCTTCTGAAAAAACCGCCAGTAAATTATCTCGCCCTTGCAGTGATAGCTGATTGTCGCAAGAGGCTTAACCGCTTTGGTAAATCTGATGAGATTTTTCGTCTCCTTTTCGCTGTTTGGCGTTTTGCCTACATAGTTTGCGCCGGCGCGGAAAAACACGTTGCGCTTGCCCTGCCCCCATCTCGCGTCGAAATTGGTATTCAAATCCACGCCGTTAATGTTGGCTTTCCAAAGCGAAAAATCCGGACCGCCGTTGATTTGGAGCAGATTTTTTTTAAGCTCCTTGTTTCGGATAAAGCCCGCTCCCTCCTGCGCCAGCCTCACGCCGTCGGGATTAGTCATGGGTATGAAATATATACCCCCGTCAAGCAAAAGCTCGGGGTGCTTCAAAAGGTGCTTTGCCTGACACACCACAAGCAGACTGGTTATATGCTCCCGCGCGTGAATGCCCCCCTGAACGATTATGCACCGCCCCTCCTTGTTTCCCACAAAGATATAGGGCGTGGCCTGCCCCAGCGTGCTGTCGCCTATGCTCCCCGTTTCCACGCCGTGCTTTTCAAACAACTCGACTTCTTTAAGCAAATCCTGATAACGGAACATTTTTTCAACCCCCTAGCATACTCATTTTACATTGTATGAATAAGGGTATGCCTACGGTGCTCCGTTTCGGAATTTTTTATCCTGTTTTTATTTGTGATAAACCGAATTGGCGTTTATCATGAAAGCGCGGTACACCTGCTCCGCAAGCACGACTCTGCAAAGAGTGTGCGGGAGAGTTATTTTCCCGAAGCTCAGCCTGAGCCTTGCCGCGTCCTTGACGCTCGGGTGCAGTCCGTGGCTGCCGCCCACAACAAAGGTAAAGACGGAATTGTTCATCTTTTCCCGATGGATAAGAGAAGCGATTTCCGTGCTCGACATCTGCCGTCCGTCTATATCCAGCGCGACGGTATAGCCTTGAAGTCGGGGCAGAATCTGCTCCGCTTCCTTTTTCAGCGCCGCGTTGACAGACGCTTCGCCCGTATCCCTGACGTCTCCCTCGTCCGCCTCGAAAATCTCCACGGCGGCAAATCTGTCAAGCCGCTTGACGTACTCCGCCAACGCTTCGGCGTACCATTTTTCTTTTATTTTGCCGACAGTCAAGATTTTTATTTTCATTTTGCAAACAGCGCGCTAAGCCAAAACAGCACGCACACAAGCACTGCGGGCAGCAGCAAAAGCAAAGTAAAGTTTTTTTCGCGGGCGTCCTTGTCGCAGCCCTCCGGCACGACGAACCTTCTGCGCTTGTACAGCAGCCAAACAAGGGGAAGTGCGCAAGCCGCGCCCGCAAGTATAAATATATACCAATAATCCATGCTCCAAGCGTCTATTTTTTCGCCCAGCGTAAGAGAAAGCACGACGGTAAGCAGATTGTTGAAAAGGTGCGCCGCAAAGGAGCACCAGAAGCTTCCCGTAACGAGTATATAAAACACCAGCAGAAAGCCCATAACAAACTGATGCAGCGTCTGAGCGGGATTCATATGAAAGAGCGAAAACAGCGCGCCTCCCAGCAAAGACGCACTCCACAAGCCCGTTTCGGCAAGTCCGTTGCCCAACGCGCCTCTGAAAACCAGCTCCTCGCAAAAAGCGGGCATAATGCAAGCCACGACAATCAGCAGGACGACGTTCCCCGCAGTGCCGGTTACCGGTACGGAGACGGAGACTTCAAAGCCCCTCCCTTCAAACCAATTTACGATAAAGTTTTGTAAGGGCAGCATAAAAGCCAGCGTTCCCGCCCCCGCGCCCAGCGTCAAAAACACGTCCGCAACACGCGGCTTGACGTCAAGCGACGCAGCGGAAAAAAAAGAAATATTTTTGCTCTTGCAGTAAAGCGCGACCACTCCCGCAAGCGACGCTTGAAGAATCACGTTGACGCACCAAAAGCCCGCCTCCCCATCGAGAGAGGGGAAAACCGTAAGCAGCATGGAATAGAGCAGGTTGATTATCAGCACGGCAAAAACGGTAAAGGAAAAGATTCTCAGACCGTCGTTTTTATCGAATTTATCAATCATCCGTATCCAACACCTCGCTTTTTGTATATTGCTTGGCCACGATAATTTTAAGCTCCCTGCCCTCTCTGAAATCGCGCGCCGCAAGCGCCTGCACAGCGCCTGCGAAGGCCAGCTCGGCAGAATTGTTCTCCTCGCTCAGGTGCGCAAGCACCACCGTCTTGACGCTTGTGGGCGCAAGCCTGACAATCAGCTCGCAAGCCTGCGCGTTTGACAGATGCCCGCACTCCGACATGATTCTGCGTTTGAGCGCCGCGGGATACCTGCCCGACCTCAACATCGTTTCGTCGTAATTGCTTTCGAGAACCACAGCCTCGCATCCGCCGACAAAAGCGTCGAAACCGCCGTTTACAAATCCCGTATCTGTGACCGTCGCTATGCTTTTGCCCGTCGCGTTTTCCGTTATCTTAAAGCCGCAGCAAAACGCGCTGTCATGCGAGCAGACGTAAAAATCCACCGAAACCCCCTTGAAAACAAAGGGAGCGCCAAAACCGATTACCCTTTGCATATCGGGCGCAACCCGCACGTCCAAAGCCCGCGCGCCTTTTTCGTGCACGAAAACGACGGCTTTTTTGTTGTGTTCGAGAAACTTGGGTAGACCTGCGACGTGGTCCATGTGCTCGTGCGTGACAAGCACCGCGTCGACGTCGTCTATGTCCACCCCTATGTCGGCAAGAGATTTTTTTGCGGCGCAGTAGGACACGCCGCAGTCGATTAGTATTTTTGTATCCGGCGTAAAGGCAAGAGCCATATTGCCCTTGCTTCCGCTGAACAAAGTAAGGAATTTCATCTTATACCGCGTTTTTCAGAGACTTTTCAAAATCTCCTCCCGTTTGCTTTTGTATTCTTCGCTGTTTTTGTCAAGTTTAAGCGTTTCTGCTATCTCGTTCTGCTTTTCCCTCGTGACCTTGTATCTTAGAGAAATAAAAAATCCGATTGCCATGACAACGATTGGCAGAAAAGCGATGACGATTCTTACCGCAAGCATTGCCGAGTCGCTCTGAGCGACGGGCATGTAAGCCGTGCCGTTGGCGTATTCCTTTACGAAATAACCGCTCAGGTCTGCGGGCGCCTCGTAGACCGTTTCAAGATAGCCCGCCGCGCCGATGATAATTGGCGGAATCGCAAGCCCCACTGCCTGCGCCGTGGTGTTGAGGAAATTGGAAAGCCCCGAAAAGGCTCCTTCCGTCCTTTCGTTGAAATAAAGCTCGCCAACGTCGCATACGTCTCCGAACGCCGTGTGGGGCACCAGCACGGGACCGCCTATGCCTATACCGATTACAAACGCCAGCACGCAGATAACCCAATCGGGCACCTGCGACACGATTTCAAGCGCGCCCGTCGCGTCCAGCGTGTAGCTTTGCGCGGGCAGAAAGAAAAGCGCGCACGCCGTGACCGCCCAGACAATTGCGCCGAGACGATAAGCAAAGGTTTTGCTTTTGCGCTTGATGAGCCAAAAATAGAAGGGCAGCGCGAAAATCTGCGCGACGAACATGATTGCCGCAGCCACCGTCGCTATCGGGAAACGCGGAACGTCAAACTGCAAATTGGCGGCGTAGCTTCCTCTCCTGATCCAAAAATCCATAAGCGTAAAGAAAAAGGAGGACATAATCGCCATGCCCATGCTTGAACACATCTGCATACCCAGATACTGCCTGTACGATTTGATCTTGAGAGGTCTGAAAAACTCTCTGAAATTTACTTTGGTTTTTACTGCGGGAGAGACAATCTGCTCTCTCGCAAACAGTGCGGTTATCAGCACGGAGATACAGAAAATCCCGCCGAAAATCGCCGCCATGACGATATAGCTCTGCGCGCCCTTTTCCGGAGCGGCAATCATGCCGGGCACGGCGACGCACACTATGCTTGAAAAAATCGAAAAGCCCAGCCTGACCGAGTTGACCTTTGTGCGCTCGATGAAATCTCCGCTCATTTCGCTGCCCAGCGAATAGTAGGGAATGAGAATAAAGGACTGAGTTGTGGCGTAAATCAGGTACACGATTATGACCAGCACGATTTTAAGCGGAACGCTTGTCGTAACAAGATTCCAGGGGAAAAACAAAAGAATGGTCGCCACAATGAGTATGGGCGCGCACACGAGCATGAAGAAACGGCGTTTGCCGAATCTGCCCGGCTGTTTTCCGTCGCTGATTTTCCCGATAAACGGGTCGATAATTCCGTCCCACACCTTGCTTATCAGCATGATGACGCTCACCCAATACATGGGTATGCCGACGGTAAGCGTCAAAAAGGGCACGAACAGAAAGTTTATTATGTTGAAGCTGCCCCCTCCGAAAATATCGCCGCAGGCAAACGCGAGCTTGTTTTTGAGACTGACCTTTTGCGCCGTTTTCTCGACAGGCAATTTTTCCATTTTTTTCCTCCGTCAAACATTGAAACGGAACAGCACCACGTCGCCGTCCTTGATTTCGTAGTCCTTTCCCTCGCTCCTGACCTTGCCGCGCTCCTTGGCGTTTGTGTAATTGCCGCATTCGAGCAGCGTTTGGTAGGGCACGACCTCGGCGCGTATGAAGCCTCTCTCGAAATCGGAGTGGATTTTGCCCGCGGCCTGCGGAGCCTTGGTTCCCCTTTCCACCGTCCAGGCGCGTGTTTCCTTTTCTCCCGCCGTGAGATAAGAAATAAGCCCCAAAAGCTCGTAGCACTTTTTGACAAGCCGATTGAGTCCGCTTTCCTCTATGCCGTAGCTGTCGAGAAACATTTGCTTTTCCCCGTCGTCAAGAGAGGACAACTCCTCCTCCACCTTGGCGCAGATGACGAGAGTCTGCGCGCCCTCCTCGGCGGCGCGCCGCCTCACGCGCGCAACGGCGGGCAGCCCGTCCTCGCTTTTACCCAAATCCGACTCGGAAATGTTGGCGGCGTAAACGACGGGCTTTGCCGTCAGAAGAAACAGCTCGTTTAACTTTGCCCTTTCCTCCACGTCAAGCGCAACGCTGCGGGCGGGTTTTCCCTCGCTCAGCGCCGCGTAAACCTTGTCCAGCGCCCCGACCTCCGAGGCGTAGGACCTGTCCCCCTTGTTGAGCAATGCTTTTGCCTTTTCCAGACGGGACTTTACCGTTTCGAGGTCGGCAAGCACGAGCTCCAAATTGATTGTGTCCATATCCGCCACAGGGTCGATTTTGTCGGATACGTGCGTCACGTCCGCGTCCTCAAAGCATCTGACGACGTGAACTATCGCGTCAACCTCCCGTATGTGGCTTAAAAACTTGTTTCCCAGCCCCTCGCCGCGGCTTGCGCCCTTGACGAGTCCCGCTATATCCACGAATTTGAGATAAGTGGGCGTGATTTTTTTGCTGTCGTACAGCGCGGCAAGCTTGTCAAGCCTCTCGTCGGGCACGGCGACCACACCCACGTTCGGCTCGATTGTGCAAAACGGATAGTTGGCTATTTCGGCTTTTGCCTGCGTTATCGCGTTGAACAGCGTGCTTTTGCCTACATTGGGCAGTCCCACGACACCTAATTTCATAATTTCAGTTCTTTCTCCATATATTAACTAATGGTATGCGCCGGCAAAAGGCGCGAAAGCAACCTCTCAAAAAGCGCAATACAAAATGATTATACACTAACCGACGCGGATTGTAAACAAGGAGAAAGGGCAAAATGAATGTTTGGCAGAGTATTTTTTTCGGACTTATTCAGGGCTTCACCGAATTTCTGCCCGTTTCGAGCAGCGGACACCTGCTCCTCGTTTCCGCGCTTACGGGAGTGGAATGCCCGCTTTTCATGAGCGTTATGCTGCACGTAGGCACGCTTTTCGCCGTCATAATCGCGTACAGAAAGCCGCTGCTGCAAATTCTTCGCCATCCGATTTCGGACAAACGCCTTTTGTACCTTGTCATAGCCAGCATACCGACGTTTATAATTGCCGCGGCAGTCAAATTCTTTCTGCCCGAAGGCGTCGACAAATACATTCTGCCTGTCGGCTTTGCCTTAACTGCCGCCCTGCTTTTGCTTTCCAGTCTCAACAAAAACAAATTTTCCGTAGGCGAAAAGGGTGTGCTCCCCCTGTTGATAACGGGCGTCGCGCAGGGTATGGCTTGTTTCGCCGGCTTGTCGAGAAGCGGCGCCACCATCTGCACAATGAGCCTGTTCGACATCAAACGCGAGGAAAGCGGCGAATTCAGCTTTCTTTTGTCCATACCCGTGATTTTGGCAGGCGCGGCGGTAGAGCTGATCGAAGCCTTCGCCACTTCCGCAGAGATAAATTGGGGCAGCGTTTCAATCGGCGTCGTCGCGGCGTTTTTTGCCGGACTGCTTGCAATCGGCATAGTCCAAAAAGCGTTGAAAAACGCCGATTTCAAATGGTTTGCGCTCTATATGCCCGTACCCTTTCTTTTGAGCCTTCTTGTGCTTTAAGCAAGCGGAAACTCCGCCCTTGTCTTTTTTTGCTTATTCGCTCCCAAGCCGAAAAAACACGCGCTTTTCGGCAGTCAAGCCGCAGTTGACCAGAAAACTCAAAAGCGTTATAATAAAAGCGTAAAGGAGTCGAAATGGAAATAGAACTGCGAGATTTGAGATATTTTCTTGCCGTCGCGCAACAGGAGAGCATAACCAAAGCGGCGGAATATCTTTTTATCGCCCAGCCCAGCCTGTCAAGGCGGATGCAAAAGCTGGAAAGCGAATTGAACCGCCTTTTGTTTGTCAGAGGCAGCAGAAAGGTGACTCTCACGCAGGCGGGCGAGCTGCTCAAAAAACGGGCGGAGGAAATGCTCCAGCTTTACGAAAAAACGCAGGCGGAGCTGCTTGCGGACGGCGAGAGCTTGAGCGGAGACGTCTACATCGGAGGCGGCGAATCGTGCGGCGTGCGCATAGTGGCGCGTGCCGCCAAGCAAATTCAGTCAAAGCATCCGGAGGTCAAATTTCATTTTTTCAGCGGCGACACACACGACGTAAAGGACAAGCTTGACAAAGGGCTTATCGACTTCGGAGTTTTCGTGGAGCCATCCGACTTAACCGAATACGATTATATCCGTCTGCCCGCGGAGGACACGTGGGGCGTGCTAATGCCCAAAAGCTCGATTCTTGCCCGAAAGGAAAGCGTCACGGCAAACGACCTGAAAGGACTGCCCCTGATTTGTTCGCGGCACAGCATAGTGCAGAAGGCTCTTGACGAATGGTTTTCCGCGTCGGACTGCAAGCCCGCGGTAAACGTAACCTACAATCTCATCTACAACGCCTCGCTTATGGTCGAGGAGGGTATGGGCTACGCCATAGGACTTGACAGACTGATAAACACGACAGGCAGCGATTTGTGCTTCCGCCCCCTGTCGCCCCGCCTGACAGCGCGGTTGGTCGTGGCATGGAAAAAACATCAGGTCATGTCGAAAGCGTCGGGCGCGTTTCTCAACGCCCTGAAAAAAGCGTCCGAACCGCTCCGCGACACGGAGGACGGGGAAGAAAAACGGGATACCGTTACTTCAAAATAAAAAGTCATTAAATATTAAAAACGGCGGGAAAACTCCCGCCGTTACTTTTTACGTCGCTTTCCCGCCTCAAAGCGGCGAAAAACGCCAAATAAAATCACTGTTTAATCCGCGCCACAATCACCGTTATGTCGTCCTTGGGCTTTTCGTCATAGTTAATCATTGCTTTGCCGAACAGCTTGTCTGCAATGATTTGAGGGTCGGACGACTCGGTTTCCGCAAGCAGCGCCGCCATATCGTCCTTGTTTTCAAACGCGTCGGAAAAGCCGTCGCTAGCAAGCACAATCACGTCGTTTGCTTTAAGCGCTTTTTTTGTGATTGTCGGCTGCATTTCCTCCAAAACGCCGAGAGGCAGACTGCCTCCTGACACGAACTGCACCTCCCCGCCGCTTTTGATAAGCCCCTGCGGCGCGCCCAGCTTGATGAAATCGGCCGTTCCCTTCATCAAATCCACAACGCATATATCCACCGCCGTAAAGGTTTCGTCGTTTACGGAGGTGAGCAGTCTGTTGACGCTTTTGAGTATAAGCTCGTTGTCAAAGCCCGCCTTGTAAAAATTCTCCACCAACGACACGGCGGACTCCGAAGCTCTTTCCGCCTCCTTTCCGCTGCCCATGCCGTCGCATACCGCAAGCAAAAACTTGTCCTTGTCAAGCCTGACAAAGCTGTGGGTATCGCCAGAGACCTCGCTGCCCGCCTTCTTGGCGGCGCAGAAACCGAATTCCACGTCGTAAACGGGTTTGGGCTTCAAGTACAGCACCGTCCAATTTTCGTTGTCGGTATTCTCCCGCGCGCAAACGCCGAGCTTTGCGTTTACCACCTCGGAAACCACGCTTTCGAGGTTTTCCTTGCGCGCGTCGCGCGAATTTACCACAAGCGTAACGTTGAGCTCCCCTCCCTCGTTGAAAATAACGGCTTCCTTTGTCAGTATGTTGTAAAAGGTAAGCTGCTCCACAAGCTGCTTTTCCCGCTCGGTGTCAAAACGTATGGTGGCTTTGCTTTCCTCGCTCAGTCCCAGCATAATCCGCGACACCCCTCCGAGTTGGTCGCCAATCAGGTTTCTGCTGTTGTCCGAGCTTGCCGCGACGAGATAATACTGCTTGTATGCCGCCACCTGTTGGTTTACGTTACTCAAAAGCGTGCTTGTCCTGAGACATCTCGACGCAAGCGAGCTGTTGAGGTCAAGCACGGTAGCCTTGCCCCTGTCGAGAGCGTTGCCCACCACGTCGCAAAAAGCCTGTTCGCTGTCCTTGATTTCCCTGCGCCAGCACTTTACGCTTTCGGGACAATCCTTGCAGGTAAGCTCGGCAACCTCGTTGGCAATGCTCACCTGCGCCTTTTCGGGAGGGATTACGTTGTTGTTCAGCGTCTTGAAGGTAAGCTGCATGGCGTAAAAAATTTCCGACAGCTCAAAAAGCTTTCGACTTAGGTTGACGCGCAGACGGTTGACTATGTGGCGCGGGGAGTATTTTTCCTTGGTGTTGCCTGAAACCGCTTTGAGATATTCGAGAGTTTTGCCGGGTATGCAGCAAAAAACCGCGCAGGACGCTACCGCCGCAATCAATCTCAGGCTGTTGAAGCCGTCGTAAATATCGAAAAAATACACAAGCGCCACCTCGCACAGCAAAAGCGCAAGCGCCGAAAGCCACCTTGACAGCGGCATAAACGCCACGGCGCAGACCGACCAGAGTCCGCACACCGCCACCTGCGTGAGACTGCCCGCATTGAGCGCGCAGGCAAAGCCGATTGTCGCGGCAAGCGCGTAGCAGGCGCTTTTTCCGTAGACGAACAGCGTCAAAAGCACGGCGAGAGGCGCAATGAACGCAAGCAAACCGACTCCTCCGACGCGAATCAAGTCCAGCGCCTTGAAAACGCACAGTGCAAAAACCGCCAGACAAATGTTTTCTTCAACGGTAAGACGATATTTCAGTCCCCTGATAAAAAGCGCGCGCAGCACGTAAATACATACGAAGGAAAATACAATTCCCGCGCCTGCGGCAATCAGCTTGTTTACCAGCTCCTGACTCTCGGAGGTTTTGAATAGCACGAAAAAAATCTGAGACGCGGCAAGATAGAGTATCAGCAGCCATTTGTTGATTTTGCGGCGGCATTTGATGTGGACAAAGCTCACACCCAGCATGACGGCGCACTGAACGGCGGAAACCAATACGCAGTCTATCCCCGACGCAAACGACGTCGCCAGAAACAAAACGGACGGCGCCAAAAGCCTGTTGCAGTAAAGCGCTCCGACGAAAAGCCCGAAAGCAAGCTGACCGTAAAGCCCGTCCGCGGTCAGTCTCAAAAGAACGAATCCCGCCGCAAGCGATACGCATTCGAGAAGAGACCTCCACACGCTTGCTCCCTTTGCTTTTGTCGGCGCTATCGATATGCGCGCCGCTCCCGTTTGTCTGTTCATAACCCTTTCGCTTCCTCCCTTGACTGTATAACGTCATTTTAAAATAAGGAAACGTAAAAAATTTCGCTCCATATGTCGCCGCGCGTCGAACTTTATCGAATTATTTCCCGTAAAAGCGCAATAAAAAAACCTTGCCCCATACGGGGAAGGTTCTTTTGCGCGTTCAGGCTTGGTCGAACTCGAAATCCACCGAAACGCTCTTTTCGGTCAGCTCGTGCATGACGGGCTTGACTTCTTTGCAGTGGAACTCGTTTTTTTGATATTCCTCCAAATCCTCTCTGCTTTTCAAAGTCACCGCAAGCGCAAGGTCGTAGGAGCGCGCGCTGCCTACAAAATCCGCGCCCGCCTCGACGGACAAAACCTGCGGCACGTTAAAACGCATACTCAACAAAGCTTCCGTTGCTCTGTCAAGATTTTCCCTGCTATTGTCTTTGAATTTGTAGCACACGATATGCTTAACCATCCTTTTCCTCCGTCTGTCCGTTTCGTCCGAAATTTCTTTCCAGGTGCTCTTTCTCCTCGCGCAGTCTTTCCTCCACCGCCTTTATAAGCGGAAGATTTTTTTCCAGATTGGGATTTAGCCCCATATTCGCCCTGCGATAACGCGGATTGCGCTGATTGACCAGCGCCACGCTCCTCTTTGTGTCGCGCTTTCTCGACGACACGTTGAAAACCGTCCCGTCCGTCGTCTTTATTTGCAGCGCCTCGCCGCCGTCGAAGGTGACGCACCGCTCCACGAAGTCTGTTTTTAGAAGCAGCTCCTGCACTTTTCTCAAAAACTCTTTGTTTTCCATTTTCGAGATTTATTTTAAAACAAAAGACGGCTTCTGTCAAGAAACCGCCCTGCCTCTTTTTACTTTTCCGTCCGTCGTGTCCTGATACAACACGTAATATTTTTCGCCGTTTTTAAGCGTGGTCAATTCAAAATCCCCGTCCGCGCTTTTGCCTTCGGGCGCGGGCAACGCGTAGCAGATGAAGCTGGGCGTGCCGTCGTCGGTAAGAAGCCCCAAAGCGAAATGCTTGTTCTTTCTCGATATTTTTATCCAATAAGAATTTTCAAACCTGTCTATAAGCTCGGGTGCTGCGGGAAAATTGTCGAACAGCTTTTGCAGCTGCTCCCTGACGGAAAGATAGTAGCTGCCGCCGTTTTCCTGCTCGTAATATCTCCTGAAAGCCTCGCTGTACTCCTCTATGCTCTTGTTTCGGGCTATTTCGTCCACAACAAAGCTCGTGCCCTCGAAATAATTTCCGGCGCGCTCCACAAAGCTTTCGTAAGGCTCGTCGTCTTTCGTTTCATCCGCGGCGGGCGGCGTCCTTAAACCGGCGTCGTTTATTTTTTCAAGCTCCTTTTTCAGCATGGCAAAGAGCGCCCCGCTGTCGGACGCGCCGTCGGACGCGTAGGCGAGAGCTTCAAGACGGGCGGACTTGACGGCTATCAGGCACTCCGCGCGGTTGAGCGTAGGACAGTCCAGCTCGAATTCGGCGCTCTTGGCGGTAAGCTCCCTTACGAACAGCCTTTTGTCGAGAAGCAGCGCCGCCCACAAATCGCCCTTGGGCGCCTTCATCGTGTTTGCGGCAAGCTTGACGCGGGTGGTCGCTCCGTTGCAAAGCAGATAAACGAGCCCGAGAGAGCCGAGAGAATTCATACTGTTGATTACCAGATATTTTTTGTAAAACATACCTACTATTATATAGACAAAGCCTCTCGGCAAAATGACATTTTCTGCAAATTTTTACGCTTTTATGTCGCAGACGAAAAAAGGGCGCGTTTTACGCGCCCTTTGAAACTCAAATTTCACCACTCTATCGGCGTGGTGAAGCCGCTTAAAAATTCGTTGGCTTTTACGAAATGACCGCAGCCGAAAAATCCGTTGTAAGCGGAAAGCGGACTCGGATGCGCCGCTTCCAGCACCAAATGCGAAGTATTGGTAAGCAGGCTTTTTTTCCTGCGCGCGTTGCCGCCCCAAAGCATAAATACGACGGGCCTTGCGGCGTTGTCGTTTATCCAGGAAATTACTCTGTCGGTAAAAATCTGCCACCCTATGTTGCTGTGGGAATTGCTCACGCCTCTCACTACCGTGAGGGAAGTGTTGAGCAAAAGCACCCCCTGCTTTGCCCAGACGGTGAGGTCGCCGCCCTTTACCGCGGAGTCCCTGCCCGTCTCTTCCTTGATTTCCCTGAAAATATTGAGCAAGCTCGGCGGAGGCGGCACGGGATAGGGCACACTGAAAGCAAGCCCCATCGCCTGTCCCGGATTTATGTAAGGGTCCTGCCCCAAAATAACGACCTTTACGTCTTGCGGCGCGGTAAGGTCAAAAGCGTTGAGTATAAGCTTTTTGGGGGGATAAACCGTCTTTTGCGCATATTCACGTTCAAGAAACGCCTTTATTCCCTTGAAATAGTCCTTGGAAAACTCCTCCGAAAACAACGGCTCCCAGCCGTTGTAGCTCCTTGAAACAGCCGCGTTCATAAAGCAACTCCCGTCGTTTTCAGAGCAAGGTCTTTGCCTTGTCCGCTATATCTCTGTCGGTAAGCCCGTAAAACCGTTTCAGTTCGTTGAGTCTGCCTACCTCGCCGAATCTGTCGTTGACGGCGACGGCAGCGCATCTGACGGGAAATTCCTCGCAGAGAATTTCGCAGACAGCCGAATGCAAGCCTCCGAATACGCTGTGGTTTTCAACCGTCAACGCCCTGCCCGTCTTTTTTACCGATTTCAAAACCGCCTGCCTGTCCACGGGCTTCAAGGTGTGGATATTGATTACCTCTGCGGACACGCCCTCTTCGCGCAGCATATCCGCGGCGCGCAGCGCGTCCGACGTCAAAAGTCCCGTCACGAAAATGCTCACGTCCGTCCCCTCCCTCAACACGTCCGCTTTGAACAGATTGAATTTGTAATCCGGCTCGGTGAACACATCGGGAGTTTCCTTTCTGAACATCCTTACGTAAACCGGTCCGTCGTATTCGACTATTGCAGGCATTGCCTCCTCCATCTGTCTTGCGTCCACCGGCTCGAAAATCAGCATTCCGGGAATTGCGCGCATTGCCGCCACATCCTCGAAGCTCATGTGGGTGCCGCCGTTAAGCTCGGCGGCAATACCCGGGTCGGAGCCTATGATTTTCACATTGTTGCCGCCGTAGGCAATGCTAACCGCTATCTGGTCGAAAATTCTTCTCGACGCAAAGGGCGCGAACGAGTGGATAAAGGGCACAAATCCGTAAGCCGCGAGTCCCGCCGCCACGCAAGCCATATTTGCCTCCGCTATGCCCACGTCAAAAGCCCTGTCGGGGAAAATTTCACGCAAACCGAAGGTCCCGCCCGCCTTGGCAAGGTCGGCGTCAAGCATAACGATATTTTCGTTTTCACGCATCATTTTTTCAAGCGTTGCCGCAAAAACCTTTCTGACTTCCATTTTTCAGTCCTCCAATTCGGCAAGCGCCGTTTCCAGCTGCTCGGCGCTCACGTTGCAGCTGTGATTTGCAAAGCCCATATTTTTGAAAATCGAAACGCCCTCTCCCTTGACGGTGTCCATAACTATGCAGGTAGGTCTGCCCTTTACGTTGTCCGCCTCGCACAGCGCGCGGTCGATTTCCTCCTCGTCGTTGCCGTTGACGCGCACGGTGTTGAAGCCGAATGCGTCGAATTTGGAGGCAACGTCCTCTATGCCGCAGACGTTTTCGGTAAGACCGTCTATCTGCATTTTGTTGTTGTCCACCAAAACCACTAAATTATCCAGCTTTTTGTGCGCGGCAAGCATAGCCGCCTCCCAGACCTGTCCCTCCTGACACTCGCCGTCGCCCACGATTACGTAGATTTTTGCGCCGTCGTTTCTGAGCTTGGAGCCGATAGCAAGCCCCACGCCGCAGCTTATGCCCTGTCCGAGGCTGCCCGCCGTCATATCCACGCCGGGCGTCAAAAGCATATTGCAGTGGCTCGGAAGCTTTGTGCCCAATCTGTTGAGGGTTTTAAGCTCCTCCTTGTCGAAAAACCCGAAGCTTGCAAGCGTGGCGTAAAGCGCGGGACCTGCGTGCCCCTTGCTTAGAACAAGTCTGTCGCGCCCCTCCATACCGGGATTTTTCGGGTCGAAGCTCATGTGCTTGGAATAAAGCACCGACAGCGCCTCCGCTATCGAAAGACTGCCGCCCACGTGTCCGACGCCGAGACTCGCAATACAAGTGAGTGTCAGCCGCCTGATTTCTCTCGTTCTCTGTTTGAAATCCATAAAAATGCTCCCCGCAAATCGATTTGTCTCATTTTAGCACATATTCGTACAAATAGCAATACCTGAAAGCGTTTTGCGACAAAAACGCTTCTCAAAATGAAAATTCTTCATATTTGTTTGATTTTCTGACGGCGGGGTATTATAATAATTCGCATCCGAGTCAACAAAATCAAACAAAAGGACAGATTCGCCAATGAGAATAACGGAAAGCAAAAAGATTACAGATTTTTTCGGCTGCAACGTCTTTAACGACGGCGTCATGCAGAAATATATGCCCCGCGAAACCTACAACGAGTTGAAGGAGGTCACCGACCTCGGAAAGCCGCTCAACAAGGAGCTTGCCAACAAGGTGGCGAAAGCCATGAAGGAGTGGGCGGGCGACATGGGCGCGACGCACTACACCCATTGGTTTCAGCCGCTGACTGGCACCACGGCGGAAAAGCACGACAGCTTTATTTCCATAGACAAGTCGGGCAACACCGTGTTGGAATTTACCGGCAGCAATCTGCGCAAGGGAGAAGCGGACGCGTCCAGCTTTCCGTCGGGCGGAATCCGCGCGACCTTTGAAGCGCGCGGCTATACCGTGTGGGATTGCAGCAGTCCCGCGTTCATAAAAAAATCGCGCAACGGCGCGGGTATTTTGTGCATTCCCACCGCCTTCTGCTCGTACACGGGAGAAGCTCTCGACAAAAAGACGCCCCTTTTGCGTTCTATGGAGGCAATCAACCGCGAGGGAGTAAGACTGCTGAAAATTCTCGGCGTCGATGCGGAACGCGTAACCGCCAACGTGGGCGGCGAACAGGAATATTTTCTCATCGACAAGCGGGACTACAACCGCCGCGACGACCTCAAATTCACGGGGAGAACGCTGTTCGGAGCCATGCCTCCCAAAGGACAGGAGAAAAACGACCAATATTACGCCACGATAAAGGACAGGGTAAGCGACTTTATGGCGGAACTCAACGAGGAGCTGTGGAAGCTCGGTATCACCGCCAAAACACAGCACAACGAGGTCGCGCCCGCGCAGCACGAGCTGGCTCCCATTTTCTGCACCGCTAACATCGCCACAGACCAGAATCAGCTCATCATGGAAACGCTGAAAAAGGTCGCGGACAATCACGGACTGACCTGCCTGCTGCACGAAAAACCCTTTGCCGGCGTCAACGGCAGCGGCAAACACAACAACTGGTCGCTTTGCACGGACAAAGGACTCAATCTGCTTAAACCCGGAGCCAACCCGTCGCAAAACTACCCATTTCTGCTGTTTTTCACGGCGGTTCTTGCGGCGCTTGACGAATATTTCGACCTTGTGCGCATGAGCGCCGCAACTCTCGGCAACGAAAGCCGACTCGGAGGCCACGAGGCGCCGCCCACCGTTATCTCGGCTTTCATCGGAGAGGATATGCAGCAGCTTTTCGACGCACTGCTCTCCCACTCGGCAACGGGCGCCCACGAAAAGCAGCGTTTAAACACGGGACTCAATTTCGTAGCCGACATAGGCAAGGATTTTTCCGACCGCAACCGCACCTCTCCTTTTGCGTTTACCGGCAACAAATTCGAATTTCGCATGGTGGGCAGCTCCGCCACGCTGTCAACCCCCAACGTGGTGCTCAACGCCGCCGTTTCGGAAATGCTTTCGCGAATGTCGGACAGGCTTGAAAAAGCGGACAAAAGCCGTCTGCACGAAGAAGCGCTCGGTCTGGCGTGCGAATTTTACGAAAGGCACAAGCGGATAGTTTTCAATGGCAACGGCTACTCAAAGGAGTGGTTTGAGGAAGCCGAAAAGAGAGGGCTTGTGCATATAGACAACAGCATAACCGCCTACGACGCGCTTTTGGCGCCGAAAAACGTCGCGCTGTTTGAAAAATTCAAAATCATGAACAAAAAGGAGCTGGAAAGCCGACGCGCCATTTATCTCGACAATTACGAAAAAACCGCGCTCATAGAAGCGCGCACCATGCTGATGATGGCAAAGCGGGAAATTTTGCCCGCCTGCATGGAGTGGGAGGACAAGCTTGCGCGGGATATAGAAAAGCTCAACGCGGCGGGCACGAATTTCGGCGGAGTGCAGAAAATACAGCTTGCAAAAACCGACGCGCTTGTGAACGAGCTGTTTTCCGATATAGAAAAGCTGGAAGCGCAGATACAGGAAATGCAGGACTTGGAGTCGTCTTACGACAGGTGCGTGTTTTTCCGCGACAGAATAAAAGACACCATGGACGCCCTGCGCGCGGCGGCGGACAGTCTCGAAACAATCGTTTCGCGCAAGGTATGGCCCATACCCACTTATGCGGACATACTGTTTTACGAATAAAAACTTTCTGCCCCGACGCACGAAAACGCACGTTTTTTGCCCTTTAAAAATGAAATGTTCACGAAAATTGACTGTCTTTAATCGCGGCGAGCCGTTTTTATGATATAATAAAGTCAACAATAATATCGGGAAAAGGATTTATCATGAGCGACAACATCAACTTATTGGTTACTTACACAATCAAGGGAAACAAAAGACAGGAATTTTTGGCGGCGGTCAATCAGATTGATTTGGTGCGTAAAACGCGCAAGGAAACGGGCAACAAGGAATACAGATATCTGCTGCCCATAGACAATTACGCGCAGATTGTGCTCATAGAAAGCTGGACGGACGAGGAATGCCTCAACAGACACCGCGAGACGGAGCATTTTAAGGAGCTTGTCAAAATAAAAGAAAAATACGTCATCAACACGTCGACGGAAAATTTCAAAATAATTTGAGTATTCCGCCGTTTTTACCCGCAGTCGCAATCAAAACGGCTGTTTTCTTTTGATTCGGCGTTTCGGGCAGGCAAAAAAATCGCTTGCTTAAAACCGCGGTCGATAGTATAATTGCTTATATTGCGCCTTGGCGTTTTGACGCCGTGCGCCTGAAAATATGACAAAAAACAGAAACGGAAAGAAAATCAGGCTGAAAGAAACGCAGCTTCTCATACTCGGCTATCTTTTGGTCATCCTCGTCGGCAGCTTTCTGCTCAGCATGCCCGCGGCTTCAAGGGACGGAGAATGGACGAATTACGCCGACGCACTGTTCACGGCAACGTCCTCGACCTGCGTCACGGGATTGGTAACCGCCGACACGTTTCTCAAATGGACGGGCTTCGGGCAGGTCGTGATTCTCATTCTCATCCAAATAGGCGGGCTGGGGTTCATGACGGTTATTACCACCACCCTGATGGTTCTCGGCAGGAAAATAGGTCTGTACGAGCGCAAAATCCTCATGCAGTCCGCAGGCACCATGAGACTGAGCGGCATAGTCCACCTTGTCCGCCGCATAACAATCGGCACCGCCATTTTTGAAGGCGCGGGCGCTTTGCTGCTGGCAACAAGGCTGTGTCCCAAGCTCGGCTTCTGGGAGGGACTTTATTCCTCCGTTTTCCACTCCGTTTCGGCTTTCTGCAACGCGGGCTACGACCTCATGGGACGCTACGGCGCCTTCGGCTCGCTGGCTGCGTTTTCGGGCGATTGGGTTGTGTGTCTCACGATAATGGGACTTATTTTCATGGGCGGCATCGGCTTCATCGTTTGGAGCGACGTTTTGGATTGCGGATTCAATCCCAAAAAATTCAGTCTGCATACCAAAATTGCCCTGTACGGCACGACGGCGCTCATATTTGCGGGAGCGCTGCTTTTCTGGCTGTTTGAAAAAAGCAACCTGCTTGTCGGAAAAAGCGCGGGAGAAAGCTTTCTCATATGTATGTTTATGTCGGTGACTCCCCGCACGGCAGGCTTTGCGACAATAGACTACGCCGCGGCGACGGACAGCTCTCTGCTTCTCACCATGTTTCTGATGCTCGTCGGCGGCAGCTCGGGCGGCACCGCAGGCGGCATAAAGGTCACTACCTTTGTTGTGATTATACTCGGCGTGGTTTCCTCCGCCCGCAGCGACGGCGACATCGTTATAGGCAAACGCCGTCTGGAAAAAAATCTTGTAAATCAGGCGCTCGGATTGCTTGCGGTTTACCTCGCGGCGATTTTCGCCGCAATCCTTATTATGAGCGCGATAGAGCCGTTTTCTTTGGCGGATATCGGCATAGAGGTTTTTTCGGCAATAAACACCGTCGGGCTGTCCACAGGAATAACTCCCGACCTAACCCTGACTTCGCAAATAATTTTAATGCTGCTCATGCTTATGGGCAGAGTGGGCGCGCTGTCCTTTACGCTTGCGTTTACTCAAAACAAACCGATACTCACCAAGTATCCCGTGGAAAAAATACTAATCGGCTAAACGGAGGAAAAATGAAAAACATTCTGATTATCGGCATAGGCCGTCTCGGACGCCACCTTGCCGAAAAACTGACCGAGCTTAACAATTCGGTCATGATTGTGGACAAGGACGAAAACATAATCAACGAGCTTGCTCCCCGCTTTACCGGCGCAATGATAGGCGACTGCACCAAGGAAGGCGTTTTGAGAAGTCTCGGCGTCAACAATTTCGATATCTGCTTCGTCACGATAAGCGACAACTTTCAGTCCTCTCTCGAAATCACTTCTCTACTCAAAGAGCTTGGCGCAAAGTACGTCGTAAGCAAAGCCAACCGCGACTTGCAGGCAAAGTTTTTGCTGCGCAACGGCGCCGACGAGGTGGTCTATCCCGAAAGGGACATCGCGGAAAAGCTTGCAATCAGACACAACGCCAAAAATATTTTCGATTTCGTAGAGGTCACCGACGATTTCGCCATTTTTGAAATACCCATACTCAAAAAGTGGGCGGGCAAAAGCATAAGCGAAATAGACGTAAGAAAAACCTATCATATAAACGTGCTTGCGATTAAAAAAGGCGGAAATCTGAAAGTGCTGCCCGAAGCCAATTACGTTTTCGACCAAAGCGACCACATCATAGTCATCGGCAAACCCGCGGACGTTTTCAAGCTGACAAACCGCACCTGAAAACTGCGCCAATCCGCCCAAAAGAAATAACAAGGACGCTGAAAATTCAGCGTCCTTTGATTTTTAATTTGAATTTTTTCCGCTTGCAAACCGAGCGTCTCAACCGAGATACTCTTCGATAAAATGCGAGCAGGTCGCCCCGTCGGCAGCCGCCGTCACAATCTGCCGCAAAGGCTTGGTTCTTACGTCGCCGACGGCAAACACGCCGTCCACAGATGTCTTAGTGGTTTCGTCCGCGAGGATATAGCCGTTTTCGTCAAGAGCGAGCTGTCCCCTGACCAATTCGGTTTGGGGCTGTCTGCCCACCGCCACGAACAAAGCGGCGCAGGGTATTTTTGTCCGCGCGCCCGTTTTTACGTTTTCCGTCACGACGCCGCCAAGCGCTCCGTCGCCTTCAAGCGCGACGACGCGGCTGTCAAACAAAAATTCCACCCCGCAGTTTTTTAACGCGTCGGTGTATACCTTGGAGGCGCGAAGGCGGTCTCTGCGGTGCACGAGATAAACCTTTTCGCATATTTTGGACAGATAGAGCGCGTCCGCCGCGGCGCTGTTTCCGCCGCCCGCAACTACGGCGACTTTGCCTTTGTAGCGCATACCGTCGCACACCGCGCAGTACGCCACGCCTTTGCCCGTAAGCTCTCTTTCTCCTTCGACGCCCAACAGTCTGGGCTTTGCCCCCGTAGCAATCACCACCGCTTTCGCGTTCAACATCCCCGCCGTCGTTTCGACTGTTTTGGGAGACGCTTTGAGGTTTAACGACTTTATCTTGGCGTAAACGGTAACCACGCCGAACCTTTCCGCCCCGCGCTGCATTCTCTCGCCCAATTCGAAGCCGTCTATACCGTCGTCAAAGCCCGGATAGTTTTCCACCGTTTCGGTAGTCGCCATCTGTCCGCCCGCGGACATCTGCTCGACAACGGCGACGGTGTAGCCGCTGCGCGCCGCGTACATTGCCGCAGTGTATCCCGCGGGACCTCCTCCTGCGACAATTACGTCATAAGTTTTGTTGTCCATTTTTCACCGACATTTAAAGCACGCCGTTGGCTTTCAACCAATCCTCGGCTTCCGCCTGAGAAGCGGGGTTGGACGCCTGAGACCTTTCCTCTCCGCCTACAAACAGCACGAGACGCGGAATAGTATCGACATTGTACCTCTGCGCCACGTCGCCGTGCTCGTCCACATTGATTTTTACGAAATCTATTTTGTCGCCGTACTGCTGCTCCAATCTGTCGAACATGGGAGCCATCCTGCGGCAGTAACCGCACCAGGGCGCCCAAAAATCCGCGACCACGGGCTTGGCAGCGCCCAGCACCTCCCGCTCGAACTGTCCGCTCAAAATTTCCTTAACCATTTTTCTGACCTCCGTTTTGACTTTCGGCATTTCAGCCTCCGTATAGTTTGCCTCTTGCGTCGGCATAAAATACCCTTTTGATATACTTTATCACGGAAGCGAATTCAGTCAAGCGTTTTCAACCTTTTTTCCGTAAAATCTCTGCGTTTGCTCAACAGCCTACATCAGCCAAACGTACGCAGCCGAGCCGACGTCAATTATCCCATCTTCGCCTCCCGAAATATAATACACCTGCACCAAAGGGTTGCCCGACAACAGCTGACTTTTATAAATTATTTCTTCAAATATTATTATCCCCCAATTTTCTTGTATATAATGAAATTTTCGGAGCCATGTTTCCGATAATTCTTGTCACTCGTCTGGAGTGCTCGCTCATTTCGTCACCCTGCTGCCAATCGGAATTTATGGTTATGTCGGGCAAATCATTTCTTCCGTCGAAAGCATTCGGATCGATTGCAGACGGCTCGATAATCCCTACGTTTATGCCATGCCCCTTATACGCAAAGTCATTTTCAGCCACAAATCCGGCATTCATTGAACCTAGCGTCTCATCCTCCCAGCTGCCAAAACTGCTCATGGGCAGGATTTCCGACTCCGTACTTAACGATTGTTCAAAAATATGATTTTCGACAGAAACAGTCGAAACTTTGTCATAGCGGAGCAATTTATTTATTATACCGGCTATTTCACCCTCGTTCATGTCTTCGGTGCGCAGCTTGACGCTGTTTGTCAAGTACAGCTTTTCAAAAAGCATTTCGCTCATGCCTGATTCGTCAATAAAATTTTTTAACTGCGTTTTGTAAAAATTCTCCCTTTGATTTCTCAAATTCAATATGAAAGCGTCCTCCATGCCTTCAGGCACAGAACTCCTCTGTTCCATCAACTCCGCAAATAATTTCGTTTCCCCGAAGCTTTCTTTAAATTCTACCGATACGGTCGTGCCGACATTCTCCGACACAGCCTTTGATATTTGTTTCAAGGTCAGACTTTCTTCGCCGACAAAGCCGCAGCCCAAAAAAATTTTCTCGGAAAAATCGTTTATCCTTACATTAGATAACAGTGGATAAACCAAAATTGCCAAAACCGATATCAATGCAATCAGACATACAGAAACTTTTTTTGCTTTCATACGTCACCTCATAAAACATTTTATATATTGTTTATTATTTTGAAATTAATAAAAGTAGACAGGTAAAAGCTTAGTGAACTATATACGCTTGTGATAAGCTTGGACTTTCTTGCTTCCTCTGCTTTGATCATAAAAAGATCCAATAAATCCTCGCCATAAAAATATGTAGGCTCATAAGTAACGGAGTTTTCCAAATACTTCCTGTGATAAAAATACCCATCAAAGCCGAAAAAAGCCTCCAATTCTTTATAAAGCCAATCAGCGTCTTTCCCCTGCTCTTTGTTTTTCTTGCGCAAATAATCTAAAAATTCATTTTCTGCGGGGTCGTCGGATTTTTTGCCTAAAACATCGTCGGCAAAGTCAATTTTAGCAGAATGTACAAATTTTTTTAAAGCAACCAACTCCTCGTCAGTAAGATAAGTATTTTCGTCAAAATTCGTAGACTGACCGAAAAAAGCCGAAGAAACGACAGCGGTCGTTTCGTACATATCGGAAGGCTTGGTAAGCTCGGGAAACAGCTCGGGCTCGAGCTCTTCAAAATCCGTGCGTTTGTATGTCAGGCTTTTTACAAGCGGACTTTTGCTTGCTTCTATTGCCGCAAGATAGTCCTCCGTCGTCATGTATTCGTTAGCGCGTTGGGAGACGATTCTTCCCAAATCTCCCGTCAGGATAAACCTCCCTGTCAGCCCCAGCTTTTTTATACACTCCTGATTGAACACGGCGTTTTTCTCACGCTCCGTTTCTTTTAAAGACATCTTTTCTTTTGTTTGCTCTGCAAACTGCCTTAGCTCGACGTCCTCTATACCGTCCGACGTCAACAGCTCCGTATTCAACAGCATTTCCCCGCTTTCGTAAGGAAACGTCTGCGCCGCCACTTTTTTGAGAACTTTTACCTTTTTGCAGTCGAAAGCGTATTGTTCAAGCGTAAGCTCGTCCGCATTGTCTCCCCAAAAGAAAGTCACTTTGTCGCTGTACGCCCAATTTCCTTCTCTCACCTCATACACCTCGACATATTCCCGCTTTTCGCAGCCGGCAAACACGGCTAACGACGATACGAAAAAAATCGCAACCACTGCCCACAGCCACATCTTTTTCATTTTTTATTTTCCTCCTGTTTTTTCAGGGTATTTCGCTTTCATGTGTCACCTCTCAAAATATCGATTGAATTTTTGACTGACAAAATCGTAATTACATTCAAGCATAAAAAAATCGGTGTTAAAAAATATTTTTATTTATATATCTTGACAGTTGAACGCTCGGTTCGATGAAATACCCCCAAATCAAGTCGGAATCCTCGACTTCCTCAGCCTTTTTTAGAGCCAAATCCAACATATCGTAACCGTAAAAATACGTAGTATCGAAGCTGATGAAATGCTCGGAATATGTCCCGAAATGATAAAAATATCCCTCGAAGCCGAAAAATGCCTCCAATTCCTTATAAAGCCAATCAGCTTCCTTGTCGGGTTCATTGTACATTTTTTGCAACTGTCTTAAAAAATCCTGCTCTTCCGGAAGTTCGGGTTTCGTGTAAAACAAAAATTTAAACGAGTTTGCGGTAAAAGACGGTTTGGTGCCTATAACGCATCCTCCGAAATCGGCATAATAGTCCTCATTCGAAATATCGTTTTCGTCAAAATTCATAGTTTGACCGAAAAAAACCGAAGACACGACAGCGGTCGTTTCGTACATATCGGAAGGCTTGGTAAGCTCGGGAAACAGCTCGGGCTCGAGCTCTTCAAAATCCGTGCGTTTGTATGTCAGGCTTTTTACAAGCGGACTTTTGCTTGCTTCTATTGCCGCAAGATAGTCCTCCGTCGTCATGTATTCGTTAGCGCGTTGGGAGACGATTCTTCCCAAATCTCCCGTCAGGATAAACCTCCCTGTCAGCCCCAGCTTTTTTATACACTCCTGATTGAACACGGCGTTTTTCTCACGCTCCGTTTCTTTTAAAGACATCTTTTCTTTTGTTTGCTCTGCAAACTGCCTTAGCTCGACGTCCTCTATACCGTCCGACGTCAACAGCTCCGTATTCAACAGCATTTCCCCGCTTTCGTAAGGAAACGTCTGCGCCGCCACTTTTTTGAGAACTTTTACCTTTTTGCAGTCGAAAGCGTATTGTTCAAGCGTAAGCTCGTCCGCATTGTCTCCCCAAAAGAAAGTCACTTTGTCGCTGTACGCCCAATTTCCTTCTCTCACCTCATACACCTCGACATATTCCCGCTTTTCGCAGCCGGCAAACACGGCTAACGACGATACGAAAAAAATCGCAACCACTGCCCACAGCCACATCTTTTTCATTTTTTATTTTCCTCCTGTTTTTTTCAGGGTATGCTCTTTTTTATTTTAACCGATTATATTAACTGTGTCAATAACCATATTATGCTGTTTTGGACGCCGTAAGACGCCGTAATTTTATGATAATTTTTAAGTATTGCAATTGATTTTTACATTTACCGTGATTGAAAAAACCGCCCGAAAGCAATACGCTTTCGGGCGGTAAACATTCAATCAAAAAGCTCCGAAAAATTTTAACAGCAACACTACCCCCGCAATCACCGCCGCGCCAAGCAGCGAAACAACCGACACCTTCAACGGAGAAACCGGAGCGCTCCCAGTAATCTTTCCCGTGCAGCCGTTTACGTATTGATTGTAAAGCTTGTCACGGTATTTCGTTGCGGTTATGTAAACGGGCATGAGCATATATTTGAACGATTTTCCGACATGGTTCATGCTCATGTTGAGATAATCCACTACGTCGGCGTTGTAGGACGCAATAATCTGACGTCTGATTGTTTCGCGCATCCTGTCCTCCGCCGTTTTGAACGCCGTATACGGGTCTACGGTGTAATTGTTTGCAAAAAAACCCGCAAGAAACTCCGAAGAATAAACCACGTATCTGTTCTGCGGAAAAGGCTGCAATTTGGACAGATTTTTGTCCGAAACGAAGGCGCCTCCGTTTACCGTCACGTCGTCGAAATAATTTCGTCTCGTGCCGCTGACGTTGAAATAACGCACTTTGACTTCCGTATGCGTGTTGCCCTTGCTGTCCCGCCGCGTGGTGGTGTAGGTTTTCCCGAGACGCCCCGCATACACAGTATCCGTCGTGCTGTCAAACGTCCACACGGGATAATATACGCCCCTGATTGTGTTGACGTTTATGTTTTTTTTGAATTTTGAAGGCGCGAAAAAACGCTTTTTCAGCCATTTTTTGCACGCTTCGAGTCCTTTTTGCCTGTCAAGCGAAAAGGGAATAAGCGAATCGGGTTTTACGCCGTCAAAGCAATGCTCCTCCAATACGAGCGGGCTGGAACAAAAAGGGCACACGGTGGCAATCTCGTCCCCCTTGACGGTCTCCGTTGCGCCGCAGTTGTCGCAGCGCACCGTTTTAAGCCCCGCCTCCGCCCATCTGTGTTCCTCAAGCTCGGAAAAATCCCTCTCCGTCACGTTTGTGTCGGCGGCTATATCCACTTCGCTTCCGCAATGGTCGCACACAAGCTTTTGCGCGGAAGGCTCGTACCGCATATTTGCGCCGCAGCCGGCACACTTGAACGCCTCCGCGTCCCCCTCGGAAATCCTTTCCGCACCGTCAAAGGCAAGCGCCGCGTCCCTATTTTTCATAGTTCAACCTCCGCGCCGTCCTTCAAGGACGGCGGCTTAGCATTTTTTCAGTTCTCCACCTTGGTTCCGCACTCGGGACAGAACTTTTTGCCCTTGACGTCGGCTCCGCACTTGACGCATACGCTGCCCGACGATTGCTTTGCGCCGCATTCGGGACAGAATTTTGCGCCCACGGACATAGCCGCTCCGCACTCCCCGCAGTATTTCTGCTTGGGCTTTGTCTCCTGCTTGGGCGCCGCGTCCTGCGCGTTGTCCAGATTTGAAAAGGCGTTGTTCATCGCGTTGCCGAAGGCTCCGCCCATGCCCACGCCCATAAACGTGCCCACGGTGCCCGTGTTGCGCGCCGCGTCTCCCAGCGCGTCGGCGGCCTTTTTCTGCGTGTAGGTGCCCATTTTGTCGCCGAGTATGCCGAGGCTCGTTCTCTCGTCCAGCACCTTTTCCACTTCCTGCGGCAGGCTTATGTTTTCGATTGTAAAGGAAGTTATGTCAAGCCCGTATTCGCGGAACTTCTCCGTTATGTTTGTTCTGCACATCGCGGAAAACTCCTGCAAATTCGCCGCCATGTCAAGCATGGGTATCTTGGACTCCGCCACCGTATCCGCCATTTGCGACACAAGAAGACTCTTCAAGTGGTCGTTTATATCCGCAACGGTAAAGGTGCTGTTGGTGCCGAAAAGCTCCTTCAAAAATCTCTCCGCGTCGAACACTCGCATGGAATAAGTGCCGAAAGCCCCCACTCTCACCATACCGAAATCCGCGTCGCGCATGGTAATGGGATTTTTCGTGCCCCATTTGAGATTGGTGAACTGCTTCGTGTTGACAAAGTAAACGTCGGATTTGACCACAACGTCTCTTCCCTGATAGAGCAGCGCTCTCAGCCCCGACAAAACGGGCAGATTGTTGGTGCTCAACGTATATTGCCCCGGCTGAAAAATATCCGCGATTTTTCCCTTGTGGACAAAAACCGCAACCTGCGACTCCCTGACGGTGAGCTTGGAGCCGCTCATGATTTCATATTTGTCGGAAGGCATCTGAAAACGGTACACCATAGTATCGTTGCCGTCGTCCTTCCAATCAATCACCTTCCACATCTGGCTCTTGAACCAACCCATAAAAAAACCTCCTTTGCCGCAAGGCAAAACACTGTACTTTTGTTATTATTTTATCATAAAAGCCCGAAAAATGCAATACTGTGCGAAATTCTATTGTGATATATTTGCGCTCAAATCAAAAACAAACCGACGCGATTTTTAAATTTTTTTGTCAAAACCGTTTCTTTTGGACGTATAATATGTTAGAATAAAATTGGCATTTACCGAATATATAGAGCAAACATTCTTTTAACGGGAGGGCGGACCGATGTTTCAAGTAAAACGGGACGCATAAAATCTTTTTTAAACGCTTGCGCCCCGAATTTTGTTTCCCAAAGATAAAAAATAAAAAAACAACAAGGAGAAAAATATGAAATCCACAAAAAATAAGCGCATGACCGTTGTCTGCGTATTGCTGGCAATGATTTTGTTTTCGGGCGCAATATTCGCACTCGTTTCCGCGCCCGTCAAAGCCGACTCTTTTTCAGAGGACGATATGCCGTCGCTGGAAAAAGTGTTTTATTACAGCGACAACCCCGATTGTCAAGACGTCTGCGACTATATCGAGCAATGTTCGGGAATAGAAGACATCACTCTCATTTACAACTCTTCGAGAGACATAGACGATTTTATCGAATATTACAATCGAGACGACTTTTTCGTAAGCAACTCTTACGTTATATTCGAGATGAGAAACGGCTTTCCGACGCCCGCCGAAAAAAACGGCACAAAAATAACGGATATTCTGTCGGATGTGTTTTCCTATATGGAGTATTACGGTTGCAAAATCATGTTTATTTGCGGAACAGACGAAACAAAATTTGTTTACGAAAACGAATTTTTGGAATACGTGGACATACATATAAACACCGATACTTTAACCACCTTTTTGGAAAGCATTATTTACAGATGGCAGGAAAACTGCGGAACCACCTCGGTCAGCGACACTACGTTCATACTAGACAAGAATTTTTCAAATATCATAGAGCCCGAGTTTTGCGACCAAAACAGTTGGTTTTTAAGATATTATTTCATGCCTTTTATCAGACACGTGTACATGGACGAAATAAGGAATTTGCGCCACACCAATTACAGAGTTCTGCGGGACAACAATATCCATATTCTGTGCGAGACGGACAACGGTTATGTCGAAATGGTAAACTGCATTTATCTCGACGACAGTTTCAACTACGAATATATGGAAATTTTTGGAAACGAAAGAATAATCGCCATAGGCGCCACATGGACTGGCACGGAATACTCCCAAAGCTGGTTAGACGGAGTAAACGAATTTTTAAACGAATACGGTGTTCCACGAAACAGAGTAAAGCTGTACATGTACGGTATCAATCTTAACGAACTGTCTTTCGGTTTTTATGAAAAATTTACTTGCAGAGATTTGGATTTCGATTTGCAGATTCTCGACGACTTCCTCCATGACAGAGAGCTTTTTAAGTACGACAACCGTGGCGGCAGATGCGAGGTCACGCACAGACCGACAGTTCAAGGCACTAACCCATGGATGGTCGATATATTGGAAGGTCAAGGCAACGATGATTATACGAGTTTTGTAAAAGCATTGAAATTTTTTAAAAACGGCGAAGCTGACGAATACGAAAACAGCGACAAGGAGTATTATGAAAATTACGACGAAAGCTGGGGACGGAATGACACTTATTAATTCGGACAATTTGCCGTATAAATAAAAAAGGAGGAAAAAATGAAGAAAAAAATTCTGCCGATGTTCTTTTTGCTGTCTTTGGCAATAGGGCTGTGTATAGCCGTGTCGGGCTGCTCGGCGCTCAAGCTGAAAGCGCCCGCAAATCTGCGGGTGTCGGACGACGGTTTTTTGTCCTGGGACGAAGTGGACGGCGCCGCCGCCTATCGCGTATTTATAAACGACGGTGTTTTCGATACGGACGAAAACCGTCTGGATATATTCTGGCTCACCGACAGCTACGGCGAGTATTTGATTGACGTTGTTGCGCTGGACGCAAAAAACAGGATAAAATCCGAGTCTTCCGAGCTTTTTGAATACGATTTGCAGGACTCGGGAGGCTGGACGCTGCAATACAACGGGGAAGGCTATGACGTCGCGGGCACGGAGGACAGCAAAAACGTCGTGAGCGGAAAAGTCATTTTGCCCTCGGTCTACAACGATTTGCCTGTGACGGGTATTGCCGACGAGGCTTTCATGCTTTGCAAAAACCTGACCTCTATCATTATTCCCGACAGCATAACGGAAATAGGCCAAGCGGCTTTCAACTGTTGCACCTCTCTTGCGCGGGCGGAGCTGCCCCGCCGACTGAAAAGTCTGGAACGCATAGCTTTCGGCGGCTGCAAAACCCTGACCGAGTTGAAAATACCCAAAACCGTGCAATACATAAGCGGCGAAATGATGAACGGCTGCAACGGCATAACGACTCTCGAAATAGAGGAAGGCAACGAAATTTACGAAAGTCAAGGCAACTGCATAGTAAGAAAGGCGGACAGACAGCTCGTATGCGGCACGAAAAACTGCGAAATCCCCGAAAATATCGCGAGCGTCGGGGAAAACGCTTTTTACAAAATGGACATAGAAAAACTGTCCCTTCCCAAAGGAGTGGAAAGCATAGGCACGGCGGCGTTTCAGTATTGCGAAAAGCTTAAAGAGCTTTGTCTGTCCGACGGCTTGAAGAAAATAGGCAGTCGCGCTTTCAGCGGCTGCGCATTCGACTACGTGTCTATACCTATGAGCGTGGAAAGCATAGGCAGCGATGCCTTCAACTTTTTTCACGGCTTGTCGGTCACTCTGCCAAAAAGCGTCAAAAAGCTGGGCGCAAATGCTTTCGACAAATACGTAACCATTTACACCGACTTAAAACACGACGAAAACTACCCCGAAGACTGGAAGCTGCCGGAGACACAGATGGATTCTTCATTTATTTATTCCTTTGACAGTTACGCCCCGGCTTTCCCCGTAAAGCGGCGCATAATCACCGACTGCGTATTTGTCTGCGAGGACGGCGTGCCCTACGTCGACTCGTTTAATCCGGAGCACAACTTGGATTCGGACGCGGGAAACTCCGACAATCCATATCAGGTTCCCGGCAGGGCGGGCTATGTGTTCGGCGGCTGGGCAGACGGCAACGGAAACGTAGTCTGGCATACGGAGTTTCATATCTTTCAGAAAGTTTCGGGAAGCGACCCATCTTTATCGGGAGCCGATTTGAGTTATACGCCTAAAAGCAAATACATCCTGTCTCTGTCCGGTCCTGCCGGAGAAATCCCGTCGGGAAACCTGCTTTACGCCGTCTGGACTCCCTCAAATTGAATCTGAGACAAAACAAAAGTCAAATCAATTTAAACGCGGTCTTTGACAGACCGCGTTTTTCGTCGCTTTGTCCCGACAGACGCTTAAATCTAAACGCAGAGCCGCCGACTTGCCGACAATCAAAAACTTGTCAAGCGGAGATTAAGATGCTATAATTTCAGATATGAAAATAATCCATTGCGCCGACCTTCATCTCGACTCCAAGCTCGCGGGACTGAGCCACAACAAAGCCATTGCCCGCAGGCAGGAGCTGACCGACACATTCAGAAGCCTTGCGGCGCAGGCTGCCGAAAACAAAATAGACGCCGTCGTCATAGCGGGCGATTTGTTTGACGACAGGTTCGCGTCGGCGCGCACCAAAAACGAGGTCGCGGATATACTCGCGGGCTGCGGCTCCGTGCATTTTTATCTGCTTGCGGGCAATCACGACGGAGGCTTCGACGAGGCGTTTGTCAAAAGACTGCCCCCCAACGCGCATATTTTCGCAAAAAACGGCGTGACGCGCTTTGACCTGAACGAGGTGAGCTTTTTCGGCGCGGAGGGCGAAAGCCTGTCCCCCGCTCTATTGGAAAGCATCGAAATGGAGCCGTCCCGCTTCAACGTGCTTGTCACTCACGCAGACCTCGCGGCAAAAAGCAGTTACGGAGGACTCGACCTCAGACTGCTGCGGGACAAGCCCGTAGACTATGTTGCGCTGGGGCACATACACCGCCCCTATCTGACGCGGGCGGGACGCGGGCACGCGGCTTACTCGGGATGTCTGGAATGCAGAGGCTTCGACGAGCCGGGCGAGCACGGATTTTATCTGTTGAAGACGCACCTTGCGGCGGACGACCCCAACCGCATAATTTTCGTGCCCTTTACCCGTCGGGTTTGCTACGAAATCAACCTTGACGTATCGGACGCGGGCAGCCGCACGGAGCTTGTCGAGAAGCTTAAAAGCGCTCTTTCGGGAGTGCGCTCCGACGATATGCTGAGCTTAACCCTTACGGGAGAAGCCGCCGAGGGGCTGGACGCGGAAACGGCGCTCACGCCGTTTCTTGAAAGCAATTTCTATGCGGTAAGAATCAAAAACAAAACCAAAATAAAAATAGAGCCTGACAAATACGCCGACGACGTGTCCCTCAAAGCGGAGTTCGTGCGCACGGCAATGCAGGCGGGGCTGTACGACGAAACGCTAAGGGACGTCCTTAAATACGGCTTCAACGCGCTGATGAACGAGGAGATCGATTTGCTGTGAAAATCAGGGAAATTTACGTAAAAAGCTTCGGATGTCTTTCCGACTTCAAAAAGGAATTTCACGACGGCTTCAACGCGGTGACCGAGAACAACGGCTTCGGCAAAACGACGCTGGCAACCTTTGTCAAGGCTATGTTCTACTCGCTCGGTTATTCCCGTTCAAGCGCGTTGGAAGAAAACGAGCTAAAACGCTTCCGTCCCTGGAACAGCACGGAAAAATTCGGCGGCAGCGTGACATTCGAGCATGACGGAAAGCTTTATCGGATAGAACGAACCTTCGGCGCCACCCAAAAGGACGAAACCGCTTTTCTCGTGGATTTTGAAAAAAACAAAAAAACCGACGTGAGCAAGTCCGATTTGGGAAAAAGACTTTTCGGCATAGACGCGGCTGCGTTTGAAAGATGTCTGTACCTGCCGCAAAAACAAATAGAAATAAAAAGCAACGACAGCTTTGTGGAAAAGCTGAGCAACCTGCTCGACAACGCGGAGGACAACAACAACTTTTCCGCAGCGACTGCAAGGCTGAGAGAGTTTTCCAAAAAGCTCAGGCTTGAAAGAGGCAGCGGCGGTCTGCTCTTTGAAACGGAGCAAAAAAAGCGACAGCTCGAAGCGCAGCTGTGCCGACAGCAGGAGGCGCAGCGCAAGCTGGACGAAAACCGCAGACAAACTCTCGACGCGCTGCGCGCGGCGGAAATGGGAAGCGCACGGCTAAAAGCCCTCGACGCGCAGCTCAAATCGCTGGAAAAACAACGGCAGAACGCGCAGGCGGCGGGACTCAAACAAATTGTTCTTCAACGGCAGTCCGAGCTGGAACAGAAGCTGGACGCGCTCGAAGCAAAGCAGTCCGAGCTTAAAGCTCCGCAAAAAAAGCCCTCCAAAAAATTTACTCTTTGCGCCTGTGCGGGAGCGCTGGTTCTCGCCGCGCTGTCCGTGCTGTTCTTTTGTCTCAATCAGGCGGCGGCGGGCGGCATTTTCGCCGCGCTGCTCGCGGCAGGCGCGGCAGCCTGTTTTTTTGTGAGAAAAAAACGACTGAAAACGCTGGAAGAAAATTTCAGAACGCAAAGCCGAGCGCTGGAAGCCGAAAAGCAGACGGTCGTCGGACTGCTTGAAAAAGCACGGCGGGAGCTGACGCAGTGCGCGGCCGCCGACGCCTGCGAGTTTGACGAAAAAATTTACGGACAGACGCTCGAAGAGCGCGAAAAACTTGCGGCGGAGCTTTCCGCACGGCAGGCGCTTCTCGCGCAGCTGAAAACCGAGGCGGAGTTTCTTGCAAGGGACACGGGAGACGTCGCGGACACGGAAAATATGCTGGACAACGCAACGGAAAGACTCGAAGCTCTGCGCAAAAAATACTATACCGCCCAAACGACTATGAGACTGCTTGCCCAAGCCAAAGAAAAGCTCACCACCGCTTACGCGCCAAAGCTTAGAGAAAACTTTTTGAGTCTCGTTTCTCAAGCCACCGACGGAGCGTTCAGCGACGCGATAGTATCCGCCGATTTCAGAACGGAGCTGACGGCGGACGGAGCGACAAGGGAAATGGGTTATTTTTCCAAAGGCACGCGGGAGCTGTCCGACTTTTGCCTGAGGCTCGCCCTGATAAAAACCATGTACGGAGGCAATCCCCCCATTCTAATCCTCGACGACCCCTTCGTAAACCTCGACGACGGAAATTTCCGCCGCGCGGTAAAGCTGCTCAAAACCGCCGCGCCGAGCTGCCAAATCATCTATCTGTCCTGCACGGCGCGCGCAACGGCTCAGACGATATAATCAACGCAAATCGGGTTTTGATTAAAGACAAAAGCCCGATTTTTGTTTGCTTTTGCTATTTTCAGGGCAATTGTGTCATAAGGATTGACAAAAGAAACCAATATTGTTTTAATATAAAATACGAGGAGATACTGTCCTGTCGTTATAATTTCGCAATTAAATAGCTCTAAATTGTTTTGTCTGTTGAAAAGGAGGTATATATGGACAAATTCAAAAAAACAATGGTAAAGTCATTGGCGGTTATTCTGATTTTGGCGATGTGTCTCGGGTTCGCCGCATGCGAGCCTAAGGACGACACCGTATACCAATTTGAAGAAGCGATAGAAAATCTGTACGGCAAGTTTAAAATAAAACTGGAAAAAAACAGGTTGACGGAGATTGACGACGTCGCCAAAGTTTCGGTGCTCATGACCTCCGCCGTGAGATACGATATGACCGTAGGCTCTTTCGCGGAGGAAAACGACAACGAAATTCTTATGTGCAAAGCCATATTCACCGACAACGACGGCACGGTGCACGAGCTGAATGTCGGAACGCAAGGCGCGTCCGACGGACTGCTGGAAATCAAAATCAGACGGGGCGAAAAAATAAGAAAAAACTTTTATCTACCCGCCGCACAGCGCACATTGGGCGGAGAAAAAATCCCTTATCCCGAAGGAAGATATGAAATCGTGCTGTATTTGCTTACTCCTATGGGCGAAACGGGTTACTTTCACACAGATTTGTACATATTCGTACAGTTGCCGTAAAAGGTTTGTTTTAAATTCAAGTTCTTCTAATCGCCGTCGGCGGAGCAAACTTCCGCCGACGGCGTATTTATCCTGCGCACAACCTGTTGCACAAGCGGATTTCGCCGTATAATCAAAAAAGCCTGCTAAAATTCTCCGAGAGGTTAAATATGAAAAAGGAGAGAAAAAAGAACGCCAAGGAACGCAGCTCCTCAAGCTATATAAAGGAATTTATACCTTATTACAAGCCTTACAAAAAGCTGCTGTTTTTCGATATGCTTTGTTCGGCAATCGCCACCGCCGTCGAGCTTGTTTTTCCGAGCTTTGCCCAACGTATCACAAACGAAGCGATTGACGTGGGTTACGTGGTGCTCAGAACGGTTCTTATTTACGGGGTCATACTTCTCGCTCTGCGCTCCGTCGAAGTGGCTTGCAGGTTTTTCGTAAACAAGTACGGCCACATAATGGGCGTCAAAATCGAATCCGACCTAAGGCGGAACCTTTTCGGCAGGTTTCAGCTGCTGTCGCACGGTTTTTACGACGAAAACAAGGTCGGCTCCCTCATGTCTAGGATTACCACCGATTTGTTCGACATAACGGAGTTTTCCCACCACTGCCCCGAAACGCTGTTTATAAGCGGCTTGAAGCTCATAGGAATCTTTACCATACTCATGATTCAACAGCCGCTTATGACACTGTGCGTGTTTGCGATTATCCCCGTCATGGCGTGGCTGACGGTGCTGTTCAACGGAAAATGGGACAAGGTTTGGCAGAAAAACCGCCACAACCAATCGGAAATCAACGCCCAGGTCGAGGACACGCTGAGCGGAATCCGCGTCGTGAAATCCTTTGCAAACGAGGATATAGAACAACAAAAGTTTGACAGGGGAAACAAGGAGCTTGTCAAATCCAAATCGGAAGTTTATCACTACATGGGCGTATTTTTCGCGTCGCTCAGAGGTATGGACGCGGTTATGTACGTCTTTATACTTATACTCGGCGGACTGTTCAAGATAGACGCGGGACTGTTCGTCGCGTATCTGCTGTACGCTACGGTGCTTATGTCTACCCTCATATCCTTTGCCGACTACTCCGAACAGTTTGAACGGGGCATAACCGCGTTCAAACGCTATCAGCAGATTATGGATACCCCCGTATCCCCCGCCGACAAGGAGGACGCCGCAGAGTTGAAGGACGTACAAGGCAACGTGCGTTTCGACAACGTCACTTTTTCCTACTCCAAAGACGGCAAAAAGGTGTTGGACAAGCTCAATCTCACAATAAACAAGGGAGAAATCGTCGCGCTTGTCGGTCCGAGCGGCGGCGGAAAGACCACTATCGCAGGTCTTATACCGCGTTTTTACGACGTGACCGAGGGCGCCGTAACCGTAGACGGCATAGACGTCAGGGACGTAACCATGAATTCCCTGCGCAAAAACATCGGAATGGTGCAGCAGGACGTATATCTTTTTTGGGGAACGGTCGCCGAAAACATAGCTTACGGCAAACCCGACGCAACGCGCGAGGAAATCGAGGAAGCCGCCAAAATGGCGGGCGCGGACGAATTTATACGCACGCTGCCCGACGGATACGAAAGCTACGTGGGCGAAAGAGGCGTCAAGCTGAGCGGCGGGCAAAAGCAGCGCATTTCCATAGCGCGGGTATTTCTCAAAAATCCCCCGATAATAATACTCGACGAGGCTACAAGCGCGTTGGACAACGAAAGCGAGGTCAAGGTTCAGCAGTCCCTCGACAAGCTTGCCAAGGGACGCACGTCGCTGATTATCGCGCACAGGCTGTCCACCATACGCAACGCCACAAAAATCATAGTAATAACCGAAAAGGGAATACAGGAGCAGGGCACGCACGACGAGCTGATGGAGCACGACGGTATTTACAAAAAGCTGTACGAATTGAGCCGCCGCACGGAAATTTTACATCAGGAGCTTAGCTGAAAAATAGGCGCAAAAAGGTTTCAAGCCCCTTTTCCAGCACGCTTTCGTCAAAGTCGAAATAAGGAGAGTGCAAGGGCGGAACTTCTCCGACGCCCAAAAACATATACAGCGACGGACATACCTTTCCGTAAGCGGAAAAATCCTCTGCCTGCAAAAACGGAGCGGGCAGAGAGCCGACGTTTGCCGCCTCCTGCGCGAGAGCAAACAGACGTGCGCAGTTGCAAACCGCGCCGCTGCCCTCCCTTATTTCGCAAAAAACGGCAAACCCTTTGTCGCGGCTGTCACAGACAGCCGCGTTTATTTTTTCCTTTGCCCTACAAAACGCGCGCGGCTCGACCGCCCTGAGCGTGCCTTCGAGCTTGAAGCCTCCGCCTATGACGTTGCGCGCTCCGGACGGTCTTTCGTTGCAGGAAGAAACGCCTTTCAAGGCTCTCTCTATACTTCTTATTTCCGCAGCCAGACCTGACGTTCGGCAAATTTCGCAGCCTGTCAGCCTGCCGAATTTGAGCAGACAGGGGCTTTTTGCGCTTCCCGTTTCGGAAACCTCCTTTTCGAGAGAAAGCAGCAGGCGCGCCGCCTCCGCCAAACTGTCGGCGCCGTTGTCCGCAGCGTGGGACTGCGGACAGCTTATCGTTATGTCCACCTCGGCGTTTTGAGCCAGACACACGCCCGCCGTCGAATAAACTTCGCCTTTTTTCAGTTTCGGCCAAAGATGCAGCGCAAAAATCCTGTCCGTGCGCGTTTCCGCAAGAATACCGCTGTCTACGACAGCCTCCGCGCCCCCCGCGCTCTCCTCTCCCGACTGAAACAGAACAAGCGCGTTCCTTTTCGCCTTGCTCTTTTCTTCCTCCGAAAGCGCGTCCAAAACCCTGCAAAGAGCCGCGCATACAGCCATATGTCCGTCGTGACCGCAGGCGTGCATAAAGCCTTTTCTGTTTGACTTATACGCCGATTCGTTAAGCTCGTTGACGGGCAGAGCGTCAAGCTCGCATCTGAAAGCGACGGTATTTTCTTTGCCGAATTCGAAAAACAACGCCACGCTTCCGCAGCTCAGTTCTCGTTTTTCGCAGTCTGCGTCGGAAAAAAGCGACAGCAGATAACGCCGCGTATCGGTCTCCCGAAAGGACTGCTCGGGAATCATGTGCAAGGCGCGCCGCGTGTCGGTCATAAACCGACTCAAGGCGGCGGCGCGCGCAAAAAGACCGTCACTCACGAAAAAATACCCTCGGCAATCTTAACGGCGTTGGCGGCGGCTCCGCGCAGGAGATTGTCCGCAACGCAGTAGAGCAACAGCTCTCTTTCGTCCGCCGCGCTTTTGCGGACGCGCCCTACCGCAACCCAATCCGTGCCGCACACGTCGCGGCACAGAGGAACATCTTTTAAAATAATTCCCTCCTGCGCCTTCAACGCGCTTATAACCTCTTCCGTTTTAAAATCCCTGCCCGCGCGCATGACTATGCTGACTCCGTGACCGTTGGGCACGGGTACGCGCACGCAGGTTGCGGAAATTTTCAAATCGGGTCTGTGGAGAATTTTTTTGGTTTCGTTTATCATCTTTACTTCCTCCTCCGTGCTGCCGTCCGACAGAAAAGTGCCGATTTGGGGCAAACAGGTCGAGGAAATATCCGTACCGAAAAAATCGTCCGCCATGCCCGTCCGCGCATTTTCCAGCGCGTCCAGCCCGCGTTTGCCCGCCCCGCTCACCGCCTGAAAGGTGGTGAATGCCACGGATTGAGGAATCGTATCCCTGAGCGCCCAGAGCGGCAGCGCAGCCTGAATGGTGGAGCAATTGGGATTGGCCACGAGCTTTTTTCCCCTCGCGTCGGCAAGATTGATTTCGGGGACGACGAGCGGCACGTCTTTGTCCATACGCCATCGGCTGCTGTTGTCTATGACGACCGCGCCGCTTGAAACGGCAACGGGCGCGTACATTCCGCTTACTTCGCCGCCCGCCGAAAACAGCGCCAAATCCACGCCAGCAAAGCTGTCTTTTCCAAGCGCATTTACCCTGTGCTTTTCGCCGTTGAACTCCAACTCTTGCCCGTCGCTTTTTTCCGAAGCAAAAAGCGACAGCTTTTCGGGCACAAATTCCGCTTTTTCCATACAGCGCAGAAAAGCGCGTCCCACAAGCCCCGTCGCGCCCACCACGGCAACCGAAATTTTTTTCTTTTTCATTTTCATCCCCTGAGACCTTGAACCGTCATGGTTTTTAAGCGCGTTTGACCGTCCGCGCGCTTGACAATCTTTGCGGGACAGCCTGCCGCCACGCAATCGGGCGGCACGTCCGCAGTTACGACGGCTCCCGCGGCAACCACCGCGCCGTCGCCTACCGCAACTCCCTCCAAAAGCACTGCGTTTGCGCCTACGGTAACATTGTTGCCGACGACGACGGGCTTTGCCGAAGGCGGTTCAAGCACGCCCGCTACGACCGCGCCCGCGCCTATGTGGCAATTTTCGCCTATGCGCGCGCGTGCGCCCACCACCGCGTTCATGTCAATCATCGTCCTTTCGCCGATTTCCGCGCCTATGTTGATAACCGCTCCCATCATGACTACGGCGTTTTGTCCTATTTTAACCCCCTCTCTCACAATCGCCGCAGGCTCTATTCTTGCGTTAAAATTTTCCTTGTCGGCAAGCGGAACGCCGCTGTTGCGCGCAAACGCAAAGCAGCGTCGCTTTGCCACCGCCTCCGAGTTTTCTTTAAGAACGCGCTCAATACTATGAAAATCTCCGAACACAACACAGTCGCCCGCTCCGAAAACGTCGCAGTCGGGAAAATCCAGCCGCCTGTTCAATTTGAGAAAAAACACCGACGGAGTGCTTTTGGGGGCGGACGAAATATATTCCAGCAATTGCTCCGTGTCCTGCAAGTCAATCATATCTTTCCCCTCCTTTCAATACGTCCGACATGGTGAAAAATCCTTTTTTGTCTCCGTCGCACAGCCACTGCGCCGCAGTAAGCGCGCCCCGTGCAAACACGCTTCTGTCAAGAGCCGTGTGGCAAAGCGTCAGCGTCTCGGCCTCTCCCAGAAACATGACCTCGTGTCTGCCGCAAACGCCGCCGCCGCGCAGCACGCTCACTCCTATCTCGTTTTCCCGTCTCTGTCCGCGTCCTCTCCTGTCGAAAACCGCCTCTTTTCCGCCTACTCCCTTCAAAACCTCCAAGAGCGCGAGCGCGGTGCCGCTCGGCGCGTCCGTCTTGCGTCTGTGGTGCGTTTCGCACAGCTCCGTGTCGAAGCCGTCTCCGAGCAATGCCGCAGCCTGCCCCGCAAGACTCAGCAAGACGTTTAAGCCGTAGGAAAAGTTTGCCGACATGACGACGCCGCAGCTTTCCGCAAGCTTTCTTATCCTTTCCTTTTGCTCCGCGCTGTGCCCCGTGCAGCCTATAACCGCCTTGACGCCACGTTCCGCGCAAAATCCGCAAAGCGAGTCGGTGTTGTCGGGATGGGAAAAATCGATTACAACGTGCGGTTTTTGTCCGAGATTTTCAAGCCTGCCGCCTTCAAGCGGCTCCACCACGCCCGCGACGCCAATCCCAGACTCGGCCGCAACCCGTTCCGTCAGCCTCCCCATGACGCCCGCGCCCAGCACGGCAATATTCATACGGGTTCCCTCCCGTCCAGCAAAGAGAAAAGACGGCTTGCGTTTTCGCTACGCATGCTTTTGAGCGGCAGGCGACATCCACCCGCGTCAAGCCCCGCATATTTAAGCGCCGCTTTGATTGGCAGAGGATTGGTGTCGGCAAACAGAGCGTCCGTCAGTTTAAGACGGGAAAGTTGGATTTTGCGCGCGGTAACGCAGTCTCCGTCCCAAAAATCCTGCGCAAGCCGCGTCACAACGGCAGGTTCAAGATTGCTCCATACGCTCACCGCGCCCGACGCTCCCAATGCCAAGGCGGGCAGAATCATATCGTCGTTGCCGCACAGCACGGTGAAATCGTCGTCGGCAAGCGCGCATACGTGAGACAAAAAGCTTATGCTTCCGCCGGCTTCCTTTATGCCCGCGACGTTTCCGTGCGCTTTCAGCCGTCCGAGCACAGGCAGCGAAATACAGCTTCCCGTGCGGGACGGCACGTTGTAAAGCAGTACGGGCGCCGCAGCCGCGTCTGCAACGGCGGCAAAATGGGAATACATTCCCTCGTCGTCGGGCTTGTTGTAATAGGGCGCGACGGACAACAGAAAATCCGCGCCCATGTCGCCGTATCTTTTGGCGAGCGAAACAGCCTGCCGCGTGTCAAAGGAGCCGCAGCCGACAATTATCGTCGTCCTGCCCTTGAACTTTTTTACGGCGCGCTCGACTATCATGTCTTTTTCCTCCCGAGAGAGCGTGGGCGCTTCGCCCGTCGTACCGACGAGAACGACGCCCTTGACGCCCCCCTTTATCTGACGTTCGATAAAAAATTCCGTTTTTTCCGCGTCAACCTCGCCGCTGCTTTTAAACGGCGTGACCAAAGCCGTGTAAATTCCCTTTTCCATAAATTCTCCTTTTCAACAAAAATCGTCGGCGCAGAAATTTCCGTCGTAAACGAAACGCGCTTCGCCCGCAATCCAGATGTTTCCGTTTTCCTCGTACACTTCCGTGTCTCCGCCCTCCGCGCTTACCTTGGCGGTTAAGTCCGAAAACCCCAAAACCCGCCTCGAAGCGGCAAGAGCGGCAGCCGCGCCCGTGCCGCACGCCGCCGTGCGCCCTACGCCGCGCTCGAATGTCACTATTTTCAAAATGCCGTCCTTTTTTATTTGCACCCAGTCCACGTTGAAGCTGTCCTTGTTGCGCCGCCACATGCTCTCGGCACAGGCAAGCCCGCAGTTGGCGACCACGATATGGGGCGCGCCCGTATTCAGGGCAACCGCGCGACAGCCCTCCCCGCCCGCTCCGTCGGGCAGGTCGGAAAAAATCGGACGCCCGAGGTTGAGCGCGCACACAAAAGGGCTGCGGCAAATCAGCCGAGTTTCAATGCTCCCCGCCGCCGTAACCAAAGCGTCGGGGAATTTTCCCGTCGTCCTCAAAGCGTGCAGGGCGCAGCACCTCAATCCGTTGCCGCACATATCCGCCTCGCTGCCGTCCGCATTGAAAATTCTCACGCTTTTTTTGTCCCGCGCGAAAATCAGCAGACCGTCCGCGCCCGCTCCCTTTTTGCGCTCGCACAAAATACGCGCCAAGGATGAAAATCCCATTTCGCAAGCATCCTCGTCCGCTATTGCAAAGTCGTTTGACAACGCCTGATATTTAAAAAACTTCATGTCCGCCCACCCGTTTTTTTCAATATAATATTTTATTCCGCACCTATGAGAAAGAGACCTCTCCGTTTTTAGGCAAAATAAAAAAAACGCGCCCGAAAGGCGCGTTTGGGTTCGGTTCCAAACACTAAACCGCTTTTTTTACAACATTTTTCTCGAAAAAATCCGTGAGAGCTTCTATACTCCTGCCGCTTAGCGCGCCCACAGCCTTCAACGCCTCGTGGTAGGCGACGTTTCGGGGCAGCTTGCATATCTGCATAAGCGCGTCCCGCAAAACGTAAACCTCGCGCATATATGTGCGCAGACTGTCAACGCCCTTTTTGGTAAGCACGATTTTCTTTTTGCTTTCGCGCGACAGGTATCCGTCCGTTTCCAGTCTGTCTACCGCGCGATAGGCGCTGACCTTTGTCACTCCCGCCTTCAACGCAAGCGCAGTCAGACTGACTCCGTTTTCGCCGTCGCACAGACTGTCTGCCGCAATGAGATATTTCAACATGGATGCGGACATAAATTTACCTCCCGTTACCAATTTGAGTTCGCATTTGCGAACTTGACGTTTGAATCAAGGAGCCGCTTTACGACTCCTGTTGAATGATAGCATATAAAAACGGTTGTGTCAAGCGAAAAAAGCGTTTCAGTCGCACGCGGCGAATTTTTTAATCAATTCAAACATATCGTCCGAAACGACGTGTTCGATTCTGCACGCGTTGGCTTCGGCAAGGGCTGCGTCGGCGCCGATTTTTATCAGCGCGCGCGTAATATAATAGTGCCTTTCAAACACGGAGGAGGCTTTTTCTTCACCGCTTGCGGTTAGCGTCAAGTCTCCGTTTCTGTCCATGTTTACGTAGCCCTTTTGGATAAGCAGGTTTACCGCGCGGGATACGCTTGACTTGGCGTAACCCAGCTCCTCGACCACGTCCACGGAACGGACATTGCCCTTTTTTTTCTTTAAAAGCAAAATGGTTTCGAGGTACATTTCCTCAGATTCTCTCGTCCTCATAGGTTTTGTTCCTTTTTAATATTATAACGTCAAGAGCCGCGGATGTAAAGTGATTGCGTCCCTTCAAACACAAACCGCCCCTGACGGGGCGGCTCGTGCAAAATTTTTACAAGGAAAAACAAAATCTTTTGTCGTTGATTACTTTGATTTGCGCTTGTCGGGCTTTTTGCCGCACCCAGCGCAGCCGCCGCAGCAATCGGCGCAGTCACAGCCTGTTTTGCCTTTGACTCGGCGGATAATCGCGGAGATTAGCACTCCGAGCACTATAACCGCGCATACTACGATGGCGACGATTTCTATCGGTTCCATTTAAAGCCTCCTTTTAAGCTCTTCTTCTTTTAAACCTGCCTTGGTTGAAAAGCACTATTCCGACAACCGTGACGGCAATTGCGGCGGCGAAGATAAAGGACGTCCACCACCACGAGCCGATGAGGTACACCGCAGCGGAAACTATGTAAGACGTGACCAGCCAGAAAAGCAGCGTATAATTGAAACGCTTTTTGTCGGGCAGCTCCGCCTTGGCGGTAGCGACGGCGGCAAAGCAAGGAATGGTGGTCATGTTGAATGCGATAAAGGACAGCAGCGCCGGCACCGTTATGCCTGTCGCCTGCATCATTACCAACACCTCTTCGACGCCCTCCTCGGTTCCCTCAAAGCCGGCTACGATGCAGGCGGCGAGCACGCTGAAGGTCGAAATGACGTTTTCCTTGGCAATCAGTCCCGTGATTGCCGCGACAACGAACACCCAGCCCCACGAGCCGAGCTGACTGCCGAAGCCCAGCGGAGTGAACAACGGCTGAACCAGCTGTCCCAATCCCGCAAGTATGCTTTGGTTGATTTGCTCGTCCGGCAGGAACTGCCACGAGAAGCTGAAATGACTGATAAACCAGATGACAATTGTGGAGGCGAGTATTATCGTAAACGCCTTTTTGACAAAATGCTTGGTTTTGTCCCACAGGTGCAGCATCAGGTTTTTGAACTGCGGAGCGTGGTAACTCGGCAGCTCCATGATAAAGGGAGGAACCTCCCCTCTCATCGTCGTGTTGCGCATCAAAAGCACGCTGATAATTGCAACGACTACTCCCAGCAGATACATGGAGTAAGTTATCAAATCGGCGTTTCCTATGCCCGCAGAAGCAACTATCGCGCCGGCGACAGCCGTGAGTATGGGCAGCTTGGCGCCGCAGCTGAAAAACGGAATAACTCTTACCGTTGCGGTGCGCTCGTTTTCGTCCGCGAGCGTCCGCGTGTTTATCATGGCGGGTATGGAGCAGCCGAAGCCCATAATCATGGGCATGAACGCCCTGCCCGACAAACCGAATCTGCGGAATATTCTGTCAAGAATAAACGCTACGCGCGCCATATAACCCGAATCCTCGAGAATCGAGAAAAACAGGAAAAGCAGCAGAATCTGCGGCAAAAAGGACAGAATGGAGAACAAGCCGCCGAGAATACCGTCGCATACGAGTCCCGCCACCCAATCGGGAGAGCCGGACAGCCAGCCCTCGGCAAGCGCCGTCAGACTGTCGGTGCCAAGCCCCAGCAGATTGGCTAAAATCACGCCGGGCGAATTTATGCCGCCTTTGCCGAAAACGCCCTCGAAAGCGGTGCCCTCGAGCGATACCCAGCCCTCGGGGAACAGTCCGCCCAGATACAGAAAGTTTTCCGAAAAGGTAAGATGGAAGATTGCGAACAAAATAACAAGGAAAATAGGTATGCCCCATATTTTGTGCGTCAAAACCTTGTCCGCTCTGTCCGACCTGTTGAGTCCGCCCTTCATCGCCTTTTCCCCTTTTCTGAACGCGGAGGAAAAGTGCTTTGTTATGTATTTGTAGCGGCTGTCCGCCACCAACGCCTCGAAATCGTCTCCGAACACGTTGTCCCTGAAAGTATCCTTGAAGGCTCTGACCGTTTTGACAGCGTCGGGGTGCGCCTTTGTTTCCAGCTCGTCCTCCTCCGCCAGCTTGACCGCGTGGAAAAGAGGATTTTCAACCTTCTGTCCTTCCAACGCGATTTTTACGTCGCCGATAAGATGACCTAACGCGCAGTCCTCCAGCACGGTCACTCCGCTGCGTTTGCTCTTGCTCGCAGCATAAGTCTTTTCCATAAGGCGGGAAATTCCCTCTCCTCTCAAAGCGGAAATTTCCACCACGGGCAGACCGATTTTCTTTTCGAGTGTAGCTCCGTCCACCGAATCGCCGTTTTTCCTCACGGCGTCCATCATGTTGAGCGCCACCACAATCGGCACGTCTATTTCCATAAGCTGAGTGGTCAGATAAAGGTTCCTTTCCAGATTTGTCGCGTCGACGATGTTTATTATGCAATCGGGCTTTTCGTCCAGAATGAAGTTTCGGGAAATCACCTCCTCCGGCGTGTACGGAGACAAAGAGTATATTCCGGGCAAGTCCACAATCTGCAACGCTTCGACGCATTTTTTGTAAACGCCCTCCCTCTTGTCCACGGTGACGCCGGGCCAGTTGCCCACGTGCGCCGTAGCTCCGGTGAGAGAGTTAAACAAAGTGGTTTTTCCGCTGTTGGGGTTGCCTGCCAACGCTATTCTTTTCATCGCACTCCCTCCGTGTCAACGCAGCGGGCCTCAGCCCCCCTCAGAGTCAACTCGTAGCCTCTGACAGTCACTTCTATAGGGTCTCCGAGCGGCGCTTTTTTTCTCAGACACACAACCGCTCCGGGAGTTACGCCCATATCGAACAAACGGCGTCGGATTTTGCCTTCGCCGCCGACGGAGCGGACCACTCCCTTTTCTCCTATGGAAAAATCGCTCAATTTTTTCATAAAAAATCTCCTTTCACCTAACTGACGAAAATTTTAGTTACCAGCCCGCTGTCGAGAGCAAGCCGCCCCTCTTTTACCAGACAAATCACGCTGCCGCCGCTTTTGGACAGCACCGTTATATCCGAGTTGACGGTAAGCCCCAGATTTTCGAGATGCTTTTTGGTCTTTTCATCGGTGAGAATTTTCAAAATCTTCATTTTTTGCCCCGAGGGCGCAATCGCAATAGGCATTTCAAGCCTCCTTGTTCGCAGCTGCGAACTTGCTTTCCGAAATAAAGTTCGCAATTGCGAACATGCTCGAAAAAATTTCGGGAGCCTTGCTCCCTGTTTCAATATATGCTTGCCCTAAAAAGATATGACACTCTTTTCGAGCATGGCAATTTTATCACCGTTTGAAAAAAAAAGCACGGAGTTAGCCTATGCTAACTCCGTATGTATCCGAAAAAATTTTTATTTTCCGCTTGCCGACCTTTTCAGCATTCCGTCAATGATGTTCTCCACCACCTTCGCCATAAGCATATGTCCCTGCTCGTTGGGGTGTATGCCGTCGGGGCAAAGCAAATCCATATATTTTCTGTCCAGCAAAAGAGGCGTTCTCAGGTCGATAAGACGACAGTTGTTTTCAAGCGCGCATTTGACGATTGCAAGATTGTAGCACTCGTGATAGCGGCTGATGTTCGTAAGGTCTCCGTTCAAAAACTCCATCACCTTGGAGCCGTCGGCGACCGTGCAAATGACGTTTGAAAAATATTTCTGCGGATTGATGGGCGGCGTCGTGCACACCACGGGCATCGCGCCTCTTTTTTTGATTTTTTCTATGGAGTCCACGAGCATTTTCTCAAACGCGTCGAGCGACGTTTTGGGAATATGCTTGACGGACGGCGCGCGCGCCACGGCAGCCCAGTCGAAATCGCAGTCGTTGCCGCCGATTACCAGCACCACGTAGGTCAAGGCGGCGTCCTCGTCGCTCATTTCCTTTAAGTGCTTGTCGATAATCCGCCTGTCGTACAGACGTTTAAGCGTCTGACCGTAAACCGAGATGTTTTTGAATTCTACACGGTAATGGTCGGTAACCTCCTTTACCACGCCGTTGTCGAGCACGGAAAGCTCTCTTCCGTCGTATACGACTCCTTTGGATACCGAGTCGCCGAAAACCATGACCTTGTTGTTGCTAAGTTCTTTCATTTTTCGCTCCATTCGGAAAATTAAGCGGGCTGCGCGGTTTCCTTCAAAATGAACGCGCTTCTCAACGCGTTTGCCTTGTCCTTGAAAAACTCCGCCACCTGCTTTGCCGTTTTGCCCGATTTAAGCAAGGCGTTGCAATACTCGGGCTTGTCGATGACCATCGTGTTGGCTTTTTTGTCCCAATAAACGGTGTAAACGGGCAAATCCACGCCGCTGTGCTTGAAATAGGTCTTTGCAAGCAGCACGAAGCCCGCAAAAAACTCCTCAAGCACGGCTTTGTAGCCGTCGGAGGAATTTTCGGGAAAAATCAGGATTCCGCGCCCCTCGTCAAGCAGTCTGTGGGTGTAGCGCAGCGTGGAAAGCATACGGTTGTCGGGATAGGTAGCCACCAATTGCAGCCCCTTGTAAAACATGCCGGTAAAACACGCCGCCACCGTCGCAGCGATAAAGGCGAAAAAGGCGGGAACCTTTTTTTTTCTGCCTCAGATAGACGTGATAAAGATATTTCCATCTGTCGCGGTAGCCTCCGCACATCTCATAGGTGCCCCAGGGGACGAAATATTTGGGAAAAAACATTTCGAGGGTGAAGGGCCCGCTGCTGCCGCTGTGATTGGACAGATATATTGCCCTGTCTTCTATTTTGTCGTTGAGATTTATTATTTTGGGCTTGCGGGTAAATATCCGCAGAAAGCCCTTGAAAAAGGTGAAAAATTTTCCGCGTTTTTTGGGCGTGCCCAATATTCTCTCTTTCTTTTTCTTCATTGTCCGTCCTTATTTTATTTCACCTTTTCGCGTCAAACCGCAAAAATGCGGGAGTCTTGTTTCAGTCCTCCTCCTCTGCCGCGCCGTGCTTGGAGAATTGGCTGTTGTAAAGCTCGCTGTAAAAACCGCCCTGCGCCATAAGCTGTTCGTGATTGCCCTGCTCGATTATATTGCCGTTTTTCATGACGAGAATCAAGTCCGCGTTCTTTATGGTTGAAAGACGGTGCGCGATGACAAAGCTCGTGCGCCCCTTCATCAGGCGGTCCATTGCCTCCTGAATATTCTGCTCCGTGCGTGTGTCGACAGAGCTTGTCGCCTCGTCAAGGATAAGCATGGGAGCGTTGTCCACCATGGCCCGCGCAATGGTAAGCAGCTGACGCTGTCCCTGACTTATGTTTGCCTCCTCGTTGAGCACCATATTGTAGCCGCCGGGCAGGCTCATGATAAAGTGGTGCACGTTTGCCGCCTTGCACGCCTCGATCATTGCCTCCTCGCTCGTTTCCTCGTTGCCGTAGCAGATGTTTTCCCTTATCGTGCCCTCGAACAGCCAGCTGTCCTGAAGCACCATGCCGAACAGTCCGCGCACGTACTCGCGCGTCATGTCTTTGGTAGAAACGCCGTCAATGAGAATTTCGCCGCTGTCCGTTTCGTAAAAACGCATAAGCAGGTTGACGAGCGTGGTCTTGCCCGCGCCCGTAGGTCCGACAATGGCGATTTTCTGTCCCGCTTCGACCTTGCAGTTGAAGTCGAAAATAATCTGCTTTTCGGGAGTGTAGCCGAAATTGACGTGACGGAACTCGACGTTGCCCTTGAAGTCGGGTATGCTCTTGTTTCCCGTGTCGGGAGCCTGCTCGGGCTGTTCCAGAAAATCGAAAACTCTTTCGCTCGCCGCCGCAGTCGACTGCAAGGTGTTGGTCACCGTGGCAAGCTGCTCTATGGGCTGATTGAACGACCTTACGTAAGATATGAAAGCCACTATGCTCGTGATAAACAGCACATCGTTGTTTTTGATTACCATCATGCCGCCCACAAGACATACGAGAACGTAGCTTATGTTTGCCACCGTGTTCATGACGGGCATCATCATGCCGGACAAAAACTGACCTTTGAGAGCGCTTGACGCCATGACCTTGTTGATTTCCTCGAATTCGCGCTCGGCTTTTTCCTGTCCGTTGAAAACCTTGACCACGTTGTGGGAGGAATAAATTTCCTCTACGATGCCGTTGATGTCACCCAGAGCGTTCTGCTGCCGTCTGAAATGCTTTTGGCTTATTTTGACGATAATCATGACCAGAAGAAAGCTCACGGGAACGCTAACCAGCTCCACGAGAGTGAGCTGCCAGCTGATTGTGAACATCATTATTATTATACCAACAATCAAAGTAAAAGAGCTGACAAGCTGACTCAAGCTTTGATTCAAGGTCTGACCTATCAGGTCGACGTCGTTGGTAACGCGGCTCAAAATGTCGCCGAAACTCTGTCTGTCAAAGTAAGACAAGGGCAGCCTGTTTATTTTGTCGCTCAGGTCGTTGCGCATACGCCGCGAGATATTGACCGAAATGACGGACATGACGATTGACTGTATAAAGTTGAACAGCGCGCTTGCGACGTAGAGCACAATCATCCAGACCGCAATGGCGCCCACTCTTGCCATATCTATGGGAACATTGGCTCCGAGCGCCTCTACAATTTCATTGCCGATAAGCTGCAAAATTTTGGGAGCAAATATGGACAGCACCGTGCCGAGCACTGCGAACACCAAGGCGACAATTATGCCTATCCAGTAAGCCTTTAAATATTTTCCCAGCTTTGCTATGGATTTTTTAAATTCCTTGGGCTTGGAGTCGGACATTGCCGCTCCCGCTCCGCGCATTGGCCCGCGCGCGGGCATTCCTCTGTTTTCAGCCATTTTCAAGCTCCTCCGCCGACAATTGGCTGAAAGCGATTTCGCGGTAAAGCGGACAGTTTTGCATAAGCTCCCTGTGCGTTCCCTTGCCGGCGATTCTGCCTTCCTCCAACACTATTATTTGGTCAGCGTCCATTATCGTACCTATTCTCTGCGCGACAATTATGCTTGTCGCGTCCTTTGTGTATTCCTTCAACGCGGCGCGCAGCGCGGAGTCCGTCTTGTAGTCCAATGCGGAAAAGCTGTCGTCGAAAATATAAATTTCCGGATTCTTTGCTATTGCGCGGGCTATGGACAGACGCTGACGCTGACCGCCCGACACGTTTTTGCCGCCCTGCGCTATGTGGTAATCCGTCTTTTCGGGCAGACCGAACACAAAATCCGCCTGCGCCACCTTCAACGCCTCCTCCACCTTTTCGTCGCTGATTTTGCCCTCGCTGCCGTAAACTATGTTGTCCTTGACGGAGCCGAAAAACAGCAGGCTTTTCTGCGGAACATAGCCCAGCTTGTCGTTGAGACTTTTTTCCCTGTATTCCTTTACGTCCACGCCGTCGACAAGCACCTGTCCCTCGCTCGCGTCGTAAAACCTCGGGAGCAGGTTGACTATCGTGCTCTTGCCGCTGCCGGTGGGACCGATAAAAGCCACGGTCTGACCGCGTTCGGCTTTGAAGCTGATGTCGTGGAGCACGTATTCCTCCGCGTCGGGATACCTGAAACTGACGTTTTTAAACTCCACCACGCCCTTTTCGTTCTCCTCGCCCTGCGTGCGCTCGCCCTCTACAATTTTGGACTTGGTGTCGATGACCTCGATGATACGCTTTGCCGATACGTTGGCTCTCGGCATGACCACCAAAAGCATGCACAGCACGAGAAAGCTCATGAGCACCTGCATGGAATACTGCGAAAACACCGCCATTGTCGAATAGTCCAGATTTCCCGCGTTTATCAGAGAAGCGCCCAGCCAATATATGGTGAGCATAAGCCCGCTCATGACCAAATTCATGCCGGGGAACATTATGCACATCACTTTGTTGACAAACATATTGACGCGCGTAAGTTCTTCGTTTGCGTCGCGGAATTTCTCGGTCTGATAATCCTCGGCGTTGTAGGCGCGCACCACTCTCAAGCCGGTGAGATTTTCACGCGTTACGCCGTTCAAGCGGTCGACTTTTTTCTGCATGACGGAAAACTTGGGGCTTGCCACGAGAAAAACAGTCATAATAATCAGCAGCAGCGCCACCACCGCCACGCCGGTAGCCAGCGACAGCTCCAGACTGCTGTTGACGACGCGCACGACCGCCGAAATTGCCATGACAGGCGCGATAATGCCGAATTTCAACAGCATCATCATTGTCTGCTGTATTTGCATGACGTCGTTTGTGGTACGGGTAATCAGACTCGCGGTGCTGAACTTTTCCATTTCCTCCATACTGAACGAATTTACGTTTTTGAAAATTTTCGAGCGGAGAGTGCGAGCAAGCTTGCTGGTGATGTGGCTTGCAATCAGATTGCTGAACAGCTTGCACACAAAGCCGCCCGCCACAACCAGCAGCATAAGTCCGCCCGTGCGCAGAATCTCGCGCAGCGGCTCCTCGTAAAGAGCGTTGTACTGAATGAAGCCTACTATGTCGCCCATAAGGTCGGGCAGCATTAGGTCGAGATTGACCTGCAACGCCACAATGACTATCAATAGCGCCGTAAACAACCAATCCGACTTTTTGAAATACTTGAATAATTTAAACACTTTTTTCCGTCTCTCTCCTTCCCTCTATATTTTCCTTTGCCAAAAGAATAAATTCCGCAAACTGCTTTTTCTGCGCCTCCGTCAAGCCCTCGGTAAGCAGCTTTTCCGCTTCCGTAACCTGTCTAATCGCGTTTTTGTTGAGCGCCTCCGCCTTGGGCGTGAAGCTGATTACGTTGGCGCGGGCGTCTCTTTCCGAGCTGCGGCGCTCTATGTAACCCTTTTCCTCTATGGCGTTGAGTATGCTGCAAACAGACGACCTGTTGATGCAAAGCCTCTCCTCGACGTCCCGTTGCAGAACAAACCCCTTTTCCTCGCGCAGGCGGTTCATCACGCCCATGGCGCGCAGTTGGTGTCCCGTCAGACCGTCAAGGCTCTGCCGCTCCAAAAAACTCAGTATGGCGCGTTGAAGCTGCCGCAATAAATTTATTATCACTCCCTGTTACCCCGAAAAAATTTTCTCTTTTCCTACGCGCGGTTTTTTGCAAGTCCGCACCGTAAATTGTTTGAAAACGAACAAATACCCGTTTGTTTTGCAAAATATTCTATAAAATATATTGTTAGATGTCAAACAATTTTTCCTGCGGAAAATTCGATTTCACACAAGTTTCAGCCGCTTGCGCCAAGCTGTCAAATTGCTTTTCAAAACGTCAAAATCACGCCCGAAAATAACAGATTCACGCCCGAAATATTCACCGAAAACGCCGTCCGCGCTGTCGCGGACGGCGTTTTTGCCGTTTGAAAAGCATAAAGCCTTTTCTTTTAAAAAATCGGTTTCGGCTCAGTATGCCCTTGCGAAAATTACGAGTTTCTTTGCGGGCGAGCCGTCCGCTATGCACTTGTCGTCAATAGGAGTCTGGTCAAAGGGCATGATTCGGATAGTCGCCTGCATAAGCTCCTTGACTTTAAGCTCGCACTCCTGACTGCCGCACCACATTGCCTTGACGAAATTGCCCTCGTCGAGATATTTTTTCAGCTCGTCGAGAGTGTGGGCCTCCTTGATTCGGCTGTCGCGGAACGCCTCCGCCTTGCGGTACATCGACTCGTGCACGTCGCTCAACAGGCGTTTGATTACGCCCTCAAGCTCCTCGTTTTTCACAACGCTCTTTTCTCCGTTGTCCCGCCGCACGACCGTCACAACGCCGTTTTCAATGTCGCGGGGACCTATTTCCAATCTGAGCGGCACGCCCTTCATTTCCCATTCGTTGAACTTCCAGCCCGGAGTCTGGTCGGAAAAATCCCCTTCGCACCTGACTCCCGCGGCGACAAGTCTGTCAATCACGCTTCGGGCTGCTTCCTCCACGCCCGCCTTGTGAATTGCTATCGGGAGGACAATCGCCTGCACTGGGGCGACCGCGGGAGGCAAAATAAGACCGCGCGCGTCGCCGTGCGCCATGATTAAGGCTCCGATAAGCCTCGTGGACACTCCCCAGCTCGTCTGCCATGCGTATTTGTGCGTCCCGTCCCTGTCAAGGAACTGTATGTCGTAAGCGCGGGCGAATTTGTCGCCGAAGTGGTGGGTTGTGCCTGCCTGCAAGCTCTTGCCGTCCTGCATCATCGCCTCCATGCCGTAGGTTTCCTCCGCGCCGGCAAATTTTTCCTTTTCGGTCTTTTGACCTATAAGGACGGGCATGGCGAGACAGTCGCGCGCAAAATCGGCGTACAGGTGAAGAATGTCGAGAGTTTCCTTTTCCGCCTCCTCCCGCGTCGCGTGCACGGTGTGCCCCTCCTGCCAGAGAAACTCGGAGGTGCGGAGGAAGGGGCGGGTTGTCTTTTCCCAACGCACGACGTTTGCCCATTGATTTATTTTAAGGGGCAAATCCCTGTAAGACTGAATCCACCTTGAATACATATCGCAAATGATTGTTTCGCTTGTAGGGCGCACGACCAGCGGCTCGGCAAGCTCGTTGGAGCCTGCGCGCGTCACCGTTGCGACCTCGGGCGCAAAGCCCTCCACGTGCTCCGCTTCTTTTTGCAGCAGACTCATAGGTATAAGAAGCGGAAAATAAGCGTTTTTGTGCCCCGTCGCCTTAAAACGGGCGTCCAGCTCGCGTTGAATATTTTCCCAAATCGCGTAGCCGTAAGGACGTATGATCATGCTGCCCTTGGTGGGACCGTAGTCCGCAAGACCCGTTTTGATGACCACGTCGGTATACCATTGCGGAAAATCCGCGTTTATATCGGCTATTTCTTTGACGAATTCTTTTTTCATACTATCTCCGTGTCCGTTTAAAACGGAAACGCCGGTTGAAGCCGGCGTTTTACAAGAATTTTTAACTATTCCTCGTCTGCCAGAGCAAGCACGTAGGTTTCTATTTCCTTGTCCTTGGCAGCCTCGCCTATTTCGCTGAAATGCAGATAGACGTCGTCGTCCGTATACATATAAAAGACTTTGCCGTCAAGTATGTCATAGTTGAGCCAACTCGTAGCGTTTACCTTGTCTGTAAGCTTGTTTGCCAAAAGGGTATCCGCGTCGGTTTCGCCGCTCAGCGGAATGCTCCACAGCGCCGAATCCATTTCAAAATACAGCGTTTCTTCCTCGATAAACTTGAACGTGGGCGACGTTTCGGTGTAATAAAGATTTTTCGCCGCCTGCCCCTCTTTTACAAACTGAATATATTTGCTCGTGCTGTTGTAGTACACGAATCCGTCCTGATAAGCCGAGACTCCCGAAAGCACGTTTCTGTAAAGCAGCGTCGCGTCGGCAAGCCTTTTGTCCGTCACGCTCTGCGAAATGCGGTACATACCGTCCCTGCCGTGCGCGTCGGAGGATATGTTGAAATATACAAAGCCGTTGGCTGCCGAAGCAATGCTTACGTCAAAGTCGTAGGAAACGTCCTGACCGTCCGCGTGCTGTCCCGTCATGATTTTGGACGGGGCGGTCTGTCCCGCCTTCAAAACGTAAAGCTCGTTGTAGTCGGCGGTTGTTTCGGTACCCTGATTTTCCTTTTCCGTAATCACGTCCTTTGTGTAGACTATGGAAGCGCTTTCGACGTCAAGCGCGCCTGACGTGACCTTTTCGTCCGCCTTCGTTTCTACGCCGCTTTCAAGGTTGAGGGAAACGAGATTGGCGTCGCCGTCCACAAACAGCGCGAAGACGCCGCCGTCCGTCTCGAACATACCTACCGACAGGGAATTGCTGCCCAAAGTGTAAACTCTTTTGGTGTCCGTGCCGTCAAGCTTGACGCTCATAATGTCCAGCATGGTATTGCGCACGCTGCCGTCGCTCGCCAACGTGTCGGAGGGCGTCGTGTAATAAAGACGGTCGTTGAAAATATAAATGCCGTTGAGTCTCGCGTCCGTCGTGTTGGAGGAAAAAACCGCCTTAGGGGCAAGCACCTCCGCTCCCAGCGCTTGGGCGTATTCGTCCGTGCCGAAGTCGTTTTCCTTGACCGAATCGAGCTTTGACGCGGCGATTCTGCAAACAGAGCCGTACACAACCTCGCCGAAAACGTTTTCCGCTTCATAGGTGGAGGTTGTCCCGTTTATGAAATAAATATATCCCTTGTACGCGACGACGGAGCCGCCGTTGGACACGAGAGGCGAGTTGTCCGCCGCGCCCGTGTCGAGCGGTCCCCATTTGTAATCGGGCGAGCACGCCGCAAGCGCCATGACAAGCGCGACAAGAAGTACGAAAATCAAAAGTCTTTTTTTGTTCATTACAAGCTCCTTTTAACCGAGCGCCAAGTATTTTGGTACACGCCTTAAAAGTATATACCGAAAAAGCGAATTTGGCAAGTATTTGATATTATTTTCTCCGTCTTAGCCGCCAAATCCCGCAGCAAAACCTTCCATAATTTACCTCGCGCGGGGGAGCTTCAAATATTTGACAATTTTCCCGCATAGGATTAAAATACAAATGCAAGCCGTGTTCACTTATCATTTTGCACGGCGCGCAAAAAATCCGACACACGGGAAACGAATTATGAAAAAGGTATTTTTATTGATATTGCTAACCGCAGTCGCTTTGAGCTGCTGCCTGAGTCTGACTGCCTGCGGTCCCATCGAGCAGCCCGAAATCCCCGACGACGCCGACCTTTCGAGCAAGTCCCTCGCTCCCGACGGGAGAAGCGTCATGCAGTGCACGCCGGAAGAAAACCTCTTTATGGCGACGCACGTCATGGGTTCATTGGGCTTTAAAGCCGTCAACAACGGCACGAGCAAGGCGGTGGGCATAACCCAGAAGGTTTATTCCCAAAGAACCGTTTTGAACGGCGCTGTGTTCTCGCAAACCGCTTCGCTCGGCTTTGTCAAGCTCGGCAAGCAGTTTTACTACGAAAACGGCAGCTACGTGGTCAGAGACGCGTCAAAGGTTAAGGACGTGGACGACGTGGAATGGGAAAGCGGCGCAAAAAGGCTGAGCAAGGCGCGTTTTCAGTCGCTGTACGGACTGCCCTCCGTGTCTCTCACCGCTTTCGTCACCAACGACGACTCGGTAAAGGAAGGCGTCCTTGTCGAGGAAAATGACGGCGTTTACACCTTCCGCTACAAGCTTGACAACGTGGTAAGCGTCTACTACCTGAAATATCAGATGCGCACCTACTCCGGCTCCAAGGGCTTCCCCGTTTTCGACGAAAACGACGGAATAGTCATGACGGTAAAAATGGACGGGGACAGAAAAGTATCCTCAATATCCACCGTTTGCAGCTACAAGGTAGATATGCTGGGCGGAGTCAAGTGCGAAGAAAGGCTGGAAGAGGTCTTTTACGACGTGGGAAACGTCCCGTCAATCCCCGAAAGAAGCTTTTTCGAGCCTTACCTCACGGCAAGCATAACCGACACTCCCGACGCGGAAACCGTTTCCGGAGTGCTTATGGACACCTTTATGCCGCTGATTAAGGACAACAGCCTGTGCGCGGACGTGGAAATTTCGGGGGCGCTCAACCTCAACGCAAAGCTCAAAGCAGTCGTCGACACGCAGAATCTGGAAAATCTCACCCTCGACCTGATTGCGCCCGCGCTTGACCTCAGTGTCTCTTACAGAAAGGGCAAGCTTGCGCTGAAAACGGGAGATTTGAACGCCTATCTTAATATAAGCGACCTCACGGGCGGGGAAGAAAGCGCTTCGGACGGACAGGAGGAAAGTCTTTTCGAAAAAGCCTCTCTGATAACAAACGGAAACGACTACACCGTTCTCCTGCCTCTCGGTCCCATTACCGCGGAAATAAACGCAGTCAAAAACAAGGACGGCGGCTTTGACTTTGCCGACGCGGTGCTTGGACCTCTGGTCGTAAAAATCACTCAAACGCAGGACTTCGACGCGCCCTATACCGACGCGGAAAACGGCGTAAATCTTTTGCCGCTTTTAAAACAGTTCGTTTCCGACGACAACACGATAAACATCGACGCGAACATAGCTGGACTTTTTAACGCAAGCCTCGGCATTTCCGTCGACGGCGGCGGTTTAAACGCCATGGTTTGCGCGGGAGAGCAGAACATTTACGCAAAAATCGACGGCAAAAGTCTTGCGCTGCGTTACGGCGAGCTTAAAATGAAGTTCGGCTTCAAGGACGCGCTCAACGCGCTGTTCAACCGTTTTTACGAGCTGAACTACGTGAAGGAACTGTTCGGCGCCATAGGCGGGCTGACCGACTCGATACAATTGGGTTGGAACGGCGTTTCAAAGCACGGAAGCCTTTACGTAATTTCCCTTAATGTCGGCGAAGCGACGTGCGACGTTCTGCTTGAAGAAAAGGACGGAGCGGTTTCTCTGCACTCGGCTGAAATTCCCGTCGGAGAAAAGAAGATTGTTTTGAGCCTTGCGGAAAAACGCGATTTTTCGCCCGTTGCAGACACGGAAGACTATCCCGACGGAACGGGGCTTTTGGACGTGATTAACGAGCGTCTCGAAATAGACCTCTTTGCAAGCGTAGGCGACTTTGAAGCGCGTCTGCTTTTCGACCTCAAAAGTCTGGAAGCAAAGCTCGCGCTCCGTCCCGTCGGCAACTCCGAACTGAAAATGTCCGTCATGTCCGACGGCGGCGAAAAGGCGCTGTTCGTAGACTGCGGCGATTTCCGCGCCAAATTCGGCGGAAAAGAGCTGCTCGGTCAGGGAACCTTGCTTGTCAGGCTTTTGGAGCGGCACTCCGCACAACTTAAAAACCTGCTGCAAACCGTTTTCGACGGAACCGACATGACGGTTTCGGCAGACACGGAAAGGAACGAAAACGGCGTTTCGCTCGTGCTGGGTGCGGCGGGGCTGAAAATCGAAATAAACTTCTCGGAAGCAAACGGCAGACTTGTCTTTGAAAGCGCCCGCGCCTGCGGCGACGCGTCGGCAAGCCTTGCCCCCTTCAAGGGCGACGAGAACGAGTTTTCCTTTATCGAAAACACCGAAAATTTCAAGGACGGCTCGTCGCTGCTTCCGCTTGACGAAGCTTACATTCTCAATGTCGCGGTAAACGCGGGAGGCACCGTCGCGTATGTTTCCGTCAACCTTTGGGACGCGTCGGTAAAAGCCGTTGTGCCCGACCTTTACGAGCACAAGGCTTACGTATCCCTCGACCTCTACTCCTCGGAAATAAAATTCAAGTACGGAGGTCTGCAACTGAAAACGGACGCTGCGGGCATAGGCAAACTGATTTCCTTTGCGGTTCCGCTCATCGGCGACGAAAACCTCGAAGCCCTGCTCGGCGCGCTCGGCTCAATCGATTTTGACATAAAAGCCGTTTTCGACAGCTTCAAAGCAACAGCCTTTGACGAAAACGGCGCGCGGGGCGTAGATTTCGGCTTGAATTTGGGCGGTATTGCCTTGAACGCACGCGTGTCGGAGACGGAAAACGCCTACGCTACGGAAAGCGCGGAAATAAGACTGAACGGCACGGAAATAAAGCTCGTTCCGTCAAACCAGCCCGACTTTTCCGAATTGGAGCAGGCGAGCGTTTTCCCCGAAGTCACCTCCCTGCTGGATATGTTTGCGGATTACAAGCTGGCTTTTGAAGCGGACATAAACGGCGTAAAAGCCAAAATCGGTCTGGACGTCTTGAACGGCGAGGTGCATGCCCGAGCCGCAGGCTTGTCCGTACTGTACTTTACCGACGTGCGCGAAACTGCGGCGGGACAGGAAAAATACGGCAAAGCCCTGATAAAATACGGCGCGCTGGAAGCTCAGGCGGACGTTGCAAGGCTGGCGGAGCTTTTGCCGACAATCGTCGAAAGGCTGGGCACGGAGCTGCCCAAGGCGCAAATCGTCTTCAATCCGACAGAACTTGCGGGAGGCTTTTTTACCGCAGAGGACTCCTTAACCTTGGATTTCAATATTTATGCGGACGGCAAGCCAATCAATATAAAGGTTTTGTTCAAAATTACCGAAAAGGGACTGACGCTTGACAACGCTGCCGCACGGTACGAAAACATTTCGGTAAAGCTTGTCCCCTGCCACTTCGACGGTTTTTGGGAATTCGACAGAGAAGGCGATTACCTAGACCTCAACGCGCTTGCCGACGATTACGCGGAAATCATCCTCGACCTTGCCACGGCGCGCGGCTGGCAAATAGACGCAAGCGGCAGCGTGACGGCGCAAACCGCCTCCGTCGGGCAGGAGCAGACGGAAACAGAGACTATCTCAACGCAAACGGATTTTGCGCTGACTCTCTGCGTCGGACTCTCCGAAGAAAGCGCGCAAGGCTTGCCCGACATCTTGCTTTCGCTTGTTTTGACAGATGGCGCGACGCAAACGCAAAAGACGGCGCTCACCGTCGTTTACGGCAACGGCAGTATCGGTCAGGCGCCCGCAGGCACTCTGTTTGTGGATTACAACGGTCTGAAAGCAAGGGTGGCGACGGATTCGCTCAAAATGCTTTCTCCCCTGCTCGACCGCGCGACCTTGCTTGTCCCGGCGCTCGGAGATATGTTGAAGCAGGCGACGGAAAGTATGTCGGGCGCAGGCGAAGCGTTTAAAAACATCGACCTGCAAACGCTTCTCGAAAGCATTTGCTACAAAGACGGAGTTTTGTCGTTGGAAGTCGCGGAAAACGCGCTGTTTGACGACCACAAGAAATTTTCTCTGTCACTGTCGCAAACCGACGGCTCGCTGTCCCTTGCGGCAAACGGAGTTTCTCTGACTGCAAGCGACGGCAAAAACATAACGGCCTGCGCCGATGTTGCCGCCCGCAGTCTGGGCGACGGACTGAGCGACGGGCAAATAGAGCAGGCCGCGGGCGACGTTAAAGCGTACACATCCTTTGACTCCCTGCCCGACCTGCTGGAAGTCGTTCTGAACACTGCGGAAACGCGTCACATCGAGATGACGGGCGTCGCAAAGGTGCAAATCACCGTGCTGAGCAAGGAGGTTCCCCTGACGATAAGGGCGGATATGCACGAGGACGGCAGAATCACAGCCGTAGTGTCGCTGAGCATTTCGGGCAAAATAATAGGACTGTTCAAAAATGTTTCTTTGCTCGGCGGCTCGCACGAAGCGTATATGTACATAGACAGCGCAAGCGACTGTATTCTCATGAAGCGCATCGACACCTTGAACAAAGCCTTTGGCAAAAAGGAAGTAATCACCTCCTATTGCAAAATCGCGTATTCGGAGCTTGGAGAAAAAGGACTTGACATACTTTACTTCATGACGGATTTGTCCGACGCCATTTGCGCAGAAATAAGCACCGCCGTCGCCGAAGCGCCCGACAATCCGTTCAGAATAGAAAACGTCTTTGAAAGCTACGTTTACGAACAAAATGCGTTTAAGCTTAAAATGAATCTGAGCGACTACAACCCTACGCTCGGCGAAGTGAGTTTAACCCTCTGCCATGACGAAAATAAGCTGCTCACTAAGTTAAATGCGTCAATGGAACTCCAACTTACGGAAAATCTTAGCGGAACGGTAGAGCTAATCGACATGACTGTTTCGACGCAGGAAACCGACCTCGGTACCAAAGCGGAATTAGAAGCGGAGCAGAACGGCGGCAACTACTGACTCTCCCAAAATCCAACAAAAAAACGGGAAGAACTTTCTTCCCGTTTTTTTAATGTCAATTTATTTCGTTCAGTCCAATCAGATTGCTGTTTTTGCTTTCCATTTTTTGCAGTTTTTCAAAGAGTCCGTCGTACCCCATCCACTCAAAATAAGCGTTGCCCCGTTGAGTAATCAAAAATTGACCTTCCAAGCCGAGGAATTCGAGCGTCATCGAACAAATTGTCCTGTCGTCGGCATCAAGTTCTTTCAGTTCCGATACAAATTGCCGCTCCCGCTCGGTCAACTCCGACGCATCCGAATCAAAAGCCGTCGGATAAAACTCCCAAACCCAACGAAACGGAAACTCGGCATGACTTTCGGCGTTTTGCAGATATTCTTCGGCGGACACTCCGTCCTTATTTTGCCCCAACAAAAACCTGAACGCGGTTGCGCCCGCTTTGTATTCCCACAAAACGGATTCATACGCCTTGTCCGTGTCGTCGGTGCGACGCAAAGTTTCGTTATACGTTTTTTCCACGCCCTCTTTCAAATAAGGCTTTTCGGCGTTTTTCGGCGTTTCGTTCTGCACGTCAAACCAATCGAAAACGACGCATTTTACAAGCGGACTTTCCGAAACTTCCACAAACATATTCCACTCGGAAAAAACAGGCAAATTGTTCAGGAAATGCCACAGATAGTTTTTGTACAGCGCGCAATTTTCTTCGTCGCTCAGCACAACTCCCGTAAGCCCCAGAAAACGAATTGCCGCGCGGTTGAAGACATCCTTTTTTTCTTCCTGAGGCGCAGCGTCCACCAGCGTCTTTGTTTCTTCGACAAAAGACTGCATTTTTTCGTCCGAAAAAGTTTTGTTCAGAATGTCTGCGTCGAGATTTATCTGAACGCGGTAAATATACTCCGCTTTAAGCAGCTTCTCCTCGTCTACTTTCACCCGACGCGCTTCGTCGCGCAGATAAAGCTCCCAATTCTTCTCTTGCGTGCAGGAACCCATTTTGAAAGTAATCTTTTCCGAATAATTAAAATCGCCCTTTGAAAAAAGGTAAATTTCTTTTTTGCTCGTCTGACAACCGCTAAAACAAAATGTAAGCGAAATCAAAAAAATCAGTGCATAAACAAAGGTTATTTTTTTCTTCATTGTTTTCTCCTCCGTATTAACAGACAAATTGTAACACAATTCTGCATTTTTTACAACTGATGAAAAAATATCCGAATACATCCTGCAAAAGCAAAAACGCGTTTTTACGGTTTCTCTTGCATCGACATATTCGGAAAAAAACTTTTGTCAACGGAGTCAAACGCCCCTCCTTTAAAAGCCGCAAGGCGGAATGCCCGCGGCAATGCGGAGCGGACGACTATCTTGCAAAAAAGGCGGCGTCAAGTCCCGCTTCGGCAAGCTCGTTCAAAAAACGCTCCTTGTCAAAGTGCATGGCGTAGGCGGCGTTTGCCGCCGCAAGTCCCGCTCGGCTGCCCACGTCGAAGCGCATCGCCTTGATTTCTCTCGCGCACACCGCGCGGGCGCGGCACAGCAAGGCTATGGCGTCCGACAGTCTAAGCTCGCGACCGAAACGCTGCGTTTTGTCCAACGCCTCGAAAACGGTCGGATTGAATACGTATCTGCCTGCGGCGATAAGCTGCGACGGAGGATTGTCGCGCGGCTTTTCCACTATTTCCAAAAGTTCTTTTTCTCCGTCGTCGCGCGGCTTTAAACGCAACACCCCGTAGGCGTCAAGCCCCGAATTTCTTTTAATCGCGCCCACCGTGCTCATTCCCGTCACCGCATAGCTTTCGGACAGCTGGGCGCAGGCGGGAAGCTCCCCGCCTAAAAAGAGGTCGTCGCAGTTGAGCAGGAAAAAGGGCTTGTCCCCGACGAAATCGCGCGCGCAAAGCAACGCCTCTCCGCTGCCGCCCGCGTTTTGCTGCACGGCAAACTCGACGTTGAGACGCGCAATCGCGCTTACCGCCGCAAGCTCGTTGAGTCTGTTCTGCACGGCAAGAGTGCGTTCAAGCGCTTCGTCCTTGGAAAAATGCTTTTGAACCGCGCCGTCGGGCGAAACCACAAGCAGAATTTCCCTCGCGCCGCTCCGGGCGGCTTCCTCGCACACCCACTGCACGGCGGGCTTGTCCAAAACGGCAAGCATTGCCTTGGGCACCGCCTTGGTTGCGGGAAGCGAGCGCAGCCCCATGCCCGCCGTCAGCACGACGGCTTTTTTTACCACACCGTTCATATCCTCAATGCCTCCTTTTCGTGTAATATTTTAACGATATTTTAACACAATTTTTTGATTTTTGCAATTCAAACGTCCGCAGTTGACGAAACACACTGCGTTTATTTGTCTATTTTCTTTTTCTGCTCTTTGAGCGCGGCGACAAGCCTCGACGCGCGTCCGTGCTTGACCGAGGCGTCGCTTCTGCCTATGACGAAATCGTCGGGCATTGTGTCCTTTGTCACGGTTGTGGAGCAAGCAACGTAAGTGCCGTCCGCAAGCGTCAGGGGCGCAATAAGGTTGCAGTTGCTGCCGATAAACACGTTGTCCCCGACGACGGTTCTGTGCTTGCTCACGCCGTCAAAATTGACGAACACCGCGCCGCAGCCAACGTTGCAGTTTTTGCCCACCACCGCGTCGCCTATGTAAGCCAAATGACTTGCCTTGCTTCCGTCGCCGAGCACGCTGTTTTTCAGCTCGACGAAATTCCCCACGCGGCAGCCGTCTCCCACCACGCTGTTTTGTCTAAGATGCGCGTCGGGTCCCACTGTGGTGCGGCAGCCCACCTCGCTGTCGGTCAGACGGCTTGCTCTGATTTCGGAAAAATCCCCCACCGTGCTTGACACCAGATAGCTGAAACTTCCGATTATGCAGTTTTCTCCGATACGGCAATTTTTGCCGACGACGCAGAACGGCTCGATAATCGTGTTTTTTCCTATGCGGGCGTCGGCGTCTATGACTGTGTTTTTGGGGTCAATCACTGTGTAATCCATTTTTCCGCTCCGATTCAATCTAATATATGAACCGCGCGGCGGAAAAATACGCACGGTCGAGGCTGATATTCTGTTTGAACCGCTTTGCAGAAAAGAAAAGCAATACGCCGACAGCGCGGCGGAAAAATATGCGCGGGCGCCGCGCCTTGTTTGCCTTTTCGCAAACAAAATGGTATAATAATGCGCAAAGGAAAGATTTTCCCCGCCGCAATAGACAAGAGCTTTTCATGCGACACGGCGGGGCAAAAGAAAAGAAATCCGCACAATATGGAAATTTGGGAAATTTTACTTTTGATTGTAGGAGTTTGGGCGGCGTTTGAAATTGTTTTTTCCGCAATCGTCTTTTTTGCGGCGTTCAGACGCGGCAAAAAGCGCGGCGTGGAGGGCACGGGCGAGGCTTACATGCTGTTTGAACCGCTTTACAGAGAAGAAAAGCAATACGCCGACGGATTGGAGAAAAGGGAGGTAAGCGTTACGGCTCGGGACGGAACGACGCTAAAAGGCGATTTTTATCCCGCACCGAACGCGCGCGCCACCTTGCTCTATTTTCACGGCTACCGCGGCACGTCTGCGGACTTTTGCTTTTGCATAAGATTTTTCCACTCGCGCGGCTTCAACGTCCTGCTGCCCGACCAACGCGCGCACGGCAGAAGCGGGGGAAAATACATTTGCTTCGGCGTCAAGGAGCGTTTCGACTGTCTGGACTGGATAAAATTTGCGGGCGAAACTTTTGCGCAAGGGCTGCCCGTAGTGCTGGACGGCATTTCCATGGGCTGCACGACGGTTTTGCTTGCGACGGAGCTTGACCTGCCCGACCAAGTAAAGGCAGTGGTCGCCGACTGCGGCTTTACCTCCGCGTGGGAGCAAATAAAGCATACAATCAAGACAAATATGCGGCTGCCCGCTTTCCCCAGCCTTTATCTCGTGAGCCTTTTCGCGCGGATTTTCGCGGGAATAAGGCTGCGCGGCTGCGACACGCGCAAGGCTATGGAAAAAAACACGACGGTGCCAATCTTTTTTGCAACGGGGACGCGCGACCGCGTGGTGCCGCCCGAAATGACCAAGCAAAACTACGAAGCGTGCCGCGCGCCCAAAATGCTGCTTTTGACGGAGGCCGCCCACGGTATGAGTTACCTTGCGGCAAAGGCGGAATACGAAAAACAGCTGGAGGATTTTCTCGAAGGCTGCCTTAAACAAATAGATTGAACCCTGTCGATATGAAAATAATAACGGAAAAACAAAAAGATTTTGTGCAAACGCTCCAAGCTATGGCGCAGGGGGAGCTTTTTGACGCGTACGCCGAGTTTCTCGCGCAGGAAAACGAGAAATACAATCTCACCGCGCTGGACGCTCGACAGACGCGGCTCAAACACTTTGCGGACAGTTTAAGCGCCGCTGCGGCGGGCATACTGCCGCAAAACGCGCGGGTGTGCGACATAGGCAGCGGCGCGGGCTTCCCCGCCGTTCCTCTCAAAATAGTGCGGAACGACCTCGACATGACGCTTTTGGACACGGCGGAAAAAAAGACGCGGTTTTTGAGCGCGCTTGCGGAAAAACTCAATATAACCGACGGAATAAAAATAAAACACTGCCGCGCAGAGCAGGAGGCAGGCGCAAACAGAGCCTTTTACGACGCGGTAACCGCGCGCGCCGTCGCGCCGCTTAACACCCTGCTGGAATACGCCCTGCCCCTGCTCAAAGAGGGAGGCGTTTTTGCGGCTTACAAGGGCGCCAACGCGGTCGAGGAGGCGGAGAGGGCGGAAAACGCCGCTTTGCTGACGGGGGCAAGTCTGAAAGAAATAATATTTTACAGCCTTGAAAACCCGCGCGACCGTGCTTTGGTTGTCTACGAAAAGACGGGAGAAACTCCCGCCCGCTTTCCGAGAAAAAACAACAACCCGCGACGCAAGCCGCTTTGAATCAAACGTGAGAGCAAAAGCGCAGCTACGCTTTCCGCAAGACACCCCGTACGCGACAAGCTCCGCAGGGCAACAATCGTAAATTAAGCCGACGGCAAAATTTTTGCCGTTCTTTTTAAAAACAATTTTATTCAATATTTTTCCGTGCAAAACACAACGGCGCGAATATTTCGCGCCGTTGTGTTTTATCGGGTATATATAAAGGAATGTTGTTTTGACGTGTTTTTAAGCGGCATCCTCTACTTTTTCCGTCTTGGTGACAATCATCTTGTCGCACGTTTCGCAGATGTACCCGGTATACTTTACGCCGTCCACAATCCATGTGTAGATTTTTCCGTCTTCGGATTGCTCGTGGTTGCTCATATCGACGACTATATCGAAGGTGAACGTGTACTCGACTTTTTCGCCGACTTTGTACTCATACGTATAACGTATCAGTCCCTCTTTGTTGCAGGCGGCTTCCACAATCACCTGCTTCTTGTAAGAGCTGTCGGTAAGTGCGGGAAGAGTGATTGTATGCGTTGTCTCGCAATCCTCTCTGCTGCACTCGATTACAACCTGTCCGCTCGTACTGTCCGTGGGAAGCGTCGGAGAACCGACAACAACATAGTCGTGACCTTTTGCGGGAATCTTTTCCGTGTAGGTCCCGCCGCATGTCGAGCAGGTAAACTCTCTCACGCCGTCTTCCGTGCAGGTTGCGGACGTTTTGATTTCCGAAGTGTCGTAAGAGTGACCTCTAAAAGTCTCTACAAACACCATTTCGCCGCAATCCTCGCAGATGTAGTAGCCTTTGCCGTGGTTTTCGCAGGTCGCCTTGTCGTCTGCAAACTCGAATATGCCTTCCATATCCGCGTCGTAGCAGTTGTCTGCATTCTCCCATTCGGTTGCAAGCTTGCCGTTGAGCGTATGGGCAATCTTGGGAACAACAGCCGTAACGGACACTGTCTTTCCGTCCTTGGTGTAGGTGTAAACGATTTCGCCCTCTTCGGAACAGGTCGCCTCTTTGGTCACTACTTTTTTGACGTTGGTTATATTCGTATCCTGACTGATTTGCACATGACATCTGTTGCAGGTGACGGTCAAAGTAAAGCTTGTTCCGTCCTCATTGGCAACAAACTCCCAATTTTCATCATGTCCGAGAGCGGGGATTTCTTCGATTATTTCCGCGTCGCACACCGTGCAGTGACCTTTTTGTTCGCCTTTCACCGTGCAGGTAGGCTCTTTCGTCACTTCAAATGTTTCGGGAGCGTATACGTGGCTTCTGTAAGTATTTACAAATACCATTTCGCCGCACTCCTCGCAGATGTAGTAGCCCTTGCCGTAGGTGCCGCCGTTTGCGCAGGACGCTTCCTCGCCCTTGAATTCAATTATGCCTTCAACCGTGGCGTCGTAAGCGCCCTCCTTGTCGCTGTTGGCGTAATTTGTTGCGGGATTGCCGTTGAGCGTATGAGGCTTTTTGGGGATTGTTTCCTCTATGGTCAGCTCGACACCGTCTTTGACGTAGGTGTAAACAATCAGTCCCTCCTGCGTGCAGGTTGCGGGAGTGCTCTCTTCTTTGACGCCTGTCAGACCTTTTTCTGTCGTCACGTGCGAACCGTCTCTCGTACAGGTTCCTATCAAAGTGAAGGTGTTGTCGGACTCCTTCACAAACTTATATGTGTAGCTGTGTCCGAGAGCGGGAACGTCTCTTTCGACCTCCGTATCGCAAACCGAGCAATGACCGATTTGTTTGCCGGCAGCTTCGCAAGTCGCTTCCTCGCCCATCTTGTCGCTCCACTCTTCAACCGTGTGCTCTTTGTAAGTCACAACATAAACCATTTCGCCGCACTCCTCGCACATATAGTAGCCCTTGCCGTGCTCGGTGCAGGTTGCGTGGTCGTCGGGGAACTCTTTTATGCCCGTTATGTCAACGCTGTAAGCGCCTTCGCTCGCGTTCAGCCATTCGGACTGTTTTTTGCCGTTGAGCGTATGCTCGGAGCCTGCAATCGTGACCTCAAACGAGAAGCTCTGTCCGTCTATTTCAAAGGAATACGTACCCTTGCCTTCGTCCGTGCAGAATTCCTTCTCCTGCGTCACTGTATAGGTATAGAACTCTTTACCTTCGTTAGAATCGAATGCGGGCAAAGTCTTTTTTTGCTGCGTGCCGCAGTTTTCGCAGGTGCCTGTCAACTCGCCTGCGTTCTTCGCAGTGGGAGTTGTGCTAACCGTCCAATCTTCGCAGCGGTGACCGATAGCTGCGGTTACTCTCGAATCAACAAGGTCGCAGCGCGAGCATACTCTGACGTACATACCGCCGTCCTCGCAAATGGTGCGTCCCTCTTCCACAACGTAGTGCTCGTCGCTCCAATCGTGTCCGAGAGGCTCTTTGATGTCCGTCTTGTCGGCAGCGTGACCGCAAATCGTGCAGGTTTTGCCCGTGTAGCCCTCTGTCGTGCAGGTAGGAGGCACAACCTTTACATCGCCGTATTCATGGCGGGAGGAATGCTCAATCACGGCGTGTCCGCAATCAGTGCATACGCGCAGATAGGTGCCTTCCTTGTCGCTCGTGTGCTCCTCGAATACGAGATACTCAACGTTTTCGTGGCTGCATTGCGTTCCGTATGCGGGTATGGCTATCTCCTGCGTGGTGTTGTCCGTATATGTAATGACAAGCTTGGTGCCGTCGGCGCTGAACTCGACCTTTGATATGCCGCGTCCGTCGGCTCCGTCTTCGCCGTCAACGCCGTCTTTGCCGGGGGCTCCGTCTTGACCGTCTTTTCCGTCTTCGCCGTCAACGCCGTCTTTGCCGGGGGCTCCGTCTTGACCGTCTTTTCCGTCTTCGCCGTCTTTACCGACAACAACGCCGAGGTTGTCGCTCGTCCCGTCGGTATAGGTGATGACAAGCTCGCCGTTGTCGTTGATGACTGCGGAAGCAATACCCTTCGTTTCGGAACAAGCCGCAAGTCCGAAGAGCAAAACTATCGCACAGCAAAGCGTCAGCAACAGCAGGAGCAGTTTACCAAACATGGATTTGCTTTTTCGATACATTTTATTTTCTCCTTTTGTCAATAATTTTTTTGCAAATAAAACTGCAAAGCGGATTGCTTGGCTTTGCGGAGACGGATTTTTTTAGACTACGACACAAGGAGCGTTCCGCAACACCGCAAAACGGCAGTAATCAGCCTTTGACGTATTTACTTTAACTCATTTGAGTTTGACTGTCAACTATTTTGAGTTAAATTTTATCTTAATTTTATTATAAAATGAGAGAAGGTTGTAAGCACGTATATGGAAGTTTTAGAAAAAATAGAAAAGCTGCGCAAGGAGAGGGGCTGGTCAATCAACAACCTGGCTATGGAGGCTTTGCTGACGCAATCCACCCTGAACAATCTTTATGCGCGGAAAGCGGAGCCTAAACTTTCAACCCTGCGCGCCATTTGCAATGCTTTCGGCATTTCTCTGGCGGAGTTTTTCGCCGACGACGCCGAAGAAAAAAAGGAGGAAAGTTTAAGCATCGACGCGGAAATCATCAGGCACGTCGTCGACCTGAACAAGGAGCAGAAAGCGGCGCTTTTGGTTTTGCTCAAATCCATTCGCTGAGCCTTTTTTCCGCGGCAGGAGGAACAGACTGTCCCGTTGCGTTTTTTAACGCAATTGAGTTAATTTTTTCGCAAATGCGTTTTTATGTGTATATTCCTTTGAAACAAAAAACCGCGCCCCGAAAAAGGGGCGCGGACTTTTTTTGTTTTGGAACGTCACAGCTTGGAAAGGGAAAAAGCAAGCCGTCTGAGAGTTTCTTTCTTGCCGAGCAGCTCTGCCAGCTCGGTCGCGCCGCCGGGAGTGCTTTCCCTGCCGCTCAACGCCACGCGCATGGGCCACAGCAGCTGACTGTTTTTGACTCCCGTTTTTTCAGCAAGCAGTTTGAGCGCGGAGTAAAGCTCGGCGTTTTCCCACCTGTCGTCGGGTATGCCCTCCAACAGGGAAACAACGGCAGGCAGATTTTGTTTGGCGATTTCCGCGTCGGACTTCTGCTTGGCGTTGACGTACAGCGAATTGTCAAACTCTCCGAACTCCTCGAGGAAATTTACCTTGTCGGGAATTTCCGTCAATGCGTCCACCCTGCCCTGAATCAGCGCGCACAGCTTTTTGTAATCGTATTTGCCCGCAACCTTGCTCTCGTCGAGATAGGGCGTCGCCGCCGCGAGAAACTCGTCGGGAGTAAGCTCCTTTATATAAAGACCGTTGAGCCACTTTAACTTCTGCTCGTCGAATATGGCGGGAGACTTGTTTATGCCCTCGATTGAAAAAAGCTCTTTCAGCTCCTCGAAAGACAGCTTTTCGCGGTCGTTTTTGGGAGACCAACCCAAAAGCGCGATATAATTGATGATTGCGGGCTTTAAATAACCTTTTTTGAGCAAATCCTCGTAGCTTGCGCTTCCGTCGCGCTTGCTCAGCTTGTGCCGCGCGTCCCGCATAATGGGCGGCATATGCACGTACAGCGGTCTTTCCCAACCGAAAGCGTCGTAAAGCAGATTGTATTTGGGAGTGCTTGACAAATATTCCATACCGCGCATAACGCAGTTTATGTTCATCAGGTGGTCGTCGACTACGTTTGCGAAGTTGTAGGTCGGCATTCCGTCGGATTTGATGAGTATGTTGTCCTCAAGCTCCCTGTTTTCGACGGAGATTTCTCCGAAAACGGCGTCCACATAGCTGCTCACGCCCTCGTCGGGCATTTTCTGCCTGATGACGTAAGGCTCCCCCGCCGCGATTTTTGCGGCAACCTCCTCCTTGCTCAGTTTCAGGCAGTGTCTGTCGTAACGGCGCGCGCCGTTCACGTCGGGCAGCGACTCCAACCTCTCCTTGGTGCAAAAACAAAAATATGCGTCCCCCTGCTCCACAAGCTGCAAGGCGTACTTCATGTAATCGTTTTTGCGCTCGCTCTGCACGTAAGGTCCGAACTCCCCGCCGACGTCGGGACCTTCGTCGTAAATCAGCCCCGTCTCCTTCATGGTTTTGAGTATGTTCTCCACGCTGCCCTCGACAAGACGCTCCCTGTCGGTGTCCTCTATCCGCAGAATAAACCTCCCGCCCGTCTTTTTGGCGTAAAGATAAGAGTAAAGCGCGGTGCGCAAACCGCCGATATGCAGATAGCCCGTCGGGCTTGGCGCAAAACGTGTCCTTATCATAAGAAACGACTCCTTTTTTCCACAAAATATTTTCCGCCGAATATTTTAGCACACTTTAAAACTTTTAACAACGGATTTGAACGCGTTGAATTTACGTAAAAAAACCTGCTCCTTTTCGGAGCAGGTTTTTCTTCAAAGCTCCTTGCCGTCGGAGCAAATACTATATGTTATTATTTTTAAGGAGTAAAACGATTTATTAATTTCAAGCTATTCGACGTACAAATAAAAATCCAAAAATGCCATTGTGTACTTTAAATATCCTCTGGGGTGGTTCCATTCAATATCTACAAAATACACGCCCTTTTGGGCAATTCTATCGCTCCTGACTTCATGGAACCCATCATCGCTTTGCAAATACGCTTTAATAGTAGCATAAGTTTGCTTTATTTCTTTTCCTGTGTCAGAATTGATAACCTTTATGTCAAATATCTCTCTTATGTCAAATACCTCCCCGGTATATTCAATGTATACTTCCCTATCCCACATTTTTTGTATTTCTTCACCGCTGACAGGGTCTTTCGCGTAAATGCTTGCATCAATAACTTTGTCCCTGCACCCCGTAAAGCAAAAGAGCAGACAAAGCGTCAACAAAACCGAAATCAATATTGACAGTGTTTTTTTCTTCATTTTTTACTCCTTGTTGTTTATTTATCTATATAAAGCCGCTTTTGCGGCATTGTTTTCAATCTTATTTTCGTTGCCTGTTTTGTATTCTCCGCTGAAAGATATTTTTATGTTTTTATTATCTGCTGTGGCAGCAAACAAATTGCCTGTCGGTATAAAAAATCCGATTGCCAGAATAAATATCAGCACAACGGCAATAATTGTAATTTTAGTGCTTTTAGTCATTTTTTTTACCTCTCTTGTTTTATTCTTAGTTTAATTGTTTTTACTCTACAAAAACATCAAAACTTAAGTCATAAAAACCATAATTTGTTAATTCTCTTCGTTTATTCCATTCTACTTGAACGTAGTATTCTCCCTTTTCCTTAATGAGCGTTTTTATGGATTCATATCCTATCTTTTGAGTAATCGTTATTGTTGGTTTTGCATTCTTAACAACTTTTTCATTTCTGTCCTTACAAACTTTAATATCCAATACTTCGTCTAAGTTTATGTAATCGCCTGTGTAAGACAATGTAACCGAATCGCCGTGTGTTATTCGCTTGCCGTCTGCCGGATTGATTATTTTTATATGTACTTTTGTGAAATCATCCCTGCAACCCGTAAAGCAAAAGAGCAGACAAAGCGTCAACAAAACCGAAATCAATATTGACAGTGTTTTTTTCTTCATTTTTTACTCCTTGTTGTTTATTTATCTATATAAAGCCGCTTTTGCGGCATTGTTTTCAATCTTATTTTCGTTGCCTGTTTTATTTTATCCGCTGAAAGATATTTTTGCCCCCTATTATCTGCCGTGTTATGTTTCTCTATTTGCAATTTCAAGTTATTTTCCGACGGCAAAATCCGACCGCGCCCTAAAAAAGAGTGCGCAAAAGGCGCCGTTTGTATCAGCGGCGGCGGTTCAATATTTTAAACAACAAAAACGGATTTGATTTTCAGCTTCCCCCTCTGATAAAAACGCTTATTTAAATAATTGGATTTTAAACCGCGCACAACATAGATACATTAAGAAAACAAGAAAATTTGCTTAATTAAAAAAAACCGTCAAACTCATCAAAAAGACAAATCCGCACCGCTCGTGAATAAATATTCCCGCATAAATGTGGATAACTATGGGGGATTTTTGTGGATAAGTGGATAACTTCTCCGATTTTCGCACATTTTCGGGCTTTTTGCGGGGGGCGGCGCGGCATTTAAGAAAGCATTTTCACATAAGAAGCCGCAGTTATTTCAGACAAAGCAGGCGGCGCGAAACAGGTTGTGGACAAGTCTTGCGGACGGTTATGCACTGTTTGTTTTATTTTTATTCTTCACAAAAAAACGCGCCCCTTCAAAACGAAAGAGCGCGTCAGCGCCGATACAAAAAAGCCGCTCTGCGGGCTAATTTGCGGACACGAAATCCGAGCCGTCGAAAATGTAAACGGGGCTGTCGATTTTTTCCGCGCTGCCTCCCGAAACTCTGCACAGATAAGGAAATTGCCCTCCCCAATCGCAATCCACGGCAAGCGCAGTGTATTTGGCGAGATAGTGGAACGCGCAGCTGTCCGGATTGTTCTCAATGTAATTCATCGTCGAGGGTATGTAAATCTGCCCGTGAAAAGTTTCCAAAAGGTCGGGATTGTCCGACACCTTCTGCAACGTTTCGATAAATCCGTTTACGAAAACCGAAGAAATGTTGAACAGCGGTATGGCGTCAAGCCCCAGCGCGCTGCGCAGCTTGTTGACGGAGCGTTTGCAGCGCGGCTCCTGATTGAGAAACTCGGCAACCGCCGTTTTGTTGGCGTTAAACAGTCTCAAACACATTTCGCGCGAATTGACGCGGAGACTTTCCAGCCCGTCGACCTGCATTGTCATTTCTTCGGCAAGCGTACTGAAAGAGACCTTGCTTTGTCCGCCCGTGTCGTCGGCGGGGCGAGTGTAGATGTAAATCTCCGTCCTGTCCTTGCTTTCTCTGTAAAGCAGCTTCATTTTTGCGATAAACTCCGCAGTGTAAAATCCGCTCGGTACGTTCAGCTCGAACTTTTTTTCGCCATTTCCGCCGTCGGTAAAAAACTCAAGCTTGTTGTCCGTCTCGTTGAAAACGGGCGCCAGATGAAGCTGATTTTCCAGATAAGCTCTGCCCAGAGTTATGTAGGCGTAAAGAAAATCGTAAACGCTTGCCCTTCCGAGGTCAAGCTCGCCGTTTACGATGAGATTTTCCTTGAAAGCAAATTTGTCTCTTACTGCCGAGCGCACGGTGTTGACCATGCCCGAAAGCTGCTGCAAGTGCGACGAGGTGGGCTGCGCTTCCGAAAGAAGCGCAGCTACTCTCTGCACGAAATCCTCCTTGAAAGGCACGGCCTGTCCCGTGCCGTAATCGAAATCGGCTCTTAAAAATGCAAGAAATTCGTCTAAATCCATGTTATTCTCCCAAAATCAGATAATAGCCGTCGCCAAGCTCGGCGGGGGAAAAGCTTTCTTCCGACGAAATGCGCTCCGCACGAAATTTCTCGCCGTTTTGTTGAGAATCCACGACGGCAATGTCGTTTTCTTTGAGTTTCGACACATTGAGCAAAGTCAGGGACTGCGTGAAAAATAGATTGGGGCGGCTCCAAACGAGCGTGCCGTTGAGTGTTAAGTGTTCCGCCGACTTTCCGTCGAAGCTTATGTTGTACGCTTCTTTTCCGTCAAACAATGCTTTCATTCCTCTCACCTCACAAAAGCGTCGTGTTAAGCGTTATTGACAGCGTCGAAGTCGTATCGTCAAAGGAAAACATCGATTTAAGCAGCGTCGCAATTGTTTCCACCCTGTCGAAATCGGCAACCTTTTTTTCTCCGAGATAGCCGTTTTCCGAAACCAGAGCAAAACCGTTCTGAAAGCCCGTCACGGGATTGCCCAGCGTCATGGACGCCGGCTCGCCTTTGGGCAGACTGAACGTAAATACGGGATTGAGGTCTGTGCCGCTCTTTTGAACGCTTGCGTTCTGATTGAAAGGCACGCTGACTGCCTCGACGGTTATCGAAGGAGTGGCTCCGACGTCGCCGGTGTCGCCCTTGTTGCCCTGAACGCCCTGCAATCCCCTTTCTCCCGTGTCGCCCTTGTCGCCTTTTTCTCCCTTGGGTATGCCTATCGTGACAAGCGGAGCGTCCGTGCTGCCGCTTACCGCCACGGTAGGCGATGCGGAGGGAGGCAGGCTTGTCACCGCAAAGCTAAGCTGCGGCGTTGCGCCTGTGTCTCCCTTGTCGCCCTTGACTCCGTCCTCGCCCTTGTCTCCTTTGTCTCCCTTTTCTCCTTTCGCGCCGTCCGCGCCTTTGGCTCCGTCCGCGCCCTTTGCGCCGCGCGGTATTCCGAAAACGACAACGGGGTTTTCCGCCGTTCCGCTCTGGTTTACCGACGCCGTCTGATTTGAATCCAACGTAACCGCCGAGACGGAAAACAACGGCGTGGCTCCCGTGTCGCCCTTGTCCCCCTTATCGCCTTTGTCGCCCTTGTCGCCTTTTACTCCAACAAAGGTGGAAACATACGTCCAGCCGTCCGTCAATTTTGCGAAAATTTTTCCGTTGTCCGCGTCGTCGCTTATTATTCCCGCAATATCATTGAATTCTATTTCGGGATTGGAGAAATCAGCCTGCATTTCGGCTACGGAAAAATACCATTTTTTTACCGCGCCCGGTTCGCCCGTATCTCCCTTGTCTCCTTTTTCTCCCTTGTCTCCCTGCGCTCCGACGTCTCCGCGCTCTCCTTTGTCGCCTTTTTCACCTTTGTCGCCCTTGTCTCCCTTTTCGCCCTGCGCTCCCGTTTCGCCCTTTTCGCCCTTGAAAAGTCCGTCGGCTTTGTCCTCCAAAAGCCCTTCCGCAACCTGAGCCGCATACTGCCCCGCCGCGACCGCCGACTGCACGTGCGCGTCAAGAGACTCCGCCGTGCTTTCTAGCTCGCCGAAAGCGTCAAGCAGCTTGCCAAGCATATCCTCCGAGGCATAAGGCTCTCCGTCGGCGTCTATGGACTTGTTGACGAAAAAAGAAGCGTTGGAGCTGCGCGTCGACTTGAAAATTACCTGCTCCTCGCCCTCCTTTCGCGCGCACAGCTGAATATACACCGTACCCGCGTCGGACAGAATACAGCCGTCCAGCACATATTCCAACTGATTTTCCACTACGGTGTCCGTGGCTTCCTCCAACGGTCCGACAATAAACTTCTTGTTTTTGGGGCAGAAAAATTCCAGATAATAATCAAAATCGGCGTATTCCTGCGGAACGTCCACCCTGAGAGCCGTCGCTCGGCTTTCCCCCTGATTCAGCTCGGGCACCTGCGTCAGCCTTAAATTTTTTTCCTTGTCGAGGCTGCCGACAATATAATGTAATGCCAATTTTCCTTTTCCTCCTCGTTGCGGCGCGCCGCGCCGCGTCGGTATGACCTTGTTTTGCGACCTTGCACCTTAATTTTAACGCGCCTTTCAAGTCTGTCAACAGTGCAGTCCGAAAGAAAATAAATTTTTTTCGTTTGTCTATAATAAAAACTATTGAACAGCGTTTTTCGACGGCGTTAAACAATCGTCGCTTAGATTTTATTTCAGGAGAAACAGAAAAAATAAAGACCGCCGCGCAGAGAGCGACGTCCGCGCAGACGCTTTTCCCTTTGCGGGCAACCGAGCAAAAACAAAAGCTTTTTGGACAAACAAAAAACGAACGGAGCTAAAAGCGTTGCCGTCAAAACCTCCTGCCGTCAAAAATCATTGACTTGACTTAAAAACGCGCCGCGCCGCAAACGGTTGACAGAAAACGCCCGACGCGCTAAAATTTAATAAATAAAAATTCGGAGCATAAGATGAATCTTAACGAAAACATCGAAAGAATACTTGTCTCAAAAGAAGAAATAGCCAAGCGGACGGCAGAGCTCGGCGACAGAATCAGCCGCGACTACAAAGGCAAAAGACCTCTCCTCGTCTGCGTCTTGAAAGGCTCCGTCATGTTTTTTTCCGACTTGGTTCGCCGTATAACCGAGGACGTGGAATTGGATTTTATGGCAATCAGCAGCTACGGCAGCGGCAGCACGTCAAGCGGAGAGGTGCGCGTGCTCAAAGACCTGGGCGTAAAGGTTGAGGGCAGAGATTTGCTCGTAATCGAGGACATAGTAGACAGCGGTATAACGCTGTATTACCTTACCAACCTGTTGAAAACGCGCGGCGCGGCAAGCGTGGAAATATGCACGCTGCTTGACAAGCCCGAACGCAGACAGCGCGATTTGAAGCCTAAGTACGTGGGTTTTACCATACCAAACGAATTTGTGGTGGGCTACGGTCTCGACTACGACGAGCGCTACCGCAATCTGCCCGACGTTTGCGTGCTCAATCCAAAAGCATACAGTTGAATAACGCCGATTTTTTAAGAGTTGAAAATCCAACTCTTTTTTAAAGTCGTCATCGATATAAAAGGCTGAAAACACCCCCGCGCATAAAGCGCGGGGGTGTTTTAAAAGGAGAAATGAATAAGAAACCTTCCGTAAAATCAGTTTTCGTCGCCGTCCAGCTCTTCCGCCTCGGGAGGAGTGTTGGCTACGCAGACCACCTTGGAGCTGTCGTCCTTGAATTTCATTATTCTCACGCCCTGCGTGTCGCGTCCGATTTTGGACACGTCGCGGGCGCGCATACGTATGACCACTCCGTTGTCCGCGATGACCATAATGTCGTCGTCGGGCTCCACAAGTTTGAGATTGACCAGCCTGCCCGTTTTTGCGTTGAACGTGCCCGCCTTTATGCCCTTGCCGGCGCGGCTTTGGAGGCGATAGTCAGTGATGTCGCTTCTCTTTCCGTAGCCGTTTTCGGAAACGGTTATGACCTCGCAGCCGCTTCTTACCACGGTCATGTCCACGACGGCCTCGTCCTTGTCTATTTTCATGCTTCTCACGCCCTGAGCCTCGCGCCCCATAGCGCGCACTTCCTCCTCGGCGAAGCGTATGCACTTGCCCGTGCTGGACGCAATGAGTATTTCGTCATAGCCGCGCGTCAACGCCACACCCACAAGCTCGTCGCCCTCGTTGAGAGATATGGCAATTTTTCCCACCTTGCGTATGGAGTCAAACTCCTGTATATCCGTCTTTTTGACAAGTCCGCGCTTGGTCGCCATAAACAGATATCCGCGGGCGTTTTCCTTGCGGGGAATAACCGTCGTAACCTTTTCGCCGTCGCCCAGTTGAAGCAGGTTGACAATGGCGCGGCCGCGCGCGGTTTTCTGCGCTTCGGGCACCTCATAGCCCTTTATGCTGTAAACCTTGCCGAAATTGGTAAAGAACAGCAAATCGTCGTGCGTGTTGGTTATGAACATATTCTCCACAAAGTCCTCTTCCTTGGGCTTGTGGGCGGTCACTCCCTTGCCGCCTCTTTTCTGCGCGTGATATTCGTTTACCGGCAGTCTCTTGACGTATCCGAAGTGCGTCATGCTCACCACGACGTCCTCTTTTTCTATCAAGTCGCCTATGTTGATGTCCGAATAATCCAAACTTATTTCCGTCCTGCGCGGGTCGGCGTATTTTTCCTTGATTTCGGACATTTCCGTCTTGATTATGTTTGCTACCTTTGCGGGGCTTGCGATAATGGATTTAAGCTCTTCAATCAGCTTTTCCAGCTCGTTCAGCTCGTTGTGCAGACTTGTGACTTCCAGACTTGTAAGACGGGCAAGACGCATATCCAGGATTGCGCCCGCCTGCTTTTCAGTCAGATAAAATTCGTTTATGAGCTTTTCCTGCGCGTCGTAGCGGTCGTCGGACTTTTTGATGATTTCCACCACGCGGTCGATATTGTCCTGCGCTATGACAAGACCTTTGATGATGTGGTGTCTTTCCTCCGCCTTTTCGAGGTCGAACTTGGTGCGGCGGACAATCACCTCCTTCTGATGCGCGATGTAACAGGAAAGTATTTCTTTCAGCCCCATGATTTTGGGCTGTCCGTCGGCAAGCGCCAGCAGAGTTATGCCGTTTGACACCTGCAGCTGCGTGTGCTTGTAAAGCGAATTGAGCACCACCTGCGCGTTTGCCTCTTTTTTTATGTCTATGACTATGCGCATGCCGAAACGGTCGCTTTCCTCGTGAATGTCGCTGATTCCGTCGATTTTTTTGTCCTTGACAAGCGTGGCGATTGTCTTGATGAGCACAGCCTTGTTCACCTGATAAGGCAGCTCCGTCACGACAATACGCGTGCGCGTGCCGTTTGCATATTCCTCTATTTCGGACTTGGCGCGCAGCACCACGCCGCCGCGCCCCGTCTTGTAGGCTATTTTCAAAGCCGCGCTGCCCATGAGAATGCCGCCGGTAGGATAATCGGGCGCAGGCAGATACCTCATCAGCTCCTCAAGCGAAATGTCGGGATTTTCCAGCTGCGCGAGACAGGCGTCTATGACCTCGCCCAGATTGTGCGGCGGTATGTTGGTCGCCATGCCGACGGCAATACCGTCCGCGCCGTTGACAAGTATGTTGGGATAACGGCTGGGCAGCACGGTAGGCTGCTTCAAGGTGTCGTCGAAGTTGGGACAGAAATCCACCGTTTCCTTTTCTATATCCCGCAAAAGCTCGCCCGCGATTTTTGAAAGACGCGCTTCGGTGTATCTCTGCGCCGCCGCGGGGTCTCCGTCTACCGAACCGAAGTTGCCCTGCCCGTCGACAAGCGGGCATCTGACCGAAAAATCCTGCGCAAGCCTGACAAGAGCGTCGTAAACGGCGCTGTCGCCGTGAGGATGGTACTTGCCCAGCACTTCGCCGACAATACGCGCGCATTTTTTCGTGGGCTTGTCGTAAGTGTTGCCCATGTCGTTCATGGCAAACAAAATGCGCCTGTGCACGGGCTTCAAGCCGTCGCGCACGTCGGGGATTGCTCTCGACACGTTGACCGCCATTGCGTAGGCGATAAAGGACTTTTTCATTTCCTCGTCAACCTTGACCTTGATTGAAGTCGCGTTGTCGAGGGCTTTCATATATTCTATGTTGACTTTTTCTTCTTTCTTCGCCATTTGCGCTCTCCCTTAAATATCAAGCTCCTTGACAAGCGTGGCGTTGTCCACGATGAACTGACGGCGCAGCTCGGGCTTTTCTCCCATAAGGACGGTAAAAATTTCGTCCGCCTCGTAAGCGTCGTCCATAGTGACCTGCAGCATAATGCGCGACTCGGGATTCATTGTCGTGTGCCACAGTTGGTCGGCGCTCATTTCGCCCAGCCCCTTGTATCTCTGGACCACTCCGCCGCGCCCCACGAGAGCCAGCTTTTCGTTAAGCTCCTTGTCGCTGTAAGCATAGTGGTCCTGCTTGTTTTTGGTGATTTTGTACAGAGGCGGCTGCGCGATGAACACGTGTCCGTTTTCTATCAAAGGGCGCATATAGCGGAAGAAGAAGGTCAAAAGCAAAATTCTGATGTGGCTGCCGTCCACGTCCGCGTCGGTCATACATATTATGCGCTTGTATCTCAATTTGCTTTCGTTGAATTCGTCGCCTATGCCGCAACCGAAAGCCGTAATCATGGATTTTATTTCCTCGTTTTCCAAAACGCGTCCGAGACGCGCCTTTTCCACGTTGAGAATTTTTCCCCTTAGCGGCAGAATCGCCTGAAAACGGCGGTCTCTGCCCATTTTCGCCGTGCCGCCGGCGCTGTCGCCCTCGACGATATAAATTTCGCTGTAAGCGGCGTTTTTCTCGGTGCAGTCGGCAAGCTTGCCGGGCAGGGTTGTCGTTTCAAACACACCCTTGCGCCGCGTAAGCTCCCTTGCGCTGCGCGCCGCCTCCCGCGCCCTCTGCGCCGAAATACACTTGATGATAAGCTCCCTCGCCTCTTTGGGATTTTCTTCAAAATAAGTGCCCAGCTCGTCGTTAACCACGCGCGCCACGGCCGTGCGCATGGACGCGTTGCCCAGCTTGGTTTTGGTCTGCCCCTCGAACTGCGGCTCGGTCAGCTTTACCGAAACGACGGCAGTCAAGCCTTCTCTGACGTCCTCGCCGGCAAGCTTTTCCTCGTCCTTTAAAAGCCCCAGCTTGTGGGCATAATCGTTGACCACCTTGGTCAGCGCGTTTTTAAAGCCGTCGAGGTGCGCGCCGCCCTCCTCGGTACAGATGTTGTTGGCGTAGGAATAAATAATTTCGTTGTAGCCGTCGTTGAATTGAAGCGCGATTTCCACCTCGCCCTCCTTGACGGATTTGTCGATGTAAACCGTTTCGGTAAAAATCTTTTCCTTTGTGCGGTTGAGATTGTCCACAAACTCGGCAACGCCGCCCAAAAAGCAGAAGGTTTCGCTTTTGGCGCGCCCTTCGCGGTTGTCGGCAAGGACTATGGTTATTCCTTTGTTGAGGTAAGCCACCTCCCTCGCGCGCAGTTTAAGCCTGTCGTAATCCCACAAAACGGTGTCGAAAATTTCCTTGTCCGGCATAAAGGTGATTTTCGTGCCCGTGCTTTCCGCCTCGCCCTTGACCGCAAGAGGCGCCTGAGGCACGCCACGCATATATTTCTGATAATGATGCTTTCCGTCCTGGTCAACCTCGACGACGAGCCACTCGCTCAAAGCGTTGACGCAGGACAAGCCCACGCCGTGCAGACCGCCGCTGATTGTGTAGCCGCCGCCGCCGAATTTGCCGCCCGCGTGCAGCTTTGTAAGGCAAACCTCGACGGCAGACACGCCCTCCGTCTTGTGAATGCCGCAGGGTATGCCCCTGCCGTTGTCCTCTATGGTCAGACTGCCGTCGGCGTTGATTGTGATGTAGGCGTGCGTGCAGTAGCCCGCGAGCGCCTCGTCTATGGAGTTGTCGAGGATTTCCACCGCCAAGTGGTGCAGACCCTTTTCGTCGGTGGAGCCGATATACATTCCCGGGCGCTTTCTGACGGGTTCAAGCCCTTCGAGCACCTGAATATTTTCTTCGCCGTAATGGTTTTCTGTCGTGTTTTTTACCATATAACCTCCAAAAGGACAACCGAAAGAGCGTTGCTTTGCTGTTTTTATTATTATACCAAATTCCGCCGCCAAAAGAAAGCGTATTGACGCGGATTTTCAAAAAAGTTTTGTCGAATACGTCGTTTAAGCCCTTTGTATTGCGCAAATTCCGTTGCAAACGGCTTTCCGCATATCTCTATCGATTTTGCAATTCGCGTTTATTTTTGCCTTTAAAGGCGTTTCCCGACAAAAAGGGGAAGAGCGTCGGCTCTTCCCCACTGCGTGTCCGGTTGATTTTCAAACATCTTTTTCAAGCCCGAAAAAACGCGCCGCGTTGTTTTCGGTAATGCGCTCCGCCTCCGAAAAGGCGATTCCTCTAATTGCCGCGATTTTTTCCAAAGTATACCTCACAAACGCGGGACGGTTGACCTTGCCCCTGAACGGTTCGGGCGTAAGATAGGGGCAGTCGGTTTCGCACAGCAGCCTGTTTTCGCCTACCGTGCGAACAAGCTCCGCACCGCCGTAGTTCTTGAAGGTAATCGCGCCGCCGAAAGCAAAATAAGCGTCGTACTTTTCCGACAGGATTTTCATGATTTCCGCACTGCCCGAAAAACAGTGCAGCAGCAGTCCGTGCGGAAAGCTCCCTTCTTCGCGGAGAATATCCAAAGTGTCCTTCCACGCGTCGCGCGTATGCAGAACTACGGGAAGACCGAGCTTTCGCGCCAGACTGAGCTGGCGGGAAAAGACCTCTTTCTGAACGTCTCTTTCGGACAGGTCGTAATGATAGTCAAGACCTATTTCCCCCATCGCCACAGCCTTGGGATTTTTCGCAAGGCGCACGATTTCCCTTTCAAAAGCGTCGTCGTAGCTTTTCGCGTCGTGCGGATGACAGCCCACAGTGAAAAAAACCTTGGAGCAACGCTCGGCAAGCCGCGCTCCCGCGCGCATGGACGTCAAATCGCAGGCCGCGTTTATCACCGCCGTCAGTCCGTCCCTTTCCAGATTGTCAAGAATTTCCTGCCGTTCCGCCTCGCCGTAGCGCGCGTCGTCAAGATGCACATGAGTATCCGTCATAGCCGCTCCATTTCTTTAAGCTCTTTGTTCACGTCTATGCGGTTGAAAAGATTTTCTCCTTTTACAACCTCCGTCCCCTCTTTCAGCACTCCGAAACGCGCGTCGGAAAAGTCCTGCGGAAGCTTCAAAGAAAACTTGGCGAGGATTTTTTCCGCCGTGCTCTTCAAAAAGGGCGTAAGCATAACGGCGCACACTCTTATCGCTTCGGCAAGGTTGTACAAAACCGTCCCCAGCCTGTCACGTTTGCTTTCGTCCTTTGCCAAAAGCCACGGCGTAGTTTCGTCGATATACTTGTTGGCTCTGTTTATCAGCCTGAATATTTCCGCAAGGGCGTCGGGCAGATTTAGCGCGTCAACGCACTCGCCCACCCTTTCGCAGAGAGCGTTCGTCATGGCTTTAAGCTCGTCGTCCTGCTCCGACGAGGGACAGACGGGCGCAGGCATTTTTCCGCCGAAATACTGAGTTATCATGGCGGCGGTGCGGCTAACAAGGTTGCCGAGAGAGTTGCAAAGGTCGGCGTTGGAACGGTTGAGCAGCGCCGCAAGGCTGTAAACGCCGTCGTTGCCGAAGGGCACGTCGCGCAGGAGGTAATACCTCACCGCATCCAGTCCGTAACGCTCGCACAGCACGTAGGGGTCTACCACGTTTCCCTTGGACTTGCTCATTTTGTCGCCGTCGAAAAGCAGCCAGCCGTGACCGTAGACCTGCTTGGGCAGAGGCAAATCCAGCGCCATCAATATGGCTGGCCAGATAATGCTGTGAAAGCGCACTATTTCCTTTGCCATCATGTGGACGTCGGCGGGCCAGTATTTTTCAAACAGGCTTTCGTCCCCGCCCGCGTATCCGAGCGCGGTGATGTAATTGCTCAGCGCGTCCACCCAGACGTATATGCTGTGCTTTTCGTCAAAGGGCACGGGCACCCCCCACTTTACCGAGCTGCGCGACACGCACAGGTCGTTTAGTCCCGGCTTGATAAAATTGTTTAGCATTTCGTTGACGCGCGAGTGCGGAAGCAGAAAATCGGGGTGACTTTGGTAATACTCCGAAATTCTGTCGGCGTACTTTGACAGGCGGAAGAAATAGCTTTCCTCCTTTGCTCTCGCCACCTCGCGGTGACAGTCGGGGCACTTGCCGTCGACAAGCTGAGCCTCCGTCCAGAAGGACTCGCAGGGCGAACAGTACCAGCCCTCGTACTCCGCCTTGTAAATGTCGCCCTTTTCGTACAGACGCGTGAAAATTTCTTTGACCGCCTGCTCGTGATAATCGTCGGTGGTGCGGATAAACTTGTCGTAGCTTATGTCCATAAGCTCCCACAGCTTTTTTATTTCGGCGTAAAGCGCGTCCACATACTCTTTGGGCTGCATTCCCTTTTCCGCGGCGCGGCGCGCAATGTTCTGTCCGTGCTCGTCGGTGCCGGTAAGGAAAAACACGTCCCTGCCCTCCATGCGCTTGAAACGCGCGACGGAGTCGCATATCACGGTCGTGTAGCAATGCCCCAGATGCAGCTTGCCGGACGAATAATAAAGCGGCGTCGTGATATAAAAAGTTTTTTTCTTTTCCATTTTTGATTCTCCGTAAATAACCGTTTGATTCAGATTAAAAGCTCCTTTTCCTCGATTCCCTCTCCGTTGCGGGTTAAAGAAAAGACGCGGCCGCCCGACGAAAGGGTTTTGACGGGCGCTCCGTCCTCGTACACCAAAGCGGCGTTGTTTTCCAGCGCGACGGCGCTTTCAAAGCCGCCTGCGGCAAACGCGCGCAAAAAATCCTCCCGCCTGTCGTCGTAATGCGGGCATACCGTCCCGCGCAAAATTCCCAGACCGTCAAGCATTTTGTACTCGTTGCTTTGTCCGCGTATGATGTCGAAGTCGGTATACATTTTGTCAAACCAGCAGATTGCCCCCGCCGAAAGCCCCGCTACGGGCACGCCCCTGTCGTAAGCGTCGAGCACAAGCCCGATAAGTCCCGTTTCCTTCCAGCTGTCCAGCATAAACTTTGTGTCCCCGCCGCCTATATACAAAAAATCCGCCTTTAAAAATTTTTCCTCTATGTGCGGCAAATCCATTTCTCCGTATACGGTGAGCGCCACGTCCGCTTTTATGTCAAACACCGAGGTGTAGGTTTTGCGGAAGCTGTTGAAATAAGGCATACTGTCGTGACTCGCCGTCCCCAAAAACAGACCTGCGGGACGCCTGCCGCCCGCGCGTTTGTATGCAAGCGAGGCAACGTACTCGTCGATTTTCAAAGTTGTTTTGCTTTTAATCTCTCCGCCGCCCAACGCGACGATTGTTTTATGCGTTTTTTCCATTTCCTTTCGGGCGTTTTGAGCTTTTTCGGGCAAATCCGCCTTGAAATTTATTTTAACAAAAAGCGACGATGTTGGCAAGATTTTTGGCGGGAAGTTTCAAACGAAAGCAATCAGGCCGCGACGGCATTCGGAATAAAGCGCTCGATTCGTTTGCATTTCGACGAAAAATACTTTATAATTCCTTTTCGGATTAAACAACCGGAGGTTAAAACATGATAAAAAAATTGACGCTGACATTGGTTGCCTTTTTGGCTGTCGTCATCGGCTTTCTGACAATCGCGCCGTCCGAGATGTCCTTCGACGACGCAGGATACAACTCCAAAAACGCACTCGAGCACCTTCAAGTGATTGCGGACAAGCCGCATTCCGTAACCGATTACGAAGCGCACGAGGAGGTGCGGCAGTATATTCTCAACGTCTCGAAAGGCTTTGTCGGAGAGAAAAACGTGCGTGAACGCAACTATCTCACGCCGAGCAACAAAAACCCCACGGACGGCATAGAGTATGTGGGCGCGGATTTGGTCGAGGCAAACGAAATAGACTGCGAATACGATATACGAAACGTGTTGGCGTGTCTGAACGGAAAATCCGAAACAGGCGTGCTTTTGGTGGCGCATTATGATTCGAGAGGAAACATAAAGCGTTACGGCGAGCTTGCAAAATCCTACGGAGCGGGCGACGACGGTTACGGAGTGGCGACGCTGTTGGAACTTATGCGCTATTTTTCGGAAAGAAAAGACGCGTTGGAAAATTCCGTCTACTTTCTTTTTACCGACTCGGAGGAGCCGAATATGTACGGCTCTCTTCTCGAATCCAAAAATACGGAGCTTATGAACAAGGTCAATCTTGTCATCAACGTCGAGGCACGCGGCATGAACGGCGCGGTTTATATGTTTGAAACGTCGCTCAAAAACAACAAGGTAATCAAGCTGTTCAGAAAAGCCGAATCTCCCGTAACGTATTCCGTCGCGCCTGCGGTCTATTCGGTCATGACAAACTACACCGATTTCACCAATTTTCTCGCGGCGGGAAAAAACGGACTCAATTTTTCCACCCTTAACGATATAAACGACTATCATGTTCCGAGCGACTGCTACGCCAATGTAAATACAGCAACCGTTCAGCATTACGGAGAACAGCTTTTGCCCATTGTGGAAGAATACGTTTCCGACGCAGTATATTCGGATATGAATTACTTCGACGGCACTCACGACGCAGTGTTTTTCAATTTTCTCCCCGAAGTGTTTGTTTCATACAGCTCGGTGACTGCCGTCGTGCTTGCGGTTTGCGTGCTGCTTGCCTTGACGGCTCTGATTGTCGTCGGCGCGCTGAAAAAACAGTTCGATTTCAAAAGCTGGGGCAAGTATATCGGCTTTGTACTGATCGGGCTTGCGATTGCCGTCGCCGTCGGAATGGTCGTTTCCTTGGTTACCGCACGTCTCAACGGTTACCCGTGGAGTCTCGTAAACGTGAGGAGCGCTTGCAGCGATTGGATATTGGTGCTGACCGCGGGCGCGATTTTTGTAGCCTTGCATTTCGCCGCCAGGCGCCTGCTGCGTTCAGACGGGTTGAGAATGTTCAATTTCGCCGCCGTGACTGTTCAGGCAATCCTCAACCTGATTGTGGCAATAGCGCTTTCTGGAGCGTCATTTTTGTTCCTTATACCGGCGCTTGCGGGCGTAATTTATCTTGCGGCGGAGCATTTTGTGAAAAACGTTTGGGGAAAGAGAACGGTCGCTTACCTTTCTCTGTTCTGCATAGTCTGTATCTTCGTACCGCTCATTTTTTCGCTGCAATACGCTTTGACCATCGGCGGTCTTGCGGCGCTTACCGCGTTGGCGTATTTTCCTTTCAGCGTGCTGCTTCCCATGCTTTACGGAGAAATCAGGGAGGGCAAAGCACAGGAAAAGCCCGAAGAAGCGGCAACCGCGTCCGCACAATAACGGAAATTTATCGAAAAAGTTTTTCCTGTCACCTATGACTTAATTGAAAAAAAACGGGCTGTCAAGCCCGTTTTTTTCAGTCGTTTTCTATGATTCTGTACTTTTTTACAAGACGCAGCGGATAGTAGGACATTTTGGATTTTCTAAGCCCCTCTATTCCCATGTCCTCCTCTCTGTTGACGAATTTCACCGCGTCGGTGACGTGCCGCTTCAAAAAAGCGTTGGTCGTCGCCTCGTACACTCCCGAAATATCCCGCAGACATTTTTCCACGTGCACGAAAAGGGTGTCCCCCACAATGTCTCCTACGGTAAAGCCCACCGCTTCGCCGTCGATTTCCATATAGCCTGCGGGGTATTCGCCGTCGCGCCAGTTTTCCACAAGAAGCGAGACCTCGTTTTTGTCGTAAAAATAACTTGCCGTCAGGTCGTTTTTGCTGTATTTTTCAAGAAAAGCCAGCACCTTTTCCCTGTACGCCTTTTTGAAGTCCTTAAACTCGGCTTGCGGATAGGTTTTGCGGAATTTGTTTATATGATTGCGTTTTGCGTTGTACTTTTTCCCCACAAGCTCGGTCAACGCGCGCGCGTCGTAGAGATAATCCGCCCATTTTTCCAGCTCGACGGGATTTTTCGCGTTGAGGCGTTTGCAAAAGAGTTCCACATATTCCTCGCCTACGCCGAAAAATTGCAGCTTGTCGCCCGTTTCGCGACAATGCTCGCGCAACAGCTCTAATCCGTTTTCGACGTCGCAAATCGGCATAAAAAAGTACTGCGCGCCGCTTTCGTCGCGCATTTTAAGAAAAAGCGTATCCCGGCAAAGCGCGTAGCGGTAGTCGAAGTAATCGCTCCACATGGTAAGCACCAGCGGCGAATAGCCGCACATCTGGTGCGGACAGGCGTAGAGATAGGGCTTGAGTAAGTCGATATTTTCCTGAGTGATTTTTTCAAATTTCATAACATTTTTTTGTCGGAACCGTAAAATCCGCAACAATCGCAAATTTTTTGTCTACCTTTTTTGGCGCAAATAATTTTTGATTGACAAACCGACGGTTGTCGTATAATATATTTAAAAAGTATTCGGTTTGCTTTCCGTTTTTTTGACTGCTACCGTATAATACCACGCCAAACCGAAATTCCGGAGTAAATTATGATAAAATTTTTTGCCGACAGCACAATGGACATCTCGCCCGAGGACGTAAAAAAATACGATATTACGCTCGTACCCATCACCGTTATTCTCGGTGACACGCCTTACAAGGACGGCTATGAGCTCAACCCGGAAAAAATTTACGATTACGTAAAAGAAACGGGCAATCTTCCCAAAACCTCCGCCTGCAACGCCGAAACCTACAAGGAGTATTGGCAGCCCGCCTTGGACAGAGGAGACGAGATTATTCACTTCAGTTTTTCGGGAGACATGTCGACCAGCTGCGCCGCGGCGACGACGGCTGCGGGAGAACTCGACGGAGTTTCCGTGATTGACACCAAAAATCTTTCTACGGGAAGCGGACTGCTGCTGATGTACGCCTGCGACCTCAGAGAGGCGGGAGAAACAAAGGAGGAAATCGTGCGCAAGGTGTCGTCGAGAGTTCCCTCCGTTCAGGCAAGCTTTATTATCGACAAACTCAATTATCTCTATAAGGGAGGCCGCTGCTCGGGAGTCGCGCTCTTTGCCGCAACCGCGCTCAACTTGAAGCCCTGCATAAAAGTCAAGGACGGCAAAATGATTGTCGGCAAAAAATATATGGGCAGGCTTGGCGGCGTCTTGGAAAAATACGTAAACGACATTCTCAACGAGTTTGACAATCCCGATTATACGCGCATATTCGTGACGCACACCAAATTCCCTCCCGAATTGGTGGAGGCGGTGAAAGCCCGTCTCAAACAAACCCCTTTCAAAGAAATCATCGAAACAACCGCAAGCTGCACGATTACCAGCCACTGCGGGCCTAACACGTTGGGTATACTCTACATCAACGACGGCGGCAAGGTAGAATAAACAAGTTTAAATCCCGCTTTAAAGCGGGATTTTTTTACAGATTGAGATTAACGATATTTTCAGTCATCTTTCCTATTTTTCTGTCAATCAGGTCCAATACTCCGCTTCTTCTGAAACTGAAAATACCCTCCTCCGACACAATAACGTGGTCGGAAAGCCCCATGCCCAGCTGTCTGCAAACGGCAAGCAGGTTTGCCGTGAAACGCGCGTCCTCCGAGCTTGGCTGCGCGTTGCCCGACGGGTGGGAATGGCAGACCGCAACGGCTGCGGCGTTGAAGCCGAAAGCGCGCTCGACGATTTCCCTGACCGTAGCCGAAACGAAGGTGGGCGAGTTCTGCGAAATTTTGACCGTACCGAGCAGTCTGCTTTTGACGTCAAGGCAAAGCACGTGCATTTCTTCGGTAACGGAACCTTTCAGCAACGCCGACGCAATCTGCGGCAGCCTGTCTACCGTGCACAGCTCGTTGCGTCCTATCCTTTTGCTTCTCTCGTAATACCTGAAAAACTCTCGCCACATACTGAGCGTAATGGCGCTGCTTCTGCCCATGCCCTCCACCTTTTCAAGCTCGGTGTAAGGCGCTTCGAGAACGGCGGCAAAGCTGCCGAAACGGTCAATCAGGCGGTGGGCGAGAGCGTTGGTGTCGCTGTAAGGGAAGGATTTGTACAGCATAACCTCCAATACCTCGTGCGGCTCGAAGTTTTCCATGCCCTCGTTGACGAATCTGTTTCTCAGTCTCGTTTTGTGTCCGATATTGTCGCTTTGGATTTTCATAATAAACCTCTGACAAAATGATAGCATATCGCCGCCTTTTTGTGTATAATAATCGCGTAAGTTTCTTTTTAATCGGAGGTTTCGATGGACAGAAAACAAATATTGGATTCCTTAAAAGCTGAAATGATCGATACGCTTCAAAAGGTTCTGCGCTTTGAAACGGTCACCACGGACGCGCTGCCGGGTATGCCCTTCGGCAAAAACAACGCGGACTGCCTTGCATATGTTCTGAAAAAAGGCGAGGAAATGGGATTTAAGTCCTACAACTGCGACAACTACGCGGGACATCTCGATTTTGCCGCCGACGACAAAAACGCGGAGGTGTTCGGCGTTTTGGGACATCTCGACGTCGTGCCCGTAACCGAGGGTTGGATTGCCCCTCCCTTCGGAGGCGAAATCATAGACGGCAAAATTTACGGAAGAGGCACCATGGACGACAAGGGCCCCATGATTGCCTGTCTTTACGCCGCAAAAGCGCTCAAAATGAGCGGATTCCGTCCCCGCCGCACGCTGCGTCTGATTTTCGGCTGCGACGAGGAAAACAATATGGCGTGCATAAAATACTACAAAACCAAGGTAAAAATGCCCGACCTCGCCATATCTCCCGACGGCGATTTTCCCGTCATAAACGTGGAAAAGGGAATTTACGCCATGGAGCTTGACGTAGGCAAGGTGTCCGACGCGGTTTTGGACATTTCGGCGGGGAGCCGCACCAACGTCGTGCCCGACCTGTGCACCGCTCTGGTGGACAAAAGCCTTGACTTAAAGCCGCTTGAAAAGTTCAACGTCGAAGTCAAAGAAGCCGACGGCAGAATACAGCTTTTGACGCGCGGCAAATCCACTCACGGCGCCATGCCGCACACCGGTGTAAACGCTACGTGGGAAATGTTCCGCGCTCTGTCCGCCTGTCTGCCCGACGACAAAACTCTTGCGTTTGTCGCGGAAAAAATGTGCCGCGACGTCAACGGAAAAGCGTGGGGATTCCCGCTCGAGGACGAGGTGAGCGGCAAAATCACCCACAGCATAGGCGTGGTGAGCCTCAAAAACGGCAATCTCAAAATCAAGCTGGACGTAAGATATCCCGTCACCTACAAAGACTCTTTTGTCGCGGAAGCAATGAAGAAAAACAGCATAGACAGCTTCAAAATAGAAGAGGGACACATCAAGCAGCCTTTGCACGTAGACGCCGACAGTCCCCTCGTCAAAGGTCTGTTGGAGGTTTACAACAAGGAAATGAGCTGCGACGCCAAGCCCATCGCAATCGGCGGCGGCACCTATTCGAGAATGCTGCCCATGTGCGTGGCTTTCGGTCCGTCTTTCCCCGGCGACACGCAGGTGATTCACGAAATAAACGAATACGTGTCCATAGACAGGCTTATGCAAATGGCTCATATCTATCTCGAAGCCTTCGCCAAAATGTGCGGCTGAAAAATCAAAACAAACAAAGGGAGCGTCTTCCGCTCCCTTTTCTTAATTTTCAACGAAATTTTAAATCTTTACGTGCTTACCCTTTTTTGCAAGCAGCCAATTCATAAGAGTCATGAGCGCCAGCCAGACAACGCCTATTGCCAGCGCAAGCGGCACAGAGGTGCCCGAGCCAAGCACGGCCTCCATTGCAAATCCGAAAGCCAGACTGAGAACGTAAGTCAAAAAACAGCTGCCGCCCCACCAGGTGAACAGAGCAAATTTGCATTTAAAGCCGTCAAGCAGTCCCAGCGCGCCCCAAAGCAAACCGCCTATTCCCGCGCAGAACACGCAATAAACGGGAGTGCAGCCGCGCTTTGACGCGATAAAGCCCAGAAAAGTGATTAAAACGACGGAAACGAGCACAAAGCCCGCCGACAGCAGCCAGAACAGAAGCGTTTGTCCGTCCTCCTTTATGTCGCGGAAAACGCTGCCCAGCAGCAAAATTCCCGCCCAGCCGATGCCGCCGACTATGCCGCCTTCCAAAACCCATTCGCTTATCCCGAAGCCGTTGTGCTGATAGACCACGGTAAGCGCCGCGTAAGCCGCCGCAACTACGGCAAGTCTGCCCCATTTTCCCGTTTTGACAAAGGGAAGCGCCAAAAGTCCCGCAAGTCCTATGTTTTGAAGAGTGTCCCAGGCAAAGCCGTATTTAGACGTTTCGTACAGAATTTGCGTACCGAAGGCCTGTCCGATTTTCTCGCCCAGCCCGCACAGCGCGAAAAACAGCGCCGCCAAGCCAAAAGCCGCCGCGATATATCTGAACACCGCGCCGCACACCTCGCCGAAACGACGGTTTTTGACAAACTGACTTACAAAGAGAACCAAAAGCGCGGCAATGAGCACAAAGGACGCCAAGCCGAAAAATTTGTCGGCAAACTGCATTTCGCTCCACTTTCCGCCGAACATATCGGGCAGGCAGGACACGCCGTCGACAACCGCGCCGAAGCCCGTCAACGCGGCGAACCGCACTCCGAGCTGAAAGCAGGCGCGCGTTGCGCCGTACATTTGTTCCCTGCGCTTGAAGCTCGAACAGAAGGTAAGACCGATGACGAAAATAAACAACGGCGCGAACACGTCCGCAAACGCTATGCCGCTGTAACCGCCGTTGACAAAGTGCGCGTTGCCCGCTACAACCTGCCAGCCGGACGCACCGTGCCCGTACAGTCCCGCGATTGCCTTGAACGTGTCGCCGAACATGGAAAGCAGCACGGAACCCACCATAATGAAAATGCAAATTCCCCTCATGCGGTCGATTGACAAACGCGGCTGTCCGCGCCTGTCGGAGAATCGGCGTTTTTCTCCGCCGACAAGACGTTTTCGTAAACTTCGCTGTTTTGTATTCCGTCGTTTTTCATATCCTTTAATTTATCTCTCCTTAAAAAAATTTTATACCGACTGCGCCTTTTACGCGCAAACTCAGATTTTGTTTACCCCCGTTTTTTTCGCCGCAAGTGCGACTGCCTCCGCCACTGCGGGAGCTACCCTTTTGTCAAGCGCGTCGGGCAGGATATATTCCTCCGACAAGCCGTCCGCGGCAAGTCCGGCTATGGCGTGCGCCGCAGCCACCTTCATTTCCTCGTTTATTTCGCGCGCCCTGACGGCAAGAGCTCCCTTGAACACTCCGGGAAAAGCCAGCACATTGTTGATTTGATTGGGAAAATCGCTTCTTCCCGTGCCTACGACGCGCGCGCCCGCGGCTTTTGCCGCGTCGGGCATAATTTCGGGCACGGGGTTTGCCATTGCCATAACAATCGCGTCGGCCTTCATTGAGCGGACCATATCCTGCGAAAGAATATTCGGTGCGGAAACACCGACAAAAATGTCGGCGCCTTTAACCGCGTCGGCAAGCGTTCCTTTGCGGTTTTCTCTGTTTGTAAGACGCGCTATTTCGCCGAAGCGAACGTCCCCGCCGTGCTGCTCCCTGTTGATTATGCCTGCTTTGTCGCACATAATTACGTCGCCCGCGCCCGCCGAAAGCATAAGTTTGGCGATAGCCGTGCCCGCGGCTCCCGCGCCGCACACCGCGATACGGCAATCGGAAAGACTTTTGTCCACGACTTTAAGCGCGTTGAGACAGGCGGCAAGCACCACTATGGCGGTGCCGTGCTGGTCGTCGTGAAAAACGGGTATATCGAGTTTTTCTTTCAGCTTTTTTTCTATTTCAAAGCAGCGCGGCGCGGAAATATCCTCCAAATTTATTCCGCCGAAGCTGCCCGCAAAAAGCGAAACGGCGGAAACTATCTCGTCGACGTCCTTGCTCGACACGCACAGAGGAATCGCGTCCACTCCTCCGAACTCCTTGAACAGCACACATTTGCCCTCCATGACGGGCATACCCGCGAGCGCTCCGATATCGCCAAGCCCGAGCACCGCGCTTCCGTCCGTGACCACAGCCACGGTGTTGAAGCGGCGCGTCAAGGCAAAGGACTTTTCGGGCTCGTCCCTGATTTCCAGACACGCCTGCGCAACTCCCGGCGTATAGGCAAGCGACAAATCCGTTCTCGTTGCAAGCGGCACTCTCGAAACCATTTCTATTTTGCCCCGCCACAACTCGTGCATTTTTAGAGACTCTTTCATGTAATCCATTTTTCGTTTTCCTTTTAAGGCTTAAAACGCGGTTCGGACTTGCGCCGCGCTTTTGCCGTTTTATATTATACAACCGCTTTAATCCGAGGTCAAGCGCGGAAACGCTTTCTTCGCGCAAGCTAAAACGTGTCAAACCTTGACTTTTGGGCAATCATGTATTATCATAAAGTTTATGGACAATATAAGCGTAGAAAAAAAATGGAACAAAATCTGGCAGGAGTCCGGATTGTACAAATTCGACAAAAACGACACCGCGCGCAAGCATTACGTGCTGGAAATGTTTTCTTATCCGAGCGGCGCAAAGCTCCATGTAGGGCATTGGTACAATTACGCATTGAGCGACAGCTACGCGCGCTTCAAAAAAATGCAGGGCTTCAACGTATTCGAGCCTATGGGCTTCGACAGCTTCGGACTGCCCGCCGAAAACTATGCGATAAAGACGGGTATACACCCTCAGGATTCCACGCTTAAAAATATAGAAATCATGGAAGAACAGCTCAAAAACATGGGAGCAATGTTCGATTGGGACGCGGAAGTCAAGACCTGCATGCCCGACTACTACAAATGGACTCAGTGGATGTTTTTGAAGCTGTACGAAAAGGGGCTTGCTTACAGAAAGGAAGCGCCGGTAAACTGGTGCCCCTCCTGCAATACGGTGCTTGCAAACGAACAGGTTTCAGACGGCGAATGCGAGCGTTGCCACAGCACGGTGGTGAAAAAGAACCTTACTCAGTGGTTTTTCAAAATTACCGACTACGCGCAGGAGCTGCTGGACGGTCTTAACGCGCTGGACTGGCCGGAAAAGACCAAGCTGATGCAAAAAAACTGGATAGGCAGGTCGGAGGGCGGCGAAATAGAATTTGTCGTAGACAATGCCGACAAAGACGCTTTCCGCGTGTTCACGACGCGCGCCGACACGCTTTTCGGCGTGACATACGTCGTTCTCGCGCCCGAGCATCCGCTTGTCGACAAGATTACCGCGCCCGACCGCAGGCAAGCCGTCGAGGAATACCGTCTTGAAACATCCAAGGTCAACGAAATAGAGAGACTTTCCACCGCAAAAGAAAAAACGGGCGTTTTCACGGGGGCTTACGCCTTCAACCCGATAAACGGCGACAGAGTGCCGATACTTATCGGCGACTACGTGCTCTACTCCTACGGCACGGGCTGCGTTATGGGAGTGCCCGCCCACGACGAAAGGGATTTTGTGTTCGCCCAAAAGCACGGCTTGCCGATTAAACGCGTCGTTTGCGGCGCGGATGGAAAGGACGACTTGCCCTTTACCGAATACGGAGTCATGACAAACAGCGGCGAATTCGACGGCATGACAAGCGAGGAGGGGCGCCGCGCGGTTGTGGAAAAGCTGGCGCGTAAAAACAAGGGCGAACTAAAAGTGAATTACCGTCTGCGCGATTGGCTTGTTTCGCGTCAGAGATATTGGGGCGCGCCCATACCGATAGTTTACTGCGAAAAATGCGGTACGGTGCCCGTACCGGAAAAGGAGCTGCCCGTGCTGTTGCCCTACGACGTGGATTTTCGTCCCGACGGCGAAAGCCCTCTCAAAAAGCACAAGGGCTTTATGAATACGACCTGCCCCCGCTGCGGCGGCAAAGCCGTGCGCGAAGCGGACACGCTGGACACCTTTGTGTGCAGCAGCTGGTATTTTTTGAGATACGCGGACAGCAAAAACGACAAAGCGCCCTTCGACAAGGAGACGGTAAACAAAATTTTACCCGTAGACAAATATATCGGCGGCGCGGAGCACGCCTGTATGCACCTGTTGTACGCGAGGTTTTTCACCAAAGCGCTAAGGGACATGGGTTACCTCAATTTTGACGAACCGTTTTTGTCTCTCGTGCATCAGGGCACCATACTCGGTCCCGACGGAACCAAAATGAGCAAGTCCAAGGACAACGTAATCAGTCCCGACGATTGGGTAAACCTTTACGGCAGCGACGCGCTGCGCGTTTATCTCGGCTTCGGCTTCAATTACGTCGAGGGCGGTCCCTGGAACGACGACGGCATAAAGGGCATAGTAAAATGGCTTGAAAGGGTGGAGCGCGTCGTACTCAACGCCTGCAAAAACCGCGACGCGGGCGGAAGCGGCAGCGACGACGGCGAGCTTCTCTACGTCCTAAACTCCACAATAAAGGCGGTAACCGACGACTACGACAAATTTTCCTTCAACACGGCGGTAGCAAGGATGATGGAGCTGGTAAACGCCATGAACCGCCTTTCCGACAAGGGCGGCGCGAGCGGCACGGTTATGGCGGACTGTGCCAACACGCTTGTCAGACTGCTTGCCCCTCTCGCCCCGCACATCGCCGAAGAATTGTGGGAAAACATCGGAGAAAAATTCAGCGTTTTCAACGCGCCCTTCCCCGTGTGCGACCAAAGCAAGCTCCAAAAACAGAGCGTTGAGCTGGCAGTTCAGATAAACAGCAAAATCAGAGGCAAAATCAACGTAAGCGCCGACGCAGACAAAGCGGAAATAGAAGCTGCGGCTTTGAACAATCCCGAAATCGCCGCGCTTCTTGACGGCAAAAGCGTCAAAAAGGTAATAATCGTACCCAATAGGCTTGTCAATCTGATAGTTTAAACGATTTAAACTGCCGCAGGCAGCATAAAATAAAATTAACATACGGAGGTTTCTCAAATGAAAAAAGCATTGCAAAAAATCGCCACCGTAGCATTGGTCATCGTCGGCTTTCTCGTCACGCTTTTCCTGCTGCTGGTGACGCTCGGTGCGTTTGACTTCGCCGCCTACATAGACGGCAACCGCGTAGTGCACAGTTTGGTTATCGTGCTTGCAATCATCTACACCGTGCTCGGCGTTTATCTTGTAATAGAAATTTTTGCGGGCGACTCGGGACTTTCCACAATGGTGCTTTATTCCGACAACATGAACGCCGTTTCCACCACCTCCCGCGTGGTGAGACGGCTTGTAAGAAAGGCCGCAAAGTCTTTGGACGTGGTAAGAGTCAAAAAGCTGATAATCACTCAGGACGACAAGCCCGGCTTCAAGCTTGGAGTTCAGATAAAAATCAGCGGGCAAGAGGTAAGCTCGACAACGGAAAAGCTGCGTTATCTCATAGCCACCGCCTGCAAGGACGTCTTGGGAGTCACGTTTAACTCCATACACATCAAGGTAGTAAAACTCGAAAACTCCTACAAGCCCGACGTAGAGGGCGCGGAGAAATTCGCAAAGGCCGAGGAGCAGAAGGAAATGTGCAAGGAAGCCTGCGAGCTTGTAAGCCCTCCTCCGACGGAGGAAGCCGCAGACTTCAAACAGGCGTCCGAAACGCTTGAAAACGCCGCAGTCGCCGCTTTTGAAAAGGACGACGCCGAGCAGACGGAAGAAAGGGAGCAATCCCAAGCCGAGTCGGAAACGGAAGAAACGGGCGAATCCGAAACGGAGGAAACGGCGGACTGACCGCCCGACACTAAAAACAGACAAAAATCCGACGCGGCGCGCGTCGGATTTTTTAAAACAAATTTCCGTACAAAACAAAACAGACCTGCCGATGAGTCGGCAGGTCTGTTTTCGTTGCTCGCCCGAAAACTCTCGGGCAATAAAAGGAGTAGTATTATTGCGCTTTTTGCACCGTGTATTCCGCAAGCGATTCGTCCGTAGCCGCCTTGCTCACAACCGCTTCATAGCCGTCCGCCACAAAGCTGCCGCCGAGCGCGTCGTCGCCGTCCGCGGGGTTTTGTCCGACAAAGGTTCCGCCGTAGACCTTGATATAACCCCTTGCTCCCGTCGTCTGCTGCACGTTGAGCACGAAATATTTGCCTTGATATTCTTTTTCGCTAGCAAACCTGCCGCCGTAAATATTGACAGTGGAGTTTGTTCTGATTGCCACTGTGGAGTTGCCCTCGCCTTGCGCGTCGCCTCCGACGTTGTAATTGCCGCCGTAAATATCAAGCGTGGCTCCGTTTTCGACGCGCAGCGCCTGATTGTCTCCTCCGCTGCCGCCGTAAATGCCGCCCGTCTGTTCTTTTGACGAGTCAATCAGAGTGACTTTCGCGTCGGAGCCGCTGACAACAACGGCGTAACCCGTGCCGACGTTTGAAACGGTAAAGCCGTTGAAGTCTACGGTGAGCGTGCCTGAAACGACAAGTCCCGTCGCGGCGCTACCCGCCTCGCCTACCTCTACGTCTTTGAGCAGAACAACCGTTTTGCCGTTTGCTTCGGCGTTTTTGACGGCGTTTTCAAAGGTATCGAACCATGCGTTTGAAACGCGCGCCTCGTATGCGCCGTAATCGGCAGTTTCGTCCGCCGCCGCGCCGTCAACCGTGACAGACGCGCCTTCCGCCGTTGTGAAAACGAAATAGAATCCGTTTTCTTCGGCGTCGGTTGAGGACGGCTTGCCGTTGTAGAACTTGCAGCCCGACACAACAACCGTGCCCGTCGTCTTGTCGGTGTCGCCGTTGCCCGTCACGGCAAAGGCAAAGCCTTCGGTGCAGCTTCCGTTGCCGTTTTTCACTGATAACTGTTCGGCCGTGCCAATCAGCGTGCAGCCCGTGATTGTTGCGTCGGTGTGTTTTACTTCAATCGCGGTCGTGCCTGTCACCGTGCTGTCTGTGATTGTCAGCTTTTGTCTGTTTCCGGTGGCTACCGAATTGGAAACGTATATACCGACGTCGCCCGTCGAGACGATTGTCGAATTGTTGATTGTGATTTCCGCAGGGGAGGTGCTGCCGTTCATGTAAACCGCACTGTAAACGCCCTCTATATAGCACTCGTCAAGGGTAAGGTAAATCCTGCCGCCCGCCGAAACGCCGCTCATGAACAGAGGAGAGTCCTCGCTCGTTACGGTTACCTTGCTCATGGCAAGGCTGCCCGTGCCGTGCACTCTTATGCCCCAATAAACCGAGCCGCCCGTTTCGTCGTTCACCATGTTTACCGTTCCGTTTTTGAGGACGAGCTTGCCCGCGTTCACTGATATCGCTTCTCCGTTCTGCGGATTGCTTCCCGTGCCACTGCCCGTATACAAAAGCGTTTTTCCGTTGAGGTCAACCGTGACGGTTTTGCTTTCGTCGTCAAGCGTAACGAGATACTCCGCGCCCGAAGCCGACAAATCCTTGGCGACGACGACCGTTTCGTCGTCCTCGGCGGCATCCACCGCCTGTTGCAGCGTCATGTAGTAACGCGTGCTTTGGTCGTCCTCGATTGTCGCCTCCGCGCTGTCGACAATGATTTCTCCGTTATAAACAGCGCTCTTGCCCAAGGTGATTGAAATCTTTTCAAGCGCCTCTTTGCCGTTGTTTTGCAAATTTGCCTGATAGAAAGCTCTTGCTCCCTGCAACGTGCCGCCGTTGATTTCCACGCTCAAATCAAGCTTGGTTGTGTGCTGCACTGCCGCGACCGCCGCGCCCAGCGTGGTCGCGCCGTTGCCGTTGGGGTCAGACTCGAACGGGTCGCCGTTGCCTATCATTGTGCCGCTGTTGACAACCAGCTTGCCCGCGCGCATTTCGATTGCCGTTGCGCCTTCAATTTCACCGCTGTTGACGGTCATCTCGCCGTACTGAGGATGATATATCGCCGTGAGCTCTCCGCTGATTTTGCCGCCGTTGATTGTTATGGAAGTGCCGTGACTATTTCCGTTGCCCTGTATAGCAGCATAAGTGCATTTTGAAGTGATGTCCGCTTCCGTCACAAGAACCGCATTCAAAACGTTGTTGTCCGTTTTGTTTTGAGGTACAAGGAAAACAGGCACATATGTGTGGGAAATCACCGCAAGCCCGCTTCCGAGTCTAAGCGTCGCGACTTTGTCCTGAGACAAAGGCTCTATTCTAAAAGCGAATCCCTGACTCGTCGCATTGACGTCAATAAGACCGTTGTCCACCGTCAGGCTTCCCTCGTTAAGCCAAAAAACCTTTTGTGCGGCGCTGTAAATGCTGTGACCGTTCATGTCAAGCGTCACAACCGCGTCGCGCGCCAAAGTCAGACTCATCTCCGACCTTGCTTCCTCGGTTCCGAAATCGGCGCCGAGTACGATTGTCAGGTTGCTCAGAGCCTCGTTGGCAAACAACGCTGCGAGCTGCTCCGCCTCGGTAACATTTCCGTAAACCCACTCGCCGTCGCCCTCGATGCTTGTTTGCTCGGCAAGCTCGCCGTAAACCTCTACTCTGCCGTTGTTTACGATTTTGCCTTCCACTACCGCGCCTCTTACCACCAAAGTCGCGCCGGCTTCAATCACAAGCGTATTGCCGTCGTTGAGCCAGAACGCTACGTCGCTTTCGACGGTCAGCGTAGCCCCCGCTTTAATCGTAAGCGTGCCTTCGGCTTTGACGTAAAAATCTTGGTCTACAATCGCCGTCAGGTCGCTTTCGACAGAGTAATTCTCGGTCGTGCTGTTTATGTCGTACCATCTTTCGTCCTGCACTGCATAGGTGCCCTCCAACGGCTCGCCGAAGTCCACCGTCAAAGTGTCTATGCCGCCTCTGAGGACGAAAGGAGTTTCAAAGCTCTCGTCGATTTCCCAATTAGAAATACTGAAATCGTTGGCTTTGTCTTGGGGGTCGGCTTCCGTTTGCGCGAAATACGTATTGTACAAACTTACCAAAGCCATACCCATGAGATTTCTCTCGGTTATGTTACTGCTTTCGATATAACCTCCGCTTACGGAGATTTTGTTGCCGTACGAGCGGACGACAATACCGCCCTGCCACGCGCCGGTTTTGCCATCCTCGACGGTTGTCAGCATTGTGCAGTCGGTAAAAGTCAATTCCGCTCCGTTGTAATCCTGCTGCACAACGACAATGCCGTATCCCTCGTCGGAAATGGACCTGCCCACAAGCTCGGCGCCCTGCGCGTTCACAACCGCGCCCTTGTTGCTCTTGATTCGGTCGACCGTCCAGTCGTTGGCGGTGAACATAATCGCCGCCCAGCCCTGAACCGTGCCGCCGTTGACAGACAGCTCTACGCCGCTTGCGCCGACAGTCACGCCGTAATAACGGGCTACGATTTCACTGCTGTTTATGACAACCGATGCGTTGTCGGCAGCAATCGAAACGCCTCTCTTGACGTTCGATATGCCTGTGTTGTCCAACGTGAGCTTTGCGCCTGTCGCGGCGGAATCAAAGTAAATTCCGTTGTAATCGATTTTGCCTGCAAGAGCAATGTTTTTGAACGAAACCTCTATGTTTGCGCCTTTTATCGTAACAAAATGCGCGTCCGCATTTACCGTGAGGGTTACGTCCGCCGCCGTGCCGACAACGGAAACGGAGCTTGTGATTTCAAAGGGAGCGACTTCAAACGACGCGCCGATTCTCCACTCGTCGCCGTCCTTTTGCTCTGCGACGGCTTGACTGAATTCATCCGCGGTAGCAATCGTCTTTGCCTTTGCAATCTCCGCCATTTTCGCCTGCGCCGCGCTTACCTTGCCCTCGATTTGCGAGACGTCGGTCACGGTTGCAAGCTTGGTTTCAAGCGCGTCCAGAATGTCAAGGATTGCCTGCCAGTTTGCCGCGGAATAATCTTCCTCCGCATAATCCGCAAGACAGTTTTCCACTATGTTGACTACCGCGCTGTCGACAAAATCGAACCAGGCGATTTTGCCGTACTGCGAGTCTATACCGAGTGTGACGCTTTGCGTCGTCGTATTCCAGAGATAAATCGAGAAATACGTTCCGTCCTCGATTGCGCTCACAAACGTGCCGCCCGTCACAACGGCATTGAAGTCGTTGTTGCCGTCGCCCGTAGGTCTGCTTGTCGTATTGTCGTTGACGTACATTTCCACGTTGAACAGCACCACGCTGCCGTCGTATACCGCAACGCCGCCGGGCTTTTTGGTAAGCGCTTTAAACTCTGTCGCAGTGGACTCCAACGTGCCGCCGGAAATTTCGATTTCGCCCATGCGCGCGTCGATTGCCGCAAGTCCCTTGATGTGTCCGCCGGACACGGTCAGGCTGCCCTGACTCGGCATATAAATCGCAACGTCCTCCGTGCTCGTCGCGGAACCGCTCTTGACGGTAATATCTGCCGCGGGAGCAAGGTTGTTGCCCGAAATTGCAAACCAGGTGGCGGTGATTTCGCCGCCGTCCAAGGTAAACGCACTGTTGTAATAAACCACAACACCGTAGGTGTCGGACTTGATTTTGCCTGCGTGTACGGTCGCGGAGCTGCCGTTTCTCAGGTTGATGCCGAACACGGAGTCGTCCTCTGTCACGTACTGACCTTTGGCTATGATTTCGCCGCCCCACATTTCTACTTCCGCATTGTCGGCGTAAACGGCGTAACCCACATTGCTTGCGCCGTTGCTCCAATAAGCGGAGTTGTCAACCTCGATTGTGCCGCCGTTTATTTCTACAACGGCTTTGTCGGCGTCAGAGCCAATGGCTATTATGCCGGCGTAGTCGGACTTGATTTTGCCCGATTTGGCTGCGCTGCCGTCGCAAAGAGTGAAGCTCGCGCCTCCGTTGACCTTGACCGCCGCGTGGGTTCTGTCCTCAAGGACAAGACCGAAACCGTTGAGGTCTAGCGTCAGGTCGTAATTTACCTCTATGTATGCGCCGGAAATATTTGCCGTGAGGATAATCTTAGAATATTGCGCCTCGACAGCCGCTTTCAGCGAATCGGCGTCGTTGACCTCCGTTACGTCTGCTTTGACGTTGTCGAGCGCGGTTTTCGCGTTTGCAAGCGCAGTCGCAACGTCCGCAACGGACTGAGCAGCGCTTATCGCCGAAACTCCGCTGTCGTAAGCCGTCTGCAACGCTTGAAGCGACGTTTCGTAATAATAAGCCTTGTTGAACGCGTCGAAATACTCTTTAAGCTCGTCTTTCGCAGCGCTCTTTGCGGCTTCCAACTCCTCCGCGTCCGTTTTCACGGCTGCCATAGCGGCTATTGCCGCTTGCTTGGCGGTATCCACCGCGCTTGTAGTCTTGCTCGCGTCGATAGCCGTCAAGCCGTCGTTGTAAGCCTGTTCCAAAACGCTCCAATTGATTGTGTAGTCGCTCTGAGAATATTTGGCTTTTTCCGTTTCAAGCTCGGACTTGGCGGCTGTTTTGGCTTCGGCAAGCAAAGTCGCGTCGTTTTTGACCGCAGCCATTGCCGTGACAGCCTCGTTTTTGGCGGCTTGCGCAAGCTCTATTGTCGCCGCGTTTTCTATTGCCGTCAAACCGCTGTTGTAAGCGCTTTCGAGCTGACTCCAATTGGCGGTGTAGTCCGTCTTCTTGTATTTCTTGTACTCCGTTTCAAGCTCGGACTTGGCAGTCGCTTTGGCTTCGGCAAGCAGAGTTGCGTTGTTTTTGACCGCTGCCATTGCTGCTATTGCCGCCTCGCCCGCTTCTGCGGCGGCGTCGGTCTTGGCCGCTGCTTCGATTGCGGCAAGTCCGTCCTCTTTGGCTTTGACAAGAGCAGTCCAATTGTCAACGGTATAATCCTGCTCGTTGTATGCGGCAAACGCCTCGTTGACAGCCTGTTTGGCGGCTGCTTTTGCGTCCGCAAGGATTTGAGCGTTGGTCTTGATTGCCGCCATTTCGGCAATTGCCGTTTCAAGCGCGGTTTCTACCGCGTCGACTGTCCTTGCGCCGCCGATTGCGGTCAAGCCCGCGTTGTATTTGTCTGTGAGCAACTCGTAATTCGCATTGGTATAATCCGTAGCCTTGTACTTTGCATACTCACTGTTCAATCGGTCGGTTGCCGCAGTTTTGGCTTCGGCAAGCAGAGTCGCGTCGCTTTTGACGGCAGCCATCGCATCCGTCGCCTTTTGCAAAGCGGAGTTCACCGCCTCGATTGCAGCGGCGGCATTGATTTCGGTTTTGCCGTCGTTGTAAGCCTGTTCCAGAACGCTCCAATTGGTTGCATAGTCGTCCTGAGAATATTCGGCTTTTGCAGCATCCAGCGATGCCAACGCGGCTGTTTTTGCGTCGGCAAGCAGGGTTGCGTTGTCTTTGACCGCCGCCATAGCGGTTATTGCCGTCTGCTTTGCCGTGTCGACTGCGGAAACGCTCGTCGCAGCCTCAACTTCATTAAGTCCCCTGTTGTAAGCTATTGTCAACTCCGTCCAATTTGCGGAGGCGTAGTCGTCCTCGTCGTAAGCCTTGAAAGCCGCCTCGATTGCAGCTTTTGCTTCCGCTTTTGCCTGCGTCAAAGCCTCGACGTCCTTGGGCACGCAGGCAGCCATAGCGTCAAGCGCAGTCTGCTTTGCAGTGTTGACGGCGGAAACATCCGTCGCAGCCTCGATTGCCGCAAGACCGTTGTCGTAAGCCGCTTTGAGCGTTGCCCACGTTTGGGCGTCATAATCGGTCTCTGTGTATCCGTTAAATGCCGTTTTGAGCGCTTCCGTCGCGGCGGTCTTGGCTTCCGCAAGTTCGCGCGCCGTCGCTTCGGCTATTGTCTCCACAGCCGCCATGGCGTCGAGAGCCGTGTTCTTGGCGGACTGAATTGCAGCTTCCGTCAAGGCGGAGTCGATAGCCGCAAGACCGTCGTCCTTTGCCTTGGTCAGCTTAGCCCAATTTTCGGAGGTGTAATCGTCCTGCGAATATGTAGCAAAGCCGTCGTTCAAAGCCTTCTTTGCCGCGGTTTTCAAAGCCGCGTTTACGTTTTCTTCCGCGAGGGTGCCGTTGTTGACAATCTCGTCCGCGACAACAGCGCCGGTAACCGTACCGTTGTTTTCAAGCTTTTCGGCTACGACGTCGCCCGCCTGCGCGGACTCCGCTACGACAACCTGCGCGCCTGCGGCGTCAATCTTTTTGACCGTGCCGTCGGTAACGGTTATTTTGGTTTCCGCCTGAGACTCCAATGCGGTTACGTTCACCTCGGAGTTTTTGGAGGAAATTTCCACTTCGCCGCCCACCGCAACGTCCGAATGGGCTTCGACGCGCATAGCGCCCTGCGAAAGGTTTTCCACCGCCGCGCCGACAGCCTGCTCGGGTACGAGCACGGTTGCCGCCGAGCTTTCCGACATATTGCTTATTTCAAACCTGCCGCCTTTGAGGGTGAGCATAATGTCCGCTTCGGCGCCGCCGATTTTGAATACGCCCTTGAACACAAAGCTGCTTGCGGAGGTAACTACCGTCATCGCGTCCGCGCTTGTGGCGGCGGATGCGGGCAAATCGATGTGCGCGTTCCACTCCACGTGGCCTTGGGGCATATTTATATCTATTTTCTGCGCCTTGACCGTTTCGCGGCGGGCAAGAATCAGCGCCGTCGTGCCTACGACAAGCGTGCCGCTGCCGTCGGCGGACAGCGTCCCCTTGACCTCCAGCCCGAAGCCGTTGAGGTCTATTTTGTTGGGCGCGGCAACCTTTAAATCGCCGTTTACAACCACGTCGTCCATAAGGACTATCGTTTTTTCCTGACTTGTACCGGCAGCTTTGAGCAGCTCTTTTTCGCTGCGCACCGTTATAACGTCCTTGCCGCACGCGGTCAGCGAAACGGACAGCACGACGCCTACAACGGCTATGAGCAATGCCAAAACTATACCGATTGTCATCAGCCTTTTGCTTTTCATGTTTCTCGTTCTCCTTTTTTCTTATTTTTGATTCAAGGTTTCGCCCTCAAACAATTTTCTTTGTCTTTCCTCTTTGCGGCGCTGTCTTTCGAGCTTTTGTTCCAACTTGTCTCGACGCGCCTCAAAGCCTTCGTCCTTTTTGTCCGCTATGTTTCGGGAAATGGCAAGCTCGCACAGGCGCACCGCCTCTTGATAGTTCTTTTCGCCCGCTTCTATTATTATCAGTCTTTTCAACGCGGGCACCTTGCAGTCCCTGACGTCGATTTTGTCAAAATTCAAAGACACGTCCTTTTTGCAAAGAGCCTTGCACTTGGCGAGATTTTCTTCGTCCGCCTTGCGATAAAAATACAGCACGTTAATCAGCTTGTTGTTCAGCTTTGTTCTCACGCGGTCGTCCCTGACTGTGCTTGCGTATCTGTCGTAAAGCTTTTCAAACGCGTCGGCGCTCAAAAGCTTTTTGTATTTGGCGTAGGAAACAAAAAAGTCTTTGAGAAAATCCTTTTCCTTTTCGTACAGCCCGAGCGGGTATTTCACCTTGGTTTTGAAAGACTCGGAGCCGTTGACTATGTAATACTCGAACGCTCGCGCGTCCTCCTCCGACAGCTCGGCGAGTATTTTTTTCGCAAACTCGGGCAGCAGGGGAACTTCGCGCGTCTCCTCCTCTTTCACCGCCGCAACCGTCGCGGCTACGGCAGACCTGCTTTCGTAAACGGCGTCGACTTCTTCCGCAACGGCTTCCGCCGACGGGGAAACAGGCTCCTCTTGTCGCGCGGGCTGCTCCGCTTGACTTTCCTTCGTTAAGGCTTGGAACGTCTCCTCTTCCTCCGCGGGCGAAATCTCTTCCTCCGCCGCCGCGTCGTCCGAAACGTTTTCCCGCCCGTCGCTCACGGCAGGCGCGCCGACGTCTTGAACTTCCCCGTTTTCCGACGCGTCGCTTTCGCTGCAAACCGTTTCCGCATCCGACGCGTCGCACAGAGGCTCCTCCTCCCGCGCGGGTTGACTCTCCCCGCCGCCGTCGGAAACGATTTCTTCCTCTTTGACCGTCGGCTCCTCCCGCGTCGGAGTCGCCGCAGCTTCTCTATCTTCCCGATTTTCCTTTTCGGCGTCGGAGAAGCGCTTTTCTTCCGCAAGCTCGTCGCGCCTTACTTTTCTCGAAATGAAGAAAAACACAAAAAAAACCGCCAACGCAACCACAACGGAAACCAGAATTCCTATCCACATCAACTGCGTATAATTCTTGTACTCAACTGTGGGCGCAAGCAGCAAACCGTGTAAAACAGACATTACGCTATTCCTCCTTTTAAAAAATGCGTAGAATATCAAGTATGCAAGCCATGCCGAGTGTCTGAAATGGGCGCTATCTCCCTATTTTCAGACAAATTTTAACACAGTTTTTAAAAATTGTAAACTAAATGTTAGGGGGGGGGGGTGAACGCTGTGTTAAATTTGCACGAAATTCCCAAATTTTTCATTTTTTTCGGGTTTCGCGCCCTTTTTGACCGTTACGTTTCATATTTTATGTATGCTCCGTCAAAAAAGTGAAAGGAAAAAACAGGACGAAAAAACAATGAGCCGCGCTGAAATATTTTGCGCTTTTGGGAGCATACTAAAAACGGGAGGTAAGGAAATGAAAACGAAGAAAATGAAAGCTTCGGATTGCTCCAACACCAAGAACTCCAAGACCGCAAGCAAGAAGTCCGGCAGTTCAAAGTGCAGCAGCAACCAGAAAAACATCGACTGAATTTTGGTCGAGAACGGAACTTTTTAGTTACTTTTCCCTTTAAAGCCGCGTAAACAACGCGGCTTTTTACTTAAAAACAAAGGCGACCCGAAACAGGTCGCCGAAATTATTTCAAACGTCTGCGCTTTTTCTCGCTGCGATAGACAAAATTAAGTTTTTTCATGACGCCGCCGTCGTAGGTAGGCTCCTTTTTCTCCTCCTCCGGCTCCGTCCTTGCTGCGGAAAGCTCCGTCTCCTCTGCGTCGTCGAAGCCGTCGCGGCGCGTTCTGTTTTCATTTCTCCTTTTGCGGCCGTCCTTTTTGTCCCCGCCGCGGAAGCTTCTGCGCTCGCCGTCGGGGCGCGGTTTGAGTCCGGCTTTGGGCTTGATGACCACATAACGGCGCGGCTCGTCGCCCTCGCTCGCAGTATCTACGAAAGGACTGTCCTGCAAGGCGGTATGTATTGTCCTGCGCTCAAACGGGTTCATGTATTCCAGCCTGACGGGTTTGGCGGTGCGTCTTACCTTCTTTTCCAGATTGCGCGCAAGCTTTACAAGCGTTTCCGCGCGCTTGGCGCGATAATTTTCCGTATCTACGGTTACGCGCTTGAAGTCGTCGTCAAAATTTTTCGTCAGCACGTTCAACATATACTGAAACGCGTCAAGCACGTCGCCGCGCCTGCCTATTATGTCGCCGGCATTGACTCCCGTAAGCTGAATCAGAATTTCACTCTCCGTCTCCGTCGTCTCCACGGCGTAGTCGAAGCCCATAAGCTCCAACATCTTTTCGGCGTAATCGCGCGCCAAATCGGACTGGGAGGGCTTTTTGCCTATGAGAATTTTGCAATGACGCAGAAAACCCGCCTCCTGCAAAATTTCCCACTCCGCCTCCTCCTTCGCCAGACCGAGTTTTTCCAGCCCTTTTTTGACAGCCGCTTCAACGGACTTTGCGCTGACTTCGATTTTTTCGTTGTTCATCGGTTTTATTTTCTCCTGTAATCGGGTTTTTCCACCTTGGACTCTATTTTTGCAATCCGCCTGTCGATTATGGGATTCATCGCCAGCGTAAACAGAATGGACAGCAGGCTCGAGCAAACCATATACAGCGCAAACGTAGCCGTATAAACAAAGCCGAAAACACCCATGATGACGGGCATGACGAACATCATCACCTTGTTGCTGCTCTGAGCCGCCGCCGCGTTGGGGTCGAGCTGCTGTTCCTCCTCGTTTTTCTTTTTGCTCGTTTTGTTTGAAATAAACGTGGAAAGAAAGCTCAGAGCTATGGACAGCACGGGCAGTATCATAAGACCGTTCCAATGCTTGTCGCCCACCTTGTAGCCTACGCCCTGTTCGCTTATGCCCTTGTAGATTTCGCCGTAAAGCTCGGAGTCGAATTCGTCCTTGTACGCCCTGTATTTCTTTGTGAGCGTGCCGGTAAACTTTTCCGCCGTTTCCGGAAAGGACTCAACCCAAGTGTCGGGACGGCTTATGTTGGTAATCCACAAAAAGCCCTCCTTTGCTTCGAGATAGAACTCTCCCACCGCTTTGCGCGCCTCCGCCTGTGCCTCCGCCTTGATTTGGGAAATACGGCTTGTCGCCGCGCTTATTTCCGCGTCGAAAGCGCTTTCCGCAACGCCCTGACCGCCCAGCCACGTCTTGTAATCCTCGATTGCCGTCGATTTTCCCGAAAGCAAAATGTCATAGCGCTTGCTTTCGTATTCCTCCGTGTGCTTTGACAGCTCGGCAGAAAGCGTATCGGTGTAGTGCACGCTAAGCTCGCTGTAAACCTTGAGGTTGACGTAAGCGGAACATTGATTGAGACCGCCGAACATGACAAAAAAGATTGTCATTGTCACAATCATGGGCAGACAGCCCGAAAGCATATTGTAGCCGTGCTTTTTGTAAAGCTTCTGCTTTTCCTGATTGAGCTTGTTTTTGTCGTTGGCGTAAGCCTTGTCCAGCTTTGCCATAATCGGCGCAAGCTCGGACATCATTTTTGCGTTTTTCTTCATGGAAAAACGCTGCCAGAAATCCAGCGGCAAAGTAATGATTTTGAGTATTACGGTAAAAAGCACCACGGCCCAGCCGTAATTCCCCACCGCGTCGAGCAACCCTTTGACCAGCCAGCCGACAAACGTGGGATTTTCGATTTCCGACATGATACTCGCAAATCCTTCGGAAAATCCCCATTGTCCGATGGTTTCGGCAGCGGTTGCCAGGCAGTTCATAAACTCCATTTAATGTCTCCTTTGAGATTGAAGGGCACGGGGTCGAAGCCTCCGCGCGTAAAGCCGCATTTAAACACGCGCTTTGCGGTAAGCCAGCCGCCCTTGAAAAAGCCGTGAGCTTCAAACGCCTCCATGCCGTAAACGCTGCAACTCGGCGTAAATCTGCAAGTTTTCCCCTTGACGCGGGACAAAGTGGCTTTGTACGCTTTGAGGAGCCAAATACAGATATATTTCACGACTCGCATTCCTCCCCGATCCATGCTTTATGTCTTTTGAAAAGCGCCGTCAGGCTTTTTTTTATTTCGGAAAAATCCTCCGCGGGCGCATGCGGTATGACGACAAAGGCAAATCCCGCCCGTATGCAGGGGGAAAGCAGCCTGCAACACTCCTTTAAACGTCGGCGCAGCCTGTTGCGCGCCACCGCCTTGCCGTATTTTTTGCTTACCGAAAAACCGAAACGCGGTCCGCCTCCGCTTTTGGCGGCAATGACCGTAAAATATTTGTCGCTCGCGCTGACGCCGTTTTTGTAAACGTATTGATATTGATAATTTTTTTTCAGTCGTTCCATTTTCGACGTCCGAGCCGACTGCGGCAAACCTGCTTACGCAAAAACACAGCCGCGCTTGTTTCAGGGCTGTATTTTCACTACTCTATACGTTGATTTTTAAGTCATGCTTCAAGCGGACAGCTTGTGACGACCTTTGTTTCTTCTTCTTGCAAGAACTCTGCGACCGCCGGTGGACTTCATTCTCTTTCTGAATCCGTGCACCTTGCTTCTCTGTCTCTTCTTGGGTTGATAGGTTCTTTTCATCTTAAATAAAACTCCTTTGGCAAATAAACAATCGTATTACCGATTGATTATAGCGTTAAAAACGGCTCTTGTCAACTTTTTGAATAAAAAGCTCCCGACAAAATAGAAATTTCCGCTTAACACAGGAAAAACGCTTTTTTCGGCAGACGCTCAAAGCGGCACGCTTTCGCGCTTTCTCCGCTTAAATACGGAAAGCTCGGAAAAGCCTATGTCTTTCAAAACCTTCACGGCTTCGTCCCAACCGTCGCACAGCCCTCCGTGGTGCGCGTCGCTCCCGAAGCTGACGTTTCTGCCGCCCAGCTCGAAATATCTTGCGAGAATTTCCGCGTTGGGATTAAGCCCGTGGTTGGTGTTGACCTCCAAAGTCTTGTCGGAGGCTATTATGCGTTTCAAAATCCTGTCTATTTTTTCTCCCGACTCGCTCAGCCTGATTTCCTTGTCGGGATAGGGCGCCTGCCTCGTCACATAGCCCAGATGTCCCACTATGTCAAAGGAAAATTCGGCGAACAGACTTTCGTATACCGTGTCGAGATACAGCTCGTAAGCCTGCTTTTTGGTGCGCCCCTTAAAATATTCGGGAAAATACAAATCAAGCCCTCCCGCAAAATGCACGCTGTTGATGATTACGTCAAAGGGCGTGCTTTCTACCAGCTCTTTTGCGGGGCGCTGCGCCGCAGGATCGGCGTCGAAGCCCATTTCCGCCCCGAAAGCCAGATACAAGCCCTTGTCCGCCGCAGCGGGCTTGAGCCTTTGAACCGTCGCGGCGTAAAGCTCCATGTCGGGCTGTTTCCAATAGGAAGGCGCGCGGTTTTTTTCAAGCAGCGCGTCAAAATCCACATGGTCGGTGACGGCAAGATAAGACAGCCCTTTTTCAAGGGCTATTGCCGTCATTTTTTCTATCGACAGCTCGCCGTCGGATGAAAATATACTGTGGGTATGGCAATCCGCTTTCAAATCCGCTCCTCCTTTAAAAATTTTTCCCTGCCTTTGCCTCTTTTAATCCAATGCGCCTATATATGCGAGGAGCAGCTTGATTGTGTTGAAAACTCCGTCAAGATGCGTCCGCTCCATGCCGTGGCTTGCCTGAACTCCCGGACCGATAAGCGCTCCCGCAACGTCGGCTCCCGCCGTCCTCATCGCGCTCACGTCAGATGAATAATGCGGATAAACGTCCACAGCGTAGTCTATGCCGTGTTTTTCGCAAAAACTCACCAATCTTCCCGTCAGCTCGTAATCATAGGGACCGCTCCTGTCCTTGGCGCACACGGAAACCATGCTTTCGGTGCAGGAAAGGTCGTCTCCCACGCACCCCATGTCCACGGCGACAAAGCTTTCCAGCCCCGTCGCGTCAATGGCGCTTGCTCCGTGCCCCACCTCCTCGTAAACGGTGAAAAACATTTTTACCTGCTTTTCGGGAAGGATTTTTTCCTCTTTCAAAACGTGCAGGACGGTGAGCAGCTCGGCGGCTCCCGCCTTGTCGTCCAGAAAACGGGATTTTACGAACCCGCTGTCGGTAAACTCCGTTTTGGTGTCGACGAAAATATAGTCGCCGTTTCTTATGCCCAGCCGTCTTACGTCGTCGGCGCAACAAACCTTTTCGTCAAGCCTGACGTACATATTTTTCTCGTCCCTTTTTCTTGTCACGCAGTCGTCGAACACGTGTATGGCGGGGCTTCGCGACAAAAACGTGCCGGTAAACGTCTTGCCGTCGCGCGTGCGCACCCTGCAATACTCGCCGTCGAGAGTGGGCAGAATAATGCCTCCGACGGTGGCGAACATGATTTCTCCCGAGGAGATACGCTTCTTACCATTGCTCCCAGCGTGTCGCAGTGCGCCGACAGTCCCACCGTCTCTTTCCCTTTGCCTTGAATAAAAATCTCGCAGGTCCCTTTGGGCGAAACGGTGCAGCGCGCGTTTTCTTTTTGCGCAAGCTCCGTCAAAAGAGCGTTGACCTCGCGGAAATAGCCGCTGGGGCTCGGCGTCGCCATAAGCCTTGTAAGCGTGTCTTTAAAATAATTTACATATTTTTCGGTATAAACGTCCTTTGCCTTCATATTTCCTCCTTTTGTCCAAGCCCCTCATCAACGTCTATCATGCAGGAATTTTTTGTGGATGCGTCAAGCTTTATTTTGTCGGAAATTTCCACTCCTGCGATGAAAAACACCTCCGAGTCCTTTGCTCCGAGTATCAGCCCGTCGCGCTCGGCGCGGGGAATCTTTTTGTCAATCAGATACTCTTTGAGTTTTTTCGTGCCTCCGCCGAACTTGGTGAACATATCTCCCTCGCGGCGCGTTCTCAAAACCACGCCGTCGGGCAGCTTGTCCGCGTCAAAAAGCAGAGCGTCTCTTTCCACCTGTCCGCCCGACACTGGAATGACGGTGACAGTGCGGTTTCCGAACTCCGTTTCTCCCGTTCTGAACGGAATTTCCAAATCTCTCAAGCTTTCTCCGATTTGCTCGGCGCACTTCCGAGAAATTACCAGCTTGGTATAGGTTTTGACCGCTCTGTAATCGAACGGCAGCGCGATTTCCTTTTCGCCGCAGTTGCTCTTTGCCAGACGCAGCAGCTTTTCCACGTGTTTCTTTTCTATGTCGCGGTATATTCCCAGTCTGTTGAAGCACTTGTAAATTATTCTCGCAGCGACGGGCGTTGCTCCGTTAAGCAGCTCGCACGGGATTTCAGCCCTGCCCTCCGAAAAAACCACGCCGCTTACGTCCGCAAGGTCGTTAAGACAGTCGTCGTCCGCTTTGACGCTTTCAGAAAAGGAAATGATTGCCCTAACGCTGTCGGGATTGACCTTGTTTAAAAGCGGCATGATTTCGTGTCTCACGAAATTTCTCGTATACTTTATCTGTCCGTTGGTTTCGTCGTAAACAAACGGAATATCGTTTTCAAAAGCGTACTTGTCTATTTCCTCCCGCGTTTCGTCGAGAAGCGGTCTGAAAAATCTGTTGGACACCGGCTTTATACCTGCGGCGCCCCTTGCTCCGCTACCGCGCAGAATGTGCATGAGCACGGTTTCGGCATTGTCGTTCATGTGGTGGGCAAGACATACGTAATCGGAATTTTTTGCCGCAGAGTTGAGCACGGCGTAACGCATTTCGCGCGCGGCGGTTTCAAGGCTTAACTTTTTTTTGGCGGCGTATTCGGGCACGTCAACCTCGTACACCTCGCACTTGACGCCCCTTTTTTTGCAGTAATCCGCAACGAATCTGCTGTCCTCGCCGCCGTTCATCCTTATTTTGTGGTTTACGTTGACTACCCTTACGTCGAGGTTAAAGCGCTCCTTCAACCTCAGTATTTTGTCCAGCATGACCATGGAGTCCTTGCCGCCCGACACTGCAAGCGCAAGCCGCATACCATTTTTCAGATATTTTTCAAGCATACTTTTCCCTCCCGGACTACGCGCCTTTCAGCGTTTCATTATCATATCCTTCAAATCCTTTATCTGACGCGCGATTCTGCCGTCTTCTTTGACCTTTTCGCTGATTTTGTCCCGCGCGTACATAACCGTCGTGTGGTCTCTGTTTCCGAAATGCTCGCCGATAGTGATTAACGGAGTGGTAAGAAACTCCGTCACGAGATAGATTGCGATTTGTCTCGGCTCCACAACGTCCTTTGTCTTTTTCTTCCCCACAAGGTCGGCTTTGGATACGTTGAAATAAGCGCATACCTCGTCCGTTATTCTGTCTATAGTGACGGTTTCGGGCTTGTCGTCGCCGTAGTCCCTCAACGCTCCCGCAACCACCTCGGGGTCGTTTACCGAGCGGTTGGTCAAATGAGCGTAGCTGATTACCTTGGTCAGGAGACCTTCCATTTCCCTTATGTTAGATTTGACCTTGTTGGCAATCAGACTCAAAACGTCGTCGTCAACCTGCTGATTCTGACTGAGCGCCTTTGTCTGCAAAATTGCCATCCTCATTTCAAGGTCGGGCGGTTGTATGTCAGCTACGAGTCCTCCCTGAAAACGGGTTCTCAGTCTTTCCTCCAACGGGTTTATTTCCTGCGGAGGTCTGTCCGAGCTGATTATGATTTGTTTGTCTGCAAAATACAAATCGTTGAAAACATGGAACAGCTCCTCCTGCGTTGCCACCGTGCGGGAGATGAACTGTATGTCGTCTATCATCAACACGTCTACGCTCCTGTATTTGCGGCGGAACTCCTTCATCTCGTCGGCTTTCTTCGACGCGCGCAACGCTTCAATCAGGTCGTTGGTAAATCTTTCGCTTGACGTATACATGCATTTGAGCGTCGGGTCGCTCTTTTTGAGAAAATTCCCGATTGCGTGCATAAGGTGAGTTTTTCCCAGTCCCACTCCGCCGTACAGAAAAAGCGGATTGTATTTTACTCCGGGATTTTCCGCCACCGCCTTGCTTGCAGCAGCAGCGAACTCGTTGCTTTTTCCCACTATAAAGCTGTCGAAGGTATATTTGGGTACAAAATTGGTGTAATACTCCTCGGCTACTATGCTGTCCTCGTTAAGCTCCTCCAAAGAAATATACCTGCCTCCCTCGTATCTGCTTTTTTCCGCAGGCGAAACAAATTTGAGATTTCTTATTTTGGGAGCAACCTTTTTCGTACACTCTCTGAGCAACTCCGTGTATCTCGTCTCCACAACATTGACGGTTACGTCGCTGTCCGCGCTTACCAACAGCTCGTCGTCGGCTATGCACACCGCTTCCGTCTTCGACAGCCAATTGTCGTACGTCATCGCGGAAACCGTCCCCTGAGTTTCCAGCAGCACGTTTTCCCATACCTTTTTTAAATCCATTTTTCCCTCGGCTTTTCTTCTGACTAATCCTTGTTATTATATCAGATTGAGCGCAGTTGTCAATTATTTTAGTCCCGACTAAGCTCTCCTCAATCCGTGTTAAATGATTTGTTGATGCTTTTTAAATCTTTCCACTTTCAATCCACAGACGTATTTTTCCTCAATTTCTTTTCTACTCGCAACATATTGTGCTTGCATTTTTTTACGAAACAATATATAATGTGTTTGTCTGTTTAAGAACAGACTTGTCCACAATTCTACAAGCTCTACTACTACTACTACCAACAGAAAAAAATAAATCAATCTTTTTTACAGACGGAGAAATTTCCGCAACGGAGGAATATGAAGTTAATCTGCGACGGGCTCGAACTGAGCGATGCAATCGGAAAAGTAAGCAAGGCGTTGCCTCAAAGGGTTGTCAATCCCGTTTTGGAAGGAATAAAAATCACGGCGGAGGGAGAAACCCTCACTCTTTACGCAACGGATTCGGAGTTTTCGGTCGAACGCAAAATAAACGCCGAAATTATCGAAGAGGGAGAAATACTCGTGCCGGGAAGAATTTTTTCCGACTATATCAAAAAGCTTACCGACGAGCAGATAGAGCTTTCGGAAACGGAGAAAAACAGGCTGAGAATCAGATACAACGAAAGCGAAGGTTATCTGCAATGCCTTGACAAGGACGACTACCCCGACAAGGCGGATATAAACAGAGAAAAGGGCTTTCATATCCTTGAAAGCGAGCTAAAAGACGTAATAAACAAGACGCTTTTTTCAGCAAGCACCGACGACAGCAGACAGATACTTAAAGGGTGTCTGTTTGAAATAGACGAGTATACTTTGACGGTTGTGGCGCTTGACGGTTACAGGCTTGCGCTTGCAAAAAAGGCGTTGGAGCAAAAAAGCGGAAGGATGAGCGTTGTCATTCCCAGCCGTGCGTTAAACGAGTTGTCCAAGCTTTTGGGCGACGGCGACAAAATCGCGCGACTGTTCGTCGAAGAAAATCTGCTTGTGGTGGAAATGGAAAATACGACGGTGAGCACAAGGCTGCTTGTAGGAGAATACATCAATTATCGGCAGATAATTCCCGAGGAGTTCACCACAAACGTAATAATAAACAAACAGCAGTTTGAAGCCGCGTTGGACAGAGCAAGCCTTTTGAGCCGCGGAGAAAAAAACAATCTCGTCAAATTTGAAATAAAGGAAAATATAGTATGCATTACGGGCAATTCAGAGCTAGGAAATATCAAGGAAAACGTAAGCATAAGTTTGAAAGGCAAGGATTTGAACATAGCGTTCAACGCCAAATATATTTCGGACTGCCTGCGCGCTATGGACAACGATTTCGTAAAAATGAATTTTACTTCAAGCGTAGCTCCCTGTATAATCACTCCGTGCGAGACGGACGAATATCTCTATCTCGTGCTTCCGGTAAGAATGGTTTCTTAAAAATTAAAGACGGCGTTTAGCCGTCTTTTTTATTCTCTTCCCAAAATATAATCTATGGAGCAGTCGAGAGCCTTTGAAATTTTGTAGAGGCTGTCAATACGCGGCATGGATTTTCCGTTTATCCAGTCGTAATAAGGGCTAGTGTTTTTGCAGCCCGCCTGAATGGAAAGTCTGTATAAATTGCTTCCTTTTTCTTTAAGCACCTTTTTGAATTGAACGCCGAAATCGGGCAGTTGCTTTTTGGGGTTGGGAAGCTTGTTTTCGTCGTCAATACCGAGCAAAAACTCAATCGAGCAGTTGAAATAGTCCGCCAGTTTGATTATGTTTTTGAGAGAAGGCATAAATCTTGCCGTTCCCGATTTCCAATGATATATGTCGTGGATGTTGTGTTTCAGTTCCGCGCTCATTTTTTTGGGAGAGGTTCCGGCGTAAACAATCAGTTCGTTGAATCTTTCTGAAAATGCTCTAATAAGGTCCATATTTATCTCCAAACGGTACGCAATCCGTATCTGTATCAAACAGGTTACACTTTTCCTCGCAAAAATGGAATAAAATTGTTACCTTTTGTGTGGTACGCTGCAAAATAAGACATATTTAGACAACTTGCGCAGTAAAAAACCAACAAAAAAGGACGGTAAATCCCCGTCCCTCTTTTCTTTGCCGTTTTTGATTACACTTGTCCGTATTATAAAATACTTTCCTATGCGTTATATTAAAAATTTTGCGTTTTTAAGTGAAATTGTATGCTTTAATTTCGGTTTTCCGTTTAAACGCGACGCGAAAACGAGTCAGCGGCTTTTAAAACTAAATTTTGAAGTTGGTTTTAAGCCAATCCTTGACAAGCTCGCATATTCTGTCCAAATCGTCTTTGGTGTAATAGTCTATGTATATGCGACCCTTTCTGCCGTTTCCGAGAGCGCCTACCTTTGTTGCGAAGGTTCTTTGCATATTTGCCACAAGCTCTTTGAGCTCGGGACAATCCTCCTGTTGTTTGACTGGAGCGGGCTTGGGATTGAGCAGCTCTCTCACCAGCTTTTCCATTTCTCTGACGGAAAGCTTGCTTTCGGCAGCCTTTGAAGCGAGATTGTACTGCTCGGTTTGGTTGTCTATGACTGCCAACGCGCGACCGTGCCCTGCGGAGAGTCTGCCATCCTCGATAAGAGAAATTACACGGCTGTCGAGAGTCAAAAGACGCAGAGTGTTTGCTATTGCGGAACGGCTTTTGCCTATTCTGTCGGCGGCTGTTTCCTGAGTCATGTTGAACTCTTCCATGAGCTGCTTTATTGCGCGGGCTGCTTCTATGGGATTTAAATCCTCTCTTTGGAGGTTTTCAATCAGACTGATTTCCCTTATCTGCTGCGGGGAATAATTTTTTATTATTGCGGGGATGGTGTTGAGCCCCGCCATTTTCGCGGCACGGAATCTTCTTTCGCCCGCGATAATCATAAAGCGCATCCCCATGCGGACAACGACTATGGGTTGAATCACGCCGTGTATTTTTATTGATTCGGCAAGGTCGTTCAAGGCTGCCTCGTCAAAGTGCTTTCTCGGCTGCTCATAGTTGGGGTCTATGTCTTTTATGGAAATCTGTATTGCGATTATACGTGCGGACGGGTCTAATTGAACGTGCTCGGGCGCTGCCAACTTAGAGGCTTTTTCGTCCACGAGATTCATCATTTTTTTGCCCTTGTCCGATATAATCGCCTCTGCGCCTTCTTTTTTTGCCGTTGTCGGCGCGGAAACGCTTTCCTGTTTTATTTCAGTCTGAACGGGCTTTACGTCAAGCTCGTTCATGCCTAGCAGACTTGCAAGTCCTCTGCCCAATCCTTTATTTTGTGCCATTTTGACTCTCCTCTCTCTTCAAAAATTCATCCGCGAGCAGCTTGTATGCAGTTGCGCCGCTGCTTCTCGGCGCGTGAACGGAAACGGGCTTGCCGAAACTCGGCGCTTCGACCAGCTTGACGTTTCTCGGTACGGGAGTGGGATAAACCTTTTCTCCGAAATATTTGGCTATTTCCGCAGTGACCTGACGGCTTATTACGGAACGGTTGTCGTACATTGTAAGAGCTACGCCGTTTATGTAAAGCGAAGGATTAAGACGCGTTTTTACGATTTTTATGGTGTTTATCAGCTGACTTAACCCTTCGAGGGCAAAAAACTCGCTTTGTATGGGTATAAGGATTGCGTCTGCCGCGGTCAGTGCGTTGAGCGTAAGCAAACCGAGTGACGGCGGACAGTCTACGAAAATGTAATCGTAAATTTCCTTTAACGGAAGAAGACAGTTTTTTAAAGCGAATTCTCTGCGGGGCGCGTCCACAAGCTCTATTTCCGCACCCACCAAATCGGCGTTGCACGGGATTATGTGGATGTTTTCCACTCCCGTAGGCAAAACGACGTCGTCCGCCGTCGCTTCTCCCATAAGATAGTCGTACATTGTGGCTTTGAGCTTGTGCTTTTCCACTCCGAAGCCGCTTGTGGCGTTGCCCTGCGGGTCTATATCCGCAATGAGAACGCTTTTTCCTGCCAGCGCCACGTATGCGGCAAGATTTATTGCCGTCGTAGTTTTTCCTACTCCGCCCTTTTGGTTGGAAAATGCGATGATTTTGCCCATATAAGCTCCTGTGTCGATTGACGAATTTATTTTCGACAAATTGTTTCACGTGAAACTTTTTGTCGACGGCAGAACATATTACCCGAAATTTTGTATTATTATATCACAATAAAAAGTATTTTTCAACCCGATAAGACAATAATTTAATATATTCCGAGAAAAATAAGCCTTTCGGCAAGTATAAGCAAGAATTATGTATACAAATTTGCCGAAATGTGCTATTATATGGTATAATAAACAATATAAAAATGATGAGTGTTCATTTTTAAGGAGTTGAAATGCTGTTATTATTCGACAGGTTTATGAATCCCCTTCTTTTGAGCGGCGTTGCCTTCGGAACTTACGATTGGGTGTTGCTCGGTATAATACTGTTTGCGGCGCTTATAGGAGTGATTCGAGGGTTTACCAAACAGTTGTTTGATTTATGCGGCTTTTTGGTCGTGCTGATTGCTTCGATTTTGCTTTGCAAGGTTGTTGCAAAGCTGTTACCGGACAGCAGCGGAGCCATTTTCGATAAAATAAACGGTTTTCTGACAGATAAAGTCACTCAAAACGGTTTGGAAGAGCTTTGGAGCACTCCGCAGAACTGGCACAGCAGTCCGGAATTGGTTGAACAGGCGTTAGAGGCCTTCGGATTGTCAAAAATATTCAGCTTTTTGGTGACTCCCCTTACCAAAAACCTTGCCGACGGCGCGATTTTGTCTGAAACCCTGCCGCAGGAGCTGACGGGAAGCGTAAACAACATAATTTGTTTTATCGCGCTGTTTATAATTCTGTATATAATCATTTTCCTTTTGAAAAAGCTTTTAAATAAAGCTATTTCAAAAATCAGTATTCTGAAATTGGCGGATAAGCTGTTGGGAATGGTTCTCGGAGCGGTTTTGGCAATCTTTTGGATTTCGGTAGCCTTTTCCGCAGTCAATCTGTTCAGCGGGTTGGTAAGAATTCCGTTTGTAACAGAGTTTTTTGAGGAAAATCTGTACACAACCAATATAGGAATGTTTATTTTGGAAATATCCGAATGGCTGTTGGGACTTATAGGAATGTAATTTAATCGGAAAATTTTAAGCAGATGTTTCACGTGAAACATCTGCTTTTTCTTAAAAAATAAGAAAATATTACGGATTTTTACCTCCCTCTAAAATGAGCTGAGACAGAATGAGGATTTTTTTCTTCGGGAAAATTCCAATCCGTTCTGTCTCACAAACAGTGCTTTTTCTTCTACGAGACTAAAATATTTTAACATTTGCAAGCGACTAAAAACAAAGCAGCTGTTTTTTAATTGCTAAGTCGGGCGGGGTGCTACACATGAAAAAAATTAACTCAAAATATGGTTATTAACTCATTTGAGTTAATAAATTACACATCATAAATTTTCGAGTGTTTTGTAAAATATCAGTCTTTTCTATTTATTGTATATTTTTTAATTTGCTTAACTAGGTGTGCTTTATTTTGTTATTGTGAGACGGAATGAATTTTTTCTCAATTATCTCTCGTGAGGGGGGCGTATTTTGAAATTTAATCTTATGCTATCGTTTGACCATATGGCGCTTTGACTTTATTTTAAACTTGTTATTAGGCTCTTTTTGAGACAGAATCAATTTAATTTTTGGTGGAGAAAATTTTCGTCATTCTGTCTCAGCTCGTTTTAGAGGGAGGTTGATTTTTGAACTTTTTGTGCTTTAAAATCAAAGTTAATTGTTATATCGGGGCTTCGCTTGGTTGTTTTATTTAAATCGAAAGCGCCTTTTTTAATTCTTTTTTGGAAATTTGGTTTGTTGTTGTTTCACGTGAAACAAAATTTTTTATGCGACTCAATATGGAGGTCGCTCTGACATTAAAAGCTCGTTAAATCGAATTTAAATGTTTCACGTGAAACAGTATTTAAAAAACAACAGATAATTACAGCATTCGTCAAAAGCAAGAGGGGCTGTTCTGTTAAAATAGAACTGTAAAAGGAAACAAGGCTGTATAAAGAACGATTTTGTGGGTATAATTTGTCAGAAAGGAGTCTTGCAATGGAGAGTACAACTATTTACAGGGAAAATGCGGCGGAACAAATCAGCGAACAATTGAAGCCTTTGCTTTCACGGGATATAGTTTTGCTGTGTATAGGTACGGAAAACGTAACGGGCGACAGTCTCGGGCCTAGAGTGGGAACGCTGATTCAAAATAAGATGAAACGACCGCTGTTGGTATATGGATATGAAGGGTGCAATGTCAATGCGCAGAATTTGGTGCTGGCATACGATATGGTCAGGGTTATGCACCCCGAAAAACAGATTATGGTAATCGATGCGGCGGTGGGCGACAACGAAGAAGTAGGGTGCGTTCAAATACACAAGGGAGGCATAATGCCCGGCGCGGCAACAAATAAAAACCTGCCGCAGGTGGGGGATGTGAGTATATTGGGCGTGGTCAGCAAGCGCGGATGTCAGGATTTTTATTCGTCGCACTCCGACAGAGTGATGCTTGTTGAAAAAATGGCGGAGACAATTGCGGAAAGTATTATTATGAGCGCTTAGACTTTGAGGCTTTTAAAAAGGCGTTTTTAAGTACAAACGCCTTTTTTGTTTAAATAAAGTTTAGTATTATAAACCACAGCCGTAAATTTTGCTCCAATTACGTAATCCTTTTTCTCGGTTTGAGAAGGTAAAAAATTTATTTTCCCGTTGAAGTTTGCTTTTTCTCTCTGTTGCGTCTATAATGTTCGTCGGGAAAATGTGTTATGGCTAAATTTAAAAAAACTCTTGCCGCTTTTGCTATGCCTGCTGTCGCGCTGATTGCCGCCGCAGTCACCTGCTTTTTTGTACCCTTTGACAAGCAGTATCTTGATTATTTCGATTTTCGTACCCTTGCGTGTCTGTTCTGCACGCTCGCGGTTGTGTGCGCTTTTAAAAATATAAGATTTTTCAGGTGGCTCGCCGATGTGATTGTGCGCAGATTCAAAACGGTCAGGGGAGCCGTAATCGCGCTTGTGTTCGTAACTTATTTCGGTTCCATGATTATGGCAAACGATATGGCGCTCATCACCTTTTTGCCGTTGGGCTTTCTCGTATTGGAATCCTGCGCGCAAAGAAAATATCTTGCTTTTGTTTTTGTAATGCAAAACGTCGCCGCAAACCTCGGCGGAATGCTCACTCCCTTCGGCAATCCTCAGAATCTGTACCTGTATTCCTTCTATTCCTATTCGGCGGGAGAGTTTTTTCGCGTTATGGCTGTGCCCTTTGCCGTTGCCTTTATACTCATTTTGGCGTCCTGTCTGTTTGTCAAACCGTTGAAAATAGAGGCTGTTTCGACACAGGTGCCGCGTCCGCCGTTGTTCAAGACTGTTGCGTATTCCGTTCTGTTTGCAGTGTCGGTGCTCATAGTTTTTCGTGTTTTTCCCTATTGGTGGGGACTGTCAGCCGTCGTTGCGGCGTTGTTGCTCCTTGACCCGGCAAGTCTGGTCAAGGTGGATTACAAGCTTCTTGTCACCTTTGCCGCGTTTTTCGTTTTCGCAGGCAATATGGCGCGCATAGAAGCGGTAAGGGAATTTTTAAGCTCTTTGGTGGCGGCTTCTCCTTTGCTTGTGGGAGTCGCGTCCTGTCAGGTGTTGAGCAACGTGCCTGCGTCCATGCTGCTTTCCCGTTTCACCGCCGACAAAAACGCCTTGCTTATTGCCGTAAACATAGGCGGACTCGGCACTCCCGTCGCGTCGCTTGCAAGTCTGATTACGCTTGGAGAATACCGCTCCGCAAACGGCGGCGGCACTCGGCGTTATCTCGGTTTGTTTTCCGCAATCAATTTTTCGTTTCTTGCAATCCTGACGGCGGTTTCGCTGTTGATTTTGCCGCTGCTGTAAACGCTTTCACGCCGCCGTGCTGCGTCAAAATCGCAGGAAAAGTGCGATTGTGAGAGCTGTTTCAATATGCGGTCGGAGACAAAAGTAAGCTCCGGTGAAACTATTGTGTATTTATTTACCCGTTTGAAAATAAAATTGACAAGCATTGGAAATTGTGATATAGTTGCCTAAATATACGGAAAAATCCGCATACTAAAAGCATAGAATTTTTCTGTCTCGAAAAAAGGAGCGTAAAATTGAATCAGAACAACAGAAAATCGAGCTGGTGGATGATATTGATAATTTTGCTTGTGCTTGTGCTCGCAGTGGTTTTCATTCTGCAATTCGTGGGCAACAGCAAGCAGTCCACCTACGCGCAGTTCAAGGAGGACCTTGACGCCGGCAATATTCAGGCGGTTTATTTCAACACGGGCTACTCGGTAAACGTGGTAAAAAGAAACACCGAAGCAGCTTCCCGCAACAATGCGGCAAAGTATTACGACTATTTCTTCTATATCGGACCGAATATGCACCCCGTTATTTATGAATTGATAACGGAGAGCAACGACAGTCTGCCTGCGGGCGCGTCGGCGGTTCAAATCGGCTTCAACAATCCCGTGCAGGCGAGTTTTTGGGACTATCTGCCCACGCTGTTCTCCATTATACTGATTGTGGTTATGTTCATATTTATGATAAACATTTTCCGCAGTCAGAACAGTCAGGGCATGAGCTTCGGCAAGAACACTGCACGTGTGCAGCAGAGCGTAAAAACCCGTTTTTCCGATGTTGCGGGCGCCGAGGAGGAAAAGGAAGAGCTGGTAGAAATCATCGATTTTTTGAAAAATCCGCGCAAATATACCGAGCTTGGGGCGAGAATTCCCGCCGGCGTTTTGCTTGTGGGCCCTCCGGGAACGGGCAAAACCTTGTTTGCCAAAGCGGTTGCGGGAGAAGCGGGTGTGCCGTTTTTCTCCATATCGGGCAGTGATTTTGTGGAAATGTTCGTCGGCGTCGGCGCAAGCAGAGTGCGCTCTTTGTTTGAACAGGCAAAGAAAAATATGCCGTGTATCGTGTTTATAGACGAAATAGACGCGGTCGGCAGACACCGCGGAGCGGGACTCGGCGGCGGAAACGACGAGAGAGAACAGACGCTGAATCAGTTGCTTGTCGAAATGGACGGTTTTGAAACAAACAGCGGTATTATCGTCATGGCGGCGACCAACCGTCCCGACGTGTTGGACCCCGCGCTTATGCGTCCGGGACGTTTTGACAGGCAGATTTTCGTCAATCGCCCCGACGTGAGAGGAAGAGAGGCCATTTTAAAGGTTCACGCGCGCAACAAGCCTATTGACGCGACGGTGGATTTCAAGACCATAGCGAGAATAACCTCCGGCTTTACCGGAGCGGACCTGGAAAACTGTCTCAACGAAGCGGCAATACTCGCGGCGCGCGACAACAGACGCCAAATAACTATGGCGGACGTGAACGAGGGTATTACCAAAATGGAAATGGGACCTGCCAAAAAATCTCGTCTGGTCACGGAGCATGACAAGCGCATCACCGCTTATCACGAAGCGGGGCACGCGATACTTGCTTGCAGCCTGAAAAATTGCGAACCGGTGCACGAGGTCACGATTATTCCGCGCGGAATGGCGGCAGGCTTTACCATGACGCGTCCCGAAAACGACAACGAGCACGTTTCAAAGGCGTATCTATTAGACAACATAACCATGACTCTGGGCGGCAGAATCGCCGAAGAGTTGGTGATAGAGGACTATTGCACGGGCGCGAGCGGAGACATAAAGGCGCTGACGGAGCGCTGCCGCAAAATGGTCACCGAGTGGGGCATGAGCGAAAAGGTCGGTTTGCTTTATTACGGTGGGGACCAAGAGGTTTTCGTCGGCAGAGATTATCACAGCACGCAGGGATATTCCGAGGAAACCGCCGCGCTTATCGACGAGGAGGTAAGGCGCATAGTGGACGAGTGCCACGAGCGCGGTACGGAAATATTGAAGGGCAAGCTCGACATTTTGCACAACATGGCAAAGGTTTTGATAACAAAGGAAACAATCCACACCGACGAAGTTAATATGCTTATGCAGGGCAAGAGCGCTGCGGAGGTAATCGATTTTATCGACGTTAAGTATTCCACGGAGGACAAAAAGACTGCCGTGACGGGTACGGATGACGGCAGATTGCCTCATTGAAATAAATTAAAACGAGAGCGGCGAGTTTTCGCCGCTTTTTTGTCAAAAAAGCGGGAGTTTTTGCGCTTGACAAGATTGTGCGCAAGGTTTATAATTTTATCAAAATTCCAAAGAGGTAAATGAAATGGCAGAGAAAAAAGGCGGGCTTAAAGGCTTTTTCGGGGAATTCAAGCAATTTATCACGCGCGGCAACGTAATGGATATGGCGGTCGGCGTCATTGTCGGCGGAGCGTTTACGGCAATCATAACCGCGCTCAGCGACCACATACTCAAACCCGTTATAAATTGGCTGCTTGCCCTCATTTTCGGGAAAAATTCGCTTACGGAAATTTATACGTTTTTGAAGCCGGCTTATGTTGACGGACAAATTGACCTTGCAAACTCAATCTATATCGATTGGGGCGCGTTTATCAACGCTATTATCAATTTCCTTATCATTGCCTTTGTGCTTTTCTGTATCGTTAAGGGCTTGAACAGTTTGGCAAATGCGCGCGCCAATCTTGTCGGCGGAGTTGCGACGGACGAGAGAAAAGCAGTCGCCGCTTATCGCCGTCAAGGCATGACGAAAGCGCAGGCAAAAGCGAAATATGCCGAGGACGTCGCCAAGGCGGAAGCGGAAAAAGCAGAGCAGGAGCGTCTCGAAAAGGAGGCGGAGGAAGCAAAAGCAACCGCAAATACCAGTTTGCTGGAAGAAATACGCGACACACTCAAAGCGCTGTCGGAAAAAGGCTGAAAATTTTAAAGCCGCCTAAAAAAGGCGGCTTTTATTGTGCCCGAAAAACAAAAAGCATTTTTGTTGCGGCAAAGGTAAAGAAAACATTTGACTTTTGCACGCCGTAGACCTATAATATATAGGCAAAATTTCATATGCGCCTTTAGCTCAATTGGATAGAGCGTTGGTCTACGGAACCAAAGGCGAAAACAACTAAATAATCGATATGCACCATTAGCTCAACTGGATAGAGCGTCGGTCTACGGAACCGAAGGCTAGGGATTCGAACTCCTTATGGTGCGCCAAAAACAGCCCAAAACGCTTGGTTTTGGGCTGTTTTTTACTCATTTTAGGTCTTTTTGTGCTTACCTTAGCGTTTGTTCTAATAAAAATCGCAAAATTTTATTAGAACAAAACGGGGTGTTTATGCTACTTCCAAAAATGCTCGAAAATGCCGAAAACGGCTCTGTTCTAATAAAAGTTCTAATAAAATTAAAAACATTCGTGCAGGAGCGGCGGTTATTTTTATTGTTCTTGACTATTGTTTTACCTTCGCTACAACTGTTTATTTATAGTGAATTGTCAAACTAAGTGCAACACTCAGAAAGAAAAAAGGACGCCGATTGGCGTCCTTTATCTACATTTCGATAGGGGACTTTTTCATTTCTTTGAGCGACTGTTCGTCCTTATAAGCAAGATATTCTTCAAGAGAATCAAAACCGAGTTTTTTCATTTCGTCGATTGCCTGCATAAGTATTTCTACGTTTTTTCTGTCTTGCGTGGGTGGCTTTTCTTCTGCGGGCTCGTCATACGCCTGCGTTAAAGTCTGCGCTGCTTTTACTTTTGCACTGAAATCCAAGTGAGAATAAACGTCTGCCGTAGTTCCGAAATTCGAGTGTCCGAGCCATTCCTGTATTTCTTTAAGTTGCACGCCGTTTGCTAAAAGGTTACTTGCGCAGCTGTGCCGTAAATCGTGCAGACGGATATGTCGTAAATTTTTCTCTTTCAGCAAATCGGCAAATTTTTTCGTCATGTGGTCGGGATAGACGATTTTGCCGTTCTCCTCAACGCAGACGTAATCGAGATAGCGGGCATCGTAAGTATTTCCGTAAAACCGTTTATTCTCTTCTATCTGTGCCTTATGTTTTAACAGAGCAGATTCTACGGCAGGAATAAGCGGCAAGGTGCGATGACTTTTTTCGGTTTTCAAATCGTCGGTTAAAATAACTTCTTTGTCAACGACGAGCAGTTTGTGATTTACGGTTATCAGTTTATGCTCAAAGTCGATTGCACTCCAACGAAGTCCTAAAACCTCGCTCCGACGGAATCCGTAATAAGCAGCCAGAATAAACGGTATTTCAAGTTTGTGCCCTTTTATTGCCGCAAAGAACAATTTCATCTCGTTTTTATCGTAGAAGGACATAGTTGCTTTTTCTTTCTTAATAGAATCTATAAAATCAAACGGATTATCCGGAATAAGTTTGTTTCTGTATGCCTGTCTTAAAGCAGGGCGAAGCACACAATTATAATGTTTAAGAGTTATCTTTTTAACTCCGTGCTTTAACCTGTCTTCATAAAAATCATTGATTTCTTTTTCGGTAATATCGATTAACCGTAGTTTTTTCGAGTCGAAATACGACTTAAAAAGTTTTATGTAGTGTTTTAAGTATAAACTATATACGGACGGAGATAATTCCGGTTTTTTGCTTTCTACGTATTTCAGACAATAATCCGAAAACAGCATAGTCGCTTCCGCTTTATCTACGTTTTTAGGCTTTGTACGGTTTTTAAGTTTGTTGATAAAACTTGTCTGTTCTTCCTCAAATTCCAGTATTCTTTGAGCAAGAATTTCTTTTGCTTCCTTTCTGTTCCCGCGCTCCTTTAAGCCCGTCGCATACCACTTGTATTTTTGTTTCCCCGCTTCGTCTTTATAACCGATTACCGCATATAAGTAGCCTTTTTTAGATTGCAAAGTTCCTTTTAATTCCATTGCGAACAACCTCTCGACAAATACTCTATAACGGTTGATTTAAGTATTTTGTATTCACGCCCGACCTTGCGTGATTTTATTTCTCCTTCCTTTACGAGTTTATAAGCGAGAACTTGCCCGATTTGCAGCATTTCTTTTAATTGTCCGACGCTTACTACGTCGGGGTAGTCCTTAAACATCTCGTTCATAGGCAAAATTCCTCCTGTGTTTGTATTATAAAAACCGTAGTTTTGTTGAAAAAGAAAGCGGGTATCCCGCTTGTCTTGAAACGTGTGTTTCGGGCGGAAAAAGTCCGACTGAATCACACCTTATCCTGCTTGGAAAAACAGGTTTGATTTACCATTTTTTGAGTCAGTTTTATTGATAGTTCAAATCAAAGTTTGGTCCGAATTTATATCGGTAATACTCAATAATTGTCATAGCCCGAATATGTTTTCGACCATTTTGTCGAAGTCAATAAAATGGGTTTTATCGGCAGCGGAACGCGGCGCGAACAAATCGGGTACAAATTTACTCGTTGTGCTTGTATCGTGATGAAAGGCGAGCCGTGTAAACCGCTATGCAAGGCGGCGAATTTCTCTTTGAACAGATTTTTTGTTTCCAAAAAGCGTTTGAGTTTTTCTTTTTTTACTAACATTTGTTTTGGTCTCCTGTGCGGTTAAAAATTTTATCCCTACACCTATCGGGGAATAAGCAGGGGTAAAAAGTAAACCACTTTTATCGTTTTTCGCAAAAATTCTTCAAAAATTTTTCGACGGCATTCTCTGAATAGTGCCGAATGTTAGATACTCTTGTGGAATTTCAAGAATATTATATCAAAACAGCGTAAACAGCGAGTTCGTAAAAGGACGACCGAAAATGTCTCGGTCGTCCTTTTTTGTGCTTTATGTAGGGTTTGTTTTTCTTTCCAAAAAATGCAAACAATTACTCGTCTTAATAGGGTCATTTCTTTGGAATATAAAAGAGAAGCCTAGTGTGTTCCACTTATTCCATAAGTGTAGCCCGGTGGACTATCGTTACGGACTAAAAAAATTAAAACAAGCGACTTTATTCACTATCGGATGATATTTTCGCGGAAGAAGTTAAGACGAATCAAAAGACCATACATAACTAAAATCTTTTTTCTTTTCCTGTCTCATATGTTTGACAAACCTACACTAATTACCGCAGAGTAAGTTTAGAAGCCTTGACGCCTGTAAGCGAACCGTTTTACGAAATAAAAGAAGAAGTTACCCAAGATTATACTTTATACGAAAAAATCGCCTCAAGCCTGAATTTGACCGAAAATATGCGTATCGCTTGGGAATGCCGCCAAAACGGCTTAAGTTATCCCGAAATCAGCAGAGTTTTATCTCGCGCGCAAGCTACGGTGTATGAATACTTTATCAAAATGCGTCAAAGATATACAGCGGTTTATGGGTAGACAAAAATTACTCTTAATCGGGGATATTTTCTTTTTGTGTTTTTTTGTGGAAAATTGTCGAAAATATGCTATAATATAGAAAATGCAACTCTCAACCTGACAAAATTCAAGACTTGAATTGGTAGATTTATGTCAGTTTTAGGTTACAATATAGGCACAATAAAAGAGGAGAAGAATATGCAACTCTCAGATAAAATTAGAATTATTAGAAAAGCTCGTGGCTATTCTCAAGAAGGCTTAGGAATGAATCTTTCCATGGTAAATAAAAACGGCATAAGCAGGCAGACGGTGTCAGATTGGGAAAATGGTAACTGCGAACCGAAATTGAACAACATTAGAGATTTAGCAAAAGTTCTTGAGGTCTCGTTTGACGCCTTATTAGATGATGACATTGATTTGAATGATAAAGCGGTTCTCAACTCGGTTCTTCATCACTTGAGCTCGGAGAAAAAGGAAAAAGTAAATAATTCTTTTCGTTATAGAATATATGAGTACACTATAGCAAAGAAAGATTATGCGAAGGTGATTACGTTCTTTTCTATAATGTTATCTGCACTTGTTTTATGTATTGTCGGATTGTGTTTAAGCGGAAAGGTTTCATTTGCAACATGGTTTGTCTATGTCGGAGGATACGGGTTTTTGCTCATGTTATGTTTATTGGCATTTCCTATTAGCACCATAAAGAGAATAAGAAGAGGGGGCAGATACTCTCCTTTTGGCACATTAAGTCAAACCCACCTTGTTATAATTGGCTGGTCTGATGAACAATTTGATAGAACTATTTATGTTCCAGTAACAGAAGTTGAGAGAATGGAACTTGGTAAGGGGGCTAAAAAATTACATGGGACGGTTTTAGTTTACTTAAAAAACCGAACAAAACCGATTCAAACCTCAGAAATTATCAATCCTGAAAAACTGATATATGTGTTTAATAACTTGGATTCGTATGTGACTAATTCCAAAGAACAAGGCGGAGTAAAACAATGAGTTATTTATATGTTAATTCGATTATGAGAAATCCTTCGTTATGCGATGGAATAGGTTATAGGACTGTTCTATTTCTTCAGGGCTGCGACCTTCACTGCAAAGGATGTCAGAATCCAAGCACGTGGGATATAACCAAGGGAAAGATAATTGATGTAAAAGAGTTATCAAGGACATTAAGGAGCAGATGTTTTAATAAAGAACTTACTATTACAGGCGGAGAGCCCTTGATGCAAAAGGAAGCATTACTTGATTTATTGAAGGAGTTAAAAGATTTTGATTTATGTCTTTATACTGGTCACGAATTAAATGAAGTACCACAAGAAATACTCAATTACCTTAAGTATATAAAAGTCGGTCCGTTTGTTCAGAAATTGAAAACAACAACGAAACCATTTGTTGGTTCAAAAAATCAGGAGTTTTGGGAGGTGACTAAAATTGAAAAAACAAAATAAAAACGATAATGCTGCCAACAGAAAAAGTTATGTAGGTGAAATATATAACATTGGCGAAAAACAAATCAAAAAAACGATTTTAGATTCCTTGAAACCGGAATGGGCAAATCTCCACCGAGAAGGATATATTCATATTCACGATTTAGATGCCTATGGGCTAACTTACAATTGCTTAACTTTTGACATTCTAAATGCATTTCCATATTCCAAGTTTCAAGGATTAACCGAAGTGGAAAAAATAATCTCGACATTTGAGTTTATAAAAGAGTTGATTGCCAAAATGGGCAATGAACAGTCTGGGGGTATGGCTTTTGCAAATTTTGATAACGATTTTGCGACTATTTTTGCCCAAATGGGTGTCGAATTTGAGAAAAATGCAGGGCTTTTTTCCGCTTCTATTCGTTCGTTGATTTTGTTCTGTAATAACATTCATACAAGGATGGGGCAAACTTCCTATTATGTAACTTTTAATATCGGCCTTGCAGATAATGAATTTGCCAGATTTTTAGCATCTACGCTTATTGATGAGTTTTACAAAACCGGAGAGTTGGTTTACAAACCAAATATCGTATTTAAAATACATAAGGGAATTAGTCGTAATAACGGTGATGCAAATTTTGATTTGTTAGAAAAGGCATTGTTATGTACCGCAAAAAAAATGATTCCTACTTATTTGCTTTGCGATTGCGAAGCAGACAGAGCCGTTGAACCTTCGAAACTTTCTATTATGGGATGCAGAACAAGAGTAGTCGATGATTTGTTTGGTAAGCAAGGAGCGATTGGCAGAGGAAATATTGATAACATTTCTATCAACCTTCCAAGACTTGCTCTTGAATCTGTCCGTGATTCTAAAGGTTGTGATATTAGTAAACGATACGAAATATTAAAGGAAAAATGGATTCATGTGGCGGAACAAACGAAAGATATTTTATTGGATAGGTTTGAAAAGACTTGTCAAAGCGACAAAGATTTATTCCCGACAAATCAAGAGTGCAAATTATGGTGTGAAGATTTTAGTTCGAATGACTTGAAAGACATATTCAAGCATGGAACTTTGTCTATAGGATTTATTGGTTTGACCGAAACAATAGAAATTTTAACAGGCAAAAAATATTGGAAAGATGATGACGCCTATAACCTTGCATTGAATTTTGTAAGGTTTATGAGAGAGTATGTTGATTCACAAAAAAACAAATATCATTTAAACTTCTCGTTGCTTGCAACAAGCGGAGAGTTGATTAGCGGAAGGTTTGTAGATATCGATAAAAAGTTATTTGATTGCGATGTATTGAAGAAAGATTACTATACAAACTCTTTTCACGTTGATGTAGATAGTAAATTACCTGCCTATAGAAAGATACAATACGAGGGACCTTTCCATATCTATACAAATGGCGGTTGTATTACCTATGTTGAGTTGGCAGAAGCACCGCTTGGAAATGCCGTAGGTCTTGATGAATTAATTGAAATTGCCACAAATAGCGGAGTGCATTATTTAGGGTTTAATTTTCCGAAAGACGTTTGTGCCGATTGTGGAGCAACAGGAACATTCGATGCTTGTCCGGAGTGTGGAAGTCACAATATTACCCGAATCAGAAGGGTAAGCGGATATTTGGAAATTCAAGATTTCTTTACTTCCGGGAAATTAAAGGAAAGTCAAAACAGAAAGGAAAACTAATGATTTATTATATTTCAGATATCCATCTTGACGATCAAAAAATCTTTGATAAATGTTCTAGACCATTTAGCGGACTAAAGGAGTACAAAGAAGAGATTATTAGGAGGTGGAATGGCAAAGTAAAAAATGATGATACGATTTATGTTTTAGGCGATATCGTCGAAGATACAAGCGTTGACTCAATAGAAACATTCAGAAGATTGAATGGAGTAAAGCACTTTATAATCGGGAATCATGATTTGCAACTTTTAGATGCGATTAAAGAATCACGCATTTTCGAAACTATCGATTTTATGAGTTTGATAGACGATGAGGGAAGGAAAGTATGCATTTGTCATTATCCGGTTATGGATTGGGTGGAGTTTAACAGAAAAGGTATTCATGTATATGGACATGTCCATAACAAGACTGCCAAAAACGGAAAAGCGTATGCAGAAATCAAGCAATATTATTTAGACAAGCCTGCATACAATTGCGGAGTGGATGTCACGAATTATGAACCGGTCACATTGGATGAAATGATAAGACTAAAGGAGTTGAATAAAGATGGTCCATATATCAATTGAGGGCATGGATGGAGTCGGAAAATCGACGACATGCCAATTATTAGCACAAAGACTTGGTTATAAGTTTGTAGAGAAACCTCTGCATTACTTGTTTGACGAAAGCGAAGACAAGTATGATGAATATTTAAAAATCAGAGATAAAGTAAATGCTAATCCCAACAGAATATTTACTTCTTGGTTTTATGGGCTAGGAAGCATTTACATGTACGAGTTATTTAAGAATACAAATATCGTAACCGATAGACATTTTGTATCGAATTATGCTTGGAGCGGTTCTGAAACGAATAGTGAGATATATGATTTATTAATCCAAAAATTGGGGGTTCCTAAATTAACAGTCATACTGTATTCCCCGTCAGAAACAATAGTAAACCGACTTATTTCAAGGGATAAAAACGATAGTGATATCGCAAAAGCAAAGAAGTCGGAAATGATATACTCAAGAATGATTGAATTTTGTAAAAGCAAAAAGCTTCCTTTTATTGTTATTGATACATCGAACTTAAAAGCAGAGGAAGTTGTTGATAAAATACTTGAGGAGTTAAGTGTAAATGCCTAAATTGAGTGATTTGAGATTAAGCAAAAACATGAAGTATACAGCACTTTATGTTGCTATGCGTTTCTATGAACACACGCCTGATATCTTTGAAAAAACCTATCAAAACGGTACGTATATTAAAATTGATTCTTTAAATCAAAGCGTTTATATCAACAATGAGAAAGTTTTTGAATTGGATACGCATGAGAGTTTTGTTAAGCTCGAATGTATAAATAGGCTGCTGACTCTCGGGTACTCCACTAAAGATTATGAGTTGATTAATGGCTCTTTTGAAATGAGCTTTAGGGGATATCAAATTAAATTTATTGTATGGGATGACTCTTTTCAAGCAGATAGGCTTTTGGATAAACAGGTTATGTACAAATCTCGACTCGTAAGTGGTGTCTTAGAATATAAGACCAAGATTTGCGATGGCGGAATTTATGAATACGGTTTGTTTGAACAAGTAGGCTCAATCAATTTAAGAAAGCAAGTTAATGTCGAATATAACGCACCTGACTTTATAATTGAAGAAAAAAGAGTGCTGAGATATATCGGTAAATCAAGAGTGGTTAATGTCCCCGACGGAATAGAAGAATTAGAATCTTCTGCTTTTTGGGATAACCAATACTTAGAAGAAGTTAATCTTCCGAAATCGTTAATCAATATGGGAGGAGATACATTCTACAATTGCAAAAATCTAAGAAAAATTAACATTCCGAGTTCGGTTACACTTATAGGTAATAACCCATTTGCCGGATGTCCACTGATTGAAATTACAAATGAATCTAAAGCATATGTGCTTGAAAACGGTGCTTTGTATAGCGCCGATAAAAAAACTATGATTTATTGTTCTATACAAGGAGACGAGACGGAATTTATTATTCCCGAAGGTGTTACTTTGATTTGTAAGCACACATTCTTCTTGTGCGACAGATTTATCAAAATAACGTTGCCGTCGACTCTTGAAAAAATGGAAAACAATCCTTTTTCGGGATGTTCAAAACTCGAGTTGATTAACAAATCCAAAGCATATTTCATAAAGGATGATGTTATTTATAACGGATTTAAAACTTCGGTAGTAGGGGCACTTAATAAAATAACGAGCAAGAGATTAGAGCTTCTGGAAGGAATAAAGACTATTAACAGAAACTCTTTTTGGAACTGTACCGGTATCGAAACTATCGTGTTTCCCGAATCATTAAACGATATAGGTTATAATCCGTTTGTAGGATGCTCTAATATTCGCTTTGAGTCAAAATCTCCTTATTATAAGGTTGTGGATGGTGTCCTTTACAATAAGGACATGACAAAAATTGTTTGTTGTCCTGCGTGGAAAGCAATAGGTGTTGTAGATATTCCCGATTCGGTTATTACTCTTGAAAGAGGAGCCTTTTCTGGATGTAAGGATATGACAGCCATAAACTTACACAATGTGAATATGGTTAATAAGTCTTGCTTTACAAATTGTTCGTCATTAAAGAAAATTTATTGCAGTGATTTGATTGCTTACATGGGCGAGTGGGCTTTTGCCTATTGTTCGTCCCTTGAGGAAGTGTCGGTTAAAAAAGGAACAATAATCGACAATAATGCGTTTTCAAACTGTCCAGCAAAACTTGTCACGAGAGATGATTATAGCAACTATTTAATTGAGTCCGACAATTCTTATACGCTTGCCGGTATGCAAAAGGTATATAATGGTAAAATCGACTCTATCTTAATAGATCCGCCATACAATTCGAATATTGATTATATCGGTTATAAAGACGGAAATTACGAAAACGGATATCTTAATTTTATGGAAGCAAGAATTAAAATATCCTATAATTTGCTGTCAGATGTTGGGTTTCTCGTAATCAATATTGATGAAGGGGAAGTAGATGAACTAACAAAGTTGTGTTCTGATATTTTTGGTAAAAACTTAGTTAAAGTTTACAAATGGAAGAAGTTACACGATTTCTTTGATGTAAACAGAAATGTTAATCCAAACAAAAAGGTCGTTCTTTACGAATATATCATCATCTGCAGAAGAACAGAAAAAGCAAAGTTAAATCCAATTAAGCAACCATATATCGAGAGTGGTATGTTAAAAGAAAAGTTGGCTGATGTTCCGGATATCTTTGATTGTTTTGGTACGACTTCATCTGCCAAAGATGAGATATGCGATTTGTTTGGAAGTAGAGATTACTTTTCTACGCCAAAACCTCTTAAACTTATGAAAGAACTGGTAAGAGCTACAACCGGTAAAAATTCAATCGTTATGGATTATTTCGCCGGTAGCGGAACGGTAGGACATGCCTGTGTTGACTTGAATGAAGAAGATGGTGGAAACAGAACGTTTATCTTAGTCTGTAACAACGAATCTAATATTTGTAGAACGGTAACAAATAAAAGATTGCAAAAAATATCCTGCAAATATGTTTTTTTAAGTTAAAGGAGGGATGACATGCATTTTGAGCTTTATTTGCGAAATAAGAAAAATGACGAAAATGAAATCATTAGATTTTTAAACTCTAGTGCTAGAAGTTTTTATAGTGGAAGCAATACATACGGGGATAAATCTTTCGATATCGTGTTAAAATCTGCATTTCTTTCAGGAATAACTGATTTGGAACGAACTATACGTGGAACGTTTGATTGTGACTTAAATTTTGCGAACGTGGATATTGTTATGTTGAACAAAATGTTTCCATGTGCAACGGCGATGTTTAATGTTTCTAACTTTTACGAGTTATCGCGTCTTAGTCGTTTTTTAACTTTATTTAGAAATATCAACGCACATGCTTTGATAAGCAAGTGGGATAATGAATTTTTTGAAATCGATTATTCCTTTTTGCAAAATCAAGTTGTATTTGATGATCGAATAAAATATTACGAGGATGAAATTACTCTTGCAGGTAGCATATTTATACTGTTAAATTTTCTCAGAGAAGAATCCATTGCTAATTTATGCAAAAAGAATTTTCTCTTTGGACTAATTTCCAAAGGGAGGCTTGCAATGGATGATGGATATCAATTTGTTACTCAAATAAGTCATGTAAATTTAGAGATGAGGATTCGTCAAGATAACGCAAATACTGTCTTTGATGCAATGCTTGGTAATTATCGAAAGAATGCGGATATTAGCGAGAAGAATTTTGATGTAAAAATAGGTTTGTTAAATTATCCGACCTATAAAGTTTCCGGTTCTTTAATCGGGAATTTACTTAAAATAAATTCTGGTTCTCTAACCAAGACATACTATAAAAAGGATTTTTTACTACAAATAATTGATGAGAAGTCCTTCATCGAATTATCTAATCAACTGCCTCCTTTTGTGTTGGTAGATTTTCTATATCAAATGGATATATCTGTGCTCGATGGTGCCGCCGTAGGTGTCATAAAAGAAAAATACAAATTTATAAGCAAATTAAACAGACCTAAGTTTTACGTTGATAAGAATTTGTCAGTTTTATTGATGCCTAGCAATATATCTGATTTTAGAATAATATCATCGCTTTGTCGAGATGCTATCGGAACGATTTTATTGTCTGTCGAAAATTTTATCTACAAAACCAGAAAGATAAAGAGAGATAGCGGTTATTCGTCAATCGATACAGCTCTGTCATATTTGGATATTTGCGATAGTGTTCATAAAAGGGTAAAGTATTTGCGTAATTTTGTGGCACACGGGTATGTTTTAGATGAATACATGCTTTATAAATCGGAAAAACAACAGTTTACGATTGAATTTATTATAAAGGTTTTCAAAACATTACTTGATGCATGTGGCTCGATTCAAGATATATACTCTAATATTTTATGGAATGTAAAAAATTATTTAATTAACACATTGGTTGGTACTAAATACAAAAAAATCATTGAGTTTAGTCGTAGTGCTATGCTTGAATATCCAAACATTAATATGTATGAATTTTCTAAGAAAAGCGGTTTCGTAAACAACTCAATGTTTGATATTTGTGATTTCAATAGCCTTACAGAATCAGGAATTAAATATAATCAAGTTATACGGATTTCTATGCCTAATCTAACTGAGAAATTATACCTAAATAATGTTGATGCGGATATAGAACTCCTGAATACCTTCTGCACAAGAAATGGATATAACATCAACTCAATCCAAGATAACGGATTAATGATTGAATACGAGTTAGTATAACATCTCATTAAACAATTTGTATGGTTATAGACTGATAACAATATGTGGAATACATCACTAAAAATCGGACACTGTTGTAAACCTTTCGGAAATGCATTTTGCTCCATATGTTTTTGGCGTTTTATAATTTTGGGATTAAAACGTTTGCATTTTTGATATGTAGTTTTGTAGGCAATACATCAAGCAGTCGGGTGTCCAAGCGATATAAATTGTTTTCTTTAATATCGATATTAGTCATTTTTTTGTTATCCCGTTGATTTCTTCTTCAAGTTGAGCCATTGCGCTCATTATTTCATCAAAACTCGGCTTGTTGCCGAAAAGCATATTTTGCATATGGTCGTAATCGGAGCGAAGTTTTGCCATATTGTAGTCGGGCGGCAATAATTTCATCGTTCCGCGCTTTGCCAGGTCATATCTCGCCCACGGACAGCGATAAAACTTATCCTTAAACTTTACGACACGCTCCAACAAATCGTTATTAGACAGCGCATTATCTTTTACGGGCGTTTGCATCATTTTGTACAAATCGTAATAATGCCGAGAATATCTTGATGGGAAAGGACGATCTTCCGGGCGAAACGCTTCTCTATGCAGAATTGTCACTTTCTCCCAAAACGTGCGTTCGGGCAACACGGTCAGCACTTCTGTGGACGGCTGCTCGAATAGCCTTGCATATTGTTCCGCAGCATAAGGAGTAATCGATGCGTTTTTCACAGGTGTCCACGCCGCCAAAGCACCGATTTCAAGGCGAATTTCCTGCAAAATAGAAGTGTCCGAAAAACTGTTCGGGTATGCAATTTTTACCGTTTGCGGATCGCTATCGTCGATATAGCACTTGACGTTGTCGCCGAGTTCTAAAGTCAAATCGGCATTGATTGCCGGAAGAAACGCATTGCGCAAAAACACTTCGGCGCGAATGTTTGCCTCTTTATTAAAAATATCTTGTTTTGTATTGCTGCGATTTTCCCAAGGTTCATCGATTCCGTAACCGAGAACACGCCAATCGAGTATCAAATCGATATCTTCGGAAAAACGCTCTATCAAACCATACGCTTTGGATAGACTTGTACCGCCTTTGAACGCAATATTATCTTTCCACTGCGAGTGGTGAAAAAGATAATCAAGCACATAACACACCCAAAAATCTTTTTCGATAATGGCGTCGGTCATACCCATTTTTGCGGCTGTGTTATGAAAAAGTGCCTTTCTGTCGTTTTCGGTAATTTTTGCTATTTTACGCATTTTTAACTCCTGCAAATTTGTCTGATGTATTCATAAATCCAAGACGTAGCGGTTTTTGCCTCGTGTAGCATTGCCGTTTTTTCTTCAGCAGTCAGCAATTTACGTAAATTGTTAATTACGCTTTCGTCTATCTTGTCTTTGCCGAGTGCCTTTAACGCCTGAATTGTAAGAGCAGTTTTATATGAAAGCTTCGATACCTCTTTATTTGTCGTCCGCTTGAACTGAATTACGGTATTATCGAAAGAGTACTCTTTGTATGTTCCGTCGCTAACGTAAACCCATGTTGCAGGAACTTGCGTGGATAAACCGAGCAAATTCAAGGCAGTATCCCCGCACGGAACGATTGTCCAACCGAAATTTCGAGCAATAGCGCGTGCAACATTATCCGGAATAGGCGCAACAAATTCTTTTAGAAAATCGTTATATTCGGGTTTGTCGTAAACGCCGCGCAATACTCTTCTGATTATTTTCTCGGACGCAAGACGAGTTAGTATAACGTTGGCAATTGTTTTGTCTGTAATATCGGCAAAGTCGGCAGCGACAAAAACAGCTCCGACTTTTTCGGACATAATCCTATTTTTTATTTCTCCGATATAGTTAGGTCTATTCATTACTCCACCTCGTTAGAAATAGTATATACTTTTTCAAACAAAAAATCAAGGGTTAATGTCATATAATTAAGAAAATTTTTCAATGTAAATCTGACTGATTATTTCAAAAACATCAAATGGCTCTTTGGCGTGTGCTTACATAAATAATATGCAACAATAAAAACAACCGTTTCTTTCTAATGAATGTTCTAATAAACGTGCAGTATTTTGGAATTTTTGACCTTTGTTTTTAGTTGTTGACTTTTATTTACGAATAGGATTAAAAAACTTAAAAAATAAACAAAACTCGTTCTAATAGGCTGAAATTTGCTTAAAAATAAGCATAATTATATGTAAATTTTTAATTCTAAACGGTCCTAAAAAACAGTGATTTTGAGAGCCTACGGAACCAAAGGTTAGGGATTCGAGCTCCTTAAGGCGCGCCAAACGAAAACACGACACCGCTGACGCCTGCTCGTGTTTTCTTGTTTTATGCGCCTTTGCGAAGGCGGCTCACTTCTTCGTATTCTTTTTGATTTCACTGTGGTAAAAGTAGTTGACTATGACGGGCGGCGCGTCAAACGGGCGTTTCGGCGTGTCGTCGTTGGTTAAATATTCCATTCCTTTGCTTTGCGCATAATCGCGCATTGCTTGGTCAAGCCATTCCCAATAATCGCGCCGATTGAAGCTGTAAATATCGCGGTACAGCGGCAAAAGCTTGGGATATTTTTGAGAAATATACTTCATGATTTGCGGCTTGAAGGCGCCGCGCAGGTTGAGGTTTTCCAACCAAATTAAGTTGCAGCAGTCCTTTGCACGTTCGATAATTGCTTTCACGTCGGTGATTTCGGGGAATATGGGCGAGATAAAACAGGTGGTGCGCACTCCTGCGTCATGAAAGGCTTTCAGAGCCGCAAGCCTTTTTTCGACGGGCGCCGCCTTGTCCATATCCGCGCGGAACCGCTCGTCCAAAGTGTTGATCGACCACGACACGCGGGCGTCGGGGAACGTCCTTATCAAATCGAGGTCGCGCAACACAAGGTCTGATTTTGTGGCAATGGAAAGCCTTACGCCGCTGCCTTTAAGCTGTTCGAGGACGGCGCGGGTGCGGCCGAATTTTTCTTCGCAGGGCTGATAGGGGTCGGTCACCGAGCCGATAAAGATTTCTTTTCCCGCATATTTTTCGGGGCGGGCAATCGGTTTCCAAAATTTTACGTCGACAAACTCTCCCCACTGTTCTTCGTGCCCCGTAAACCGCTTCATAAAGCAGGCGTAGCAATACTTGCAGGCGTGTTCGCACCCCACATATGGGTTGAGCGAATAGTCGCATACGGGGAGATTGGATTTTGTTACGACGTCTTTTACGTCGATTTCTCGTATAATCATCGGCGTTACCACTTGTTCCAACGGACTTTATTCTCCACCGTCGCTTTAACCTGCGAGGGGACGAGCGCGTCCTTTGCCGCATAGCCGAGTATGACCATGGCGGGCAGGCAGTAGCCGTCGGGAACATTCAAAAAGCTCTTGATTTGTTCGGGCTCTTTTTTGACGGGGATATGCACGACGGAGCCGAGTCCTTCGGCGGTCGCCGCGAGCAGCATATTTTCAATCAAAGCCCATGTCGCGCCGTAGTCCATCAGCCCATAGGCGTTTTCAAACCCGTATTTCTGTTTGAAATAAGGCAAGATTACGCACGCGCTTTCTTCAATCATGCTGCGTTGGCGCGGATAGGCGATTTTAAACATTTCCTGCTGCGGCGTTTTAGGCTCGTCGATGCGGCAGTAATAGGGCTTTACGAGCTTCGCCACGTCCGAAATGACGTTTTTGTCCGTAAGCGCAACAAGCTCCCATCTTCTCTGATGATTTGAAGAGGGCGCTTTCAGTCCCGCGTCCAAAATGCGCTCCAAAGCTTCGCGAGGTACGGGCTTGTCCTCGAACTGACGGATACTTCTTCTCCTGTTTACTGTTTCATAAAACTCCATTTTTTTCCTCCGTTATTTTAATTTTTTCTTATCGCTTCCGAAAAACATATCTCCATGTTTTCGGTAAATTCCGTTGCAAGCCTGACAAGCTCGGCGGCGTTTGTCTCTCCCATTTGTTCCATGGCAAGATTTTCGGCGTGTGCGGCGTAGGGGATTATGTCCTGCGCATAGGCTTTTCCCTTGTCGGTGAATATGATTCGCTTGTTGCGCCTATCCTCCTTGACCTCATGCAGAGAAATATATCCTTTTTTAAGAAATCTGCCCGTTATTGCGGCAATGGTCTGCTTGTTGGCGGAAAGCCGCCTGCAAATGTCCGTTTGCGTACATCCGTCGGGGGAAAACCACAGTATATCGAGCACAAAAAGTTCGTTGACGGTCAGACCGTGATGAGCGGCGCATTTGTCGTAAACTGCGTACTGTCTGTCGCGAAGCACGCAAAAGGCGTTCACAAGGTCGTTTATTCGTTGGTTTTTCATAGAACCAATCTCCAATTAGTATGATATAATACTAATTATAACAGTGAAATAATTTATTTTCAACTGTTTTTTGGTAAATAACAAAAAAATTCGGTCTAAACAAAGCGCGGCGGCGCAGAAAAAACAAAACCGCACACGGTTCAGCGTGGGGTTTTCGAGGTTCAATATAAAGAAACTTCCGCATTGAAACAAATAATTTATTAATGCAAAACTGGATTAAAGGTCGTTCAAGCAACCGTTTCGCGGGGGCGCGTATTATTTTTTGCGACTTTTTACCGCATTGACGACGGATAAAATAATGAGAAACCCCCAAACCGCAAGCGAGCTGAATGCGCACAAAAAAAGCATATCGCCCTCTATGCCTCCGCCAAAGGTCATAACCAAAGTATATTGCAGGGAGAGGACGGACACCAAAGCGTCTACGAGGTTGACGTTGCGCAGCATTTTTACGCTGAGATTTCCGTTCTTTTTGGCCTTTGAAAAATTTATTGCCGACATTACGATTTTGTAAGTGGTATACGCGGCAATGGTTATTGCATGCACGGAGGAAAAATTAACTTCCTTTTTTTGGAGCGCCATCAGAGTTATCGGAGCAATCAAAGAAATGTCGGTTGCAAAAAGCAAGGCGCTTTGGACGCGGAACAGCCTTTTCCTCGCCTTTTCCTTCTGCGGTTCGTCGTAACCCTTTTTCACGTATTTGATTTCCGCAGACAAGATGAAAAAACGTATGCAGAACAGCGACAGGTAATACGCCGCGATACCCGTATTCCAGGCGGAAGAGTAAGCCAGCCCGAGGAAAAGGTTGTATGCGGCGTATGCCGCGCCCGTTATTAGAGAAACGGCGGAAAAAAAGAACGTGCGGAAGGCATAATCGTTTTTAAACCGCTCAATGTACTTTTTTTCCGCGTTTTTCTCCGTCATACGATTTTTCCTTTCAGATTAAGTCGGCTTTAAGCAGGTCGTTGCCTTTTTCGAGAATATTGGCAAGCTTTTCTTCGTTGTCGTCGATGATCGGCAGCAATTCTCCGGTTTTCTTTTCGACCATTTTTTTGTAAATAAAATAATTTACGCAGCACAGCGCAATGCCTGCGATGCCAAGCGCGATTCCGCCGACAAATGCGGCGAAATTGTTTTGATTGAGCATAATCAGGCTCATTCCGCCGCCCAGCAAGAGCGCAGCGATGCAGCCGAAAATGTAAGAGAATACGCTTGCTCCCAAGGTTTTTGCGCGCTGCAAGTTGTTTATCGTGCCGAAAATTTCCTCCGCCTGCCTTTCAAGACGCGAAAGCTCCTGCTTGTGTTTTTGTTTCCTGTCGCGTTTTAAAGAAAGAGTCGTGTTGTCGACGGCTGTATGGGCCGCGGAGGTCACTTCCCAACCGAAGGCCTCGTACATATCCGTCGCCTTTGTCATGTCCTTGCTTTTGACTGTTTTTGTCCTGTATTCGTAGGACACAAAATCTTTTTCCTGCATATTATTCTCCTTTTGCGGTGTCGTCAGACGCGCGTTTCTGTTGACTTTTCCGCAAGACATCTGTATCATATTAGAAAAAAACCGACAAATCAACCGTTTGCGGGACGGAAAATACACAATCGGTCAATCTGTCGCCGCAAATGAGACGAAAAAGGAGAATCTGTATCGTGCAATTTGACGCGGAAGCTTATTCGAAGCACTACATCGTGCAGGCGCTGTTTAAACTGATGGGCGCATACGAATACGACAAGATAAGCGTAACGGACATTGCAAACAAGGCGGGAGTGGGGCGCGCAACCTTTTACCGCTATTTCAAACGAAAAGAAGACGTAATCGTATTTTATTTCGAGCACAACACAAGAGAGTTCGTGTTTACTCAGCGGTTTGAGCCAAGATGCAGGGAGGACTATGTTTCAATAGCCAAAAATGTTTTCAAGCTTTTTAAGCAAAGCAAGGAGCCTTTGAAGCTGTTGAAAAAAGCCCGTTTGGAGCATTTGTATCTGGATTATCTCAACAAGGGCTTTGTCGGAATGTTTGACAACGAGCATCCCGAGCTTGATCGTTACACTCCGTATATCTATGCGGGTATGCTGTTCAACGTGTCCATGGCGTGGCTTGATAACGACTGCGCGGAGGACGCCGACAGCCTTGCCGAAAGCATGGTGGGCGCAATATTCGACTGAAATTTTGCAGGGCAGTAGTTCTGCGTTTTGTTTGCAACGGCGAAATTTTAACAAATACTTAGCGGCGTTAGGGCGTATTTCACGGCTGCGGACGGCCGCTTTTTCATTTTTAAAAGTACGGCTTGTCGGTATTGATTATTTTTAAAATAATACTAACCATTTGATTTTTCAACTGGCGCTTATATCTATAAAACACCGATTAAACATCATATACCCATATTTATAAAAGAAAAAATAAAAAATCCGACATGTTTTTCGCAAGAATAATGATTTTTGTCCAAAATTTCAATCAAAAAGAAAATTACTTTTTTATTTATTTTGCTTGCAAATCTAAAAGCCTTTTGATATATTTAAACACGTTAACCTTTTTTATGTGTTCTAAAAGTGGAATATCGTTGAATCGGATTGACAAAAACAAGGAGAAAAAAGGAGAGAATTATGGCAAAAAATTTCAAGAAAAAACGGCTGTTTACTGTGGCTGCGCTGACTGTTTTGCTTGCGTTGGCAATGCTTGTTTTTGCCTCGTGCGAAACGGGAAAAACGTACACGCTTACGTTTGAAACGGGAAACGGCTCGGCGGTTTCCCCGATAAAGGCAAAAGCGGGAGATAAAATCCAATTGCCCGACGAGCCGACGCTTGACGGGCACAGGTTTGACGGCTGGTATCTGTCGGAGGATTTTTCCGGAGAGAAGGCAGCACTACCCGAAACCATGCCTGCGGAAAACAGGACCTATTACGCTAAATTTACAGCAATAAAAACGGCGACGCTTACGCTGGACGCGGCGGGAGGCGTTTTGGAAACCTCCGTTTTCGAGTTGGAGGCGGGCGAAAAGGTGTGGCGGATTGTTTCGCAGGCGGTCCCGAGTTTGACCGGCGCGGTATTCGGCGGCTGGTTCAACGGCAATTCGGCGGTGACGGAAAACACTGTCATGCCCGCAAACGGATTGACGCTCACCGCAAGGTACAAGGCATCTTACGTCGTGGAAGTTTATCTCGAAGATTTAAACGGCGAATACGGCGCGCCCACCGACCAAGTGACGTTTGAAGGGGGAAGCGATTGGCTGGGCAGGGAGGTCAGGCTGGGCGCCTCCGTGCTTAAAGCGCCCGAAGGCTTTTTGCTCGACCAAACAAAAACTCAGCCGATAACGCTTGTTGCGGGCGAAAACGTATACAAGGCGTATTTCTACCGCGCCGACGGTTATGTGTACTACTTCGTCAACACGCCGCTGGGCGCCGAGGCGGAGGGCGAAATGGATTTTGCGACGGTAACCTACGGCGCGCCGCATACCGTGTCGAAAAGCCTGTTTACCGTGCGCGGTTACCGTTTTGCCGGGTGGTCCGACAGTCCCGAGGGCGAAGTTGTTTACGCCGAGGGCGACGAGATAAGTCAAGTCAAGGGCACGATTATGCTTTACGCGCGGTGGAACTACGGCGCGACGGACGCGGGCGGAGGTGCGGACAGAATTTATCTGCTCATGGAGTCCCCCTTAAAGGCGGTGCTCGAACGTCCCGTGCTGGGCGAAAAAACGGGTTCTTACGACCCCGACACCCGCCTGTTCGAGTTTGAAATCGCGGACGGGCGGACGCTCAAAGGCAGAATGCACGCGGACGGCAAAGGCTTCGCGTATTTCGACGGCGACATGACGCTTACGCTCACGCAGGTTGACGGAACGGCCGCGGGAAAAGCGACAATCGCGCTGGACGGGCTTGACGCCGCCCTTTACACGCCCGAAAACGGAGCGGCGACAGAGGGGAGCTATACGAGAGTGTCTCCGTCGGTTTATCAGTTTTCTTCCGAGAGCGTTCGATTCCGCTTCCGCATCGAAAAGTCGGACGGAGAGGACGTGTTTGTGATGAGCGACGGCTATGAGGGCACGTATTATTACTACAACGGCGGCATTTCTTACCCTGTGGTAATCCTCGACGGCTTCGGCGCTGCGGCGTATCTTGCCGACTCGGAGTCCTCCCTGCTCACGGGCGCATACGCGCCGTCGGGAGAGGAAATCGAGGTGACCTATCCCAACGGCGACGGAGAGGTGCGCTTCCTTTGCCGTCTCGGAGAGGAGCAGGGCAGGACGACTTCGGGAGACGTTGTGACGGTAACCGTGTTTTACCTTGCGGACGATACGCGCGGCGAATATGCAATCGAGGATTTGAACGGAGCCGAAACGTATTTTTACTCGGACGGCTTCGGCAAGGCGTATTACGGCGAGGGTGCGGAGCGTCGGGAGGTGGATTACGTTTATTACCGCGAGCACGGCTATTACGTCGTGATTGACGGAAAAATAAATTATTTCGGCTTCGTCAGTATGTACCTTGACGGAAAAAATGTTTTCGGCTGTCTCAACATGACGGCAAAAACGGGCGGACTTGCCGAACACAACACTGTCTGGACGGAAGAAAACGCGCGCAGCGGCTTTACCGTAAAGCTGAGAATACTCGACAGTCGGACGGCGGCGATTGAGGTAAGCATGACAAACGGACGTTGGCAGCGGGTTGTTACGGGCGAAAACACCTATGACGGGGACGCTAAAATTTATCACTTTGCGGCGGATTGGTTTGCCCCCGACACCGAAAATATCAAATACGAGCAGCTGCTGGCTCCTTTTTACGGCGATTTTTATTACAAATCTCAGGGGACGTCTTCCTTTGTCATTGCCGACGACGCTTTTTCGGAATACACCGTTTACGACGGCAGCGCCGTCTACACTCTCAAATGCGACGGCTTCGGCAAGGGTTCTCTTTTGAAGCGCGGCGACGCCAATTCGGTTCCGATAGTTTACGATTATCGGCACGGATACGAGACGGAAAACGCGTCTTACGGTTTTATTTCTTTCACTTTGCAGATGAGTCTGTTTACCGTGAGGGTAAACGAGGACACCAAAGAAGGGCAACTCGTCACGGAGTTCACGGAGCTTGAAAACCGCCTGCCCGAGCAGGGAGAAAAGTTCTGCTTTGCCGCGGTTGACGAGAGCGGCAAGGGAAGCGCGTACATAAGCTTCCCCGACGGCAGCGGCGGCTTTGTCGCGGGGATTGACGGCGCCTACACCGCGGTTGTTTTCGGCAATGCGGACGGAGAAACGGTATACGTCGAATATACCTTTACGGCGGATTTCTTTGCGCAGGGCTTCGAGGCTCTTGCACAGGACGGCTACGCCTCGTTTGTGTTCAGATACTACCCCGCGATGGGCAATTATTTCTTTGTTTTCGACAGCTCGGAGCAGGAAAACTACGTCATAGACGACGGAGAGTCGCGCATAGAGTTTTCCGTCAACGGCGACGGCACCGCATGGCTCAATTCTCTGCTTTGCGCAGTGACGCGCGACGGGGACGAATTTGTGCTGACAACCGCGTCGGGAGCAAGGGGAGTCGTCCGCGTCGTCGGCGACGGAACGGCGCAGCTTGCCTCCTCCGAGCGCGGCACGTACTTTGCCCTTGCGGACGGTACGCCCACGCTTGAAAAAGAAATGCTGTTTCTCGACGGCTTCGGCGGCGCGACTATGCAACGCTATGTCGCCGCTACGGAAACAAGCGAGTCCCGCATAGAGGACGTTGCGAGCGGAACGTACGTCAGGCTGGATTCCGCAAGCGGCTACTACGAGTATGACGTGAGCTTTGCGGACGGAGGCTATGAAAATTTCAGGTTCGCATACGGCACGATAACCGTCGGCAACTCCGCCGTCGCCGTTTACATCCTTTACGACGAGTCGCAGGAGGAAAGCTTCGAGACGTCGGACGGCGGGACGCTTCTCATCGACGCATACGGTCAGGCGACCTTTGAGGACGCGTCGGGGGAAAAACGCGCCGCAATCGCAAGCCGCGCGGCGGACACGGTGATTGAGGGACGGGAGCTTATGCGCGTGAGAGTGCTCGACGAGGACGGAAAAAATTACGGCGCGGAAAAAACCTACGCCGTTTCGGAGGAGAACGGAAAGAAACGTCTGCTTCCCGTTGACGGCGGTCTCGGCGTTTACTTCCTGCTTGAAGGGGACAAAATCCTTTCCGAGTCAAAGCTGGTTCTTGACGGTCTGGGAGGGGGCGTCCTGTATTGCGGCGAAACGCAATCGGAAGTCAAAGGAACGTATACGGCGGCAGAGAGGGAAAACGAGTGGATTTTCCGCCCCGACGGCACGGAGACAGAGAGCTTCCGCTTTGCTCTCATGCGCGGCGTGCCGACGACGGAGAGAGAGAGCTTTGACCTTTTTGCCGTTTATGCCGAACAATGGGAGTGCACGCTGCTTTCCGCAGATTGGGAAGTCGCTGCTTTTGGCGGCTACGGCTCCGGCACGTTTATCGACAGATTGGGCAGAGTTTTTTCCGTTTACTGCGAAATCGTAGACGAAAACACCGTCCGCATTTACGGAGCGGCTTTCGGCGAAATGTGGCTGACGGCGGATTTTCTTTCCGGCACGTTTGAGCTGTACGACCAAGCCCCCGCAGAATAAATAATTTTCAAGGCAAAAAGCCGCCCTCTTGTTCGGGCGGCTTTTTTTGCATTTCAAGACGTTCACTCTCGCCACACAAAATTTTTATTATGGGACAGGGACGTTCATAAAATTTACTAATGTGTTTTTTTTTTGTATTTTTATTTGACATTCGGTGAAATGAATGATATCATTGACGCGATTACACATGAAATAACGACATTTTTTTGAATTTTTCTACAAAACGATAAAATATGGCAAATTTGCGAAAATTCGCCTTTGTTAGAGGAGTTGTCAAAAAGCATTTTACGGACGCGTACGGGACGGATTGTCCGGCACGGCTGTGGAAAATTTAAATCGGAGGAACTTTTATGAAAATCAAGAGATGGCTTTATGTCTTGTTGATTGTGCTCGTAGCGGCGCTCACCCTTTCGGTGCTGACAGCCTGCGAACCCAAGCCTAAAAATCAGGATTTGGTTGCGGGGCCCGAAGCGGGAGTTTACTACTACGACGACGAGGGAATCGAGTATCAGATAGCTCTGGCTGCCGGCAATCGCTTTACCTTCTGGGTTATGGGCGAAAACCTTTCGGGCGAATACACCCTGACGGGAACAGAGCTGGTGTTCGATTTCACTGGGGACAAAGCGGACCTGACCGCCACGCTCAGCGACGAAGTGATTACGCTTGAATATTCGGGCGCGCAGCTTCGCTTTTTGAAAAAACTTGCGTACAGAGTCACTTTCGATTCGGCGGGAGGCAGCGCCGTCGCGCCGATCAACGTGCTCAACGGCAGAACTCTCTCCCGTCCCGCGGAACCCGTCCGCGACGGATATGCCTTTGTCGGCTGGTACAAGGACAGCGCGCACACCGTGCCGTTTTTGTTCGACACGGAGATAATAACCTCCGACACGACGCTCTATGCGTTCTGGGCGGAGAGTGAAGAGGGACAGGCGGAGTTTACGGTGACGTTTGACCTCAACTACGACGGCGCTCCGACAGTCGCCCCCGCAGTGACAATAGGCGGCAGACTGATAAACGTGCAGCAGCCCGTCCGCAGCGGCTACACCTTCGGCGGCTGGTGGATAAGCATGTACGACAGCGCCGAAATGCTCACCGCGCGCTACACGGAGGACACGGTGTTCTCCGAAAACGCCACTTTGTTTGCTCTCTGGACGTCTACTTCCCAAACGGGACTTGCCGCTCCCGAGGTCAGCGTGACCTCCGAAGGGGTTACGCGCAGCGTTGCCGCAGGCGTGACCTACCGCTTGAAGGTGGAGGGCCCCGACGGTTTTACCGCTGTGGACAAGGCCAGCGACACGGCGGTCGAGGCAATCGACTTCGCGTCGGCTCCGGCAGGCGACTACGTGATTACGGTTACCGCAGTCCGCGCGGACGAGAGCGTTTCCGTCACGAGATATTTCAAAAACAAGGCGCTTGACGCGGTTTCCTTTTTTACCGTCGTGGAGCCTTCCGCGTTGATTTTCAAAAAGGTCGAGAACGCGCAAGCCTATTACATCACCATAGTGTGCGGAGACGAGGGACACAGACACGAGCGTTTTGCTCTGGGCGACTCCGCGTTTTACAATTTTGTGAACTGTTCGATGACGGAGGAGGGAATCTCCTTTGTCGTCACAGCCGAAGCCGACGGCTACGCGCCCTCGGTTTCCAAGCCTTTCGTCTATCGCCGCGCGCTGGAAAAAATCGAGCAGACGAGTTTCCGGTTGGATGAGGAAACGGAAATTCTGACCTGGCAGGCGGTGGAGAACGCTCAGGGCTACAAGGTTGAAATTTTGTGCGGAAAGGAAAACCACACGCACACGGAGTTCATAGGCAGCGAGACTTCTCTGTGTCTCAAAGCCTGCGCGCCCTGTGCGGACGGCGTGCGGGTTAAAATCGTGCCTGTGACAAAAGGCTACGTTTCGCCCGAAGCTGCGGAGTATGTTTACGCAAAAACAAGGCTTGCCACTCCCGACAATATCCGTGTCGAGGACGAGCTGCTTGTCTGGGACTCCGTAGGCGAGGGAGTAAGTTATCAGGTAAGAGTGGGCAACGCTCAGCCCGTTACGGTTGACGCAGCCTCTTTCAGCCTTGCGGAAATTGTTGCGACGGCGGCTCCCGGCGCCGACTTTTCGGTGTCTGTGCGCGCCCGTGCCGACGGCGAGGATTCGCTTTGGAGCGACGCGCAGGATATGCGCTATTACGCCATGTACGGCACGTTGGAATATTCGCGCGGGGTGGTTTACTGGCGTCACGTCATAGGGGCGACGGGTTATCAGATACGGTACAACGGCGACGTTAGCACCCTGCGCAACGTGCCTGCGGGCGAAAACTCCTTTGAAGTCGCTCTTCCTTTCGCGGGGAGAAACAGCATAGAGGTTCGTTTTGTTGACGGAGAAAACGTCGGCGCGTGGGTTTCGCTGGACGTGGTTGCTTACAGAATAACCTTTGACAGCCGCGGAGGCAGCAGCGTTCAAAGCATAAACAAGGCTTACGGCGACAGAATGCAGGCGTTTGAACAGCCCGAAAGAAGCGGCTACGAGTTTGCGGGCTGGTACAACGCAATCGGCGGCGCGGAGGGCAACGGCGCGGAGTATACCGACGAGTTCTTTGCCGAGACGGGCGACATAGTGCTTTACGCATATTGGAAATCCACGTCCTTTACCGTTACTTACAACTACTACGGCGGCATAGCTCCCGAAGGCTCCGTCGGCAACGCGCGCCTGATTTTCGGAGAGCATTATACGCTGGAAATTCCCGTTCCCTCCGACGCCACGCTGGTTTTCGGCGGGTGGTATCAGGAGCCGGGCGGACAGGGGAACCGCTACACCGACGAGCTGGGCAACAGTCTGGCTGTCTGGAACACGGCAAACGACGACACGACGGTTTACGCCTATTGGATTGAGGCGCTTGCTTTCAGAGAGTCCACCAACGGCGCTTACGCCGTGCTCAAAGGTCCCGATATAAATCAGGTCAAAAATCTTATCATACCCGTGAGCTACAACGGCAGGCCCGTTTCGTATATCGACAGCGGAGCGTTTTCCGGCTGTTCGAGTCTGGTTACGGTGGAAATACCCGACACCATAGTTCAGGTAGGCGCAACGGGAGCTACTCCTTTCAACGAGTGCGGAAATCTCGAAGAAATCAACATTTACCACGTCGAAGGCAACAATCTGATTGTTTACAGCTCGGCGGACGGAATTTTGATTTTCGACGACGAGGTTACGGGACAGCGTTACGTTACGTGCGTTCCGTCGGCAAAGAAAGGCGCGGTTCGTATACCCGACGGCGTGACGGAAATCCCGATTCGCGCTTTTGCGGGTTCGGATATTTCTTCGGTTACGGTTCCCGCGTCCGTGACTGCCATACGTATGCGCGCGTTTACCGGCTGTCAAAATCTCAGCGAGGTTGTCTTCGAGAGCGGAAGCTTCGAGCTTGTGATTGAGAGCGGCGCGTTTGCAAATTGCAGTTCGCTGACAAGCATAACTTTGCCCGCGCGTATGGGCGAGCTTGAAATAGGCAACGAATCTCTCGGCACGGTTTACGGAGTAGATTTGTTCAACGGCAGCATTTATCTCGAAAACATCTTTGTCGAGGAGGGAAACAAATACTATTCGTCCGTCGACGGCGTGCTGTGCGACGCAACGGGAACGACAATTATTCATTTCCCCAACGGCAGGAGAGGCGAGTACGTCGTGGGCAACAGAATAACCGCGATTGCTTCTTACGCTTTTTCGGGGCACCGTTTAAGTTCGGTTGTATTCCACTCCGGCGTTTCCTCAATCGGTGAAAACGCGTTTTACGGCTGCTACAACCTCGAAAGCATAACCTTCAAGGGCGGATTGCTCCCCGCCGAGCTTACCGTAGGCGAAAACGCTTTTTCCTTCGCATATCAGAACGACGCTCTGACCGAAGTAATTTTCGAGGCGGGCAGCAACGTGGTGGAGATAGGCAAGGGAGCGTTTGCCAACAATGTCGGTCTGACGACAATCGAAATCCCCAACACGGTTAAGAAAATAAGCGAAAGCGCTTTTGCAAACTGCTCGGTGCTCAAAAACGTGACGCTCGTGTCGGGCGGCGCAGGGCTTGTCATCGGCAACTACGCTTTCCAAAACTGTATAGCTCTCGAAGCCTTTACTCTGTCCGACTCAGTCACAGAGCTGAGCATGAACGTGTTTGACGGTTGCAGAAATTTGCAGGGCGTTTACGTGGACGAGGGCAACGAATATTTTGCGGACGACGACGGCGTGCTTTACGACGCGGACAAGACGATAATTCTGTTCTATTCGCTCGGACGCGACGGCAACGTCGTGCTGCCCGAAACAATAGAGACAATCGGCGCGGGCGTGTTTGCCAACAACATGAAAATAACGGAAATCGTCATCCCCGCCTCCGTCAAGGAAATTCAGGAGGACGCTTTCAATATGTGTCTGTACCTGACCGACATTGTTTTTGAAACAAGCGAGGACGCTCAGGCAAACCTTTCGATAGGGGACAGAGCCTTTGCTTACTGCGCTGCCGTTTCAGAGCTGAACCTGCCTTCTTACGTTACGGCAATAGGAGACGAGGCGTTTTACAAGGCGGCAATCCTCAACAAAATCAATTTCAGCGAGGGGCTTAAAGAAATAGGCGACAAGGCTTTTTCGGATACCGCTTTGACCGCCGCCGTGCTTCCCGACTCCCTTACGACGCTTGGAGCGTCTGCGTTTGCCGGCTGCGTCTCTTTGAGTACGCTCAAACTTTCCTCCGCGCTCGAAAAAATAGGCGACAAGGCTTTCTTCGACTGCATTTTGCTTAGCCAAGTCACAATCCCTCAGGGAGTGAGAGCCATAGGCGCAAACGCGTTTGAAAACTGTGCGCTCATTTCGGAAATCACGCTCCCCGACACGGTCGAGACTGTCGGGCAGGCTGCTTTCCTCAACTGCACGGGGTTGGAAAAGGTCGTGTTTGCGGGCGGAGGCGCGCAGCCTCTCTCAATCGCGGGCACGAGCAGCTCAAACGGCGCGTTTGTCGGCTGCACGTCGCTTTCGTCGGTAAAGCTGCCGTCAAGACTTACTTCAATCGGCAAATACGTGTTTTACAACTGCTCCGAGCTTGTTTCCGTCACCTTCGAGGAGGACGGCGAGGGCAACCCCGTGAGCAATCTTGTCACAATCGACAATTACGCTTTTTCCGGCGCGGGGATAACCGAGTTTTACATATCCAACACGGTGGAAACAATAGGCGACTATGCGTTTAGGGACGCAACCGCGCTGGTTTCTCTCGTATTCCAACCCGACGACGAAAACGCCGCCGAAATTCTGAAAATAGGCACAAGCGGAGGCAGCGTATTTGTCAATACGGCAATTACCTCCCTGTCTTTGCCCGCCAGAACGGAATTTGTCGTAGACAGCAAAACGGGAGTGCACAAGTCTATGTTCGGAGATACGGCCAACCTTACTTCCATAGAGATACATTCCGACAATCCGAAATACATGTCGCTCGACGGCGCGCTTTACACAAAGGACGGAACAAAGCTGGTTTACTTCCCTGCGGGAAAAACAAGCATAAGCCAAGAGCAGCCTTTGCCCGACACGCTGCAATACATCGGAGAGTACGCTTTCCATTATTCGCGGCTTACCTCAATCGCCGTGCCGGAGGGCGTAAGCAAGATCGGCGACTACGCGTTTTATTATTCGTCGCTGCAAAGCGTGACGCTGCCCGCGTCCCTCGCGACGCTTGGAGCGAGCGCTCTCAGGGAGTGCGCGGAGCTTGCCGTCGTGGAGTTTGCAGAGAACTGCGTGCTCGGCGCAATAGGCGGCTATACGTTTACGGGTTCTGCCGTCGCTTCCCTTGACCTGTCGAATACGTCCGTTCAGACCTTGGGCAACACCTCGTCCACTGCCGACCAAACGGTTTTCGGCGAGGCTTTGACAAGCATAGTTTTGCCTGACACCCTCGACGCAATAGGCAACGCCGCGTTCAAGGGCACGTCGTTGACGTCAATATCCATACCGTCGTCCGTGACGAGAATCGGCAAAAACGCCTTTTATCAGGTGTCCACTCTGACGCAGGTCGTTTTCCTGCCTTACGAGGGAGAAGGAATCGCGCCGCAGCTGACGCTGGAGGACAACCGTTCAAGCAATATACCGACGGAAAATCAGGGCGTGTTCGCCGAAACGGGACTTACATCGGTTGAAATTCCCGCCCGTATGGTGTCTGTCGGAGCTTATGCCTTTGCAAAAATCCCTACTCTTGTCTCCGTCACGTTCGAGGACGCGCAAAACGGAAAGCTTACGACCGTCAAGGCGGGAGCGTTCCGCGGCACGGGAATCACCCAATTTGTCGTTCCCGAATCCGTCGTTGACCTCGGAGAGGAGTATGTCCATTCGAGCAACAAGGCGCATACAACCACCTATGTTCAGACAAGCAGACGTTTAGGCGTGTTCCTTGACTGCACCGAGCTGACAAGCCTGACGCTTTCGTCGAAAATGACCAAGTTCTGGTGGCACAATGTCGTGGGCTGCACCTCCCTGACGGAAATTCTGGTTGCCGACGGCAGCGAAAACTTCTCCTCCAAAGACGGCGTGCTGTTCAACTCCGACGGCACACGTCTGATATGCTATCCTACGGGCAAAACGGGAAACAGCTACGTCGTTCCCGACGGCACACTCAATATAGAAACAAGAGCCTTTGCCGAAGCGGTGCATTTGAGAAGCGTTACCGTAGCAAACACCGTCGCTTATCTCGGTTACGGCGTATTTCAGAAGTCGGCGGTCACGGACGTTGTGTTTGCGGAAGGCGGAACGGAAGACTTAACCTTCGACGCAACCGCGCCGGCAGGCAGCACTTCTTCCAACTACAACGCGACTATGTTCGGGTGGAGCGCGCTTGAAAGCATACGCTTGCCCGCTCGTATGACAACCATGCCCAATTTCTTCTTCGAGGGCTGTTCGGCGCTTACGTCCGTCACGTTTGAAGAAAACAGCAGGCTGACGAAAATGGGCAACGCCGTTTTCAGATATTGCAGCGCGCTTGAAAGCTTTGTTATGCCGGACAGCGTTACCACGCTCGACGGCACGACGGGATTGTTCATCGATTGCACAAAGCTTTCCAAAGTAACCCTGTCGGCAAATCTCCAAAAACTCGGACAAAATATGTTCAAAAACTGCGGCGCGCTGGAAACAGTGGAAATACCCGCAAGCGTCAAGACAATCGAGCAATATGCGTTCCAAAATTCCGGAATCAAGAGCATAGTCATTCCGTCGACGCTTACAAAATTCGGCAATACGGGACTCAACGAGTTTCTCAATTGCACGCGTCTCGAAAGAGTGGAGATTTACGCGCCCATAGGCAACAATCTGACTTATCTCAACACAAGCTATTTCAGCGGCTGCACGTCGCTTAAAGAGGTTGTCCTGCCCGACAGCATTGTGGAATTGGGCAACACCGCGTTCAAGAACTGCGTGAGTCTTGAAAGCATCGACCTGTCGGGAATCAGAGAAATAGGCAACAACACCTTTGAAGGCTGCACGAGTCTCGCTTCGGTTGACCTGTCAAGCGTCAACACAATCGGCAACTATGCTTTCAAGGGCTGCACCGCTCTGACCGAGGTTTACATTCCCGATTCGGTTGTAGACATGGGCACAAGCGTGTTCCTTGACTGCGACAATCTGCAATCTTTGACCGTCTCCGACGGCAACTCCGCTTACAGGCTGGGCTCCGCGGGAGAGCTGCTCAATTACGACGGAACGCAAATCCTTTACGTTCCCGCGTCCGCAACGGGCGAGTATGTCATCGAGCAGGGCATGACCGCAGGCGACTATGCCTTTGCGGGCACGGGCGTGACAAAGGTCGTCATACCCAACTCCATGACCGTCATCCCCGTCGGTATGTTTGCAAATTGCGCAAGCCTCACGGAAGTGACGCTGCACGACGGCATAACCGAAATAGGCGCGAGCGCATTCACGGGTTCGGCTGTGCAAAGCATTTACATAGGCAGAAACGTGACCGTGATAGGCAACAGCGCCTTCAAGGACTGCGCAAGCCTCACGGAAGTGACTTTCGGCGAAAACGGCAGCAGCACGTTGTCTTTGTCGGCTTCGGCGTTTGAAAACTGCACTTCGCTTGCGAGTCTGGAACTTCCCCGCCGCGTCAGAGCGCCGCAAAAGACCTCGACCGACAGAAACGGAAACGTCACGGTGACGACGCTTTCCCCCGCAATCGGAAGCTACGCTTTTGCCGGCTGCACTTCGCTTGTTTCTCTTACGTTTGCGGCAAGCGGGGCGGAGTGGATGACCGAGCCGCTGAATGTGGGAGCCTATGCGTTTAACGGCTGCACCTCTTTGAAATCGGTCGTTCTGCCCGATTACAACAGGAGCGGTTCGTCGGCTACTTATTACGCAATCGGAAGCTATGCCTTTGCAAACTGCACTTCGCTTGTCTCCTTTGAAAGGGAGGGCAGAGACCCGACTCAGGGATACCGCGGCGCGTACTACGACGTGGGCGGCTATGCGTTCTTCGGCTGCTCCGCGTTAAAAACCGTCAAGCTGCCCTCCAACTGTTATTTCGACGGCGAGTTTATTTTCGGCGGCACGGGCATTGAAGAAATCACTCTCAGTCTCAAAGGCGCCTACGGTTCTCCTTACTCCATGTTCGAGGGCTGCGCGCAGCTTGAAACGGTCGCGATTGAACACGACGCTTTGATATCCACCGTGCTTTACGACAGAATGTTTGCAAACTGCATCGCGCTTGAAAGCGTAACGGTGACAAACGAAAAGAACGGTGTGTCCACAATCAGAGAAAGCGCGTTTGTCAATTGCGCGTCTCTTGCCCGACTTAACCTTTCGGGCGGACTGAAAACCATTGAGGCAAACGCCTTTGAGGGGTGTACGAGTCTAGATTTCACAATCGGCGCAAGCGTGACGACAATCGGCGCAAACGCATTCAAGGGGTGGACGGACGCACAGACCATTACTTCGCTCATTGCCGCCGACAAAATACCTTCCGGCTGGCATTCCGATTGGAACAAGGACTGCAACGCGCTTATTGTGTGGCCTTAAACGATACGAAAGCCGCACGCCTTCGGTGCGGCACGTCTAAATTGCATTACTTAAATAAATCCGGTTTTGCAGTCAAGTCACCGAACCCTTCGGTTCGGTGACTTGACTGCGAAAGGGTTGAGTTTTACGCCGTTAAAACGGCGAAAGGAGAAAAAATGGATAACAGGCAACTGTTTGAACGGCACAGAAAACGGCTTGAAAAGGAAGCTTGGCTCAAATCCGTTCTGCTTTCCCTCGTCATAGGCTTTGCCGCCATGCTGGCGACAGCCGTTTTGACCTGGGTGTTTGAAAAAAACGGATTGTGGTTTTCTCTTTCGGCTCTCGTCGTTGTGACGGGAGGACTCACGCCGTTGTTTTATTTCAAACGCTTCCGTCCCGACGACAGGCAAATCGCGCGCCGTATAGACGGGCTGGGGCTTGAAGAACGCGTGATAACCATGACGGAGCTTGCAGACTCGAAGGAGTATATCGCCGTGCGTCAGCGCGCGGACGCGCAGGAAAAAATGAAAGCGTTGGACATAAAGCAAATCAGCCTGCACGTGTCCGCCGCGCTTATTGCGCTGGTGTGCGTTTTCGGAACGCTCGGACTTTCGCTTACCACGGTCAGCACGCTGAGCTATTACGGACTGCTGCCCACAATAGGTCAAATCATAGACACCACCCTGCCTCCCGAGCCTATTGTCGAATTTGAAGTAAACTATTACGTCGAAGACGGACAGGGCGGTATTATCGAGGGAGAAGAGTTCCAAATAGTCGCGCAGGGGGAGACAGGCTCTCTCGTGTACGCGGCAGCCGACGAGGGCTGGGCTTTTGCGGGCTGGTCGGACGGATATGCGGAGCCTTATCGACAGGAAGAGGACGTGCAGGGCAATATGGAAATTTTCGCTTTGTTCGAGCAGATGGGCGGAGCGGGCGACGGCGACGGCGAGCCTACCGACCAACCGCCCGACCAACCGGGCGAGCAGCAGGGCGACAACGGCGACGGGGACGATTCCAATCCCGTCGAGCAGGGCGGCGGCAAATACGAGCCCGCCAATCAGATTATTGACGAAGCGACTTATTATCGCGACGTATTCGGGCAGTATTACGACCTGATAGTGGAGTATCTGTCCTCGGGCGAAGAGCTGCCCGAAGATTTGCGCATAATTATCGAAGCGTATTTCAACATTCTTAAATAACCCATTCCCCAAAAAAATAAAACTTTAAAAATCAAAAGGACAAAAAAATGGTAACGGAAGCTAACATAGAAAAATTCAGCGTACAGTGCAAAAACATTTTCGAGCAGATAAAAAGAGACGTAATCGGTCAGCAGGACGTGGTCGAGGGCGCGGTCATTGCCATGATAGCGGGCGGAAACGTGCTGCTCGAAGGCGTGCCCGGCGTCGGCAAGACAAGATTGGTGAGAAGTCTCGGCCGCGTTTTCAATCTGCCCTTTTCAAGAATACAGTTTACGCCCGACCTTATGCCTGCGGACGTAACGGGCACCAACATAATAATCAAGGACGAAGCGGGCAATTCGCAGTTCAGCTTTCAGCCCGGTCCGATATTCAGCAACATAATTCTTGCGGACGAAATCAACAGAGCCACTCCCAAAACACAGTCCGCGCTGCTCGAAGCGATGCAGGAGCACACTGTTACCGTTATGGGCGTGTCGAGAAAGCTCAACGAGCCGTTCTTCGTGCTTGCGACGCAAAACCCCATAGAACAGGACGGAACCTATCCTCTGCCCGAAGCGCAGATGGACAGATTTATGTTCAAAATTATTGTCAACAACCCCAATATAGACGAGCTGATGCAGATAGTGGACATGACGCAGAAAACCATGGCGGAAGTGGCTGACGTGGCTTGCAGCGGCGAGGAGCTGTTGGAAATGAGAAAAACGGCAAACGCCATACCTGTGGCAGAGGAGGTCATGAGATACGCCATGGTGCTTGTGTCGGCAACGCATCCCGACAGCGACTGTTCGACCGAGGCGGCAAAAAAATATATCAGGCTCGGCGCAAGCCCCCGCGCGGGGCAGGCGTTGATTTCCGCCGCCAAGGTCAAGGCATTGATGAAGGGGCGTTTCAACGTGTCCTACGGCGACCTCAACGAGCTTGCCTTTCCCGTGCTGCGTCACAGGATAAAGATGAATTTCGAGGCGGTTGCGGAGCGCGTGAGTCAGGACGACGCCATAAGAATGATAATTGACGAATTGAATCACCGCAAAACTTTTAAAAGCGAGGCGGCGCAGACGACCTCGACCGATACGGACAAAGCGGTTGAATCCGCCGACGACAAGAGCAGACGCAAAAACGGGAGAAAATAATGAAGAGCGCTTACTTGAACGATGAGTTTTTCAGTCGTTTGGAGACGCTGGCATTGAATCTTCGCGCCGATTTAAACGGTTACTTCGGCGGAAAGCATTTTGTCCGCTCATACGGTCAGACGGTGGAGTTTGCGGATTATCGGGAATATCAGCTGGGCGACGATATACGTCGCATAGACTGGAACCTGTTCAGCAGATTTGAAAAATATTTTATCAGGCTTTTTACCGACGAGAGGCAGATGGACGTTCAGATATTTCTGGACTGCTCCGCGTCCATGGGCAAGGAAAACCGTGCAAAGGCGGAGTACGCCGTCAGCGTGGCTGCCGCGCTGGGCTTTTTGTCCGTTCACAATATGGACAAGGTATCCTTCAAGCTGATAAAGGAAGATGCCGTTGACGACCCTTTCGGCACGATAATAGGAAAAAACTCCTTTTTCAGAGCAATCAGCTTTTTGGAAAATCTGGATTTCTCCGACGACGCGAACATTTCGCAGGCGGTGTCGAGCTGCGCAAACACGGGCTCCAACAACGGATTGTCCGTAATCATTTCCGATTTTCTTACAAGAAAGGACTGGAAAAAAGCCGTTGATTACTTAACTTACAAAAAGCGGCAGGTGCTTGCGATACAGCTGCTTTCTCCCGAAGAGGAGGAGCCTACTTACAGCGGCAGGGTGAGTCTCATCGACGTGGAGTCGGGAGACCTTGCCGACCCGAGAAATATGAAACTGAGAATTACGCGCAGCCTGCAACTCGCTTATCAGGAGGCGTTGAAGGACATGAAGGCGGACATCAAATCTTTCTGTGCGTCGAGGGGAGCGGATTTTATTTCCGTCACCACCGACAAACCCGTTGAAAGAATGCTGTTCGGCGAGCTTTTGAAGGCAGGTATTATGGAATGAGTATTTTGTTACCCATGGGTTTGTTGGGATTGATTGGAATAGCCGTGCTTATTCTCATTTATATCCTCAAACCGAATTATCAGCAGAAGCTTGTTTCCAGCACGTATATCTGGGAACTGAGCCTTAAATATCGAAAGAAAAAAATTCCCGTCAGCCGCCTGCGCAATCTAATCATACTTATTTGTCAGCTGCTTATTATTGCCGCCTGCGCCATGATTCTGGCGCAGCCGGTAATCCGCGCGGAGGAAATGGAAAGCAACGAAAGGATTGCCGTCATCGACGCTTCGGCGGGTATGCTGGCAAGCGACGGCGCGGCTTTTCGCTTTGTGCGCGCGGTTGAGCAGGTAAAGGAGCTTGCGGAGGAAACCTTTTCGCAGTCGGGCATCATCACGGTTATTCTTGCGGACACGGAGGCGTCGTTTGTCACGCGCAGAGCGGACGCGACCATGCGCGACGAGGTTTTGGCGCAGCTTGACGAGCTGGCGCGCTGCGAAAACGGCGTGCCCGTGCACTGCTCCTACGGAGTGGCGGATATAGACGCGGGCATGGAGCTTGCCGAACAGGTGCTCGAAGAAAATCCCTCCGCCGCCGTAAAGCTTTATACGGGAAAGGAATATATCGATTCGGGCATAGTGGACGTGATTGACATAAGTTCGGAAAACGAGTGGAACGCCGCGATTGTCGACGCCTCGGCGACGCTGGACGAAAATTTCTACACCTTTTCCGTAGACGTTGCGAGCTACGGAATAGGAGCCAATCTGCGCGTCAACTGCGAGGTTTACGGCGTGAACGGTCAGGACGTTACGGAAATGCTCAGCCTGCCCGCCCGCTGCGACGTAGGAGAAACAGTCACGGTAGAATTCAATTCTGACAGCGTGGACATGATGATTTATATGTTCGACTACGTGCGCGTGTATATAGAAGCGGTGGATACGGCGGGCGCGGTGCTCACCGACTCGTTCGTTTGGGACGACACGTTTTATCTGTACGGCGGCACGCCTCAGAAAATCAACATTCAGTACGCAAGCCCCAAGCCCAATCCCTTTGTTAGCGGCATTCTGATAGGTCTGCGCGATTCGTTGTCTTCGCGCTGGGACATAGACCTGACGGAGGTCAGGGGGGAAAACGCCGTTCCGGAAATCGCGGGGTTTGACCTTTACATATTCGAGCATACCATGCCCGAAATTATGCCTACGGACGGAGTCGTGTTTCTGATAAATCCCGACGTATCGCCCGAGGGCGCGGGAATAACGCTTGCCGCCGGCGAAGTCACGGGTGATTTTACGCTTTCCGCAGGGGATGCTCATCCCATTACCGAAAGGGTGAACGCCTCGGACATAACCGTCAGCAAATACAAACAGGTTAAAATGGCGGACGGCTTTGAAACATTGCTTTATGTGGGAAACGACCCCGCTTTCATGGTGAAAAACGAGCCGGGAGTGAAAATCGCGCTGATGCCTTTCAGCTTGAACAGCTCCAATTTTTCCGTTCTGATGAGCTTTCCCGCCCTTATGTACAACATGATGAACTACTTTTTTCCGGCGACAATAACCGATTCGCAGGAGACGGGCAGCGCCGCCGAATATATCTTTGAGGTGAACGATACCGTTATTCTCAACGGCAGGGGAGTGCAGCTTACCGTGACGGATTCTGCGGGGGCGGAGACGGAGCTCGACATTTTTCCCGCGGCAATCGAGGCGCTTTGTCCCGGTACTTACACCGTTTCGCAGATTCCGTTGTCGGGTGTGGAGACAATCGAGCGCTTTTACGTAAGGATTGCTCCGTCGGAAAGCGATTTGGGGCTGGTGGTCGACGAGCTTTACAGTCCGTATGCGGAGCTGCCCGAAAGATTCAACGATTTCGACCTGCTGCTTTATTTTGCAATCGCGCTGGTTGCGCTCGAATTTATCGAGTGGATTCTGCAAACGCGCGAGCACTTTTAACGGAGGCAATGCGACATGACGAATTTTCAGATAGAATTTACCCACCCGTGGCTGTTGCTGTTGCTTGTTCCCGCGTTGTTTTTCGCATTGTTCCCATATTTTCGGCTTTCCAAAAAGTATCGAAAGACGCGGAACCGCATTACGTCGATAGTTTTGCATATGCTTGTCATGGTTTTGAGCATATCCGTGCTTTCGGGAATAAATTTCAAGTACGAGCTTCCCAATACGCGAAACGAGCTTATTCTGCTTGTGGACGGCTCGTTCAGCGGCAGCGAAACGGAGGAAGCGAAAAACAATTTCGTTCAGGCGGTTCTTAACGAATGCGAGCCTGAAATGCGCGTAGGAATTGTGACCTTCGGGTTTAATCAGGTTTACGCCGCGCCGCTGACGACGGACAAAAGCAGAGCTTACAGACAGTATCTCGAAGCGGAAAAGCCGGACGGCTCGGCTACCGACATAGCGTCGGCGCTGCAATACGCTGGCGGAATTTTTGAAAATCCCCAATCGGGCAAAATTGTCCTTTTGACGGACGGAGACGAAACCGACAGAAGCGCGTCTGCGGTTATACGGACAATAGCGGCTTCGGGAATCACGGTGGACACCGTGCATTTCCCCGCGGAGCGCAACGACAGCGAGGTTTTGATAACGGGCGTGACGCTGCCCGATTACAACGTGGTGGTGGAGGATTCCTTCAAAATAGGGCTTACTTTGCAAAGCTCTTTCGTCGGCGCCGCAAACGTAACCTTGCTTGACAACGGAGAGCCTGTGGGAGAGCCGCATGCAATCGAGCTGGTAAGCGGCACGCAGACGGCGGAGTTCGAGCACGTGTTTCACGAGCAGGGACTGCACGCGCTGAGCTTTGAAATCTCAAACGACAGGGATACCCTTACTCAAAACAATATATTCAACTCCTATATTTATTTGGAGGTTTTCGACGACCTGCTGATTATCGAGCGCAACGCCGACGAGTCCGCCGCCCTTGCGGAAATTCTCGGCGAACAGTTCAACGTCAGCGTGGTCAACGTATTCAACGAGGAAGAACTGCCGACCGAGCTTGACGAGCTGAGGCAGTACGACGAAATCATACTCATGAACATTGCCAACGCGGATATGCCGGCAGGCTTTGACAGCATTCTGTATTCCTATGTAAATGAAATCGGCGGCGGTTTGTTCACTGTCGGCGGCAACAGGGAGGACGGAGAGGGCGGAACGATTGCAAACACCTACGACAGGCAGGATATGGCGGGCACGCTTTATCAGCAGATGCTGCCCGTGCAGGCGATAGACTATACTCCTCCCGTCGGCGTGGTAATAATCATCGACCGCTCGGGCAGCATGGATATGCGGGTAGAAGGCAGCGGTGGAAAAACCAAGCTAGATTTGGCAAAGGAAGGCGCAATGAGCAGCCTGCTGTCTCTGACCGAAAGAGATTATTGCAGCGTCATGACGCTTGAAGACGACTACAACGAGGATTTGGAGATGACTCCGCTTCCGCAGAGAGCCAAAATAGAAGCCGCGATAGAAAAAATAGAAATCGGCGGCGGCACGATTTTCACGGGAGCATTGGAGCGCGCGGGAGCGGCGCTGAGAGGACTTCGCAGCGTGGAAAGGAGGCACATAATTCTCGTCACGGACGGCGAACCCGGCGACAGCTTCTGGACCGACCCGATAAATCAGGTGGGCGGCTACGGCGGCGCGATAAAAAATAACGCTCTTTCGGGAATCACTCTCTCCATCGTGGCAATCGGCGTCGATTCAAAAGCGGCGCAGACCATGAAGGAGGCGACCGAGCTTGGCGGCGGCGAGTTTTACAACGTCTGGGACGCCACCACTCTTCCCGGCATAATGCGCGAGGATATGGACATTCCGCAGATAATCGCTTACAATCCCGAGCCTTTCACCCCCAAGGTGCGCGACCACAATTCTGTGCTCAACGGCGTGGACGAAAGTCTTTTGCCCGAGCTTGGCGGTTTTTACGGCACAAAAGTTAAAAGCGGCGCAAGCGTGCCTCTTATGGCGGAGTATGTTCCCGTGCTGGCGCAGTGGAAGTTCGGCAACGGAATGGTGGCAAGCTTCATGTGCGACTTGAACGGCACGTGGTCGTCGGAGTTTCTGGATAGCGAAACGGGGCGCAAAATACTCAACAATTTGGTAAACTGTCTGTTCCCCGTGAAAAATATAAAGCCGGGCGCCATTGACACGCGTATGACGGAGGAAAATTATATTACGTCTTTGAGCGTATACGCTTCGTTAGAGGAAAGCGAAACTCTTGAAATAACCGTAACCGAGCAGACGGGCACGGCGCAGCCCTCCGTTCAGAAATTTAATCCGACGGTCACTGACGGTTTCGGCAAGGTAGAGTTTGTGATAACCAATCCCGGCGTGCACGAAATCGCCGTGCAAATAAAAAACGCCGACGGCTCGGTTGCGGAAAGCTACACAACCTACAAGAGCTTTTCTTACTCTCAGGAGTACAACGTGTTCACCGACGACGAGGAAAACGCGCGGCTGTTGGAGCTTATTGCGGCGCGCGGTGGCGGCGCGGTCGTGTCTTCCGCCCAACCGTGGAAAATTTTTGACGACTTTCAACATACGCTTGAACACGAGTTCGACCCGAGATGGGCGTTCATAATTGCCGCTCTGGCGTTGTTCCTTCTGGATATAGCGGTAAGAAAATTCAAGTTTAAATGGCTGCACGAAATCGTAAGAGACCGAAAGCTCAAAAAGGAGCTGGGTCAAAACAAAAAGTAGGCTCCAAGGAGGAAAAAATTGAGAAAATTCTTTAAACTTACCGTTACTTTTACGTTGTTTCTCTTAACTCTTCTTGTTTTGACGGCTTGCGATTTTACGCCGAGACTGATTGCTCCTACGGGGCTTTCGGTAAACGAGAACACTCTTGCGCTCGGCTGGTACAAAATCGGCGGCGCAACGAGGTATACGGTGGAAATAAACGGCGTCGAATATCCCGTCGTCGAAAATTCTTATCCGTTGGCAAATCTCGAAGCGGGCGAGTATCGAATCCGCGTCAAAGCAATGGGCGACGAGGAAAATTTTCGGGATTCCGATTGGTCGGAGCCGCTTGACTTTGTCAGGGAGCAAGAGTCCGGTTTGACCTACCGACTGATTGACGCAAACACGGCTTACGAGGTCACGGGCATAGGCTCGGCGTCGGGCAATGTGCAAATCGACAGTGTTTTTCGCGGCAAGCCGGTAACAAGCATAGGCGACGGCGCGTTTGCCAACAACAGCCGCCTCACGGGGGTGATTGTGCCGGAGGGCGTCACGACAATCGGCAGGCGCGCGTTTTACAACTGCGCTTATCTCACGGAAGTGGCGTTGCCTCAAAGCGTAACGGGCATAGGCGAATACGCTTTTCAGAGCTGCCGCCGTCTGGAAAAAATTAATCTTCCGACAGAACTTAAAGAAATCCCCGCTTACGCCTTTTCCTATTGCCGCGCGCTCACGGAAATCAAAATCCCCGACGGAGTAGAGAGCATAGGCGAATATGCGTTTGCCAACTGCGAGGCGTTAATCTCCGTTTCCGTTCCCGACAGCGTAAGGACAATCGGCGAATACGCGTTTACCGTCTGCACGTCGGCAAAGACAATCGAGCTGGGCGCGGAGCTTTCCGCAATAGGCGAATATTCCTTTTATCGCTGCTCGTCGGTAAAAAGCGTCGTGTTGGGCGAAAAATTGAAGGACGTGGGAGCGTATGCTTTTTCGGCGTGCTCGTCGCTTGAAGCGATAGAAATTCTCGGAACGGAGGTGTCAATCGGCGAATCGGCTTTTTACAACTGCACGCTTCTTTCTCGGGCGGACATAAAGGGCGATGTGCTTTCCGTCGGCGAGTATGCCTTCGCCGGCACCGCGTTCTGGACGGAGACCGACCCGCTCGTTTATGTTGACAATTGGCTGGTGGGCGTAAACAATATTGAGGTTGAAAGCGTTTCTCTGCGGCAGGATACAATCGGCATAGGCGCGAGAGCGTTTGCGGGCTGCGAGCAGTTGAGAGACATATTGATACCGTCAAGCGTCAAATCCGTAGGCGAGCGCGCTTTTTACAAGTGCACGGGGCTGCGCGCGGTAGTGTTCGGCAACGGCGGAGTGGAAAGCATAGGGGAATATGCCTTTGCGGGCTGCACCGCGCTTCAAAGCTTTCAGCTGGGAGACAGTCTTAAAAATATCGACGGCTATGCGTTTTACGGCTGCACTTCCGTTACCTCAACCACATTTATCGGCGGGCTTCCCGCGTCGCTTGAAAGAATCGGCGTTTACGCTTTTTACGGCACGGGCGTGTGGAACAGAACAAGCGGCGTGGTGTATGTGGGCGACTGGGCTGTGGGCGTCAACGGCTCGGAGATGTACGTGACGCTGGACGCAAAGACGCGGGGGATAGCGGACTACGCGTTCTACGGCGCGACAGTGCTCGAAGTGAACATTCCGCAGACTGTGGAAATAATCGGCCGCGCCGCGTTTTACAACTGTATGTTTTTGCTGGAAGCGACCTTGCCTTCCTCAATAGAAAGCATAAACGACTATATGTTTTACGGTTGTATGTTTTTAAGCAGCGTCACCATTCCCGAAGGGATTACGGAAATCGGCCGCTCGGCGTTTTACGGCTGTCCGAGCTTGTCAAGCATAGTTATTCCCGACAGTGTGAGCAAGATATCGGATTTTGCGTTTTACGGCAGCGGTCTGCGTTCCGTCGAAATCGGCGGCGGCGTGAGAGAGCTCGGCGAAAACATTTTCAGCGGCTGCGTCAACCTTCAAACCGTAACAATAAAAGACGGGCTTTTGACTTTGGGGACGCGTATGTTTTATCGCTGCGAGTCCTTGAAAGAGGTGGTTTTCGGCAACAGTCTGACAACTGTCGGCAATTACGCCTTTTACGGCTGCAAATCGCTTGACAACGTCACTCTTCCGTCTTCGGTGGAAAGAATAGGCAATTACGCCTTTTACGGCTGTTCGTCGCTTAAAACGCTCGTCCTCAACGAGGGGCTTAAACAGATAGGAACAAGCGCGTTTCTCGACTGCAATTCAATCGAAACTATCGTTTTGCCTTCAACGGTGACGGATATAGGCAATTACGCTTTCAGAGGCTGCTCGTCACTTTCGGGCATAACGCTGAGTTTAAGCGTAACGACGTTGGGCAACCACGTGTTTTACGGCTGCAACACGCTCACGATTTACTGCGAGAGCAAGGCGGCGGGCGAAAATTGGGGAGCGCGTTGGAATTCGGGCTATCGTCCGGTAGTGTACGGCTGCGTTCTTTCATCAGACAAGTCTTTCGTGCAAGCCGTTGAAAAAAGCGCGGTGGAAAATTATCGGCTTGTTGACGGCGAACCAGTAAACACCGTTACCGCGCCCGTGCGCAGAGGGTATGAGTTTGTCGGTTGGACGACGACTGCGGGAGGAACGACGGCGGAGTACGCGGCGGAAAATTTTTGCGACGCGCCCGACGGCACGACGCTTTACGCCGTGTGGCAGGAAAAGTCCGAGCCTCAGCCTCCTCTTGACGAGCAAGAAGAAAACTGATTTTTTTCGGCATTTAAAAGCCCCCTTGAAAAGCGAGGGGGCTTTGATGTTATATATATTATATAGACTGCCTTTTTTCGGCGTGGCTTTGTTGTTTTGTCAAGCCGCCTTTTGCTTCGCGCGTTTGTTTTCTGTTTCAATTATAAATATGTTAAATCTCCGAGCGCGGCAATTCTTTCATTTGAAAATTTTGTCCGCGTCGTCGAAAGGAGTTTGGTCGTCCTTGAAATACGTCCTTCCCGCTCCGAAGTAGCCGACAAAGCTGCCTTTTTCTCCCTCGTCGTCGGAATGCGCGCAGCTCATTTTATACACCGTTAAGCCGCTTATTTCAATCGGAGCGGCATCTATTGTCAGCAGCGCTTTTTCATTGAAAAGCGAGTTGTCTCCGCTTCGGCGTTGGTGGTACAAAATGTAGTCCGAGTTGATTGTTTCTATGGATTCGCCAAGACGGAAATGCAGCCAATGTCCCGTTTCCAGCAGTGCGACGAGGTCGGCTTCCGTGGGTTGGGTTTTGAATATCGCCGAGTCGATTATGTCTATATTTGTTTTGCTGCCTGCCTGATACACTCTCGAATACATACGCGTAAAAATAAATTTACTTTCAGGATCGGTCTCGTACGTCGACGGCTGTCTGATGAAAATTTCCGTTTCGGTATCGGTATTGGCTTTGGTGAATTCGACGGAGGTGTCGAGAGCGTATTCGAGTTGGTTGCCCGTTGAGCCGATAAAGTGGATGTGGGAACAGGTGTCGGCGGGAAACCATATTTGCGTGGCTTTCGTGCTTATTTTCAGTCCCGAAAAGGTATCGGCTGCGCTCGTGTCCAGCTTGCCGTCCTCCGTCAGCTTGGGAGTGATTGTGAGATTGCTTATATCAATGGAGACGCATTCGGGAGCTAGACTGCCCATGCTTCCCCAATTGTAAAAATTGAGGCTGTAATCGTCGAAAACAAGCGTTTTGTCCTCGCCGAGGTTGGGCAGCACTATGCGCAGGGAAATGCCGCCGTCGGTTATGGTTTGTCCGTCAACCGTTATGGTTGTGCCGTCGGTGAAGGTAGCGGCAGTTTCTCTTGATTTCTTACCGGTCGCGGAGTCGTAAACGGGTATATTTTCAACCGTGTAGGATGGAAATTCGTACGCGCCGCCCAAAATGGCGTAATACATGAAGTCAAATGCCTGCGCCGTAAATTCGGTTATAAAAAAATTTGAAAAATCAAGTATTATTATCAGATTGTTGAGGTATTCGCACAGTGAGTTTTCGTATTTGGCATAGTGAAGAATACCGTTTGTTCTCAGATTTTCGTTTATTTTATCGTTTCCGCCGTCGGGAAATGCACCCGAAACGGAAAGTCCGCCGTCGGTGATTTCCACGTCGAAGCCGCAGCCGCGGTCGGTGCTGCTTTCGCCCGCCAAAATTTTGCTTTGTTCTTCAAGAGAGGTTTGGTCGTGGTCGGGGACGGGCGTGACGTCGGGCTCCTCCGCAGAAGCAAAAGAGAGCGCGCCCTCTCCCGAGATACCCGTCGAGGGCGACGCAAGCAGCGCGAGGGGCGCGACGACTGCTGAAAGGAGCAAGGCGACGAGCAGCAAAGCGCCCGCTATCCTTACCCTGCGGTTAAGCGTCGGTTTTTTCACCTTCGTCCTCCTTTGAATCCAACGGGACGTTTTGCGTGTTTTTCCCGTTCGCCGAGCTGAACGAAAACGCGCCCGTTGTTTTAATCTGTCTGTACGCCTTGGCGACGCGCCCGATTTTTCTTCCGTTGTTCAAACTGCGGAGAGCATTTTCGGACTCCGCCGCCTTTTTCGCGTCGCCTTCCGCCGTGCGGGATTTTTTGTTTGTAGAAAAAGCTTTATTTTCAACGCGCCTAATCAAACCGTCGGCGAGCAGTTGTTCAAAGCTCCTTGACGGGGGCGCAAAGTCCTGCGGAACCTTTTCGATTATTGTCAGAGAATGGGTTTGCGCCAAAAGCTTTATCAGCTCCGACGCGAATTTTACGCCGCGCTCGCTGTTTACGCGAAACAGAGAGGGCACGCCTCGATAAAATTTGCCGCGCTCGGAAACGTCGCAGATAAAATATTTGGCTTCCGTCGTCTGCGGCTCGATTGCAAGGCAGAGCAAAATCTTTCTGCCTCTTACGTTCAGCTTTGCGAGGAGCTTTCTGCCCTTTCTGAACGTTTCACACCGTTTGCTTATGCGCGCTTTGACTCCCGAAAGGGAAAGCAAAGCGTTTTTTATTGCGGAGTAGCGTCTTTTTACGTCGTCGTCCGCCAAAATCAGCCTTGCGCCGAATGTTTTTACAAAATATTCCTGTTTGTCCGTTAAAAAGAACGGAGGCTTCTGCGCGGCGGTTTCCGCTTTTTTATCCGTCGCGTCGTCAAAAGCGATTGCCGCCGAACTGAGAGCGTCGTCAACCGTCGTCGCCGTCCGTTTGGCAGTGTTGCCGCCGCCCTGCGTTTCAGCAGCCGCGTCGCGCGCCGTGAACAGAATGACAAGCTCCCAGACCAGATAAATCGTCATAGCCGCACACGGGCAGATAATCAGACTGATTATTCCCGCTTTGGAGCCGACAAAGCCCACGGTTTTGTTGAGGAACGCGGGCAGGGGAGTGGCTTTGCCCAGCACAAAATCCTGCGGTACGTAATAACCGTCGTCGAATACGTTGCTCGTGCCCTTTGTCAGATAAGTTCTTCTTCCCTCTGCGTCGGTTGAAACGGCGACGACCTCGTGCACCCAAACGGGGCAGTCCTTTACAAGCTCCGCGGAAAAGTCGTTTTTGTATTGGGCTACCGCGCGATAAAAAACAATCACGTCGCCGACGTCGTATTGGTCATCCCGATTGACGAAAACGACGTCGCCGACATAAAGTTCGCTTGCTTCCATGCTTTTTGACCTGATTACGCCAAACCTCAGTCCCGCAACGCCGTTTTCGCGCTGCGCGAGGGTGGACACGGTCATAAACAGGGAAAAAAGCAAAACAAGCGCAAACAGGACGTCGAGGACGACGCCGAGAGATTTTTCAATTTTTGCGCTTTTGAAAATACTCATGGTTTGCCTCCCGTTTGCGCTTGCGCTCGGTTAAGTGATTGCGAAATTAAGCTTGCGTCTGCGTCAGATTCAGCGAAAAAGTCAGACTGTCGTTAAAGGCTTTTGCGGGAGCGCTGTCTTTGACGGAAACCGTGATTGTGTAAACCACGGGCGTGCCCTGCGTGACGACCTCTGTTGCTTGGGCGGTTTCTTCTCCTACCTTGATTTCGACTTCAAAATTGCTTTCTGCGGACACGGTTGCCGTGAGCTTGGAGTCTATGGTTATATCGGAGCCGGCGGCAAAGGTGTTGGTCACCGTCACGGTGAAAACCCACGTGTCAGTCGTTTTGTTTGCTTCCGCAAACGTGAAGGTCACGCTGTGGCTTTCGGTTGTTGTCGTTTCGTCAAAGCTGTAAGACTCCTGACCGAAGCTCACCTGCTTGGTGCCGCCCGCGTTGGCAAAAGCTACCGTTGCGTTGACGTCGGTCGGGTTGAAGGTGAGCGTGCCCGTCGAGCTTAACGTGACGTTTGACGCCGCCCAGATGCCCACGCACATAACGGCGAGCACAAGCGCAAGCGAAACGATGGTTGAAAAAATCCTTACTTTTCTTCTCATAAAAAGGTCTCCTTTTTGTATTTATATCGCGTCGTCGCATACCCTTTCGGGAAAAGGGTATGCGACGATTTAATATCCGACATTTTGTTTTCCGAACGGGGAAATCTTTCGGCAATACCGTTTGTGTGTAAAATTATAACATAGGTGCCCCCCCCCCGTCAAATGTTTGAATGATAAATTTTTGTTTTACAGTTTTGAAATCGATAAATTCAATGTAAGAATATAAAAAAATATTCCTGTTTTTTTTGCGAGCTTTTGTCTTAAATCGTTGAATGTTGGAGATTTTTTCTTAAAACAAAAAAAAGCCCGTCGAAAACGGGCTTTCATTCATATTCCGACCGCCGCGGGCGCGGCGTAATTCAAAGCGTATTTTATTTGTAAAGAGACGTAGATTTTCTATGCTGAAAACTCGGCAAACTCGGCAGGCAGCGAGTTTACGCTTATCACCTTTCTCAGCGTTTTGGAAACCGCCGTCATATGGCGGTAAAGCTTGTCAAGCTCCGCTTCGTTCAGATGCTCCACAAGCTTGCCTATCAGGATTTGCATGGTCGCGTTGTTTTTGCCGATAAAATTTTTGCCGCTTTCGGTGATTTCCAAAATTACGACTTTTCTGTCAGAGGGCAATTTGGAGCGCAGAACAAGTTCGCCTTTTACCAGCCGTTCGACGATTCTTCCTATCTGATAGGGGGGCGCGTCGATTTTTTCCGCAACGTCCTGCATTTTTATAGGAGAGTTTTCGTCCACAATCGCCAAAACCTCGTTGTCGGCTATGTTCTGTTTTGTTTTGTTGGCGGTTTTTCCCATGAAAACGGGCAGAATCAGGCGGGTGTTGAGCAGTCGGGATTCTGCGTTGATTTGCTCTTTAAGCTGTCTGCACAGAGCGAAAAAATCGTATTCTCCTTTTTTTTCGGCGGGCAGCGGCTTTTTTTCAAACGCCGCAAGTATATAGTCGTAAATATTTGTAAGGTCAAGCAGCTCTTTCTCCGAAAGCGAAGCGCGCAGCAGCTCGTGAAAAGCAACGTCGCCGGAGTTCTTCATTTTGTCCATAAATTCGTTGCCGCTCTCCGACAGCCTGACGAAATTTGTTCGGCGGTTGTTATCCTTCTGATAGCGTTCAACGAGGTTGTTCTGTTCGAGCTGCGAAATAAGCAGGCTAAGATAGGGCAGAGTGAATCCCATGGTCTTGGCAAGCTCGCTTATACAGATATCTCGCGCGTTGTCTATGGTTTGCAGAACGCTGTATTTGAGGTTGTTGAAAACGGAGGACACGTCGAAAAGGGATTTGTTGCCGTTTAGCAGCTTTTTCGTGCGGGCGTGATGAATTTCAGCCAGCTCGTTTATCAGTTCGGTGCGTTCAAGCAGAGTGTACTGCAAATTTTTCAATGTTTCGGAAGAATACATGCCGGGTTGGTTTCCTTTTGTCACTGTTTATCAGTATATATATTTTGAATATATTTGTCAATTATTACTTTAAACAAAAAGTTAAATTTCGATAATATTAAATTGTGTTTGTACATGAATTTTAAGTTCCAACGGAAAAAATCCGATTTTTAAAATGTTTGGCATGCATTTAAAACTGTGCGGCAAGGATTTTTTTCACAAAGAAAATGACGCTATTGCATTGACAAAACAGTTAATAAATGCTAATATTAAAAAGCGATATCACAAAACGCAAAAATTTTCGACGTTTAAAGAACGAAAAAAGGAGAAAGGAGATGAAAAAGAGAAAGGCATTGTTATGGCTTTTAGCGCTTGCGGCGATTTTAGTCGGAGTATTGGCAGGATGCGGAAACGGATACAAAGTGACGTTTGCCGCGGGAGAAAACGGCACGCTTGCGGCTGTTTCAAACGGCGAAGCGATAGAAAGCGGAAGCAAAGTGGGAGCAGGCGAAGCAATAGAGTTTGAAGCGACGCCCGCGTCGGGATACGCGGTAGGAATGTGGACGGTGAACGGAAAGACGCAGACGGAGGGACTCGACGAAACAGGGACAAAGCTCACGCTCAAAGCGGACAAAGAGCTTGAAGTGAGCGTTACGTTCAGACGGGTTTATTCGGTGACGTGGGAGCTTGACGGAGGACGCTGGCCGGAGGGCTTTTCTCCCGTGACTAACGTAGCCGACGGCGACAAGCTGTATCCGCCTGCGGTGCAGAACAATCCCGTAAAGGACGGTTATACCTTCCTTGGCTGGTATACTAGTGCGAACGGAAACGAGAAATTCAATTTCACTCCGCCGATGTACGAATCTCAGATTGTTTACGCGAAATGGGAACTTGCCGTAGTCAGGCACGAGGTTGTGTTTACCTGCGGCGACAACGGCAGGATAGAACTCTCGGTAGGTGTCGAGGATTTCATCACCAGCCCCGCTCGTATACCCGAACACAGCGCCGTGGTTGTTCACGTTATTCCCGATTCGGGATATCATGTGAGTAAGCTTACGGTGGACGGCGTCGAAACCGAGCTTTTGGCAGACAATACGTATATAATTGAAAGTCTCGACGCCAAGACGGAGCTTTACGCCGAATTTTACTTTGAATACGATTGGTCTCTTGCGCCCGCAGACGCGGCGAACGTGATACGTGACCTTATGCTGACGGTGGGAGAATACGAAATCGGCGGCAATGCTTTCCATGCCGGCGAAGTTACCGAGGATTCGCTGACGGGCGCCGCAACTTTCACTGCGGGCAGCTTTGCTTTCGGCAATCAGATAGACAAGTACGGAGTGTCGGGCGGATTCAGAGTCACCGTCTATCAGAACGAAACCGACGCTTTGACCATTTGGGGCAACGACGGTTTGCCGGACGCGGAGCTTTACAGAAATATTATCATACAGGGCACGCCGCATGGAATATGGGTGGTAAAAACCCTGATAAATCTCGGTTCGCCCGCAAGAATGGGGCATTTATCGGGACAGAATATAGTGATGGACGAACCCTACAAGACTCAAAGCCTGGAAATAGAAGCGGAAGTCGCACGGCACGGTTTCAGGACTGCCGTCAGCGGCATTTCGGTTATGCTTTGCAGCATGGACGACACTGTATACGGCACACATATCTTTATTGAACAGAATCAGGGCAGCGCAGGCATAACCATAGCAAGGTTTTCAGCAAGAGTTTTTGCAGACGAGGCATGGGCGGAAGCGGCGCTTGGCTCCGTTTCTCTCAATGATACGCCCTACTCTGACGCGATAGGAAACGTTATGTTGACGTCAAACTCTCCCGTGCTTAAAGATACAATCGCGGACTTTCTCAACGGCACGCCGAGAGAACCCACTCCCGACCTTGAAGACGAAGACAATTTCATCGACAAGGATTTCCTCGACATGATGGTGGAAAAATACAATTGGGATACCGCGCTCCACGATACTCTGGAAAATATAGCCGTTCACGTATACATAGCGCGCGATTTTTCGGTGTTTGTGGGGCAGCCTACCTCATGGCACGGATTCCCCAACGAGCAGGCGACCGCCGTGCTCTTTTCAACGGAGGAGGGTGCAACGGAGTTTTTTGAATCGGGGCGGCATATAAATTCCGAGATAAGACCGGATGAAGAAATAGAGAACAGGCGCGTGCGCATAGGCAATCTCGTGGTTTACGGCGAAGAAACACCCTTCTATGCGTTGCTCAACATATTGCAGTGGGAGGGATATATCTCGCTTGACGAATATACGGTCGATTATTCCGTTTCCGGACAAAACGGAGAAATGTTTGCCAGCTTTGCCGAAATGGTTTACACCTTCGACAAGCCTATGGCGGACAAGGACGGCAATTTGTTTTTCCCCGACCCTATCGTTTTCAACAGGTTTGAAAGCGGCACAAAAATAGTCGACGGTTCGGTAATAGAGCTTTCCTTCAAGCCTGCCGAAGGCTATTTTGTGGACGAATTGACGATAAACGGTTTAAAGGTTGACGTGGTGGGCAATTCTTACAGATTTGCCGTGACGGAGGATGTTGAAATAAGCGTAAAATTCGGCACTTCGGCAAACTTCGGAGCTGTTGTGAACGACAACCTGACCACGGCGACGGTGGTGGATATGGGCGACGGCTGGGAATACTCCGCCGGCTGGGCGAACAACAACGAATGGCAGACGGAAACCGTTTTTACCGGATTGCTGAAAAGCAACGTATATGTCTTTTATGCCCGCAAGAACGGTGAGGAAACCCGTTCCTTTACCGTCAAAAAAATTGCCGACGAAGAACTGTTCGGTTTTGAAGACTGGTTTGCAAACGGAGTGCTCGGTTTTTCCGAGGCTTATTCCGAAGCAGGTATACAGGTGTTGTATATACCCGACAAAATCGGAGAAACCGACATCACGAGAACAAGCGGCTTTTCGGGCAGTTCGCTGGTCACCATAGTTGTCGCCGACGGTATAATCGAGCTTAATTATTTCGATTATTCCGCCGCTTTGGAAAATATAATTTTCCAAGAAAACAGCAAATGCACGCTCATAGGCGGGTTTAACGGCACTGCGGTCAGAGCAATAAATTTCCCCCGAGCGCTTGTCAGCATTGAAGCCAATGCGTTCAAGGATACGCCGCTCGAAGGCGCGCTTGTTATTCCCGAAGGTGTAACCGCAGTCAAAAGCAGCGCTTTCAAGGGGACTGCAATCACGTCGGTTACGCTTCCCTCAACGCTTTCCGAGCTTGGAGGAAACGTGTTTGAAAACTGCGCTCGGCTTTCAAGCGCAATCTTTGCAAAGGGAAATACGTCGCTTACGACCATTCCCAACAAGCTTTTTGCAGGCACGGCGTTGACTTCGATAACTTTGCCCCGCGGCATAAACTTTATCGGTTCAGACAATCCTTTCGGAAGCGTTATGGAAACCTTTGCGGTAGAGGAGGGCGAATCCGAAGCCTTTGTTTCCGTGCGGGAGGGAATCCTGTATTACAAGGAAGCGGGCGGATTGGTAATGGCGGCAATACCCGCAAATTATTCCTTTGAGAACAACAGCTTCACCGTGCCCGACGGCGTGTACAAAATCAGCGGAAATCTGTTCAAAAATTCCGGCATAACGCAGGTGACTTTGTCCGAAGACGTAACAGAACTTATGACAGACGCTTTCAACGGTGTGACCACACTGACGGCGGTATATTTTGCGGAAAACGGAAATCTTACGGTTATCGGCAGCAATGCATTTAAAAATACATCGCTTGAAAGTGCGGAAATTCCCAACACGGTGAAAACATTGGGCTCCAACGCGTTTGACGGGGTGACGACCTTAAAATCTCTGACCTTTGAAGAGGGCGGCGAACAGACTCTCAACGTCAAGGGGCAGGTGATTAAGGGCACGTCGCTGACAAGTCTTGCTTTCCCCGCAAGAAGTCTCACTTTCGACGGAAAAACCTTTGAAAACGTGTCTACGCTTGAAACTGTCACTTTTGCCGACTCGACAAACGAGCTTGTGCTCAACGAATCGGTGTTCAAGGGTACGGCAGTTTCCTCGCTGAATTTCGGCAACCGTCTTATCACATTCAAAAAAGCCGCGCTTAACAAGCTTGCAACTCTGACGTCCGTTATTTTCGGCGAAAACGCGATTATAAAGCAGGCTGAGGACGAAGCTTTTACCGGCACCTCCCTGACTACTGTACAAATCCCCGCCGTTGAAAACGTATCCAAATTCGGCAACGGCGTATTCGGCGGCATAAGCACGCTTGAAAGCTTTACGCTTGCCGAAAACAATACTGTTCATGAAGTTGTAGACGGCGTGCTCTATCTCAAAGACGGCGAAAATTTAATTCTGATTCAGGTACCCGCAGGAAAATTCGACGCACAGGATACTTTCGTCCTGCCCGACAATGTCGTGACAATCAAGACATACGCTTTCGAGGGGGTGACGGTGGACACGGTTTATACGTCGGCGGACAGTATTCTGGCAACTCTTGAAAAGGATTGCTTCGGTTATTACGTAGCGACGCTGTCCTGCAAAGTCAAAACATTGGTGCTTCCCGCAACCGTTTCAAAGTTTGACGCCAAGGCGGTGGAAAACTGCACGCAGCTTTCCGCAATCAACTACCGCGGCACGGGTATTCAATGGGGAAAGGTGGTTGCAGACAACAATCTTTCTTTGCCCGACAGCATAACGGTTACGCCGAATTTCGTTGATGCTGCTTGATGTATCAATCGAAACGTTTTGTTGTATATCTCCGAAAAAACCCGCAGACAATTTGTCTGCGGGTTTTTTCTTTCTCCGACCGCTGCGGACGATTTAACTGATATATATTTTATAGATAGGGATTTTGGGCGGATATTTTTTTAAGGCTTTGCCCGACGTTGAAAAAGCCTTTCCACGGGTCGGGCGCTTTCAGCCTTTTCAAGGCGTCAAAAACCGTCACTCCCGACGGAAGCACGCTGTCAAGCTCCTTCCAGGTAATGGGCATGGATACCCTTGCTCCCGCCCGCGCGCGCAGCGAGTAGGGGGCGACGCCTGTGGAGCCGCGGCCGTTTCTTGCCCAGTCAATAAAAATTTTCCCCTTTCGTTTTTCCTTGCGTATGTTGGAGGTGTATCTGTCGGGCCATTTTTTTTCGGCGGTCTCGGCGACGCGTCTCGCAAACTCGGAGGCGGTTTCCCAGTCCGCTTCGGGGAGCAAGGGCACGACGATGTGATAGCCCTTGCCGCCGCTCACTTTGAGAAAGGATTTTAAGCCGAGCGCGTCAAGCAACTTTTTTACGTCGCGCGCGCCCTGCCTGACCTTTTCCGCGGGAAGTCCCTCGTCGGGGTCCAAATCAAAAACAAGCATATCGGGCTTTTCCAAATCCGAAACCCGACTTCCCCACACGTGAAACTCCACCGTACCAAGCTGCACTTCGGAAATCAAGCCGATTTCGTTTTTCAGATAAAAATATTCCGACGCTTTGCCGTCCGAGCTTTTGATTGTTGCAGTTCCCGTTCCGCGTACGTCGGAGGTCGGGTGTTTTTTGAAAAAGCAGGCGTCGGAAACGCCGCCGTGGCAGCGCACCACGCTGACAATTCGTCCTCCCGCGTATTTCAGCATTCTTTCCGCCGCTGCGGCGTAGTACTCCGCCACCTCTTTTTTTGTCAGAGGAGGTGAGGCGAAAACAAGTCTTTGAGGGTTGCTGATTTTTACTCCGAGCACCGAGTCCTTGTCCGACTTGGACGTTTTTTTTGCGCCGCCGTCGGTTTGCGCTAAGGTGCGGGCGGTTTCCCGCACGACCGAACGCGCTTCCTTGTCGGCGCGCAGTCCCTTGTAGCTCGCCTGACGCAGTACGTTTTCGTCCGTCCACTCCGCAAACTGAATTTCCGCGACGGCGCGCGGTTTGAGCCAAAAAATGTGCTCTCCTTTTGTGTCGGGCGGCTGCGAAAAGGGGCATTTGTCGGTTTTAAGCGCTCGGAAAATTTCGAGCAGTCTCCGCGCCTCCGCCGCGCCGAAGCCTGTTCCCGCACGTCCCGCATATACAAAGCTGCCGTCCTCGAAGTATCCCAAAAGAAGCGCACTCACTCCGTCGGACCTTTTTGCGGTGCGAGTGAAGCCGCCTATTACAAATTCCTGTCGGTTGTAGCATTTGATTTTTATCCAGTCGCCGTTGCGGCTGCCCGAATAGGGGGAGTCGGCGCGTTTGCCGACAATTCCCTCCAATCCAAGCTTTCGGGCTGCGGCAAAGCACTCCTCCCCTTTGCCCTCGACGTGGGCGGAATATCGGATTGCGTCGTTGCCGTCGCCAATCAGCGTTTTCAGCCTTTTTTTTCTTTCTTCGAGAGGAAGTTCGCGTAGGTCTTTGCCGTCGAGTGACAAAAGGTCAAACACCATGTAAACGGGTTTTCTCCCGTCTTTGAGTCTTAAATGGTTTTGCAGCGCCTGAAAATCGCTTCTGCCCTCGTCGTCGGAGATAATCGCTTCGCCATCAAGCACGAGCGCGCGCCCGTTTGACAGCCTTCCGATTGCCTGCGCCAATTCGGGCAGCTTGTCCGAAAAGTCTTTTCCGTTGCGCGTCAAAAGCCGTACCCCGTCCTTTTGCGAATACGCCGCGATACGGTAGCCGTCGTATTTTATTTCGTAAACCCAGCCTTTTTCCGACGGCGGCGCGGCAACCTGTCGGCACAGCATGACGGGGGCGCGGTTAAAGGGAATTTCAGCTGCCGCCACAGCGGCTTTTTCCGCAATTCCTTTGGCAGAAAGCCCGCTTTTGACGCTTCTTTCTCTGCCTGTCAAGCCGCTTGTGTCCTTGGCAAAGGAGTCTTTTTCCTTGAACAGCAGCCAGTTCTCCTTTTCGTCTTCGGCTTTGTCTTTGTCGTTAAGCCGTACAAGCGCCCAGCCTCCCTTTAATCTTTTTCCGTCAAGTCGCAATTTGAGAGAGCCTTTTTCAAGTCCCCGCGCAAAGTCCTCCGTCTCCGTCCAGTATCCTTTGTCCCACAGCAAAACCGTGCCGCCGCCGTATTCGCCTTTGGGGATGACTCCCTCGAAGTCGGCGTAATCCAACGGGTGCTCCTCGACGCGCACGGCAAGACGCTTGTCCTTGGGGTTGAAGGAGGGACCTTTTGGTACCGCCCAGCTTAAAAGAACCCCGTCCCATTCAAGTCGGAAATCAAAGTGAGTCGTTCTCGCGTAGTGCAGCTGAACGGCAAATATTTTTCGCTTCTTGACGCCGACCGCTTTTTTTTCTTTGCCCGACGGCTCGGAGGTTTTAAGAAAATTTCGTTTTCGGCGATATGCTTCCAGTTTTTGTTCCATCGGGCGAATTATGAACGCTCGGAGCGATAATTATACGTTTAACCGCGGCGAGAGCGTCTTTGCCTCGCCCCTCCAACGTCGTTTTGCGGCGGATGCATTAAAAACGGAAAGGGAGCATGACTGAAAGTTTCACATAAAACCGGGAAAATAAGGTTGACAAAAACAGTTAATAAATGCTAATATTAAAAAGCGATATCACAAAATGCAAAAATTTTCGACGTTTAAAGAACGAAAAAAGGAGAAAGGAGATGAAAAAGAGAAAGGCATTGTTATGGCTTTTAGCGCTTGCGGCGATTTTAGTCGGAGTATTGGCAGGATGCGGAAACGGATACAAAGTGACGTTTGCCGCGGGAGAAAACGGCACGCTTGCGGCTGTTTCAAACGGCGAAGCGATAGAAAGCGGAAGCAAAGTGGGAGCAGGCGAAGCAATAGAGTTTGAAGCGACGCCCGCGTCGGGATACGCGGTAGGAATGTGGACGGTGAACGGAAAGACGCAGACGGAGGGACTCGACGAAACAGGGACAAAGCTCACGCTCAAAGCGGACAAAGAGCTTGAAGTGAGCGTTACGTTCAGACGGGTTTATTCGGTGACGTGGGAGCTTGACGGAGGACGCTGGCCGGAGGGCTTTTCTCCCGTGACTAACGTAGCCGACGGCGACAGGCTCGATTCTCCCGCTGTCAAAAACAATCCCGTAAAGGACGGTTATACCTTCCTTGGCTGGTACGCTTCGTCCGACGGCGCAGACGACTTTGATTTTTCGTTGCGGGTTAACTCCGACAGTACTATATACGCCCGTTGGGAAACTGCCGTTCCTAATTACAGAGTAACCTTTTCTTACGGCGACAACGGGTATCTCGACGTGCTTGTAGACGGGGAATCGATGATTTTCAGCCCCGCCCGCGCGGAAGAAGGAAGCCGCGTCGTATTTAAAATAAGTCCAGACGAAAATTACGTTGTGGAAAGCTTTTTAGTGGACGGAGAGGAAACGGCTCTTTCCCAAGACAACGAATATATTTTGGAAAGCCTGAATCGCAACGTGGACGTGTCTGTGACTTTCAAATGGCATTTCGACGATAAAGCGCCTGTGAGCGTACAGGCGGAAAGGCTGCGCCGAATGCTTAAAACGGTAGGCGAAAATTATCCCAGCGGCGAGCCTTTTTACACTTCGGAGGTGACGGTGGACAATATCGCCGGCTCTGCAAGTTTTACCGCGAGAGGCAACACCTTCGGAAATATGATTGACGAGTACGGCGTGCCGGGCGGATTCAGAGTAACGGTATATTCGAGTGAGGCTGACGCTGCCTTTGTCTGGGGCGACGGGATTGAAAAGGGCAAAAGACTGGGGCATATCATAGTCGAGGGCAAGCCCCACGGCATTTGGACCGTCGAAACGCTGATAAAGCTGGGAGCACCCGCGTCAATCGGAGAAATTGTCGGAAATAAGATAAACGTTGACGACGTTTATGCGAAAATTGCGCTGGGAATACAAAAGGAACTTACCCGACACGGTTTTCAAACGTCGCTGAGCGGGATTCACATCATGATATCCAGCGAAACGCAAGAAGCTTTTTGTGCGCACGTATACATAGAGCAAAATCAGGGCAGCGCGGGCGTTGTAGGCGCCAGATTTTCTGCAAGGGTATTCGGCGACGAGGCTTGGGCGCAGGCGTCGCTGGGTTCTCCGTTTCTTGCCGACACAAAAGAAAATGCGGTTGTGGGCAAAGTCATGATTACGTCCAACTCTCCCGTTTTGCGAGATACGATTAAGGATTATCTCAACGGCACGCCCAGAGAGCCGACTCCGACTCTTAAAGCAGAGGAAAACTTTCTCGACGAAAATCTGGAAAAGACGTTGGAGGAAAAATACAAATGGGACGATTACCACAAAAATGCTACGGTAAGGTTCGTTGCACGCGATTTTGCCGCGCTTTGGACGGCTCCTACATCAATGTTCGGTTTCCCGATAGAAGGCGTTTGGTCGGTTTTGTTTTCTACCGAGGAGGGTGCGATTGAGTTTTACGAGTCTTACAGAGATTTCGACGCAGAGACCCGTCCCCGTGACGAAGCGCGGGTGCGCATAGGCCGCTTGGTGGTGTTCGGCAAGGAGGTGGCGTTCTGGGGATATCTCAATATTTTGCAAAACGAAGGTTTCATTTCTCTGGAAACCCGAACCGTGGAATATTCGGTTTCGGGCGGCGAAGCCTCAGGTGAAATGTTTGCAAGCTTTGCGGTTTGGGAGTATACTGCCGAGAGCGGCACCGTCATAGACGGAGAGCTTGTTTTTCCCGAGCCTCTGGTAGTAAACAAATTGGAAAACGGCGACACCGTGGTTTTCGGTTCCGTCATTGAGCTGACGTTTTTGCCTGCCGAAGGCTATCGCGTGAAGGAAGTCAAGATAAACGGAGTTTCTGTCGAGATTGCGGGCGACTCCTATCGCTTTGCGGTAGAGGAGGACGTCTCGGTGGAGGTCGTTTTCGAGGAGACGACCGCCGCCTGACAAAACGGAAAAAACAAACACAAGCGGCAGCGCCCCAAGGCGCTGCCGCTTGTGTTTGTTAAGGACACGTTTTGGTTTAACGTCAGTCAAAACGCGTAAGTATGTCGTAAATATATTCGTAACACTCCGTCAGTTTTATTCTTTCCTCTTCGGTTGTGTGCTTGTCAAGCTGCTCTTCAAGGTTGCCGTGCAGCATCTCGAAGGTGTTTTCCACAAGCTCCTTTCCGAGCGGAGTAAGCCCTATGTAAATGTTTCTGCGGTCCTTTTCCTTCTGAAATCTGTAAACAAACCCCTTGGAAATCATTTTGTCTATGTATTTTGTGGCGTTGGCTTTTTGCAGCGCCGTCTGCTGCGCCACCTCGGTCATATTCATGGGGGATTTGTTGAGCGAAACAAGCAGGTTGTTTGCTCTTATGGACAGGTGCGCTTTGACAATCGGCAGCTTTTCCGTCAGGTGTCTCGGACGGATGATTTTGCGGTTTTCAAGCTCCGCGACCTCGTTTTTGATGTTGTAAAACGCGTCCATGTCGAACTTTTTTGCTTTTTTTTCTTCGAGTGTTTCCATATCGGGTATATTTTACGCCGAAGCCTGTCGTTTGTCAAGCAATTGTAGTTATATTTTAACTGTTTCCAAAATCGCAAAAATTTTCCTGCAAAACACGCGTTCTGCACAATAATTCAATGCGAATGCAAAAATTTTAAGAAATGTTCAAAAAAGCGTTGACAAAGGCTGTGAAATATCATATAGTATCAATAACAGTTGTAGAACTACTACAATAGTAAAAATTTAAAAAAGGAGAAACGAACCATGAAAAAGATTGTTTTGACAGTTCTGGTCGCAGCGCTGCTGCTTTTGACGTTTGTCGGCTGCGCACCCAAAACTTTCACGGTGACCTTTGACACGGACGGCGGCTCGACCGTTGCCGCGCAGACCGTCAAAGAGGGCGAAAAGGCGACAAGACCTGCCAACCCGACCAAAACCGACTTCGAGTTTGACAACTGGTACACGGCAAAGACGGGCGGCGAGGTTTTTGACTTTGACAAAGAAGTGACGGGCGACGTTACCGTTTACGCGCGTTGGACGGCGGTTTCTGCCAAAACCGTTACTTTCAAGGTAAATTACGTTGCTGCGGACGGTCTGGACGACTCTCACGACAAGAGCGAGACGGTTACTTTGCAGGTTGGCGCGGCTCTGCCTTCCGTCAGCTACGATTACATCGAATCGCGCGGTTACTTTACCGACCAAGCCATGACGACGGCTTTTTCCGGCGACAAAGTCACGGAGGATATGCCCGAGCTGTGGATTAAGCTGGACAGAAAGCTTACGATAACCGAAGGTCAATACGTCTTTACGCTGCGCGAGGACAACACTACTTACGCAATAGCGGAAAACGCCGCAAACAAGCCGAGCGCCGCCGAGATTACTTTCCCTACAAAGGTAGGTCCTTACGACGTGACGGCTGTGGCAAGACGCGGCTTTATCTCCTCGTCGTTCACCAAGCTTACCATACCCGAGGGTTACACCGATATAGTCGAAAACGCCTTTTACGGCAACACGTCTTTGGTGGTGGTCAATTTCCCCTCGACGCTCAAAGCAATTGACGCCAATGCGTTTCTCGACGCAAGCTCTCTCACCGTCGTATGGTTTGCCGAGGGACTCGAAACGATAGGAATAAACGCTTTTTCAGGCACCAATCTTCCTTTCGTCATTCTCCCCGCGTCGCTTAAACTTATAGAAAGCGGTGCGTTCGACATCCCTTCGCCGACGGATGACAAGGTGCTCAAAGAGGTGCTGTTTATGGGAAGCGTCGCTCCCCAAATAGAAAAAGGCGCTTTCGGCAATGAAAGAAGAGACTATCTGTGCGCAAGAGACGCGTTGGACGCTTACAAAACGGCTTTGACCGTCTCCGAAACCGGCGGCAGCCTGTATGAGTTCGACGACACGAGATTGGATTTTCAGGGACGTTACACTGCGGCGGAAGGCGAGCGGTTCGGAATAGAATTCTGGATGAGCGGCAGCTGGAAGGGCGTTGTGGAAACAGTCGATTCCTTTGAAATAGTCGAGCTGAGCAGTTACGATTTGTTTTACTATATTGGCGGCGCGGTAGAAGAAAGAAGGGCGGCTCTTATAGAAAACGACACCTTCACGTTCAAAATGTACGGCGCGGACACGGACGGGTTTATCATCGTTGACGACGTGCTTTACGACTACATCGGCAGCGAAGAAGTGCTTTACATACCCGAAAACATAACCGAGGTTGCGCCTGACGCCGTTCAGGGACTTTTGACGCTCAAAATGGTTATATTCGGCGACAAGGTGACGACGGTGGGCGACAGAGCGTTTGTCGGAAACCCTTATCTCGTATCGGTGATTTTCGGTACGGGCATAGACCACATAGGCGACGACGCGTTCAGTATGGCAACTTATCTAATAGACATACATTTCCCCAATGCGGAGAAAGCGCCTTCCTATATCGGAAAGAATGCGTTTTACAGATTGGACGGCATAGCCCTTGTTCCTTCCACAACCGAGTGGGGCGGGCTTATGACGGTTTACGTAGGCGGCTCCTTCTGGGGCGACGCAAGTCCCTCCGCGTATGTGACGCTGTTCAACGTCAACAACAAGGCGCAGGACAAGGACGGCAATGAAGTCGGGGCGTACAGCAACGATTACAGTGATTTTGTAACCATTGCCTCCGAAGCGGGTACTGACAAAAAGGGCAAGACCTACAATCTTGCCGACGGAAACAAATTGTTCCTGTCCGGCGGCGACTCTGCAATCCTGTTTGTCGAGGCGGACGGCGTTACAAGAAGAATCTGGGGCGCTTACCGTTATGACGACTATGAAAAAATCACTTTCAGAGCGGGCTTTACCGTGGACGGAGAAGCGGTTCTCTATTACGGCAAGCCTTCGGGCGACGATTTTGTGCTCCGCGACAAGGTATTCGGAGCCTACGACGACGGCTATATTACCGTTGTGTTTGACGGGTACGGCGCGGCGAGCGTGGTTATAAACGCCGAGCTTTCCGACGGAACCTATACTCTGAACGGCAACGAGATTACTTTTGCGGGAATCGACGGACTTGCCTCCGCTTCCTTTATCCCTTCGGAGACGCAGGAGAATTCGTCAAAGCTGACGCTGACCTACGGAGGCTCCTCCCACACCCTGACCTATACGGGCAAGGAAAAGGGAAGCTACTATGATTTGAAGCTGGGCGCAAAGATTGAGCTTGACGGCAAGAATATCGACAACGAAGGCGGCACTGCCAAGATTTACTTCAAGCATCAGGAGTATGAAAGAAAATATAAGCTCGAGGGTACCAAGCTCTATATAATATGGATAGAAGGCACGGACGGCAGCGAAGACGTCTTGTGGAACTGGAGCTTTAACAGCAGCACGCGGAAAATCACGGGCTATTGGAATTATCATTTGGACGAGTATGAATATTACTTTGAGTTCGGGCTTCTCGCCGAGGGCGAAGAAAAGGGCGCCTACACCTCCGCCGCGGGCGACAAACTGACTCTTGACGGGTTCTTCGTTGCGGAATATACCCCCGCAAGCGGACAGGCGGAAAAGTGGAATTACTTTATGATGAGCGACGTCTCCGTTTTGCTTACGTCGGGCGAGTCATATAAACTCCTCGTGCTTGACGACGCGTCGTTTACCGAAACGGAGGTTACCGAAACGTCGGTTGCGGGACAGTATTACGTCGCGGAAAGAAGCTACAAGGTGTGGCTTGACGGCAACGGCAATATGCTTTACGACAGCAATATGAGCGTGTACACCTATGTCGTCGAGGGCAATGTGTTCAAGCTTACGTCTTATGACGACAGCGGAACGCCGCATGTCCACGAAGGCAAGTTTGCTCTCGAAACTGACGGCTACATTGAAACGGCGTTCTATTCGTACGGCTACAGCTATCTGAGACTGTTCAAAGAAAAGCTTGAATACACCACCGTTTCGTTTAAATTGGACGACAAGTCCTACACGCTTGCGATTTTTGAAAACAAGTTTGTTTACGCCTATCAATACGGTCAGGCAATAGCTTATACCGGCAGCGTTGCGGATTACGCCGCCGCGAAAGCCGCGATTGCCGCAAAAGAGGACTTTGAAGTCACTCTTGACGGCACGGTTTACACGGCTTCTTACGACTCCGACAGCTGGGCTTGGACATTTACCACCAAAAGCTGAAAACAGTTTTTTCACACGTTTATCCCCCGAACAATTCTGTTCGGGGGATTTGTTTAACTTAAAATTTCCAATATTTGTCTAAATGCGAAAAATATCGAAAAAACGCTTGCCATTGACAAGTTGCCGTGTTAAAATCATAATGTAATAAAATCATGATGAAATAATTTCTCATACTATATGTGGATAGACGCGGCTGTTAAATGCCCCATTTAAGCCGTTCTAAATATTTTTTATCGGGAGGATAAAAATGAAAAAGACAAAGTTAACTCTATTGCTCTTGGTCGTTGCGATGCTTGTGCTCACACTGTGCGCTTGCCAACAGACCTATGACGTTACTTTCGAATTGGGTTACGACAACAAGACGGAAGTAAAAACCTATGATAAGGGCGCAAAGGTGGATTTTTCGCCTACCCGCACCGATTACGACTTCGGCGGCTGGTTCAAAGACGAGGCTTTGACTCAACCGTGGGGCGACTCGGTCGTTGAGGCGGACGTTACGCTTTACGCCAAATGGACTCCCAAAACTACTACTCAGGTCACGGTGACGCTGGACTACAATTATCACGGAGCGCCCTCCCCCAAGCAGGAAACAATAACTGCGGGGACGGCTTACACTCCCGAAGTTCCTCAGCGCACCAACTATGACTTTTTGGGCTGGTTTACCGACTCCTCCTTCTCGCCTCCTCCGTTTTCCAACGGAACGGTTGTCAATGAGGACATAACTCTGTACGCGAAATGGCAGGTCAAGCCCGAAGTGCAGGTTGACGTGACCCTCAACCTCAACTACGACGGCGCACCCGCGCCTACGGTTGTCAGCATAGCCGAGGGCGAAACGCTGTACGCGGAAAATCCTACGAGAGACGAATATGAATTCAAGGGCTGGTACCTCGAAGCGACCTTGGAAACGCCTTTCGACGTCACCACGCAAATAAACGAGGACATCACCCTTTACGCCAAATGGGAGATTCTGCCCGAGCTGCGCTTCGAGCTTTCCGCAGACGGCAATTCTTACTCCGTTTCCGCAGGCACGTTTAAGGGCGGCGAGCTGGTTATACCCGCAGCCTACGAAGGCAAGCCCGTGACGGAGGTCAAGGCGGAGGGCTTCAAAAATGTCGGCGCGACCAAGGTTTATGTTCCCGACAGCGTGACGAAAATCGGCAAAGGGGCATTTGCCGAAAACAATATAACCGAGCTTACCGTTCCCGTTTTGGGCGACGGACAGGGCAACGCTTTTCTCGCCTACATATTCGGCGCGGACAGTGCGGACAACGCTTCGGCAGTTCCCGAAACTTTGAGAAAGCTGGTTGTCGGCGGCAATGCCGCTCCCGCGGCGAATGCCTTGAAGGGCATTGACTGGCTCAACGACCTGACTCTGCCCGCTCTCGGCGATCTTTCCGTAGCGAATCTTTTCGGCGGCGGAGATTATATCACCGGCATTGAAATTTTTGCGGTTCTCGGCGGCGACTCCATAGAGAAAGGCGCGCTTGCGGGTATGTCCGCTCTCAAAGAGCTGACGGTGCCCTTTGTGGGCGCAACCAAAAACGATACGGGCGAGGAAGGTCTCTTCGGATATATTTTCGGCAGCGACTCTTACTCCGGTTCGTTTGAAATCAAGTCGGGTCTCTCCGCGGAGGATTATATATCCCCCGAATTGTGCTTTACCTTCTACGTACCTCAGGGACTCAAAAAGGTTACCGTTCTTGACGGCGACGTGTTCGACGGCGCGTTCATGAACATGAGGACGTTGACCGAGGTTGTTTTCGCAGACGGCGCGGACACGACCTACATCGGCGAAGCCGCCTTTATGGGCGCAGTCGCGCTTGAAGGCTTCACCGTGCCGGCAGGCGTAAGCATCGTCGGCGACTACGCTTTCTGTTTCTCGGGAGTAAGGACGGTGGATATGTCCGCGGCGGACGAAATCACCGTGCTGCCCGAATATATCTTCGGCGAAAATACGAGACTCGCTACAATCTCTCTGCCCGAAAATCTCGTTACGATAGAGGGATACGCGTTTTATATGGCGAGCGCGCTTAAAAACATCGTTATTCCCGACACTGTTACCGAAATAGGCGAATATGCGTTTTATGCCTGCACCTCGCTTGAAAGCGTGAGTCTGCCCGCCAATCTCAAAACGCTGGGCGCAAGCGCGTTTTCACGCTGCCTGTCGCTTGAAGGCATGGAAATCGACCAATCAAACAAGGATTTCGTCACCTATGACGGAATTTTGTACAGCAGCGACTATGAGCTGGCTTACGTAGTGCCCGCAGGTATTGTCGGTCCCGTGAGAATGCCCGAAGCCGTCACCATCATTCCCGGCGGTTTCTTCAGCGAGTGCAAAAACCTCAAAGGAGTCATTTTCCACGACAAAATCACTGCAATCGGCGACAGCGCGTTTGCTTACTGCACCGGTCTCGAAACTTTGACTATCGGCAAAAACGTGACGAACATCATGGAAAACGCGTTTATTTACGCAGGCAATAAAGACACCGTCATCAATTTTGAGACTGGCTCCAAGTACGCCTATGTCAAAAAGGATGCTTTTTACAGACTTACCGCCAAGGAAATCAACCTGCCCGCAAGCGCGGTGACCTTTGACGGCGAAGCGTTCAGAATGTGCGAGGCGGAAGTCAAGTTCCACGAGGACACCACCCTCACAACTGTTGTGGCGGATATGTTCAAGGACTATCTCGGAACGTCCATCGAGCTGCCCGCGAGCGTGACTACCATAGGCGCGAGAGCCTTTATGGATGCTCTCAACCTCGAAACAATCGAGTTTGACGCGACGAAAATAACTTCGGTCGGCTTCGACGCCTTCCGCAACACCAAGTGGTACAACTCTCAGCCCGACGGCATAGTTGTTCTCAGCGGACTTGCGTATGAAATCAAGGGCGCGAGAAACACTCTCACTTCCGTGACTTTGCCCGCCGACACCGTTGTTCTTGCAGGCTCGCTTTTCAACGGCTGCTCCAACCTGACGACGCTTGTCCTCAACGAGGGACTTTTGGCAATCAGCGGCTCGGCTTTCGCAAACTGCGTCAATCTCATCGAGCTTGTCATACCCAAGACGGTCACAAGCATCGGAGCGCAGGCGTTCAACAATATGAGCGCGACAATCGTGTTTGCGACGGACGGTAGTCTGACTCATTTGGGCGACCAGGCGTTTTACGGCTACAAGGGCAAGACGCTAAATATCCCCGCTTATGTAGAAACTCTCGGCGCAAGCGTGTTCTATCAGTTCGAGGGCGAAATAATCTTTGACGACGACTCCGCCATCACGGAAATCGGCGCAAGCGCGTTTGCGACGTATTACGGCAGAGAGCTCACACTCCCCGCGGGCGTCACCACAATCAAGAGCAGCGCCTTCTCGGGAGCGCTTTATGTGACGGAGCTGACCTTGCCGGACGGTCTCAAAACCATTGAAGCAAACGCTTTCACGGGCATGAACTCCATCAAAACTCTCACCATCCCCGCGTCGGTGGAAACTTTGAGAGAAAAAGCTTTTACCGGCTTCAACGGCAGCTATATTACCTTTGAGGGCACGACTCCTCCTCAGGTGCTGAATGCAAGCGGCGAAACCTCCACCAATATAGGCATAAGAGGTGGAACTGGCACAAACGGTCATGTGATTGTTCTTGTTCCAAGCAGCGCTTTGGAGGCTTACAGAGCGGCATTCAACGACAAAACCGAGGCAGGCGAGGGCGTTAAGCCGGCGCTTACCGACGAGCTTGTTTACTCCACAATAGACGAGTCGGACAACGACTTTGTGATAATCGACACCGAAAACAACGGCAAGAAACTCATCGCCTATGCAGGTGACGCGGTCGATAAGATAGAAATCCCCAACGGCGTCACGGAAATCGGTCCCGCGGCTCTGAGTCAGGGCAACGGCACCAAGTTCAAGGCGGACGGTCTCAATTGGGTGGTTGTACCCGCGACGGTTCAAACGATACACGGCAACGGACTCAGCGGCGTGCGCGTGGTCGAGTTCCTCGGCGACGAAATGCCCACAAAGGGCAACGAAGGCATAGGCAACTGGTCTTCCACGAACAAGGTTTCCGTTGTTATCGTTCCCGACGGAGCTTACGATACTTTCGTAAACGACAAGACCAATTTCGGCACGATTAAGAGAAACGTAATTGAAAAGAGCGAAATCAATTCGGACGGCTTTGCAATCTCCAACGGAGAGCTAAAAGCGGTGCTCAACTCCGCCGCCGATATAACCGTCCCCGCAAGCGTGACCAAGATAGCCGACAAGGCGTTTTACGGTCTGTCTTCCATGGAGACGGTAACCTTCCTCGGCAACGTGACAAGCATAGGCGTCGACGCCTTCCGCGAATGCGTCAATCTCAAAAGCATCACGCTGCCTGCTTCCGTCACCGAAATAGGCACTTACGCTTTCGGCAATTGCAGGTCGCTTGAACAAATCGTTCTTCCCGAAAATCTTGTGACGCTGGGAAATAATGCTTTCAACGAATGCGTTTCGCTGACAAGAGTCACTTTCAACAGCAAGCTTGAAAGCATAGGTACAAACGCGTTTGCAAAATCCGCTCTTTCGGGAGCTTTGGTACTGCCTTCTAGCCTAACCTCGCTGGGCGACGGCGCGTTCAACTCGACTCTTATCGAGTCTGTGACGCTGCCCGACTCTCTTGTGACACATACTTACAACTATGCAAACGGCGCTTTCGGCATGTGCTATCGTCTCAAAACGGTGTCGCTGGGCGGACTGACAAGCATACCTCAGTATATGTTCCAGTATTGCACGTCGCTTGAATCCATCGACCTTACCGGTATAACCGACATCGGTCCCGACGCGTTCAACAACTGCGTGTCGTTGAGCGAGCTGGTTCTGCCCGAGGGGCTAAAAACCATAGGCGACAGAGCCTTCATTCAGTGCCACAGTCTTGTGTCCGTCACAACGCCCGAGTCGCTTGTGTCAATCGGGGTATCCGCTTTCGGAGCGCAGGGAAGCTCGGGCAACTATCCTACGAGCTACACTCAGTGCAGAAACCTTAAATCCGTCCACATCAAGGGCGCGCCGACAATAGGGGATATGGCTTTCTTCTACTGCCCTATCGAGACGCTTGTCATTGACGGTTGGAAAAAAGGTACGACATCTACCTCCAACGGCACAAACGCGTTTGCCGCGGCGGCAATCACCTCCGTCACGCTCGGAGAGGGCGTGGAGTATATAGGCATGGCGGCGTTTGAGAGAAGCCCCGTCGAGTCCATAGTTCTGCCTTCCTCTTTGGTGGAAATTGCAAGCTATGCTTTCAGGCGCACAACCGCTCTCGAATCTCTCACCTTTGTCGATCCCGCGACGAGCAAGCTCACGACAATCGGCGCATACGCTTTTGACAGCAGCGCTTTGAAGTCGTTCGCAATGCCCGACAACTACAAAAAAGTCAACGCGCAGATTTTCTACTACTCCAACATAGAGGAAATCACGCTGGGAGCGAATACGACTCAGATTGAAAACAACGCTTTTATCGGCAGCAAAATCAAGAGCATCTTCCTGCCCAAAACTCTGACGCACGTAGGCAGCGGAATTTTAGGAAGCTGCGAAAACCTGGAAAAGATTTACGTTGGGGCGACCGAAGAAGAAGTCAACAATATGATAGTTACAAGCAATGTTGATTTCAATTCCGAAACTCCTCAATGGCATCAGAACTGGGCAAACGGCATACCCGACGGCGCCGAAATCGTTTACGGCTACGCGCCCGAGCAGGATGAGACCGAAAATGCTTAACTGAAAATATGTAACGAAACAAAAAAAGCGGACCGATAGGTCCGCTTTTTTATTAGCTGATTTATTTGCCGAGGCAAAACCTGCTGAAAATTCTGTCGATAATTTCCTCGTCCGCGGTATCGCCCGTAATTTCGCCCAGAGCCGTTCTTGCCGCTCTCACGTCCTGAGCGACGCAGTCGAGCGTAATTCCCGAGGAAAGCGCGTCCAGGGCGTTTGCAAGCGCTTCCGACGCGCGCCTTAGACAGTCGGCATGGCGAAGATTGGTTATTATCAGTCCGTTGTCCGCGTCCTTGATTAGCAGGGAGTAAATTTTTTCCTTCAAACGCTCTATGTTTTCGCCCGTAAAAGAGCTGACTGCGACGCCGTCGTTTCCGAGCGACGCTTGGTCGTAACGGTAAATATCGTTTTTTGAATATACGTTCAGCACGGGGCAGTCCGTTCCGAGCATTTGGTTTTCCCGCGCGGACAGCTCCTTGTCCGCCGCGCCTTCTCTGATGTACAGGACGACGGAGGCGCGTTTTGCGGCGCGTTTCGAGCGTTCTATGCCCTGCGACTCGGTAGCGTCGGAGGTTTGTCTGAAACCCGCCGTGTCGGCGAAGGTTATTTTCAAGTCCTTGTAAACAAGGGAAATTTCCACCGTATCGCGCGTAGTACCGTGAGTGTCGGATACGATGGCGCGTTCCTCGCCTGCGAGGGCGTTCAAAAGACTGCTTTTCCCGACGTTGGTCGCGCCCACGATTGCGACGTAAGCGCCGTTTTTGACAAGTCCGCCCAGCCTTACCGTTTTGACAAGCGCGTCGATTTTTCGTTTTGCGCGGGAAATTTCTATTGTCTGTTCCGCGACGGTGGCTCCTTCAAGCTCCTCTTCGGGATAGTCGAGAGCGGCTTCTATGGACGCTTCCGTATCGCAGAGCGCGTCGAGGAGCTCTTCAATCTTTTTGCCCAGCTCGTTCTGCGCGAGCATGGCGGCTGCGCGCGCCGCTCCTTTCGACTCGGCGTCAATCAGGTCGATTACGCCCTCCGCGTTGGAAAGATTCTGCTTGCCGTTGATAAACGCGCGCTTTGAAAACTCGCCGTTGAGTGCGGGACGCGCGCCCAATTCAAAGCAGCGTTCGAGCACGGCGGAGGCAGTCGTTTCTCCGCCGTGACAGTGAAATTCCACCGACTCCTCGCCGGTAAACGAGCGCGGCGCGTCGAAAAACACGCACATGGCTTTGTCGTCGAAATATTTCGTGCTGACCGTGCCCGCTTTGAGATAGTTGGCTTTGTCGGGAAAGGGTGAAAACATTTTTGCCGCAAGCTTTTTGCAGCCCTCGCCCGAAAGCCTGATTACGTTTATCGCGCCTCTGCCGTGAGGCGTTGACAATGCGGCTATAATCATATCTAACTGTCGTCGTTTTCTTTTTTGATTTTGTCCTTGCGCAGCTTGGCGCGGCGTTTTAGGTGCATCGTTACGAGCACCGCCGTCATTATTACGGCTACAAACAGCACCGCCGCCCCCGCGCCGAAAATAACGTATGTTTCGGGTTCCAGTCCCGTTGCGACAAACACTTCGTCACGGGTGAGCTTCATGCCCGGTTGAAATCCCGCAAAGGACATATCTCCGCGCGGCGCGTAAATAGTGGAGCCGTAAACCGCCGTTTCTTTTTTGAGGACTTTTTTTCCGTCCTTGCTCAAAAAAGTGTAAGTGTAGGTGCGCGGCGTTACCTGATAAACCGCCTTGAACTCTACGTTTCCCGTCAGCGTCATGCCCTCGGCGTAGCCCTCAAAGCCCAAAAAGGTGAAAATGTTGCCGGGGTCGGCTTTGTCTCCTACCTCGGGCGGTTCAAAAGAGTCTCCGTATATGCCTTCGCCCGTTTTAAGCACCGTGCGTCCGTCGTTGTCGAAAAAGGTATATCTGAAAATCCTGTCGCGCTTTTCATACTGCGCCACAAAGGTCATTTCCGTTTCCGACGCAATCATTCCGTCATCGTAGCCCGTCCAACCGATAAATTCGTATTCATATCTGTCGTCGGTTTTGTCGGGGGCGTCCGGCAGAACGAACGGACGGTTTTTGTAGCAAAATCCGTTGTAGATGAGAGTGACTCCGTCGCTGTCGAGACAGCGGTAGTAAACGTCCTCGAGCCTCTGCGCGGTCAACTCGGCGGCGCGTCCCGCGCGACCGAACACGATTTCGAGACCGGGGTCCTCCAACGCGGCGCCGCTGCCCGTATAAAAGCCGAAATTTTCCGCGCCGTAGGACAGCACGTCGTCCGCGCCGAAAAATCCCTGTCCGTCGCCGACAAGTTTAAGTATTCTTATTCCGTCGTCGCCGTTGTAGCCCGAGCCGTTGTTGGAGTAAACAAATTGGCTGCCGTCCGCGCCCGCCTCGGTTGCCGCCTGCACGTGCATGACTCTTATTCCGCCGTTTTCAAAGGCGTCCTTGTTGTTTCTCGTCGGAGTGATATATTCGCAAATAAGATATTCGGACAGATAGCTGTTTTGGAGCGCGTTGTTGTAGATGACAAGGCAGCTTCCGCCCGGCTCGTTCATGGGAGACAGAGAAAAATTCTGCGCTTCGGTGGAAGAGGCGTCGAATATGCGCACCTGCGAGTCGGGGAGCCAGCCGAGAATCAGCTTGGAAAAAGCGGACAGGTCGCCTGTCATGTCGTCCATAAGCTCGTGTCCCGCGTCGCCTTTGAGACCTTCGCTGTCGTCCGCGCCGCTTGCGTTGCAGTAGTCGGGCAGTCCCAAAGAGTGTCCCAAGAGGTGGCAAACCGATTGATTGAGACTGCGGCGGCCTTCGTCCGTATTCGAGGGCTGCGCAAAATTGATTAAGTAGGTTTGCGGACGCACGCCGTCCCACGACGGCAGGTTGCCGCCGGGCGGCAAAATATATGAAGTCGTGTATGTCGCGGGCGGGATGCAAACGCCGTTTTGAGTTGCAATGTCGTCGAAAGCGGGCAGACTCAGCACAAGCCCGTCGATAAGGCCGTCGCCGTCGCTGTCGTAGCCGGAAAAGTCTACGGTGTCGTCGAGAGCGGCGAATGCTTCTTCTATGAGCTTGTTGTATGCCAAGCCGTTGTTTTCGCGGTAAGAGGAAGCGCTTTTTGCGACAAAATGAAACACGTCGCCGTCAAGACCCAGCGCGCCGAAGCTTGCGCGGCGGTAATAAGCCGCCGTGCTTTCAAAGGGATAAGCGGCGTTTGTGCTGTCTTCTCCGCCGAACACGGCTTGCTTTGTCTGCTGCACCGACATCGCGTCCTCGTCGAAGCCCTTGTCGGCAAAGCTGATTAAAAGAAAAATAATTTTCACGTCGCCCGTAGACGGGGTTGTGTGGACAAGCTGATTCACGGCGGCGTCGGACAGGCCGTTGTAACCCGACCGACTGTCGTCCGTATTCGACTTGACTCCCTCGGCGGCTCTGCTTGCGGGGGCGAAAAGAGCGCACAGCGAAAAAACGACAAGAATCGCCGCCGACAGAATAAACAGTTCGGTTTTGTTCATCTTTTTCCGCATATACGGATTTTAGCACAAAAACCTATACGTGTAATCCAAATAAGGGTGAATTTTGCGTGAATACGTCCGTTTTTGCCTCAAAAAAGCCCTTTTGGAATAAATTGGCAGAAAAAACCGCGCTCTGTCACCGCCCCTTTCAACGGTTGACAAAAGAAAGGCGCGGGCGTATACTGTTTGTATATCTGTTACGGAGGAAATTATGGCTAAAAAATCCAAATCCAAAAAATCTACGATGATTTATCTTGCTGCGATTCTGTTTTCCGCGCTGGTTATCGGTATGGCGTTTCTGCCCGTGTTCACCTACAAGACGGTAGGTGTTTCGACGCATATAAACGGCTTTCAGATGATGCAGGGCGCGTTTTCCGAAAAAATCGAGGGCAGCATAGCCAGCCTGGTGAGAACTCTGATAAGCAACGCCGAAAACGTAAAAACCGCCGCTATATTCATTCTCATCGCAATCATCTTTGCGGGGCTTTCCGCGCTGTCGGCTCTTGCGGGGCTGTTTGCGGGAAAAAGCTGGCGTATGGTGCAATTTCTGCTTATGGCGGTTTGCTTTGTCGCCTGCCTTGTGGCAATCATTTTGCTTTTTGTCGCGGGGGGAGACCTGAGCAGCGAATTTTTTAATACCAGTGCGACGGTAAATGCGGGAGCTTATCTTATGGTGCTGTTTTCCCTGCTCGGCGCCGGCAGCTGCATCGCGCTCAAAAAATAAAAAATTTCCGAGCCGTTCCGAGCGGAGGACGGTTCCGTTTTTCGCGCGTTGAGGCGCGTTTAATCAAGGAGTTTAAAAATTTATGACTGACATCACGCCTGTCGCCTTGTGGAAGGGGTTCGACCCCGACGCGGAGGAGCTTAATCCCCGACGCGTCAGGAGCTTTACGCGGGACGGAGTGGTTTTTGAGTACGCGTATTTTACAGGCAGAACAAAGGACAATCTTACTACGCGCGTGGCTTGTCTGTCGGCAAGACCGGACAACATCGGCAAAAAAAAGCTGCCGGTTGTCATTGTGTGCGACATTGCGCACAACATAGACGAGGATACTTTAAGCTATTGGGCGAAGAAAGGCTTTGCCGCTTTCGCCGTGGACTACAAGGGCGCGGATTGCGGCAAAGAGGGACAAAAATGCGGGACGGAGGTTTTCGGCAGAATCGACAGCTATGAGGAGGACGGAGGCTCTTTGAGCGCGGGACTGTCCACCATTTATCCTGTGGGTATGGAGTACTGCAATCTGTCCGTTGCCGAAAAAGACCTCAAAAGCGTGGAGTACGGAGCGGACAACACCTGCTGGTACGAGTGGACGCTCAACACGCGCCGCGCCGTTTCCTACGCCCTTTCCTTCGACTTTGTCGACGGCAAACGAGTAGGTATTTACGGAAGCCATCTCGGCAATATTATAGCCATGCAGACGCTTGCCATGGACGGGAGGATTGCCGCGGGCGCGGAGCTCTACGGAACGCTTAAAGAGGAGCACGTTTCGAGACTCGAAGGCGAGGAGGCTCTGGAAAGAGAGTCCGGCAATCTTGTAGACTTTCTTGAAAAGAGCGACAACGAGGACGTGTGGTATGCGGCGGTGTCGCCGCAGAGCTACCTTAACTACGTAACCAAGCCCTTTTACACCTGTATAGGCACAAATTCGTCAAGCTCGGCTCCCGACGCAACAATGGAAATGCTTTTTCGCATGAACAACGACAACGAGGGTATAGCCGTTTTCGCGCCGAGACTCATGGACGGCGCGCCGTCTTTCTACCGCGACAATCTCGCGCGCTGGTTCAAAAACATTTTTGAGGGCAAGACGGTGAAAAACGACGCCGTCACCCTCAGCGCCGTTTGCGAAAAAGGAAAAATTTATGTCGAAGCCGCGCGTTACAGAAATCAGGGGGGAGGCGTGGCAAACGCCGAGGTTTATTATTCGCGCTCGCGGCGCAGCGTAAACAGCGCGAGAAACTGGGTGCTGGCAAAAAAGGTTGAGGGCGAAGCGCTGCGTTTCAATCTGGAAATTTTCGACGCCGACACGCCTGTGAGGGCGTTTCTCAACGTCACCTACAAAAACGGGATAAGCATGTCCTTCAATATGCCCGAATTTGTTCCGTCCGCGCTCGGGAAGGTTTCTCTCAGTCCCAAAACCAAAATCATTCTGCGCGGCGCGGAGGAAAACGAATTTGTGCCCATGAACCACACGGGGCGTCAGACAGCCGTCTTTGTGGACGCGCACCCCGTGAAAACCGCAGAGGGAGCATTCGGAATAAAGGGCGTTTGCGGCTCCTGTATGGGGACGTTTGCCATTTCGGACGACAGAATTCTGCGGGACGAGCAAAGCCTGCTGTCCATGGATATTTACAGCGAAACTCCTCAGCACTTGAATATATTTTTGCTTTACGATTGGGGGGAGGAGAATCAGGCGGTATACGTGAGGGAGGCGGAGCTTGTCGGCGGCGAGCTGTGGCAGAAAATTTTGGTGAGCGACGCCGATTTCAAATTGCTGGAAACAGGCAGACCGTTGAGAAACGGGGGCAGACTCTGCGGAATATGCTTCGAGGCGGAAAAGGAGTTTGTTCTGACAAACCTCCTGTTTACATAAAAAATGAATAAAACACTCAAAACAATCATCTATATAGCCGCGGTTATAATCATAGTTGCCGTCACAATGTCTCTTAAAGCCTTTGTTTTCGGCAATTATACCGTCAAAGGCGACAGCATGAACGACACTCTTTTGGACGGGGACGTTGTGTGGGCGGCAAAGCTTGCCTCGCCCGACTACGGCGACATTATACTCGTCATGGACGACGACACCAATCTTGTAAAGAGAGCCGTCGGCTTTGCGGGCGACAGGCTTTGGATGGAGCGCGACAATTCGGAGCCGGGCAGCAAATGGTATCTTTGCCGCAAAAAGAGCGGCTCCGACGAAATCGAGCGCCTTGCAGAGGAAAGGTACGGCGACTCGGTTATGCCGCGTTTCGATTTGGAAATAGAAACCTGTCATTTGATAACAAACAACGTCGGCGAAGGTGCGTTTGACGAGCAAACTGCCTTTGTCGTGCCCGAAAACTGCGTTTTCGCCTTGGGCGACAACCGCAACATCAGCAGCGACAGCCGTTCGAGAGGCGCGTTTCCTATGGAGGACGTGATTGGCGTGGTCAAGGCAAAGGGGATGGGTTTGGTATACGCGGTTATTGCCGTGCTGGCAGTCCTGCTTGCCGTTTTTCTCGTTGCCGACGCCGTAAAAACCAAAAGAGCGGAGGCTGTCCGAGTCGGACGCGGGGAAAAGAGCAACGAAAGCGCGGACGAAAGCGGCGCGTCTGAAAAAGAGGAAACGTCCGACGCCGAAAAGGGCGGCGCACGGGACGAAACGGGGAACGAACAACAGACTTAAAGAGAGGAGCAATGCGGGTAAAAAGCATATCCGTAAACAATTTCAGAAACCTTTCTCCCGCGAAAATCACACCTGACGGCGGGTTGAATCTGATTTTGGGCGACAACGCGCAGGGCAAAACCAACCTGCTCGAAAGCGTCTGTCTTTGCTGTCTCGGAAAAAGTCCGCGCACCGACAAGGAGCGCGAAATGATAAATTACGACGCGGACTTTGCGCGCGTCAACATAGAATTTACGTCGCGCTACGGAAGCGCGGACATTGCCGTCGTGCTTTCAAAAAAGCGCAAAAAAGCCGTTGCCGTCAACAGCGTCCCGATATTGAAGATAGGGGAGCTTTTGGGGTATCTCAACGCCGTTTATTTTTCGCCCGACGAAATCAGGGTTATCAGAATGTCCCCTGCGGACAGACGGAGATTTCTTGACGTGGATTTGTGTCAGGCGGACAGAAGTTATTATTATTCTTTGGTAAAGTACAACAAAATTTTGAATCAGCGCAACAATCTGATAAAAAAAAGCAGAGATATCGCAACGCTAAAAGAAATGCTTTTCGTTTGGGACGCGCAGCTTGCCCGCGAGTGCGCGCGCATCGTCACCAAGCGGGCGCGCTTCTGCGACAGACTCAAAGCGCTTGCGGCGGACGCGCACAAAAGGCTGACCGACGGAAAGGAAAATCTGGAAATATCTTACGTCACGCAGATTGAGGGAGAAAACGCCGAGGAGAGGGAAAAAAGCGCGGCGCTTCTTTTGAGCGGCAGCGTCGAAAAGGATTTTGATTTGGGGTACACTACGTCGGGCTGTCAGCGCGACGACCTCAAATTCTGTGTCAACGGCGCGGATATACGCAGTTTCGGCTCTCAGGGACAGCAGCGCACGGCTGCACTTTCTCTCAAGCTTGCCGAGCTGGAAATTTTCAAGGAGCTTACCGGAGACTATCCCGTGCTGCTGCTCGACGACGTGCTGAGCGAGTTGGATTTGTCAAGACAAAAGCGGCTGCTGGACTTTTGCGACAGGGTGCAGATTATTCTCACCGCGACGCATATAGACGAGGAGCTGATTCGAGGGAGGGAATATGCGGAGTTCCGCTTGAAAAACGGCGTGGTCGCGCGCATAAAATAGTTTAAAAATCAAACAGGGCGCCAAGAAAGCTTTTAAGCAAAACTTAAATGCGGCAGGCTGTGCGCGAAAAGGCAGCCTGTGTTAAAATTAAAACGGCAGACCGTTAAGGTCTGCCGTTGTTTTGTTTAATCAGGTTTCGTTGCGCATTGCCTTTTGTTTTAAGGCGTTTTTCAGCTTTTCCGCAAGCCCCTTGCGCTTTTCGTCCTTTTCTATTGCGGCAAGCAGCTCCTTTTTTGTTTTTTCTTCAAGCAGCTCGGGCTTGTTGAAAAAGAACCAATTAAGCGCGTCGATAATGGACTCGTCGGCGCTGCGCGCGTTGAAGCCCAAATCAATCACGGCTTTTTGATTGCTGAAACTGTGGTTGCTGGTAATGGTATACAGGGAATATTTGGTAAACAGCGGTTTTAAGCCCCGCACTCTGTAATACGCTTCCGCAATCGAGGAGAAAATTTTTACAAATCCCGTCGCAAGCATGGGCACGAAGCCCGTGCGTTTTAAGTACCCGTTTACGATTTTGAAAATTCCGTCTATTGTCACCTCGCTGCCGCTTAAAATATAGCCTTCGCCCGACCTGCCCTTTTCCGCCGCCGCGGCGACTCCGCAGGCTACGTCTCTCACGTCGACGAAATTGTATCCGCCCGTGACGCGCGTCCTTATTTTGCGGTTGGCAATGTCAAGTACAAGCTGTCCGAGACTTGACACCTTGTCGTCCAGAGGACCGATTATGCCCGAAGGATAGAGCACCACGGCGTCCAAACCCTCCCTGCACTTTTCAAAAACGTATTTCGTTGCGATTGTCTTGCTTTTGGCGTAGTCGCCCACGACCTTGTCGGGAGAAAAAGAAACGGGCTCGCACATGACCTTTCCCTTTTTGGCGGGCGGAATGACGTGCACGGAGCTTGTGTAAACCAATCTCGCGCCTTTTGCCAGACACGCGTCGGCTACGTTTTCCGTTCCCTTGACGTTTACCAGATAAACCTTGTCCTTGTTGCCGGAAGTTATGTCTATGATGCCCGCGAGGTGAAAGAATACGCAGCCCTGCTCCACCTGGGAAAAGACGAAATCCCTGTCGGTCACGTCGCCGTAAACGACTTCGGCTCCGTGTTCGGAAAGCTTTTCCGTATTTTCTCCGGGCAGGGCAATGGCTTTGACCGATTTCCCCGCGGAAAGAAGATATTTGACAAGATTGAGACCGAGATGTCCCGTGCAGCCGCTTAATATATATTTCATCCTTTTCACCTCCGTATATTTATTCCGTATTTTTCTCAAAATCCGCATTCCGCTGCAAAAAACAAATGCGAACTCTGAATTTTATTAAATGTACCTGTATATTATTTATACTCATTTAAATCACTTTTTTCCAACGATGTCAAGCGGTTTCACCGAAATTTCCTTTTTGAACGAAGTTTTTTTTTGCCCGGAATATTATTGTCGGGTTATCGGAGCTTTAAACGCCGAAAGAGTTGACAAAGAGCTGTTTTGCGGGTAAATTTTAAGCGTATGAAAAAACAGCTCGGACAAAACTTTATTTTCGACACCAACCTCCTTGCCGCAATCGCGTCCGACGCGCAAATCGACGGCAAAAGCGTTGTGGAAATAGGCATGGGAGCGGGGACTCTCACCGAACAGCTTGCAATACGCGCGGCAAAGGTGGTTGGGTTTGAAATAGACTTGGATTTGAAGCCCGTTCTCGAACAAAGGCTCGCGCGTTTTCCCAATGTTTCGGCGCGTTTCTGCGATTTTATGAAATGCGACATGAAAGAGCTTGAGGAGGAGCTTGGCGGCGGCTACAAGGTGGTCGCCAATCTTCCTTATTATATAACCACACCCATTGTCTGTCGGTTTCTGGACGAGGCTAAAAAGGTCGGAGCCATGCTTGTTATGGTGCAGGAGGAGGTTGCGGAGCGCTTCTGCGCGCAGCCCGACACCAAGGAATACGGCGCAATAACCGTTGCCCTCAAAACCGCCGCGGAGGTAAAAATCGTGCGTCGCGTGGGAAGAAAAATGTTTGTGCCCGCGCCGAATGTGGACAGCGCGGTGGTAAGCATTGTTTTCGACGACGAAAAAAGAGGCGGAGTCGGGCGCGAAGCGTTGAGGAGCGTTGTAAGAGCGGCATTTTCCATGCGCCGCAAAACGCTGCTCAACAACCTGAGCGCTTTTTTCAAGACGGACAAGGCGGTTCTGAAAGATATGCTTGAAAAACTCGGATTTTCTCCCGACGTCAGGGGGGAAAGCCTGTCTCCCGAAGATTTTTTGCGGCTTTCGTCTGAGCTTGAAGGCTTGAAGGCGGTTTAGAAAGCAACTTTTTCATTGTTATATCTCCGAAAACAAAGTTTTATCAAACAAAAGGTTTAAATTAAAGCCATGAATAATGAAACCGACAAAATTTCCGAAGAACGCATAGCCGTGCGTATCGACAGAAAGTCCGACCTTTATTTCGGGATTGTGCTTGTTGTCGTAGGTCTCGTTGCGGCGGTGTTTACGGCAATCAGAAAAAATAATTGGCTAGCGTTTGCGGCGGACGTCGTGATTGTCGCGTTGGGAGCTTTTCAGGCGGTACGTTGGTTTGTCGGCAGAAAACGCCCCGCGACGCTTATTTCCGTCAGAGGCTGCGACTTGGTTTATTTCGACGAAAAGACGCGCGGCATGAATACAAGACCTTTGAAGGACGTCAGGGCGGCGGACGTTTCGTCCGCAGACCGCGGCGGCAGAACGGTTTTGCTTTATTTTGCGGACGGAAAAACGGAGGTGCGCGACGTGAGGAACGCGCGGCAGGCGGTTTCAAGACTGAGGGAGCTTTTGCTTTCGACGGGCGGCGAAGAGAAAGGAGAGGAAAAATGAACGAAAAAATTTTTGAAAGAAAGGACGTTTACGTTTATTTTGTCGACGGCAAGCCTTACATCAATCTGAGCAACCGTTGCACCAACAACTGCGTTTTTTGCATAAGACACAACCGCGAGGGAATGGAGGGCGCCACTCTGTGGCTCAACCACGAGCCTACCGCGCAGGAGGTTATCGCACAGCTGCCGCAGGATATAGAAAAATATCCCGAAACGACGGTATGCGGCTTCGGCGAGCCTACGTTCAATCTTGACGCGCTTTTGGGCGCGGGAAAGTTTCTTAGGGAGAAAGGAGTGCGAGTGCGTCTCAACACCAACGGACACGGGAATGCTATAAACGGCAGGGACATCACCGCGGAGCTTAAAGAAGCGGCGGATATAGTCAGCGTAAGCCTTAACGAAAGCAATTCCCGCGATTATCAGCGTATTTGTCAGTGCGACCTCGGAGAAAAGGGCTTTGACGAAATGCTGGATTTTGCGGCAAAATGCAAGGCGCAGAATATAGAAGTTGTGTTCAGCGTTGTGGACACGATAGGCGCCGCTTCGGTCGAGAAATGCCGCCGCATAGCGGAAAGTCTGCGCATACCTCTGCGCGTGCGCAAATATATACCGGAGCCTTAAAAATTTTTTCGGCAACATAATCTGACAACAAAAGAGAGGTTTAAATATGGATTGGCAAAAGCTTTGGAACGATATAACGACTTTTTTTTCGAACAATTGGCTTAACATGATTTGGTTCGTGCTTGCGCTTGTGCTCGGCATAATTCTGATTAAGATTATATGCGGCTTGCTTTCAAAGGGACTTGCGAGAAAAATGGACCGCATTGTGAGCAATTTTATCGTGGTAATCGTCAAGTTTTGTCTGTGTATGGTGCTTGTTTTCGTGCTTGCGGGCATCATGAACATCAACACGACGGGACTTGTCGCGGTCATCAGCGCCGCGGGACTCACGCTGTCGCTGTCGTTGCAGGACAGTCTCAGCAACGTGGCGAGCGGTATGCTGATTGTGTCGCAAAAGCCTTTTAAGGAAAAGGATTACGTCGAAATAGACGGGGTGGGCGGTCAGATAACGCGCATAGGCGTGTTTACCACGGAGCTGGTCACGTTCGACAACCGCAAAATAACCCTGCCCAACCGCTCCGTAACCGCAAGCCCGATAGTCAATTACGACGCTATGCCCACGCGCCGCGTTGACATAAAGTTCAAGGCTTCGCTTTCTTGCGAGATTGACAAAATCAAAGCCGAGTCGGAAAAGATTATTTACGAGGACCCGAGAACCCAAAAGGGCAGCTTCACCATTGTGGTGGACAATCTCGACGGCGGCGTCGCCTTTGTCATCAAGTATTGGGTAGATACGGCGGATTATTGGGACAGCCTTTTTCTCAACAACGAAAAAATATTCAAGATGCTTCAAAAGCTGGACGTCGCGCTAAACGTGTCGGCGGTGCGTCTTTTGGAGGACAGGCTTTCCGAAAAGAAAGGCGAGGACAAGACGGCGTTCTGAATACGAACAGTCAAAAAAATCCGGAGTTGACAATGAAAATCAGATTCAAAAAAAATTCCATGACCTGGGTGCATCTGGGCGTGGGAATCGCGCTGCTTGCTTTGATTGTGCCCCTTGCAATCATATATCTGCCGTCGCCGCAGAATTACGTGGTCTGCGCTTTCGCTTTCGTCGCGCTTGTGGCGGAGGAAATTTACCGCTACGTCAAAACGGGCATATACAAGGATGTGGTGGTGACTGAAAGCTACGTGGAGGAGCGCGGACTATTCAAAAGCAGACGCATAGATTTCAGGGATGTGGGAACAATAGGCGAAATCAGTTCGGTATACACCAATTCCTCCCGCGCGCAGTATTTTGTGACCACCGACGTGTACAAGAAAAAAATAGAGAGCGCGGCAGAGCTTGACAAGACGACAAGCATAGTTTTCGACGCGTCGGCAAAGAGCGTCAGAGCCTTCGAGGAGCTTATACGCTGCGGCGTGAAAAAAGAACCGGAGCTTACCGATTGAGCGAAAAACCTTATTTAACCTACAATGCAACAAGGACGCTTTGGCGGCGTCCTTTTTTTTACAATTTTTGCGATTTGTTTGCATCGACCATTTTTTTGAAATAAATAACCAACCTGTCATAAATATCGCTCAAATCCTGTTGTTCGGCGTCAGTAAGCGCAGCGTTGAGAGTGTCGGCAAGATGTGAACACACTTTTTTGCGGTGAATACCGATTTTCCGCTTTCCTTCTTCCGACATTCTTACATATACGAATCTTTTGTCGTCCTTTTTTCTGAATCTTTCAATCCAACCTCTGTCTTCCAGATTTTTTATAATCGGAGACAGATTAGTCGGCAAAATAGGAATTGTTTTGACAAGCTCGTTCATGGACATTTCGCCTTTGTTGTTGACGTAACCAACGATATTCCCTTGCAGAATATTGAAATTTTCTTCGTCTAAAGGGGTACCGAGTTTAAAATCCACGTACTCGTTATACAACATATCGTGAAAGGTCATTTTATTTTTCAATTCTTCATAAAAATTTGCGTTATGCATAGTCAAGCTCCGTTTATTAGTAAAAAATCTTATAGTTATTATAATTCAAAAATATTTTAATTTTGTGTTGACAAAACAAAAATGATGATATATAATATAATTATATTCAATATAATTATATATTGAATAAATAATTTATCGGAGGCTTATTATGAAAAGCAAAAGAAGACTGATGGTTTTGGCATTGTCGGTTTTAATATGTCTTGTTGTTGCAATGACTTTAACCGCCTGTCAACAATTCTGTACCGTTACGTTCAAGGAAGAGGGTATTTCTTCTCAAACGGTGTTTAAGGGAGGCAAGGCCACCGAGCCTTTGACGGTTCGACAAGGTATGCGCGTCGTGTGGTATACGGATGAGGCGTTGACGTGTGTCTTTGATTTCGACGACGTTATTGAAAAAGACGTCACTCTTTATCCGAAGTGGATTTCGACCGCGCCCGAAACGATAAAAGTTACATTTAAAAACAACGGAAACGTGATAGGGACTTTGTCTGTCGTCAAAGGAGAAAAATTCAATCCCGTGTTTCTTTCGGCAAACAACAAAACGCTTGAAGGCTGGCAAATAGAAGGGGAGTCGGAATTGTTCGACTTTGAAACGGGCGCATGGCAGGATGTTACTTTGGTAGCTGTGTGGAGTGATACGCGAGAGTTGGTAAGCGTTACTTTTAAATGTGACGACGACGAAATGAACTTAGAAGTCGGCTCGGGCGGCAAAGTGGTTGCTCCTTGGGTTGCAGAGAAGGAGGCGTATGAGTTCAAAGGTTGGTATGCTTACGATTCCGAGCAGCCGTTTGATTTTGAAAACTCTATCGTAGAAACCGATTTGGTGCTCAACGCGCGCTTTGAAGAAAAAAGCTATACCGTTACTTTTCTTGACCGGGACGGCGATGAATTGCAAAAAGTCACTGTCAAACACGGAGGGAATGCGCTTGTGCTTGCAGATGTGCCCGACCATGACGAGCCTTATTTTTATAGTTTCGACGGCTGGGAGTGCGAATCGGATTTGACAGAAGTGGTCGGCGACGCCGTAGCCACGGCGAGTTACGACGCGAATTATTTACCCGAAGAGATGCTTGCTTTTGATTTAAGGCACGACGGGACTTACGCCGTGCGCTTGAAGGATAAAACCGAGCGGGACTATTCGCATTACAACATTGCGGAATATTGCGTGCTTCCCGAGACGTACAACGGCAAACCCGTCACTATGGTGCAAAACAGGGGGTTTATGCCCGAATATGCGTTTGTATTCGACGGCGAAATTCATCTGCTTGTTCCGCATACGTATAAAATTGTTGGCGGACAGGCTTTTGAACATTTTAACGGAGTGGAAATCGTTCTTGCGGAAGGAGTAAGAGAAATCTGGAACAGAGCATTCGGTGATCAGACGTACAAAAATGTAAAGCTGGTGCTGCCTTCGTCGTTGACATTGATTGAGTATTGGTCGATTACTTTCGGTCATTTTCAAATAGAGCTTGCAGACGGAGCAAAGTATATCAGCGACGAAAAGGGGATTTGGACGGCAGACCGTAAAGAGCTGTGTTACATACATAATCGAGACTTGATAAGCGATTTTACCGTCCCCGAAGGTACTGACTATATCGCGCCGGCAGTATTTGCGTATACCGGTTTGGAAAACGTGACTGTTGAAGGCGCTTTGACCGGTATAGGAGGCGACAATTTCTTAGACAGCAGTCTGCAAAGCATTGTATTCATGGATACGGTGGAAAGAGTTGAAAGCGGAGAGGACACTGATTACAATCTCAATTATTGGATTGAAGATGATATTGAAAGACATTTGTTGGGACAAGCGTTTTGGTATTCCGCAAGTTTTCAACAACTTTCGATTGAAAATTTCGTTTTGCCTAACGGTTTAAAGCATATCGGGCAGGGCTGTTTCTCCAATGCCAATGTTGTTGAAATCAATCTTGACGGTATTGAACATATAGGCAGGGGAGCGTTTGCTTATGTAATGGAAGGCGTGCCTGTCCTTAAAAGCGTGTCGGTAACAAACAGCGACAAATATTATTCTCACGAAGGCGTTTCTCTCGTGGCTCGCGGAGCCGGCGCCCAAGGCGGAGATATGCTAATGATGTATGCCACTGCCAATCAGACCGTGACGGAATACGCGATTCCTTCATCTGTTACTACGATAGACAGCTTCTCCATGACAGTAAAATATCTGACAAAACTTACAGTCAACGAAGGGTGTTTGGAAATATTGGGAAGAGCGATAGATTTTGTCCCGCAGGTTCCCGGTCAGCCCGGGCCTGCCGCTACGGTAGAGCTGCCGTCTTCGCTGAAAAAGATTACTGATGTTCTTCCAATGGATTATTGGGGATACAACGATGTTTCAAGCACTACGGAACCGGCTATCACATTGTGGCACGGAAGACTTGTTTTCGCAAAAGATTTCAAAGTCGAAGAGATAAACCCCAGAGCGATATCCGTTCTTAAACAGTATTCGGAAGAAAGCTTTGTGATACCCGCCTCCGTGACGAAGTTCGGCGACGGTTTCGGAGCAAACAATTATTTGGTGAAAAATTTTGAAGTGGAGCAGGGTAACGAATCTTTTGTAGCTTTCGGAGGGTGGCTTTATAAAAAACTTTCTCCGACTAAACTGCGCCTGGTCGCAGTGCCTCGCCTGACGGAGCAAATCGTTGACGGCAAGCTGGTTTTTCCCGAAACCGACGGATATACTCTCACCGAAATAGGAGATTATGTTTTTAGTAGTTTTACAACAAATGAGTTTAGGGGAGTGTCCGGTATAAAAGATGTAGAAATCCCTCAAGGCGTAGAAAGCGTGGGGATTATGGCTTTTTCCAACTGTAATGAACTTAGGTGCGTAGAATTGCCCGAATCGTTGCGTGAACTCAAAACAGGTGCCTTTCAATATTGCAGAGCTTTGGAAAAAGTCGTATTCAAAAATGATTTGACTCCCATCCTCGGCGGAGTATTTAAAACGGAAAAAGGATATTTGACAGGAAGTGTTTTTTATGATTATTACGGCTATTACGACGAGGAACTTGACAGTTTTATCGAAATTGAAGGATTGCCTGAAAATTGCAAAATTTACGTGCCGGACCAATCCTTTGGGGCTTACAGAACTTCTTTTGGAAAACACGCCATGCAGGAAGACGGAGTCGATACTTATTCAGATAAAATTTTCAGACTCAGTGAAATGTCCGCTGCCTGACACAGGTGCGGCGGCGCTTGATATGATTAAAGGCTGTCTGTTTACGACAGCCTTTTTCTATGAAAGGGAACATAAAAAAAGGGCGCGCCCCTATATTCGCACCCGATTTTTTGATTTCTTTCCGCTTCCGTCGGATAAAATAATTTCTCCGAAATTGTGTAGTTTTTTTGGAAGGTGCGAAATAAAATCATTCCCCGCATAGACCTTTGTAAAGGTTTTTACATTAATAAAATGCTCCGAAAGGCCTGTTTGTTTCGCTTTTTCTCAATATTTCACAAAATTTTTCGCATTGCTTCAAAAAAGCGGTCAATCCCGCCCGAAAACGGGGGGCATTTTGCGCTTATGCTCGTTTTTTCTGAAAATATCGTCGATTTTTTTCTTTGTTTCGGGAGAGGCTTTGCCGAACAGGATATAATCGTCGATTTCGGCATAGCTCATACCCAGCTCCTGCTCGTCGGTCTGTCCTTCCCAAAGTCCCGCGGAGGGTTTTTTGTCTATGATGGACTGCGGCGCGTCAAGATACCGCAGAAAGTCATACACTTCCCGCACGGTCAGGTCTCCTATCGGATTGAAATCGTAGCCGCCGTCCCCCCATTTGGTAAAATATCCCATGGTGTTTTCGCTTTTGTTGCCCGTACCTGCGACAAGGCAGCCTTCCGTCTGCGCGACAAGATATAACGTCGTCATTCTCAGACGGGGATTTACGTTTGCCGAAGATTTTTTTACCGTTTCGGCGTCGGAATCGTTTATTGCGTTTCGGGCGGCGAGAGTCAAGGCATGCTTTGCCTGAGTTATGTCTACAATTCGAGTTTCTATTCCGAATTTTTCCGCCAGCCTTTTGGCGTCCTCCGAGTCTGTGGTGTAGTTCTGTCTGCTTTCGCAGGGCATTATTACGCCGATTGTCTTTTCGAGACAGGCGGCTTTGCACAGTATCCCCGTCAGCGCGCAGTCTTTTCCGCCGCTGTTGCCGAACACAACGCCTTTTGCGCCGCAGGATGCGACAATATTTTTAATCCAACTTACTCTTGCTTCCTTTTCCTTTGCCCAGTCTCTCATGTCAGTCTCCTTTCTTTTCGTTTCTTGATTTTATTGCCAGCCACACCGACAAAACCTGAATATCCGCGGGGCTGACTCCGCTTATTTCGCTTGCGCGCAGCAGATTTTCCGGCATAATTTTGTTGAGCTTTATCGCGGCTTCCGTTTTAAGACCTTTGATTTGCGTGAAGTCCGTCCCGCGCGGCAGCTTTTTTGCTTCCAGCGCCGCTTGGGATTTCATCTGCGCTTCCGCTTTGGCGATGTACCCCGCGTACTTTATTTCCGTTTCAAAGCTTTCCAACTCGTTTTTGGGTATGTCGGAAAAAAGTCCCGCGTTTACAAGCATTTCCGCGCGCACGGCGGGGCGTTTCAAAAGCGCCGAAACCGTCGCGCCCGTTTCCGTCGGATTTTCCTTCGCCTCGAAAAGTATGCGGTTTGCGGTTTTTGCGTCCAGCGTTTTTTCCGCAGTCTTTTTCATGCCCTCCAATCTTTTTAAGCGACCGATAAATTTCTCGTATCTTTCGTCGTCCACAAGCCCGATTTCGCGCCCTGTCGGCGTGAGCCTGAGGTCGGCGTTGTCCTGACGCAGCAAAAGACGGTGCTCCGCGCGCCCCGTCATCATCCTGTAAGGTTCGTCCACTCCCTTTGCGGTTATATCGTCAATCAGCACGCCGATATATGAGCTGTTGCGGCTTAAAACAAAGGGGGGCTTGCCCCGAACAAGCCGCGCGGCGTTTATGCCCGCGACAAGTCCCTGACCTGCGGCCTCCTCGTAGCCGCTTGTGCCGCAGATTTGCCCTGCGAAAAACAGACCTGTGTGCCGCTTTGACATCAGAGAGGCATTCAGTTCGGTAGGGTCTATGCAGTCGTATTCTATGGCGTAAGCGTCGCGCATGATTTCAGCGTTTTCAAGCCCCTTTACCGTGCGCACGATTTCTCTCTGAACGTTTACGGGCATGGAGCTTGACAGCCCCGCCAGATAAATTTCCTCCGTGTCCTCGCCCTCCGGCTCCAAAAAAATCTGATGACGTTCCTTGTCCGCAAACCTGATAACCTTGTCCTCTATGGACGGACAGTATCTCGGACCTACGCCGTTTATCGAGCCGTTGTAGACAGGGGCTTTGTCCTTGTGCCGCAAAATCAGTTCTTTGGTCTGCGGCGTGGTGTATGTCAGATGGCAGACGCGGCTGTTGTTGGCTTTTTCGTTGAGAAAGGACAGGGGCAGCGCTTCGTCGCCCTCCTGCCTTTCGGTCTTGGAAAAATCGACGCTGCGACGGTGGATTCGGACGGGGGTGCCCGTTTTGAAGCGTCTCAAATCGAAACCCAGCTTTTTCAGCTCGGCGGAAAGCCGATAGCAGCCCGCAAATCCGTTGGGACCTTGTTTTTTTGTGTACTTGCCCACGATGATTCTGCTTGACAAATAGACGCCCGTGGCAACGATGAGGGAAACGCAGCGGAATTTTTCTCCCGCCGCGGTGCTTACCTCCCACAGGGTTTGGGATTTTTTTGTTATTTTTTTTATTCCGACCGCCTCTCCCTGCCTAAGCCTCAGACCTTCGGTGCTTTCGAGGAGTTTCTTGAACTCTGTGTGGTATGCGTTTTTGTCCACCTGCGCGCGCGGGCTGTAAACGGCGGCGCCCTTGCTTTTGTTGAGCATACGCATTTGCAGCGTGCATTTGTCGGCAATCAGCGCCATTTGTCCGCCCAACGCGTCGATTTCCTTTACTATCTGTCCTTTGGCGGTGCCGCCTATGCTGGGATTGCACGCCAAAAAAGCCACCGCGTCGAGATTTGCGGCAAGCACGAGCGTTTTGCATTTGAGTTTTGCGGCGGCGACTGCCGCTTCGCAGCCTGCGTGTCCCGCGCCTATTACTATTACGTCGAAAAAATCCATGCGTCTGTTGCTTCCGAATATATATTATATCATGTTTTTACAGCCTTTTAAAAGTTTTTTGGTGCGTCGTACAGGGTATATTTGAAAATATTTTAAAATATTATTAAAAGACAAGCCCGCGCCTGTTACACTTTGCGCGGCGCGAGGGGGAATACCGCTTATGGGAATAATCTGGATTCTGCTCATGGTGATAAGCATAGGCATGATGATGTTTGCCGACCCCGCAGGGATTTTGAGCGCCATGACGGCTTCGGTAAACGAATCTCTTTTGCTGTGCGTCAAGATGTGCGGCGTCTATTGCGTGTGGTTGGGCTTCATAAAAATTATGGAGGAAATAAACGCTTTGAAGGCTGTGGGCAATTTGCTCCGTCCGCTTATCGAAAAGCTGTTCGGCAGCGTGAGTCCCAAAGCAAAGGATTATCTTGTCGTAAACATAAGCGCCAATCTCATAGGAGTGGCAAACGCCGCCACGCCCACCGCAATCAAGGCGATAGACGAGATGGACAAAGGCGACGTCAAAATGACAAGGGGTATGGCAATGCTGTTTGTAATAAACTCCACGGGCATAGAGCTTTTGCCGTCGACGGTTATGAGCATGCGGGCGGCGGCGGGCAGCGTCAGTCCCGCCGATATACTTCTGCCGTCCTTTATTGTAAACGTCGTCACCACCGCGTTGGGAATCCTGCTCGTGTGCCTGTTGTACAAGAAGGATGCAGACAAACGCGCCTCGAAGTCGGGCGAACTGAACGTGTCAACTCCGCTTAAAGGCAGGCGCGCCTGAACGGATAAGAGCCGCAGGAAAAAGCTGTTGTCCCGAGTGTTTCATACGCGCACGGGGACGCGAAAGGGGACGTGAAAATGGGTGATTATATTGTTCCGATACTGTTCGTCGCGCTTATTCTGATTGCGGCGATAAAAAAGAAAAACCCCTATCAGTGCATGATAGAGGGAGCGAAAGAGGGATTTTCCGCCTCCTTCGGTCTTTTCCCCAACATAATGGCGATTTTTCTTGCCCTTTCGCTGATGCAGGCTAGCGGCCTCAACGATCTTTTAAGCCGTATTCTGTCCGTTCCCATGCAATGGCTTGGCATACCCAAGGAGCTTGCGGGGCTTGTGGTGCTGCGTCCCGTCAGCGGAAGCGGCAGTCTGGCAATGCTCAACGACGTGCTTGCCAAGTACGGTCCCGACAGCTATATAGGGCGCTGCGCAACCATGATAGTGGACGGCTGCGACACGGTGTTTTATATCGCGACCATTTATTTCGCCCGTACAAAAGTGAAAAATACGGGAAAGGCCATTGCCATAGCGTTGGCAGTGTCTTTTTTGAGCTGTCTTCTCGGCTGTTGGCTGTGCAGAATTATGTAAAGTTTAAGTTGACAAAAAGCCGCAATACAAATGCAAAAAGCAAAAGAGCGCCCGAAGGCGCTCCCTACTCGACAGCTCAGTAGCTGCCGTTGTAATTGTTTATTCTTCTTACGTAGCTGCCGTCGTGTCTTTCTCTGAGGGAAAGTCCCGCGAGTATGGCGGACGCGAGATAAGCAAGCATGACCACTATTGAAGACACAGCCATTGCCGCGCCGCCGAAGAAGTTCATTATCGAACCGAGAAAAGCGATGATGTTTATTACGAGAAAGAAAATAACAATACCTTTTCTGTCTGCGATGACGCCGTTGTCCGAAACCGACGGAGTTCTGATAAGTCTTGACGCAAGCACTATCATGATTATGCCTAAAATCATCATGAGCACTCCCGCCACGATGACAACCGCCGTCATGACGTTGCCCGCCGTCGCCGCGCCCGTGCCGGCATTTCCGAACGTTCCGTTGAACATTTCCGCTATGGTTCCGCTCAAAACAAGAAACAAAAATCCGCCGATTGTTTCAAAAATTCCCAAAATGAGATTGATTATTCCGACCGACTTTTCCAATCTGACCTTTTTTTCGTTCATAACAAAAGCTCCTTAATTTTTTTGTCAAACACGATGCGTCGGATGACGCGTCCGCGCTTGCCGTTTGTTTTCAGTATGCGCAGAAAGAAAATAATTATTCCTTTACAAAATACGCGAAAAGGAATGAAGCGCCGTAGCCCGTTGTCGCAGGTCAAGGGCTTCTTTGTTTAAAGCAAAAAAACGCGGCGGTATTCCCGTCGCGCCGTGTCGCGCTTTGTTTATTCCGTCGCAAAATTCAAATGAAATTCAAACATCAGCCGCGCAGGCTTTGAGCGAAGCTTTTTTTATTGCCAACGCGCAGACTGCAACGGACGCTGCGTTTGCCAACGTGATGAACAAAGGGTAGATGTAGAAATACCTGTCAGTGCACAAATTCAATATACCTGCGACAACAGTCAGCGAGTTGAGGACGATAAAAATTATTGACGCGGCGGTTTTGAATTTTTCAACCCTTTGCCCCGTTTTGTATACGGAAACAGTCATGCCGATTGCAAAAAACAGCTGCACAAAACCTGCTGCGGCGGTGGAAAGTCCGTAAATTGTCAAAATGTTTTTAAAACCTTCGTAAGAAACTTCGGCGGGTATGAGCTGTTCAAAAAGAAAAAAGAAGATTTTGTTTGCGGCGGCGTACTGCCAAGAGGAAAAGCAGATGTTCAATCCCGTTGCCGCAAGCGCGAGTCCCATGACAAGATTGATTGTCCCCGACGCTATTTGCAGCGAATTTTTGTTCAAAATCATTATTCCGCCCCCGTATTGCAATAAATTTATTTAATTTAACCACAGAAACGATATTTTTGTCAAGCAGCTCAAGGGGCGCCGACGAAATTTTTGTTCCAATCGCAGAAAATCGCTTGACAATCAAATCACAAGGTGCTAACATAGACAGGCATCGTGTTTATGCGATGCGTTTTTGTCGCGGGGTAGAGCAGCCTGGTAGCTCGTCGGGCTCATAACCCGGAGGTCGAGTGGTTCAAATCCCTCCCCCGCAACCAAAAAATGGCGGCGTAGCTTAGTTGGTTATAGCGGCCGGTTCATACCCGGCAGGTCGTTGGTTCGAGTCCGACCGCCGCTACCACAACCGTTTTGAGTACGGTCGTTTTTTTACGTGGCTCCTTGGTCTAGCGGTCTAGGACATCGCCCTTTCACGGCGGCAACACGGGTTCGAGTCCCGTAGGAGTCACCATCCCCCTCGGGAGCATAGCTCAGTTGGGAGAGCACCTGCCTTACAAGCAGGGGGTCACAAGTTCGAGCCTTGTTGTTCCCACCATAAAAAACTGCGCCGAAAGTCGCAAAAACAGTGCGGATATTGTCCGCACTTTATTTTTGCTCCTTAAAGCTTGTTTTTTATTTGTGTGCGCAGCGAGGTCGGGCGAATTACGTGACGCTGCGGCAGAGCCTTGCTATTCCGTCGCAATGCTCCTTGCGAGCCTTGTTGCTCCCACCATAAAAAGACCGTAAAAGCGTCCTTTTAATCGAAAAGGACGCTTTTTCTTTCGTTTTTTCACATAAAATGACCGACTTTTAATTTGCCAAAGCGAAAAAATTTATTAAAAAGGGCTCAAATTTTTATATCAGACTTTTGCAATAATTAACATTCAAAATTTAAAAAAATAATTTATGTGCGCCAAAGCAATATATCGGATTTTTGTCCGTCTACGGTAAAGGTACAAACAGCGGCCAATAGCCTTGCTTGTTGCGAACGCAAAGGCGTTTAAGGGGGTTTTGCCGAAAAGGGCTTTTTTTCCTTGCAATTAAACGCTTGACAAACTTAGACGCTGCGAGTAATATTAAGTCGCTGCAGCAAGCATATTGCCTAAAAGTATAAAAGCATAGCGTTCCGTCAAAGATTCATTGTACGGAAAAAGGAGAAAATTATGATAAACAAAGATATGACGATTATGGAAGCGCTCGAACAAAACAGAGCTTCCGCCACTGTTTTTGCGGGATACGGCATGGGTTGCATAGGCTGTCTTGCCGCGAGCGGCGAAACAATCGCCGAAGCCGCCGCCCACCATGGCATAGACGTGGACGAGCTGGTGAACAAGCTCAACGAAACCTGCAAATAAGGTCGGTTTAAGCGTGTTTTTTAACGCGGAAAAAGGGCGAAGCTTCTGCTTCGCCCTTTTGTTAAATTGGTTTTCAATACGATTCGTTTTTTGATTTAAGCACACTTTTTTTCCAAGCCGGCAACAAATTTTTCGAGTCTGTCCAAGGCCTTGACTATGGTATCCATGCTTACGCAGTAGCCGATACGCATATATCCTTCCGCGGAGAAGCACACGCCGGGTATGACCGCAACCTTGCATTCCTTGACAAGGCGCGTGCAAAATTCCATGCTGCTCATACCGAATTTGCTTATATTGGGCATGATGTAAAAGGCGCCTTCGGGCTTAACCACGTCAAGTCCCATTGCCACGAGTCTGTCGTAGCAGTAGTCGCGTCTTTTTCTGTATTCCTCGACAAAGGGTGCGGGGTCGAATCTGAGCGCTTCGATTGCCGCATACTGTATAAAGGTGTTTGCGCACACTGTCGTATACTGGTGCACCTTGAACGCCTGCTCGATGAATTCCTTGCTTGCCATCATGTAGCCCAGTCTCCACCCCGTCATTGCGTAAGGCTTGGAAAAGCTCTGGCAATACACGATTTTTTCTCTCAAATCCTGAAACCTGACAAAGCCCGGTCTGCGCTCGTTGTAAACCAGCTGGTTGTAGCATTCGTCGCAGATGACGAACATATCGCGTTTTTTGACCTGTTCGTAAACATTGAGGAGGGACTTTTCGTCAAGGATTGTGCCTGTGGGGTTGTTGGGGCTTGTGAGAATGATTGCTTTGGTTTTGTCGGAAACGACGGAGGCAAGAGCCTTTTCCGTTATCTGAAAGTTGTCGGGAGCGGTGTTCAACTCGACGTACCTGCCCTTGCACAGCTCGATGACGGGCTTGTACATGGAAAAGGCGGGCACGGGAACTATGACCTCGTCGCCCTCGTTGACAACGGCAAAGAGCGCGCTCATTATGGCTTCCGTGCTGCCCGTAGTTATCATAATTTCGTTTTCGTCGTAATCCACTCCGTTGAGTTGTTTTTCGAAAGCGGAAATTTCCCTGCGAAGCTCCGCCACGCCCATAGTGGGCGCGTAAAAGGTTTTGTTGTTTTCCAACGCGACTCCGCAGGCGTCCTTAACCTGCTGAGGGGTGTGGAAATCCGGCTCGCCGAGAGTGAGAAACAGCTCGGCGCCCTCCTTGTGTGCCATATCGTTGAAGGCGCGCAGCGGGCTGGGTTCGATACGTGTAACCTGTTCGTTGAATTTCATAGATTGTTATCTCCCTTTCTTTGAATTATATCATATACGCCCGAAAGCGCAGGTGTAATTTGTTTGAAAAAACCTTTTCCTTTTTTGCGGTTTAGCGAGGCGTTGTCCTTTTCGTTCTGTGCGGGAAGGGCATTTTGCGGACAACTCTTCTTTTTTTGTTTTTCTCGGTTGCCAACGCGCCTTTGCGGTGCTATAATTGCTGTCGGAGAAAATTTACATGATTTACAATATGCTCGGAAAAACCAATCTTGTCATATCCGCGGTGGGCTTGGGCGGAATCCCCTTGCAGCGCTTAGACCGGGAAAAAGCGGTGGAAACGGTGCGTTACGCCTTGGAGCGCGGAGTCAATTTTATCGACACGGCGCGCGGATATACGGTCAGCGAAAGCTACATAGGCGCGGCTCTTGCGGGCGGACTGCGCGGGGACGTGGTGCTTGCCACAAAAGCGCCGCCGACGGACCGCGGGGGTATGCTCAAAGAAATGGAGGGAAGCTTGAAAGACCTCGGCACGGATTACATTGATTTGTATCAGGTGCACAACGTGAAGGATTGCGCGTCGATTGACCGTGTGTTCGGCGACGACGGCGCATATAAAGCGTTTCTGGAAATGAAAGCCGCGGGCAAAATAGGCCACTTCGGCGTGACAAGCCACAAGCGCGAGGTGCTGACTTATCTGCTGGAAAACTACGCCGACAAAACAGAAACAATAATGTTTCCCTACAATATCGTGGAAACGCAGGGAGAGGAGCTGTTTGCGCTGGCAAGCAGTCTCAATGTGGCTGTCATAGTGATGAAGCCGCTTGCCGGCGGAGCAATCGGGGACGCCGCGCTTGCAATGCGTTTCGCGTTGTCCAATCCGCACGTGTCGGTCGTCATACCCGGCATGGCAAATCAAAAAGAGGTGGACGAAAACACGTCGCAGCCCGCCGAGCTTTCCGACGCGGACAGGGAAAAATGCGCGTTGCTTGCGGGCGAGCTGGGTTCCGAGTTCTGTCGGAGATGCAGCTATTGCGCGCCCTGCCCCGCAGGGCTTGACATACCCACCATTTTCACTTTCGAGGGGTATCTCAAACGCTACAACCTTGCCGAATGGGCAAAGGACAGATACATGAATCTGAAAAAACGTGCCAAAGACTGTCTTGGATGCGGTGAGTGCGAAAAGAGATGTCCTTACGAGCTGAAAATCAGGGAGAGACTTAAAAACGTCGCACGTGAGTTCGAGGACGCCGAAAAGGCGTTTTCCGACTCCGAAAGGAGTTGAAAATATGGCGTTGTTCGAGTGCAAGCTTTATTCCCATGTACTGCACGAGCCGTCGCAGGTAGCCGTTTACGCGCCGGACCGAAAAAACGCTGGGATGTCCGACTTTAACGTCGTGCTTTTGCTGCACGGGATGTGCTGCGACGGAAAGGATTTTTTCATGCGCACGGGCGTAGCCGCTTATGCCGACGCTGCGGACGCCGTGCTTATTGCGCCATCCTGCGGCAACAACTATTTCGCCGACGGGCAGAACGGACTTAAATACGAAACGTATCTGTTCCGCGAGCTGATTCCTTTTTTGCAAAAACCCTTTTCTTTAAACACCTCCCGTGAAAAAAATTTCATTCTCGGCACGTCTATGGGAGCCTTCGCCGCGGTGCGGCTGGGGCTGACTTATCCCGACAGGTTTAAAGCCGTTTGTTCTTTGTCCGCGCCGTTGGACCTGAAAACCGCGGTGGAAACGCTGCGCGACAATATCAGGGACTGCCGCCGCCGCGCTTTTTGCTCGGTCTACGGCTCCTGCGAGCAGTTCGGCGGCTCGTCGGCGGACATACTGCATCTGATTGAGCGGACTCCTCCCGCAACGGCTCCGTTTCTTTGGCTGTATGTGGGGAGAAACGACCCTCTTTTGCAAATCAATAAACAAACTGCGGAAAAAATCAGAGAAAAAGGCTTTGCCCTTTCGCTTGAAACGGACGACGGCGCCCACGACTGGGCAAGCTGGGACAGGCAGGCGAAAAGATTTTTCGACTTGTACGTGGGAAAATAATATTCCGTAATATAACGAGACTTAAAAGGACGCGGAAGCGTCCTTTTTGCCGTATGCGTTTGATGTCGAATTTGGGCGAAAACGCGCCAAATCGCTTGACAAACCGCCCCGAAACTCTCATAATAATTGTATAAACAAAGTTTTGCCGCCGCACAACAGGGGAAACAAAGGAGGAGACAATTGAAGGAGAATTTATTTGAAGCGGCGCGTTCCGACGAGAAGCTCAGGAGCGCTGCGTTTGATACAAGCTGCGCAATGGATGAAATTTTGTGGAGGCTCAAGGATTTGAGTTTGATTCACAACGACATTTCCGAGCTGATAAGCGTGGGCTGCGGCTTCGGCGACGTTGCGGGCGACCTTAAAAACGTCTCCGACAAGACGCGCGACAGAATACGCGAGGCTTTCAGATACAGAGAGATGAACGACGCTTTGAACCGCGTTTTGGGATACGAGCTTGAGAGAGTGTGCGAAAGCATAGAAAATCTGATTTATCCCGCGCCCGACGCGCCTGAGGAATAATATTGCGTCCCGCTTTGACAAAGCGGGATATTTTTTTGTCGGCACGTCTAAAACGATTGACAAACCCGATTGAGGCTGATAAGATAACACTCGAAGAAACCTATCGAGAGTGTCGGAGGGACGGACCCGTCGATGACACAGCAACCGGACGAAAAGTCGTCACAGGTGCTAAATTCCGCAGGGCGAGGCTCTGGAAGATAGGACGGCGTCAAAAGCTGTTTCGTCAACCCCGCGCTGTCCGCGGGGTTGTTTTGATTTAGAGGTTTTAACAATCGCAGACGAAGGAGAAAATTAAGGGAATGACAGGAAAGAGATTTTTTACAAGCGAGAGCGTGACGGAGGGGCACCCCGACAAAATGTGCGACCAGATTTCCGACGCGATTTTGGACGCGATACTCAAAGAAGACAAAAACGCGCGCGTTGCTTGCGAAACGCTTGCTTACACGGGGGGCGTTGTGGTTGCGGGAGAAATCAGCACCCGCTGCTATGTGGACATAAAGAGCATTGTCCGCAATACCGTCAGGGAAATCGGCTACACGCGCGCCAAATACGGATTTGACGGCAACACTTGCAGCGTTTTGACGTCTATTGACGAGCAGTCTCCCGACATCGCGCTCGGAGTGGACAAAAGTCTCGAAAGCAAGGAAGGTTTCGGCGGCGAGGCGGAGCTTGGCGCGGGAGACCAGGGCATGATGTTCGGCTATGCCTGCGACGAAACACCCGAGCTTATGCCTGCGGCGCACGTTTACGCCAATATGCTTACAAAGCGCCTTGCCGAGGCTCGCAAAAGCGAGGAAATAGAGCTGTTGCGGCCTGACGGAAAAGCGCAGGTGACTGTCGAATACGACGGCGACAAGGTCAAACGTATAGATACCGTCGTGGTTTCCTCCCAGCACGCGGCGGAAGCGGATATGGAAACGCTGCGGGAGGAAATTCTCAAAAAGGTTATTCTCGCCACGCTGCCGGCGGAGCTGGTTGACCGAAGGACGAGGTATCTGATAAACCCTACGGGAAAATTCGTCATAGGCGGACCTATGGGCGACTCGGGACTGACGGGCAGGAAAATAATAGTCGACACCTACGGCGGCTATTGCCCGCACGGCGGCGGCGCGTTTTCGGGAAAGGACCCGACAAAGGTTGACAGAAGCGCGGCTTACATGGCGCGTTATATATGCAAAAACATCGTGGCTGCGGGCGCGGCGCGCAGAGTTCAGCTTCAACTGTCTTACGCCATAGGGGTGGCGAGACCCGTTTCGGTTTGCGTGGACACCTTCGGCACGGGAGCCGTTCCGGACGAAAGCATGACGGAGCTGGTAAAGCGTTTGTTCGACCTTCGTCCGCAGGCAATAATAGAAAAGCTGGATTTGCAAAAACCCGTGTACAGACAGATTGCGAGCTACGGGCATTTCGGCAGGGACGGCATGACGTGGGAAAATACGGATTCGGCGCAAATGATTGCCGCCGCCGTCGAGGAATATAAATCGGGCAGATGACTTTAAAGGGAGCAATAGGCAACATAGTTTTTTTCAACGCGGAAAACGGCTACACCGTTTTTCAGTTGATTTCCGACAGCGACGGCGGGGAAACGACCTGCGTGGGGTATCTTCCGCAGCTCAACGTCGGACAGCAAATCGAGGTTTCGGGCAAAATAGTTACTCATCAGAGGTTCGGCGAGCAGTTTTCCGTTGAAAAATTTTCCCTTGCCGCGCCGACAGGCTCGGATGGGCTTGTCAGATATCTTGCAAGCGGACTGATAAAGGGCGTGGGAGAGGCTACGGCGCGTCTTATAGTAAATTCATTCGGCGACGATACTCTTTCCGTGCTGGAAAATTCTCCCGAAAGGCTTGCCGAGCTGCGCGGAATCAGTCTGAAAAAAGCGCGCGCCATAGGAGAGGAGTTCAATGAGCACAGAGCCATGCAGGAGCAGATTATGTTTCTGCAAAGCTACGATATTACCCTCAACACGGCAATAAAGATATATCGCGTTTACAAGGACAAGACGGAAAGCGTATTGAAAAGCAATCCTTATAGGCTTATAGACGACGTGGACGGAATCGGTTTTTTGTCGGCGGACAGAATCGCAGGCAGCATGGGCATAGGCAAGGACAGCGAGTTCCGTCTGCGCGCGGGCATAGTTTATTGTCTCAAAGACGGGGCGGAAAAGTCGGGCAATACCGTTATTGAGGAGCAGACTCTCAAAAAATCGGTGGGCGAGCTTTTGGGGTACGACATATCCGAAAGGGCGGAGCTTTACGAGGAAACGGTAGACAACCTGATATTCGACCTTATGGCGCGCCGTTTCGAGGACGGAGAGAAAGCAGGACTGGCTCTTACGAGGTATTACAATATAGAAAAAAACATTGCGGGCGCGCTGGTCAGGCTGGACGAGGAGGCGCCCGCCATTTCCGCGTCGTTTAAGACGCTCATAGAGGATTTTCAGTCGGCGAACGGAGTCAAGCTGCATTCCAATCAGCGGCGGGCGGTGGAGGCGGCGTTTGAAAACGGAGTCACGGTGATAACGGGCGGACCGGGCACGGGCAAAACCACAATCGTCAGGTGCGTTTCGTATATATGCGACGCTCTTGACATAAAGGCGGAGTATTGCTGCCCTACGGGACGCGCCGCAAAGAGGCTGGGAGCCTCGACGGGCAAAAACGCAAAGACCATACACCGTCTGCTCGGCATGGAGGCGAGGGAGGACAGGCTGGTTTTCGCTTACGACGCCTCCAACCCTCTCGAAGCCGACCTCGTGGTGGTGGACGAAGCGTCCATGGCGGACGCCGTCATTTTCAACAGTCTTTTGAAGGCTTTGCGGCGCGGCTGCCGTCTGGTTCTTGTGGGCGACAAGGACCAGCTTCCCTCCGTAGGCGCGGGAAACGTGCTTGCCGACGTAATCAAGAGCCGTCTGTTTTCAGTAAACGAGCTTACCCACATTTACAGGCAGTCGGAGGACAGCTATATAGTTACCAACGCGCACCTGATAAACAGCGGAAAAATGCCCGTCATAGAAAAGGACAGCAAGGATTTTTTCTTTATCGCGAGGGACAATCAGGAGGATATCCTAAACGAGGTTACGGGACTTGTGACGACGCGTCTGCCGAAGTTTACTTCCCTTTCTCCCGCGGAGATTCAGGTGCTTGCGCCAATGAAGAGCGGGCTTGCGGGCGTCGCCAACTTAAACCGCACGCTGCAAGCCAAAATAAATCCCTTTGAGCGTTCAAAAAGCGAAATCAACGTCGGAGGCGTGGTTTTCCGCACGGGAGACAAGGTCATGCAGACGGTCAACGACTACAATATGGAGTGGGAAATCAACGACTCGGAGGGCGTGAGGTCGGGCAAGGGCGTTTTCAACGGCGACATAGGTTATATTACGCGAATAGACCGCACAGAAAATCTTGCTGAAATTCTGTTCGACGACGGCAGGCGGGCGGTTTACACCTCGGCGGATATGCCCGACCTGACTCTCGCCTACGCGGTTACCGTGCACAAAAGTCAGGGGAGCGAGTTCGACGCGCTGGTCGTGGCGGTGACAAACGGACCGCCCACGATTTTAAACCGCAATCTGCTTTATACGGCGGTCACGCGCGCAAAAAAAACCGTGGTTTTGGTATGCAGCAAAAGGATGCTGGGAATGATGGTCAAAAACAATTATATCGAGGAGCGCGCCACCATGCTCAAAGCGTTTTTGAAGGAAGAAAAACAGAAGCGCTCGGCGCTTTACCTGTGAGAAGCGCAAAAAAGTCGGAAGCGGCCGCGGCAAAGGGATTGTCGCGCTTTTTCGGCGCGCACGGATATACCTGCGTATGCTGCGGCGCGGACGTTTTCGACGAGACGGGCGTTTGCGGATTCTGCCTGCCCAAGCTTAAATTCAACAACGGCAACGTCTGCCGACGCTGCGGGGCTGCTCTCGGCGACGTGGACAACCGTTTCTGCGCCGCCTGCGAAAGGTTCGACGGCGTGTTTTTCGACGGCGCGGCTTCGGCTTTTGTGTATACGGGGGAAGTAAGCCGCCTGCTGCTCAAAATGAAATACGGCGGAGCCAAATATCTATCCGAGTTTTTCGCAAGGCAGATGGCAAACAAATTTCTGACGCTGTCCGTCGGGTTCGACGTTGCGGTTCCCGTTCCCATGACAAAATCCGCCAAGAAAAAACGCGGATACAATCAAGCGGAGTTGCTAACCGCGGATTTTTGTGATATAATAGGCGCGGATTTTCGTTTTGATTTGATTGAAAAGGCGCGCGAGACTCCGCAGCAGGAAACGCTCGGCTTCAAGGCGCGGAGGGAAAATCTCCAAGGCGCCTTCAAGGCAAAACGGGACGACGCCGTTTGCGGCAAACGGATTTTGCTCATAGACGACGTAAAAACCACCGGCGCGACAATCAATATGTGCGCAAAAGCTCTTAAAAAAGCGGGCGCCGCGTATGTTTTCGGACTTACCGCGGCAAGCTCCCGCGACATTTCTGCTACTGAAAGGGATTGAAGATGAACAACAAAAAACAATTGAAATTATTGGAAAAGATTGCGGTTAAGGTAGAGGCTCTTGCCGACACGTATGCAGCAATGACGGACGCGCGGCTCAAAGAGTGCACGTCTTTGTTCAAAGCCCGTCTGGAAAGCGGGGAAAGCCTCGATTCCGTTCTGCCCGAGGCCTTCGCCGTCGTGAGAGAGGCGGCAAAGCGCGTGCTCAATATGTATCACTTCCACGTGCAGGTTTTGGGCGGCATAGCGCTGCATCAGGGGCGTATATGTCAGATGAGCACGGGCGAAGGCAAAACGCTTGTGTCAACCATGCCCGCTTATCTAAACGCGCTTACGGGACGCGGCGTTCACATAGTGACGGTAAACGAATACCTTGCCCGACGCGATTCCGAGTGGATGGGAAAAATATTTAAATTTCTCGGGCTTTCGGTAGGCGTGATTTACAACGATATGCCTTTGAAGGAAAAACAGAGGGCTTACGCCTGCGACATAACCTACGGCACCAACAACGAATTCGGCTTCGACTATTTGAGAGACAACATGGCGGTTTCCAAGTCGCAGCTTGTGCAGCGCGGACTCAATTTCGCCATTGTCGACGAGGTTGACAGCATACTTATCGACGAAGCGCGCACGCCTTTGATTATCAGCGGCAGGAGCGGAAAGTCCAACGAGATGTATATAACCGCCAACCGTTTTGTCAAGACGCTTACCTGCGGGATAGAAAAGTCGGACGAGGGCAAGGGAAAGCTTGCCTCCATTATGGGCGAGGGCTACTCCGAGGAGGACGAGGAGAAGTATGACGCCATGAAAAACGAAAAGGACAAGGCTGTGCGTCTCACCGCGCGCGGCGTTGCCAAGGCGGAAAGGTTTTTCAAGGTGGACAATCTCGGCGACGTGGAAAGCACAGAGCTTAACCACTATATAAATCAGGCGCTCAAAGCAGTTTTCGTCATGAAGCGCGACGACGACTATATCGTGGACAAGGGCGAGGTCAAGATAGTGGACGAGTTCACGGGGCGCATCATGGAGGGCAGGCGTTACAATCAGGGGCTGCACCAGGCAATCGAGGCAAAGGAAAACGTCCGCATACAGGAGGAAAACAAAACTCTTGCCACAATCACCTTCCAAAATCTGTTCCGTATGTACAAAAAACTGAGCGGCATGACGGGTACGGCAAAGACGGAGGAGGCGGAGTTCAACGATATTTACAATCTCGACGTAGTGGAAATTCCCACCAACAAGCCGATGATAAGAAAGGACTACGACGACGTGCTTTATTCCACGCGCGAAGCAAAGCTGAGAAATCTCGTCGCGGATATAGTTGAACGCCACAAGAGCGGACAGCCCATGCTTATCGGCACCGTTTCGGTGGAAAAAAGCGAGGAGCTTTCCGCAATGCTGAAAAAGAAAGGCGTTCCGCACAACGTGCTCAACGCCAAAAACAACGCGCGCGAAGCTGAAATCGTCGCGCAGGCGGGCAGGCTCAACGCAGTCACCATCGCCACCAACATGGCGGGGCGCGGCACGGATATTCTGCTCGGAGGAAATCCGGAGTACCTTGCAAAGCAGGAAATGGAGCGCAGCAATTATACCCACGAGCAAATAGAGGCTGCAACCTCTTACGCGGACGGCGACGGGGAAACGGAAAGGCTCAAAGCGGTTTACCGCGCCCTTTTCGACAAGTACAAGGCTGTCTGCGACGCCGAAAAGGAAAAGGTGCTGGAAACGGGCGGTCTGCATATCATAGGCACCGAGCGTCACGAGAGCCGCCGCATAGACAATCAGCTGCGGGGCAGAAGCGGACGACAGGGAGACCCCGGCAGCAGCGTTTTCTTTCTTTCCACCGAGGACGACCTTGCGAGAGTGTTCGGAGGCGAAAGAATGCAGGCGGTCATGCAGTTTTTCAAGCTGGAAGAGGACGTGCCCATAGAAGCAAAGATAATAACAAGACAAATCGAGCGGGCGCAGAAAAGCATAGAGGGCATACATTACTCGCAGCGCAAGCACGTGCTGCAATACGACGAGGTCAACAACAAGCAGCGTCAGGTCATATACGGCGACCGCAACAAGGTGCTTAACGGCGAGGACGTGCACGGCATGATTCTCGATATGGCGGCAGGTTTTGCGAGAAAAGCGCTGGAAGACGCCTGCGACGGAACGGAAAACTCCCGCCTGTGGAATCTTGACGCCGTAAACGGAATACTCAAAAACAAATATCTGCCTCAATTGGAGGACTTCGTGACGCGGGATATGGCGATTCGCGGCGCGAAGCACGTGCTTGACGAGCTTTCCAAAGAGGTCAGAAGTCTGATAGAGGAGCGCGCGGCGGAGGAGGACGAAAACGAGTTCAAACAGATAGAGCGTTATGTGCTTCTCAAAATCATAGACGAAAAGTGGATGGAGCACATCGACGACCTCGAAGAGCTGCGCAAGGGAATCGGCCTCATGGCTTACGGCCAGCAGGACCCAGTTATGGTGTACAGAAAGCGCGCTACGGAGATGTTCGAGCAGATGGAGGAGGACATAGAGTTCACCACTATTCGCTGTCTGTTATTCGCAAAATTCAGGCGCGTCGAAGCGGAAGAGGTGCAGAACGCCGAAGAGCTTAATCCCAATCTCGTGCTCAACAAGCCCTGCCCTTGCGGCAGCGGACTTAAATACAAAAACTGCTGCGGCAAGGAAAAGGCGGAGGAGCTGAAAAGGCAATACCGCGAAAACAAGAAAAACAAGCAAAAACAGTAAAAGTCGAAAAATCATAAAATTTTAACCAAAAGGGGTGATTTCAGTTGATTCAGGTAGAGGATTTGAAACAGACTTTGCGTGAAATATCGACAAAATTGAAAGGGGTAGGTGAGTCCCTTTGACTTGCCCAAGCAGAGGGCGGAGTTAGAGGAGCTTAAACAGCTTCAACAAAAAGAAGATTTCTGGAACGACGTTGCCACGGCTCAAAAGGTCAGCCGTCAGGCAAAGCACATCGAGGACAGGCTGGATTTTCTTGCGGCTCTTGAAAAAGACGCGGAAAATCTAAGCGAGCTTATTGCTTTGACCGACGACCAAAACGACCTTATGGAAGTGGAGACGGAGTTGAAGGCGCTTGCGGAAAAGGCGGAAACGCTGCATATAGAAACGCTGTTGTCCGGCAAATACGACGGCTACGACGCTATTTTGACGCTGCATGCGGGCGCGGGCGGCACGGAAGCTCAGGACTGGGTGAGTATGCTTTTCAGGATGTACACCCGTTACGCCGAGCGCCGCGGCTACAAAACGGAAGTCACCGACCGGCTGGACGGAGACGAGGCGGGCATAAAAAGCGTTACGTTCAATGTTTTCGGCGACAACGCTTACGGGTATCTCAAAGCCGAAAAGGGGGTGCACCGCCTGGTGCGCATTTCGCCCTTTGACGCAAACAAACGCCGACACACAAGCTTTGCCTCCTTGGAGGTTATGCCCGTCATCGACAACGATACCGACATAGTCGTAGAGGACAAGGATTTGAAGGTGGACACCTACCGCAGCAGCGGCGCGGGAGGTCAGCACATCAACAAAACGGAAAGCGCAATCAGAATCACGCACATTCCCACGGGCATCGTTGTTTCCTGTCAGACGCAGCGCAGTCAGATTCAAAACCGCGAGCAGGCGATGCTCATGCTCAAAAGCAAGCTTGCCGAGCTGCGCGAGCGGGAGCAGATGGAGGAGGCTCAGTCGCTCAAGGGGGACGTCAAAAAGATAGAGTGGGGCAGTCAAATCAGGTCCTACGTTTTTTGTCCGTATACTCTCGTCAAGGACCACCGCACAGGTTTTGAAAACTCCAATATAAACGACGTCATGGACGGAAACGTGCAGCCCTTTATCGAGGACTATCTTACCAAGGTGTACTGATATGCCGCAAGGTTTGAAAAAAGGCTTTGTCGTCTTGGGCATAGAGTCGTCCTGCGACGAAACGGCGTGCGCTCTCGTCGAGGACGGGAGAAAAGTTTTATCCAACGTCATAAATTCTCAGATTGAGCTGCACAGGCTTTACGGCGGAGTGGTTCCCGAGCTTGCCGGCCGCAACCATGTGGTTGCCATAGACAGAGCGGCAAAACAGGCCGTCAAGGACGCGGGCGCGGATTTTTCGGACGTGGACGCGGTGGCGGTGACTCGCGGCGCGGGGCTTGTAGGGTGTCTGCTCGTAGGCGTGTCCTATGCCAAAGCATTGGCTTATTCTCTTGGCGTGCCTCTTGTCGCCGTCAATCATATAGAAGCGCATATGTGCGCCAATTATCTCGATACGGACGCCGAGCCGCCCTACCTCTGCCTGTTGGCGAGCGGAGGGCACACGGCGCTGGTGCACGTTGTGGGCTACAACGATTATCGCGTCGTTTCCTCCACGGTGGACGACGCCGCGGGCGAAGCCTTTGACAAGGTTGCTCGCACTCTCGGATTGCCTTATCCCGGCGGACCGCAGATAGACAGGCTTTCGACGTCCGGCAAGCCGGTGTTCGATTTGCCCTCTCCGTTGCTTAAAAACGGCAACCTATCTTACAGCGGGCTGAAAACCGCCGTCGTCAATCTTATGCACAACGCCGCGCAGCGCGGCGAAAAGTTGCCTGCGGAGGACGTTTGCGCGTCCTTTTCGCGCGCGGCGCTGGAACCGCTGCTGTCGCTTGCGGAAAAGCATTTGAAAAGGCTGGGACTCAAAACCCTTGCCCTCGCGGGAGGAGTAGCCGCAAACGGCTATCTGCGCGGCAGAGCGGAGTCGCTCGCCCGAAAAAACGGTTTCAAACTGTTTCTTCCCGAAAAAAAGCTATGTACGGACAACGGAGCAATGGTCGCTTCGCAGGGGTATTTCCTGCTTGCTGAAAAAGGCGTCAACTGCGACCTTACCCTAAACGCCGAACCTACGTTGAGACTCAGAGGGGACAGACCGTCGAGACGCTGAAACACTTTTGAGGTAAATTATTCATATTTAAGAGCGGGTCGACAAACCCGCTCTTTCATTAATTTACGGTAAATTTCAAGCCCGCGTAGTTTTCTGTATGCGTATTCACGAATTTTTGCGAATTTTATACAAAATGCGGGGATTTTATTATTTTCGTCGCATAATTATAAAAACGATTGAATAAGATATGAATAAATTTCATAATTTTTTACATAAAAAACTTTTAAAACTCACTGCTGCGCTTGACAATCCGCTTAAAGTCGAATATGATAATTATCGGTAGAAAAGGAACATATTTTCATTGCTTTCCCGAAATTTGAAATGTGTTCCGGAGGAAGGAAAAGATGAAATTTATCAAGAGAGAAGTTCTCAAACAGAAGCCCGATTTTTCCAATCTCGTATTCGGCAAGAACATTTCGGACTATATGCTCGAATGCGATTATGCGGACGGCAAATGGGGCGAGCCTGTCATCAAGCCGGTGGAAGATTTTGCTTTGAGTCCCGCAACGATGATATTCCATTACGGTCAGGGTATTTTCGAGGGATGCAAGTGCTTCAAAAACGAGAAGGGCGAAATCACGCTTTTCCGTATCCGTGACAACCTCAACCGCATGAACCGCAGCGCCGAGCGCATGAGCATGCCCAAAATCGACGTCGAGGAGATGCTCAAAGGACTCAAAGAGCTGATAAAAATCGAAAAGGATTGGATACCCGACAAGGAAGGTCAGTCTCTTTACATACGTCCCACGATGATAGCCACGGAGTCCAGCATAGGCGTCAAAACGTGCGGAAATTTCAAATTCTACATAATTTTAAGTCCCGCCGCGGCATATCTTACGGGCATCAACAGTCTCGTGAAAATCAAGGTGGAGGACAAATACGTGCGCGCCTGCGTCGGCGGCACGGGCGAAGCCAAGTGCATAGGCAACTATGCGGGCAGCTTTCTTGCCATGAACATAGCCAAATCGGAGGGCTACGCGCAGGTTTTGTGGCTTGACTCCATAGAGCGCAAATATATCGAGGAAGTCGGGACGATGAACGTCATGTTCGTCATAAACGGCGAAGTGCTCACTCCCGCGCTTTCGGGAAGCATTCTTCCCGGCATAACGCGCGACAGCGCAATCAAGCTGCTGCGCGACGAAGGATATACCGTCACCGAAAAGCGCATTACCGTAGACGAGGTGATGAAAGCGGCAAAGGACGGAAGCCTCACGGAAATGTTCGGCGTGGGTACCGCGGCAATCGTATCCCCCGTCGGTACGCTCGGCTACAAGGGCGAGGACGTGGTTATCAACGGCAACAAGGTGGGCGAGGTGTCCAAACTGCTCTACGAGAAGATGATGGGCATACAGCGCGGCCGCATTGCCGACAAGTTCGGTTGGGTGGAAAAGGTCGATTGATTTTTCGCCCGCATTAAATCAGAAAATTTAAACAAGGAGAAACAAAGATGGCAAAGGTTACTGTTGATTTCCAGAACTGCAAAGGCTGCGGGCTGTGCGTCGCCGCTTGCCCCAAAAAAATCCTGCGTCTGGGAAGCGTAAGCAACAACAAGGGTTATTACGTTGTGGAGTGCACCGACCCCGAAGCCTGCGTGGGCTGCGCGGCGTGCGCGCACATGTGTCCCGACAGCATTCTGGAGGTGGAGAGATAATGAGCGAGAAAAAATTGATGAAGGGCAACGAGGCTATTGCCGAAGCCGCAATCAGAGGCGGATGCAGATACTTTTTCGGTTATCCCATCACCCCGCAGAATGAAATTCCCGAATATATGAGCTGGAGAATCCGCGAGGTCGGCGGCGACTTTGTGCAGGCGGAAAGCGAGGTCGCGGCAATAAACATGGTTTACGGCGCGGCGGGAGCCGGCGCGAGAGCCATGACAAGCAGCTCCAGCCCCGGTATCAGCCTTAAACAGGAGGGCATTTCCTACATAGCCTGCGCCGAGCTGCCCTGCGTTATAGTAAACATGGTGCGCAGCGGTCCCGGACTGGGCGGCATACTTGCTTCTCAATGCGACTATTTCCAGACGGTAAAGGGCGGCGGCCACGGCGACTACAAGCTGCTTACCTATGCTCCCTCTACCGTTCAGGAGGCTGTGGATATACTCTATTACGCGTTTGACAAGGCGGACGAATACCGCACTCCCGTCTGCATTTTGGGCGACGGTCTGCTCGGACAGATTATGGAGCCGGTAACCTTCCCCGAAATGAAGGAAATGCCCGACCCCTCCACAAAATCGTGGGCTGTGACGGGCACGCATCACGGCAAGGACAAGACGCTTGCCAGCTCCATTTACATCGACCCTAATCTGGGCGAGGCGCAGAACAACCATTTGGTGGAAAAGTTTGAAAGAATCGCTCAAAAAGAGACGCAGTGCGAGGAGTTCATGTGCGACGACGCCGAAATCATATTGACCGGCTACGGCAGCGTGGGCAGAATTATCAAATCGGCGATTTATATGTTGAGAGAAAAGGGAATCAAGGCGGGACTTGTGAGACCTATCACGCTTATGCCTTTCCCTACAAAGGTATATGAAAAATACGCCGCCAAAGCGTCGGTAAAGCGTTTCCTCACCGTCGAGCTGAGCATGGGACAGTTTGTCGAAGACGTGAAGCTGTCCGTCATGGGCAAAAAACCGGTTGACCTGTTCACGAGATGCGGCGGCAACATCATGACGCCGGAAGACGTTGTCGAAAAGGTTATGGAGGTGAAATAATTATGGCGACGACAGTATACAAAAAGTCTGCGATGCTTACAGACAAACCCATGCACTATTGTCCCGGCTGCGCGCACGGTTTGGTTCACAAGCTGGTTGCCGAAGCCACGGAAGAATTGGGGCTTATGGACAACCTTATAGGCGTTGCCAGCGTGGGCTGTTCCGTATTTTCGTATGACTATTTCAACTGCGACATGGAGCAGGCGGCTCACGGCAGAGCGCCAGCGGTTGCGACGGGCATAAAGAGAGTTCACCCGGACAAGGCGGTTTTCACCTATCAGGGCGACGGCGACCTTGCAAGCATAGGCATGGCGGAAATCGTACACGCGGCGACGCGCGGCGAAAACATTACGGTTATTTTCATCAACAACGCCATTTACGGCATGACGGGCGGTCAGATGGCGCCTACCACCCTTGTGGGACAAAAGGCGACCACCTGCATTTACGGCAGAGACCCGAAAATCAACGGCAACCCCATCAATGTGTGCGAGCTGCTTTCCTCTCTTACCGGTCCCGCTTATCTTGAAAGAGTTATGGTTACCGACGTCGCCAACGTGATGAAAGCCAAAAAAGCCATCAAAAAGGCGTTTGAATATCAGATGCAGAAAAAGGGCTTTACTCTTATCGAAGTGCTGTGCACCTGCCCGACCAACTGGGGACTCAGCCCCGTGGACGCCATGACTTTCGTCAAGGAAAAGATGCAGGCAAAGTATCCTTTGGGAGTTTATAAAGATATCGAAAAGGAGACTAAGTAATGGAAAATAAAATAATAATGGCCGGTTTCGGAGGACAGGGCGTTCTGAGTATCGGCAAATTTCTTGCTTACGCCGGAATGGAAGAAAATCTCGAAGTCACCTGGATGCCTTCTTACGGTCCCGAAATGCGCGGCGGCACTGCCAATTGCAGCGTTGTCATGAGCGACCGCCCCGTAGGCTCTCCGGTGATTGCTACCGCCGACTGTCTCATCGTCATGAACAAGCCCTCTGTGGCGAAGTTTATCGGCATGGTCAAAAAGGACGGCGTGGTGCTGGTCAACAGCTCTCTTATCGAGGACAAAATCGAGCGCACGGACGTTAAGGTCTATTACATACCCGCAAACGAGCTTGCCCACAAGGCGGGCAGCGACCGCTCCGCAAACGTGACTATGTTCGGAGCTTACGTTGCGGCGACCAAAGCGATTGCCAAGGAGTCGGCGCTTAAAGTCATCAACAAGCAATTCGGCAAAAAGCCCGCCGTGTTGGAATCGGCGCTCAAAGCTTTTGAAGCCGGTTTTGAAGCCGCGTCGAAATGACGGTAAAGCAAACCTAAATCACAAAAAAGCGTTCACCCCGAAAATTTTTTCGGGGTGAATTGAAGTGAGGACATATATGGATTACAAAAACAAAATTATTACCGTCGGGCAAGCGCTCGACATGGTAAAGTCAGGTATGAGAATAGCGCTCGGCGACGCGACGGTGGAGCCGCAGGCTTTTTTGGAAAATATTCATACCATAGCGGACAGAGTAAAGGATGTGGAGCTGACAAATTGTCTGGGACTCAGAAGCTATCCTTTTATGGAAAACTCCGCTTACCACGACAGCTTTATCCTGCGCTCTTTGTTTTTTTCCAAGCCCACGCGCGAGGCGGAAAAGTATTTGAGAGTTTCGTATGTGCCCTGCCACCTGCGCCACACGGCGCGCGCCATTCTGGCGCAGGGCAAGCCCGATTTGTTCGTCACCACCTGCACGCCTCCCGACGAGGAGGGCAACATGAGCATAGGTCTTTCCAACATATATTCGTCCGACGTGGTGAAACACGCGAAAAAGGTCATAGTCGAGATTAACGACAAAATGCCCTATACTTACGGCAACAACATAATCAACGTAAAGGACGTGGATTACATAGTGCCCGTGTCCTATCCTCTGCCTCAGGACGTGCCTCCCGCGCCCAACGAAAAGGACCGTATGATTGCGGGACATATCGCCGAGTATCTCAAAGACGGCGACTGCGTGCAGATTGGCATAGGCGGGATTCCCAACTCCGTTACCGAGTTTCTCGCGGAGAAAAAGGATTTGGGCATTCACACCGAGCTGCTCGGAGACGGATTGGCAAAGCTTGCCATGCGCGGAGTTGTCAACGGCAGCAAAAAACAGTTTATGAAGGGCAAAATAGTCACAAGCATCGTTATGGGGACGGATGTGGTTTACGACTTTGTAAACAAAAATCCCGACGTATACGTCATGAGCTGTTCCAAATGCAACGACCCTTACACGGTACGCAAAAACAAAAATCAGGTGTCAATCAATACCACGCTCGAAGTTGACCTGACGGGACAGGCGTGCAGCGAGGCAATAGGTTCAAGGCAGTTTTCCGGCACGGGCGGACAGGCGGACACAACGATAGGCACTCAGATGTCCAAGGGCGGAAGGAGCTTTTTGGCGCTCTATTCCACAGCGAGAGTTCTCAACAAGGAAACGGGCGAAAGAGAGGAAATCAGCAAAATCGTGCCTCAATTGAAGCCGGGCGCGACGGTCTCCCTCCAACGCAACGACGCGATGTACATAGTTACGGAATACGGCGCCGTAAACCTCATGGGACTGTCCGTTTCAGACCGCGCAAAAAAACTGATTTCCATAGCGCACCCCAAATTCCGCGAAGGTCTTACTTTGCAGGCTAAGGCGCTCGGACTGATAAAAGAATAATTTGATTCAAAAAACCCTCCTCAGACGAGAAGGGTTTTTTATCTTTTTAAAAGGAAGAACCACACTATGTTGAGTATTTGTAGGGGAATGCCTATTATGAACAGCAGCCAGGCGTTGTCGGTAACGAAAATTATGCTGACGAAAAGCGTCAGGCACATTGTCCATATGAGCAAAGACACCGCGCAGAATACAAACAGCCGCATTTTCCACACTACGCTGAAAACCGTGAGCACTATCATTGTTGCGGGCAGCGCGTAAATAAACGCAAGCCAGGCTTTGTCGGGCGGCTCCGGCAGCAGACGGAGCACCACAAAAACGATTGTGGCAACCACCCACACAAGCAGCGATGCCGCGGCAGCGATGAGCGCGCGCTTTTTGTTGGCGGGGGACAAAGGTTTTTTTGTTTTTCCGTCCACAAGCTCGGCAAGCGTAACGTCGAAAATCTCCGCCATTTTGCTAAGCACCAGCACGTCGGGCAGCCCCTCGCCGCGCTCCCATTTACTCACCGCCTTGTCGGAATAATTCAGACGCTCGGCAAGTTCAAGCTGCGTGAGTCCTTTTGACTTGCGCAGCTGCGCTATGTTGTTTGCCACAGTCTGTTTTAATTGCTCCTGTTCTTCCATGCGTTCATTATAGAAAAAAACGGCGGTTTTGTCAAGATTTTAAAGGATTCTACCGTGAGTAGAGAGCCGAAAAACAAACTCTACCGCAAAAAAGGCAACAGTATACCGCATTTTTTGAGCAATAGATAGAAAATCGTTCTTAAAAGTGGTACACTGAACGTAAATTTAAAATAGGAGTTTTTGAGCTATGAGCTATGAAATATTTACCGACAGCACGGCAAACCTTCCGAATCAAATAATAGAGCGTTTTAAGTTAAACGTAATTCCCGTTCCCGTCATTGTCAACGGAGAAATAACCTATTCCTATGAAAAGGACGGCAAGAACGACCTGAAAGTTTTTTACGACAGGCTGCGCAAAAAGGAGAGCATTTCCACCTCCTGCATAAACGAGGAAGCGTTTGCCGAAGCCTTTGAAAAGACGCTTGAAAAAGGCAGCGATATTCTGTACGTGGCTTTCAGCTCCGCGCTTAGCGTCACCTGCGCCAACGGAAAAGCCGTAGCCCAAAGGCTTGCGGAAAAATATCCAGAGCGAAAAATATTTGTAGTGGACAGTCTCGGCGCGTCTATGGGGGAGGGGCTTATGGTTTATCATGCGTGCACCCTCAAAGAAAACGGTAAGTCCATAGAGGAGGTCAGGGACTGGCTTGAAAAAAACAAGCTGCGTCTGGCGCATTGGTTTACCGTTGAGGACCTGTATTGGCTTTTCAAGGGCGGCAGAGTCAAGTCCACAAGCTATTTGCTTGCAAGCATACTCAACATCAAGCCGGTCATGCACTGCGACGACGAGGGGCGTCTGACTGCGACGGGCAAGGTGCTCGGTCGCAAAAAATCCATAGCGGCAATGGTGGACAAAATGGCGGAAACCGTTGAAAATCCCGAAGAACAGGTTGTATTTATCGGTCACGGCGACTGCATAGAGGATGCGGAGTTTCTTAAAAACAAAATTTCCGAAAAGATGAAGGTAAAGGAGTTTGTGACGCATTACATCGACCCTGTAATAGGGGCGCACAGCGGTCCCGGCACGCTGGCGCTGTTCTTTCTCGGCAAAAACAGATAATCGTTTATTAAAAACGGGCGAACTTGTATGTTCGCCCGTTTTGTTTTCAGCTGTTTTTTGTTTTAACTGTACGGCTTTACGGGTGAAAAACAGTGGGGACACATACCCATACCGTTGACCGCGCACTCCGGACACATATATATGTTGCAGGAATGACACTCCCAAATTTGCGCGCTGGCGATTTCCCTTCCGCAATTGCTGCATTTCATAAGGCTTTTTACCTCCTCGTCTTTTTTATTGTGCCCGTTTTTCTGTCTGTTAATCCGCCAAGCGGCTTGTCGCCGCAACATTTTGAAATTTTTTAAATAAAATATATTAAATCGCTTGACAGTTGAGCAGGCATTCAACTATAATACGCTTGACAGTTGAGCAGGCATTCAACTATAATACGCTTGACAGTTGAGCAGGCATTCAACTGAAAGGAGATTGACGTATGTTTGAAAGCTTACCCGTATGCGATTGCAGCGAGCTGCACCCTTCGGCTGTGGAGAGGGCGCGCCGCTCTATGCCTGACGCGGAGCTGCTTGACGGGCTTACAAATTTTTTTAAGGTGCTGGGCGACAAAACCCGCACGGGAATAGTGTGCGCTTTGGACGGCAACGAGCTGTGCGTCTGCGACCTTGCCGCACTGCTGGGTATGACAAAATCAGCCATATCCCATCAGCTGGCATATCTCAAAAACGCCAAGCTGGTCAAATTCAGGAGAGAAGGCAAAAACGTGTTTTATTCTCTGGACGACGACCACGTGCAGTCCGTTGTGGAAATGGCTGTGGAGCATTTGAATCATAGGTAAAAGGAGCGAAAAAATGGAAAAGGCATTCAGAATAGACGGTATAGACTGCGCCAACTGCGCGGCAAAAATCGAAAGGGCGCTGTCAAAGCTAAGCAATGTGGAAAAGGTCAACATCAATTTTATGACGGGCAAAATGCTGCTTGCGGCGGACGAGCAGGCTTTCGACGAGGTTTATGCAAACGCGGTGAGAACAATAAAGAAATTCGAGCCGTCCGCAACCGTCAGACGCGTCTGAAAAGGGCTTGATTATGAGAAAGAGACGAATCAAATTCGCAAGAATTTGCGTGTCCGCCGCTTTGTTTGCCGTGGCTATGGTTTTTGAACATGCGTTTAAGGCAAAATGGGCGGAAATTGCGGCTGTTGCGTTGTTTTCGGTTTCCTTCCTGATTGTGGGCTACGACATTCTGTGGCGCGCTTTGACCAATATTCTGCACGGACGGGTGTTCGACGAAAATTTTTTGATGACCGTCGCCACGGTAGGCGCGGTGGCTTTGGGCGAGTTGGGCGAAGCCGCGGCGGTTATGCTTTTCTATCAGGTCGGAGAGTTGTTTCAGGAAATCGCCGTCGACAGGAGCAGGAAGTCGATTGCCGAGCTTATGGACATAAGACCGGATTACGCTTACGTATTGAGAGATGGCGAAGCCGTAAAGGTTGCTCCTTACGACGTCGCGGTGGGAGATACGCTCGTCGTCAAGCCGGGAGACAGAGTGCCGCTTGACTGCGTTGTTACGGAGGGAGCTTCGTCGCTGGATACCTCGGCTCTTACGGGCGAATCGCTGCCCCGCGAGGTTGCCTGCGGAAGCGAGGTCATGAGCGGCTGTATCAACATGACGGGCGTTTTTTACGCGCGCGTCGAAAAGCCCTTCGGGGAGAGCACGGCGAGCAGAATTCTGGAGCTTGTGGAAAACGCCTCCGACAAAAAATCTTCAAGTGAAAATTTTATTACCAAATTTGCGCGCGTTTACACGCCTGTCGTGGTGGGCGTCGCACTGCTTCTTGCCGTGCTGCCGCCGTTGATAACGGGCGGCGGCTGGAATGATTGGGTGTACAGAGCGCTGTCCTTTCTGGTGGTGTCCTGTCCCTGCGCCCTTGTCATTTCGGTGCCGCTGAGCTTTTTCGGCGGTATCGGCGGAGCGGGAAAAATGGGTATTCTGGTCAAGGGCGGCAACTATCTCGAAGCTCTCGCAAAGACCGAAACGGTTGTGTTCGACAAAACGGGCACGCTGACGGAAGGGCGGTTCGAGGTGGCGGAGCTTAACGCCGAAAACGGATTCGACAAGGAGAGCGTATTGTTTTACGCCGCGTGCGCGGAGAGTCTTTCAACGCACCCGATAGCCCTTTCGATAGTAAACGGGTACGGTCGCGAAACGGACGGACATGCGCAAAACGTCTCGGAAACGGCGGGCAAGGGCGTAAGCGCAACGGTTGACGGGCACGCTGTTCTTGCGGGAAACGCGCTGCTCATGCGTGAGTCATGCATAGAGTTCAAAGAAACGGTAACGTCGGGCACCACGGTGTACGTGGCGGTTGACGGCAAATTTGCGGGCAGCATTGTCATAAAGGACAAAATCAAACGGGACAGCGCGCAGGCAATAGCCCGATTGAAAAACACGGGAGTCAAAAACACGGTTATGCTTTCGGGGGACAACGAGGCGATTGCGCGCGAGGTTGCGGAAAAAACGGGACTGGACGCGGTTTACGCTCGGCTTTTGCCCGCGGACAAGGTGGAAAGACTCGAAGAACTGTTGAGAAAAAAAACGTCGGGCAAAACCCTTGTTTACGTCGGAGACGGCTTGAACGACGCGCCGGTGCTGGCGCGGGCGGACGTGGGCATAGCCATGGGCGGAGTCGGCTCGGACTCGGCGATAGAGGCGGCTGACGTGGTAATTATGACCGACGAGCCCATGCGCGTCGCCGACGCCGTTTGGCTTAGCAAAAAAGTGCGGCGCATAGTTTATGAAAACATATGGTTTGCGATAACGGTAAAGGTTGCCGTTTTGTTGCTGTCCGCGCTGGGCTTGGCAACCATGTGGTGGGCGGTGTTTGCGGACGTAGGAGTGGCGTTCATCGCAATTCTAAACGCACTGCGCGCGCTTTCAACCGAAAAGCGGGAGAGGAAAAAAGCGTTTAAACGTAAATAAAGGAATCTTTCGCGGAAATGTTTTCAGATATTCGCGCCGAAACGAAAAATGCAGTATAATATAAAAAAAGAAGCATTGCGCGTCGGAGTTTTTTATGAGCAGAGCAAACGAATTTCTGGATAAATACAACCGCCTTGAAAACCTCACGGAGGAAAAATTCGACTGCGGCAGATACAGCCCTCTGATTTTTCTTGCCAACACGCGGGAGTTCGGAAAATACGCGACGGAACTGAATTATTGCCGCGAGGTGCGCAACGTCATATCGCACAATCCGCGTCTTGACGGCAGTTATATCGTCGAGCCAAGCGCCAAAATGCTTGAATTTCTGGATTTCATGCTCAACGAGCTGGAACATCCCAAGCGTTGTCTGCAAATCGCGGTCAGGATTGAAAGAGTGCTGACCGCTTCTCCCCAAACCCGTGTGCTGCCCGTAATGCGCGAAATGTTTGAAAAAGGTTTTTCCCACGTTCCCGTGCTTTCGGAAGGGAGGGTGGCGGGCGTTTTCAGCGCCAACGCGGTTTTTAAGGCAGTCATGAGGAAAAACAGAATAAAAATAAGCGAGGAAACGGTTTTCGACGATTTGAAGGAGCTGATTTCTCTTGACGACGACGTGTTCGGAAGCTACGCCTTCGTGCCTAAAAACGCCAAGCTTTTCGACGTCAGACTTTTGTTCAGACGGCGCGGAGACAATTCCAAGCTGCGCATGATATTTCTGACCGACAACGGCAGGAGGGACGAAAGACTGCTGGCGATACTTACGCCGTGGGATATACTCGGAGACCCCGCCGAATAAAATAAAACAAGCCCCCGCCGTCAGGCGGGGGCTTTTGAATTGCTTAAATTTTCAGGAGGCGGTTTCCTCGGCGGCGTTAAGGGTTTCCTCGGTTTCCGACTCGGGCGGAGCCTCCGCAAGGTCGGACATATGCGATGGAGTATCCTCTCCGCGCTTTCTTCTGCGCAGGTGCACGCCCGTGCCCATGACTTCGCTCACCTCGGAAATGGTGACGAATGCCGTGTCGTCCACCTGATTTACAAGTTTTTTCAGTCTGCCGATTTCAAAACGGTTTACGACGCAGTACATCATCGTTCTTGTTTCTTTGGAATAAAAGCCCTTCGAGTCGAGAAGGGTGATGCCTCTGCCCATTTCACGGCATATTACGGAAGCCATTTCGTCGCCTTTTTGCGTTATTATTATGCACGCCTTTCCCTTGTCGAAGCCGTCAACCACAAAGTCCACGGCTTTCAGTCCGATTGCGTAGGTGACAATGGAGTACAGTCCGACGCTGAAATTGCCGAGCAAAAAGCACGCCAAGGTGTAGATGACTATGTTGTAAATCATGACGAACTGACCGACGGTTACGCCTATTTTTTTGGCGAACAGCACCGCCATGACCTCGACGCCGTCCATTGCGCCGCCGAAACGGATAGTCAGCCCCGAACCGAGTCCCGATATTATGCCGCCGAATATGGAACAGAGAAAAACGTCCTGACCGACAAGCTCCCACATTTTGGCTGTCAGCCCCAACCCCGTCTGAAACACCCACGTCATGCCCGAATAGGAGAGGATGGCGACCAAAGAACAGGCGGCTATTGCAGGGCCCTGTTTGAAAATGGCAAAAAGGAAAAACGGGACGTTCAAAATCACGAGAAACAAGCTTACGTGCAGCGGCGTGATTTTAGACAGCAGAATGGCGGTACCCGACAAGCCCCCGTCCAGCACTCCCGAGGGCAGCAGAAACAGCGCCACTCCCGTCGCGTTGACAATGCCCGCGACAATCAGCATGGGAAACTGCCACCATTTGACCGTATTGAAATCGTTTTTTATTTTAAGCATTGCGCGCTCCCTTCAAAGCTCCGTTATCGGCGTTTCTTCCCTATCAAACGGCGCTCGACGACTTTTAGATTATTATATTTAAAAAAAATGTATATTGGCGACACGGAAGCGGGATTATTTATGAAAAATCATCGGGACTGCACTCCGCGACAACGAGATAAACGCCTTTTTCGACGATTATTTCCGCCGTCTGCCCGATAAATTCGTTTGAAACTCCTATCGGAAATTCGTTTGTCAGCGTGTATCCGGAAAGAGGATATTTGAGTCCTTTGAGAGTTACTCCTTCGCATTTGGTGTCGAGCGAAAACACCGAAACGTATCCGCTTTTGCGCGCGGCGATTTTCGTCGTTCCGCCGTCGGAAACAAACAAGGTGCGTCCGTCGTCCGCGAGAAAGCCCTTGACTCCGCGTTTTGCGAGAGCCGCGAGCAGCTGCACGTTGGCGAAGGTGTGTTCCGTGCGTCCTCCCGTGCCGCCGAATATAATTATGCGCTCAAACCCCTCGTCCGCCGCCGCCATGGCGGCGGCATAGGAGTCGGTTACGTCCTTTTCGACGGGCAGACAGAGCAATTTCCCCGTTTCGGGCTTAAATCCCAAAGAATCGAAGTCTCCCGCAATCAGGTCGGGGACTATACCCGCCTGTCTGAGTTTTTTCAAGCCGCCGTCCACCGCAATGATTTTGTCGAAAGGTTTTTTTTCTATGTTTAGAGGCGTTTTCATTTCGCCGGCGCATACGAGGTAACAACATTTAACGCTTTTTTCCATGCTCTTATTTTAAATTATGAGCCGTAGTTTGTAAAGCGTTGCGGCTTATCCGAAAATATAATGCGGCCATTGATTTTTTTTATAAAGCCCGAAAAAACATTGCTTTATTTATAAATTTTTGTTATAATATTCATGCCCGAATTTGAAGGCGTGAGGTTAAGATGAAAATTTCGCAGCTTCGATATTTCATGACGGTGTGCAGGTACAACAATATTACCAAAGCGGCGGAGGAGTTGTATGTTTCGCAGCCTGCGATTTCCTCCTCAATCAAGGATTTGGAAACCGAATTCGGCGTGAAATTGTTTTACCGTCAGAACAACAAGCTGCTTTTAACCGACGAGGGGGAGTATTTTCTCGACAAGGTCACGGATATTCTGGGCGCGGTGGACATTCTTTCCACGCAGATGAAGGACCTCGGAAACAATCTCAACCACATCAAAATAGGCGTTCCGTCCATGGTGGGCACCTTTCTGTTTCCCGCTATGTTCAGCGCTTACAAGGAGAAATATCCCGAAACAGAGGTGGAAATGCAGGAGTCAGGTTCCTTGCAGGTTGCAAAGAGCGTGGAAAACAACACGCTTGACCTGGGGATTGCAATCATTGACGAGATGCCGTCGGAAAAATTCAACACGCTGCATATCTGCGACACGCAGCTTTGCTTCTGCGTCGGCGCGGGGCACAGGCTGGCAAAAAGGGACAGCGTTGATTTCGCCGATTTGAAGGACGAAAAAATCATACTTTTCAAGTCGGATTCTTATCAGCATATTTACGTGAAAAAGGCGTTTGCCTGCGCGGGAGTGGAGCCGCAGGTCATGATTTGCTCCAATCAGCTCTACACGATAAAAAAATTTCTGGAATTTAACAACGTGGGCGCGTTTTTGTTCAATCAGGTGGCGGAGAACGACCCCGAAATTATTGCAATACCGCTCAAAAAGCCCATAAATCTGAGCATAGGACTTATCTGGAACAAAAAAGGCAATCTCTACCACGACGCGGAAAATTTTATCCGTTTTACAAAAAATTTTAAACACAGGTTTGACAGGTTATGAAAAGGGAATTTATACCGATGAGCGGTTTGTACGACATGAATATCGGCGCGCTGAGGATGTATTACGCCCAACGCCCGACGCCTAAGCCCGAAAACGAGGTCAAAAACGTCGTTTTCAGGTGCGACGTTGTCAAGGACAAGGATATTTTGGAAGCCTTGAAGGATGTAAAGAACAAGAGCGATTACATAAAGTCGCTTTTGAGGCGCGCTTTGCAGGAGGAAAACGCCGAAAAAGAGCGGACGGAAAAGGAGGAGCTGTCTTGCGCTGCCGAAAGCGCCGCGCAGGAGGCGGCAACGGAGTAATTCTCGGTTGTCCGTTTTTGTATGGAAAAATCAAAGCCGCGTTGTACAACGCGGCTTTTTGTTTTCAGGAACGCGCCTGCGAGGAAAAATCCTCTTCGGAAAAATCCGAAAGCTCGTCCAACGTTTCCTTGATTAGCTTTGCTGCGAGAGCCATTTGCTGCTTCGTATGCGTTGCGGTGTAGCTTGTCCTCAGCAGTCCCTCTCCTACGGGAGTGGCGGGACTGACCACGGGATTTACGTACACGCCTTTTTCGAGCAGCAGCTTGCAGGCGTAAAAGGTTTTGGCGTCGCCGTAGGTGTATATAGGTATAATGGGCGTAGAGCTTTCTTTTATTGCGATTCCGTAGCCTTTGAGCAGTCCTCTCATGTAGTCGCTTATTTCCGACAGCATACTTACTCTCTCCGGCTCGCGTTTGAGCACTCCGAGCGCAGCGCGCGCGCATTCCACGTTTGCGGGAGTCATGCTCGCGCTGAAAATGAACGGACGGCTTGCATGGCGGATGTATTCGCAGACGACGGCGTCCGCAGCCATGTAACCTCCCAGACTCGCAAGCGACTTGGAAAAGGTGCCCATGATTATGTCAACCTGCTCCGTCAAGCCGAAGTATTCCGCAGTGCCCTTTCCGTACCGTCCCAGCACTCCCAACCCGTGCGCGTCGTCCACCATGACGCGCGCGCCGTATTTTTTTGCAAGCGCTACGATTTCGGGCAGCTTGCATATGTCGCCGCTCATGCTGAAAACTCCGTCGGTGACTATGAGCTTGCCGTAGGAATCCGCCGCGGCGGACAGCTTTGCTTCAAGGTCCGCCATGTCGCTGTGGGCGTATCTTACAAACTTGGCGTAGCTGAGTCTGCTGCCGTCATAAATGCTGGCATGGTTTTCGCGGTCGCAGAAAACTATGTCGTTGCGTCCCGCTATGCCGGAAATAATGCCGAGATTGCTCTGAAAGCCCGTGCCGAAAGTGACGGAATCCTCCTTGCCCAAAAAGTCGGAAAGCTCGCGTTCGAGCGCAATATGAATATCCATGGTGCCGTTGAGAAAACGGCTGCCGCTGCATCCCGAGCCGTATTTGTCAAGCGCTCTTTTCCCCGCCTCCGTCACCTCGGGGTGGGAGGTCAGCCCGAGATAGTTGTTGGAGCCCAACATTATTACCTGTCTCCCGCTCATCTGAACGGAGGTGTCCTGTCTGCTTGTAAGGCTGTGGAAATAGGGGTATATTCCCGCCGCTTTGGCTTCGTCCGCAATGGGAATGCGCTTGCATTTTTCAAAAATATCCAATTTCTACTCTCCTTAGATTGACCGCAAAGGTAAATGCGGTTTTCTTATTTTAGCACAAAATCAAGATTTTGACAAGCGATTGTTAAAAAAGAACGCTGTTTTTTATAGGCGCGCCGACGAATATAATTCGGGAAAAAACAATACGATAAGCGTCGGGTTCGGGGACTTTTCGCGGCAAGACGCACGCCTTGACCCGCCCGACGCGGGCGGCGTCAAATTTAATGCGCGGCTGCGCGAAAGGTTGCCCGAAAACGATTGATTTTTGAGCCTGCCTTTGATATAATCTATTGCGGAATATTTCTCTGATTTCAGAGTCCAAAGGAGCATATAAATTTATGGCTAAAAGAACACCGTTGTATCAGAATCATTTAAATCACGGCGGCAAGGTTGTGGAGTTCGGCGGCTTTGAGCTGCCCGTGCAGTACGGGGCGGGACTCATTGCAGAGCACAACGCCGTGCGCAACGCGGCAGGCTTGTTCGACGTCAGTCACATGGGCGAGTTTCTGCTTGAAGGAAAAAGCGCTTTCGACACAATTCAGAGGCTTATGTCCAACGACATGACGGGGCTTTGCGACGGACAAATCAGGTACACCATGATGCTCAACGAGAGGGGCGGCGAGGTGGACGACCTGTTGGTTTACAGGCTTTCGGAGGAGAAATACCTGCTGGTAGTCAACGCGGGCAACTGCGACAAGGACGCGGCTTGGGTGTCAAACCGTCTGCTTGACGGCACCCGCTTTGAAAATCTGTCGGAAAAAACCGGTCAGGTGGCGCTGCAAGGACCCAAATCGGAGGAGATTTTGCGCAAAATTTTGCCCGAAAGCGAAATACCCGAAAAATACTATACTTTCAAGGTCAGCGACAGGGTTACCGACGGCAGATGTATTGTTTCCCGCACGGGTTACACGGGCGAGGACGGCTTTGAAATTTACTGCCCCGCGGAAAGGACTCCAGAAATTTTTGAAAAAATACTCGACGCAGGCAAGGAATACGGCATTCTGCCCTGCGGTCTGGGAGCGAGAGACACTCTGAGATTCGAGGCGTGCATGCCTCTATACGGCCACGAGCTGAACGAGGACTATCTCGGCCACGAGGTCGGGCTGGGATTCGCTTTGAAAATGGGCAAGCCGGACTTTATCGGCAAAAGGGCGTTGGAGGAGCGCCCCGCGCAGTTCAAGCGCAAGGGCGTGAAGCTTATCGACAAGGGGATTGCCAGAGAGGGCTGCGAGGTGTTCGCCGCGTCCGACGGCAGAAAAATCGGCGTAGTTACGACGGGCACCTACTCTCCCACGTTTCAGCACGCGCTTGCCATGGTGAGAATCGAAAAAAGCTATGAGGAGCCAGAGGTCGTCATAGACGTGAGAGGCAAAAAACTCAGAGCCGAAGTCGTAAAAATGCCTTTTTATAAAAGAGGTTGAAATAAAAATTTATTCAGGAGACAGATAAATGGAAAAATTGTTCAGCAAATCCCACGAGTGGGTAAAAATCGAAGGCAGCAAGGCGCAGATAGGACTTTCCGACTATGCGCAGCAGGAGCTTGGCGACATAGTTTACGTCAATCTTCCCGAATTGGGCAGCGACGTCGAGTGCGGCAAGGCTTTTACCGACATCGAGTCGGTCAAGGCGGTCAGCGAGGTTTTGAGCCCCGTCTGCGGCAAGGTTGTGGCGGTGAACGAAGAGCTTGCCGACGCGCCCGAAAAAATCAACGAAGCTTCCGACGAAGCATGGATTGTCGAAGTGGAAATGACCGGCAGGGAAGACGGGCTTATGAACGCCGAGCAGTACGCCGAATTTATCAAGACGCTTTAATTTTTATTTGAAAAGACAGATTCCGTCGGGGAAAGGACGGATTCTGTTTTTTAAAGGAGTGAAAAATGAGTAAATATACTCCGCACACCTCGGCGGACGTAAAAGCCATGCTTGACGCAGTGGGCTTGGACAGTCTGGACGCTCTCTACGCCGACGTGCCCGAAAAGCTTATGCTCAAAAAGCTCGGGCTGGGGCAGGGCATGAGTCAGGCGGCTGTCGAGCGCAAATACGAGAAAACGGCGTCCGAAAACAAGGTGTTCGACACCGTTTTGAGAGGCTGCGGCGCTTACGACCATTTTATACCCGCTGCGGTCAGGTCGCTGGCGGCAAGGAGCGAGTTCGTAACCGCATATACGCCATATCAGCCCGAAATAAGTCAGGGTATTCTTCAAACCATATTCGAATATCAGACGCTCATGTGCGAACTTACCGGCATGGATGTTTCCAATGCTTCGGTTTACGACGTGGGCACCGCCGTCGGCGAAGCCATGATTATGGCTTGCGAAAAGAAAAGCAAGGTTTTGGTTCTCGGCGCGGTCAATCCCGAAACCGTTGCCGTGGCAAAAACTTACGCCTACGCTTCGGGCTTCGAATTGGTGGAAATTCCCCACAAAAACGGCCTTGCCGACCTTGACGCGCTGGAAAAAGCCTTGGACGACAACACCGCGTGCGTGGTGGCGCAGTCGCCCAATTTCTTCGGATTGATAGAGGACATGAAGGCGGTGGGAGACAAGGCGCACGAAAAGGGAGCCAAGTTTGTTTACATATTCAATCCCGTTTCCGCAACGGTGCTTGTTACGCCAAAGGAGTGCGGCGCGGATATTGCCGTGGGCGACGGTCAGCCTTTGGGTATGCCGCTTGCCTTCGGAGGTCCTTATCTGGGAATCCTCACCTGCGACTCCAAGATGAGCAGACGAATGCCCGGCAGAGTGGTGGGACAGACCGTCGACAAAAACGGAAAAACCGCTTACGTACTCACGCTTCAAGCGCGGGAGCAGCACATCAGGCGCGAAAAGGCGTTGAGCAGCATTTGCTCCAACCAAGCGCTGTGCGCCCTGACGGCGGTCGTTTACCTTGCCGTTATGGGACGCGAGGGCATGAGACAGGTTGCGGAGCAGTGCGTTTCCAAAGCGCATTATCTTGCAAAACGTCTGACCGAGGTCAAAGGTGTGAAGCTTAAATTCGACGGCGAGTTTTTCCATGAATTTGCCATCGAAACGGACAAATACGACGAAAGGCTGGAAAAGGCGCTTGCCGCAAAGGGCATACTCGGCGGTTTGCGTCTTGACGACGGCACGTCGGTGTGGTGCGCGACGGAAAAAGCGTCCAAGTGCGCACTCGACGCGGTTGCGGACGCTTTCGCGGAGGTGAAATGAAATGTTGATTTTTGAAAAATCCGTAAAGGGCAGGACGGGAGTGCTTCTGGACGAGTGCGACGTGCCCGCGGTCGCTTTAAACGCGCCTCGCCGCGCGCAGGAGGCGAGACTGCCCGAAGTGTCCGAAATAGACGTTATCCGTCACTACACCGCTCTCAGCAAAAAGGCTCACGGCGTGGACGACGGCTTTTATCCGCTCGGCAGCTGCACGATGAAGTACAATCCCCGCGTCAACGACGCCGTGGCGGCATTGTCGGGCTTTACGCGCGTACATCCTTTGCAGGGCTTTGAAAACGCTGAGGGCTGCGTCGAGGTTTTGGACGGGCTTTCCGACAAGCTGTGCGAAATCACGGGTATGGACGCCATTACGCTTCAACCCGCCGCAGGCGCTCACGGCGAATTTACCGGCATGATGCTGGTCAAAAAATATCACGAGCACAGAAACGACCTGAAACGCAAAAAGATTCTGGTGCCCGATTCGGCGCACGGCACAAACCCCGCAAGCGCGCATATGTGCGGTTTTGAAATAGTTTCGGTGCCAAGCAACGCGGAAGGCGGCGTGGATATAGACGCGCTAAAATCCCTTGTGGGAGAGGACACTGCGGGGCTTATGCTGACAAACCCCAACACGCTTGGCTTGTTTGACAAAAACATACTGGAAATAACCGAAATCGTGCACAAAGCGGGAGGGCTGTGCTACTATGACGGAGCCAATCTCAACGCCGTTATGGGAGTGGTGCGTCCGGGAGACATGGGGTTTGACGTAATACACCTCAATCTGCACAAAACATTCAGTACGCCCCACGGCGGCGGCGGTCCGGGAAGCGGTCCCGTCGGCTGCAAAAAGATTCTTGCGTCCTTCCTGCCCGCGCCCGTATTCGGGAAAAAGCCCGAGGGCTACGACGAGTCATTATCGATAGGCAAGGTAAAGTGCTTTTACGGCAATTTCCTTGTCGCGCTGCGCGCCGCGGTTTATATCGATACGTTGGGCGCGGAGGGCATAAAGGACGCCGCGCAGAAAGCCGTGCTCAACGCAAATTATCTCATGGAGGGACTCAAAGAGTTTTATCCCGTTGCTTACGACAGAGTGTGTATGCACGAATTCGTGCTGACTTTGGAAAATCTCAAACACGAAAAGGGAGTTTCCGCCATGGACGTTGCAAAGGCAATGCTTGATTACGGCATACATCCGCCCACAATGTACTTCCCGCTGATAGTGCACGAGGATTTGATGTTCGAGCCTACCGAAACGGAAACCAAGGAAACTCTCGACGAAGCAATCAGAGTGTTGGGAGAAATCAGGCAAATTGCGGAAAAAGACGCTCAGAGCCTGCACGAAGCTCCCCACAGAACGATTATCGGCAGAGTGGACGAGGTCAGAGCGGCGAGACAGCCTGTTTTGAAATACGCTTTCAACGATTGACGTTGTTTAAGGACGCGGTTACCGCGTCCTTTTTCGTGTTTAAAAAAGCATTTTGACAATGAAAAAGCCGCCCTTGGCGGGCGGCTTGTCGTCGGAAAAATTATTTGCAGAGCTCTTTGAGTTCGTCCAAAGTTTCTTTGAAAATTTTGGCTACCGTCTCGAAGGGCGCGGAGGTTTCCAAATCCACACCCGCGATTCTCAACTCGTTCACGGGGTCGAGACTGCAACCTGTGGAGAGAAATTCCTTGTAGCGTTTTACCGCCGGCTCGCCCTCTTTGAGTATTTTGTCGGCTATGCAAATGGCGCTTGTTATGCCGGTGGCGTACTTGTAGACGTAAAAGCCTCTGTAAAAATGGGGGATACGGCACCATTCGTATCTTATCTGTCTGTTGTGCTCCACCGCGGGACCGTAGTATTTTTTGTTGAGCCCGTAGTAAATGTCGGACAGGCTTTCGTAGTTGAACGGTTTGTCCGTTTCAATCAGCTCGTGCGCCTTTGCCTCGAACTCCGCGAACATGGTCTGACGGAACATGGTCGTGCGTATCGTGTCCAGCAGATAACTTAACAGATATTTGCGCATATCCTTGTCAGTTTCCTTTTTGAGCAGGTGACGGAGCAGCAGTATTTCGTTGCAGGTGCTTGCCACTTCCGCGACGAAAATGGTGTAGTTGTTCTGTTCTCTTCCCTGAGCCTGACAGCTGTAATAGCTGTGCATGGAGTGCCCGAGCTCGTGCGCGATGGTGAAAACGTCGTGCGTCGTCTTTTCGTAGTTGAGCAAAACGTAAGGGTGAACGCCGTACACGCCCATGGAATAAGCGCCGCTGCGCTTTCCGGGCGTTTCGTACACGTCCATCCAACGCTCGTCGTAAGCTCTTTGCAACAGTCCCTGATATTCCTCGCCCAAAGGCTTCAAGCCTTCCTTGACCAAAGCGAAAGCCTCGTCGAATTCAAGCGCGAGGTTTGCCGCGGGAATCATGGGATAATTCAAGTCGTACATATTGAGAGTTTCAAGCCCCATGACCTTTTTTCTCAAAGCCATGTATTCGTGCAGCATGGGAAGCGTTTTGTTTACGCTGTCGATGAGGTTGTCGTAAACTTTTCTGTCAACCTCCTCGTAGAACAGCGCTTTTTCTATGGCGCTGCCGAATTTGCGCGCCTTTGCAAAGAAGCAGTCCTGTCTTACGCTGCCGCAGTAAAGACCTGCAATGGTGTTTATTTTCCCTTCGTAGGCTTTGTACCAGGCTTCAAACGCCTGTTTTCTGACCTCCTGCGAGGGGTTTTGCATGAGCATACTGTAACTTCCGTGAGAGAGCGCAACAGGCTCGCCGTCCACCTTGACGGTTCCCCAATCCATTTCGCCGTTGTCCAGCCTGCCGAAGGTTTCGCGGAAATATCCCGTCACTTCGCCCGCGTTTGTGAGCAGCTCTTCCGCCTCGGCGGAAAGCACGTGCGCTTTTCCCGCTTTGATTCGGCGCAGGGTATAATTGTGTTTTTTGAACTGCGGCTTTGCCATGATTTCGTCCAGAGTCTTTTCGTCAAGCCTGCTAAGCTCGGGCTGCACGAACGAGGTGGCGACTGAATATTTGTTGTAATTGCTCAAAACCTTGTCCCGCATGGCCTGAACGTCGGTGTTTTTGCTGTCCTCGTCCATTTTCATGTGGGTGTAGCATATCGCTTTTTCAAAAAGCTCCTCGATGTCTCCGGTCAGCTCGAAAAACTCGTAAATGCTTTTTTCGTTGTTCAGCTTTCCCTCGTAATTCTTGATTTTGCCGATAAGCTCGCCCGCCGCCGCGCAGTCCTTTTCGAGCAGCGTCTCGTTTGGATAAATAGCGGACAAATCCCACGTGTATTTAACCGGTATGTCCTGTCTGTTTTCGTAACCCATTGTCTGATTGTCTCCTTGTCTGTCGGTTAGTCCCGAATATTTCCGAGCATTATTTTAACATACCGTCGCGGTTTTTGGTGTGACAAAACAATGAAATAGCTTTTCACCCGACGTCTGACAAAACAATAGCCGAAAAAGGAGAGTATATTCGAGGAGGAAATTTGCTTTTGTGAGTAAACGAAAAAAATAAAATGAGATTAATTGTCAAGTCGGGAAAAGGAAAAAACAGGAACCGCCCAAACGCGGTTTTTTTGTTGACCTTAAAGACGATTTCGTTTATAATGGTTGCACCGTAACAGTCGAGAGACTTAAAAGGGAGGAAAATCGATGAAATCAAAGACAAGGCTTTTGTTGGTCGTTTTGCTGCTCGCGTTGACGTTTACGTTTGCTCTTGCGGCGTGCGAAGGCAAGGAGGCGACGCCGGTTTCGGTAGAGGTCGTGAAAAATCCGGACAAGTCCGTTTATCTCGTGGACGACTATCTTGATGTTACCGGAGGCATACTCAAGGTTACTTACAGCAACGGCAAAGCCAAGGAAACGCCCATGACTGCGGATATGGTTCTGTCCGACAAGCTGACAGTAGGCGAAAAGGTAATCACCGTTACATATACGGAAGGGGAAACCAAGCTGACCACGACTTGGAGCGTAAAGGTTTACACCAAGTTTGTCACGGAGCTTGTTCTTGTGAGCAAACCCGCGAAGCTTTCTTACGTCGAGGGGCAGCGGTTTGAATCCGCCGGCATTTCCGTCAAAGCCGTTTACAGAGACGGTTCGGAGGAGGACGTAACGGCAAACGTGTCGTACAGCAAAACCACTCTGTCCGTTGACGACGAGTTTGTGGTCGTATCCTACGGCGAGAGAGCCGTCAAGGTTGAAGTAACAGTCGTTGCCAAAACTCTGACTTCTTTGACCGTCAAGCAGGCTCCCGAAAAGACGGTTTACGTTGCGGGAGAAAAATTCGACGCGACGGGACTGGTGCTCACTGCCGAGTACAACGACGGCACGAGCTTTGACGCGACGTCGCAGTTTTCTTTTGAAGACAGAGCGCTGACTTTGGAGGATACCTTTGTCGTCGTGACCTACAAGGATTATGCCGACGTGACGGCAAATGTTCCCGTTCAGGTCAACTCGGCTCTTACGATAAACGGACAAATCGACACGCAGGCTGTCGCCGCCGTGGAAAGCGCGAAAGAGATTTACAACAAGTTTACCGGCGGGGACGAAAAAACCTACAAGACCTTCGACCAGGTAAAAGCCGAATACGCGAATTTCGTTTTTTACGTAAAGGTAGCGGATATGGATTTTGCGCCGCAGACCTTTACCGTGGGCGGTACGGAATACGACAATCAGGAGCTTGTGACTTTGTCTGTGGGCAACAACGTTTTCGTGAGAGATTTGGTCTGGTACTGGGACAGCAACGACAAAGCGCTTTACGCCTCGGCGATTATCGTGCTTTTTGAAGCGGGCGACGGCGCCGTCAAAATCAACGACACCGATTACCAAATCAACGTGAGCGCTTTGAGCGGCAGCCTTACCGTTTCCAATGTTGCCATGAGCGGCGAAAGCACGGTGGCGCAGAACGAAGGCGAGTATGACGTTGTGCTCAAAAACGGCAGCGATATGCTCAAAATCGCCTATGACGGCGCTGCGGCAACCGATTTGATTATTACGAAAAAGGTTATCGTCAAGGGAGACGAAACCTCCGTCACATACGGTCTGACCACGCCCGAAAGCGATTTGACTCTCGGATATTATCCCAAGTGGGGCGCGACCGCGGAGGACAACGAGAGCGGCGACTACGAGCTTACTTACAGCGTTTACGTTTTCGGCAAGGGACTTGTCGAGCTTAAATTCAACGTGGATATAGACATAGCGCAAGAAACGGGCGCAGAGCAAGCCTGAAACATTGTCAACTGTCAAACGGACCGGTTAAACCGGTCCGTTGTCTTTTCTGCGGCAAAAACAAACGTCAAAACAACTTTTACCGCCGTCGTTGCTTTACTTTTCGTTGACTTTGAAACGGGGATATGCTACAATAAACAGGTATTTTACGTTGCGTATGACTGACGGAAATTCGGCAGGTTACTGCGGGGGAGTACGCAAACGGTTCAAGCCGTCCGTCTGGGCAATTTCTGCTTGCTTTGTCATGCGAAATTGCCTTTTTTGATTTATTTCAGGAGGTAACAAAGGAATCTATGGCGGTTGTCACTATTGTCATGGGAAGCAAAAGCGATTACGAAACGGTGCTTCCCGCTTATGAAATTTTAAGGAAGCTGGGCGTGGACGCGGAGATGAAGGTCATGAGCGCCCACCGCACTCCCGACGAGGTGGCGGAGTTTGCCAAAAACGCGGCAGAGAGCGGAGTCAAGGTGATTGTCGCTGCCGCGGGAAAGGCGGCTCATCTTGCGGGATTTATTGCCGCGCACACCGTGCTGCCCGTCATCGGTCTGCCTGTCAAAAGCTCCACGTTGGACGGATTGGACAGCCTGCTGTCCGTCGTTCAGATGCCGAACGGCGTGCCCGTGGCAACTGTGGCGATAAACGGCGCGCAGAATGCGGGTATTCTGGCGGCGCAGATGCTTGCGATGTCAGACGCGGCTCTTGCAAAACGGCTTGTCGCCCATAGGGAAAGGATGCGCTTGGACGTGCTTGAAACGGTTTTGCCGCAGGGCAAGGACTGAAAGAATTATCGACGAACTAAAAGGAGTCTTAAAAATATGGAAAAAAGAGAATTGATGTACGAGGGCAAAGCCAAAAAGGTATTCAAAACGGATGATGCGGACGCGGTTATAGTCAGCTACAAGGACGACGCGACCGCGTTCAACGGGCAGAAAAAGGGGCAAATAGCCGGCAAGGGCACGGTAAACAACAAATGCTCCAATTTCATGTTCGCGCAGCTTGAAAAGCACGGCATCGAAACTCATTTGATTAGGGAACTTTCCGACACGGACGCGCTGGTAAAAAAGGTTGAAATCGTGCCGTTGGAGGTCATAGTGAGAAACATCGCGGCGGGCAGTCTGAGCAAAAGGCTAGGACTGAAGGAGGGCACGCCGTTGAAAAGCGCCGTTTTGGAATTTTGCTACAAGGACGACGCGCTGGGAGACCCTTTGGTAAACGATTATCACATATTCGCGCTGGGGCTTGCCGAAAAACGGGAGCTGGACGAAATCAAGGAAAAAGCCTTTAAAATCAACGATTTTATGCGCGCTTATTTCAAAGACATAAACATCGACCTCGTCGATTTTAAAATCGAATTCGGTCGTTTTCACGGCAAAATTCTGCTTGCCGACGAAATTTCACCCGACACCTGCCGTTTCTGGGACACCGTTACGCACGAAAAGCTTGACAAGGACCGTTTCAGACGCGATTTGGGAAACGTGGAGGAGGCGTACAGAGAGGTGCTTGCGAGACTTATGGGAGAAAAGGCGTAATGGCGGAAAAAATTCTGCTTGAAAGAAACATAAAGGAAGCTTGCGGCATTTTCGGAATAATCTCCCGCGACAGCTCGGAGCTTGCGCGAAAGGTGTATTTCGGACTTTTCGCGTTGCAGCACAGAGGGCAGGAAAGCGCGGGAATCGCCGTTTCCTACCAAAAAGACAAGGCGGTTTATTACAAAAACATGGGGCTTGTCAACGACGTGTTCAAGGAGGCGGAGCTTGAGCTTTTGCCGCCTACAACCGTAGCTGTCGGTCACGTGAGATATTCCACCACAGGCTCGAGCAACGTAGTCAACGCTCAGCCGGTGGTTTTTTACGGAAAAAAGGGCAGAATGGCGGTAGCCCACAACGGAAACGTGGTAAACGCCAATCAAATCAAGGCGCAGATGCTGGACAAGGGGCATATTTTTCAAAGCTCGATAGACAGCGAGGTGATTGCCGCGAGAATAAACTACCACATCAAGGACGACCTTGTGGGCGGAATAGTCGCCGCCTGCGAGGAGTTTCTCGGCGCGTTTTCGCTGCTTGTCATGGCGGAGGGCAAGCTTGTAGCCGTGCGCGACAGGCACGGTCTCAAACCGCTGATTATAGGCAAAACGCCCGAGGGCGAGATTGTGGCGGCGAGCGAGTCCTGCGCTCTGGACGCAATCGGCGCGGAGATTGTGCGGGACGTCAAGCCCGGAGAGGTTTTGGTAATCGACGAAAACCTTGAAATGCAGAGCAGATTTTTAAAAAACATCGAGCCGAAGTTTTGTATTTTCGAATACGTGTACATCAGCAGGAGCGACTCGGTTTTAAACGGCGTGTCCGTATACGAAGCGCGCTACAAGTGCGGCAGAATGCTTGCGGAGCTTTTCAAAATCGACGCGGACCTTGTGGCGGGAGTGCCGGACAGCGCGCTGGTGTGCGCAAAGGGTTATTCGGACGTGAGCGGCATACCCATGGTGGACGCAATAAGCAAAAACCGCTATGTCGGCAGAACCTTTATTCAGCCCTCGCAGAGCGTAAGGGAAAACTCCGTCAGCTTGAAGCTCAACGCGTTCCGCAGCAACATAGAGGGCAAAAGAATTATACTCATCGACGACTCGATAGTGCGCGGAACAACAAGCAAAAAAATAATCAGCCTGCTGCGCAAAAACGGCGCAAAGGAAATTCATATGCTTGTCGGTTCTCCCATTGTCGGTCATCCGTGCTATTTCGGAGTGGATATGCAGACAAGAGAGGAGCTTGTAGGCGGCAAAATCACAAAGGACGACATCTGCAAAAAAATCGGCGCGGACAGTCTCAACTATATTCCGCTCGAATGTCTTAAAACAGCCTGCGGAGGCGGCGGTTTCTGCGCGGCGTGCTTCGACGGGAATTATCCCGACAGCGTGACGGACGACGAGACGGGAAAATTTATTTTTGAATAAACGGAAAAAGACAGGAGTTGATTATGGCGATTGATTACAAAAGCGCGGGCGTAGACGTGGAAAGAGGCTACGAAGCGGTCAGACTCATGAAGAAATACGTCAAGGAAACCTATACCGACGGCGTGCTGGGCGATTTGGGCTCCTTCGGCGGTTTTTACGCTCTTGACGACAAGCCGGACGGAGACGTTCTGGTGGCGGGCACCGACGGCGTGGGAACAAAGCTCAAATATGCCTTTGTGCTGGACAGGCACGATACGGTGGGCATAGACTGCGTTGCCATGTGCGTGAACGACATTGTGTGTCAGGGAGCAAAGCCGCTGATTTTTCTCGACTACATTGCGCTTTCAAGGCTCGTGCCGCAAAAGGTGGCCATGATTGTCAAGGGAGTAAGCGAGGGGTGCAGGCAGGCGGGCTGCGCTCTTATCGGCGGAGAGACAGCCGAAATGCCGGGCTTTTACGCCGACGACGACTACGACATGGCGGGGTTCGCGGTGGGCGTCGCCAAGAAAAACAAAATCATCAACGGCAGCGGGATAAAAGAGGGAGACAGACTTGTGGGTTTGAGGTCCAGCGGAGTGCACAGCAACGGCTATTCTCTTGTGAGAAAGCTTTTCCCTCCCGTAAAAGAGGATTTGGAAGGGTTCGACGCGGAGCTTGGAGAGTCCCCCGCTCAGGCGCTTTTGAGACCTACGAGGATATATGTCAAAACGATACTTTCTCTGATTGAAAAGCATCCGATTAAGGGCATTGCCCATATCACGGGCGGCGGTTTTATCGAAAACATACCGAGAATTTTGCCCGAAGGGCTTGCCGCAAAAATCGACAGGTCGTCTTATGAAATACCCGCGCTGTTTAAGGCGCTTCAAAGACGCTCGGGCATCTCGGACGAAAAAATGTACAACACCTTCAATATGGGTATAGGCATGGTGCTGTGCTTGGACGGTGCGGAGGAGGAAAAGGCGCTTGAAACCTTGCGTTCTCTCAACGAGGAGCCTGTCCGTCTTGGCGAAGTCGTCAGAGGTCGGGGCATAATTCTATGAAAAACATAGCCGTATTCGCGTCGGGAGGCGGCAGCGATTTTCAAAGCGTCGTGGACGGAGTGGAAAGCGGGCTTATTGACGGCAAAATCGTGCTGCTGGTGGCGTCAAGGGAGGGCATAGGCGCGCTGGAAAGAGCGAAAAAGCACGGGATAGACAGCGCCGTGTTCGACAAAAAGAAATTTGCGTCCGACGAGGAAATGTTTTCCGCAATCGGCGACGAGCTTGTTCGACGCGGAACGGAGCTGATTGTGCTCGCGGGCTATCTCAATATCCTGCCGCCCCGCTTTGTGGAGAGATTCGCAAAAAAAATCATCAACATTCATCCGTCGCTTATTCCCAAATACTGCGGAGACGGATTTTACGGCATGAGAGTGCACCGCGCCGTCGTGGAAAACGGCGAAAGAGAGAGCGGCTGCACCGTGCATTACGTTGACGAGGGCACCGACACGGGAGAAATTATTGCACAGGCGCGCGTAAAGCTGGACGCGGACGACACTGCGGAGAGCGTCGCCGCCAAGGTGCTGGAAAAGGAGCACGAGCTGCTGCCGAGAGTGGTGGCGGCGTTGTGCAAAAACCAATGAAAATACAACGAGAGGAAAAATCATGAAAAAAAGAGCGTTGATAAGCGTAAGCGACAAAAACGGCGTCGTGGACGCGGCGAAAAGGCTCGCCGCAATGGGATATGAGATTATCAGCACGGGAGGCACTCAAAAATGTCTTGAAGACGCCGGCTTGAAAACTCTCAACATAAGCGACGTTACCGGCTTTCCCGAGTGTCTCGACGGCAGGGTAAAGACGCTTCATCCCGCAGTTCACGCGGGGCTGCTTGCAAAAAGAGACAATGCCGAACACATGCGGCGTTTGAAGGAGCTTAAAATCCAAACGATAGACGTGGTTATAGTCAACCTTTACCCGTTTAAGCAAACGGTTATGTCGGGCAAGGGCTTCGACGAGGTTGTGGAAAACATAGACATAGGCGGGCCGACGATGCTCAGAAGCGCCGCCAAAAACAGCGGCGACGTGGTCGTGCTGACCGACCCCGCGGATTACGAAAAGGCGCTTTCCGAGCTGGAAGCGGGAGAAGTGAGCCGTGAGACGAGGCTTTACCTCATGTACAAGGTTTACGCGCATACCGCAGCCTACGACAGTATGATTTCCGCTTATCTTGCCAAAAAGCTCGGGATTGATTTCCCCGACAGCTTAACGCTTGCTTTCGAGAAAAAGGAGCAGCTGCGCTACGGAGAAAATCCTTTTCAGCAGGCTGCGCTTTATACGGATATGTTTCCCGTTTCAAATTCCATAGTCAACGCAAGACAGGAAAACGGAAAGCAGCTGTCCTACAACAATCTCAACGACTCTAACGGAGCGATAGAGCTTTTGAAGGAGTTTGACGAGCCTACCGTGGTTGCCGTCAAGCACTCCAATCCCTGCGGCGTTGCGAGCGGGGCGACGATTGCGGAAGCATACAGAAAGGCTTACGCCTGCGACCCCGTGTCTATTTTCGGCGGAATCATCGCCGCCAACCGCGAAATCGATTTGGAAACTGCGGAGGAAATTTCCAAAATCTTCGTCGAAATAGTCATAGCGCCTTCCTTTTCCGAAGCCGCGCTCGAAGCGTTGGAAAAAAAGCATAATCTGCGCGTGCTGGCTCTCCCCGACGTAGCGGTGAAAAACAAGCCGACCGTCGAGTTCAAACGCGTGTACGGCGGACTGTTGGTTCAAAATTCCGACGACAAGGTTTTCGACGACGTACAGGTCGTCACCAAAAAGCGTCCCACTGCGGAGCAAACGGAAACCATGCGTTTTGCCATGAAGGTTGTCAAGCATTGCAAGTCAAACGCCATTGTGCTTGCAAAGGGCAGCGCGACCATAGGTATAGGCGTGGGGCAGACAAACCGTATTTGGGCTGCGGAGCAGGCAATCGAGCACTCCAATGTTCCGACGGAGGGCGCGGTGCTTGCGTCCGACGCTTTCTTCCCCTTCGACGATTGCGTGACGCGCGCGGCGCAGGCGGGAATTTCCGCCATAGTTCAGCCCGGCGGCAGCATAAGGGACAAGGACAGTATTTTAAAGGCGGACGAGCACGGCATAGCCATGGTGTTCACCGGTTTGAGACATTTCAAGCATTGACGGGTACAAAATGAAAAAGATAAACGTAGCTATTATCGGAGGCGGCGGCAGGGAGCACGCTATTGCGCTTAAACTGAAAGAAAGTCCGCTGCTTGACAAATTGTTCTGCCTGCCGGGAAACGCGGGGATTGCCGAATGCGCGACCTGCGCGCCCGTTTCTCCTATGGATTTTGAGGGAATTTTCGATTTCTGTATCAAAAACGGCGTCGATTTGGTATTTGTCGCGCCTGACGACCCGCTGGCGGGCGGACTTGTGGACTTTCTGACGGAAAGGGGAGTCAAGGCTTTCGGTCCTGTCAAAAAAGCCGCTATGTTGGAGGCAAGCAAGGCTTTCGCCAAAGAGTTTATGTCAAGGCACGGCATACCGACTGCGGCATACAGGGCTTTCGACGACTTTGAAGGCGCGGAGGAATACGCAAAGAACTGCGATTTGCCCGTTGTGGTCAAGGCGGACGGACTTGCGTTGGGCAAGGGAGTTGTCATCTGCCGAACCCGTCAAGAGGTTTTTGACGCTTTGAAAAGCGTTATGGTTGACTTAAAATTCGGCGAAAATGCGGGAAGAAAAGTGGTTATGGAGGAGTTTATGACGGGCAGAGAGGTCACTGTGCTGGCTTTCTGCGACGGAAAAACCCTTCTGCCCATGCCAGCGTCGCAGGACCACAAAAAAGCGTTTGACGGGGACAAAGGCGCCAACACGGGAGGTATGGGAGCGTTTGTGCCCACGCCGTATTTTTCGGAGCAGGACAAAAAAGAGTTTCTGCAAAATATTGCTCTGCCTACTCTCAAAGGTCTTGAAAAGGAGGGAATCGTTTTCAAGGGCGTGCTTTACTTCGGTCTCATGAAAACAAGCGGAGGGCTGAAAGTGGTGGAGTACAACGCTCGTTTCGGCGACCCCGAAACGCAGGTCGTGCTTGCGCTTTTAAAAAGCGATTTGCTTGAAATAGTCAACGCCGTGATTGAGGGCAGGCTGGACTGTACGGAAGTTTTGTGGAGCGACGAAACGGCGCTTACCGTTGTGGTAGCCGACGGTGGTTATCCCGACAACGTGGTCAAGGGCAAGGAAATCCGTATAGGCGACCTTGACGGCGTCAGACTCCTACACGCCGGCACCAAGCTTGACGGCGGGCGGCTGAAAACAAACGGCGGTCGGGTATTTAACGTCGTGGGCGTTGACGAAAGCCTCGACAAGGCTCGGAAAAAGGTTTACGGACAGATTGACAAGGTTGGATTCGAGGGCGCAAGATACCGCGCCGACATAGGATTGGTTTAAGGTTTTTATGATATACAGAGTTTTCGTTGAAAAAAAGGAGCAATTCGACGTGCCCGCGGCAAAAATCCGCTCGTCGATCGAAAGAACGCTGGGTATAAGCCCCTCTGGTGTGCGCCGACTTTTGCGATACGACGTCGAGGGATTGACGGAACGTCAGATGAGAGACAGCGTAGAGTCGGTTTTTTCCGAGCCTAATACGGACAGGGTGTTTTACGATGTGCGCGTAGGGCGGGACGAAAAAATGCTCGTCGTGCAGTTTCTCGACGGACAGTACGACCAGCGCGCCGATTCGGCAATGCAGTGCGTGCAGTTTTTGACGGGGGGCGTCAGACCTGTCGTGAAATGCGCGGAGGTTTACGTTTTCAAGGGCGTGACGGATGCGCAGTTTGAAAAAATCAAGCGGTTTCTCGTCAATCCGGTGGACAGCCGCGAAGGGACGACGGAGATGCCGCAAACCTTGAAGGACGCAGCCAAGCCCGTGGGGAAAATGCGGGTGGAGCTTGACGGTTTCAACGAAATGGACGAGGACGGCTTGAAACGCTTCCATGCGGAAACGGGGCTTGCCATGACGGTGGACGATTTGAGGTTTGTCAGAGACTATTTCGTCAAAAAAGGCAGGCAGCCCACTCTGACCGAGCTTAAAGTCGTGGACACCTATTGGAGCGACCATTGCCGTCACACTACCTTTTCCACAAGGCTCGGGGAGGTTAAAATTCTTTCCGACAATCCGGAAATACACAACGCTTGGGAGCAGTACAAAAAGCTGTTTGAAAAGCACAATGTCAACGGGGACAAGGTTCCATGTCTTATGAGCATTGCCACAATCGCAGCAAAGGAGTTGAAGTCGAGAGGCTTGCTTGACAATCTTGACGAGAGCGACGAAATCAACGCGTGTTCGGTTGTTGTGGACGTGGACGTGGACGGCAAGGACGAGCAGTGGCTCATCATGTTCAAAAACGAAACTCACAACCACCCCACCGAAATAGAACCTTTCGGCGGCGCGGCGACCTGTCTCGGCGGCGCCATCAGAGACCCGTTGAGCGGCAGAACATACGTTTATCAGGCTATGCGCGTCAGCGGCTGCGGCACGCCCGACGAGCCTGTGGAAAAAACTTTGCCGGGCAAGCTGCCTCAGCGTGTGCTCACGACGACGGCTCTTGCGGGTTTTTCGGGCTACGGCAATCAGATAGGGCTTGCTACGGGTATAGTCGCCGAGATTTACAACGACAGATACAAAGCCAAGCGTCTTGAAACGGGCTATGTCATAGGCGGCAACAGACGCGAAAACGTCGTCAGGCGCAAGCCGCGCGCAGGCGACGCGGTTATTATGGTGGGCGGCGACACGGGGCGCGACGGCTGCGGCGGAGCTACCGGCAGCAGCAAGTCGCACGACGTAAAAAGCGTCGAAACGTGCGGCGCGGAGGTTCAGAAGGGGAACCCTCCCGAGGAGAGAAAGCTGCAAAGATTGTTCCGCAATCCCCGCGCGTCACGGCTTGTGCTCAAATGCAACGATTTCGGCGCGGGCGGAGTGTGCGTGGCAATAGGCGAGCTTGCCGACGGTCTGCACATTTATCTTGACAGAATAAACAAAAAGTATGAAGGGCTTACCGCCACGGAGCTTGCCATAAGCGAATCGCAGGAGAGAATGGCTGTGGTGGTAAGCGAAAGCGACGCGGAAGAATTTATGAGACTTGCTTCCGACGAAAACTTAAAGTGCGTCAAGGTTGCGGAAGTTACGGAGGAACCCCGTCTCGTCATGACCTACGGAGAAGAGACGATAACGGACATCGACAGGGCTTTTCTGGATACAAACGGAGTCAGACAAAGCACCGACGCGGAAATTTGCGAAAGCTTGCGCGATTATTTTTCGACAGACGACGACGTTACGGTAAAATTGCTTGAAAAAAGCGCCGAGTCGGCTTTGAAAGAAAGAATTTCGCGTCTTGACGTTTGTTCGCGCAAGGGCATGGGCGAGGTTTTCGACTCCACCATAGGCGCTGCTAGCGTTCTCATGCCTTTCGGCGGAAAAAATCAGCTCACGCCTGCGGCGGTGATGGCTTCAAAGCCCCCCGTAGGCTCGGGCTACACCTCTACGATAACCTGTTCGTCTTTCGCGCTTTATACGGATTTGATGGAAAAATCTCCCTTTACGGGAGCCGTTTATTCCGTTGTGGGAGCCGTTTCCAAGCTGGTCTCCTGCGGCGTAAATCCCTTGACAATCAGGCTTACTCTGCAAGAGTTTTTCAAAAAACCCGGCAACGCGCCCGACCGCTGGGGAGAGCCTTTGTCCGCGCTGCTTGGCGCGCTTGACGCGCAGCTCGGGCTGGAAACTGCGGCAATAGGCGGCAAGGACAGCATGAGCGGAACCTTTGAAAATTTGGACGTGCCCCCCACTCTCATAGCTTTCGGCATGGGTATAGCAAAGGAAAACGCTTTTGTTCACAACGCATTCGAGCGTGCGGGAAAAGTAGTTCGTTTCAGAGTGCCGAAAAACTCTTGGGGACGCCCCGACTATGCCGCGCTGAAAGCAATTTACGGAGAAGTTTACGAGGGAATTCTCAACGGCAAAATTTTGCATACCGCCGTCGTAGAGGAGGGCGGCGCAATCACCGCGCTTGTCAAGTCTCTCTTTGCCAACGATTTGGGGGCTAAGCTCGACCGTCTCGAAGCCGAGCATTTCCGCCCCGCTTACGGCGATATAATTGCTGTGGTTGCGGAGGATTTCGACAGCCGCCGCGCAGAATATTTCGCGGAGCTGGACGAAAGCGGAGTTCTTGTCTGCGGAGGGGAGGAAATTGCTCTCGACGCGCTCAAAACCGCTTTTTGCGGGAGGCTCGAACAGGTGTTTCCGACAACCGCTCCGGCATACGGGCAGGCGGAGGAAGAAAATTTCGTATCCAAAAAGTTTTACGTTTCCCGTTTCAAAACCGCAAAACCGCGCGTGTTTATTCCCGTTTTTCCGGGCACCAACTGCGAATACGATATGCAGAAGGCTTTTGAAAACGCAGGCGCGGAGTGCGACGTTTTCGTGGTTAAAAACATGAGCGCCTCTGACGTCGAGTTTTCGGTTGCGGAAATGGGCAAAAGGCTGTCCGCAGCGCAGATACTTGCTTTTCCCGGCGGCTTTTCGGGCGGCGACGAGCCTGACGGCAGCGGCAAATTTATCGTAAATATGTTCCGCAATCCCTCTTTGAGAGACGCTGCGGAGGAACTGCTTGAAAAGCGCGACGGGCTTGCAATCGGTATCTGCAACGGATTTCAGGCGTTGATAAAGCTGGGACTGTTGCCCTTCGGCAAAATAAAAGCGTTGGAGGAAAACGCTCCCACGCTCACTTTCAACAATATCGGTCGGCACGTGTCCGCAATAAGCCGCGTCAGAGTTGCGAGCAACGCCTCGGCATGGCTTAATCGCGTCAAAACGGGCGACGTTTTCAGCGTTCCGGTAAGTCACGGCGAGGGCAGATTCGTGTGCGACTCGGCTACGCTCCAAAGGTTGAGGGAAAACGGGCAGATTTTTACCCAATACGTCGACCTCGACGGCAAGCCAACAATGCAGAGTCCGTTCAATCCCAACGGCAGCGTAAACGCGGTGGAGGGTATTATATCCCCCGACGGCAGGGTGCTTGGAAAAATGGGGCACGCGGAGCGCATAGGCAAGGGGCTGTACAGAAACGTGGCGGGAAATTGGGATATGGGACTTTTCCGCTCCGGAGTGGAATATTTTAAATAGAAAGATACTGGGAGGACTGATTATGTATAAAAGCGACATAGAAATAGCGCAATCGGTAAAAATGCTGCCCATCGGCGAAATCGCGGAAAAAGCGGGGATTGACGACAGATTTATCGAGCCTTACGGCAGATACAAAGCAAAGGTAGACTACAATTTTCTGAACGAAACAAAGGGAAAGGACGGCAAGCTGATTCTTGTTACCGCAATCAACCCCACTCCCGCGGGAGAGGGCAAGACGACGACGACAATAGGTCTTGCGGACGGGTTGAAGCGGCTTGGCAAAAGCGTGGCGGTCGCGCTGCGCGAGCCGTCGCTGGGACCCGTGTTCGGCGTCAAGGGCGGCGCGGCGGGCGGAGGTTACGCTCAGGTCGTGCCCATGGAGGACATAAATCTGCACTTTACGGGCGACTTCCATGCCATAGGCGCCGCAAACAATCTGCTTGCGGCGATGATTGACAACCATATTTATCAGGGCAATTCGTTAAATATAGACCCCCGTCAGATAACGTGGCGCAGATGCGTGGACATGAACGACAGACAGCTGCGGTTCGTGACCGACGGTCTGGGCGGCAAGGCAAACGGCACGCCGCGCGAGGACGGCTTCGACATCACGGCGGCAAGCGAAATTATGGCGATTCTTTGCCTTGCATACGACATGTCGGATTTGAAGCGGAGACTTGCCGACATAACGGTAGGCTACACCTACGGGGGCGAGCCTGTCAAAGCGGGACAGCTCAACGCGCAGGGAGCTATGGCAGCCCTCTTGAAGGACGCGTTGAAGCCCAATCTCGTGCAGACTTTGGAGCACACTCCCGCCTTTGTGCACGGCGGTCCCTTTGCAAACATCGCTCACGGCTGCAATTCCATTATGGCGACAAGGCTTGCCATGCGGCTTGCCGATTACGCCGTGACGGAGGCGGGCTTCGGCGCCGATTTGGGTGCGGAAAAATTCTTCGACATAAAATGCCGTATGGCGGGGTTAAAGCCCTCCGCGGTAGTGATAGTGGCGACAGTCCGCGCTTTGAAGCATCACGGCGGAGTTGCAAAAGCGGCTCTCGACGAGGAAAATCTTGACGCGCTCCAAAAGGGTTTGCCCAATCTTTTAAGGCATATAGACAACGTGACAAACGTTTTCGGACTGCCCTGCGTGGTGGCGATAAACCGTTTCCCCGCCGACACGGAAAGAGAGCTTGAATTTATCGAAAAACAATGCCGCGCGCTCAACGTAAACGTGGCTTTGTCCGAGGTGTGGGCAAAGGGCGGCGAGGGCGGCGAGGCTCTTGCGAGAGAGGTTGTGAGTCTGTGCGAAAAGAAAAACGATTTTCGTTTTGCTTACGAAACGGACGACTCCATTGAAACCAAGCTGGAAAAAATCGTAACCAAAGTGTACAGAGGGAGCGGAGCGGTGTTTACGCCTCAGGCGAAAAAACAGATTGCCAATCTGACAAGGCTGGGCTTTGACAAGCTGCCCGTGTGCGTGGCAAAAACTCAGTACAGCTTTTCGGACGAGCAGACGCGACTCGGCGCGCCGGACGGCTTTGCGGTTACCGTGAGAAACGTCAAGGTGTCAAGCGGCGCGGGTTTTCTCGTTGCGCTGACAGGGGACATTATGACCATGCCCGGTCTCGGCAAGGTGCCGAGCGCGGAAAAGATTGACGTGGACGCTTCCGGGAAAATAAGCGGGTTGTTTTAACGAAATTTTGTCCTGCGGGTTGACGGCAATCCGCGGGACAAAAATCACATATTTTTCATGTCAAAACAGTTGACAAAAACGCGCGTTTCTATCAAAATAAGCAACGGCGTAAAAGAGACAAGGAGACGGCTTTTGAACAGATTGTTTAAAAACGCATGGGTTTTTCACGACGGCGGCTTTTCGCGGGAAAATCTCGCGGTGAGCGGCAGCCGCATTGTTTCGTTTGACGGCGGAGACATTTTCGAGGAGTCGGATTTCACCGATTGTATTATCGTTCCCGGTTTTGCTGATGTGCACGTTCATTTCAGAGAGCCGGGATTTTTTTATAAGGAAAGCATTTCAAGCGGATCGATGGCTGCGGCAAGGGGAGGCTACACCGCGGTGTGCGCCATGCCCAATCTGCTCCCTCCGCCCGACAGCTTGGAAAATCTGAAACGGGAGCTTGAAATTATAGAACGCGACGCGGTCATAGAGGTTGTGCCTTACGGCTGTATCACAAAAGGAAGGCGGGGCTTGGAGCTTGCCGACCTCAAAGCCATGGCTCCCTTTGTCTCCGCTTTTTCGGACGACGGCAGCGGTGTGGACGACGCGCGGCTTTTAAAAGAGGCAATGCTTCAAGCAAAAGCGCTGGGCAAGGTGATTGCGGCGCACTGCGAGGTAAGAGAGCTGGCAGCGGGCGGTTACGTAAACGAATGTGAATTTCAGCGGCTTAACGGACACAAAGGTATAAGCAGCGCAAGCGAATATAAAATGATTGAACGCGACCTCGAGCTTGCCAAGCAAACCGGCGTGAAATACCACGTTTGCCACGTTTCCGCAAAGGAGTCTGTCGCTCTTATCCGACAGGCGAAGGCTGACGGCATAGACGTGACGTGCGAAACGGCTCCGCATTATCTGTGTCTTGACGACGGCTGTCTTCAAGACGACGGCAGATTCAAGATGAATCCTCCTTTGAGGGGGATTAAGGACAGAGAGGCGCTTGTCGAAGGTCTTTTTGACGGAACGGTGGACATGATTGCCACCGACCACGCGCCGCATTCCGCGGAGGAAAAGTCCAAGGGCTTGAAGGACAGCGCTATGGGCGTCGTGGGGCTTGAAACGGCTTTTCCGGTGCTGTACACGGAATTGGTAAAGAAAAAAAATCTTCCTCTCAAAAGGCTGATTGAAGCGATGTGCGTGAGTCCGCGCAGGCGTTTCGGGCTGCAAGGAGGACTGCTCGCGGCGGGAAGTCCGGCGGATTTGACCGTCATAGACCTCAACGCGTCGTTTGAAATAAATCCCGAAAACTTTTTGTCCAAGGGCAAAAGCACGCCCTTTGCGGGTAAAAAGGTGTTCGGAAGGGTTTTGCTTACGTTAAAGAACGGGAGAACGGTATGGAAAGAAAATACGACAAAAAATTAGTGCTCGGCGACGGCACGGTATTCGAGGGCTATGGCTTCGGCGCAGACAGGGAGGCGGTGTGCGAGCTGGTCTTCAATACCTCTCCCGTCGGCTATCAGGAAATAGTGAGCGACCCGAGCTACACGTTTCAGGCTGTGGTTATGACTTATCCTTTAATCGGCAATTACGGCGTGTGCGACGAGGATTACGAAACCCGCATGCCCTCAATCGGCGGGCTTGTCGTGCGTGACTACAACGGCAGGCCGAGCAATTTCCGATATACCAAAACTCTGGACGAAATTATGAGTGAGTACGGTATAGTCGGCATTTCCGGCATAGACACTAGGTGTCTTGCCCGAAAACTGAGAAACGAGGGCAGTCAGAAAGGAATCATAACTTCTTCGGACGTTTCTACGCAGGGGGCGCTTAAACGTCTTGAACGTCCTCTGCCGCGCAACGCAGTCAGCTGCGTTTCCACGCGGAAAAAGTGGTTTTCGCGCACGGCGCACGCCAAATTCGACGTTGTCGCCGTGGATTGCGGCATAAAGCTCAATATAGTCAGATGTCTCAACGCGCGCGGCTGCAACGTGACGGTGGTGCCGTTCGACACTGCTACGGAGGAAATTGCGGCTTTGTCTCCCGACGGCGTGTTTTTCTCCAACGGTCCCGGGGACCCGTCCGACGTGCCCGAAACGGCGGAGCTGCTCAAAAAAATCCGCGGCAGATATCCCGTTTTCGGCATTTGTCTGGGACATCAGCTTGCAGGGCTTGCTTACGGCGCAAAGACCTTCAAGCTCAAATTCGGTCATCGCGGCGGCAACCACCCCGTCAGAAACCTTGAAACGGGCAGGCTGGAAATCACAAGCCAAAACCACAGCTACGCCATAGACAGGGACAGTCTGTCGGGCACGGGACTCAAAGTCACTCACGAAAATTTGCTGGACGGCACGGTCGAGGGCATGGAGTGCGTAAAAGACAGGTTGTTTACGGTGCAGTTTCATCCCGAGAGCGCGCCGGGACCGCAGGACAGCGGATACCTGTTCGACAAATTCGTGCGCCTTATGGCGGCGAACAAAAAGGATTGAGGAGATTGTTATGCCCAAAAGAAAGGATATTAAGAAAATAATGGTCATAGGCAGCGGTCCCATAGTCATAGGACAGGCGGCGGAGTTCGATTACGCTGGCACACAGGCGTGTCTGGCGCTCAAAGAGGAGGGCTACGAGGTCATACTGGTAAACTCCAACCCCGCGACAATCATGACCGACACAACCGTGGCGGACAAGGTTTATATGGAGCCTCTCACGCTGGAATACGTTGCCAAAATACTTCGTTTCGAGCGTCCCGACGCGCTTATACCGGGGCTTGGCGGGCAGACCGGACTCAATCTTGCCATGCAGCTTAAGAAAAAAGGAGTATTAAGCGAGTGTCAGGTGGAGCTTTTGGGCACCTCCGCGCAGAGCATAGAGTGCGCCGAGGACAGAGAAAAGTTCAAGGAGCTGTGCGAGAGTCTGGGCGAGCCTGTGCTGCCAAGCATGATTACGCACTCCGCGGAAGAGGCTGTTTCCGCTGCGGAAAAAATAGGGTATCCCGTCGTGCTGCGTCCCGCATTCACCCTTGGGGGCACGGGCGGCGGCTTTGCGGACAACGAGGAGCAGCTGAGAGAAATTATGAAAAACGCGCTGCGCCTTTCTCCCGTCAGACAGGTGCTTGTGGAAAAGAGCATTAGAGGCTTCAAGGAAATAGAGTACGAGGTTGTCCGCGACGCGAACGACACGGCGATAGCCGTCTGCAATATGGAAAACCTCGACCCTGTGGGAATACACACGGGCGACAGCATAGTGGTCGCGCCAAGTCAGACGCTTACAAACAAGGAATATCAGCTTTTGAGAGACAGCGCGCTCAAAATCATACGGGCGTTGAAAATAGAGGGCGGCTGCAACGTACAGTTCGCGCTGGACCCGCAGTCCTTCGACTATTTTTTGATAGAGGTAAATCCGAGAGTTTCCCGTTCGTCGGCTTTGGCAAGCAAGGCGAGCGGATACCCCATTGCGCGCGTGTCCGCAAAAATAGCGGTGGGTATGCGTCTCGACGAAATAATGCTTGCAAACACTCCCGCGTGCTTCGAGCCGGCTCTTGACTATGTGGTAACCAAAATAGCGAGATTTCCCTTTGACAAATTCGCCACCGCGCCCAACGTGCTGAGCACGCAGATGAAGGCTACGGGAGAAGTTATGAGTATCGGGCGCACCATGGAGGAAAGCCTCTTGAAAGCCGTGCGTTCTCTGGAAATAGGGGCGAGTCATTTGGAGCTTAAAAAGTTTGACGCCCAAACCGCGGAAGAGCTTGCAGAATACATAAAAACGGGGCGCGACGACAGAATTTTCGCTATGGCGCAGCTTATGCGGCTGGGCTGTCCCTTGAAACGTCTGTATGAGCTTACAAAAATAGATATGTTCTTTTTGGACAAAATCAAAAACATTGTGGACTTTGAGGGCGCAATCAAGAGCGGAAAGCGCGACCTTGCCGTTTTAAGAGAAGCCAAGCGCATGGGTTTCTGCGACGAGTACATTGCCAAATGCTGGGATATGACCTTGAAGGAGGTCTTTGAGCTGCGCAAATCAATCGGGCTGTTTCCCGTTTACAAAATGATAGATACCTGCGCAAGCGAGTTTGAAAGCTATGTGCCTTACTTTTACTCCACATACGAAAGAGAAAACGAGACGCGGGACGACGGCAAAACCAAAATCGTGGTTTTGGGAAGCGGACCTATCAGAATCGGTCAGGGCGTCGAGTTCGATTACAGCACGGTGCACGCAATCAAGACCATACGCGACTTCGGCTATGAAGCGATAATAATCAACAACAACCCCGAAACGGTGTCAACCGACTATACGACGGCGGACAAGCTGTATTTCGAGCCGTTGACGACAGAGGACGTTCTCAATGTTTTGGAGCTTGAAAAGCCGCTGGGGGTTATTGCGTCTTTGGGCGGTCAGACGGCAATCAATCTTGCGGACAAGCTAAAAGAGTTCGACGTCAACATAATCGGCACGGGAGTCGAAGCAATCGAGCGCGCCGAGAACAGGGATTCGTTTGAAAAAATCCTCAAAAAGCTGAATATTCCGCAGCCCGAGGGATATGCCGTTACCAAAATCGAGGACGGCGTGAGAGCCGCAAACGAAATAGGCTATCCCGTGCTTGTCAGACCGAGCTTTGTTTTGGGCGGGCGCGCGATGCAGATTGTGGGCAGCGACGACACGCTCAGGCACTATCTCGAAAACGCCGTCAGAATCGACGAAAAACAGCCCGTGCTTGTAGACAAATACATAGTGGGCAAGGAGTGCGAGGTGGACGCCGTGTGCGACGGAACGGACGTGTTCGTGCCGGGAATCATGGAGTTGATTGAACGCACGGGCATACACTCGGGCGACAGCATAAGCGTTTATCCTTCGTTCAGCCTGAGTCGGAAGGTAAAGGAAACCATTTTGGACTACACCTTGAAGCTGGGAAAGGGTATAGGCATAGTGGGGCTTTACAACATTCAGTTCATTGTGGACAAGGACGACAATGTTTTTGTCATAGAAGTCAATCCGCGCTCGTCGCGGACGGTGCCCTTCCTTTCAAAGGCGACTGGTTTTTCGCTTGCCGACATCGCCACGTTGGTTATGCTGGGCAAAAGCCTGAAAGAACAGGGACTGACGGAGCTGTATCCCGAGGAAAAGAAAAAGTGGTACGTCAAGGTGCCCGTATTCTCGTTCAGCAAAATCCACGGTCTGGACGCATACCTTTCCCCCGAAATGAAGTCCACGGGCGAGGCGATAGGCTACGACGAAAAGTTTACCCGCGCGCTGTACAAGGCGTTGCAGGCTTCGGGCATGAACGTGGTCAATTACGGAACGGTGTTCGTCACCATTGCAGACAAGGACAAGGACGAGGCTTTTCCTCTCATAGAGAGGTTTTACAGGCTCGGCTTCAACATCGAGGCAACGACAGGCACCGCGAAATACCTCAAAAGCAGGGGGATAAAGACGCGCGCAAAAAAGAAAATAAGCGACGGCAGCGAAGAAATACTCGACTCCATACGCAAGGGGTACGTAAATTACGTAATCAACACGCGCGACATAGATTCGGTTGACCAACAAACGGACGGCTTTCAGATAAGACGGTGCGCGGTGGAAAACAACGTAACCATGTTCACCGCTCTCGAAACGGTGCGCGCCCTGCTTGACGTGCTTGAAGAAATCACCATTACCGTCAGCACGATAGATTCTTGAAAAGGCAAATGAAAAAGGAAGTTATTTTTGAAACGGCAAGCAACGAAAAAATTGCCGCCGACGTGTATGATTTGAGACTCAAAGGCGATTGCCGCGCGGGCATAAGGGCGGGGCAATTCGTCGAAGTGGCGCTTGACGGCTTTTTTCTGCGTCGTCCCATATCCGTGTGCGACGTTTACGGCGACGGTATACGCCTTGTCTACAAGGTGACGGGCAAAGGTACGGAATATATGTCCTCGTTGAAAAAGGGGGACAGAGTCAGGGCCTTGACGGGGCTTGGAAACGGTTTCAGTTTGGACAAATGCAAAAAAACCGCGCTGATTTGCGGCGGCGGCGTAGGCGCTCCTCCTCTGTTGCTTTTGGCAAAAAGGCTGATTGAAAGCGGGAAAAATGCCTATGTCGCGCTGGGCTTCAATTCGGCTGCGGACGTCATGCTTGCGGACGAGTTCAAAGCCGTCGGCGCCCAAGTGGAAATTGCGACATTGGACGGCTCCGCAGGCTTAAAGGGAACAGTCGCGGCGGCTCTGCCGCGTCAGACGGACTGCGACTTCTTTTTCGCGTGCGGTCCCAAGGCAATGCTTAAAGCGCTGAGCGCTTCTCTCGAAATCAGGGGAGAGGTTAGTCTCGAAGAGCGCATGGGCTGCGGCTTCGGCGCCTGCATGGGCTGTGCGGTCAACACTACGCAAGGAGTAAGGCGGGTGTGCGCCGACGGTCCCGTGTTCAGCTCGGAGGAGGTAATATGGTAGACACCAAGGTCAGTTTGAGCGGTCTTGTTCTGGACAATCCCGTTATTCCCGCAAGCGGAACCTTCGGTTACGGCAGCGTCTTTTCGGAGTTTTACGACATAAACATACTCGGCTCGTTCAGCTTCAAGGGGACGACCTTAAACCCGCGCGACGGCAACCCTTGTCCGCGCATAGCGGAAACCAAAAGCGGTATGTTGAACTCCGTCGGCTTGCAGAACCCCGGTGCGGAAAAGGTGGCAAAAGAGGAGCTTGGAGAGCTTTCAAAAATTTACGGGAAAAAGGTCATTGCCAACGTGGGCGGCTTTTCGGTTGAAGAATACGTGCGCTGCGCCGAAATCTTCGACGGCTGCGAACAGGTGGGGCTGATAGAGCTAAACATAAGCTGCCCCAACGTCCACAACGGCGGTATGTCTTTTGGAACCGACGCGAAAAACGCGGCTCGCGTCACGAGCGTCGTCAAAGCCGCCGTGAAAAAGCCCGTTTACGTAAAACTCAGCCCCAACGTCACCGATATTACGGAAATTGCCAAAGCGTGCGAGGACGCGGGCGCGGACGGGCTGAGCCTGATTAACACGCTTTTGGGCATGAGGATAGATTTAAAGACCTTTAAACCCGTTCTTGCAAACAAAAGGGGCGGACTGTCGGGGGGCGCGTTGTTTCCCGTTGCCTTGCGCATGGTCTACGACGTGTACGAAGCGGTGAAAATTCCCATTATGGGCATGGGAGGAGTGGAGAGCGCCGAGGACGTCGCGGAAATGATGCTTGCGGGCGCGACTGCCGTGCAGGTGGGCGCGGCAAACCTCGTCAATCCTTTCGCCTGCAAGGAAATAATCGAAGACTTGCCCCGAGTCATGAAAAAATATGGCATAAAAAAAATAAGCGATATTATTGGAGGAGCGCACAGGTGAACAAAAGAAAGGACGTTATCGTTGCTTGCGATTTCCCGTCGGAGGCGGAGCTTGACAATTTTGTAGGGCTGTTTAAGCGTTACGAAAAAAAGCCTTTTTTGAAAGTGGGAATGGAGCTGTTTTACTCTGCGGGAGCGGACGTGGTCAGGCGTTTGAAGGGCGAGGGCTTCGATGTGTTTCTCGACCTAAAACTGCACGACATACCCAACACCGTGGGACGCGCCATGAGCGTGCTTGCAAATCTCGGAGCGGATATGGTAAACCTGCACGCCGCAGGCGGCTCCGAAATGATGAAACGCGCGGCGGAGGGGCTTGTGCGGCATGACGGCGCGCGTCCGCTGCTGATTGCGGTAACCCAACTCACGTCTACAAGCGAAAATATGTTGAAAAACGAGCTGCTGATAAATTGCGATATGGAGACGACCGTTGCCTCCTATGCGCAGAATGCGGCAAGGTGCGGACTGGACGGCGTTGTGTGCAGTCCGCTCGAAGCGCGTCTGGTAAAGGAAGCGTGCGGAAAGGATTTTCTTACCGTCACGCCCGGCATAAGATTTGCCGACGGCGAAAAGGGCGACCAAGTGCGCGTAACCACACCGCAAAGGGCGAAAGAAATCGGAAGCGACTTCATAGTGGTGGGCAGACCGATTACCGCCGCCGAGAACCCTGCGGAGGCTTATTTCCGCTGCGTAAAGGAATTTTTGGGATAGGAGGCAGATATGAAAGAAATAGCGGGTTATCTTTTGAAAATAGGCGCGGTTTTTCTGCGCCCGGAGCAGCCGTTTACTTGGGCAAGCGGCATAAAAAGCCCCATTTATTGCGACAACAGGTTGGTTTTGACCGATGTGGAGGCGCGCGACGCGGTTGAAAACGCCATTGCGGAAACGGTAAGGCGGCGTTATCCTCAAGCTCAGGCTCTGTTCGGTACAAGCACGGCGGGCATAGCGCACTGTGCAATCGCGGCGCATATCCTGCGCCTGCCTGCGGGTTACGTCAGGAGCGGCGCAAAGGAGCACGGCAGAACCAACCGCATAGAGGGCAAACTCGAAAAGGGCGAAAAGGTTGTGGTCATAGAGGACCTTATCAGCACGGGCGGAAGCGTAATAGAAGTGGTGGAGGCTTTGCGCGAGGCGGGTGCGGAGGTGCTTGGCATTGTCAGCATCTTTTCCTACAACATGAGTAAGAGCGCGGAAAAGCTTTCCGGAGCAAACGTGGAAAACGTAAGTCTTTCCAATCTTGACGAGCTGTGCGAGGTGGCTCAGGAGAAAAAAATAATCGGTCCGGAGGAAGTCCGACGTGTGCTTGCGTTCCGCGACAATCCGTCCGACGAGAGCTGGATAAAAAACTGACGGAGAAAAAATGAAACATTTGCTGGATATAACCGATATGAGCGTTTCGGAAATCGACGCGCTTGTAAATCAGGCTGAAAACATTATGAAAAACAGAGAGGCTTACGCCCATGCCCTTGACGGCAAAACGCTTGCCACGCTGTTTTTTGAACCGAGCACGCGCACGAGACTTAGCTTCGAGGCGGCAATGCTTGAATTGGGAGGCAGAGTTCTGGGATTTTCTTCCGCAGACAGTTCGAGCGCCGCAAAGGGCGAAACGGTCGGCGACACGGCGCGCGTCGTGAGCTGCTTTTCCGACGTGATTGCCATGCGTCATCCCAAGGACGGCGCGGCGAGGGCGGCTGCCGCTTGGGCGCGGGTACCCTTAATCAACGCGGGAGACGGCGGTCACTGCCATCCCACGCAGACGCTTACCGACCTTGTCACCGTTCACGCGGAGAAAGGGCGGCTTTTCGGCTTGAAGGTGGGAGTTGTAGGCGACCTGAAATACGGCCGCACGGTGCATTCTCTTTTAAACGCGCTTTTGAGATACGAGGGAAACAGCTTCGTGCTGATTTCTCCGCGCGAGCTAAGACTGCCCGAATATATGCTCCAAGCAATCAAGCAAAAGGGCGGCAAGGCGGTTGAAACTGCCGATATGCAGGAATATATGTCGGAGCTTGACGTGCTTTACATGACGCGTATTCAGCGGGAAAGATTTTCCGACGCAGACGAATACGAGCGTCTTAAAGACAGCTATATTCTCACAAGGGACAAACTTGGCCCTGCAAAGGAGGATATGATAGTCATGCACCCGCTGCCGAGGGTAAACGAGATTGCCGCAGACGTTGACAAAGACAGCCGCGCCAAATATTTTGAGCAGGTCAATTACGGCAAATTCGCGCGTATGTCGCTGCTGCTTACGCTTTTGAAGGACGGCGGCGCTTCGGGCGAAACAAAACTCGGCGGCACGCTTACGCAAAAGAGCTGCCCCAATCCAAGATGCATAACCAACGCCGAGCCGTCGCTCGAAAAGCTGTCAATCTTTGACGGCGGCACGGAAAGGTGCGCCTATTGCGAAACCTCTCTTGACTGAAAAAGCTTCTTTGACAGGAGTATTCCATAGAAAAGAGCGCAAGCGTACAAATGTTACATCTGCGCGGAGCAGTCGGAAAAAATTTAAAGCGTAACCGAATGGTTACGCTTTTTAAAAATCTTTATCTACACCCGTCAAGGCGTTTTTTTGTTTTTGCGGTTGGCAAACGGCGAAGTTTTGCTTGACAGGACGTGCTGCGTCAGGTCATAGGAAAAATGCACGTGCGCGGGCTGAACGGGTTTGTTGTCCGTGTCGGCAAAAGCGCAACATTTTTCAAAAATATTAAGCAGCGTTTCCGTCGCCGTGAGCATCTGCATTCTCTCGTTTTCGCTTAACGCGCCGTTGAAAATGCTTTGCATAATTTCCTGCGAATTTTCGCTGTGCGTTTTCATATCTTTTTTGGCAGATTCCGTCAGCGAAATATATTGCGTTTTTTTGTTGCCCTCCTGTTTGGAGCGTTCTATCAGACCTTTTTCTTCGAGTTTTTTCAAGGTTCGATGAATACATTTGGGTGAAATGTGCGCTTTCTCCGCAAGAACATGCGTGGGCAGGGGGCTTTGCCGGTCGAGTATTGCAGAGACCTTTCTCATGTAAATATCGTCCAAAAAACCCGAATAAGCTCCGCGCCGAAACAGCTCCCACTCCATGGTAGCGACCAGATTGGTGTATGCCACCTGCATTTTATCCATCAGTTTTCCGTATTCTTTTACGCCGTTTATATCCATTCTTGTTCTTCCATTTTGTATTTTAAAATTTAATTGTTTGTTTGTCAAATAGAGATGCAAAATTTTTTGGCAAAATTGTGTTAAATCATTTGACAATTGCCGCACTATGCGGTTATAATTACCGCATAGTGCGGCAATTTTAAGTTGTTGTGCCGCACGGAAAATTTTTGCGGAGGTAAATTATGAAACGATTGAGACTATTATTGCTGCTTTTTGCGGCGTCTGCGGCTTGCCTGCTTGTATTGTGCGCCTGCGCGCCTTCAAAAGCGTCGGTGACGTTTAAATTGGACGAAACCGAAAGCATTGTCGTAACGGTAAACGACGACAAAAAAGCATTTCCGCCATACGTCGAATGCGCGGAGGGCGTATATGTCGAGGGTTGGTACGTTGACAGCGGTTTGACGATTAAATTCGATTTTTCGCAGACAGTGGAAGACGACATTACGCTTTATCCCAAGTATATGAACGCCGAGTACACGGCGCGGTTCGACCTGAATTATCCCGACTGTAAAAATCCTCCGCAGGCGACGTTCACGCGGGAGGGAAACCTCGTGCTGCCTGCCGAGCCTGTGAGAGTGGGGTACGAGTTTTTGGGCTGGAGCGACGGCAGCGCGCTTTACAGGGCGGGTGCGGAGTATGACGCGCAGAACGCGCTTTGCAACCTCGTTTTTTCGGCAAGCTGGCGCTACAAGGTGCTCACCGTCACTTTGCTCAACGGTGAAGGCGAACTGATAGAGAAGGTGGAAGTGCCTTACAACGGCTCGGTGGCGCCAAACGACGTGCTCGTACAGGAGTCCGATGAAAATAGCTGGTGCTTTGACGTAATCGGTTGGGACAAATCCATAACCAACGTAAAAGAGGATGTGACTGCGAGCGCGATTTACAAATATGTGCCGACGGACGATTTTTATTTCAAATTTTCCCTCAACGAGGATAAGGTTTCATACTCCCTTGCGGGCTTAACAACGGGTTCTGTTCCCGCAAAGACGGCTTTACCCGACACCTATCGCGGACTTCCCGTCACGAGGTTGAAGAAAAACGCTTTTTCTTCAAATATGACTCTGACGGATTTGTATATACCGTCAAGCTACGAAACGATAGAGTCGGGAGCCTGCCGAAATTGTTATATGCTCAAAAACGTTACGCTGGAAAACGGAGTAAAAAAACTTGGACTTGCGAGTTTTTCCGGTTACAATCTGAGCAAAGTGACTCTGCCCGACACGCTGCTCGATTGGGGAATCATGCCTTTCGGAACTACGACGGCGATTGAGTACGTTTTGAAAGGCGACAACGTCAATTACGTGCAGGAGGACGGAATAATTTACGACGTCGACAAAACCGCGGTTTACGTCGGCAGTTCGACCGCGTCCGGCGACATTGTTTTCCCTGAAACCGTCACGCGAGTCAAGGCATACGCTTTTGTCAGAAACAAGTCGATCACGGGGCTAACCTTCAAGGGGCATATAGACGCGATAGAGTGGGGCGCTTTTTTTCAATGTCCTTACATAACCGATTTGGTTTTTGAAAAGGGCGTAAAAGAAATTTCAGGCGTCGATTCAGAGCAGGGAAAAATATTTGCGGAAAAATACGACTACGAGGACGGAGGCGATTTCAACCTTAACGGAGCGTTTTTCCGCTCGTGCTGCGGCTCTTTGTGGGACGAAGAAACATTCGAGTCCTTGGGCTTTGCGACTTTGGAAAATCTTGTGCTGAAAGGAATCGAAAAAATAGGCGACTGCGCGTTTCAGGACTGCAACATACGCAATTTGAAAATCGACAAGACAGTGCGTTACATAGGGGAAGCGGCTTTTACCAATTCGGGAAGTGATTATATTTTTACGTCTGTGTCCATGCTCGGCGCGGATGAAAACGATTTTTACGCAATCAAGGACGACTGCATTGTCGAAAAGGGGAGCGGGCCGCAATATCTCGGCAAAAACGGCGACAGACTGCTTGTTTACGCTCAAAACTCATCCGCAGTTCAATTCGACGTGCCTGAGGGCGTGACGTATATTTCTCCCTTTGCCTTTGCAGAATTGAAAAATCTGGAAACCGTAACCCTGCCCGAGGGGATCACCGAGCTTTACGGCTGGACGTTCAGCGCCGTTCTCGGCAGCTCCTTAAAATCCGTGCTTTTGCCCTCGACTCTTGTATCCTTGCGCAGCGATACTTACGTTTTCGGAGAAGTGCAGCTTATGGGTATCACGGGTGGGGTGTTTACCGGCTGCGAAAATCTGAGCGATGTTGAGTTCAGGGGGATGCCCTCGCTCGAATACATAGGCGCAAACACTTTTTACGTTACCGCGCTACGTGAGTTTGAAATTCCCGCTTCGGTCGCGTACGTGGGTTTTTCGGCGTTCCTTAACGAATATTTGGTTTCTCTGTCGGTCGAAGACGGAAACGAGGTCTATGTTGCGGATGAGGGAGTGCTCTACACAAAGGATATGACCACGCTTGTGTGCTATCCGTCGCGGAAAGCGGCAACCTCCTATACCGTGCCGGAGGGAGTTGCTGCAATAGAGGGTTACTCCTGCGAAGCAACCGCGTTTCTTGAAACGCTTGTAATCGGCGGCGATGTAAAAAAGGTGGGACAGTCGGCGTTTTACAACGCGCACGCGTTGAAGGAAATTACATTTAAGGGCAACGTCGAAATGCTTGGTCAGTCCGCTTTTTTCGGCGCGCCCAATCTCAAAAAGGTTATTTTCGAGGGGGAAAAAGCTCCGTTTCTTGGCGGCAGCCACAACGGTACATACAGCGTTTTTGCTTCGGGCTACGACAGTATGACGTGGGAGGCTATTCTTCTGTGCGAATTCGTCGTGCCGCAAAATGCAATCGCCTCGTATTACTCCGAATTTTATCTTTACGCTCCCGCGTATGCGGAGGCAATTGACTTATCGGAGATTTCCGACACTGCCTATACCCTTAAAAAAGACGGCGAAACCGTTGCCGTATTTACCGACTCATTGGTTAAAACCGAGCCGACGTGCGAGGGTTCGGGATATTTTCAGGGCTGGTATCTCAGCGACGGAAGCGCGGACGGCGACTGGGGCGAAAGAGTGGAGTTCCCCGCTTATTTCGAGCAAGATACAATAACCCTCTACGCGCGCTTCGGCGAGCAAAGGGTGCAGGACGGCAAGGCATGGGGCAGAGACTTCGAGCTTGACGCAAACGGCGAAGCTCTCGACGTGACGTTTAAAAACGGCAGGGCGGTCTATTTCCGCTTTACCGCGCCGCGAAGCGGCAGTCTCAATCTGTTGTACGACGGTTTGACAGGAGACGAATTTTATTTGCAGACAGACGACGTGTCAGGCGTAGAATACGTTGTGCTCTCCGATTACGAAAATCCGCAAAGCTGGTGCTATGAGATAGAGGAGGGCAAGACTTATTTCGTGAGCATAAAAATTTATCTTTTCGACGGCATAAACATAGACTGCTCCGTATCTTTTGAAATAGTCTGAGCAAATTTAAAGCCTCTTCCCGACGGGAGGAGGCTTATTCTTTCAAAGATTTCAGGAAATCACGCGGGCGAGCAGCACGCCCATGACGGACGCCATCATCAGTCCGCGCGTCCAACCCGAGCTGTCTCCAAGGCAGTGCAGGTTTTTAACCGACGTTTCCAACCTTTCGTTCATATCGATTTTGTTTGAATAAAATTTCAATTCGGGAGAATACAGCAGCGTTTCGTTGCTGGCAAAGCCGGGCACTACGATATCCGCGTCTTTAATAAAATTCAATATCGAAATCATGGCTCGATAGGGCATGGCTG